>ERZ1026844.3-NODE-3-length-424050-cov-82.833364_pt1 | contig 424050 bp, 320 predicted proteins | sample MGYA00380152_ERZ1026844 | MGnify/ENA primary metagenome ERZ1026844 (study PRJEB33269, sample SAMEA4719788) | human gut metagenome | biome: human-associated habitat; feature: organic feature; material: feces | place: Cameroon | collected 2013-10 ... | reverse complement strand
GTCCCTCGGCCGCAGACCACGAAAGGGCTTGTCTACTACAAAGTCAGAAAAAATCAAAAGGCCCCAAATCGCCAACTCAGCGGTCTGGAGCCTTGAATTATACTTGTTTCTACAAAATCAAAGTGTCAAATACAGGACAATAGACAAAGAATCAGTGACTTCAAAGTTTTTCTGCTATTCTTTTAATATTGGCTTCATATTGGTTCATTCGACTGAAAGATAAAGAATGAAATATTGCTATATTTGTATTTCCAAAACAGCGGTTTCGGAAATACTGGTTTCTTAACTTGGTGATATTCAGTATGAGGTTTTTTACAGAAAAAGATAGAGACCTTTATCCGCGCAACAGGAAAATTCAGCGGCTACAAGATAGAGCAAAGGTCTTTGTCGATGCGTGATATGTAGTACCTTATTTCAGCACCTCATCCATATTGGTATAATTCAGCAGTTTGATTTCTCCGGCGGTGTTCTCGAAGTTGCCTGCATATACAACTGCTTTGCCATCTACCGGTGCTTTGACCCATTCGTCTATCCGCTTCAATGCCTTCTCGAAGTCTTTGTGGTAAGTCATTGATGATTTAATCTCAATACCGTATAGTCTTGTATTTCTTTTTAGCAACAGATCAATCTCATTCTGGTTCGAGTCCCTGTAGAAATAGAGATTGCTTTCTTTGCCCTGGTTATATCGTTGTTTCAAAGCCTCTGTAACGACAAAATTCTCAAACAGCGCCCCGCGCATCTTGTCTCGTGAAAGTTGTTCAGGCGATTCGATGCCGAGTAGGTAGCAGGCTAATCCTGTGTCTAAAAAATATAGTTTAGGCATTTTTGTAAGTCTTTTGCTTGTGTTTTCGAAATATGGCGGCAGCAGAGTCACTATGTAGGATGCTTGTAGCACCGATAGCCACGAGCTGATCGTGTTAGGGCTGACACCTATCTCGTTTGCCAGTTCTGATGCTTTGAACAAAGATCCGATTCGCCCGGCACATAGTTTTATAAATATGTGGAACTGCATCATATCCTTGATTTGCAGTAGGTCTCGCACGTCCCTGTCCAAGTATGTTTTCATATATGCGGGATATAGAAATTCCGGTACATTGCGCCCCGAATATATTGCCGGATAAAATCCATTGAACAGTAATTTGTCAAGTGGTACATCTGCCGTCAGATCCTTTGTCTCAGAGTATGACAGAGGCATAAGCTCAAAGACGGCTGTACGTCCGGCCAACGACTGAGTGACCCTCTTGAGCATCGCGAACTGCGAACTACCGGAGAGAATGTACCTCTTGTCGGGATGCTCGTCTACAATGCCTTGAATGTATGACAAAAGATCCGGTGCGTTATGAACCTCATCGAGAATCATTCCCTCCTCATTCTGATTCAGAAAGGCGATCGGATCATTCTCGGCAAAACTCCGGATGTCAAGACTCTCCAGTGAGTAATATGGCAAATGAGGGAACAGATTGCGTATCAGCGTCGTTTTGCCGGACTGACGGGGGCCGGTGACGGTTATTACTGAGAAATATCGATAGGCTTCCTCAAGTACTGAGGATAATTCCCTGTGGATGTACTTCGCTTCCATATCTATGCAATTCTGAAGTTCTACTGCAAAATTACATAAATATTTCGGATTTATAAATTATTTCCGACCGACTTTGTCAATCATAGATGTGGCGTTCACGTATTTTGAAAATTTTTCCGAGCGACTTTTCATCTGATCAGACGGAAAGTCACTCGTTTTTTTAGATGCGTAAGTCGATGATACGCTGATCAGTTTTTTGAGAATTCGGCCGGACAAACCACTTGGAGCGACACGTCCTTTGTTATTTGTCGGATGTTGAATATCTTTGCATCACATAATTGAGACTTATCGACAATGAGATCAAATACCGTTAACATGACTGTTGTCGGAATCCGCCTTGTCGGCATTCTGCTGTGTGTTCTGTCGCTTTCTTCCTGCGTCTGGAACTCTTGCAGGGATGTCAAACGAGCTCTTTCCAATGCCGATGAGGTGATGTGGACCCACCCCGACAGCGCCCTTGCAATCCTTGAGTCCGTGGACACCCTTGACCTTCGGACCAAGTCGCTCCGCGCGAGATATTCACTGCTTTATACTATGGCGCTGGACAGGAACGACATATTCTCTACGGATTTGAAGGTCATAACGCCGGCGGTGCGGTATTACGAACGCCGGGGAACCGATGATGAGAAGATGAAGACATTCTATTATCTTGGGACGGTGCAGCATAATGCGGGAGATCTGCAATCCGCCATTGCCAGCTACATACGGGCCAAAGAATATTCATATACCTCTAATAATTTGATTTTCAAGGGGCTCATTTCCTCGACAATCGCAGATGTATATAGACAGAACAAAAATTACTACGAGTCAATGTCTTATGCCAAAGAGATATAGACCGAAAAGATTCCTTAAGATGAGGCAGGTTATTTTTTGAAGGTTACTTAATGCCCATCCAAAGTTACGTCTTTGCCTACAGTTTACCAATTTCTTCGGTCGCCGGCAGGTATTTATGATGATTATTCAAAAAAGACGCGGCGGAAATTTGGTCAACTGAAAAAAGTGTCATACCTTTGGCGGAACAAGATGCGACCCGTTGCGGTGGTTATATATTTTTCGGAATATTCCGAATAACGTGAAAGATTGTAGTCACCGAGGGTTGATTTTGTTTGAGATTGACACATAATTATTAACACGCCCCTGAGGGTTCAGGGACACTAATGACTTTTTTATCGTACATTTCGCTATGGAAGTAAAGAACGCTGTAGCCGGAACGCTGGAGTCAGGTGACATCATGATCCAGATCGCCCCGGCCGAGACGAAAGGTCTGCACATCGACCTGGACAGTTCTGTGGCCGCCCAGTTCGGCAGACAGATCCGTCAGGTCATTGAGGAAACTCTTACCGAATTCGGACTGGAGGACGCTGACATCAAGGCGGTTGACAAGGGAGCCAGGGATTGCACCATCCGTGCCAGGGTGACCGCCGCCGCCGTGCGCGCCACAGGAAAAGATGTTTGGGCTTAGTTTAGGTTGAGGAATAAGTCGCGGCGCCAGGGACCGAAGGTGCGCGGGTTATTCCGATAATCAGTTACGATTATGGAAAGATTAAGAAGAACAATGATGTTCGTTCCGGGCAACAATCCCGGAATGATGCAGGATGCCTTCATCTACGGGCCGGACTCGATCATGCTCGACCTGGAGGACTCCGTGACCATGGCTGAGAAAGACGCCGCGCGTCTGCTCGTCCACAACGCTCAGAAGTCAATCGACTACGGCGACACCGAAATGGTTGTCCGCATCAATCCTCTCAGCACACCTTACGGACGCAAGGACGTTGAGGCTGTCGTGAAGGCCGGCGTGCAGGTGATCCGCATGCCGAAGACCGAGACCGCCGACGAGGTCCGCGAGCTGGAGGCGGAGATTGAGAAGGTCGAAAAGGAACTGGGATGCCTTGGCAGAACCCGTATGATGGCCGCCATCGAAAGCGCCGAGGGTATCTGCAACGCGTTCGCCATCGCCAAGGCCTCGAAGAGGATGATGGGCATCGCCCTCGGAGCCGAGGACTATTGCGCCAACCTCAAGACCCAGCGTACCCCGGGTGGAGCCGAGCTGCTCTATGCCCGCGAGACCATCGTGGTGGCCGCCAGGGCCGCAGGGATCGACGCTCTCGACACGGTATATTCAAACCTCGATGACATGGAGACTTTCCGCAAGGAGGTCGAACTCATCAAGACTCTCGGATTCGACGGCAAGTCCATCATCAACCCTCGTCAGATCCAGATCGTGAACGAGGTGTTCGCCCCGACCGAGAAGGCCATCGAGAAGGCTAAGAAGATTCTCGCCGCCATCAAGGAGGCTGAGAAACGCGGTTCGGGTGTCATCGCCGTCAACGGCAAGATGGTTGACCGTCCTGTCGTCATCAGGGCTCAGCGCACCATCGATCTCGCCATCGCTTCAGGCATATTAACAAAGGAGGAAGTTTATGAGTAATATAAGGGAAAGGGCGGCGCTTGTCGATAAGGTGGCCGTCGCAATGGGCAAGAAGGTGTACTCGGGAGAGACTCCGAAAAACACCACATTCCGCAAGGATCTTCAGAAGGTTCAGTCCAAGGTGGTTACACTTGAGGATGCCATCAGGCTCAGCGGCCTGAAAGACGGAATGACAATCTCCTTCCACCACCATTTCAGAGGCGGTGACAAGGTTGTGAACATGGTCGTTGGCAAACTGGCCGAGATGGGATTCAAGAATCTCCACCTCGCCGCATCCAGCCTCTCAGACGTTCACGCTCCGCTGATCGACCACATCAAGAACGGGGTGATCACAAAGATCTCCACCTCCGGGCTCCGTGGCGAGCTTGCCAAGGAGATCTCACACGGTCTGATGAAGGAGCCTGTGGTGTTCCGCAGCCACGGAGGACGTGGAAGCGCCATCGCCAACGGTGACCTTCACATCGACGTGGCCTTCTTGGGTGCGTCTTCCAGCGACCCTGCCGGAAACGCCAGCGGTTACTCCCGTTCCGAGCACGCCAAGTCAATCTGTGGCTCCCTCGGCTACGCCAAGCCGGACGCGCAGTACGCTGACAAGGTCGTGATAATCACCGACGATCTCGTTGACTATCCGAACACACCGAACTCCATCTCCGAGCATGATGTGGACTACGTTGTACTCGTGGATTCGGTCGGAGACTCTTCCAAGATCTCTTCCGGAGCCATCCGTGACACCAAGAACCCTCGCGACATCCTGCTTGCGATGAACGCCGCGAAGGTGATCGTCAACAGCGGCTATTTCAAGGAAGGCTTCTCGATCCAGACCGGATCCGGCGGAGCCTCGCTGGCCGCTGTCAAATATATTCGAGAGGAAATGATCAAGAGGGGCATCCACTCCAGCTTCGCGCTCGGAGGAATCACCGCCCACATGGTCAAGATGCACGAGGAAGGCCTCATCGGACGACTCATTGACGTTCAGTCATTTGACCGCGTCGCCGCCGAGTCCATCAAGAACGATCCTTTCCATAAGGGAGTCTCCGCCAATGAATATGCCAGCGCGGATGAACCTGGATCAGCCGTGCACTATCTCGACATCGTGATTCTCTCGGCCCTTGAGGTGGACGTGAACTTCAACGTCAACGTGCTTGTGGGCAGTGACGGAGTCATCAGAGGCGCGGTCGGAGGACACCCTGACACAGCCGCCGATTCAGCCCTCTCGATCATCGTCTGCCCACTTATGCGTGGACGCATCCCTTGCGTTGTGGACGAGGTCACGACTCTCATCACTCCTGGCTCGACAGTCGATGTTGTAGTCACTGAATATGGCATCGCGGTCAACCCGCGCCGTCCTGAGATCGCCGAGCGTCTGAGGGAGGCCGGACTGAAGATCGTGGACATCCATGACCTCAAGGAACTGGCTCTGAAGTCCATCGGAGTCCCTGATCCGCTTCCGTTCGGAGAGAAGGTCGTGGGAGTCGTGATGAACCGTGACGGCTCCGTGATGGATGTCATAATGAACATCGAGGACTAAGACTGTTTTTTATGGAGATTACGCTTGACCAATTGCTGGCAAGTCGTGAGGAGCGGGCTTCTTTCCAGAAGGAACTTTTGAAAGGTTACCCTGGAAAGACCCTGGTCTGCCTCACGGTCATAATGCCGGGTAAGGTCAAGCGTAATCTGCAATCGCTTGTGGTCGCCCAGGCCGCTGTCACGGCTCTGGTCTCGGCTTTCGGAGACTCGATGCTCAAATTCAGACTGCGAGACTTGCCGACCGGCTACGAGGCCTATCTCGTCACCCCGCTTTCCAACGAGGAAGCCAAAAAGGAGACCTGCCGGATCGAGGACACTCATCCGCTCGGCCGTCTTTTTGATTTGGATGTGATTGACGCTGACGGAGTTCCTATGTCAAGGGAGTCGGTGGGCCTGAGTCCGAGAAAATGTCTTGTCTGTGACAACGAGGCTCGCTATTGTATGCGAAACCGTACCCACACTATGGCTGAGCTCACCGCGAAGATTGACGAAATGATTGAGTCCTATGTGCGATAACCGTCACTACATAAGCGAGGCTCCGCTGTCGTTGAACTCTGTCCGGAGACGGGTCGAGGCTTTCCTCGCCGCCAACGGGCTGAGACTGGCTCCGCTGGACCGTTATGTGGTGGTGACTCGTGACGAGGACGGGAACGAAATCCTTGCCGGCGGCGGTCTGGACGGCAACGTCATCAAGTGCGTCGCGGTGTCGGAATCCGCTCGCAGCGAGGGACTTATGAATATTCTCGTGTCTCGCCTCATCGCCATCGCCCGTGAGGAAGGCCGGGATTCGGTCAAAGCTTTCACTAAGCCGGAGAACGAAGGAATATTCAAAAGCCTCGGTTTCGCCTTGATCGCGTCCTCGCCGAACGCCATCCTGATGGAGAACGGCAGGGGAGGGCTTCCGGAGTACAGGAAGTACTTGGAGTCGCTCGCCCGTCCGGGCCGGAACGGGGCGATCGTGATGAACGCCAATCCGTTCACTAAAGGACATCGCTATCTGGTTGAGCAGGCCGCATCGCTGGTTGACAATCTTTATGTGATTGTTGTTAAGGAAGATAGGTCGCGTTTCCCTTACATCGAAAGAAAGGCTATGATCGAGGCTGGTTGCGCCGGGCTTGACAATGTGGTTGTCTGCGGGGGGAGTGACTACGCCATCTCGGCGGCGACATTCCCGACATATTTCCTGAAGAAGTTGGACGACGCGACGGACACTCAGATTGCCCTTGATCTGGATCTGTTTGTGAACCACATCGCTCAGCCTCTTGGAGTTACGGTGCGTTTTGCCGGCTGCGAGCCGGAGGATGCCCTGACCCGCCGCTACAACGAGCTGATGGCGGAGATATTGCCTAACTTCGTAGAGATTCCAAGACTTGAACAAAACGGCAATCCGATCAGTGCCACCTCATTAAGGCGTGCTCTTGACAAAGGCAACCTCAAAGAGGCGATGGAATATATTCCAAAATCCACCGTCCCTTACTTGGTCGCAGACCTGGCCGAGCGTGCGTTGAGGTTGGAACTCGACACAACCCCCAAACCGGGACTCGTGGACAGGCAGGACAACGGTGCCCACAAAGACATGGACTATGCGCTGATGTCCAAAAGCATCTCAGCGTTAAGACCTTATCTGACAAGACTGGCTGTGGAGTCCGCCAAGGACATTGACCCGGCAAAGATAAAGGAGATCGGCATCGAGGCCGAAAAAGCGATGCTGAAGGCCACCGGCGGAGTGAATACCCACAAGGGAGCGCTCTTCTGCATCGGCCTGTCAGTCGCCGCGGCCTCTTGCCTGGCTTGCTCCACGGGGGCTGTGGAGGCATATTCATTCAAAGAACTCGTGTCCCGCGCCGCGTCGGAGATCCCTTCCGCCCGAGGTACGCACGGAGCCGAGGCCAAGAGAAGTTTCAAGGCTGTCGGCGCTCTGGAGAACGCCCGCGCGGCCTATCCGGAACTGTTCGCCGACTGGCTGCCGTACTATCGTTCGCTGGAAGGCGACCCTTTCCGCTGCCATAAGACGCTGCTTCACATAATGACGACCCTTGACGACACCAACATCCTCCACAGGAGGGGAGCGGAGGGTCTCTCCCACGCCGAAGCCGAGGCCGCAAGGCTTCTTGAGGACTTCAGCGAGAGCGGATTGTCGTCTCTGAACAAGGATTTCATCAGGGAGAACATCTCGCCCGGCGGAAGCGCCGACATGCTGTCCCTGACGATTTTTATAGAAAGCATAATTAACAATATTTATTAACACAAAACTAATTTTATTATGGTAGAATTGATTCCCAATGGCGTTTACCTGAAAAATGGCAAGACTATCGTCAACGATGCCGCAGGAATGCCATCTGCCGATGAGGCCCGCGAAAACACTATCGCCTACAGAATTCTCCGTGCCCACGATGTGGACGGAAGCAAAGGCAAGAAGATGCGCATCAAGTTCGATGCGATGGCTTCACACGACATCACTTATGTCGGAATTATCCAGACAGCCCGCGCCAGCGGACTTGACAAGTTCCCTATCCCTTACGCGATGACCAACTGCCACAACTCTCTGTGTGCTGTCGGCGGTACCATCAACGAGGACGACCATATCTTCGGTCTCTCCGCCGCCAAGAAGTACGGTGGTATCTATGTTCCTGCCAACCAGGCGGTTATTCATCAATATGTCCGCGAGGCTCTCGCCGGTTGCGGCCGCATGATCCTCGGTTCCGACAGCCACACGCGCTACGGCTCGCTCGGCTGCATGGGTGTGGGCGAAGGTGGCGGTGAGCTTGTGAAGCAGCTCCTCCACAACACTTGGGACATCAACGCTCCTGAGGTTGTTCTGGTTTGGCTCGAAGGCAAGCCTAAGAAGGGTGTCGGCCCTCACGACGTGGCCATCTCCCTCGTCAAGGCCGTGTTCGAGAACGGTTTCGTGAAGAATAAGGTGCTTGAGTTCGCCGGCCCTGGCGTGGCTTCCCTCCCTACCGACTTCCGTAACGGAATCGACGTGATGACCACCGAGACCACCTGCCTCAGCTCGATCTGGGTTACCGACGAGAAGGTTGAGGAGTATTACAGGATGCACGAGCGTCCTGAGGCTTACAAAGAGCTCCAGCCGGGTGAGATCGCCTACTACGACGCGATGATCCGCATCGACCTCTCCAAGCAGGAGTCCATGATCGCCCTTCCGTTCCACCCATCCAACGCCTACACGATTCACGAGTTCCAGGCTGATCCGGAAGGAATCCTGAAGAAAGTGGAGGAGGATGCCAAGAAGCGTTTCGGCGACAAGATCACCATCGATCTTGAGAGCAAGGTGAAGGACGGCAAAGCGTTCGCCGACCAGGCCATCATCGCCGGCTGCTCCGGTGGTACCTACGACAACCTCAGCGAGGCCGCCGCGATCATGAAGGGCAAGACCATCGGCAACGACTACTTCACAATGTCCGCCTACCCTCAGTCAACCCCTGTCTATCTCGCGACCACCCGCAATCACATCGCCGAGGAGTTGCTTGAGGCCGGTGTCGTGATCAAGCCGGCGTTCTGCGGCCCTTGCTTCGGAGCCGGTGACGTTCCAGCCAACAACGGACTTTCGATCCGTCACACCACCCGCAACTTCCCTAACCGCGAGGGCTCGAAGCCTGGCCAGGGACAGATCTCCCTTGTCTGCCTGATGGACGCGCGCTCTATCGCCGCCACGGCCGCCAACGGTGGAGTCATCACGGCCGCCACGGACATCGAGTACGAGGACACGCACAAGCCATATTCATTCGACGACCGCATCTACAAGAGCCGCATCTACTACGGATTCGGCAAGGCCGACCCTACCGTCGAGCTCCGCTACGGACCGAACATCAAGGACTGGCCTAAGATGTACCCGATGCAGGATAACATGCTCCTCGAACTCGCCGCTGTCATCCACGACCCTGTCACCACGACCGACGAGCTCATCCCTTCGGGCGAGACTTCCAGCTACCGTTCCAACCCGCTGAAACTCTCCGAGTTCGCTCTCTCACGCCGTGTTCCTGAATATGTCGGATTGAGCAAGAGGATCCAGGCCGAAGACCTTGAGCGCCGCGAGGGCAAGACCCCTCAGCACGTGCTTGACGCTCTCGCCAAGGTGGGTGCCAAGCCGGAGGACACCTCGTTCGGCTCATGCGTGTTCGCGAACAAGCCGGGCGACGGCTCTGCCCGCGAGCAGGCCGCTTCCTGCCAGAAGGTACTCGGCGGCGACGCCAACATCTGCTATGAATATGCCACCAAGCGTTACCGCAGCAACTGCATCAACTGGGGCATCGTTCCTTTCACCATCTCAAAGGAGACTCCTTTTGAATATGTAGCCGGCGATTTCGTCTATGTTCCTGGCATCCGTGAGGCCATCCTTTCGGGCAAGGAGGAGATTGACGCCAAGGTGATCAGCTCCGAAGGTGTGAAGGACATTCATCTCTACTTCCAGAATCTGACCGCTGACGAGAGGGAGATTCTCGCCGACGGTTGCCTGATGAACTTCTACGCCGCCCAGAAGAGCAAATAATCATAATCGCGCACTTTAGGCTTGCGTCCGTTTTAGGGGCTTGCAAGCCTGAGGCACCCAGGTAATCATATTCGTAAAACACTTTAATTTTTAATATTCAGTTATGAAAAAAATTCAGATGGTCACTCCTCTCGTAGAGATGGATGGTGATGAAATGACAAGGATCCTGTGGAAAATGATTAAGGATGAACTTATCATTCCATTTGTTGATCTGAAGACAGAATACTATGACCTCGGCCTCGTTCATCGTGACGAGACCGGCGATCAGGTGACAATCGATTCCGCCAACGCCACCAAAAAGTACGGTGTTGCCGTGAAGTGCGCCACCATCACTCCTAACGCCAAGCGTATGACCGAGTACAACCTGCATCAGATGTGGAAGAGTCCGAACGGAACGATCCGTTCGATGCTGGACGGTACGGTGTTCCGCACACCTATCACCATCCCTTCCATCTCTCCTGCCGTGAAGTTCTGGAAGAAGCCTATCACCATCGCCCGTCACGCCTACGGTGATGTCTACAAGAGTGTTGACATCCGCGTTGAGGAGCCGGGAGTCGCCAAGCTTGTCTTCGAAGGTGAGAGCGGCAAGAAGGAAGAGCAGATCGTGCACACCTTCAAGGGTCCTGGCGTTCTCCAGGGAATGCACAACACCGACGCTTCCATCCGTTCTTTCGCCCACGCTTGCTTCAAGTACGCCCTTGACCTCAAGCAGAGCATCTGGTTCGCCACCAAGGACACCATCGCCAAGAAGTACGACGGACGTTTCCGTGAGATCTTCGAGGAGGTGTTCGCGGAGTACAAGGACGCTTTCGAGGCCGCCGGCATCGAGTACTTCTACACCCTTATTGATGACGCGGTCGCACGTGTGATGCGCAGCGAGGGTGGTTTCATCTGGGCCTGCAAGAACTACGACGGTGACGTGATGAGCGACATGGTCTCCACGGCCTTCGGTTCCCTTGCCATGATGACTTCGGTTCTCGTCAGCCCTGACGGCAAGTACGAGTACGAGGCCGCCCACGGCACCGTGACCCGTCACTACTACAAGCACCTCCAGGGCGAGGAGACCTCCACGAACCCGATCGCGACGATCTTCGCGTGGAGCGGCGCCTTCCGCAAGAGAGGTGAGCTGGACAACATCCCTGAGCTTGTGAACTACGCCAACGAGCTTGAGGCCGCCTGCTTCGACACCCTCAACGAAGGCATTGTGACCAAGGATCTCGCCAACCTGATGGAAGGCGTCACCCCTCAGGTCAAGAACTCCGCCGACTTCATCGCCGCCATCCGCGAACGCCTCGAAAAGCGCCTCGCCTAAGGCAGTGCTATCCGGCCACAATGTCGCCCGAAGCACCTTGCGTAGTGTTACGCTTGTTGGTCGCTGAGCCTGTCTAAGCGACATTCACGCCCGATGAATAAGAGAGCCATCTGTATGGTGGCGACAGCTAAAAAGGACTTTCCGAATTTTTGCACGTTACCAAAAATTCGGAAAGTCTTTTTTCGCTGCCTTATTCCGCTATCTACTTTACGCTACACTTGCCCTACCCATGCCCTTGACTTTCCCCACTCCAGTCTCGCAGCAAAGTTTTGTCCGTTGAAACGCCTTTATAGTCAAGGACGTTAAACCATCTTTATGTTTGTCCGGTGGATTGCCTTTCAGCTGGACAAACTGTGCAAAACGGTGTGTTTGTCCGGCTTAAAACCGTCTTCCCGGACAAAGTGCCCAACATAGCAAGTTTGTCCGGTGGATTGCCGTTTCGGTGGACATTCTTCTTATTGAGTGCGCTAGATTCCACATATCACACTCGTCTATGTCTCCGTTCTAAGCACGGAGCCGCTTGCCTGTTAACTTTCTGAGTCACTTACCGGGTCACTTTCAGTGGCATTTTGTGCACGGACATCTGTTTTTACTTGCGACACCATATCTGATCTCCTAACCTGATGAGTGCCCGTTATTCAGGTCGAATATAAAATGTTGTGTTTGCTAAATTGTTTATTATTAAGATATTACTAAATACTGGCGGTCAAAATGAGAGGCCACTGTTTTGTAACTGGTTGAGAGTCATAGGGTGATGTTCCACTATTTTATAATCAGAGTTTTACAAAATCGTACATTTCTCTCCAAGACGACAAAATTTGTCGCTTTTGATTGTTATATTTGCGACAAACACTTCTGAATATGTTGAACCAGATCAAGCGGTTAAGCGCGATAGTGAACAAACTCAGCGGCATCAGTGAATATGTCAGCAAAGAGGAACTGCTTGAGGCTATGTCAGGTGATATGGCCGAGAACGGTTCCTATACTTTGCGGACTCTTCAGCGGGACATCAGGACCATTGAGGAGGTTTTCGGAATGGAGATAGAGAATGTCAAGGGAGAAGGCTATCGCATCGTGGGTTGGGATCCGGTTTACACCGACCGGTTCAAGGAGCTTCTGTCCGAGATTGAGATCCTGAGTACTGTCGGCTCGGACTCCGGGACGCGTGACTTTATCATCCCGGAGCAGAGAACTATGGCGTTCAGCGTTGATATTCATAAAATTTTGGAGTCGATCAAGCAAAGGCGGCGAGTGCGGTTTTCATATTCATTGCCAAGGTCAGGCGGTAAGGAGGTTGAATATGTCGCCGAGCCGTATTTTTTGAAGCAGTCGCAGAATCGTTGGTATCTCGTGGCGATGGTTGAGAGCGTCCTTAAATGCTTCGAGCTGGGTAGGTTTGTGGATTTTAAGGTACTGGATGAGGATTTTGTCCAGGGTTCTGGTGTCCGTGCGGAGAACCTCTTCCGCGATTGTTTCGGTATATGGGATGACCCGAAGATGCCCGTCGAGGACATCCTCCTGAGGTTCAGTCCTTTGGACGGCCGCTTCATCAAGACTCTGCCGATTCACTCCTCTCAAAAAATCGAAGAGACCGATGAATATGTGGAAGTGACCCTCCACTTGAAAATCACCAATGATTTCGTGATGGCCCTTCTCTCCCGAAGCTCCTCCATCGAGGTTCTCGCACCCCAGTCCCTCAAGGACCGGATGAACGCCATCTGGGCCGCCGCTTTGGAGCGGAATAAGTAATTTGTTAATTTTATATTGTTATGGATCAATTTGATTTAGAAAAACATTTTGCTGAGGTGAACGCTGCCCTTGGCATTAAAAACAAGAGAAGCGATTCTGATGAGTCCTATGTGATTGACTTGTGTGATGAAGTGTTGGGAGAACTTGCCTTAAGGCAACATACCTTTGATTTCTTACGTGGAGATCCAAGTGAGTCTTGTCCGTCCGGTAAAAAACTACCTGTTGATGCTTATTATCCGAATAAGAATATTGTAGTTGAGTACAGGGAAAAGCAACATACAGAGAGTGTTGCGTTCTTTGATAGGAGGTCTACAGTATCAGGGGTCGGAAGAGGTGAGCAAAGACGAATCTATGATCAACGTCGTAGGGATATTCTTCCACAATATGGAATTAAGCTGATAGAAATATCGTATTCATCTTTTAACTATGATTCTAAAAAGAAGATTATCCGGAATAGACAGAGGGATATTCTTGTAGTAAAAAGACTCTTGTTGAAGTAATGATGTTCAACGACCTTGAGGAGACATATTCATTGAAAGAGAAGTTGGTGGTGGCGGCGGTGCTGCTTCTGCCGGTGGCGTTGGCGGCGGTGGCTATGATTGGGGAGAAGAGGCACTTGAGGGAGGTGGAGGCGATGAAGGATAGGCCGGTCCGCTACTATGAATATGCCATCCGGCCGGTAGACACAGTTCTGAACCATCCGGTCGGGCTGAGGGGAAGGCCGTTGATTGAGGATGACGGGCGAGGGATGGTGTGGTGCTGAACTCTGGCGGGAAGAAGATCGTCACCGGCCTTTCCTCAGAAGAGATTCTGGAGCAGCTTGACCTTGACTATCAGGATGTCTATGACTATTACGGAGGTGCGGAAGAACTCAGGTGAAACGGAACTTTGACACGGACATTTTGCCTGTAATTTATCCTCTGATTCTCGTTGTTTGAAGAAAAGTTATTAGTTTTGCGTAAAGCACCAATCTGTCTGATTTTTTTGGACAGGAAACTATAAGGTGCTAACGTAGAAAGAAATGAAGGACAACGGGGTAATAATGGAGAACTATGAGGATATATTCAACAGGCTCTGGGAACATTCCGAGAACGAGATTGTAGAGTTCAAGAAGGCGGAGACTGGTTTTGATATTGATGAGCTTGGGAAGTACTTCTCGGCTTTGAGCAATGAGGCAAACTTGCGGGAACGTGAGTGTGGTTGGATAGTGTTCGGGGTTTGGGACAAAAAACATAAAATCATAGGAACCTCTTTCAAGGATAGTGAGTCTGCCCTGAACAAACTGAAGCAGGACATGTCGCAACATACCTCTGACGAGTTGATATTCAGAGATATTGTGCCAATAGAAGTAGAAGGGAAGCGAGTGCTGCTTTTCAAGGTGCCAGCATCGCCCCGCAATATTGTGATGCGTTGGAAAGGCATTCCGTACGGGCGTGACGGTGAGAGTCTGAAACCTCTTAACCAAGCCAAACAGGATGAAATCAGACAACAATCACCTTTGCCGGACTGGACCGCTCAACTTGTACCCAATGCGACAATTGAGGATCTTGATGAATTAGCTCTGGCGACAGCCAAAGTTATGTTCAAGAAAGTGCACTCTTCGAATATTCCAGTTTCAGAAATTGACTCTTGGAATAATGAGGAGTTCCTTTGCCACAGTATGATGATGCGCGATGGTCAACTGACACGCGCGGCCATCTTGTTGCTTGGCAAGCCTCTGTCCATACTGAAGATATATCCGGCGGTGGCGCAGATAACGTGGACTTGGCAGGATGAGGAAGGTATTGTGCAGGATTATGAGCATTTCACCATCCCGTTTATCCTGACGGTGGATAAGGTCCTTAGCAAGATACGTAATGTGACGATGCGCGAACTGCCAGGTGGAACGTTGTTTCCGGACACGATGAAGCAGTATGATGAATATACCATCCGCGAAGTCTTGCACAATGCCATAGCACATCAGGATTACACGCTAAGGCAGAGAATCATCTTCGTGGAAAGCCCTGGAAAGCTGTACTACGAGAACGGTGGCACATTTATCCCCGGTACGATAGAGAATGTCCTTGAGCACAAAGGACCTCAGAAGCACTACCGCAACGAGTGTCTCTGTCGAGGAATGGTGAATTTCAATATGATAGACACCGTCGGGCGTGGCATCAAGAAAATATATACCGAGCAGCGCAACCGATTTTTCCCCATGCCGGATTACGAGATTGACAATGAGCATCGTAATGTAGGGGTAACCATCTATGGAAGGATGATAGATGAGAAATACACTGATCTTTTGAAGCAAAGCAAATCTTTGACTTTAAAGGAATGTATTTGGCTTGATGCAGTCCAAAAACATCATCCTATCACGAAGACGGCCGCAAAGCATCTTCATGGCAAAGGACTTATTGAAGGGCGTTTCCCTAACTTTACCATATCTCTTTCCGTGGCAAAGATGACAAAGCAGATCGGTGTTTACACGATGGAAAAAGGCCTTGAGGCAAAGGCGATGGAAAAGATGATCCTTCAGTTGGCGAAAGATGCAGGTGTAGATGGCTTCAAATTATCAGATGTGTTTGATGCTTTGCATAGGAGTCTTCCTTCTGCAAGTACTGACGAATCGAAGAGGCGGTTTTTAGGACGTATGTTGGCCAAGATGGCTAAAAGAGATCTTATCTCTATTGATGGCCGTAAATGGTATATAACCCCCAAAGGGTTAAGTCTTTTTTAGATTCGGTTATAATTCGGTTATAATTCGGTTATAATTCGGTTATAATTCGGTTATAATTATACATCTCGGCATATAGGAAAATAATATTAACGATCTCTATGCAAGGAAAATACAAAGTCATTACCCTGTGCGGAAGCACACGGTTCAAAGATGAATTTTTGAGAGTTCAGAAGGAACTTACCCTTAAAGGTTATATAGTGATTTCGGTCGGGCTTTTCGGGCACAGTGGCGATAACGAGGTTTTGGCTGACGGCGTGAAGGAAATGCTGGATGATATGCATTTGGCGAAGATTGATATGGCCGATGAGATATTCATTGTCAATCCTGGCGGTTACATCGGGAAAAGTACCGCGAGGGAGATTGCCTATGCCCGAAGCCAAGGGAAAGCGGTGCGGTCATTATGCCCGCTTACGGATGATGCCGAAGAAAAGACTGATGGCCACCAAAGGCGTGTAACACCAGCTATGATCACTGCGCTGAAGGATGGCGAGGTGTTCGTGTTCGGCAGCAACAAAGAAGGCTTACATTGCGGAGGCGCGGCAAGAACTGCTTTTGAGAGGTTTGGTGCCAAGTGGGGTGAAGGCATCGGGATGACTGGCCGCTGCTATGCAATCCCGACTATGGATGGCAGCCTTGACATCATCCGCCGCCACGTGGATGATTTTACTGAATATGCAAGGACTCATCCCGGATTGACATTCCTTGTCACTCCGATTGGCTGCGGAATCGCCGGATGGCGCGTGGCCGAGATTGCCCCGCTTTTCAAGGAGGCCTCGCGGCTGGAAAATGTCACTCTGCCGAAGAGTTTCTGGACAGTTTTGGACTCATGAAGATCGAGGAGGCCATACTTTATGTACTTGCCGAGAGAGGCGGCGGGTTGAGGACTGAACAGATCGCGGAAATCATCAATCGGCACCAGCTGCACATCCGTAAGGACGGACAGCCGGTGACTTCGGCGCAGGTCTATGCCGTGGTGATGCGTTACCCGGACACTTTCGTCAAGGCGGAGGGACGGATAATGCTGATGATCTGATTTTTCGATTACTTTCAAATAATGACTATTGCAGACAATCCTATTATTTAACGTGAGTTCGATGAAAATTAAATAATTGATTATTAGGAAAATAGCGAAAGTTTTTGTAAATTTGTTAGAGCAAATAAACTATTACAAACTCTTTCGCTATGACGATCGCCAGAGACAAAATTACGGAAATTTTCTGTATGGCGGATGACTTCTGCCACATTTATGACAGATTTATCAAGATTAACGGACTCGCTTCCAAGCGGGACAAGTCTAAAAGGAAGTACCACCGTGACAGCACGCTGTCCGACGCCGAGGTGATGACCATCATGATACTGTTTCATCTGATGGGCTATAAATGTTTGAAACACTTTTACTTGAATGAAGTTTACAAGAATATGACCGACCTGTTTCCTCACACCGTCTCCTATAACCGCTTCGTTGAACTGGAGCGAAAGGTTGCTGTACCTTTCATCCTGTTCGTCAAGAAGTGCTGCCTGGGCGGCTGCACGGGGATCAGTTTTGTCGATAGTACGGCTTTGCGCGTCTGCAAGAACCAACGCATCCATCTCCACAGGGTTTTCAAGGGACTTGCCCAGCGGGGCCAGTGCTCGATGGGATGGTTCTACGGCTTCGAACTGCACCTCATTTGCAACGAAAAGGGAGACCTCCTGAGCTTCATGGTCACGCCTGGCAATGTAGATGACAGGGAGCCGCTCCGGAACAAGTCCTTCATTGAGCGGATCTTCGGTAGACTTGTCGGAGACAAGGGATACATTTGCAAAGAACTCTTTTCCAGGCTTTTTATTGATGGTATTCAATTGATTACAAAGCTGAAGAGTAACATGAAGGGACAAATCATGACTATTGGAGACCGCATTCTCCTCCGGAAGAGAGCGCTCATTGAGACCATCAACGACGAACTGAAAAACATGGCTCAGATTGAGCACTCCAGACACCGGTCCGTCGTTGGCTTTACGGTCAACCTGATGGCAGGCCTGGCAGCCTACTCGTTCTTCCCGAAAAAGCCGATGATTGATGTGGAACGCGTCTCGCCGTATGAGAATGGAGTTATTCAATTGTCACTCTTTTAGTTGTAATTCGTCGAACGCACGTTAATATAAGAAATTCAATATCTCCGAAGTATTGGAATTAATATGGAATAAAGCCATGAACAGGGTGTTGTCAGGAAATATTTTTGAGGTAATAGTGCCTAATGATCAAAAGCGCTATTTTCAGTATGTCTGTAAGGATCTGTCTCTGTTAAACGGAGATGTGATACGTGTTTTTAGTAGATCTTATGCGATGACCGCTTCTCCGACAGTGGAGGAAATCATTTGCGATGAGGTTGATTGCTATATGCATACAGCGGTGGGGGCTGGAGTGAAATTCGGTCTTTGGACTTACTATGGTCGCAATAAGAACGTAGGCTCAAAGGAGGTATACTTCCGTGATGCGAACGATTACGGCCATTATCCGGGGGAGCGTATTGTCTCTCATAATTGGACCGTGTGGAAGATAGATGGGGAAAGGAAATATGTCGGCACGCTTCCCGAGGAATATTATTCCGCATATATCGGACTGCTGTTCAGCCCTTTTTCTGCCGCATATCGAATATCTTATGGTCGTTATAAGATGCTTTATTATCCTTTGTATAGGTGACAAATGCAATGAAGGCCTCTGTCTTGTAACTGGTTGAGAGTCGCAGCACGTTGCTCCACTATTTTATAATCAGAGCTTTACAAAATCGTACATTTCTCTCCAAGACGACAAAAGTTGTCGCTTTTGATTGTTATATTTGCGACAAACACTTCTGAATATGTTGAACCAGATCAAGCGGTTAAGCGCAATAGTGAACAAACTCAGCGGCATCTGTGAATATGTCGGCAAAGAGGATCTGCTGGAGGCCATGTCAGGTGATATGGCCGAGAACGGTCCCTACACTTTGCGGACTCTTCAGCGTGACATCAAGACCATTGAGGAGGTCTTCGGAATGGAGATTCAGAATGTCAAAAGGAAGGGGTATTGCATAGTGGGCAGAGATCCTGTTTACACCGATCGGTTCAAGGAACTTCTTTCAGAGATCGAGATCCGGAGTACTGTCGGCTCGGACTCCGGGACACGTGGCTATATCATTCCGGAGCAGAGGAGGATGACGTTCAGCGTTGATATTCAGAAAATTCTAAGGTCGATAAAGCAAAGACGGAAGGTGCGCTTTTCATATTCGTTGCCAAGGCTTGGAGGCAAGGAGGCGGAATATCTCGCCGAGCCGTATTTCCTGAAGCAGTCGCAGAACCGCTGGTATCTCGTGGCGATGGTCGAGGGAGTCCTGAAATGCTTCGAGTTGGGCAGGTTCAAATCCTTCAAGGTTCTTGACGAGGATTTCATCCGTGACGAGAGTGTCCGTGCCGGGAATCTTTTCCGCGATTGCTTCGGTATTTGGGATGACCCTAAGATGCCTGTTGAGGACATCCGCTTGAGGTTCAGTGCCTTGGATGGCCGCTTTATCAAGACCCACCCTATTCATTCTTCTCAAAAGTTAGCCGTTGAGACCGAGGAATATGTCGAAGTGACTCTCCGCCTGAAGATTACCAACGATTTCGTGATGGCCCTTCTCTCCCGAAGCTCCTCCGTCGAAATCCTCGCACCCCAGTCCCTCAAGGACCGGATGAACACCATCTGGGCGACAGCGTTGGAACGGAATAAATGATTTATTAATTTATAAATAGTTGTGCTATGTTTACGTCAAGTGAATTTATTGAATGCCTTGGAAAAATTTCCATTGCCAAAAGTGTCAAAGGCCATCTTTATAAGGACTTGAAACTAATAGGGAATCGTATTGATGGTATTAGGTGTGATACTAAAAAACACTTTAAATTGTCCATAGAGGAACTCTATTGTGCATACGAGAAGGGTGTTAGTACGACAACAGAGATGAGAAATTATATCAAAGGATGGGCATATTCTCCGGCTCTTGCGATCTTGAATGAGGTCTATAAGTTGGAGGCACAGGTGGAGGGGCTTAAAAAAGTCGAAAGATAAGAGGGAATATTCCTGTGGAGTTATTATTGTCTGTATGATCTAATATAACATTATTCTATGAAAGGAAAAGATATAATTACTAAAGAAGAATACGAAGCTATAGTGAGACTTCTCAAAAGTAAAGTAAGGTCTGATAAATCAGGCAAAAAGTCAATTCGTGCGAAAATCCGTAAGTTCGGTTTTCACTGTTCGGATTTCAAGAATAATGCTGGTGATGAGCTTGACGTCAATGATTTCAAACAGTTGGTCAAAAGCGGTAAAATCACTATTATTGGGGGGAATGGTGGTTGTGGGCATATTTCAGAAGGAGATAAATCTTTGTTATCAGAGCGGCGATTCGACAAAACTAATGATCAGAAGATAGAATCAATGAAAAATTGTGCTTGTTTAGAGGCCTATGTTCCTGCTTCGCCTCGTATATTAATTCTTGGCACCATGCCTGGAAAAGAATCGTTGCGTCTTCAGCAGTATTATGCTAATCGTAGCAACCGTTTTTGGAAGATAATCGCTAAGGCAGCAGACAAACCTTTGCCGGAAGATTATTCAAAAAGGCTGAGATTGTTGGATCAGCTTCATATTGCGTTGTGGGATGTCTATGCTTCGGCAGAACGTAAAGGTAGTTTGGACTCTAATATTAAGAATGGGGAACAGAACGATGTACAGTCACTCATCAATTCTAATCCGTCCATAAAGAAGGTTTTGTTCAATGGCGGAAAGGCTTACAGGAAGGCTTTGGATTATGGTTGTTTGAATGTGGAAATGCCAAGTACTAGTTCGGCAAACACTCATCTTACTCAGGAAGAGCTGTTTTCTATATGGGTTAAGGAAATCAAAGAAAAGTGATGCGCAAAGACCCCGATGAGACATATTCATTGAAAGAGAAGTTGGCGGTGGCGGCGGTGCTGCTTCTGCCGGTGGCGTTGGCGGTGGTGGCGATGATTGGGGAGAAGAGGCGTTTGAGAGAGGTGGAAGCGATGAAGAATCGGCCGGTCCGCTACTATGAATATGCCATCCGGCCGGTGGATACGGTTCTGAACCATCCGGTAGGTCTGCGGGGAAGGTCGTTGTTTGATGGTGGTGGACGGGGAGATGGTGTGGTGCTGAATTCCGGCGGAAGGAGCATTGTAACCGGCCTTTCCTCGGAGGAGATTCTGGAGCAGCTCAACCTTGACTATCAGGATGTCTATGACTATTACGGCGGCGCCGAGGAACTTTGGTGAATAGGAATGATGGCGGGATATTCTTTTTAGCTGTCTCCTGTCTTGCCGGAAAACCGTTGGTACGCCAGAGGGCTCTATCCTGTACCGGTCGTGGGTTTAAGTCCCTTTGGTACGCCAGACAACTGTTTTACGTACAGGGAGCCTGTTTGCCTGCTATTTTTGAACTATGCTTTGGAGGGAATATTCCCAGAGATTCGTCCGCTCAGAATCGTTCTCATATCCTTTGGGGTATCGCCCTTCCGGACATTCAGGATAGATCTTCTTTATGAACAGGATGCAGTACTTTCTGTTTGAGTACTCTGAGTTACAAGGAATCACCATGCTCCTGAGATTCATTGAAGTGTAAACATCGATTCTTTTTTCTTCTCCGGAAATCATGAATTTTTTGGAGATGAAAGTAGGTGCCTTGACTCCTTCCTCTTTGAAATGGATGAACAATTTACATTCTCCGGTTCCTTCTATGTGATATTCCAGAACCTCGCTTTCCAGATTCTTCCCGTCATACGCTTTCATTTCACCGGACGGGAAGGTGATCTGCACTCTGATGTCAGTGACCGTCTTGACGTTATTCTCACATTTGATTGTGACCGGCACCTGTGCGCCTGACTCCAATGGCCTTATAAAAAACAATAAAGCAAATCCGATAGTAAGTAGCAGCTTTCTTAACATATTTCTTGTTTTTTGTCTAGTTAGCGGAGTCTGAAGGTATCTATTTCAATATTGCTTTTTGTCAATGGTAGTTTATCATAATAAACATACCTTTTAGTGTTGTTGTCAAAGAAGATGTTCTCTGAAATACGAATCTTATTTTCAGGAACCATCTCTGTTATGGAGGGTGTGCAACTAATTAGTGCATAAATAAATAGAACTAATACAGGATAGATTTTCATAATGCGTTAAAAGTCTTAAAACGTTCCAAATATAATGATAATTTGCAAGAGATACAAATTATGAAATAGTCACAAACAATATTCATTACGCTGACGGTTTTGCTTAGTGTCGTTCCGGCGTTTGCCCTACCGGCGGCTGGAACCCGGACCCAGGCCACGGCGGCGTTTTCGGTACCGGCTTCTGAGGTCGGGGACGCAGCCTCTTATTACGTGTGAGTTGCGCAATTAGCGCGACTATTTTCTATAGAGGGCGAAGAGTGCGGAGCCGGAGCCAGACATCGAGGCATAGACCGCTCCGGAGTCATAGAGGGATTGCTTGATGGCGGCAAGTTCCGGATGCGCCTTGAAGACAGTGGCCTCAAAGTCGTTGACAAGATTGTCTTTCCATTCCGTGACCGGCACCGCAAGCACTGTTTTCAAATCTGAGAGTCCTGTTGGGCTGGGGCCACTCATCATTCGCTTTCCGGGAAGGTCTTGGTATTCCTCTGACGATTCTGTCATGCTTTGGTCGATGAGTCTGCGATGATCTGAATTTTCCGAAGTGTCGAAGCACCCGGGCTTCAAACTTTCCCGAGGCACTATTCCTTTATAAGCCTCCGCTGTGGAGACCACAATTCCCTCCGGAATCAGAACCTTGATCTCGTACTCGGACAGGTCAATGTCGTAAGGCTCAAGGATTTCCCCTCGCCCAGACCCGATCATAGGGCGATTGAAAACAAAGAAAGCGCAATCGCTGCCAAGTTTCGCGGCATATTCAGAAAGCCTTTGCTCGGAAAGGTTCAGGCCGCAAAGCTCGTTCAGCGCTTTGAGAGTGAAAGCCGCGTCCGCCGATCCGCCGCCAAGCCCGGCACCTACCGCTGCCTTCTTTTCCAGGAATATCTTGACCGGCGGCAGGTCAAAATCTTGTGCAAGAATGTTGTACGCCTTTGCGCACAGATCCTTGAGCGGATTCCAGTCAACACCATCCTCTCGCGCGATTGTGATCATCAACTTCCCATCCTCGGATATTCCTTGCACTAATCTTCCATCCTCTGATGCGGTTACATTTCCCGAGAGAGTCGTTTCTTTTCCGTCTTCTTTGGCTGATTCGTTGAGCCTAGTTGGTTCGACAGGCTCACCAACCGATGCTTCTTGCCGGTCGCTGAGCCTGCCGGTCACTGAGCCTGTCGAAGCGTCAAAGCGTCCGTCCGGGGCTCCATACTTCGCGAACAACGCCGCCGAGCTCCGGCTGTAGTCATCTCCCGTAATGATCTCAATAGTGTCCCCGAAATCAAAGCACGGCACAAACAGCGTCTCGATGTCGTGAAACCCATCGGCACGTTTCCGCAGGACACTCAGTCCCAGATTCAGCTTGACATTCGTCTTGACAATCATATTTATCCAAATTTGCGGTCGTGGCGTTCAACTCTTTGAAAATCAGTCTAATCCTTGGCAGCCTTCGGTTGGAATCACCTCAAGGAGAAGGCTTATTGCGCTGTGTTATAACCACTTATGCGCCACGCTCTTACAGTCCCCTGATTGCGTTCTCGACAAGTTCAGCGACGGCGGTCCTGGCTGGAGTGCCGTCTGTGGAGTCTTCCGGGATGTTTTCCAGTACCGGGGCCACGAACGAGATCATCTGCAGCACCTTGGCCTCTTCCTCAGGAATGCCACGGGAGCGCATATAGAACTGCTCGTCTTCGTTCAGTTTCCCGACCGTGGCGCCGTGCGAGCACTTCACATCATCGGCATAGATCTCCAACCGTGGCTTTGTGTTGATCCTGGCCGAGTCGGAAAGCAAGATGTTGTGGTTCTCCTGGAATGCCTCGGTTCTCTGCGCCTCGGGCGCGATCACAATCTTGCCGAAGAATCCGCACTTGGCCTCCCCGGTAGCCAACCCGTTGAATGTCTGCCGGGAACGGCAGTCTCCAGTACGGTGATGCATCGTGATGTCGAACGTCACCTCATCGTGGCCGGAGCAGAGGTATATTCCCGAAAGGCGGACTTCGGAATGCGCTCCAGTCAAGTCGATCGTCAGCGGAATCCGAGCCGACACTCCCGGCAGCACTATAACCGTCAGATCCAGCGCCGCATCCGCCCCCACCTCGATGTTGGACGGAATCTCGGTCACTTTGGTGGTCGGTGAGCCTGTCGAACCAACCGTCGCTTCGACACGCTCGGCGACCTCGGCTCCTGCGGCGACATCATCGGCGGAAAGCACAAAGACCTTGCGAATATGCTCTCCGTCAGCGACTTTCATTCCCGGCAAGATGGGCGAGGGAATATAATTGCCGTGGTCTATGTTTTTAGAACTGTTCAAAGCCATCCTTTTCAATCTTGTCAATCAGTTCGTAACCGCCGGTGGCCACGATACGGCCGTCCTTCAAGACGTGCACGACATCCGGCCTTACATATTCAAGAAGCTTCTGGTAGTGGGTGATGACGATCGCAGACTTTTCCGGAGTGTGCAGGGCGTTCACTCCATCGGCCACGATCTTGAGCGCGTCCACGTCCAGGCCGCTGTCCGTCTCGTCGAGGATAGCGAGGGTCGGATCGAGCATCGCCATCTGGAAGATCTCGTTCCTCTTTTTCTCTCCACCGGAGAATCCGACGTTTACCTCACGCTTGGCGAACTCCGGCTTCATCTGCACGAAGGCCATCTTCTGCTTCATAAGCTTCAGGAAATCACCGGCTTTCATCGGCTCTTTCCCCTGAGCCTTGAGCTTGGAGTTGATCGCCGTCTTCATAAAGTTCGTGATGGAGACTCCCGGAATCTCGATCGGATACTGGAAGGACATAAACAGTCCGGCCCAGGCCCTTTCCTCCGGCTTCATCGCCAGCAAATCCTTGCCATCGAACTTGATTGATCCGGCCGTCACCTCGTAGTTCGGCTTGCCGGTCAGGACAGAGGACAGGGTACTTTTCCCAGCCCCGTTCGGACCCATCACGGCGTGAATCTCACCGCGCCGGATCTCAAGGTCGATTCCCTTCAGAATCTCCTTGTCTCCGACACTTGCGTGCAGATCTTTTATCTTCAGTAATATGTCTGTCATATTCATCGTATTTTGTTCAAGTTTGTAAGGTCACTTCGACAAGCTCTGTGACCATAGGTGTTGGCTTGGTGACCGTAAATTCGGGTTACCGGTTGGTGAGCCTGCCGGACCGCTGCGGCAAGGAATCTACCTCTCCTCTTTGTACAGCCGGTACCAAGTCCAAAGGGACCAGATGCCGTTGAGAAGGTACAATGCGCTGACGATCGGCATAAACACGAGGCCGGCGCTGAGGTAGAGGGTGATGTTCGTGATGTTCACCACCAGCCACACGATCCAGCAGTCCCACTTCTTTTGGGCGGAAAGGAACTGCGCCAACAGCGTCAGCATCAGGCCGTACGAGTCAAGCCACGGGGTTGGATCAGGTGTGAATATGTCCGTGAACCAGGCCGTGCCCAATTTGCTGAGCACGAATCCCCAGGCGGCTCCGGCAAAGGCCACGACCGTGAGAGCAGTGCACCAATCCCGCATCGACAGATGTGTCACCTTCAAGGCCGAGGCGTCTTTCGAACTCTGTTCCTCCGGCCTTGGATGTGTCCACCTCCAATGCCCGAAGGCATTGATTCCGAACGCTATCGGCTGGAGAAGCATCGCCGAGTAGAGGTGCCGCTGCCAGAACAGCGTAAACAGCAGGATGTTGTACAGGTAGCCGACCCAGAAGTTGTACTTGCTGTTGCGTCCGGCCATCACCACGCAGGTAAGTCCCGCGATGACACCGATCAGCTCCAGAAAGCTCACTCCCGTTCCGCCAAGCGTGAACGCAATGTTTTCTATATCAAAGAACTTCATAAATGTTCAAGTCACCGCAAACCGGCAATCGTTTGCTGAAGAATTATTAAGGTGATTGCCCACCTGTTCAGGCACTTCCGGAATATTCAGAAATGCTTGTGAATATATTCATTAACCCACCGAACCTTCGAGGGAGACCTGAAGCAGTTTGGTGGCTTCTACGGCGAACTCCATCGGGAGGCGGGAAAGCACCTCGTGGGCATAGCCGTTGACGATCAGGCCGACTGCATCCTCCGGCCCGAGCCCCCTTTGGTTGCAGTAGAACAGCTGCTCGTCGCTGATCTTCGAGGTCGTCGCCTCGTGTTCCACGATCGCGGTCGGGTTGGCGCTTTGGATGTCCGGGAACGTGTGCGCCCCGCACTGCGAGCCGATCAGCAGGCTGTCGCACTGCGAGTAGTTGCGCGCTCCGGCCGCTCCGGCGTTCATCCGGACCAGACCACGGTAACTGTTCTGGCTGTGACCCGCTGATATTCCTTTACTTACGATACGGCTCTTCGTGCCGCGGCCGATGTGGATCATCTTTGTTCCGGTGTCCGCCTGCTGATAGTTGTTGGTCACGGCGACCGAGTAGAATTCCGACGAGGAGTAGTCTCCCTTCAGGATCGTGGAAGGATATTTCCAAGTGATCGCCGAACCCGTCTCGACCTGCGTCCAGCTCAGATGCGAGCCGCTGCCCTTGCATATTCCCCTTTTGGTCACGAGGTTAAGGATTCCTCCGCGCCCCTGCGCATCCCCTGGGTACCAGTTCTGCACCGTTGAATATTTCACGTCGGCGTCTTTCTCGACCACGATCTCCACCACCGCCGCGTGAAGCTGGTTCTCGTCACGCATCGGAGCCGTGCAGCCCTCCATGTAGCTCAGTTGAGACCCTTCGTCCGCCACGATGAGCGTCCTCTCGAACTGGCCTGTGCCGGCGGCGTTGATCCTGAAGTAGCTTGAAAGCTCCATCGGGCACCTGACCCCTTTGGGAATATAGCAGAAACTGCCGTCGCTGAAGACCGCCGAGTTGAGTGCCGCAAAGAAATTGTCCCCTACCGGAACCACCGAGGCGAGATATTTCCGCACCAGATCCGGATGCTCCTTGACGGCCTCCGAGAAGCTGCAGAATATGATTCCTTTCTCAGCCAGCGATGCCCTGAATGTTGTAGCCACGGAGACCGAATCGAAGACCGCGTCCACGGCCACGACTCCGGCGAGAGCCTCACGCTCCCTTACCGGGATGCCAAGTTTCTCGAACGTCTCCTCCAGCTTCGGGTCGATCTCCTTCGGGCGTTCCGAATTCTTTTTTGGGGCTGCGTAGTAGATAATGTCTTGAAAATCAATTACGGGCATGTCCAGATGCCCCCACTCGGGCATCTCCATTTTCTGCCACTTCCGGAAAGCGCCCAGACGGAACTCCAGCATCCATTCCGGCTCTTCCTTGAGCCGTGAGATGGTACGGATGATGTCCTCGTTCAGTCCCTTGGGAATGAAATCCTGGCCGACTTCGGTGACGAAGCCTTCCTTGTACTCCTGTCTGGTGACCTCCTGAATTATCTTGTCTTCTTCCTTAATGTCCATTCCAATAAGTAGTTTCACCCTCATAATCCGCCGTGTTTGAACACAAAACGGCCTTTTGAGGTTATTACTACAAAGATAGCATATTTTATTCCACAAGAAAAGTGTATTTTTGCAAGGACGGACTTATTAATTTTTGAATATACAATGAACGCATTCGGACGGAATTTCAGGGTTGAGATCTTCGGTGAGTCGCACGGGACGGCGATCGGAGTTGTCGTGGACGGTGTCAGACCGGGGATAGAGCTTGGTGTAGAGGACTTCATGCCGGACATTCTTCGCCGCAAGAGTGGAGCGAAGGGTACCACACCACGCATCGAGGCGGACGAGCCGGAGATTCTGAGCGGAGTCTTCGATGGACACACAACCGGAGCACCGATCGCAGTCATATTCAAGAACAACAACACTCGGTCTTCTGACTATGAGGCTCTTAAGGCTGTGCCGCGTCCAGGGCACGCCGACTATGTCGCTTCCGTCAAGTGGAACGGCTTCAATGACCCTCGTGGAGGTGGGCATTTTTCGGGCAGGATAACCCTTCCGCTGGTCGCCGCCGGAGTCATCGCAAAGAAAATGTGTCAAGGACTCAGCTTTGAGGCCGGTTTGATAGAGATCGGAGGAGAGACGGACAAGTCCAAGTGGGGCGATCTTCTGGACAAAACCTCCAAGGAAGGCGATTCGCTTGGCGGCATTGTCGAGTGCCGGGTCTCCGGAGTTCCTGCCGGTCTTGGAGAACCGTTCTTCGATTCGGTCGAGTCCCTGATTTCGCATGCTGTGTTCTCCATCCCTGGAGTCCGTGGCATAGAGTTCGGTGACGGTTTCGCATCCGCCCGGATGAAAGGCTCGGAACATAATGACTCTCTTGAGCTTAAAGAAGGTTCTGTGACCACCGTGAAGAACGGTTCCGGCGGCATCAACGGCGGTATCACGAACGGCTCTCCGGTAGTATTTCGTGTAGCCTTCAAGCCGACCTCCAGCATCACCAAATCCCAGACCACCCTCAACATCAAGACCGGCGAGCAAACCACCCTCAACGTTCCGGGCCGTCACGATGTCTGTTTCGCCCTCCGCACCCCCGTCATCGTCGAGGCCGTCACTGCCATCGTCCTCGCCGACCTAAAAGGCCGTGGCATCTAACTCCTTGATAATGAATAAAAACAAAGATGTCCTGGTGCGGAATCTAGCACCAGGACATCTTCGTTTCGCTTGAAAATCAGCCACTTACCTGCCACGGTTCCAAGAGAGAGTCGCAAAGAATTCCTGGCAACCTTATTGGACAGAGGGACGGTAAAAGCGAATCTTCATAAATGGCTTTGCAATCTCAAGAGATTTTCTTATTTTTGTGTTGTGAGCGACAGGCGGCTCTGCCTGTCCGGTAATTTTCAATTCATAAATATTTTGGCAGTGGTTGTCGATGACAAGGACGGCTGCCGAGGACGGCGACTGTTTTTGTCTGACACCAAGGCCGGTAACAAAAACAATGCTTATGAGGTATCTTATCTTTGCGGCGTTCTACAAGAACGCGGACGACTTTGAGGCCCGGTATCGTGTGCCTGTCAGTGTGAGGGAGTTTCAAGATCTCAGTTTCCTGAAACCGTATGGACTGGAGGTCCATATTGAGACGAACGGTTATATGGATTTCCGTAGAGAGGTGGGAATCAATGAACTGGTGGGATGGGTCGAGGACGGTTACGAGGAGGAGTTAAATCTGGTCCTGTCACAGTCATATTCATTTGAAAAGATTCTTATCCAAGTTGTCGAGATGGATGAGGAATATGGATTTGTAGGGATGAGGATCTGTGACACGAAAGTAGATTTCACGGGAACCGAGGAATTGTCAAGGGTGGAGTTTACGGACACAAAGGGAGACGGTCCGAACTTTCATATTCCTTTACACAATCTGAAGATGTACTTCAGTGTGCTGACTTTGTTTGAAGTGGTTGAGAGGTTGAAGTTTTTTGGCTCCGGCACATATTGGAGCACAAAGGATCTCAAGGAATATTTTGAGTCCGGGATTGATGAGGCGGTGGCCATCGCATCGACTGTCTTTCGCAACAAGAGGGACCTTGACGGCAACCCCGACATCCTCCATTCCCTCGCCGTTGGCATCGCCGGGCAGACCAAGAACGAGAAAATAGTCGGCTTCCTCCACGATGTTGTCGAGGACTCTGATGTCACCTTCGAGGATTTGGATGAATATGGTTTCTCGGCGGAAGTGCTTGAGGCTCTGAAGCTTCTGACCCACGACAAAAAGCGGATGTCTTATGATGAATATGTCCGGGCGATCATCGCTTCGGGGAACTCCACCGCCATCAATGTGAAGATAAATGACCTCCGGAACAACATCGCCCGAGCCGGAAACCGTCATAAGCGCATTTTGGAAAAGCACACGGCCGCTCTGGCTCTTGTTCTGGAGTCAATTCATAAAGCCGAATAGTTGGTTGGCATTCCAGACGTACTAACGCTTCAGTTTGGCATAGGTGTCGAGAAAGGCGGGGAAGGATTTGGCGACGCAGGTGGTGTCATCTATTATGATCGGGGTGTCGGCGCACCAGGAGGCTACGGTGAGGGCCATCGCCATACGGTGGTCGTGCGAGGAGGTATATTCACCGCCCTTGAGGAGGTGACCGTTCAGGAGGCGGCTCTCGACTGATTCCCCGTCGATGGTGAGGGTGTCGCCGGAAGCGGAGGCGCTCACGCCCATCTGGGTCAGCATATTCAGAATCGCGGTGCCGCGGTCGCTTTCCTTGCTTGCCAACCTCTTGAATCCTTGAATATTACAGCGTCCGTGGCAGAAGGCGGCGAGGATGGAGACGATCGGAAACAGGTCCGGACAGTTGTTGAGGTCGGTGTCGAAGGCGCGGAGCGGGGCTTTCTGGGCGGTGATCAGGCCGCGGTGACCTTGCGTGGCATTGGCCTCCGGAGCGTCTTCATTGTCTGAAGTTTTGTTGGAGGCAGCATCGGTCGCTTCATTTCTGGAAGAGCCGTCGTTTGTGATTCCGTCCTGCGGCCCATCATCAATCTGCGAAAGGCTGGCTCCGGCTTCCATCAGGATGTCCATGATCGAGATGTCGGCTTGAAGGGAGGTTGTGTCGAGACCGGTCAGTTTCACGTCTCCGAACAGCGCTCCGGCCACCAGGAAATTGGCGGCGGCGCTCCAGTCGCCCTCGATGTCGAAAGCGGCCGGGGAATATTTCTGCCCGCCCTTGATCTTGAATGTGATGCCGGTGCAGAGACTCCAGTCCTGAGTCTCAAGAAAATCCTCTCCACCCTCCATCTCGGAGCCGATCTTGATGCCGAAACGGCGAAGCACGTCCGCTGTGATGAACATATACGGGATGCTCTTGGGGTCGTGAATATGCAGGGTAGAGTCTTCCGGGAGGAGCGGCAGAGCCATCAGTAGACCGGAGATCAGCTGCGAGCCGCCTTTGCCGGAGATGCTGGTTTTGCCAGGGAGCAGAGGACCTTGGACGGTGAGTGGCACGTGGACTTCCGGGGCCGGGTTGAGTGGTCTCAGGACTGTGCCGAAGCCGGCCATGATTTCGGATGCGCCTTTCAGCGGTCTGGTCGGGAGGGTGCCGATGCCGTCGATCTCGATTTGGTTGCCGTTGCCGAGAGCGGCGGCGAGAGGGATCATCAGGCGGGTCAGGAGGCCGGATTCGCCGACGTTGATCTTTTCGGGGATATTCGCTGACGAGCCTATGCCTTCTATGATTAGGGTGTTTCCGGTCGCTGAGCCTGTGGTTCGGCAGAGCTCACCAACCATCGAAGCGACCGGATCGGTTGGTCGCTGGGCCTGTCGAAGCGCACCAACTTGCAAAGAACTGCCCTCACTCTCTATCCGAACCTTGGCCCCGAGCGCCTTGGCGACCTCTATCGCCGCCTCGTTGTCCCCGCACGGAGAGTAGCCGCCAAGCCGGGATTCTCCTTCCGCCAATGCCGCGGCGATGATCGCGCGTTGGGCGAAACTCTTTGAGGCCGGCATATTCAGAGGACTGTTGCAGTGAAGAGGCTTCCTGTCTCCATAGACAGCCGTAAGCATCTCCGAATAACACCATTGACCGGGTGCCGCGGCCTCGTTCTCGTTCAGCGCGGCATAGGTGAACGGGCTGCCTAACTTCAAGCAATCCAAGCGACTAACCTTGCCGATCTCTCCCATCGAGAACGCAACCAATTCCACAGGTCGCTGTGTTTCGGCCGCTGAGTTTGTCGAAGCGATCGATGAATAAAGCGCAAGCACCCTTGCTACATCCTCTCCCGATTTCGCCATAGCCGCGATCTTCACAATCTCCCCGCCGAACTTCCTGCATTTCTCCACTGTGTTCCGCAGCACATCATCTGACGGTGTCCCGGCAAAGAAATGACTCGAACGGATCATCGTGGTGCCATATTCAGTGCAAGCCCTCCGGAGCCTTTTGCCGACCTCCTTCGGAGCCTCGATCTCCAGATCCAAAAACGCGGCACCGGCCTCGACCGCGGCCGTGAGTTTCTCCTCGGCCTCTTCCCAAGTCCCGTTGCCGTCATCAACGACCCGGCAGGTGGCCACGAGCGGAGTGTCCGAGGATGAGAACAGGTACTCGATTTCCTCGATACTCAGCGGACATCTGTCCAATCTGATTTCGGCCATCTGAATCCGTGGCTCGCTGCTTTCCAGCAGGTTCATTATCTCTTCCAGGGTTCGGTTCTGGATTGTTGTGCAGATCATAAACTGAATATATTCAATTACTTGTTAATGATTGCGAGTCTCGATGCGCCGCTCGTCTCTGAAATGGGCGGCGCCGCTGTCTGAAACGCCGTGACTTTATTCATCCTTCAATGCGCTTACCGCCTCTTCGACCCGAAGTTCCCGTGTCTCAACGTGCCCTATGCCCAGCGGCAGCACGAAATGAACAAACGCTCCATCCGCCTTTTTGTCTTTCTTCATCGCATCCGCAAGAGTTTCAATGCTGTACGGACACTCGACCGGCAAGCCACAGGCTGTGAAATCCGCTTCCAGACGCTCGGAAAGGCCATCCGTCAGCCCCAAAGACTCGGCCAACCGCGCTGCCAGGATGATGCCCATGGAGACTGCCTGCCCGTGCGGGATCGCCTCGGAGGAATTCTTCTCGATGGCGTGGGCGAAAGTGTGTCCAAGATTGAGCAGACGGCGCTCCCCGCGCTCGTTCGGATCCCTTCCGGCAATGCCAGCCTTGACCTTCGCCGCAGCGGCGATCAACTCTCGGAATGTTTCTGAATATTCCAGGACAGCCGCCTCGGCAGCCCCTTCCGACGCACGATCGTGAATATTCATAAGCATATTCACCGCCCTTTCATATTCGCCGTCTTCATTGTTGATTATGAAGGTTTTGAGCAGTTCGGCCGCACCCGATAGAATCTGCGGGTAAGGCAGCGTCTCCAGCGGTTCCGGACAGATGAATGTCATTTCCGGCTGGCGGATCACCCCGATGATGTTCTTGTAGGAGTCGAGGTTCACGCCGTTCTTTCCGCCGATAGCGGCATCCACCTGTGAGAGCAGGGTGGTCGGGATGAATCCGAACCTCACACCACGTTTGTAAACGGAAGCCGCGAACCCGACCAGATCAGTTGTGATTCCGCCGCCGACACCCAGCACAAACGCCTTTCTGTCAGCTCCTTTCTCCAGCAGCCACTCCTCGATTTCCAGCACGGTGGCGAGCGTCTTCCTCTCCTCCGTGGCCTCGATCGGGAATATTCCTTGAGCCTGAACGCCAAGCCTTTCCACGATGCCGCCTACGTTGCGGTCGTGGATTATGAATATGTTCCCGTAGCCGCCGAGGTGCTTTCCAACCTCCCCCAGCGGGCAGTCGATGATGTTGATTCTCTCCATCCGGTTATCCTTTTACCGATTGCTTTGGCGGCACAGACTACAAGGTGTACAGATTAAGTCCCGTCTCCTCGTCGAAGTGTCTGCCAACCTTGCAGTTGTAGCGTCTGATGAACACCTCGCACGCTCCGTTGATGGTCGCTGTGAGAAGGTGTCCGCCCACGACCGTGTAGTCCGCCCGCCCGAAGTTGGCGTGAAGATGCAGATAGACCTTTCCGTCCTTCTCGGAAATATTGCCCACAAGGCTTGAGATCTCCATCTGCTCGTCGAATGTCTTGTCAACATAATGCTTCGTGGCAGGGTTGAGGAACCTCAGCGTCGCGTTGTTCACCGCTCCGATTCCGCTCACCTCTCCCGCCAGAATCCCCTGCTCCTGACAAAACGCTGCGATCGCCCCCATCAGTTCCTGATGGTTGTCAATGCTGACGACAAACCTGTCGCCATCCTGCTTGAATGTGTACATCGCTCAAAATTTTTTGTGAATATACTAATTTCCCATGATATCATGAAGAATCGTGGTGGCCTTGGCCCGAAATTGCCAAAACAACGACATTATTGTCCTTTGTCAAACTTTACATATCGGCATAAATTTGCTAATTTTGTCTCTACAACCTTTGGGCAGAGAACAACGCTGCAAATCTAAGGTTAATTAAGTTTGTTTATGGCGAACAGTGATAAAATACGTGCTGGCCGGAATCGCACCCCGACTGTTTCTGAAGAAGAGATTCCAGATCTGAAGAGGATTATTACCTTCCCTGAGGAACTCTCTGGTAAATCCTCTTTTGTCGATCTGCTTATCAATGCTGACGCATTGACCGTTTTGGATAAGATTCCAGATGAGTGCGCGAGTCTGATAATCATTGATCCCCCCTACAACTTAAGCAAGACATTCAATTCCTCGAAGTTCAATGCCATGTCTGATAATATGTATGAGGAATATTTACGGACATGGTTCAAAAAAGTATGTGATAAGCTAAAGCCGGATGGCTCCCTATATATGTGCGGAGACTGGAAGTGCTCCTCATCGCAACAAAAAGTCATCAGCGAAGAGTTGACTGTCATCAATAGAATAACATGGCAGCGGGAGAAAGGGCGTGGTGCGAAGACAAATTGGAAGAATGCCATGGAGGATATTTGGTTCGCTGTCAAGGACAAGGATAATTACTACTTCGATGTGGATTCGGTGAAGATGAAACGTCAGGTCATCGCTCCATATAAAGAAAACGGGAAACCAAAAGATTGGGAAGAAACGGATGAAGGCAATTTCCGAATCACTTTCCCCTCGAATTTTTGGGATGATATCAGCATTCCTTTCTGGTCAATGCCGGAGAACACTGATCACCCGACCCAAAAGCCCGAAAAACTGATAGCAAAACTAGTTCTTGCATCCTCCCGTCCTGGAGATATTGTCTTGGATCCATTTGTCGGAAGTGGAACCACATGTGTTGTGGCAAAAAAACTTGGCCGACATTATTTAGGGATCGAGATTGATGAGGAATATTGTCTTTGGGCGGCAAAACGTTTGACGCGAGCGGATAAGGATCTGGAGATCCAGGGCTATAACGGCGGCTTTTTCTGGGAGCGTAACACTTTGAATCCACAAAAGAAATCCACAAGTGTCAAACACCCTCGTCCCGAAGAATATAATCAAACGCTATTCGGTTGAAATGAATAGTAAAATGTTGAACCAGATCTTGAACGATGAAGCATTTGTGAACAAGATTGATTCACAGAAGGCTACACAGTATTTGACAGATCTCTTAGCCCGGTAAGTTTATATTTTTGGAATATGAGAAAAGACATCACGAATGTTGTTTTTGATTTCGGCGGGGTGGTCGCTCCGGCGGATCTCAGTATTGTGATAAACAAGTTCAAGGCGTTGGGACTTGAGGATATAGAGAAATATCTGAACATGGTCCGCCAACAAGGGTTCTTTGGCGATTTCGAGACTGGCTTGATAGACAAGGAGGAGTTCCGGATCCGTGTCGGCAAGGAGGTCGGAAGGGAAGTGAGCATGGATGAGTGCCGCGACGCCTACATGGGATTCTTTTCGACCGTTCCGGAAAGGAATCTTGAGCTTTTCAGGAAACTGCGCGCCGAAGGCTACCGCCTTTCCCTCCTTTCCAACACCAATCCTTTCATCGTCGAATGGGCTCTGAGCAAAGAGTTTGACGGCCACGGTCACTCGCTTGATGAATATCTTGACAGCATGTACCTCAGTTATGAACTGAAGGTCATGAAGCCGGATGAACGAATATATCGCCTTATGCTTGAGTCCGAGAAGGTGGCGCCGTCCCAGGTCCTTTTCATCGATGACGGCCCCAAGAACATCGCCGCTGCCCGCCAGATCGGCATCAACGTCATCCAGGCCACCAACGGCGAAGACTGGACCGGAAACGTTCTCCGTTTCCTGGCGTAAAACCCTTTCAGTAGCTCCGTTACCGGTCGCTGAGCCTGTCAGCTTGGTGTCGAAGCGTACCAAGTGAGAGTAAGGTCAGAAAAAAAATAAAATTCAAAATTTTGCACGTTACCAAAATTTTGAATTTTATTTTTCTGACCCATTACAACAAGATTGGTATCTCCTGGATGAAGTCAATATATGTTAACGAACGTCAGGGGGAAAAAGGCAAATGGCAGTTTTTGGTAACGTGCAAAAACTGCCATTTGCCTTTTTCCCCCTGTCGTCACACATTATTTCACAGCATGACCTATATTTGATATTGCCTTTTTTCGGCTGCCGCTCGATCGGACTATTTCCCCTCCACCTTCTGGATGCGGATAGCGAACCCGCCGGAGCGGGCCAGATGCATCTTCAACGTGGTCTTGGAATTGACTTTCTTCGTGGTGATGGAATATGTCTGCACCGAATCCTGCACCTTGACATCGCCGATGCCGTCGGCCTCAGGAGTGTCTGCATAGATCGTGGCGGTGTACTTGACGCCTTTGTCAAGGAAATCCAGAGGGAACTCCAGATCACGAGCGTTCTCATCGGTGACTCCACCGATGAACCAGTCACCCTCCTTGCCTGCCTCCTTCACCTTGGCCTGACGGGCGATCACGATGTAGTCTCCCGGCTCGGCCAGCAAGTACCTGCTCTGTTCCCAGTCAACGGCCACATCCTTGATGAACTGGAACGCGTCCATGTGCTCCTCGTAGTGCTCGGGAACATCAGCGGCCATCTGCAGTGGCGAGTACATCGTCACATACAGGGCTAATTGCTTGCAGATTGTCGAGAACACACGCTGATGATCCTCAGGGTTCATCTTCGACATGTCCATCTCGAATATTCCCGGAGTGTAGTCCATCGGACCGCCCTGAAGACGTGTGAACGGAAGTATGGTCACATGATGAGGCATGATCTGTCCACGGTACTCGGTACCTTTGGCGGACTCGTTGCCGATGAGGTTAGGGTAGGTCCTGCACAGACCGGTAGGGCGCACCGCCTCGTGGGCGTTGACCATGATGTGGTGGTCGGCTGCCTTCTTGACGCAAAGCATGTAGTGGTTGATCATCGACTGGCTGTAATGATGCTCGCCGTAAGGGATGATGTCGCCGACATAGCCGCTCTTCACCGCATCGTAACCATATTCATTCATAAGATCATACGCCTTGTCGATCCAGCGCTCGTAGTTCTGGGCTGAAGCGGAGGTCTCGTGGTGCATGATGAGCTTCACGCCCTTCGAGTGGGCATATTCATTGAGAGCCTTGATGTCGAAGTCAGGGTACGGGGAGATGAAGTCGAAGACGAAGTCCTTCTGCTTGCCGTACCAATCCTCCCAACCTTCGTTCCAGCCCTCGACGAGTACCGCGTCGAAGCCATGCTCTGCCGCGAAGTCGATGTAGCGGCGCACGTTCTCGTTGTTGGCTCCGTGCTTTCCGTGAGGCTTCGCCTTGGAGTAGTCTGAAACTCCGAGCTCGATGGTCGGAAAGTCATCGGTGTAGGACCATTGGGTCTTGCCGGTGATCATTTCCCACCACACACCGATGTACTTCACCGGATGGATCCATGAGACATCCTCAAGGTCACAAGGATCGTTGAGGTTGAGGATCAGTCTGGAAGCCAGCGCCTTGCGGGCGTCGTCCACAACCATGACGGTTCTCCATGGTGACCTGGCCGGAGTCTGGACGCGGCCTTTCCACCCTTCCGCGTCAGGAGTCAGCCAAGTGCTGAAAGTCATCGTCTTGTCGTCCAGGTTGAGGTTGGTGGTAGGGTAGTCAACCACAGCGGCCTCATGGATGTTGATGTAGAGCCCGTCATCGGTCTTCATCTGAAGGGCGGTCTGCACTCCGGTAGGGGAGAACGTCTGCTGGGAGGCGTTTCCCTCCGCCTTTGTGGATGATAGTCCTCGGATCTCGGAAAGACGGCTCACCGTGTAGTTATATTCCTGAGTGTCATAGTCTCCGGGAATCCACCAGGCGGTGTGGTCGCCAGCCATAGCGAACTGGGTCAGCTCATCCTTGATGACGAAGTACTTGAGCCTTTTTTGCTCCGGAAACTCGTATCGGAACCCGAGACCGTCGTCATAGAGGCGGAAACGGATGACCATCACCGCCTTTGGACCGTTCTTGTTCACCGGACCCTGCTCAAGTGTGACTGCCAGTTCGTTGTAGTGGTTGCGGATGTGGCTTTCCTCACCCCAGACTGGCTCCCATGTCTCATCGAGGGAGTCACGTTCCACCCCGGTCACCTTGAATCCGTCGTGGAGACTTTCCGGCCCGGCGTAGAACTTGCCGGACTTCTCCTCAAAAGTGCTCTTCAGGCGCTTGCCGCGAATCTCGTAGCCAAGCTCGCTCGGTAGAATCACAGCCTTGCCGCCATAGTTCAATGAATATGTCGGTGTCCCCGCGGCGGTGATGGCGAACCTGAGCTCAAGGTTGCCGTCCGGACTTTTAAGAACCTCGGCATCGGTTGGATTCTGGGCGAATCCTGAGAATGTTGTCATCACAGCGGCGGCTGCCACAATCATGACCTTGAAAAGTTTTTTACGTATCATAAGCTACTTAGCTAAACAGTTTGTCCGTCAAAGATAAGCCTTACTGGTCAGAAATCCAATTTATTACCCCTATTTCTGATGAACTGCGCAAATGTGCTCACCGGAAGTCCATGAGCGTTGTGATTAATATTTTTGTTGTAAATTTGCAATGGAATTTCTTGAATATGAAGACTTTTGGATTACGAATATTTTCACTGGCCTTTTGCCTGTTCCTGACCGTGTGGCCACATGCGGCAAAGGACAGGGAACCGGTTGTCAAGACCGGACATTCCTTTGTGCCGTTCCCGATGGTCGGATTCGACGGGGCTAAGGGCTTTCTGTTCGGCGGGCTGATGAATGTGTACAACTTCGGGGATGGTTCGACGTATCCGAATCCCAGAAGCAGCGCATATTTCGAGGTCTCCGGCTACACCGGAGGCAGCAAGACTTTCGTGGCATCATACGATTCAGGAAGGCTTCTGCCGGAAGTCCGGATGAATCTGGCGGCCAGCTACTGTGCGGACAACTCCATGGAGTTCTTCGGTTTCGGCGGCCGGAGGACGTTCTACGATTCTTCTATGGCTGATGGATTCTACAAGTATGACAGGGCTACTCTCAACATCAAGGCGGATTTTTCCGGAAAGATTTCGGATCATTTGTCCTGGGAGGTGGGCTATCATTTCAATCAATTCAAAGTCAAGGACTATCATCCTCAGGATTCCGATCAGGAAATCTCCTTGTTCGGGCTCTACAAGGCATGGGGCATGGTTCCGTCCGAGGAGGTTTCAAAGGAATATTCATCCGCCGTCCGTGCCGGCCTTGTCTATGATTCGCGTGACTATGAGGGTGTACCTACAAAGGGAGTTCTGGCCGGGGCGCATGTCTTCGCCGCGCCTGGTTTTCTGGGCTCTTCGGAGTCTTACCTAAAGATCCATGCGACGCTGAGGCATTATATTCCTATAATAAAGGAGAATATTGTCTTTGCCTACCGCCTTGACTATCAGGAATTCCTGAGCGATGCTCCATGGTACGCCATTCCGTTTTATACCCCTGGAGGCCCGATCTACGACAACGCCGCGATAGGTGGCTACAGGACAGTCCGTGGTCTGCTGTACAACAGGGTGGCAGGCTCATCGACCGGTTTTGTGAACGCCGAGTTGCGTTGGAAGTTCGCCGGATTCGGCATTTGGGGACAGGATATTGGCTTGATGCTCAGTGGCTTCTGCGATGGAATCAGCACCTTGAGGTACTTCGATTTGACCAACCGTACCGGAGCGTTTCCGAAACTTTACGACAAATACATTGACACCTCCAGAGGCGACAACCTCCACCTCTCTTCCGGTGCTGCCTTGAAAATCATCCTCAACCGCAACTTTGTCCTGAACATTGAATATGCCCGTGCCCTATCCGCCCAGGACGGCGCCGGGGTCATGTACTTCAACACCGGCTTCTATTTTTAGCGGACGATTATTCCTGAGCCGCCCGGAAATATTCCTGAATTTCTTCGTATGATTTGATTAACTTTGCCTCGTGATGGTCAGATTGTGCCTTCCTGATTAGGTGATGAGCCGATTTAGATTGTCATATATTAAGTAAATATTGTAACTTTATAGATAATTATAACACCTGTGGCCGCTGATTCGATTGACCGGATCCGGCCGGCCGCCGACCAAAGAAAAAGTAAAACATGAGATTAATGTATATTGCGGTTCTGGCCGTGGCGACGGTTTTCTCCGTTCCTATGTTGGCCCAGTCCAACCGGGACGATGTGTCTTCAAAGGCAGGTATCACCGCCAACAAGGTGGTTATCAATTCGTTTTCTGATCTGCAGGAATATTTCAGGTACTCTCCGGACAGGGATATCATCATCAGCGGACATCGTGGAGGAATGATGCCGGGCTATCCTGAGAACTGTGTGGAGTCCTGCGAGAAGACGCTGTCGATGATGCCGACGTTCTTCGAGGTGGATTTCAGCTTCACCAAGGACAGCGTGATGGTTCTGATGCACGATCTGACTGTGGACAGGACAACGAACGGGAAAGGCAAGGTGGAAGACTACACTTTCGAGGAGATTCAGAGACTGAACCTGGTGGACAGGGCCGGCAATGTGACCCCGTACAAGATCCCGACCCTGAAATCCATTCTGGAGTGGGGCAAGGACAAGGTGGTCTTCAACTTCGACAACAAGTACATCAACACAAAAGGCGTGAGCCCTGAAGTGAAGAAAGCCAGCCTTGACTATTACATCCGGCAGTTGAGGCCGGGAGGAGACTGGTCTATGTACCACAACATCATGCTCAGCGTCCGTTCTTTGGACGAGGCTCTTTATTATTGGAACAACAATGTCCGTGACGTGATGTTCTGCGTGGAGATCAGTTCGGAGGAGCATTTCGAGGCTTATGACAAATGCCCGATTCCGTGGGACCACATCATGGCGTATGTCCGTCTGGCGGTCAACCCGGAACTCTCGGATGTGTACAGGAAACTTCACGACAGGGGAGTCATGATCATGACATCCATAACGGGATCCTCCGACAAGGTGAAGAACGCCAAGGACCGCAGGGTCGCTTACGAGCGTGAGCTTCTCGCCGAGCCGGACATCATTGAGACAGATTATCCTTCCGAGTTCATCGGCTTGCCATGGAGCAGGAAGGAGATACATGAACTTCAGGACAAGGCGATAATGAACAACCGTCCGTCAAAGCGTGGACACCGTGGCAGATAAATCAATGTTTATGAAATCATCACTATACCGTGTCGCCGCCTTGGCTTTGACTGCTTCGTTTGCAGCGTTCTCCGCGGTGCCTTCCGAGGCGCAGGTCACACTTGAGAAAATCAATGCCGACAAATTTGCCGGAGCAGGAATCTATCACATCTACAAAGCCGGGAATATGACCGACACCGCTGCTCCCGAAGGTTATGAGCCTTTCTACATCAGCCATATCGGTCGTCATGGCTCGCGCTACCATAGTTCGGACAAATCATTTGACGCCCTTGCGGTGATGTTCATGAAGGCGGACTCGCTTGGGATACTGACCGAGAAAGGAAAAGCCCTGTACTCGGATCTGTACAGGATAGACTCCGTTTCCGTCGGCAAGGCTGGTAAGCTGTCCGCCAGAGGCAAGAATGAGCACAAGGAGATAGCGGGCAGGATGTTCCATCGTTTCCCGTCTGTGTTCAAGTCCGGCTCCAGAAGGTATGTGGACGCGGTCTCCAGCACGGTCCAGCGTTGTCAGGAGAGCATGTTCAGCTGCACCGGTGAACTCAAGAAACTGAACAAGAAACTGAGGGTCAATGTGCACAGCGGGGATTCCTACATGGCCTACCTTCTCAGGAAACCTTCCTGGTTCAAGGAGGTGGTGAGAACTTCGGCTCCGGAGATAGACTCTTTGTCAAGGACTTGGATCGATGTCAGCGATTTCATGAATTCCATATTCAGTGACCGCAAGACGGCTGATTCCATTGTCGGCAGGGAGGACATGTTTGCCCGGGAGCTCTACACATGGGGTTCCATAGCGCCGGACATAGATCTCAATGATATATTCGTTTCCTCATATTTCACTCCTGAGGAGCTGTTTTCTTTGACGCGTCTGAATTCCTGCCGAATATATTCCGAGATGGTGAACGCGGCGGAGTCGGAAGGCAGACGCATCGCGATGGCGGATGACTTGCTGGAGGATTTCATCGTAAAGGCAAACGCTGCGGTGTCGGCCAAAAGCGATGTGGCCGCCGACCTGAGGTTCGCGCATGATGTCTCGGTGATGCCTCTCGCCGGGCTTATGGGAATCGAAGGTTGCAGCGAGATTTGGCCTTTGGAGGAGGTCTGGGAGCATTGGATGGCATCGGACTTTACCCCGATGGCCTGCAACCTCCAGATGGTGTTCTACCGCAGACCCGGCTCCAAGGATATCCTTGTGAAGTTCCTTCTGAATGAGCAGGAACGTCTTTTGAACGGAGTGGATCCTGTCTCGGGACCGTATTACCGTTGGAAGGATGTCAGGCGGCATCTTTCAGGACGGCTTGCCTATGCCCGCAAGGTGGACGCCGGTAACAGGTAAATCAAGCCGGTGTGGCGATGACGGAAAAGGACTACTTGAAGATGATAGCTGAGGGTGACAAGGAAGCCTTCAGGGTCATCTTTGACAAGTATTATCCTAAAGTCCTCGCATTCCTGCAGTCATTTCTCCAGTCTTATGATGATGCGGAGGATGTCGCCCAGAGTGTGTTTGTGAGGTTGTGGTTTGTCCGCCACACGCTTGTGGATGTCACAAGGATCAGCGCCTACCTGTTCAGGATGACAACGAATATGGCCATAAATTGGTCCAAGTCCAGGAAGACGCATCTGGATCTTGCCTACGGGGATCTTCCGTATCAGCCGCTGACCGAGGAGAACCTTGACGCCGACCTTCGTTTCGCGAGGATTGTGTATGCCGTCAACCACATGCCTGACCGGCGCAGGAAAGTGTTCATGATGAGCCGTGTGGAGGGGTTGAGCAACTCGGAGATAGCCGAGCGGATGGATATTTCCAGAAAGACGGTCGAAAACCACATGAACCTGGCTTTGAAGGAGCTTAGGAAGATCATGGCGCTTGTGTCTTTTTTTGTCGTCATGCACTTGTGACCTGTTTCCTGAATATGAAAAAGAGGGATGACCCGACCAAGGCCATCCCTCTTTTAATTACAGTGACTATTTTTCAAGTCCTTTCTCTTTCAGTTTGCCTATGAGCTTTGCGGGATAATTCGTGAAGATTGCTTTCACCTGCTTGTAGTACCCTATGGCATCATCCATGGTCTCGTCCGAGTCCACGTTGTAGATGCTTAAAGGGACACCGGCGGAGAAATAGTCCTGCGGCCTGTAGTTGCCGGTCGGATTCTCTCCAAGTATCTTAGTGTAGGCAAGTTGCGCCCATGCCTTCCCGTATCTGGCCGGATCCGTGCATGTCATCCAGGCCAGATTGATCTTGTAGGAGTCGATGGCCTGGTCCCTGACCGCCATGAAGATGTCCTCGCCTGTCGGGATGAGGAACTCGCAGTACTCCTCGGCCTTCATCTCCCTGATGATCTGGCAGGCCCGCAGACAGCAGTTGATGGAATATCCAGCGTCCATGTTCTTTCCGTTGCTTACGAGCCGCTTCACATCCATCCACAATTTCGTTCCATGCGGATTCTGTTCCTTATCCGTCAACACTTTCAAAAAATCTGACAGTGACGGGATCTGCTCTCCGTTCGCCAACGCTCCGGCGGCTCTGATCTGGGCCGCCGTGTGGTCGAACGTCGTCACTCCGTTGACCTTGCCACCGTCCACAGGATGCGCGACCAGCACCTCGTTGTCGGAGGTCAGAACGATGTCGCATTCGGAGGCGTAGCACTTGATGCTTATGGCGTATTTCAGTCCTGAGACGGAGTTGTCCGGCCGGTTGCATTCGGCCGCTCCGCCTCTGTGGGCCACCACTTTGTAAACCTCGCTTTCGGTCTCTGGCTCCTTTTCCGGTTCTTTTGTCCAATTCTCGGGGGTGTCTATTTTCAGACACCCCGAGAAAGCCACCGCAACGACAAAAGCAGAGAGCAGACAATTCATCTTGCGCGTTGTTCCTTTCATGATTATTCTTCTTTTATTAGTTTGATATCCAATCCTTTAAGATCGCACCACGTGCCAGCCTTGATCTTGTATGCGCTTGATGACGCTTTCGCCCTGATGTCCATGGAGACTCTCAGTCTGATGTACAGATAACCATCGCTTATCGGAGGTATTCCGTCAAGCGCGAAAGTGTAGGCCTTGTAACCATGGTCTGTGGCCTTGTTGTACTCTTTCCTTGTGGTGCTTGTGTTGCTTGCGGCCACTGTGTAGTGGACCTTGCCGCTCTGACCGAAGATCGTGGTGTCCCTCGCTCCGCCGGCCAGGTTCCAGATCGCGTTGTTGCTGGAATATTCAATGGAGAATACTCCCGCGGCGGAACCTGCCGCTCCGAAGGAAGCCTCCACCTGGATCTTCGTGTCGGCCTTCACGTTCTTCACTGGGATTACGGCCAGGAAATAATCGTTGAGCATCAATCCGTTGATCTGGATGGATGGGTTGAAGGTGTAGTCGGAGGCTCCGGCGCATTCGGCTGTGAGATAGGCTTCTGTGTTCCCGGAGGTTGGCAGCACCTTGTGTGCGTTTGACGGCAGCGGATTTCCCGGATTGTGCGCGGAGTTGGCTGACCAGCTGTAGTCGTAGTCGGAACCCTTAGGGGATATTCCGGCCTCATAGAAGTTCCATGAGACATCAAGTCCTGTCGGTTTGCCGCCGAATTCATCGTAAATGGATGCCTTGCAGCTTCCTGCCGGCTTGCCGTTGGCCAGAATCTCGAACACGACATCCCCTTGCCCAGTCGGTGTTCCGACCACCGGGATGCTCAGACTGCCGGAACCTTTGACGAAGGAATTGAATATGGTTGCCGGGACAGAGAGTCCGCTTACAGTCTCGGAACTTATCGCCGCGCTGATCTCATATTCCTCAGTGCCGTTAGCCTTGATGTATGGCAACACTATGTTTGCCGAAGACTCCACGCCGGTGGTGAAGAGCCCGTCGATGTAAGGTTCCTCAAACGCGAAATCACATTTGGCCTGGCTTACGGTGACAGGATAGTCCTTGCCTCCGTGCCTGAAATAGACGGTACCCTCACGGGCTTCCCCCGCGTTATACTGTATTCTGAGCTCGACGGTGCTGTAATATTTCCCGTCCCCTTTACCGCTTTCCGGATAAACGCTTATCCAGTCGGTGCCTGTGCAGTCCGATGTCCATTCCCCGTCGCTCAGGATGACCTGTTTGATCACCTGCTCGGTGCAGTCGCAGGAAAGGTTGTCATTCTCCCTTTCAAACAGCGTCGTGTCATCGCTGCAGGAAACTCCAGCATACATGGCGAAGAAAGTCACGATGCCTGATAATATTCTGTTTTTCATAACCGATCGAATTATTTCTTATACACTTTTTCCCAGCCAGGGTTCTGCGACAGATTCGGATTTTCCTGAATCGCTGTCGCCGGGACCGGCCTGACATATTTGTAGTCGTGCCAGTTGCGCTGCAACGCGGTGGCCGGCAGTATGTTGCCTGATGTGCCGTTTGACAGTTTGTGCCCGGCTTCCGAGGCGTTGTCTATCATCAGCAGGTTGAGCGTCGAGGTCTTTCTGACATCGTTTGTGACCATTGTATCCGGGGTTCCGTCGTTGTTGAGATCCAGCGGAGTTTCCGTGGCCGGAATCCAAAGCCCCATCCAAGGCCTTGCGAACAGTTCCCCCTGATGCCACCTGATGATGTCATCGAAGCGTATGCTTTCCATGGTCAGCTCGATGCCTCTTTCCCTTCTGACTTCCAGAATGAAAGGATCCGTCACACGGTTCTGGAAATATTCAACCATGTAAGGATCGGCCTCTGATGGATAGACGCTTGTGACGCCTGAACGCTCGCGCAGCGGCTTTATGGTCTTGCTCCAGACATTCTCGTTCATCTCGCCGAGCTCGGCCTTGGCCTCGGCGTAGTTCAGCAGGACCTCCGCGTAACGCATCAACGGAACGTCGGATGCGATAGCGGCCGTGTTGGAGTCCTTGGAGGAATCATCCGTGAGCCATTTTACCGGCTGGTATCCTGTCTTTGAGAACTTTACGTCCGGTGCCCATGAAGTCGTGCCGTTGTCTCTCATGAAGCCTGGAGTCCTGATTGTCTGCGCGAGGCGATAGTCCCTGTCCGTGCATTCTGTCACGAAGTCCACGCTGTTGTAGTCAGCGTACTTGCTTGTGAACGGAGTCCCGTCCGTCATCAGGTATGTGTTGATGAACTGCCTTGTGAACGCGTAGTTGGCATGCTGCGGATTCACCATGTAGTCATTGATGGAATATGTCACCTGCAGGTCGATGTCGTAGTCTCTCGCCCAGATGAACTCGTTTGTGTAAGTCCCGCAGGCATCGGCGTTGATGAACATGTCCCTGTACTGTGTCTTCCTTGCCGAAGGATTGTCAGTCAAGGAGTAAACCCCTGAATTGATGATCTCTTCGCAGGCTTTCACGCATTCCTCCAGGTACATCCTGCTCTCATCCTTGGTCCACGGTTTCCCGGTGGAAGGGTCGTTGACGTGATATTTCCGCATGGTGCCCTCGTAGAGGCAGAACCTTGCCTTGAGGGCAAGCGCTACATATTTATGAATATAAGAGGCCCTTACCCTGTACTTCGCGTCCGTGAGACAATTCTCGCAGGCATAATAGAGATCCTCCAGGATTTTCCCGGCCACATATTCCCGGTTGTCCCTGTCCTTGTAGAGAGCCTCCTTGTCGTTCGCGTCGATGGTGTGGTCATAGTATGGCACCGCGCCGAAGGTCTTTACCTTGCTGAAGTAGAACATGGCCCTGAAGAACCGTCCGACACCCTCATAGTGATTGAGTATGGCTTCAGACGCGTCAGCCTTGCGCATGTTGTCCAGATAGTAGTTAATGGAGCGGAGCTGCGCCCAGTTGCCTGTGCCCCAGTTCGTGGCGTCCTCGGCGGAATAATTGTCCATGAAATAGGCCGCCTGTCCGTCCCATGAGTGCGTGTCGGAGTTCTTGTCCCCGTCGATGAAGCTCTTGATGTTCGTCGCGAAACTTCTGATGAGCCCGTTGGTGTATATTTCCAGTGAGGTCTCGTCCGTGAAATAGAACTCACTCTCTATGGCGTTCGGGTTTTCCTGGGTGAGGAATGAGTCGCATGACGGGAGTGCCAATGCGGCCAGAAGTATCACAGTGTATAATTTGTTCATTTTCATGCTGATGTCTCCTCTTAGAATGAAATGTTAAGACCGAGTGTCACGCTTTTCAGCACCGGATAGGTGTAGCCGTCCGCCGCGGACGCGAAGTCGGAGTCAAACGAAAGCCCTTCCGGATCATAGTTGGGAGCGTATTTGTGCAATGGGGTGAAGGTGAACAGGTTCTCTCCCGTAAGGTAAACCTTCAGACCCTGAAGCCCGATTCTCTCGCAGAGTTTCTTGTTGAAAGAGTAATCCAGCTGGATGTTCTTGACCCTGAGGTAGCCTGCGTTCTGGATGTATCTGGTGTTCGGAATCTCCAGCACTTTGGTCCAGTTGTAGGTGCCGTTGGATTGGTAGGTGGTGATTCTCGGCCAGTAAGCCGTGTCCCAGTTGTTCTTCTCCGCGCTGTACACATCATCCGTGTAGGCGTGGATTGAAGGAATGAACGAGAAGAAAGGCCTGCCGTACTTGCCCCAGAAGTAGCCGGAGTCAGAGCCCGGATACCAGTCCCTGTGGAGGACTCCCTGAAGGAAGACCGAGAGCCCGATTCCGTTCCAGTTCGCTCCGAGGTTTATGCCGAACCTGTATCGTGGAGATTTGTTTCCGATGATTGTGAGGTCGCCGTGGTCGTGTACCATGAAGTTGCCCGGGTCGATCACTCCGTTTCCGTCAAGATCCTTGATTTTGACCTGTCCCGGCCTTGTCATCTTGTCTGAAGCCTGCTGGAAATTGTGCACGGCGGAAGCGTCGATTTCATCCTGGTCCTTGAAAAGCCCGTCGACGGTGTAGCCCCAGATCTCTCCGATTGTCATCCCGACGTAGCAAGTGGAAGGGGAGCCTCCGTTCTAGATGTAGCCTTTGACGTTTCCGAGTGAGCCGGTGTCGTTGGCGTACTTGGTTATGATGGACTTGCTGTCCCAAAGCATGGCTTTCACATTATAGGAGAACGGCTTTCCGAGCAGTTTGAACTCGTCCTTCCATGACAGGGTAAGTTCGAATCCGTCGGTCTTGAGTTCCGCGTTGTTGCCTTTTGGCGGCGTTGTTCCGAACACCGATGGAAGGGACTCGCTGGCCGTGTACATGTCAGTGGTGTAGCGCCTGTAGATGTCTCCGCTGAAAGACAGCCTGTTGCGGAAGAAGTCAAGGTCGAGACCAATGTCGTATGTCGTGGCTTTTTCCCACGTGAGCGAGACCGGAACGGTGCTGCCCACAGATGTGTATGACGGAAGTTCTCCACCCAGCACAATGTCGCCAGCGGTGGCGATGAACATCGATGATGTGTAGGAATATGGGCTTACATTCCCGTTCCCCATTGAACCTGCTGAAAGGCGGATTTTCGCATTGTCCATGGCGGTGGCCCATTTCATCCACGGCTCGTCCGAGATTCTCCATCCGATCGAGCCTGAAGGGAATATTCCCCATTTTGAATTCATTGGGAACTTGGATGATCCGTCGTAGCGTCCGCTGAACTCGACCAGATATTTCCCTTTGTAGCTGTAGTTGAGCCTGTAGAAGACACCTACGTACGACCATGCGTTGCCTCCTTCGACCGGAGCGGTCGGTGTGCCGTCCATGAGCGAGAATGACGGTTTCCTGTCTGTTATGAGACCTGACCTAGAGACTGTAAGTGATTCGTACTTCTGCTCCTCGATGTTCCATCCGGCAAGGGCTGTGAGACTGTGGCTGTCGCCGAGGCGAGGAGTGTAGGTCAGGTAAGCGTTTGCCGCCTGATACCTTGTGGAATAGTCGCTTTGACTTTTCGCCGAGCCAGCGCTTTCGGATTCCAACATGGTCACTCCTGGAGTCTTTGAATATTTGATCGGAGTCTGGACATCGACCCTCTTCCTTGCCGTGTAGTTGAATGAATAGTCAGCCTGAGCCTTCAACACGTCCTTGATGATGTCCGCGTCGGCGGAGATCTTCTCCCTCAGGTAAACATAGTCGTTTGTCCTGTAGGATGTTCCTTCCACAAAGGCCGCGTAGCCTGAGATGGCGGCGGCCGTCGTCCAGGTCCCGTCCGGGTTCTTGACTGGAGACAAAGGCATTCCGGCGTGGTTGATCGCTTTCTGAACGTTCATGTCGTTTCTGGAATGCTTTGGCTCATAGTGGTTAACCACGGACGCCGAGATGTTGTTCGTGATCTTGAGCCACGGACGTACCTTGAGGGTACCTTTGGCCCTGATGTCATATTTCTTGTAGTCCTCGTTGCCGACCTTGTAGATGCCGTCCATGCCGTAGTAGCGTCCGGACACGTAGTAGTCGGCGAACTCATTGCCACCGGACACGGAAAGATTGTGTTCGTCGGACCAGTTGCAGTTCTTGTAGAACAGATCGTACCAGTCTGTGGACTCCATATATGCCCATCCGAACATCCCGTGCCCGGAGAGTGTGGTTGTGCGTGTGAGTGTCGGGTCTGCCTGTCTGCGGACGAGCTCGTTGTAGATCTCCTCGGTGTAAGGCACAGTGCTGTCAATGTGGTTGAGCAGAGACTTCGAGCCGTTGTAGTACCCGTTGTAGGAGTCTTTCCACCAGTTGAGCCAGGTAAGGCCGTCCGTGATCACATCCGGTACGACAGTCCTGCTGTTCACCGTGACCGAACCGTTGTAGTTTATCACGGGCCTTCCTTTCTGAGGATCCTTCGTGGTCACGAGGATGACACCGAACGCTCCTCTGGCTCCGTACACGGCCGTTGATGACGCGTCTTTAAGGACTGTGACGCTGGCCACATCCTGTGGGTTGATGGTGTTCAGGCTGCCTTCCACTCCATCAATGAGGACAAGGGTCGAGCCGCCGGCTCCGACTGATGTCTCACCGCGCACGTTGAAGGACGCGGATCGGGATGGCTTGCTGTCAGTGAACGTGATGTTGAGTCCGGCCACCTCACCCTGCAACGACCTCGCAAGGTTTCCGTTCGGGCGGCTGGCGATGGCCTCTCCTCCGATCTGATCGACCGCTCCGACAAGGTCGCGCTTTTTCATCGAGGCGTAACCTACCACCACTGATTCGTCCAGCAAACGGTTGTCCTCCTCCAGGACGATGTTTATCCCGTCTGTCTTGATTCCGAGTACGAGTTCGCTGTCCTTGTAGCCCAGCATGGAGACTTTTACGGTTGATCCTGACGGAGCCTTTATGGAGAAAGCGCCGTCAGAGTCAGTGACCGAGACCGCTCCGGTCTGATTCACGATCACCGCGGCTCCTATCACCGGACCGGTCTCATCGATGATCTTGCCTGTGTAGGTGACGGCTTTCTTCGCTGTCTCCATCTTCTGGATCAGGATCATCTTTCCTTGAAAGGAGAACTGTGTCCCGGTGTCCTTCAGAATGGCCGTCAGGACTTCTGTGAGGGATTTCCTTTCCGGTACGGTCACAACCTTCCCGGCATCCAGCACGCTCTCGTTGTAGGCGACGGTGTAGTCCGTCTGCTTCTCGATCGCGCTGAAAACATCCGCAATCTTCATTTTCCGCTCGGGAAACCTCAATGTCTGCTCCTGTCCGGAAAGATCCCAGGCGGAGAACAAAGGCAGAAGAATGCATGTGATTAATGCGAGTAAATGTTTCATAAAAACGTTATAAAAAGATAATTGGTTTCTTATTCCGGTCTGTGTGTGGTGTTGTGGACGCTGTCCACTTATCTTATGTAGATGTTGGAGTTGACAATTCTGTAGCTCATCCCTGGAGTCACCTTGCAGAGAGCGGTCATGAGTTCCTCAAGTGTCTCCCCGTGGACGAATTTGGCGGTTATGTTGTCGTTGTCGTACTTGCTGGTGGTGATATAGACTCTGACTCCGTACCTCCTCTCGATTGTCTTCACGATGTTATGCAGCGACTCGGAGCGGAAGCACAGATCTCCGTCCAGCCATGCTGTGTCCTCATCCGCGTTGACTTTCGTCACCGAAGCCTGTCCGCTTTCCTTGTCCAGCGTGTATTTCTGTCCGGGAACAAGTGTGACCGGCGCGCCGCCTTCATTATTCATGGCCGAGATGCTGCCCCTGCACAGGGTCGCGCTGACCAGACGGCTGTCACTGTAGGCTGATACGTTGAATCTGGTCCCGTGCACCTTGACGTTGAGGTTTGAGGTCTTGACAACGAAAGCCCGTCCAGTGTCCCCCGTGACATCGAAGACCGCCTCACCGCTCAGGTACACCTCCCTTCCTCCTGCCCCGAACCGTTCCGGGCAGATGAGCACGGAACCAGCGTTGAGGATCACCTTGCTGGAATCGGGTAAAGTGACACGCCGGATCTCGCCGTTGCTGGTTGAATATTCCGTCATATCCACCGGCATTTCCTGAATATGCGCGTAAAGGCCGCGGTTGTAGGCCTTCTTTGACACACTGGTGAACGCGAGTGTGACACAAATGACCGCAGCCGCGGCCACAGATGAATATATCGCCACTTTCCGGAAGACGTACGATCCGGATTTCCTGTGTGCTTTTTCGTTTTCCATGACAGATTCCACACTGTCAATTTTTTTCAATACTTTGGAAAAAGCGGTGCCCAGTTTTTCTTTATCCAGTTCCAATGGCTCCTGCCTTTCCCATTCGTTGAAGAGATCCTTCTTTGTCATAACCTGTCGAGTGTTGGTTGATCCATATTATAGACATGACGAGGACGCCACATCCCCTAATCCGGACCGAAGAAATTTTCGACATGGATAAATTCTTTGGCATGTGCTTGTTTTCGATGGAAAATTCGTATATTTGCAGTCCGTTTCCTGTTCTGCGGAACAGAAACGGGGCACGGTTCCGTAGCTCAGCTGGATAGAGCAACAGATTTCTAATCTGTGGGTCTAGGGTTCGAATCCCTACGGAATCACAAAGGGCTGGATCATTCCGATCCAGCCCTTTGTGATTATATACTAATCTTGCTTCAGTTGGCCTTGGCGTTCTTGTGGCCGAACCATTCAAGGGCGACGACGAGGAGGGCGCCGATGAGCATCCAGATGAGGGCGGAGAAGATTTGCGGATTGATGAGCGTGGAGAGATCCGTGCCTATGTCAACAAGTGCCTCGACGCCAATCCGGGCCTCTTCGGCGGTCTGCCCTTCACGCATCCATTGAGCCATCATCACGCTGAACTTGTCGCTCCATGGCCAGACCTTGACAAGGGACCCAAGCGTGAAACCGATCAGGGTGATCAGCGTCGGCCTCTCGTAATGCGCTATCAGCCAGTGCAGGAACTTCGAGAACGCGGCGATTCCAAGAACGCAGCCGACTCCGAACAGAATGAGGACCGGCCAGTTAAGCTCGCTGATCGCTGACATAATATATTCATACTTACCAAAAAGCACGAGAATGAAGCTGCCGGAGATGCCCGGAAGAATCATCGTGCAGATCGCGATCGCGCCGCATATCATGATGAACCAACCAGCGTCTGTCGTCTGGGTAGGGGAGAGCAGGCAGATCATAGCCCCGAGGAAGACGCCGAAGACCAGCCAAAGCCCGTCGGCGACCTTCCAGCCCTTGATGTCGTAGAGCATGTAGGCACCGGACACCACGATCAGGCCGAAGAAGAACGCCCAGGTCTGGATCGGATGGTAGGCAAGCACATATTCCATCAGCTTGGCGAGCGAGAAGACACTCACGATCACTCCGACTCCCAACCAAAACAGGAACGTTCCATGAATATTCTTCCAGAACTCCTTGACCTCGCCTTTGAGGAGAAGTTTCCACGAAGACACCGACAGGATGGCGTTCAGAGCCTCGATCAGCTCATTGAATATTCCTGTGAGCAGGGCGATAGTGCCTCCGGACACGCCAGGAATGACATTTGCCGCTCCCATCGCGAAACCTTTCAGGGCGACAGCGGCGTTTTTGATGATATTTGACATAGAATTATTGAATCTTTGTGAGATAGCCTTTGATGGCAGTGAAGCAATCCAGCTGGCTGACCTCCTTGCCGGCAGGGTCGCTGATGACAAGGTCGAACAGGTTGCCGTCCATCTGGGCGCGTCCTATCTTGAAACGGGCCTTGGAGGTGCGGGCCATATATTCAATGGCGAAGTCAGGATTCTTGATAAGCGAGATGAAAAGGTCTGGAGCCTGTTCCTCCAGCACGTTCAGTTTGTAGCGGGAAGGTCTTCCGATCCAATCCAGGTCCTTTTTGGTGATGGTGGTCTGGATGCTGGTGATCAGCCTGTCCTCGCTGCCTATCTTTCTGAAATCCTGGAAGAAGACGCTACCCTTGATGTTGTGGGACCTGAAAAAAGTCATTATAGCGGTCTTGCAAGTGTCGAAAGACTGCTCCTCCACATCGATGATGGCCACGTATGAACGGATTTTCCCCAGCGGAAGAATTTCTGTGGGAACTGTGCTGGAATGCTTGCGCAGACTTCTCTTTCTGAAAAACGTCTTTATGAAATCAAACATAATCTACTGGTTTACAGAGGCTATCAACTCTCGTATCTCACGCTTCGCATCCTTCCATCTCGGGACATCGATCTTGGTGCCGATAACCTCGACGACCTTCGCAGCAATTATCGAGCCGACCTCGCCGCAGACCTTCAAAGGCATTCCCAGAGAGTGCGCGTAGAGGAATCCGGCGGCGTAGGTGTCTCCCGCTCCCGTCGCGTCGACCGTGGCGGCTGGCCAGGCCTCAATGTAATGATATTCATCGCCCTGCTTGACCATCGATCCGTCCTTGCCGACCTTCACGACAGCGATTTCGCACTGGCTTGCGAGCGTGTCCAGAGCATCGCGTGGCTCCTGCTTCGTGAACGCCCTCGCCTCGCTCTCGTTGGCGAACACGATGTCCACATAACGGTCCACCAGATTGTGGAAGAAAGCCTCGTTGGACTCTACCACGTTGTAGGAGGCCATGTCGATGGAGATCTTGCATCCAGCCTCCTTGGCCATCTGCACTGCCTTGCGGATAAGATCCTGATTCTGCACGAGATAACCCTCGATGTGGAAATAGTCGTAACCTTGGAAATATTCGGGCTTCAGATCCTCCGGGACAAGTTCCAACGCCGCACCCATATAGTCAGCGAAAGTTCTCTCGGAGTTGGCTCCTGTGATGAAGCACATCGCGCGGCCGGAGCCTTTCGTGCCGGTCAGCAATGTCGTTTTCACACCGTACTGCTCAAGTGTGCTCTTGTACAAGTGCCCGAGCTCATCGTTACCGATCTTGCCGATGAATCCCGAAGGCATTCCGAATATGGACGTGCAGGTGATCGTGTTGGCAGCCGAGCCTCCCGGAACGTACTTCACGCCGAACTCTTTCAACTTCGACCAGATGCGGTCACCGGTCTCCAGATCCACGTGCTGCATGCTTCCCGGAGGAAGGTGGTACTCACGAAGCATTGTCTCATCGGGAAACACCGCCAGGATGTCCGTCAGAGCGTTCCCTATCCCTAAAATTGATTTCATATCTTTGTATTTTGATATTCATTACGTGCCAAATCACAAAGTTAAGGATTATTTGATTAAATTTGTAACCATGAACAAGAAGGTCGGGAATATTCTTAAATACGGGGGCTCCATCGCACTCGCGGCGGCGCTTCTGTATTTCTCTTTCCGCGGAGTCGGCTGGGCTGACTTTCTGGAAGGCCTAAGGGCCTGCCGCTGGGGATTCGTCATCCTTTCGATGCTGTTCGGGCTTTTGGCGTTCTGGTTCAGAGCCTTGCGCTGGCGTGAGCTGCTTCTTCCGATCGACAGGAGCACCACCCGCCTGACCTGCTTCAACGCCGTCAACATCAGTTATCTGGTGAATCTCGTCCTGCCGCGCGTCGGTGAGTTTGTCCGCTGCGGCTACATCACGGCGCATTCCGAAAAGGATTCCAAGGACAACGGCCGCCGCCTCGCCTCATACGACAAGGTTTTGGGAACCGCGGCGCTGGAACGCTCCGTGGATATGCTCGCGCTGGTCGCCGTGCTTGCCGTCTTCCTGCTTTTCACCTGGAAACGCTTCGGCGGATTCTTCTCCGAGAAGATCTTCGGAGCGGCCTCCGGCAGCATCAGCGCCGGCAAGATCGCGATCTTGGTCGCAGGAACTTTTGCCGTGGTTGCCGCCATTTTGTGCGCAATCCTTTTCGCTGACAAATGGAAGCCTCTTGCCAAAGTGCGGGACTTCTGCAAAGGCATCTGGGCCGGATTCCTCAGTTGCCTCAGGATGAAGGGCGGTTGGAAATTCCTCCTCCTGACTGCGGGAATATGGCTCTGCTATTGGATGATGAGTGCCACCATCCTATGGGCTCTTCAAGGAATATCCCCGGACTCCGTCAGCCCTGAGCTGGCCGCGGCCGTGGGCACTTTGCAGACCCTGAACCTTACGGACGCGATGTTCCTGATGATAGCCGGAAGCCTCTCCTCCATCGTCCCGGTGCCGGGAGGATTCGGAGCCTTCCACTTCATAGTCTCCTCGGCGATTTCCTACGTTTACGGCATCCCGGCGCAGTTCGGAATGATCTTCGCGACCCTGTCGCACGAGTCCCAGGCCGTGAACCAGATCCTGTGGGGATGCGTTTCCTGGATAAGTGAATCTTTACGAAAAACAAATAATCAATAAACAAAAAGAATTATGAAAGTCAAGAATTTATTCCTGATCGCAGCTGGCGTCTTTATGCTGACGACCACATTCACAGCGACCGCCAAGAAACTTCCTAAAGAGGTCAAGATGACCAAGGAGGTTCTTATGGACAAGATCAAGGGTGGCTGGGCCGGAAAGACCATCGGCTGCTCCTACGGCGGACCGACAGAGTTCAAGTACTCCGGCTTCATGAACGACGAGATCGAGATTCCGTGGCACGAGCACACGATCAAATGGTGGTTCGACAATGTTCCCGGGCTTTACGACGATGTCTACATGGACCTCACTTTCGTGGAGGTGTTCCAGAAGGAAGGCCTTGACGCTCCGATCGAGTCCTTCGCCAACGCGTTCGCCCATGCCCCATACCCGCTCTGGCACGCCAACCAGCTCGGACGCTACAACATCCTGAACGGTGTGATGCCTCCTGAGTCCGGCCACTGGCGCAACAACCCTCACGCCGACGACATCGACTTCCAGATTGAGTCCGACTACGCCGGTCTGATGGCTCCGGGAATGGTCAACACCTCGTCCTACTACTGCGACGAGATCGGCCACATGATGAACTACGGCGACGGCTGGTACGGCGGAGTGTATGTCGCCGCGATGATCTCTCTCGCATTCATCAGCGATGACATGAACTTCGTTGTCAATGAGGCCCTCAAGGCAATCCCTGCCCAGAGCAACTACTACAAGGCGATGGCTGATGTCATCAAATGGCACAAGCAGTACCCTAAGGACTGGCACATCACCTGGGCTTTGTTCAACAAGCACTATGGCTACGACATCGGCTGCCCGGACGGGGTTGACAACCAGTTCAACATCGACGCCGTCATCAACAGCGGCTACATCCTCATCGGTCTCCTCTACGGTGACAAGAACTTCTACCGCACCATCGACATCTCCACCCGCTGCGGCCAGGACTCTGACTGCAACCCTTCGTCGGCCGCCGGAATCCTCGGAGTAATGATGGGTTACAAGAATATTCCTGAATATTGGAGGAAGCCTTGCGAGGTGGTTGAGGACAGACCTTTCGTCTACACAGACATCTCCATCAACAAGGCCACTGAATATTCCCTCAGCCAAGCCCTTCAGGTGATCGAGCGTAATGGTGGCTCAATTGATGGTGACAATGTTACAATCAAGGTTCAGAAGCCGGAGGCCGTGCGCTACGAGAAGGCTTTCGAGGGGCACTATCCTCAAGTCAAGGTCAACGTCAAGAAGACCATCACAAATATCGGCCAGATCAAGTTCAAGGGCAACGGCATCGTTGTGAAGAGCCACTACTACAAGGGAGCCGGCTACAACGACAACACCGGTTACGTCGGCGAGGTCGAGATATACCTCGACGGCAAGCTCTCCGCTGTGGCCAAGAACCCTATCAAGGGCAACGGAGCGGCTCCGGACCTCTACTGGAAGTACGATCTTCCTGAAGGCGAGCACACTCTGACCTTCAAGTTCCTCAACAAGCAGGACAACATGAACATCGTCATCGACAACTATCTGGTATATTCAAGCAAGCCGAAGGTTGTAAATCACGTTGACGAATAGGAACATGAAGATATTCAGATTTTTAGCGGCAGCATCTGTTGTTTTGGCCTCCTTGGTTGCCTTCTCGTCCGAATCTTCGGCCAGGACGACATCCAAGGATCTCTACAAACAGTTCCAGAATCCGGACAGCCGCTACCGTCCGTTCGTGCGCTGGTGGTGGAACGGCGACCGCGTTGAGGCAGAGGAGCTTGTACGCGAGCTGCACATCCTCAAGGATGCGGGAGTCGGTGGAGTGGAGATCAATCCGATCTCGTTTCCGTACGGAGCTGACGCGATGGACACCAAGCCGCTCAAATGGTTGAGTGACGAATGGATAGACATGCTGAAGGTCGTGTTCGACGAGGCGGAGCGCATCGGGATGACCTGCGACCTGATCATCGGATCAGGATGGCCGTTCGGAGCGGAGACCCTGCCTCGCGACGAGCGTGCCTCCGTGATGCTCACCTACGCGCAGAAGGTGACGGGGGGCGAGAGGTTCGAGATGTCCAAGTTCAATATATTCAAGAATATAGATCCTGGAGTGACGAAGGTGAACACCGGCCGTACTCCGGAACTTGTGTCGGTCTGTCTCGCTCCGGATCCGATCAACGACCTCAGCGAGGCGATTGATCTGTCGGGTAACATCGAAGGCGATGTAATCACGGTGGATGTACCGGAAGGCAACTGGCAGTTCTACGCTATGGTGAAGTACGAATCCTTCGCCTGCGTGATCAACGGCGCTCCTGGTGCGGCAGGTTCGATCCTGAACCATATGGACGCCGAGGCTGTGCGCCGTTATCTTGACAATATGACCGACACGATTGAGGCCAAGTTGGGACCGCTCTCAAAGCATCTCAGGGCTTTCTTCGTGGACAGTATGGAGCTTGAGGGCTGCAACTGGACGAGCGACTTCCCTGAGGAGTTCAAGGCCCGCAGAGGTTACGACCTGATGCCTTGGCTTCCGTTCACGATGTTCAAGGTCGGCAGACTTGGCAATGTGGAGAGCTTCGACTATGGCTCAAAGAAAGGCGATAAGTTCCAGGACCAGGTGAACCGTGTGCGTTTCGACTTCGAACTCACGAAGGCCGAGCTGCTCAACGAGCGGTACATGAACACGTTCCTCTCTTGGTGCAGGGAGAAGGGTGTGAAATCCCGCTCCCAGGCCTATGGCAACGGCTTCTTCATCGAGGAGTCTTCCCTTGGCCAGGACATTCCGGAAGGGGAGTCCTGGACGACCAACTGGCTCAAGCACAGGATCGGTGAGGAGATGGGCGACGAGGACTACCGCCGCGGACGCGCCTACACGATGATTGACAAATATGTCTCGTCGGCGGCCCACCTTACCGGCAAGCGTCTTGTCAGCGCCGAGGAGATGACCAACACCTACAAGGTGTTTACGACCAGTCTTGAGTTCCTGAAGGTCGGCTCCGACATGAGCGCGATCTCCGGCATAACCCATTCTGTTTGGCATGGTTTCAACTACTCCCCGCTTGAGGCCGAGTTCCCGGGCTGGGTTCAGTACGGAACCTTCCACAACGAGAGGAACACCTGGTGGCCTTACGTTAACAAACTGAACGACTACCGCGCGAGGATTGCCAGCCAGCTCCAGAACGCTGATATGTACACCGACATCGCAATCCTCCCTGCCAACTACGATATGTGGAGCACGATGGGCGTGCAGACCGAGCCGTTCCCTGTGGCCTTGAATATTCCTTACACCTCCTTGATCTGGGAGGCCATCCACAAGAACGGCGGCGGAGCGGACTATGTCAGCGAGATCATCCTTCGCGACGCTACTGTCCGTAACGGCAAGCTCTGCTATGGGCCTAAGGAATATGGTACCCTGTTCATCGTTGAGGTGACAAGCACCACTCCGGAGACCTTGGCCAAGCTTGAGGAGTTCGTGAAAGGTGGCGGAAGGGTCTTCTGCATCGGAAAATATCCAGAGAAGTCACTGGGACTCAAGGATTTCGAGGCTCGTGACAAACAGATTACCGAGACCGTAGCACGTTTGAAGGAGTATAAGGACAATTTCGTCCTGCTTGAGAAGCCTGCTGACGGGAAATATCTTGAATGGTACACCGGCGTGATGGAGAAGTACAACCTTCCGCACACCCTGACAATCTCTGCTCCGGACAGATTCCTGCTCCAGAACCAGTACGTCACCGATGACGGCAGTGATATGTTCCTATTTATGAACGCTCACATGAGCGAGGCCCGTGAGACGGACATCACGTTCCCGAAATCCGTGACCGCAGGGAAACACGCCTGGCTTTATGATCCGGCTTCCGGCAAGAGGTTCGTCCTTCCTGTCGGCAAGGACGGCAGGATGCATTTCCGCTTCGGCCCTTCAGAGACCTATCTCTTCGTGTTCAACAAGATGGGCGGCAGCGCTCCGGCGTGGAAGACTCTCCCGGTTGACGGCCCGGATGCCGTTGAGGTGACGGGAGCATGGGATCTTAAGATGCACCATACCTGGCCGGATTCCACCTGGACAGCCAGTCTGGACGTTCTTCAGGATTTCAAGGACATGAAGGACACCACGTTCAAGAACTTTATGGGTGAGGTGACCTACACCAAGACCGTGACCCTGTCCGGAAAACTTCCTAAGTACTTGAATCTCGGCAAGGTGGCTGACATCTGCGAGGTTTGGGTCAACGGCAAACCGGCGGGAGTCAAGTGGTTCGGCGAGCGTGTGTATGACATTACCGGACTGCTCCGCCCGGGAGATAACACCATTGAGATAAAAGTCACGACCCTTATGGGCAACTATATCCAGACCCTCAAGGACAACAAGGTGGCGCAGCGTTTTGTCATCAAACGCAAGCAGCCTTACGTCAGCGCGGGACTGATAGGACCAGTGAAACTATATTAATAAAACATTACTGATGAGAAATTTACTTGGAATCGCGGCCGCAGCGCTGCTCTTCGCCGGTTCGGCTCTCTCGCTTGGAGCCACGGACTTTTTCGCCCGTGATTTCGGTGCGAGGCCGGACGGGGTCACTCTGAACACCGCAAGCATCCAGGCTGCGATCGACTTCGCTTCCTCACGTGGAGGCGGTCGTGTCGTGCTCGACAAAGGGGACTACATTTCTGGTTCCATTTATCTTAAGAACAATGTCACCCTTCACATCGAGAAGGACGCCGCGCTTGTCGGCTCTCTGAATCCTTACGATTATGTGAAGGATCCGGACGCTAAATGGACCGCGCTTATCCTTGCCGTGAAGCAGGAGAACATCGGTCTGACGGGAGAGGGCATCGTTGACGGCCGTGGCTTCGATGTCGGAGTCCGTTTCGTGGATTTCGTCCATATGGGACTCATTGACGACAAACTCGGCAACGACCGTGTCAACGAGACCATCAGACCGGAGAACATCCACATGTATCTCTGCAACAATGTCACCATCAAGGATATCACCCTCAAGGATCCGGCTTGTTGGACACAGCAGTACGACAAGTGCCGTGGCCTCTTGATCGAGGGCATTACGGTTGACGCCAAGTGCTACTGGAACAACGACGGTCTGGATGTCGTTGACTGTAGCGATGTCATTGTCCGCAACTGCTACATCGACTCGTCGGATGACTCCTATTGCTTCAAGAGCCACAGCAACGATGGCGTGAGCGAGAACATCCTTGTGGAGAATTGCGTTGGACGCAGCAGCGCCAACGGCATCAAGTTCGGCACCTATACCCGTGGCAAGTTCAAGCACTTCAGGTTCAAGAATATGACCATATTCGACACCTACCGCAGCGCCATCACCATCGCCACCGTGGACGGCGCCCAGATCGAGGATGTGGAGATCGACAGCCTCAAGAGCCTGAACACCGGCAACCCGATTTTCCTTCGTACGGGCACCAGAAATGTCAACGGCAGTCAGGTGCCTTGCCTTAAGGATGTGGTGATCAAGAATATGTATGCCGAGGTTCCGTTCGACAAGCCGGACGCTGGCTACAGCTATGAGGGCCCTGTCGAGGATCTGCCTCGCAACGTCTGCCCGAGCATTATCGCCGGTCTGCCTGGCCTTCGCATCGAGAATGTCCGTATGGAGAACATCGAGATTGTCTATCCGGGCCACGCCGATCCTGAATATGCCTACGCAGGTACCTCTAAGGAGGAACTTGACGCGATCGAGGAGCAGGAGACCCGTTACCCTGAGTTCTCCAACTGGAAGGAGCTTCCGGCATGGGGATTCTACATCCGTCACGCTGACGGCATTGTTTTCGACAACGTGAAGCTCACGGTTGACGGCGAGGATTACCGTCCGGCCATCGTGACCGATGACGTGAACGGCCTTCGTATGAAGAACCTTCAGATCAATCAGGAGACCGCTCCCAAGGGCAAGAAACAGATCATTACAAAGGACACCAAGAACATCAAGAAGAAATGAAAAGAATATTGTTATTGACGGCTTTGCTGCTGTTTTCCGTAATGGGATTCTCCCAGAATGTCTATAAGGCGTCCAATTTCGGCATCAAGAGCAATGGTGTCCATGACAACACCACGAGCATTCAGGGGGCGATTGATTTCATCGCCTCCAAGGGTGGCGGCACGCTTGAGTTCAGCGTGGGACGTTATGTCACGGGTGCCGTGCAGCTCAAGTCCGGGGTCAGCATCAGGCTTCGCGAGGGTGCTGTGATCGTGGGCTCGACGAACATCTATTCCTACAAGGGGCACAAGGCTATCTTCTGGGGAGAGGGTGTCGAGAATATGTCCATATTCGGCACCGGTGTTATTGACGGTCGTGGTCCTGCCCTTCTGGATGACATTGCCGCCCAGATCCGGATGAAGCATATTCCTGAGGATGCGGTCGTTCCGACGCTTGTCTATCTCAAGGACTGCAAGAACGTGATTCTCAAGGATTTCATCCTGCGCTACCCGGCCACAAAGGATGATCTTTACATCATCGAGGGGGGTAACGTCACCGTTGACGGCTGCTACTCGGATATGCGATAGATTAACATATTGTCGCCCCAACTTGCCACAATTAATATGTGACGGCAGGGGAAAAAAGGCAAATGGCTGATTTTGCACGTTACCAAAATCAGCCATTTGATTTTTCCCCTGCCGTTTGTTAATACATACTGGTGGAATTGATCTTTTTTGGGGGTTAATTGGGATGGTCAGAAAAAAAGAAAATCCAAAATTTTGCACGTTACCAAAATTTTGGATTTTATTTTTCTGACCTGATAAACTCGGTTGCTGAGCCTGTCGAAGCGATCGGAAGCTGGCAAACAACAAAGGCATCCACCTTGCGATGAATGCCCTGTTATATTCAATGAATATATTCTAGAACGAGAAGCTAAGGCCGCCTTGGATGGAGAACTGCCAGGATCTGGCTCGGTCCGTGAAGTCGCTTTCCGTGCCGGTTGGTGTGGTGTAACTTTTATTGTTGACCTCTCTGTAATTGTCTGTGATGAAGTAGTGCACTGACGGGAGGACGCTCAGTTTGAAGCGCCAGATGTTGAATGACAATCCAAAGCCGGCGTCGGCGGTGAGGCTGAAGCGGTTCTTGATGTACATATAGCTTTCTCCTTTGACTCCGCCGTATGTGCCGTGTCGAGGGGAATCATCATTTGGGCCGAAAATATATCCTGGGGTCAGGCCGGCGAAGAACTCGATTCTGTTGAACAGTCCGGTGAAGAAACTGCCGACGACATTATCTACTGTAGGGTTCTGGTTGTAATAGTACTTGTTGTGGTAGGCGTTACGCAAAGTGTTTTCCAGACCGTCCTCCAGTGTTTGTTTGAACGTGCGCCGTCCACTGCTCCAGGACACGGACAGAGGTAAGCCGAGGTAATCATTGATGTCCATATTCTCGAACATCCACTGCACTCCGCCGTGGAATCCAAACCCTTTGTCGTTGTACTTTCCGTAGGTGAGGCTCATAACTTCTCCGGAATTGGCTCTCGAATGTTCAATCGGAATCCTCACACCGGCAGTGAACCTGATGTCCTGATTGTCAGAATACACCTTCTGCGCCAATGCCGCGCTTCCCGTCAGCGAAATCACCGCCAACACAACAAATAACCTTTTCATTTCATTAATAGTTGAGCCCACTTGAAAAAGTGCCATTTGCCACTTTTTACCCCTTACAGAAGTCTCTGCGAGGCACATGTTTTTTTTCAAAAACGACTTTTTCAAGTGGACGCATAGTTTGTCAGGCATCCACTTTGTCCAAAGAATATGCCAGATGCAATCCGTGGTTTGTCCGGTGTGAAGCCTTCCTGCCGGAGAAAATGAACGTAATATGCAATTTATCCGGCGGAATAGGAGTCCTGCCGGACAAAGCGATTCCCTAAAGGTCAGTAACAAGGGACAGACGAAGCACTGGCGTGGTTACCAGATTGCCAGGGCTGTTTACTTGACTTTCAGCGGCAGGGGAGTGAGGTCGGAGTCTGATGAAGAGGAGCCGAGGAGGATGGTGAAATCTCCCGGTTCGACGGACCACTTCTCGGAGACACCCCAGCACTGGAGCATCTCAGGTGTGATGTCGAACTCGACCTTGGTGCTTTCACCGTTCTTGAGGCTGATGCGACGGAATGCTTTCAACTCCTTGACCGGACGGGTCACGGAACCATATTCGTCACGGATGTAGAGCTGAACCACATCATCGCCGTCGTACGGGCCGTTGTTGGTGACGGTCACGCTGGCTTTGAGCGATTCGGAGACTCCGATTTCTGATTTTGAGAGCGTTGCGTCTGAATATTCAAACGTGCTATAACTCAATCCGTAACCGAATGGCCAAAGGGCTCCGGTCTCGTTGGTGGCGAACAGGCGGGAATATTGCGAATGCTTGTAGTTGTAAACGGTCTGGACCTGCCCTACGTTGCGAGGCACGGTCACCGGCAGCTTGCCTGAAGGGTTCACCTGCCCCGTCAACACCTCGGCGATAGCCTGTCCACCCATCTGACCTGGCTCCCAGGCGTTCAGAATGGCGTTGGCATTCTCTTTAGCCCAACCGACGCTGAGTGCCCTGCCCGTCATCAGCACGACAACGGTCGGCTTGCCGGAAGCCACGACGGCCTCCAAAAGCTGTTGCTGCATCCCCGGAAGGCTGAGGTCGTCACGATCGCAGTTCTCACCGCAGGTGCGACCGAAAGCTGAATATCTCTGCGAATTCTCACCGACCACTACGATGTTAACGTCAGCCGCAGAGGCCTTGAAACGAGCCATCTGGACACCTTTTGCATTGACATTCGAGATCTTGCCACCGAAACATAGCGTGTCGATCGAGACGTTAGGCATAGCGGCCTTGAAACCGTCCAGAACCGTGATGACATCATCGTCTGATTGCGGCACTGCCCAGTCTCCGAGAATGGTCTGGCTGTTGGCGTTTGGTCCGACGACGAAAACCCGGCGTGGATTCTTCAGCGGAAGCGTCCCGTCGTTCTTCAGCAGCACAAGTCCCTGACGAGCGGCCTCAAGTGCGGTTTGGCGATGCTCGGCGGCACCGTCCAGAACCTCAGGAATCTCCGGTACAGGCTGTTCAAACAGCCCGAGGGCGAACTTCACGGCCAGAATCTTGCCGGCGGCCTGGTCGATGCGGGACTCCGGAATCCTGCCGGATTTCACGGCTGCGACCACAGCCTCGAAATATTTATCACCCTGCATATGCATATCAATTCCCGATTCCACGGAAACCACGAATGCCTCGGTCGAGTCCGGTACCCAATGATGCATGGAATGAAGCCTCTCAATGTCCATCCAGTCACTGACCACGAATCCGTCGAATCCCAATTCATCACGAAGCAAATCATTGAGCAGCCACTTGTTACCGTGGCATGGAATCCCGTTGATCTCGTTATGTGCCGCCATCACCGTCCCGACTTTAGCGTCACGGATCGCCGCCACAAACGGAGGCAGATAAAGCTCACGCAACTTGCGCTCGGAGATGTCCATCGGCGCCGCGTTCAGTCCGCCGGCCGGCTCGCCACCGGCGATCAGATGCTTGGCGCAAGCCACCACGTGATTCCCTGAATATTTCCCGTCACGTCCCTGAAATCCCCAGATGGCATATTTCCCCATCTCGGAAGTCAGCAGCGCATCCTCGCCGAACGTCTCGCCCATCCTTCCCCAGCGGGCGTCACGGGCGATGTCCAGATTAGGAGCGAATGTCCAGAACAACCCCCTCTGACGCATCTCAAGCGCGGTTTCCTCTCCGATCTTCTCCATCAGTTCCGGATTGAAAGTGGAAGCCATGTTGATGTTCGTAGGATAGACCGTGCACCCTTCGATCAGCGCGTTCCCGTGGATCGCGTCGATCCCCAGCAGCAGCGGAATCCCCAGCCGGCTCTCCTGAGCCAACTTCTGAAGCGCCACAGCCTCCGTGGAAGTCATCACGTGCAGGAACGCTCCCACTTCCCCCCTGCGGACTTTATCGGACAAATCCTTGTTGCCCAGATTCTCGTCGGTAGCGTCGATGTTCTTGCGAGCCGATCCCTTCCCCGGCTCCACATAGCACGGCGCCACATACTGGCACATCTGCCCGACCTTCTCCTCCAGCGTCATCTCCTTCAGCAGCAACGATGCCCTTTCCTCCGCCGTCAGCGAAGCGTCCCGCCAGTCTTTTCTGGCGCACGACATCACCACCGCAGCAAGTCCTAATACTATCGCGATTCTTTTCATATTCAATAATAAACTCTTTTTGCCGCGAGGCGCTTCCCCCGAGGGATCATTCACCCGGACAGGGCGAGAAGCGCAGGTCCCTCGGAAGTATGCGCCTCGCGGCAAAACCTAACTGTTATAAAGCGGCAATAGCCAACTATAGTAAAGTTTCAAAAATCAAACTATCTAACAGAGACAACGATCTTCTCGCTAATGCCAACCTTCCCGGCTGACAGACAGACCATTCCGTCCTCGTAGGTCCAATCCTGAACGGCGGCGCCGTTAAGCGAAACCGAAGCCGGACGCGAATCCCTTTGGATGCGGAAGGAATATTCACGCTCCGAAGGCATTCCCTTGAACGATCCCTGAACCGGGTTCACAACAACCTCTACACCGCCATCCCTCTCGTGCGACTCAAACAGCGTCGAGGCGACACCTCCGTTCTCATATTCATAAGACTCTCCGTCATCGTCAAGCATCGTGTACGCGCTGTCCCCGTGAGGATAGACCTTCAGGATGACGCGGTCGAACGGACGCGCGCCAAGATATTCAACATCAGGCTGCGTCGGAATGATCGCGCCCTCGCGGATGAAGAGCAGCCCCGCGCGGTTGGAAGGATATTCACGAGTGAAAGTCTCCCCCTTGCTGACAACCTTCTCGCCGCTCCAGGCGTCCGTCCAGGTTCCCTTCGGCAGGTAAATCTCGTTAGTGAATATTCCCACGCAGAAATTGTCGCCGAACATGTACTGGTAGGTCATGTCATCGCAGTTGCGGTCGTCCGGGAAGCAAAGCGGCATGGAGCGCACGATCGGCATGCCGTTCTGTGCGGCCTCAAGCGCCATCGAGTAGATGTACGGAGCCAATGAATATCTCAACTTCACGTAGAAGCGGTAGATGTCCTGCTCCTCCTTGGCGTAGTAGAACGGATGCATCATCGAGAACCAGCTGTTGATCTGCACCCAAGGCAGGAAGAGACCGAAATGGAGTCCCTGCATCTCAAGCTCGCGCGGAACGCTCATCACGTCGCAGGAAGTGTTGAGGAATCCGCTCATGCCGAGGTTGAGCTGGTCGTACAGAGCGGTTTTGCCGCCGCCGTTGTCGCCGGAGGTCGAAGCTGTCCAGTGCTGTGTCCCGGACCAGCCTCCGCAGTAGTGATGCCATGTGCGCTTACCGTTGTACTTGCGGCCAAGCTCGCGCATCTGCTTCGGGAGAAGAACCTGGTTGAGGTTGTGCATCTCCTTGTCGGTGCGTCCGTTGTAATATTCCCAGTTCGTGTGGTTGTCGATCGTTCGGGCAGGATCCAGTTTGAATCCCTCAACACCCTGATCCATGAACACGGTCAGGTGATCCATCCAATGCTCCTGGCCGGAAAGCTTGCCGCCCGTGCGCTCGGCGATAATGTCCTCCTCCTGGATGCTGAGGTCATACTCCTCGCAGAGCCAGAGTCCGAGGTGGAAGCCCATGGAGCGCAGCTTGCCGATGAAGAGGCGGTTGTGCATCGTCTTAGGGTACTGATCCTGAAGCCAATAAGGCTCCGGAGAGAACCTGTCGTAGTTCCATTTCTTCTTGGTCGAGAAGTCGTAGCGCTTCTCCATCCACTGAGGCTCAAGCCAGAACACGTCGCAAGGCACGTCGAACTGGCGGAAGCGCACCGCGTCGTTGAGGATGTCGAACTGCTCCTCGCGCATGTTCGGTCCGAAGCAGAGTCCGTAGGCCCATTTCGGCAGGACATAGGTACGGCCCGTGACGAGGGTATATTCATTAAGGATTGCAGGCATGTCCTTGCCCATCATCAGGAAGAAGTCTGCCTCGTCGAAGGTGTTGATAATGTTGAACTTGCTCTTCTGCTGGTTACCGATGTCGAAGAAGCTTTTGCGGGTCGAGTTGTTGTAGACGCCCCAGCCGCGCGAGCTCATCATGAACGGCATCGGAATCTCGGTCTGCTGGTAAGTCGTCCACATCCTGAGGAATTCGCCCCTGTGCTGGATGTGGTCGCGGCTGGTGCTGCCGCCACCGTAGAAGCGCTCGCCGTCCTCCATGCTGATGCTGAGGATGCTGACCGCGTCCGCAGCCGGAATCTCGTGCTTGTCAACCTCTCCGAATTTCCCGTTGTCGTCGCCGATGATGCCTCCGCCGTTGTCAGCGACCTTCAGATCGGCGTATTTCTCGTTGATGAATGACCTCATCTCGCCGCAGAGTCCTTCCTTCTCAGGCAGGAACCTCACCTCGCGGATCACCTTCCCGCCTTTGGCATCCTTCACGGTCATCACTCCCGTCTTCTTGTTGATGGCCAATGAATATTCCGAAGTCTTTAACGTCCAGACCCCTCCCTTGTCGGAAATGTCGGTCTTCACATCACTCCAGTCGGTCTTGATGAGCTCGTAGCGCTCCATCAGGGACTCGGTGAAATCCTTCCTCGGAGACACCTTGATCCTGAATATGCTCTCGGAGCAAGCCTCCACACTGACCGTGAGGCCATCATTGATCTTAACTTTGTGGGCTGGGTTCGCCTGGGCGAGAAGTGTCATCGCAAAACAGGCGACGGCAAGCAGAATTTTCTTCATTCGTCGTTGTGGTTTTATTTCAATCTTACAAAGATAATCGTTTTTTCTGTCGCATAGGGTTTTATTTTTGGCATAATTCCATAGAAAATGCCGAAATTTGCCTGCGGAGCAAAACATCACTCAATGACTGAAAAGTTCACAAGAATAATCACCTCTTCTGAGGAAGGAAGTCTGGAGCGCCAGTGCGGCGATGTTCTCGGCAGGATCGGCAATGAATATGTCCCTGTCTGTGTCGTCTACTTCTTCGCCGCCTCGGGGACGGAGGCCTACCTGTCGTGTGACAGGATTCTTCGTTCTATGACATCCGCAGCGTTTCCGGAATGTCCGCTGGTCAGCCTTGTGGCGCAGAGGCCGATGGAAGGCCGGCTTGTGGCCGAGGTTGTTTACTTGAAGGATGTCGGGGAGGTCGAAAGGCACGGTGACTATCTTGTCATTCGCTCCGGAGAATGCTCCGAGCTTCTTACCGGGGCCATTGGTTTCCCGTTGGCCGCAGACACCGGGGAGCAATCCCGCAAGGTGTTCGCCCGAATCAAGGATGTACTTGACACCGAGGGCTTTGCAGTCTCGCAAATCGTCCGCCAATGGAACTACATCGAGAGCATCACCGCCGTGAACGGGGGAGTTCAGAACTATCAGTTGTTCAATGATGCGAGATCCGCTTTCTATGCCGGAGCCGATTGGTCGGACGGGTACCCGGCGGCGACAGGGATAGGCTGTGACGCCGGAGGGGTTATGGTTTCTGTGTATGCGGTGAAGGGATTCGATGGGGTGTCCAAGCCTGTTGACAACCCGTTGCAGATTCCCGCTCACAGATATTCAGAAAAGGTTCTTGCCTCCGGGAAGGAAAGTGTCCGCACCACCCCTAAGTTTGAGAGGGGAAGGCTTCTTGGGAATGTGATGTTCGTGTCGGGGACCGCGGCGATAAGGGGGGAAAGCAGCGATTTCTCCGAGGATCCTGTGGCGCAGGCTCACGGGGCGATTGATGTCGTGGAGAGTTTAGTGTCTCCGGAGAACATCGCCTCTGGATGTGAAGCTTTTGACTTTGAGATGATTCGGGTCTATGTTCGTCGTCCGGAGGATTTGAAATGCGTCAAGGGTGTGTTCTCGGATCATTTCAAGGATGTTCCGACGCATTTTCTCGTGGCCGATGTGTGCCGTCCGGAACTGCTTTTAGAACTGGAGGGAGTCGGGCGCATAGTTTAAGGTCTGTCTGGACGGTTGGTTCACGCTTTTCGTAGGCCGATTGTAACTGTAAAATCATTATCTTTGTACTCCTTGGATCATTTATCACCGGAGTATGAAGTGGGTTAAGTATAACAATCTCATTCTTGCGCTCGTAGGCTTTGTCTGCGCGGCCTTTTTCGCCTTCTACTTTTGCTCCTCTCAGAAGTGGGTGCTGCTTTTCAGAGGGCATCAGGAGATGTTTCTCTTTGACTGGACGTACATCAAAGGCATTCTGCTTCATCCTGGGGGGCTTGCGGAACTTATCGCTAAGTTTTTAGTGCAGTTCTTCACTGTTGGCTGGGTCGGGCCTGCGGTCACGCTTGTGACACTTGGGCTGAACGCCTGGATGGTCTGGAGGATAATGGAGCGGACCGCCTGTACGGGGGGACGATTTGCTGAATATGGAGACGGGGCGCTTGGGCAGGCTCAGTCGCTTCGACAGGTTGGTGTGGTTCGACAGGCTCACCAACCGGTCGAACCACAGCGACCGGTCGAACCACAGCGACCGGAGGGGGAATCTCGGAGGCCGGTGGTGTGGGGAATATTCCCGCTATGTCTGTTGCCGTCGGTGTTCTTAGCGGTGTCGTTGCTGGACTACTACAGTTTTTATCAAGGGCTTATCGCCTACGTCGCGGCGGTCTTCTGCCTGATGGAATATTCCAAGATCAAAAGCGACCGTGTCCCGCTGATAGCGGGCTGCGCTATGACGGTCGGGCTTTTCTTTTTAGCAGGGTCGGTGGCTCTGCTGTTCGCCGTGCGGGCGCTGCTGTTCGATATATTCGTAAAACGCAGAAACGCTTTGCTCTCAGTTGTTTATCCCGTGCTGAACATCGCTCTTGGACTTTTGATGATTCACTCTGGGCAGATCGCCACCATTCTTGACGCGTTCACGCCGAGGATGTACTACGAATTAGACATCCTGAAGATGCCGGAGATTCAGTTCGTCAGCTGGGTGATGCTGTCCGTGTGCATATTCATCGCCGCCGTTTCCCGCAGGATCATAGTGAAGGGGGGCGTGGCGAAGGTCGGTGTGAGCGTTCTGTGCGCGGTTGTGGTCATCTTGTCGCTCGTGTCGTTCACCGACGCTTACAAGTCTGACGCGAAGACGAGGCTCTACAGGCTGGAGTGCCTTGCCACGAACGAGGACTGGGACGGAATCCTCAAACTGTACGGTAATGACGTACGGTCGCAAGCCGAGGCTAATTACAGGAATCTCGCATTGGCTCGAAAGGGGTTCCTTGTCGAGGATCTTTTCAAGTACCGTCAGAACGGGCCGCTTTCGCTGATCTGCGACGTGAAATCCCAGAACGACATCGACTTGCTGAGGCTCAGCAGGGTACTCTTTGCGATGGGGAATATGGCGGCGGCGCAGAGCACGGCCTTCAACGCCGACCAAGCCTTTGGAGACCACGTCCCGTTGATGCTGCGGATGGTGCTTCAGATAGACCTGATGAGAGGGTCGTATGCCACGGCGGGGAAGTACATAAGGCTGATGGAAAAGTCATTGGGACATTCCGAATGGGCAACTTCTCAGAGACGTTTCTTAGGTGATGACGAGGCGGTTATGAATGATGAGCTGCTCGGAAACGGAAGGCGTGATCTTCAGTGCGAGGACGCTTTCGTGCTCTACACCAACCCGATGGACGACCTGTTCAGAATAGTCGATGCCAATCCGTCTGACCGGATGGCGATGGAATATGCTCTCTCTTATCTCCTGCTGGCCAAGGATATGGACAATGTCGTGGAGTTTGTGGCGAAGCATTACGGAGATCCGGCGCTGCGTGAGCTTCCGGCTCCGGTTCAGGAATGTCTGCTTTTCTATTCGGACTATTACGGGACGATGGATGTGGACTTCGCCGCCAGCCACGGAATGCCTGCCGAGGAGGTCGCGCGTCGTCAGTCCTATAATTTAGACTGGTGTCTGGCGCACGGAGTCACCTCAGAAAGCCTTGCCGGATTTCAATCCTTCAAGGAGAGGTACGGCAAAGCCTTGCGGAGTTCTGATCCGAAATCCTCTCTGTCTTCTTTCAGGAACACGTTCTGGTACTATCTTCTGTTCACTCAAATCTCTGAAAACTAATGAAAACCATACGTTTGACATCATTGGCTCTGACATTGCTTCTTGTCGTTTCTTGCGGCAGAAAAGTCAGCGTTTCCGAAACATCTGAGGACACTCCGGAAATCTTTCCGGACTACGCCGGGGTGACAGTTCCTGTCAACATCGCTCCTCTTAATTTCTCTTATGTCGGTTCGGACGAGCCGGCGGTTTTGATTGTCAGCGGCAAGTCCGGAGACCGTCAGATAAAGGGAAAGGAAGGCCTTTTCTCTTTCCCTTCGAGGACCTGGAAAAGTCTTATGGCCGAGAACTCGGGGGATGACATCACACTCACCGTCGCAGTCAAGAGAGGGGAGAAGTGGGTGTCGCTCAAGCCGTTCACAATCAGCGTGTCGCCGGACGAGATCGATCCGTACCTCTCCTACAGGCTCATCCCTCCCGGCTATCAGGCTTGGAAGAAGATGGGGATTTACCAGAGGTGTCTGGAGACATATTCACAGACCGCTGTTTTCGAAAATTCGCTGACCGGAGGCAACTGCGTCAACTGTCACACCTATTGCCAGAGGGATCCCTCCAGAATGCTTTTCCATGCGAGATCCGAGTTCGGCGGGACAGCGATGATCCTGAATGACAAGGTCGAGAAACTGAACACCAAGACCGATTCCACCATCAGTGCCCTTGTCTACCCCTACTGGCATCCTTCGGGGAAATATGTCGCTTTCTCGGTCAACAAGACGAACCAGAACTTCTTCAGCCACAATGAGAACCGCATCGAGGTCTATGACTCCGAATCTGACGTGGTAGTCTATGACGTGGAGAGCCACGAGATCTTCTGGTCGGCGCTGACCCGCTCTGAGGACTCGTTCGAGACCTTCCCGACCTTCTCGCCAGACGGACGTAGCCTTTACTTCTGCTCTGCCAAGGCGGTCTCGCCGATGCCAGATGAATATTCAAAAGTCAAGTACAGCCTCTGCCGCATTGACTTCGACCCCGAGAGCGCCACGTTCGGCGATGCGGTGGACACGCTCTACAACGGAGCGGCGAACGACAGAAGCGTCTCATTTCCAAGAATATCCCCTGACGGCAGATTCCTTGTCTTCACTCTTTGTGAATATGGCAACTTCTCAATCTGGCACAAGGACGCCGACCTCTGGGCCGCGGATCTTTCGTCCGGTGAGATATTCCCGCTTGACGCAGCCAATTCCGACGATGTGGACAGCTACCATTCGTGGAGCGGCAACAGCCGTTGGCTGGTCTTCAGCAGCCGTCGTCTGGACGGCCTTCACACAAGGCCTTTCATCTGCCACATCGACGGTGACGGCAAGGCTTCCAAACCTTTCCTTCTCCCTCAGAGAGACCCTCTGGAGTACTACGAGTCCCAGATGAATTCCTACAACCTTCCCGAACTGATGGAACGCAAGGCCACAGTCAATCCCCACGACATCGCCACCGCCCTACGAGACACGCCCGGTACGGATGTAATTTTTCGTAAATAGTTGTTTCTTAATATAATAAAAGCGCTGGCCCTTGAGCCAGCGCTTATCGTGTCTGTCAAGCAGTCAGACTACTTGCTGTTGTCGTAGGTACCGTTGTCCCAACCGATGTTCTGAGGGATCTGGCTTCCGGTGTTGGACTGGATGAATCCGTTAGGAAGCGGGAACACATAGTCGTAGTCGTGGATGTTAGGACGAACGATTCCGTCTGTCGAGTTAGGGTAGTTCCAACCGTACTTCTTAACTCTGTTGACAAGGACATTGCCGTAGTTGAGGGAAGCGAGGTTAGGGTTGTTGGACAGACGAGAGAGTGTCACGCGGCGATGCTCTTCACCGAAGAGTTCACGGGCGCGTTCGTCGAGGATGTAGTCGAGGGTGACATCGGAGGCTGAGCAGTCAGCTGCTCCGGCGCGTTTCCTGAGGGCGTTGATGTCGTTGGCGGCGTTGACCTTGTCACCCTTGCCAAGGTAAGCCTCGGCGCGAAGCAGGTAGGTCTCTGCCACACGGGCGATATACCAATCGCAGTTGTACTGCTGCCATGTCGGTCCTGAAGACTCTGTTCCGCGCTTGTCAGTCGAGAACTTCCAAAGGCGTGGCCAGTAGCCTACAGTGTCGGCAGGAGTAAGCGTGTAGGACGGGTACAGTCTTGCGACGTCGGCGATGGCCTGAGGCCATGTTTTTTCGCCGCTTGGCTGCCAAACGTTGTGCTGGATCATGGTCTCTGATCCACGGAAATCATTCTTGTCGTTCCATACATTGTAGATGAAGAAGTTTGTAGGACGCATAGCCGGGCCGTAGACTCCGATTGTTCCGATTGAGTCAGGACGGGCGGAGCTTGCCTCGGTCTTTCCGTCGGCGAAATAGAAGCCGCCGTCACCGAATATTCTTACATTCTCCTTGCCGTCGATGGTCTTGCGGGTGTTGTTGGAGCGGATCCAGTTGGAGTTGATCGCAGCCTCTGCCTGGTTGTAACGGCATCTCCACCAAGAGTTTCCGCCACCACCGGTGCTGTAGGTACCGTAGTTGAACTGAGCTACCCAGATGGCCTCGTTGTTGCCGTCCTCAAAGTTCTGGTTGCCAATCTGGAAGAGATCCCAGTAAGGGTTGAGTGAGTGGCCGTAACGGTCGGTTGACTCATCCTTGCGCTGTCCGTAGCGGGCTGTCATAAGGTGGTAGTCACCGTCGGCTCCGCTGATCACTCTTGTGGCGGCCTGGATCGCCTCGTCGAATTTTCCGAGAGTGTTGCAGATCTCGGCGAGGTAGTGGTCAGCCGCTGCTTTGGTGACGCGGCCTGTGGCTGAAGCGACCTGAGGCAGATTCTCGCTTGCGAACTTGAAGTCCTCGTAGCACTGCTCCCAAACCTCTGTACGGGTGTTTCTCGGGAAGTCAAGACAAAGTTCCTCGGTAGGCTCTGTCACGACAGGCACTCCACCGTAGAGACCGGCAAGGTTGCGGTAGAACCAACCTCTGAGGAATCTTGCCTCGGCGAGGCACTCGTTCTTCTGGGCGTCGTTGTTCCAGTTGAGTTCCTTGGTGTTGATGGTCTGGATCACCTTGTTCATGTCATAGATGACGTAGTACTGGTTCCTGAACCAGTGATCAATAAAACCATCATTGCCATTGTAGCCGTTGTCCCAGTTGCCACCGCCGATTCCATTGTTGTTGGTGGTGGTGAACGTGTCAAGGCCGCAACCCATTAGCAGCCAAGAGCAAGAGTTGTGCATTACTCCAAGCAGAAGGTACTGCACTCTGGCGTAGCCATAGTTGATGGCGAGCTCAACGTCGGCAGGGCTGTTGTAGAAAGTCTTCGTGTTGAGAGTGTAGGACTTTTCCTCAAGGAAATTCTTGTCGCTCTCGCAACCCGTCACAGCGAGCGTCGCGATGGCGGCCGCTGTCGCAAGAATATATTTTCTAATCTTCATAACGCTTTCTGATTAAAATGTGATGTTGGCTCCGAGGGATACTGTCTTGTAGGTAGGTGTCGAGCCGTAACGTGTACTTGACATATCAGCGGCGACAGTTCCTCCGTTCTCAGGATCAAGACCTGACCATCCTGTGATGGTGAAGAGGTCGGTGGCTGAAACGTAGAGACGCAGACCCTGGATCTTCGCCTTACGGAGAAGCTTCGTGTTGAAGTTGTAGGACAGAGTGAGATCCTTCAGCTTCAGGAAGCTGCGCTGATTCCAGTAGTTGTAGCCATAAGGGTTGCCGTAGCCGTATCTCGGATACTTGTCGGAGTGGTTCTCCTCAGTCCAAGGGTTGATGTCAAGCTGGTTGTCGGTAGTTCCGATGCCGAAGCCGTTAGGATCGTAGCCGAGGAAGTGCTTGTCGTTGCCCTGCATCCAGCGGAAGCTGAAGTAGAGAGAGAAATTCTTCCAGCTGAAGGTGTTGCCAAAGTTGACGGTGAAGAGAGGATCCATATCTCCGATCCAGTCCTTGTCGGCTGTGGTGATCTTTCCGTCATCGTCGATGTCCGCGAACTTGAGGTCACCAGGCTGCGCGTCAGGCATAATCACTGTTCCGTCTGAACTCTTGTAGTTTTCGATCTCCTCCTTGCTCTGGAAGATTCCAAGAAGCTTGTAGTCCCAGGCGGAGGTGATAGAGTGTCCTGGCATCAGGGCGTAATTTGAGTCGTAGCCTGTCTTTGTGACACCGGCGACATCAATGTTGTTGTTGTCGTCGAACAGCTTCACGATCTTGTTGCGGTTGAGGTCGAAGGTGAGGTTGCTCTCCCAGTTCAGCGTGTTCACGCCGTCACCGTTGAGGTTGACAGAATGGAGAGTGATCTCGACACCTCTGTTGGTCACCTTGCCGGCGTTGGCGTCCACTGAAGGGAATCCTGCGACGTAAGGGATTGACCTGTTGAGGAGCTGGTCTGTGGTCGCTGAAGTGTAGACATCGACTGTGCCGTCAAGTCTTGAGCCGAGGACAGCGAAGTCAAATCCGAGGTTCCACTTGGAAGTGGTGGCCCAGGTAAGGCTCTTGTTCTCAAGTCCGTTGACATAGAGGGCGTAGACGCTCTGCTCTCCGATCCATGTGTAGGTCTTGTTGATTCCGGCGATGGTGGAGTAGGCGGCCACGGCGCTGGATCCGTTCTGACCCCAGGAAAGACGGAGTTTCAGGAAGTCGAGCCAGCTTACATCTTTCATAAAGTTCTCGTTGCTGAGAGTCCAGGCGGCAGACGCTCCGAAGAAGTCACCCCACTTGTTCCCGTCAGCGAAGGCTGAGTAACCGTCACGACGGTAGTTACCTGTCAGGTAGTAGCGGTTGGCGTAGTTGTAGTTGATTCTGCCAAGATAGGAGATTCTCTGCCAGCTGGTTCTCTGACGGGCGGCCTGCAGATTGCTGGCGTTGGACAGATCCAGACCATAGGTTCCGAGGTCAGCGGCGGCAGGAATGTCGAATTCGCTGAAGTCGATCCTGATGGCTTCCTGGTTGTAGGCCTCGCGTGTGTAACCTACAAGAGCGTCGAAGTGGTGCTGCTTGATGTCGGTCGTGTAGGTGAGAATGTTGTCGATGTTCCAGTTTGACGTGTGGTAGTCGCGGACATAACCTTTGGCGCTTCCGACATATTTATAAGGATTGGCAAGGTCGCTCTCCACTCTCGTGTCAAGGTAGAGCTGAGGGTTGTTGAACAGATCCTGCTGTGAGGTGTTGCGCTGGGCATTGAGGGTCAGCTTGTACTGCAGTCCTGGAAGGAACGGGAAGTCGATCTGGGCATAAGCCACTCCGCCGATGTTGTAGTTGACGGTCTGGTTGTCAGTCCAAAGGTAGCTGGCGTTCTCGCGTCCCCAGAGCGGGTTGACCTTGTCCTCGCCTGTAGGGTTGGAGTTGATCCAGTCCTCGTAGCCGGCGATGTTGGCGTGGGTGTAGGAATATGGACTCATCCAGGTCGCGGACTGCATCGAAGGGGTGCATCCCCAGCTCTTGGCTCCGAGGTAACGTCCTGTGAGACCTACGGTGAGCCAGTCGGCCACCTTGGTGTCCACCTTGGACATCACGTTGAACTTGCGGTAGTTGTCGCCCTTGAGCACACCTCTGGTCCTGTCATAGCCGCCGGAGATGTAGTAGGATGTGGCGTTCTTCCTTCCGGAGATGCTCAGGCTGTAGCTCTGTGAAGGAGCGCTCTGTGAGATCTCGTCGAACCAGTCCACTTTCTTTCCGCTGTTGTAGACCTCAAGCTCGCGCTCTGAGAACACCGTTCCAGGGATAGCCTGATCCTTATCGGTGACCTTGCCGACGGCTTTCATCGCAAGGAAACGATGCTCGATGAAAGTCTGGTCATCGGTCTGCATCCGTGGTCTGCGTCCCCATCTGTTGAACTTAAGGTCGGCGTTGAAGTTGACGGTCGGCTTGTCGGAGCGTCCGCTCTTGGTCGTGATGACGATCACACCGTTGGCGGCGCGGGATCCGTAGATGGCCGCTGAGGAAGCGTCCTTCATCACGTCGATGCTCTGGATGTCGTTGGTCTGGATCTCCTGAATGGAACCGTAGAAGATCGCTCCGTCGACAATGATCATCGGGGCGTTGGTGCTTTCAGCACTTGCTGATGTGCTTGAAGGGATCGTGTTACGTCCACGAAGGGTCATCGTGCTGAGGTTGCTTCCCGAAGCAGAGTTCGTAGGAAGGTAGTGGAGACCGGCGACCTTACTTGACAACGCCACGAATGCGTTAGGGTTAGGCAGGTTGGCGATGTCCTTGTTGCTTCCGTAGTTGACGCTTGCGATGGCTCCGGACACGTCCTTCTTGCGGGCTGTGCCGTAACCTACGACGACAACCTCGTCGAGAAAGTTGGAATCATCGGTCAGAACGACATTGATGAGCTTCTGTGAGCCAACAGTTACTTCCTGTGTGGCGTAGCCGATGGATGAGAAGACCAGAACTGCGCCGGACTTCACATCCGGGAGGCTCCAGGAACCATCAAGTTCTGTCATAGTTCCGGTGGTCGTCCCCTTGACGAGGACATTCACACCTACGAGTGGATCACCAGTCTTGTCCGTGACCTTACCGGAGACAGACGACTGGGCGAATGCCTGCGCCCCGATTGTCAGGAGCACAAGCAGAGTCGTAATTAATCGTTTACCCATAACTGCTTTTTATAATGGTTTTGTTAAACTACTGATTTAGCAAAATCACAAAATCATAAATATTGTACATAAAGCACAAATATAAAACTAATAGTAGAATATATCGGAAAATTTTTGGTGAAAGTACTTTGAAAAATGTTCCTGCCCTCCTGTGTCGTGTCCTGATTTTCAATCGGATTTTTATCAAATCAGTAGATTGACAAATTATGAGACCGCAGTATGATTTTGGTCATAAATTTCACATTACGAACCCATTTTGCGCTGTTTTGCGAAAAGGTTTGCGTAAAATTTTAGGTATAAATCAAATTTCAAAGTATTTTTATCAATATTTCAAAAAGCGGGGGATAATATTCCTTACTTTTGCCAATGTTTTTGGTTTAAATGTCACAGACGTATAATAGCACAAGGTAAACTATGACCATACTCGTACTTGCTTCTGCCGTTTTACGCTGCCGCCGGCTTGTCCGGCAATATGTCCCCGCATATTCGTGACACTGTTGCAATCCACTTGACAAGACTGATTGAGAAAATCACAAAACCATTATTAAAAACACAGTTTATGGGTAAACGTTTCATCACAGCTTTGCTTGCGCTCCTGTTAGTCGGGGTGCAGGTATTCGCCCAGTCCGCCGTTTCCGGAAAGGTCACGGACGAGACGGGGGAACCCTGTGTCGGGGCCAATGTCCTCATAAAGGGCACGACCACAGGCACAATGACAGACTTTGACGGTAACTACAGTCTGCCACACGTGAAACAGGGAGCCATCCTTGTTATCTCAAGCATTGGTTACACCACACAGGAAGTCAAAGTTGGCTCCTCGGCTGTCATCAATGTAGTTCTCCAGAGTGACAACAGGTACCTCGACGAGGTCGTGGTTGTCGCCTACGGTACTCAGAAAAAGAAAGATGTGACCGGTTCCATCACCGATGTGAAGTCAGACATCGTCGCCATTCAGAACACGACCACGGTCTCCAGAGCACTGGAAGGAGCCGCTCCAGGCCTTCAGGTCTCAATGGTCGATGGCCAGCCTGGTTATGACATGGCTATCCGTCTGCGTGGTGTCAGCTCCACCAACGGAGCCTCTGCCGCCGCCCTCGTCGTGATCGACGGTGTGGCCCAGCAGACCAACTCCACTTATGAGAACCCTCTTTCCCAGTTGGACCCTAACGACATAGCTTCCGTGACTGTCCTCAAGGATGCGGCGTCAACCGCTCTTTACGGATCAAGAGCGGGTAACGGTGTCATCCTCATCACCACCAAGAGAGGCTCCGAAGGCAAGTCAAAGATCTCCTTCCAGAGCCGCTGGGGATGGAACTCCATCGGAAACTACAACGTCAACTCGATCGACACCGCCGCTGAGTATTATGAATATGCCTGGCAGTCAATCTACAACTCTTACCGTTACGGCGTGAACGGAACCGGTCTTCCTGGAGTTGATGCGAACGGCAACTACTACACAAACATCGCCACTCCGAACCACACAGACGAGGAGGCAAGGCTATTTGCCAGCCAGCACCTGTTCGACTACAACGGAAGCGAGACCCAGTTCCAGAAGAACGCACTCGGCAACAATATGGCCTACAATGTTCCTGGGGCGATCTACACGCCTACGGGATCCGGCTCGAACGCATCCGCGACTATGAGCGGTGCTTACCTTGTCGATCCAGTAACCGGAAAAATCAACAAGGACGCAAGGCTGCTCTACAATGGTGACGCAGCTGACATTATGTTCAAAAAAGCTTTCCGTCAGGAATATAACCTTTCGGCCAGCGGCGGATCAGACAAGATCCACTACTACGCTTCCCTAGGTTATCAGGACGAGCCTTCATTCTTGATTGCGAGCTCGTACAAGCGTTACAGCGGACGTATGAATGTCGATGCCCAGGCTCTCAAGTGGCTGAAGATCGGCGCCAATGTCGGCTATTCAAAGACCAGCACCAGAGCTCAGGCCGGTAAGTGGGGCTCCCGTCAGATCGGTGGAGCGTATGGCAACGCCATGCTTCACGTCAAAGGATGGCAGCCAATCGAGCCAGTCTACACCATTGACAAGAACGGTGACTATGTTCTCGATGCCAACGGTGACAAGATTCTGAACACCAAGAACGCCTCGTATTCACCGCTCGGTGTCGCCACAAGTCCTTATGGCAGTGACTTCAAGTACATCGCCGAGACCAACATCGAGCGTCAGGACATCTCAACATGGACAACCCGTCTGTTCGCCGATGTCAATTTCCTGAAGTATTTCAACTTCAACGTGAACTTCAATATGGACGAGTCACACTGGAAACGTACGATGTACGTGAACAGTGTCGCGGGCCGCGGAACTCCTAACGGAGGATTCGGTATCAAGACCTACCAGCGCCGAATCATCAACACCCAGCAGATCCTTACCTATAATCAGGACTTCGACAAGCATCACGTTGACGCTATGCTAGGTCACGAGTATGAGGATCTGAACAGGGATGACCTCAATTTCGGCACTGGTTACGAGCTGATTCCGGGTTATGCCATCGCCGGAAACTTCATCGGCCGCTATGTCAACGCTGGTGGTGAGAACTCCACTACCCCTGGCTTCAGTACAAACATCTACAGGACAGAGTCTTACCTAAGCCGTTTCAACTACAACTACGACAGCAAATATTATCTGTCTGGATCCCTCAGGCGTGATGCCGCCTCCAAGTTCACAAAGGACAACCGCTGGGGTACATTCTGGTCAGTCGGAGCCGGTTGGCGTTTCTCAGAGGAAAGCTTCCTTAAGGAGATGAAGACATGGCTTGACAACGCCAAGCTGCGCGCCAGCTATGGTGTGACGGGTAACTCCAATGGTCTTACCTCTTATTATCTCAACCACTACTGGTACTACGCTGTCGCCACGTGGCAGACAAGCTCAAGCGGTACCGGCGTTCCTGCCTCAACCGCCATCAGAACCGGCAACGACTTGGTTCGTTCCGACCTGACTTGGGAGAACATCCACCAGTTTGACCTCGGCCTTGACTTCAGTGTCCTGAGGAGCCGCATCACCGGTGCGCTTGACTTCTATGACCACAAGACTGTCAACTCTCTCTTCAATCAGTCAGTCTCCCCTCTCGCCAGCGCCGGCTACACCACCGTTCTTGGAAACGCTGCCAAGGTCCGCAACAGAGGATTCGAGATAGAACTCGACGCTGACATCATCCGCAAGAAAGATCTCACCCTCAGCGTTGGCATCAACGGAACACACTACCGCACCACGCTTCTGAGCGTTCCTGCCGACCAGATTCCGAACTACGACGAGACCATGGATCTCCCTAAGGGCTGCTGGACCGTCGCGACTGAGGATATGGCGCAGGCCGGAACTGCAAGCCACGCCGGACGAGGAATATTCTACCTCCGTGGAGAAGGGAAGGATCTTTTCAACCTCTATATGCCTAAATATGCCGGTGTGGACGAAAAATCCGGTCTTCCGCTTTATTGGCACAGAGTCACTTACTATGATGTGAATATGAACGAGACCACAGGTGTCTACGAGCACGGAGGACGTTACGCCAACTATAAGGTGGGTGACAATGTCAAGACAGACGTGGCGGCAGACGCATCTTACTACGAGGTAGGATCAGCCACTCCTGATTGGATCGGAGGTCTTACCCTCAGCCTGAAATGGAAAGATTTCGATTTCAGCGTCGTTTCCGCTTACCAGATCGGAGGCAAGTTCTTCTCTATGGAGTACTCCCAGCATCTGTTCCGCGGCTCATCTATGGGCAGACAGCGTATTCCTGTCTCAAAGGATCTCGTGGGCAACACCTGGAATCCGGACAACACCAGTGCCTATTACCCTATGCAGTGGTTCCCAAGTTCAGGCGCAAGCAGTTACTATCTTGATGGATCTTTGCTGCCAGGCTCTCACAACTACACAGACATGAGCCTCTTTGACGCAAGCTACTTCCGTGTGAAGAACGTGACCATCGGCTACACCCTGCCTAAGAAACTCACAAAAAAAGTCAACATCAGTGCCCTCCGTGCGTTCGTCTCAGCTGACAACGTGTTGATTTTCTCTCAGCAGAAAGGTGTGGATCCTACTTTCTCAACAATCGGAGGAAAAGAGGTTGACACCTTCATCTACCCACAGATGCAGACTCTCACCATCGGTTTGAATCTTGATTTCTAAAATTAAACGCGAATAAATATGAAAACATATAAAAGTCTTTTGGCTGCCGCGATCCTTGGCTTGAGCTTTTCATCCTGCACCTCACTGCTGGATGTCAACAATCCGAACTATTTCACGGATGATGAGATGGCAGAATTCATCAATGGAAGCGAGGAAGCTGAGCAGCAGGTTCTGACAGGTCTCGTTGGTTCTCTGCCGGGTTACATCAACATCTACAACGCTGCGATCGCCGGTGGCTATTCCAACGCTTCCGCTTACGAATCCAATTTTGAGTTTCGCCGTTTCTGCCAGTCTGGCGATGTGGTTGAAGGAGATAGACTGAATCAAGGAACATACTCGACTTGGTATCAGAATCTTGCAAACAACACTTATTGGAGAACAGATCAGGAGATCCAGAACTATGGCTACTATCTCGCCCCTGTACTCAAGCTCGGACCCGCACTCAAGGCGCTTGACTTCCTTACCGAGGAGCGTGTCGAGAAGTATCCAAGAATGGGTTCCAGCCGCGCCCAGGCACTGACAATGAAGGCTATCTGCTACATGATGCTGATGGAGCGCTACACAGACCTTCAGGATGTAACCTCCACTACAAAGCAGGGCTGGCCGATCTACGATGCCTACACCTATAATGCCGCCAAGGCTCCGCTTTCGGTCGCCGAGACCTGGAGTTGGATCAACACTACGCTCAAGGAGGCAGTGGATCTTTTCCACGATTCCACGCTCGGAGAGAAAGGCTATACCATCGGTAACGAGGCTGCCCAGATCTACGACATAGACTGTGCCGTGGCACAGTACTACCGTTGTCGCGCCGCCCTCGACAGCAAGGACTGGAAGACCGTGATAGAGGCGGGGAATGACCTCCTCAGCCATTTCCCTAACCTGATCAACGCCGAAGATTATGGTATGAAGGCAAGCTTGTTGGCCTCAGTGAACTCTCGCGCTGGTGTCACCGCATCCCTGCCTCAGGGAACATCTTGGAACGGATCCGACTTCAACGCCACACAGAACGCCTTCTACAATCTGGAGAAGAATCCAGAGGCGATTTTCGGCGGTGCCAGAGGCTCATCCAACATCTTCTGGACTAACGCAGGTCTCAATGCCCTCAAGCGCAGCCCTTCAGGCTACTATCAGGTGGACAAAGGAATCTATGACGCACTTTCGGATGATGACTGCCGCAAGGCTTGCATTCTCCCTGAGGATTTCGAGGATTTCCACGTTTACACCAACAACGGAGCAGACACGACATGGTACCAGTACACTATGCCGAAATACACGTCTCTCAAATGGGCGGCATCCTCGGCTATCGGTTACAAAAACCACACGAACGAGGCTACCACATCCGACAACATATACCTCCGTTCCTCAGCCGTCTTGCTGATGGTCGCTGAGGCATACGCTCAGGGTGGGCAGGACGCTCAGGCAAAGGCATTGCTTGACAAACTGCTTGCGGCCCGCACAAAGAGCGGCGCCACCGCCATGACATGCGACAACACGATGCCTGGCAAGAGTGTTATGGAGATGGTCAAACTTCAGTGGCGTATCGAGATGTGGGGAGAAGGCGATTGGGCGTTCTTCAACCAGAAGCGCTGGGGCGTTCAGAACGCCCGTGGAGCGAACCATTGGAGCGAGACTCAGATTCCTGCCGAAGGCTTCACTTGGGAGATTCCTCAGAAGGAGCGTCAGGGCAATCCTTACTGGAACTAACAGTCATTATCCACAACTAGAATTATATTCAGATGAAAAAAATATTATTGACATTCGCTTGCGCTCTTTCCGCAATGGCAATGTTCTCAGCCTGCGACAAGGGAGAGGATGTGAAGGAGTTCAAGGATGAAAACGCTACAGTGAAGGCCTTGACAATCGAGGCTACCCTTCCGTCCGCACAAGGTGAGGGCATGAAGACTGCTTTCACAGCCAAGGATTTCCTCCGTATACGTTTCGCGAAGGCTGACGGTACTTCAGTGGGAAGAACCCAGATCCTCAGAGGCGAGGCGGCAGAAGGCAAGACCGCGTCATTCAGCAACCGTGTGGCCGTGCCGAATGACGCAGAAACGGCTTTCGTCTATGTTGACAACAACGAGACTAATCTCGTGAACTATGGATCCGCTCCGACATTTGTGAATTTGAGCGGTCAGAAAGGTACGCTTGCTGATGCCATGGCACATCAGGTGATTGTTGGCTCCACCCCTGTCAGCGGTCTGTCAGGAGGTAAGGGCTCCGTATCACTCGCCTACAAGACCGGTATCGCAAAGATCGTGGTGTCTTATCCGGAGGGAACCAGAGTCAAACAGGGCGAGACCACAATAACGCTTGGTGGAGACGCACAGTACAACAAGATTGAACTGATGCTTGATTCTCCTGAAAAGTCAAGCACGAAAGGTGCAATCACCGTCCCTGCCATTGTTGACACGGTGAAATGCACCTCCACCGCTTACGTCGCCATCTGGCCTGTAGGTGGAGAGTACACCAACACCAACCTCATCTCCCACATCCAGACTACCACCTACGGCAATGCGCTTGAGGTCACGAACATCACGGCAGGAAAGACGACCGAGATCGTTCAGGGTGTTGACGCCAAAGAGTTCAACTATTGGATCGGCGATGAGGAATATAAAGTCCATGATGTCTATGCGAAGGTTGAGAGCGCTAGCAAGTGGATCACAGTGAAGGATGGTGTCCTTACAGTCGGGGAGAACAAGACCGGTAGCGTACGCGTCGGAAAGGTTGTGCTTGACAACGGTCACACCTACATCTTCACCCAGATCGGAGCCAACGACTTCAAGGGAAGCTGGACGCTTTACTCGAAATTATTTGACCCTAACAAGACACTGGGTAAGGGTAACACCAATGCGGACAAAACTGTTGTCACATTCGGTGAGCCACGTCAGCGAGAGACCTTGAAGGATGCCGCTGGCAAAGAGCACACAAACAACCTTGGCATCAAGGGCCTTTATCTTGATTCGGTTCTGGACGCTTGTGTCGAGATTGACTACAATGAAAGGACTGTCAAATTCGGTGTGTTCTTTGACCGCCGCGCAGCCCAGAAAGCCGCAGACGGAAAGTTCTGCACATATATTCCTGAATGTTCTGGCGGAAACGGTTGGGGCAACTACAACTTTGCTCCTGGTGACAAGGGATTCTCCGATTCCAACTACGAGTGGCTCTGGTTCACGGTAAGCGAAGACCTGAAGACCCTAAAGTACCAGTACTATGGTGCGGGTCAGATGACCAGTAACGGCAAGTACTACATCTGCGGAATCTCTATTCCGAAGGCCACTTCAACCGACAAGGCTTCCATTGCAGGCAGATATGACGTGATTTATCAGGCCAACTACAACGGAAGCAACGAAGAAAGCATGTACTTCAAGAAGTAATCCTGCATTCAGTCAATCCAACAAAAGAAGGCGACCGGAAACCCCGGCCGCCTTCTTTCTTTGGCAATGGCAGTTAAAAACATCACCTTAAAGCCCCTATCTGCTCTTTGGTAAGCCCGGTCAACTGTAGGATCTGCCCTATCGGCATACCGATTTCAAGCATGGCCTTGGCTACTTCGGTCTTACCTTCGGTTATTCCTTCAGCCTTACCTTCAGCCTTACCTTGGGCCATACCTTGGGCCATGCCATCTGCGATTCCTTTGGCCTCTCCGTCGGCATAGCCTTTCTCGAAGCCCTTGCGCTCGGCGAATACGCGCTGCGCCAGAATGTCCCTCTCGTTCATCTTGTCGATCTCGTATTTAAGTTTCTTCTCCTTGTCGAACGCCGCCACCTCGCACGCCTCGGCGAGCCGTCTGGAGATTCCTCCGGCCTCCTCGATCCACTCCGGAATCTTTTGGAAGCCACCGCTGTTCCTGAATATGTAGAACAGCCTGTCGGACTCCGTCACGCACTCCTCCAGCGTCTTGGTGAACAGTGTCATCTCCACAAAGATAACACTAATTGTCTGATTCGCAACCATTCCGGTGCGTTTTTCCGTGAACTGCCAGTAGGAGATGAGGTGGTCGGTGTCCCAGAGCGACTCGTCGTCGTGCCTCAGGCGATAGTTCAGGAAGGAGACCACATAGACCGGGTGGAGCTTCCCGTACAGATCCCCCTCCGACAGTTCCAGATGGTACAGTCCTGACGCGTAATAGACGCACCTCTCGAAGAAGCTGTCCTCCTCCGAGGCCTGCATCTCCACGATGAACGTCCTGTCGTCCTTGTCCACACAGACCAGGTCGAGCACCGTCTTCTTCCCGTAGATCACATCCTGTTGCTGCTCCCGGTCGGAATATTCCTTGATGTCCTCGATCCTCGCCTCGGGAGGCAGGATCTGGTTCAGCACCCCGATGAGGATGTCCTTGTTGTTCCTGTCCGCGAACACGGCCTTGAAGCCCACGTCGCTCCGCAGGTTGACGAACGGAGCGAGCTCTTGTCTCTTTTCATTGAAATACATAGTTCAAATTTTAAACAAACATTTGAACAGCAATAATATGCACAATAAATGTAAAAAACGAAAAGAAACATATACGGATTATAAAAAACAGAAATATTTTCGGTTGTTACTCCCTTAAGTAACATGAAAAAATAAGTTGCTTCAGATTAAGAGAAGATTTTCGAGGATAGATCTTTTTTTGAAGAAGGAGTGTGCCGGTGGCACATGACTGATGAGAAAAGAGATATATACCGAAAAGATTCCTTAAGATGATGCAGGTTATTTTTTGAATGTTACTAAATACCACTTGGAACCTATCTAAGCGGCTAGCCTGATGGTTCGGGCTCACCAACCATGGTTCGCCAGACTCTGTTGCCGTACGCTGGCAGACGCTTTGACGAGCTCAGACCACCAGCGTATCAGAACCGAAGATCTGCACAGCGCCCAAAAACTTTCTCCGAACGCAGTGGGGAGTAAGCGATTGAAAATCAATTACAAAAGCGAAGCCCTTCAGCTGACATCAGCTGAAGGACTTCGCTTAATATGCTGTGAAACAGAGGCTTACCCTTTGCGGGAAGTTACTTTGCTTTTGCGGAAAGCGAGTATGGCTTGTCGGCAGGCTTCTGGCCGCGGGCCTTGTTCGGCTTGGAGGCCATGACGAACTCGAGGGTGCCTCCTTGGAGGAGGTCATCGTGGGTAATGTAGAGTTTCTTGAACTCAACGCCGTCGCGCAGTACCTTCTTGACATAGCGGTTCGTGTCGCTGACGCCGTCGGCCTTCACCTCAAGGGTCTTGCCGTTAGGAAGGGCGATACGGGCGTACGGAAGGTACGGAGCGCCGAACACGTACTGGTCGCTTCCGGGGCAGACAGGATAGAATCCAAGCACGCCGAAGATGTACCAGGCGGACATCTGACCGCAATCGTCATTCCCTCCCAATCCGTGAATATCAGGACGATACATCCTGTTGATGATTTCCCTCATCCAGTACTGTGTCTTCCACGGCTGACTTGTCCAGGCATAGAGATAAGGAATATGATGGCTCGGCTCGTTGCCGTGTACATAGCCACCGATCAGGCAGTCCTTCGTGATGTCCTCGTTCGTCGCGTAGGCATATTCAGGAAGATCATTGTAGAAGAGCTCGTCCAAAGCTGAGATGAACTTTTTCTCGCCGCCCATCAGATCCATCACGCCATACACGTCCTGCGGGGCGTGGAACGAGAAGTTCAGCGAGTTGCCCTCGATGAAGCCCTCGCCCATTGTCTGCATAATGTCGAAGTCCTTCTTGAAGGTACCGTCAGCATACTTAGGACGGGCGAAACCGAGCTCGGTGTCGAACACGTTCCTATAATATTGCGCGCGTGCGAGATATTCATCAGCCATTTTCTCATTGCCGGCAAGGCAGGCGGTGTGCCAGATTGTCCAGTCGTCGTAGGAATATTCCAACGTGTTGCTGGCGGCGGTGGAGATCTTGTCGTAAGGCACGTAGCCGAGCCTCATATATTCCCCAAGCCCGGCGTACCAGTCTGCCTTTGAGGTGGTTACCATCGCCTCAAGGGCGCGGTCACGGTCGATGTCCAGCCCTTTGGTGATGGCGTCGGCCAGCACAGGCACGGCATGGTAGCCGCTCATGCACCAGTTCTCGTTGGCACAATGGCTCCAGACAGGAAGGAAGTGCAGCACGTTCTGGTCGTAGTGGGCCAGCATCGACTCCACCATGTCCCTGTCACGGTCCGGCTTGAACAGGGCCAGGAACGGATGCTCGGCACGGTAGGTGTCCCAAAGTGAGAACACTGTGTAGTTCGTGAAGCCGTCGGCCTGATGGATCTCGTGGTCGAGGCCTCTGTACTTCCCGTCCACGTCCATGTAGACTGACGGGTTGATCATCGTGTGGTAGAGGGAAGTGTAGAACATCCTCTTCTCGTCCTCGGTTCCCTGGATCTCAATCTGGGAAAGCTCTTTCTCCCAGGCGGATGTCGCCTCGGCGGCGATCTGGTCGAAAGACTTCCCGGAGGCCTCCGCCGCAAGGTTCTTCAGTGCGCCCTCCGCACCGGTCGCCGACAGGGCCACCTTCACGGTCAGCTCCGGGTTCCTGGAAGTGGCGAACTTGAACCAGGCCACCAGCTTGCGCCCTGCCATCGCCGGGAAGTTGTGGTACTGGTCGAACTTGCTCCAGCCTCCTTTATAATTGATCTTCTCGCGGTCCGCGTAGCCATATTCAGTGATAGGCTGCGAGAAGGAGATCGCGAAGTAGGTGTAGTTGGTGCGGGCCCAGCCGTTGGTGATGCGGTAGCCGGTCAGGAGGGTGTCGTTCCGCACCTGAACCTCCGCCCAGAGGGTCTTGCCGTCGTAGTTGTAGATTCCGTGGATGAGATCCAGAATCACCTGCCCGTCAACTCCTTTCGGGAATGAATATTCATGGATTCCGACTCTGGTGGTGGCGGTCAGACGGGCCTTTACGCCATAGTCGTCCAGCGTCACCTCGTAGCGTCCCGCCGAGGCTTTCTCCGTGGAGTGCGAGAAGCGGCTGCGGTAGCCGCCGTCAGGGTTGTCCGCCGTGCCGGGGTTAAGTCTCAATGCTCCCGTGGTCGGCATCAGGAGGATGTCGCCCAGGTCGGAGTGTCCCGTGCCGCTGAAGTGGGTGTGGCTGAACCCGACGATCGTAGGGTCTGAGTAACGGTAGCCGGCACAATATTCATAAGCCCTCGGCTGGTATTTCCCGTTCACATTGTGAGGGATGGTGTCCGTGTCAGGACTAAGCTGGACTCCGCCGAAAGGCACGCACGCCCCCGGAAAAGTGTGTCCCATTCCGTCGGTGCCGATGAACGGATCTACATAACTTGCCTTGGAGGAAGGCTGCTGCGCGGCTGCCCCGACGCAGAGAAGCAGGAACAGTCCTGCGTTAAACAATTTAAATTTCATAGGTCAAATATACGTAAAACTATTGTTTTTTGTTAAATTGTGGCTAAATTTGTTTTTCATATCTTTGCGCCAAGAGTTTTTGGTACGCATTGGTTAAATCGGTTTATCATCAAAGTAGGACTCATATATTAAAGATAGGTAACACTTTAATTAAACAACAAAATTTATAAAAACGTTTATGTCTTTCAAAAAGATCGCAATGACGCTTGCGCTCATCCTGAGCACCGTTGCGGCCGTGGCCCAGACCAAGACCGTCAAGGGTGTTATCTACGAGGAGGAGACTGGCGAGCCTATGCCGGGAGCGACGGTCTCCGTCGAGGGTTCCACCCGAGGTGTGATGACCGACCTTGACGGCTCGTTCGAGCTGACCGGTGTCAAGCCTACCGACAAGCTAAAGTTTGAGTGCCTTGGAAAGGAGACTCAGGTTCTGCAGGTCGGTACTATGACCAACTTCGTCGTGAAACTCAGAAACGCGGCAAACGAACTTGACGAGGTGACTGTGGTCGCCTTCGGTAAACAGAGGAAGGAGAGCGTCATCGGCTCCATCTCCACGGTTGATGTCAAGACCCTGAAGGTTCCTTCCAGCAACCTCACCACCGCCCTGGCCGGAAACGTGGCAGGTGTGATCGCCTACCAGCGTACCGGTGAGCCTGGACAGGACAACGCCGACTTCTTCGTGCGTGGTATCACCACGTTCGGCGCGAACACCAGCCCTCTGATCCTCATCGACAACATCGAGCTTACCTCCACCGACCTCGCCCGCCTTCAGCCGGACGACATCGAGAGCTTCTCGATCATGAAGGACGCCACGGCGACGGCCCTTTACGGAGCCCGCGGAGCGAACGGTGTCATATTCGTTACCACAAAGCGCGGCCAGGAAGGTCCGGCGAAGATCTTCGCCCGTGTCGAGACCTCGATCTCCGCCCCGACCGATGTCGTGGAGCTCGCCGACCCTGTGACCTACATGAAGTCATACAACGAGGCCATCTCCACCCGTGACCCTCTCGGAGAGTTGATGTACACCTACGACAAGATCGAGCAGACCGGAAAACCGGATGCCAACCGCCTCATCTATCCGGCCAACGACTGGTACGACATGCTTTTCAAGGACTTTGCCACAAGCTACCGCGCAAACGTTTCAGCGCGTGGTGGAGGCAAGGTTGCGACCTACTATGTGTCCGGTGCCTACACCGAGGACACGGGTGTTCTGAAAGTCGATAAGCGCAACAGTTTCAACAATAACATCGACGACAAGAACTACACCCTGCGCTCCAACGTGGACATCAACGTCACCCCGACAACGAAGCTGGCTGTCCGCCTGACCGGTAACTTCAGGGATTATCAAGGCCCTCTGAACGGAGGTAGCGATGTCTATCGCCAGGTCATGCACTCCGACCCTGTGCTCTTCCCGGCCTACTACCCTGTGGACGACGAGCACGTGGGGATCCAGCACATCATGTTCGGTAACTACGAGGATGGCTCCTACATCAACCCTTATGCCAACCTTGTCAAGGGCTACAAGAACTACCAGCGCTCCCAGATGATCGCTGCCGTACAGCTTGAGCAGGATCTCAAGTTCATCACCAAGGGTCTGTCGTTCATGACATTGTTCAACCTCACAAGGTTGTCCGAATTTACAGTGAACCGCCAGTTCAATCCTTATTGGTACAGGCTGGATCGTTACGACTCCTACACGGGAGAGTACCACGTCAACCGCATCAACGAAAACGGAACGGACTACCTGACATATTCCGAGAGTGGGAAGACGGTGAGGAACACGATGTACTCCGAGACCCGCCTGAACTACAACCGCTCCTTCGGGAAGCACGACGTGACAGGACTTCTGGTTCTCACCGCCAGCGAGTCCCTGACCGCCAACGCCGGCTCACTCCAGCTGTCCCTGCCATCGCGCAACGCCGGCCTTTCCGGACGTTTCACCTACGGCTACGACAAGAGGTATTTCATTGAATACAACTTCGGTTACAACGGCTCCGAGCGTTTCCACAAATCCCACCGCTGGGGATTCTTCCCTTCGGCGGGTCTCGCGTGGATGATGTCCAACGAGAAGTGGTTCAAGCCGTTGACCAAGGTGGTCAGCAATCTCAAGCTGCGCTACTCCTACGGTCTTGTCGGCAACGACAACATCGGCTCAAGCTCCAACCGTTTCTACTACCTGTCGGAGATGAGCATGAACAACAGCGGTCTGGGAGCATCTTTCGGTGAGACCAGAAACGTGAGCTACAACGGTATCGGAGTCGTGCGCTACGCCAACGAGGCCATCACCTGGGAGAAGTCCTACAAGAGCAACTACGCCCTCGAGCTGGGTCTATTCAAAAAGCTCGACATCATCGCCGAGTACTTCACCGAACACCGCACCGACATATTCATGCAGCGCGCCGACATCCCTAACACCATGGGTCTCCAGGCCGCCGTCTACGGCAACATCGGCCAGGCCCGCTCTAAGGGTATCGACATCCAGGCCGACTACAAGCAGGCCTGGGCCAGCGGCCTCTGGGCATCCGCGAGGGCGAACTTTACCTACTCCACCGGCAAGTATGATGTCTATGAGGAGCCTACCTACCCTGAATCCTACCGCCAGCACGCCGGCAGGTCGATCAGGCAGACCTGGGGCTACATCGCCGAGCGTCTCTTCATCGATGATGAGGATGCCGCCAACAGCCCTTCGCAGGCTGCTTTCGGCAGCCAGTACGGCGGCGGTGACATCAAGTACACCGACGTCAACGGTGACGGTGTGATCACCAACGCGGACATGGTGCCGATCGGCTATCCGACCTCCCCGGAGATCATCTACGGGTTCGGTGTGTCCCTCGGTCACAAGGGCTTCGATGTCTCGGTGTTCTTCCAAGGTCTGGGACGCGAGTCTTTCTGGATTGACGCCACAAGCGCCTACAGCACGAAGTACAACAAGTACGGAACAGCTCCGTTTGTCAACAACGGACAGCTTCTGAAGGCCTATTCCGACAGCCACTGGAGCGAGGACAACCGTGACATCTACGCCCTCTACCCGCGCTACAGCGCCTACGAGAACCACAACAACACACAGGTCAGCACCTGGTGGATGAGGGACGGCTCCTTCGTCCGTCTCAAGCAGATGGAGTTCGGCTACACCCTTCCTCAGAAGCTTACCAACAAGATCCACATCGACAATCTGCGCGTCTACTTCCAGGGCAACAACCTCCTGTGCTGGAGCAAGTTCAAACTCTGGGATCCGGAGCTCGCCGGAGAGGGATTCAACTACCCGATCCAGAGGACTTTCAACATCGGTGTGAACGTGACATTCAAATAATCTTCGACTATGAACATGTGCAAGAATATTCATAAATCAATAGCGTCCTCCCTTGCGGCCGCGGCCTTGCTGCTGGGGTCGGCGGGCTGCAACGACTTCCTCAACGTGGTTCCTGACGACGGTCTGCCGTCGATCGAGACCGCGTTCAACCTCAGGTCCTCGGCTATCCGCTATCTGGCCACCTGCTATTCCTACATGACCCTTGAGGGTTCTATGGGCAACGACCCGGCCATGCTCGGAAGCGATGAGTACTGGGATCTTTATGGCCGTACTACGACCAACACCTCCTACCGTGTGCCGTTCACGATGTCCTACATCGCCAGAGGCAACATGACCGCCAACAGCGTGTTCGCCAATGACTGGGCAGACATGTACCAAGGAATCCGCTGCTGTGACATCTTTGTCGACAACATCGGTAAGGTTCCGGACATGGATGAGACGGAGAAGGCGCAGTGGATCGCCGAGGTGACATTCCTCAAGGCCTACTTCCACTTCAACCTTGTCCGCAAGTGGGGACCAGTCCCGATTGTACGCGAGAGCCTCCCTATCGACTCCTCTGTCGATGAGGTTCGTGTCCACCGCAACAACATCGATGATTGCTTCGACTTTATCATTGAACTTCTGGACAAGGCGATGCCTGACCTTCCGCTCATCAATCCATCGGTTGATGAATATGGTCGCGTCAACAAGGCCATCTGTGCCGCCTTCAAGGCCAAGGTAGCGGTCTACGCCGCCAGCCCGCTTTTCAACGGCAACTCCGAACAGGCGGCTCTCGTGGACAAAGACGGAACCACGAGGCTGTTTCCGGAGAAGACAGATGATGAGAAGCTCGTCCGTTGGACAGCCGCCATGGAGGCCTGCCGCGAGGCCATCGCAGTCTCCGAGGAGGCCAACATCTCCCTCTACGAGGGCGATGACATCACCTACCGCATGACAGACTCCCTCAAGACCACTTTGACCCTCCGCAACGCATTCAACCAGAAGTGGAACAGCGAGCTCATCTGGGGCAACACACAGCCGAATCCCAGTACAATGAATATCTACCACAAGCTCTGCATGCCGATCCTCAACGGGTTCACCGACATGCTCGGAGGCTACATATTCATCGGCGTTCCGCTCAAGATTGCCGAGCAGTTCTACACCGTGCACGGGCTTCCTATCGCCAACGATTCCGAATGGGCGAACATCAACCCGATGGATCTGCGTGTCGGCGATGACCAGCATGCCTACTACATCTGCAAGGGCTACACCACCATCAAGCTCAACTTCGACCGAGAGCCGAGGTACTACGCCTCTCTCGGATTCGACGGAGGCAACTGGCTCGGGCAGCTTGGTAACTTCAACGACCTCAAACCGGAGGATGTTCACTATGTGGCCTGCAGGATGGGTGGTACACATGCCAAGAGAGGCAACCAGACAGGTCCGGTGACAGGATTCTTCCCGAAGAAGCATTTCCCGATTCAGGCGACCTGGACTGGCAACAACACATTCACCGGCTCCGGCACCACATGGTACCCTTGGCCGATGATCCGTCTGTCCGACCTCTACCTCCTCTATGCCGAGGCGATCAACGAGGCGGAAGGCCCGAACGGAGCGCACAGTGATGACCTGTTCAAGTACATCAACGCCGTCCGTGAGCGCGCGAAGATCCCTGACGTGAAGACCGCCTGGGACACCTACAGCAACAGTCCGGGTTATTACAACACAAAGGTCGGAATGCGCGCCATCATCCACAGGGAGCGTCTCAACGAACTGGCTTTCGAAAGTCAGAGGTTCTGGGATCTTCGCAGATGGAAGGAGGCCGCGGCTGAGTACCAGAAAGGAATATACGGATTCGACATTGTATCCGCTTTGCCTGAGGACTACTACGTAAAGAAGTTCATCTATGAACAGAAGTTCGGACTGAAAGACTACTTCTGGCCAATCCCGACAAGCTACATTGAGATTAACCCTAACCTTGTGCAGAACATCGGTTGGTAACTTAAGAATCATCGCAAATGAAAAAAGTAATATTATTATCAACAACATTAATCGCATCTTTGCTGCTGGTTTCCGGCTGTGCCGAGGACAATCACGGCAGAATTGACCAGCTCGACAAGGGCCTCCCGGCTCCACAGCCAGTTGAGGTCACCGGTGTCAAACCAACGAGCGGTGGGGCTGTCCTCTGGGTCAGGATCCCAGATGACAAGAACATAAAAGGCGTTGTCGCCACCTATAAACGTGGCGGAGTGGAAGTCGAATCCAAAATCTCCAGATATGTCGATAGCCTGGAGGTTGAAGGCTTCGCTGACACCCAGGAACATGAGATTCAAGTCTGCTCATTCAACATCAATGAAGATAAATCAACCCCTGTCACAGTCAAATTCAACCCTTTGAAACCGGCGATACAGACTGTCTCCCCGACTATCATTTCAGCCGCGGGCGGTGTCAAGGTGAAGATCACAGGCAATGAGAGCAAGGCGAACATCGCCGTCTGCATCCTTCGTGACGGGGATGTCAACAATGCCGGTAAGCCTGTCTCTGAAATCAAATGGAAGGAGGTCACGACTCTGTTCACGGCCAGTGACAACATCACTCTCACAAGACGTGGAATCGAGCCTAAAGAGGCAATCTTCGGAGTCTATGTCAGAGATCGTTGGGGCAATGTGTCCGACACCCTGACCGCAGTGCTCACTCCGGCGCTGGAAGTGCAGATTCCTAAGTCCGGGTTCAAAGGTGCGTATCTTGAGGATGACAATGTCTTCTCTATGGAGGATGAACGCTCAACTTATCCTCTCAAAGGCCTTTGGGATGGATCCGGCGCATCTTCGACAGGCCACTTTCTGGCGGTTGACAAGGTTCCTATTCCTTGCTGGTTCACGATCGACCTCGGCTGTGTGGCTGCGCTCAGCCGTATCGCGACACTCCCGCGTATCGCTTATCCGGAACTTTTCGGTGACGCGCACCCGCGCAACTTCGAGTTCTGGGGCAGCATGAACCCTTCAGGAAAAGAGGGCAAGGGCGAGCATGGTTTTGACGACTCTTGGTTCTGCCTTGGCAAATTCGTTCAGTACAAACCTTCCGGCTATAATCCTGACGGTTCAGTCGGAATTGTCACACCGGAAGACGTGGAGGCATTCAACGGAGGCAATGATTTTGAGCTGAACAGCGATGAATATCCTCACGCCTATGATCAGATTCGTTATTTGAGGGTCGTTCTCACATCTTTCGCCTCCTGGGCGATGCCTGACGCTACTGTCGGTGCTCTTCAGTTCGGTGAGGTCACACCTTACGGTGAGGTTGTGAAAGAATCCTTATAATACTTAAAGACTATGAATATGAACAAGATAGCATTCAATATTCTGACAGTGCCGGTTTTGGCCGTTTTGGCGGTCTCTTGCGGAGGTCAGGATGAAATCTATAAGGAATGGGTCAAGAAGGGCGGCTATGACTACCCTGCGAAGGCCATTAACCTGTCCTCCGTCATCGGCTACCAAAATGTCATTGTCAATTGGGAAAAACCGATGGATCCGGCGGTCCGGACAGCCACTCTGTTCTGGGATAATTATGCGAAATCCATCGATGTGGACTATGCTGATTACCCTGATGGCAAGGTTTCCATAGAAGTTGGAGATCTCGAGGACAGATCCTACACATTTGACATTGTCAACTATGATGATGTAGGCAACAAGTCCCTTGCCGCAGAGATTACGGTCTCTCCGTACGGAGATGGCTGGATGGTCTCCCGCTCCGAGCGAACTGTCACTTCCGCAAGGATGGACGGCAGGGATGCCAAAATCGTGATGTCCAAGGCCACCGATGAGATGGTCGCTACAAGATTCCGCTACAAGAACCTTCAGGATGAGTGGGTTGAAAGCGAGACTGTCCTCAAACCAGGAGAGAACGAAGTCACTTTCAAGGATGCCATGAAGGGCAAGAGGTTTGAATATTCTTCCTCTTTCTGTCCTAAGGCCGGAAAGGATACGGTCTGGCGCACTTGGACAAAGTCTGTTGACGGCATCTCCTATCAGATTGACGGCAGCCGTTGGAATGTTACCGCCACAAACGGACAGTATTTCGGAATCAACACTCCAGAGAAGATTTTTGACGGCAGGTATGATCGTCCGGCATACAGCTGGCACAGCTCCAAATCTGATAATAACAAACAAGCATTCCCAAAAATCCTTTCTGTTGACACTCAGACTTCCGCCGGAGAAGAGTTCGCTTTCACGGGATTTACCTTCTGCGAGAATAACACGGCGGCATCACTGCGTTATATCAAGGATTACACAATCTATGTCGGTTCATCCTACTACAATCCTGATGATGCTGATTATCTGAAGAATTTCGGTATCCCGTTCATCGGCGGGACACTCTCCACATCTGCGGACCAATATTCAGTGAATGTGACCCAGGGCGCCACCGGCCGTTACATGGCTATTGTGTTCAAAAACTCTTGGAACGCCGATGACGGCTTCATCGATCTTTGGGAGTTCATTCCTTACGGTTATATCCCTTCGTTGGCTGATTAACGGCAGACCAGATGAAAATGTATCATTCAATACTACTCTCGGCTCTTGTGCTTCTCTCTGTGGCGGCATCCTGCAAGGAGAAGCAGGAGCCGACTCCTGAGCCGGAACCGGAAGTGAATGCCGCCACATTCACGGCCACGCTTGACGCTTCCGCGGCCACACCGTTCAAGACATCCTGGACGGACGGTGACGCTATTCATCTCATCGGAGTCAAGGACGGCCAATCCACATCCGAGACCATCACCGCCTCCTCCGTGTCTTCGGCAAGCGCTACCTTCACATCGAAAGGAAGCATCAAGGAAGATTGCGATGAATATTACGCGTTCATTGCGGAGACCGGTGTCAGCGGATGTGATCCCGCTTCCTCTTGGACAGTCTCGTCATCGACCTCGTCAACCCGTTCAATCGCCGTGGCAAAGTGCGGCAAAGGCTCTTCAACCTTGAGCTTCAGGAATATATTCTCGTTCCTTAAGGTTGAGGTCTCCGACGCTTCCGTCAAGTCCATCGAACTGAAAGGCAACAACGAGGAAGATCTGAACTACGATGTCACGGTCTCGACTTCCGACTATTCCGTTTCCTTGGCCTCAAAACCTACGTTCGAGGCACAGAAAGTCATCAAGGTCAATGTCGGCGGGTCTGGAGACTGCTACATCAGCCTTGTGCCGGGAACCGTACTTGGACAGGGTTACACCGTCACCGCCTATGACGCTTCGGGCAAGGTTGTCAGCAAGTCTGTCTATTCCGACAAGCTCACAGTCCCGAATGGAAAAGTCATGGCAGCCGGAGAGCTTCAGCCGGAATCGGTTGAGTTCACCGCCTCGTTTGAGGACACTACAACTCCGGAATTCAAATCCACTTGGACAGACGGTGATGTGATAGAGGTCGCTTGTCTCGATGGCGAAACACTTGTAACAGAAACCATCAAGGCCACAGACATATCATCTGACGGGCGTACCGCCAAGTTTGTTTCCAACGGTACTCTTCCTGCCGGAGCCTCCGGTTATTATGCAATGATTCCTGGCACGGGAATAGACGGCTGCCAGAAAGCCAACTGGTCAACCAGCAACCTTGACGGCAACACCATTGAGAAGCCGACTGTCACCGTGGCAAGCTGCGCGGACGGTTCCGGCACGCTTGCCTTCAAGAACATATTCTCGCTCCTCGCTTTCAAGGTTGACGAGCCTGCCTCTTCATACGTGGTGCTCGAAGGCAACAATTCTGAAAGGATCAGCAAGAATATGCTTGTGTCTTTCTCCAGTCAGAATGTCAACGGCAACACAACCCCCGCGTTTGAGTCCACGACATCCCTGAAGAAGACCATCGAACCGGATAGGACCTATTGGTTCGGGCTTTACCCTGGACTTAAACTCTCAAAGGGATATACCTTGAGGGTTTACAACAGCGCCGGAAAGGAGATCGGCTACTCCAAGAACAATTCTTCGCTTACAGTGGAGAAAGGGAAGATCTACAACGCCGCCAAGTTCGTCATAACAAAACCGACGGACAAGACAAAGAACTTTGACGCAAGCAACATTGTCCTTTCGCTTGGTGTGGTCAGCGATGTGCACGTCAACCAGCAGGCACAGGCGAACAAATGGAAGTCCGCTCTCCAGCAGTTCAAGGCCAAGGCTCTTGAGAACGATTCCAACGGAATGGCCGGAGTCCTTGTTGTAGGTGACCTGATTGATCAGCCGAGCAACAATCAGTTGAGCCTGTTCAAATCGACCCTCGAATCAGAGATTGACGTGAAGAAGACTCCGATGATCTACACAATTGGTAATCACGATGTCCCTCGATATGCCTGGGCCTCCACAATGGTCTCGGATGTCGCTTATATGAGGAATATGTTCGGAAACGATTATTTCCAGACAGACCAGGATCAGGAGATGAGGACAAAGTACGAGGCACGTCACTGCGTAATCGGGGATTATCACATCCTGTGCGTCTCTCCGAACGGAGACCAGCCGATTGTCTATGACCCGACGGTCGTCACTTGGCTTGACAACCAGTTGGCCGCCATCACCTCGGCCGAGCCTGAGAAATATGTCATCGTGATCACCCATCCGATGATCAAGAACACCGTCTATGGCAGCCGTCTGGGCGAGGAGGGTGGAATATGGGAGTCCACACTTTCGCATTACTGGGCGACCGATGCGTTGACACCGGTACTGAGGAAATATCCTCAGGCGATTGTGTTCGGTGGCCACCTCCATTTCCCTCTGAACGACCCTCGCAGTGTATGGCAGGGCGATTTCTCCGTCTTCGGATGCGCCTCTGTACGTTATATGGCGCTTGAGAACGGCAAGTACGAGGATATGTCCAGCGCCACCGTGATGAAGGACTGCAACGACTTCTCGCAGGGTAACCTGCTCCAGTTCGACGCCAGCGGCAACATGCGTGTGCTGAGGATGGACTTCTACAACAAAGATGTCATCGGGGAACCTATCGTGTCCTCTTATCCGACATCCGACAAGGGGCACCTGACGAAATACAATCACACGACACTCAGCCTTGCCAACGCGGCTCCGTCACTGTCAACGTTAAACGTTGATGTTACAGATGGAATCGCCACGGCTAAGTGGGCCGCCGGCACGGATGACGAGTTCGTGCATCATTACGTGCTCACCCTCAAGAAGGGTGGCGCTGTCGTGACGACCATGAAGATCCTCGCCGACTTCTACAAGAGCGCCAAGACCTCCGGGATGAGGAAGGAGTGGACCCGCTCACTCGGCAACGTCACGGATGGGACTTACGAGCTGACCCTTGAGGCTTTCGACTCTTGGGACGCAGCCGCGAAACCGCTCAAGAAGACTTTTCAGGTTGGTTCTACATCCAACAGTCTTTGGACAAATGATGAGGCTGGAAGCAAGTCTGTCTCCGGAGGCAGCGGCAACGCTTCGGAAGGTTGGCTGACATATTCCAATGGCACGCTCTCTTGGACCGCCAACACCACCGGCAAGCCAAGAACGGCGAAGATCACCCTCCCTGACGCTACTGAATATTCAGTGACCCAGATCTCGGCGGATGATTTCAAGGGCGGTTGGACATTGTACTCCAAGTTGTTCGACCCGAACAAGACCCTCGGTAAAGGCAACACCCTTGGCTATGCCTCCCCGTTGACTTTAGGCGAACCTCTCAAGACCGAAAAATTGAAAGACGCGTCGGGAACGGAACACACCAACAACCTCGGTGTCAAGGGGCTTTATTTCAACGCCGTGATGGATGCCGTGGTGGAGATTGACTACGCCGGGCAGTCAGTCAACTTTGGGGTGTTCCTTGACAGACGTGCCGCACTTGATGCCGGGGGCGGAAGATTCGTGTCGTTTCTTCCCGAGTTGAATCAGACAAGCGGATGGGCCGCCGGGAAATATGTATTCGCTCCGGGAGCAGGGGTTTTCTCCGCCAGCGATTACGAGTGGCTGTGGTTCAGCGTGAGCAAGGACTTTAACACTTTAAGGTACGTGTTCAAGGACAAGGGACAGAAAACCTCAAAGGGTAACCACTACATCTGCGGCATCTCCTGCGTGAAGGCGACCTCGACGAGTGCCACCACTTTGGCATCTGGCTATGACGTGATCTATCAGGCCAACTTCAACAGCAGTGACACTGATGGGATGTACTTCAAAAGAAACTAAATATTAATCTCTAATCACAAATTTTATTCACAATGAAATCACACTTGTTAACACTGGCCGCAGCGGTTCTCGCGATTTTCGCGTTTTCCTCATGCAAAAAGGATCCCGGCTACGGCGATCCTGCAGTTAAGGTTAATCCGGGTGAGCTGAATTTCAAGGTGGACGGAGGTTCCGAGACAGTGAACCTCACCGCCACGGTCGAATGGACCGTTGAGAACTCGGCGTCCTGGGTTAAGGTTGAACCAATGGCGGGAGATCCTTCCAAGGAACTCCAGCCTGTGAAAGTCACCGTCTCAAAGAACGAGGATGTGGAACGCACCGCCACTGTCACATTCAAGCAGACCGACGGTGCCCTCACCGCGAAACTCACCATCAATCAGGAAGCATATATCCCTGAGGTACAGACCATCGACGTTTCGTCGATGAGCAAGTTGGCGAACATCTACAAATACCAGCGCTTCCAGCTCACCGGAGTTGTGAAGAGCCTCAAGTCCGATGGCTCGTTCAACCTCGTTGACGGCACCGGCTCCGTTCAGGTCGCAGGTCTCAGTGCCTCTGAGGTCGCTTACGGCACCCAGGGAGGCAAGCTTGACAATGTCAAGGAGCGCGGCACAGTCACGATCATCGGTTACTATGAGGGCGGCAAGTTTGTCTATGCCTACCTTGTGAAGTATGAGGAATATTCAGAGCCAAGCCCTGACACGGCCGCTACGAAGGCATTCCCTTACACCGCCGACTACAAAACCGCCGAGAACGGGGTGGTTGTCAACAATGCGATATTCCCTTATGCGTTTGACGCACTTTGGTCTTGGAGCGCCTCGACAGGTTGGAGAGCTTCCGGCTACAAGAACGCCGACTACACAACCGAGGCCACTCTCTACACAGAGAAGATTGACCTGAAGAACGCCGAGAAGCCTATCCTTGTGTTCGATCACATTGTCAGAGATTTCGCCGGCATCGAGCTTGCAAAAGAGCAGACTTCCCTTTGGGTAAGAAAGGATGGAGGCAGTTGGAATCAGATAGCCATCACATTCTCCTATCCTGATGAACTCGGTTCAGAGGTGATGACTTCCGAGGAGATCAAACTTGACTCTTACATTGGTTCTGTAATCCAGATCGCTTTCAAGTATGTCAGCGACGAGAGCAAGAAGGCCGGTACCTGGCAGATCCTCAAGGTCGAGGTAAAGAAGAGCGAGGAGCCAACCCAGCCGGACAACTCATCCGGTACAGAGGACTATGACAAACCGGGTTGGGACTGGAACAAGTAATCCTTAATTGAATACAAGATGAAAAAGACTATAAAAATGCTTTTCGTGGCCGCTCTTGCGATAGCTTCAGCGGCTTGCGCCCGTGAAGAGGTTCTCGATGGCGGGCAGACCAGAGGAGAGCTCAGGACTTTCACCTGCTCCTTTGACGAGGAGACCCAGACAAAGACCGACATCACCAAGCAGGGTAAGACAGTCTGGTCAGAGGGTGACAAGATTTTCGTCACCAACGGAACAGAATCAGACACCCTTACGGTTGACTCCAAGTTCGCCGGTCAGAGATATTTCGAGTTCAGCACCACTCTTGAGGGTAAGATATATGTTGTCTATCCTTGCACCGCCGCCAAAGGAGTCAAGGACGGGAAGTTCACTCTTGAGGTTCCGAGCAACCAAAATGGATTGTTCGGCAGTGCCAATATCGCTTGCGCCGTCGCCGAAGACCGCTATGTGAAGATGAAGAACGTCACGTCAGTCCTTCGCTTCAAGGTTTCAGCCGATGCCGCAGCTGCGGTGAAGGTTGTGTCTATCAACTCTGTGAACAACAAGGTTTCCGGACTTTTCAGTGTTGACATGACATCAGGTTCTCCTGTTGTCAGCACAATCGAGGGTAACACATATTCATCAGATGTCACTGTCGCTGTCGATGGAAACAATGGTAACGCTTTCTATGCCACCGTCATTCCTGGAACTTACACGGCAGGTTTCACTATGACCGCCGTTACACTTGACCTTCACAACGCCAGTGAGAGTAAATCCACGGTTTCCGACAAGGAACTGGCTGTCAATGCCTACTATGATCTCGGAACTATCGGTGATGCTCTTAAGCCACTTGCCGGAGAAGGCACACAGGGTAACCCTTGGCAGATCTCCAGCCTTGCTGACTTCCTTGCTTTCGCTTATTATGTGAACGACGGTAACAATATGAAGGATCAGTATGTGAGACTGATGGAGAACATCAAGAATGTAACCACTCCTGTCGGTTACTACGATGCCTCCATCAATGTCAAGAAGCAGTTCATCGGTGATTTTGACGGTAACGGCAAGACCGTAAGCCTCAACATCAACCAGACAGCCAGAAAATCCTGCGGACTCTTCGGAGCCATCGCCGAGGGCGCCAACATCCACGATGTTACTGTAGAGGGTACTGTCAATTCAACATTTGATGACGCTGCCGGTGTCTGCGGTCTCGTCAATGCGGATAACGGTGCTAAGATCACCAATTGCGTCAACAAGGCTAATGTGACATCAACAAGCAGCTATGTCGGAGGCATCGCCGGTTGGGTGGATTCCAAATCTAACTTCGCTATTGATAATTGCTCAAACGAGGGAAACATCAAGGGTGGCCGTTCTGTAGGAGGTATTTGCGGTTCTGTCAGGACAGGAAACATCACTAATTCAAAGAATTCCGGAGCGGTTGAAGCCACTTTGACCAACAATAATATTTCTGACAAAGGCGTTGATTTAAATGGAGTCGGCGGTATCGTCGGCTTTGCGAATGGTTCTTTTGTAAGCCGTTGCTCCAACTCAGGGACTGTCACTTGTGTCAACAAGGGCGGCGGTATCCTCGGACACGGAAGCTGGTACACTGTCTCCTATTGCTCGAACACTGGTACTGTCTCAAGTAACGGATTCGGAGTCAATGGTGGTATTGTCGGATCCGCATGGGACAATGCAAACATCCTGAATTGCCAGAACGATGGTGAGGTCAATGGCACATTCAAATCTGGTTGGACCGGCGGTATTGTCGGTTCTGCAAGGTCGGCCGGCAAGACAGGAAAAAGAGTCATCGCGATCAAGAATTGTGTGAACAACGGTAAGGTCAATGTCGCCGGTACCGAGGGCGGCACCCAGGGTGTAGGTGGTATTGTAGGCCATACCTGGTCTTTCTCAAATGCGCCGAACAGGGTTGAGATTTACTATTGTACAAATAATGGTGATGTCACTGTGACCGGTAAGGAAGGTGGTTCCGTAGCGCAGTCTGGTATTTATGTAGGTGGTATTGTAGGTCAGTCCTATGATAATAACAATTGGACTGCGATTCCGATTTACGCCTGCCTTAACACTGGTAAAATTCACGGTGGTCAGTTTGTCGGTGGTATTATGGGTTGTTTTGATGGAAGAGGCTCAAAGTCTCGTACTGACATCAATAACTGCGAAAACCGCGGTGAGATCATCACAAATTCAGACAGAGCGGGTGGTATTCTTGGCGGCGGACGCACCAATCAGACACAAGGAGGTTGCGGATCTCGTCTTGACAATTGCCTGAATACAGGTGCTGTCAAATATGCGAATGCCGAAACAGCAAAACCTTTAGTAGGAGGAATAGCAGGTGCATTCAGTGGTGGACGTATCTACAATTGCTACACAAGTGGAACCGTTACACCTGTTTCTGGTTCACCTGTAGAGAATGTAGAACTCACTTTAGGTGCAATTGCAGGTAAGTCTTTGAATGCCAACGCTGAATGCTCATATTCATACTATCTTGAAGGTGTGGCCGCGAATGCGATTGGCACGGAGTCAGCCAGAAAGGTTACAGAAGGTACAGTCTGCTCAGCGACCGCTGAAGGTGTCTTGGCTGCTGCGGTTAAGGTTAATAACGTAAGTTGCACCAATGTTGTTGATGCTCTTAACGCTATGTGGCCGACAAACGACTTCTATTATGATTGGACCACTGGACCTAAATACTCTCTTACCGGCAAGGTCAGCATCGGCGACGGCCTTGACCTTGGCAACGGTGGTAAACTTTAATCTTGGAGGATAATACTATGTACAAGAAAATATTGACAATATTCGCTCTCGCCGCTTCGCTTCTCGCCTGCAACAAGGTTGAGAACGAGGTCGTGGCTCCTGAGAACGGTGCGAAGACATTGACGATCACCGCAACACTTGGAGATCCGGCCACCCGCCTTTCATATTCAGAGGCTACGGACGGCAGCTACAAGGCAAGATTCAACAACGACGATGTGGTTTGGGCATACTTCGCCAAGGCTGACAATTCGGTAGCCGGTCCGGTGACGAAACTTGCCATCGATCCGAAATCTATCTCTTTTGACGGTAAGACGGCTTGCTTCCGCCAGCCCGCTGTGTCCATCCCTGAAGGCTCCACAAAGATCATCGCTTATCTTGCGAACACCGCCAACACCACGAACTTCGATGGTGGTGACGACATTGTGTCCGACATCAGCTCACAGGCCAACCTCACCGCAGCCCTGAACAATCAGGTCATCTACGGAGCCGTTGACTTCAAGGATCTGACCTCCACTAACCCTGACGCCCTTGCGGCCAGCATTCCTTTCTCCTACAAGACAAGTCTGCTGAAGTTCAGCCTCGCTCTTCCGGAAGGGACCGAGGTTGATCCGAAGGCCGCTGTCTCAGTCAATTTGACAAGCGGTAAGATCCACAATAAACTCCACATCTCCGGTGGCGTTCTCGGCGCCAAGAGTGAGGAGGGCGAGTTGAAGCTCGGCGCTACCGTCGCAAACGGCTTGGTTTCCGCCGCCGCGGCAGTCTGGGCAGCTGATGACCTGAACTCCAAGATATTCGTGAATATCGGTGAGGACACGTTCATCGCTGACTTCAAACCGGCTGCTTCCATAGTTGCCGGTAAGGTTTACACTGTTGAGAGAACGCTTGCCAAGGTTTCTATGGCGAGCCAGTGGATTTCTGATGAGGCTGGTTCCGTTGATTTCCCTGACGGAGGCTCCGCCGCCGTTACCGAAGGATTCCTTTCCTACGCCAACGGTAAGATTTCCTGGACGAAGAACGAGACCGGCAAGCCACGTTCCGCAAAACTCATCTTTGCCAATGGTTCCACCTTCGAGGCCGTCCAGATCGGTCCGGATTCATTCAAGGGAGACTGGTCATTCACTACCAAGATTTTTGCCAGTACCGGTGCATCTGCAAAAGCCGCTGACCCAGGTGTAATGTCCGTGACATTTGTTGATCCACTTAAACCAGTGACTCTCAAGGATGTTGATGGTGTGGAACATACAAATAACATTGGTCTGAAAGGTTTGTTCTTTGATACTATACTTGACGCTTGCGTTGACATCAATTATGAGGCTAAAACCGTGCGTATAGGCTTCTTCCTTGATGCAAGAGATGGTTCGGGACAGGCTGTGAATGGAAAATACGCAGCTTATGTTCCAGGTATCGCGACAAGAACCGACAAAGCATGGTCTTCTCCTTGGCAGTATGCAGAGACAGAGCTTGGTGATCCTGATTATGTTTGGTTCTGGTTCTCGGTTTCAGAAGACTTCAATACCATTCAGTACACAAACAGAACGGAGAACACACCAGTCGAATTCCAGACTTTGACTCAGTATTTGAATAAGACGATGAATCAGATTTGTGCCATAAGTGTTGTTCTTTCTGACACAAATGTGTTCAATCATTCCACGGTAAGCACTACTGGTAATAAAGGCATTGGAGTTTACTCTAATGTTTTCCAGTGCAATCCTAAGGGGCATGTCGGCGAGTTCTTCACAAGAAAGTAATCTGAGACATAACGTGTGTTGTCTAATCAAAACCAGATAACCCACCACATTCCCGATCCGGGCGGCCACAATAGGCCGCCCGTTTTTTCCTTTCACATACTTTGCTTTCCCACACAACGTGAGACATCGTTTCATTTTCATTCGCACCTAGAACTCTACATCATTGACGAACAGCCATTTTGCTATTCTGGGTATGAATATATTCGCACACTTAGAAGTCATAGATTCCGTTGTAGGCCATTCTGTGGCTCATTAATTCTCCCAAGTGTGAATAATCGCGCACACTTAGAAATGCATTAGTCTAATAATCACCGACTTGCAAGTCCAGGTGTGAGAATATTCGCACACCTAAAAGTCGCTGCCTTCATCGCAAGGCATCCTGTTGCCTATTTGTAAAGTGAAAAATCTTCCACACCTGAAAACATATCTGCTTAATAACCAGCAACTCACTGTTCTGTGTGCGAGAATACTCACATATCCGAGGGAAGCTTTCTCATTGTGGTACTTTCGGCGGCTTCCAGAAGTTCCCTGAGTGGATCGAGGAGACCGGAGGTATCTCCAGAAGGCCGCCTGGATTGGTGTGAGATCATATCCATTTGATTATTATGGAGAATGTGTTATATTTCCTCTATAAAAATGTTTCTTTCTTATGGGACGGGCGTAAAAATCGCAGATTTTATGTAAGTTTGCAGGTAATGCTGGAATTGTAAGATTATGATAACCGATGATTCATCACTGTTTGATTCTTTGAATCAGGATATATTGAATCTTGTTTTTTCGCCTCTATTATGCGCAGGTACAGTCCATTTAGTTTCTCTTTTAATTCATCGTTATCATCTTCGACCTCACCACGTTGATGTTTTATTGCCAAAGAATCGTCTTTCATTTTTAATGTCAAATAGGGCTTGGACACATCAAGATTATTGTCAACGAGCAAGAACATGGTATTATCTTTGGCGTCAGTTTGGACATAAAGTTTAGTCCAACCAACATCTTTTAACCTAACTTGTATGTACATATCTCAATTAAAATTTAGATGCTTTAACCATCCTCATGCATCGTTATATTCGGTTTTAAATTAATGGCAGAACCATTTTTGAGTGTAACGACAGGCGTGTGATGATCATATAGCCTATATGTGTTTATTGCGAAAATAACATTTTGATGGAAATATCAAAATTCTTTTTACTTGTTAATATGCCGACATCATCTATCGTCCATCAGTTCACGGATTTGTAATATTCATTGAAAATCATTTTCTTTGCAGTTATGAGAGAAGATTTGTCACAGGTGCTTGATCAGGTGCGGAAGGTCGCCAATGAGACTGTTCCGCAGGGCGGGCGCGTCTTTCTCTTCGGATCACGGGCACGGGGCGACTTCAGAGCAGATTCGGATTGGGATTTTCTGGTCATTCTTCAAAAAGACAGAATTGAGAAAAGCGACTACGACAGTGTGATATATCCATTGACCCTCCTTGGATGGAAGTTAGGTCTTGATTTTGTGCCTGTCATCTACACGGAAAACGATTGGAACAACCGTAAGGGCACTTTGTTCTATCATAATGTTCAAACAGACTCAATAAAAATTATTTAACCATGAATGAAGAGGAGAGACGGGTGATTGTTGATCAGGAAATGGTGAAAGCTCTGAAATTTCTGACTGATGCCGAAGAATTGGCAAGGTTGGAAATGTGGAACGTGGTGGCGAACAGGGCGTATTATGCGCTTTATCACGCAGTGATGGCGATGATGGTTAATGATGGATTTTTGCCCAAGACTCATAGTGGCCTTATTACCGAGTTTGGCCGGGAGTATGTTATTACAGGAAAAATTGATCCGAAATATTCAAAGGTTCTTTCTCAAATGAGGTCTATAAGGGAGAATTGTGACTATGATGTCTTTTATTATACCTGTAAAGAAGAAATGGAGCCTGTTTTGATCACCGTAAGGGAATTGATCGAACTCATCAATGAACGGATTAATGACAGCGCTTCGAAAAGATGACTTGTAATATTTAACGATGTCACCGCATTATCTGAACGAATTCCACAAGCGCAACAGTCAGGCCTGTCGAAAGGATCTACAGTCCTTACGGCGGCAGCGATTATCTGTAGAGGATGTCCTCCGACAGAGTCGGATGTTCGGCAGATCTACGACACGGATGATCTTGTCGGAGACGGTCGAATCCAAGAACGTTTAGTTGAGTTAGATATTTCATCTATAAGCCAATTGAAGCAAACTCTGCGGTAAGCCCATTTTTTATCGACTTACCGCAGAGTTATTCATAATAAACCTTGCGGAAAGTCGATTTTTTTTAACTTTGCGCAAGGTTGTCAATAAATATCATGAAGGTAATAGGCCGAAAATCAGAGATTGGGCAAATCCGGAAGTTGTATGATTCCGGAAAATCAGAGTTTGTTGTTGTCTATGGAAGACGGCGCGTGGGAAAGACTTTTCTGGTGAACCAGTTCTTCGACAATAAATTCCTTTTCAAGGTGACCGGGCTTGCGGTCAAGGACAAGGCCGCACAACTTGTCAATTTCGGAGAGGCTCTCAAAAAACAGGGCTCGCCCCTTTGCCCTTACCCGAAATCCTGGATGGAAGCGTTTGGCTTCTTGAAGACGCTTATCGAAAGTTCAAAGGTGAATGGACGCAAGGTCGTGTTCATTGATGAGTTGCCGTTCATGTACACCAATCGATGCGATCTGGTCGTGGCGATCGAGCATTTCTGGAATGACTGGGGATGCACGCAAGACAATCTTATGCTGATTGTCTGCGGCTCCGCCACATCGTGGATAACAAAGAAGATCCTCCGGAACAAAGGCGGTCTGCATAACAGGGTGACAGGAAAGATCTACCTCAGACCGTTCAATCTGGCGGAGTGCAAGGCCTATTTCAAGTCGGCCGGCATCAGCCTTGATGAGAAGGATATCGCGGAATGTTACATGATCATGGGCGGGATTCCTTACTATCTCAGCCTCTTTGAGAAAGGGAAAAATCTCGCGCAGAATGTGGACGAAATGTTCTTCAAAAGGAAAGGCAAACTGGACGGAGAGTTCGACAACTTGTACGCCTCCCTGTTTGAGAATAGCGAGGATTATATGAAGGTTATCGAGGCGCTCAGCCGCAGAAACGCCGGCCTGACCAGAAAAGAGGTCATAGCGGCGACAGGGCTTCCTGACGGAGGTGGCCTTAGCACTATCCTGTCTGACTTGGATGACTGCGACATAATCCGGAAATATAAGGCCTTCGGTAAAAAAGAAAATGATGCTGTCTATCAACTGACGGATTTCTACACAATCTTCTACTACAAGTTCATCAAGAAATATGGCACTTCGGACAAATCTTTCTGGTCCTACCAGACCGGCACCACCCTTCATAATGCTTGGGCAGGAATCGCGTTCGAGAGACTGTGCATGTACCATCATGTTCAGGTGGAAAAAGCACTTGGTATTCAGGGTATTATGACGGAAACTTCGTCTTGGCGCTCGGAGGGCGCTCAGATTGATATGGTGATAAGCCGCGCCGACCGTGTCATAGACCTCTGCGAGATCAAATTCTGGGAAGGCCCTTTCTCAATCACAAAAAAATACCGTCAGGAACTGGACAACAAGATCAACTCCTTCCGCGACTCCCTCAAACTCCGCCGGACCCTCCACCTCGTCTTCATCACAACCTATGGCCTGAAGCCCAATGAATATAGCGGCGTGGTCCAGAACGAGGTGACCTTGAAGGATCTTTTCGAGTGATTATTTAACACAACGCCACCCGCCGCCAAGGTTCTTGCCTTTTCCCTTACATACTGTTCCGGAGAAAGGAACGTCTGCCGCTGCGCGGTCTTTCTCTTCTTCGCCGTTTTATGAATATTTCCGTAAAGATACGGCAATTAATTTTAGGAAATTATATAGGAGTTGGCTAACATTTTCCTTATGATGCTGATATTTAAGTAATTGTGATTCGTTGGTATTCCTGCATAAGAATCTGTATGTAAAGGACCCAATCTCCATCGTAGTCATATAAGACAAGGTGTGGCGGAAGATCCCGGGCTTATGCATCGGGTGAAAAAAGAGGCTATCCTCACCCGACTCCAATCAGGGATATCTTTCCGGGTGTCTAACCACTCCTTTTTCACCCGGAATAATAGTTGGGGAATATATACAAGTTGACTACCTTCCTTCGCATCGTGCCGCCATATTCACAAAATGCGGGTGACGCCAGCGCGTATGTAACTGCTTGGCGACCGCTTGCATACCACGTTAGTCAACTGCTATATAGTTACCTAATTTTACGGCCGATTTATGGCCGAAGGATCGGCACGATTCCATAAATTGATGAATATCAAAGGATGGCGCCCCACTGATTAAGCAGCAGTGAGTTACGGAACGCTGCCCTCTGAATTTGACTGGCAGGATTTGCGAATATATTCAAAGACATGTAGTTATGATTTACAGAAATATTCGGTAACTTTACGGGGGAAATGAAAATGATTGTTGTTATGAATATTCGGAGAATGTTTTTGGGCATGGCGGTGCTGTGTGGGTTTTCGGTTTCGGCGGCCGCGGAAGGGCGCTTCGACAAGCTCAGTGACCGCGTTAAGGAGGTCCCTGAGCCTGTCGTCGAAGGAACCGTGGTTCGACAGGAAGGATCCGGCAAAGGGAAACTGATCGATGACGTGAACGTTTTCGTGGGGACGGACGGGTTCGGGAACGTGTACCCGGGGCCACAGGTGCCGTTCGGCGGGATTCAGATCAGCCCGGACTGCGACGACAAGGACTATGACTGCGCGGCGGGGTACAAGTACTCCAAGCCGTTCATCCAGGGATTCAGCCTCACGCATCTGAGCGGAACCGGAATCCCGGACATGGGCGATTTCCTCTTCCTGCCGGGAACCGGATCGAAGATGGATCCGTCAACCTACGACCACACCCGGGAATGGGGCGAGCCGGGTTACTACGGAGTGATCCTGAAGGACTACGGGGTCAAGGCCGAGATGACGGCAGCCCGGCGAAGTGGAATATTCAAGTTCACATTCCCGCAGTCGGACAGTTCGTTTGTGATGATCGACCTTGACCACACCCTGAAATGGGATTGTCTTTGGTCAACGGTCCGTCTGCTGGACGAGCGCACGATCATCGGCAGCAAGGTCGTCAACGGCTGGAACCCGGGACGTTATGTCTACTTCGTGGCCAGATTCTCAAGGCCGATCGAGGAGTTCAACATATTCCAGGATGACAAGCCTGTGATCTACAACACCAAACGGTTCCGCAGCTCGCTTGAAGCGTGGGGGCAAAAGCTTAAGGCCGTCGCAAGGTTCAAGACCGGAGCCGACGAGAGCATATTCATAGACGTCGCCGTGTCGGCTGTCGGCACAGACGGTGCTCTGAACAACCTCAAGGAGCTGGAAGGCAAGGACTTCGCCGCCGTAAGGGCCGAGGCCGAGGATCTCTGGGAAAAGGAACTCGGGAAGTACGAGCTGGATTCCGACGACAAGACGCTCCGGGAGACATTCTACACCAGCGTCTATCGCACAGCCCTCCACCCGTTCCTCTTCGAGGACGCGGACGGACGCTTCCGCGAGCACGACGGGACGATCGGGAATGCGGAAGACTTCACCAACGTCACGACATTCTCGCTATGGGACACTTACAGGGCTTTCCACCCGCTTCTCAACCTCGTCAACAAGCCGCTTCAGGCAGACATCGCCAACTCGATGCTAGCCCATTTCGACAAAAGTACCGAGAAGATGCTCCCGATCTGGTCGTTCTACGGCGGCGAGACCTGGTGCATGATCGGCTATCACGCCTGCTCTGTACTGGCAGACATGATGCTCAAAGGCGTGCGTGGATTCGACTACGAGCGCGCCTTCCAAGCGATGAAGACCACCGCCACCAACCCTCACTACGACTGCATTCCTGAATATACCTCCCTCGGCTACGTGCCTTTCGACAAGGAGAAGGAATCGGTCTCCAAGACTCTTGAATATGCCTACGATGATTGGTGCATTGCCCAGGCGGCCAAGCTTCTGGGTCACCGGGAGGACTACGAGTTCTTCCTCAACCGGTCGATGAACTACCGGAATCTCATCGATCCCGAGACCGGCTACATGCGCGGAAAGGATTCCGCCGGCGACTGGCGCGACCCGTTCGCCCCTGTCGCCTATCAGGGTCCGAACTCGGTCCACGGCTGGGGAGACATCACGGAAGGGTTCACGATGCAGTACACATGGACAGTGCCGCACGATTTCGGAGGCTATGTCGAGAAAGCCGGCCGGAAATTGCTCCAGAGCCGCCTGGACAGCCTCTTCACCATCGAGCTGCCCGAGGATATTCCCGGAGCGCACGACATCTGGGGCCGCATCGGCGGCTACTGGCACGGCAACGAGCCTTGCCACCACGTCACCTATCTGTATGACTGGTTCGGCCAGCCGTGGAAGTGCCAGAAATGGGTGCGCTACATCGCCGACAACTTCTACGGCAACGAGCCCGGCTCGCTGAGCGGCAACGACGACTGTGGCCAGATGTCCGCCTGGTACATTTTCAACTGCCTTGGATTCTATCCGTTCTGCCCCGGATCCGATGAGTACTACATCGGCTCCCCATGCGTTCCCGGCCTGAAGGTCAGGCTCTCGGACGGAGGTCTGCTGGAAATGACAACGGAAGGTTGGAGCAAGGAAGCGGTTTACATCAAGGCCGCGTACCTCAACGGAAAACGTCTTGTCTCCCCTGTCATCCGCTATTCTGACATCAAGGACGGGGCTAAGCTGCATTTCGTGATGTCCCGCAAGCCGGCCAAAGGATGCTTCAGGCAGCCGGCAGGCAATTAGTTTGATATTCAATAATCTGAAATAATATGAAATTCATAAGTTGGAATGTGAACGGGCTTCGCGCCTGCGCCGGGAAAGGGTTCGATGAGGTGTTCAACACGCTGGACGCGGATTTTTTCTGTCTGCAGGAGACGAAGATGCAGCCGGGGCAGCTGGATCTGGAGTTCATTGGCTACACGTCGTACTGGAACTCGGCGGAGAAGAAGGGATATTCCGGGACGGCGATATATTCAAGGCACACGCCATTGTCGGTGACTTACGGCATCGGCGTTGAGGAGCACGACCACGAAGGACGCGTAATCACTCTGGAGATGCCGGAGTTCTTCCTTGTCTGCGTCTATGTGCCGAACTCTCAGGACGGTCTTCGGAGGCTCGACTACCGGATGCGGTGGGAGGATGATTTCCGGGAATATCTTGCCGGCCTCGCCGCGCGGAAGGGTGTGGTGGTCTGCGGTGACATGAACGTGGCCCACAATGAGATAGACATCAAGAATCCGGACACGAACCGCCGCAACGCCGGGTTCACCGATGAGGAGCGCGGCAAGTTCTCCGGGCTTCTGGACTCGGGTTTCACTGACTCCTGGCGCTTACAGCACCCGGACGAGGTGAAATATTCCTGGTGGTCGTACCGATTCCACGCCCGCGAGAAGAACGTTGGATGGCGGCTGGACTATTTCCTCGTCTCCGACTCCCTCAGGGACAAGATCGCAGCCACCGAGATCCACACCGAGATCCTCGGCTCAGACCACTGCCCCGTCGAACTCGACCTCGATCTGTAAGACAAGGCCGTGCGCGGGAACAGGCCATCTGCTCACGAGGTCGCTATATTCATTGGTCTCGTGTACAGAAATGGTTTTTTCGCTCACGAGGGATCTCTTTCCCTGCCTTTCGTGAGCGGAAATGGGCATTTCACTCACATTCAAAGGCTGTTAGGGAAGAATGAATATTATTGCGTATATTTCGCTGCGTAAAGTACGCAATGACATTGGCGGAGCCCCGTGGCGTATAACGCACTGAATGACAGTCAACTCTGAAATACCGCCATCCCATTTGTCCCGGTGGCTATTTGGAAACCTTTGAAAGTAAGTAAATAACATGTTGCGATAGTTCTCGCAGTCCGGGCATATTTTTTAATTGAATATTTAGTCGTAACTTAGCGGACTGCTTGACAGGCAAAGAATTTGTGGGGAAGAATAGCCGGTCGCTTGGATGCGACAGCTGAGTTTGCGGGGGTGGATGGTGTCGAAGTATCGATAGAAGTGCCGGTAAAGGAAGGACTGGAGCGGGGAAGTGCCGGAGATGCATAATGAGTGGAACATTTATTAACACTAATGAATATGAAAACAAATAGATTTTTAGGCTTCATCATGTCTGTGGCGGCGCTTGCTTTCGCGGCCACGGCTTGTGATGACAAGAAAGAGGACTTGGGCGCTCCGTCGGTGGAGGTCGAAAAGTCCGAGATTTCATTTGAGAAGACCGGCGGAACCGAGACCGTTCAGGTGACGGCCACCAGAGACTGGAAGGCCACCACCGAGCAGGACTGGATCTCCATCGGACCGAGGGAGGGGAAAGGCTCCTCGAAGGCCGTGACTGTCGAGATCAAGGTGATGGAGAACTCTGGTTTGGATCGTGAAGGATCAGTGAAGTTCGACATCGGCTTTGACTCCAAGACTTTGACCGTTAAGCAGAAAGGAACAGGTTCCGTGGCTGACATGACCGTCTACAAGAACGACTTTGACAAGGAGAAGGCCGTCAAGAGCGACAGCGGTTGGAAGACATACCTTGATTCGTTCGAGGGGTGGCGCAACGAGACCGGCACGGGAATCTCGTCTGTTACCTACGCCTCAAGCGGAGTAAGCGCAAGAACTAATGACAAGTACAACTCGTCATCATCCTCATCTGACTATCAGGGATCAGGAATGAATTATCTTTGGTTCGGGAAGGAACCTTATTTCGAGGTAAAGAACATAACGCTGCCGGCGTCAAAGAATTACACGCTTTCGTTCGGAGCTGAGCGCAATGAATATTCCCAGAGCGGGGACATCGACAACACTTTCAAGCATGATGAGTTCAAGGTGTATGTCAGCAATGACGGAAGCAAGTGGGTGCAGATTGAATATTCATTCCCTGCCGGCGACAAGAACAAGCGTTGGGATCTTGCTTCCTCCACATTCACTGTTCCTGACGGGACTTCCGCCCTCTATCTTTATTTTATGTCCACAAAGGCAAGCGTCTATTGTTTTGATGACTTGACCCTTTCGATTTCCGAAAAGGCCGGCACCGTCATTGACTTCTCCAAGGGCGTTGACCTCGGCACCGGTGGTGGAGACAATCCAGGACCTGCCACGGAAATGAAAATCTCCGAGGTTCTCAGCTCCCCTAGCGGAACAGCGGCCATTGTGACCGGCACTGTTGCAGCCACTTACCAGAGAGGTTTCGTCATCACAGACGGTGCGGACTATCTTCTTGTTTACGATGGCACCAAATGCGCCGCGAAAGAGAAGGACAATGTGAAGGTGTCAGGAACGACTTCTGAATATGGCGGGCTTATCCAGCTGGCCTCTCCGGAGGTGACTGTCGTATCTTCCGGCAACGCATTGACTCTGCCTTCGCCTAAGGTTCTGGACGCTGCCGCCTTTGACGCATATTCATCAAGCAAGATTGAATATATCTCCTACGAGGGAACTCTTTCTGTGAGTGGAAATTATGTGAATGTTGAAGTTGCCGGCGCGACCAAGCACACGGGCAGTCTTGCCTACATCAATGACAGTTTCAACGCAAAGTCGTTCGATGGCGCGGTTGTGAAGGTGACCGGTTTCTATGTGGGACTTGCCAGCAATAACAAATACGTCAACACAATGGTTACGGATCTTGTCCCAGGGGCCTCTGATTATCTGACTGTCAGCACTACTTCTCTTTCAGCTGCGGCAGACGCCACCTCGGCCACGTTTGAAGTCAAGGCCAATGTGGCTTGGACAGTTACTTCTGACAATTCCGCCTACATAGTCGAGCCGGCTTCCGGTGACAAGAATGCCACCATCACAGTGAAGTTTGCCGCCAACACCGAGGAGGCGGACAAGGTTGTGAAATTAACTGTTTCTACCAAGGCTGATGTCGCGACGAAGTCCCACACAGTCACATTGACTCATAGAGGCAAAAGTTCGTCTTCCGGATCAGAGATGACTCTGGTGATTGCTGATGACAATGCCTGGACCGCCGGTTCGGATGGGACTTATGGCAAAGGCTACGAGTACACAAAGGATGGGATAAAGTTCGGCTACTATAAGTATAAATCGACAAGTGATGCCACCGCTCCAAAGGAGGATCACATTAGAATCTATAAGAACTCTGTCTTCGTTGTTATCCCTCCTACAGGTAAAAAAGTCGAGAAAGTGGTTCTGAATTGCTATTCCGATAAATGCTCGAATATGACTGTCCTCTCCGACAATACTATAGCCGTTTCTGATGCGACGAACAACACGGTCACATGGACAGGAAGCGTGGACACGTTTGCCGCCCAGGCGGATATAGCGCAGATTCGCGCCAAGAGTATAACTGTCGTTCTGAAGTAAATTCGATGTCAATTTAAAGGCTAAGGGATGCCCGGAAAAGCGGGCAGCCCTTTTGCTCTCTAATAATACGAACACATGAAGATAACGTTGAGCAGGTTTTGGATGATTTGCGCCGGGGTTGTGATGCTGGCGCTATCGTCTTGTGGTTCAGGTGGTAAGGAGGATGTGCTTCCGCCGACAGTCGAGGTGAAGACCACGATGATTGAGGTGGAGGGGCGTTCGCAGTACATTTATGTCAAAGCCTCGTCATCCTGGAAAATAACTTTAACTTCGGTGGATGGCGGCGCGCCGGTGGATTGGATCATCGCCGCGCCGAGTTCTGGTAGCGGCAGCACGGATGTCACCCTGAATGTGGCGGCGAATGAGTCGGAGCAGGAGCGCTCGGCTGTGATCACTGTGGAGAACAGTGCGGGAAAGGCTTCGAAGACAATCAGCCAGAAAGGGAAGAAACCGGAGATCAAGCCGGATCCAGACCCGACACCGGAACCAAAGCCTAACGAGACAGGTTGGTTGGAACTTCCATCAGTTCCGGCAGGGACGGATTTTTTCGCCCATTCGATGACGATCGGCTCTGTAAAGACGCGGAACTATTCCTTCATTTGGGACTACGACAATCTTGTGGCTCCGTGGGTGGCGTATCCGCTCAGCAGATGGAATGTCGGAACCGGCTCCAGATCGGATGCATGGGGACTGGATCCTCTGCTTGATGAGGATAAGCAACCTGTGCTGCATTTCCGTGGGTATTCGGTCGGAAACAGCGGAAGGTATGACAGAGGGCATCAGCTCCCGTCTGCGGACAGGCCAAACATTAAAGGTGCCGATCCACAGAAGAATCCTAACGCTATGACTTTTTACGGGACAAATATGACCCCGCAGCTTAATGGGTTCAACGGAGGAATATGGACGAACCTGGAGGGCAAGGTGCGCTCTTGGGCCAACGAATCAGACACCCTCTATGTCGTGACCGGTTGCGTGATAGACTACAAAGACGGAGAGACCGTCAAGTACGCCCTTGACAACAATGGCAAGAAAGTGACCGTCCCGACAGGCTACTACAAGGTAGTCCTCCGCTATAGAGCGAACTCCACATTTGGCTATTCGGGTTACTCTGCCTGCGCCATATTGTTTGACCATAAGGTATATAGCGACAAAAGAATCACATCTGAATATTCAATGTCAGTAGATGACCTTGAGAAGAAGACAGGAATAGATTTCTTCGTGAACTTGCCTGCCAAGGTGGGCGAGGAGACTACGGCCAGGATCGAGGCCGAGGAGCCGAAGAGTGTCACCTGGTGGTGGAGGTAGCGCCCCGGCGGAACCGACATATTCATGAATAATAATACAAAACTGATATGCGTTTGAGAAAAATACTTTATTCCGCTCTGCTGCTTCTGGTTGTGGCCGCCACGGCCTGCGCCAAGGGGGACAAGGGCGCGAGGGGGTATGTCATCGGCTTCTACAATGTCGAGAACCTCTTCGACACCTACCACGACGAGGGCAAGAATGACTATGAATATCTCCCCGACGGGGCAAACCGCTGGACTGACGCGCGGTACAACCGCAAGCTCCGCAACATCGCCACGGTGATCAAGGCGATGGCTGACGAGAACAAGGCTTTCCACACGGTTCTGGGTCTGAGCGAGGTTGAGAACCGCCATGTGCTTGAGGATCTTGTGAACCAGAAGGAGATCGCCGACGCGAACTACCAGATCGTGCACTATGACGGCCCGGACAGGCGAGGCGTCGATGTGGCCCTGCTTTACAGGCCGGAGCAGTTCAAACTGATTGAAAGCAAATCCATTCCGTTTGATTTCAACAGTAAGGACATAAAGTTCGACATGGACGAGGAGTCTCAGGGACACTTCCGCACCCGTGATGTGCTGATGGTCAGGGGCGAGATCAAGGGCGAGATGTTCGCGTTCTTCGTCGCCCACCTTCCATCCAGGATCGGAGGCAAGGGGAGCGACCTTAGGAGCCGTGGCGCGGAAATCATCTACGAGAACTCCGCCAAACTGATGAATGAATATCCCGGGATCAAGATCGTGGTGATGGGTGACATGAACGACAACCCTACGGACGAGAGCATGGCCGTCTATATGCACGGCAAGGAGAATGTCTCCGAAGTCGGCAAGATGGACTTCTTCTCTCCGTTTACCTCAATGTTGAAAGCCGGTTACGGCTCTTTGGCCTATCGTGGCGAGTGGAACATCTACGACATCATCCTGGCCAACGAGGCGCTTGTGAACGCTCCGAAGGGGACGCTCAGGATTGTTCCGATCGTGAAGGGCAAGTACTACGGACGCGTCTTCAACCAACCGTTCATGGTTCAGCAGACAGGACAGTACAAGGGTACGCCGTTCCGGACATATTCATCCGGCTCCTACGTCGGCGGCTACAGCGACCACTACCCGACCTATATTGTCATTAGTAACAAGTAGTTACTGCAGTCGCTTCGGCACTTCGACAAGCTCGGTGACTGAAAGTGCAGTGACCGCAGAGGCTCGGTCACTGAGCTTGTCGAAGTGACCCTCCAAATGGATAAATAGTTAATATTCAATAAATATGAACAAAAGAATATTCCTTGCCGCATCGGCTCTGTTTCTGGCTCTGACTTTATCGGCCCAGAACTACACCGGTGGCGTGAAAGGTACGGTCGTCAGCCGCTTGAGCAAGGCGACCATTGACGGAGCGGATCTGATCCTGTATTCAGAAGGAAAGGAAGTCGCCCGTGTGAAGGCCGGACAGGACGGAACATTCCAGATCGGGAACCTGAAGGACGGAATGTACGACCTTGTCATCGAAAGCCCGGACTATCTCCAGTCCAGAGTGAACGTGACCGTCAACGACGGCTATGTCAAGAACATGTTCAACCTGTCCCTGACCCCGGTGGCGAAAGTCGCCGAGGTGGACGACGCCAGTTTCTCCGAGTTCGACATGGACGATTCCGGCTACCAGGACAGCCCTACCATCCTTTTCGGCCAGAACGATGTGTTCAACAATATGGCCGGCTACAATTTCAGTTCCGTGCGCTTCCGTGTCCGCGGCTATTCCAGTGAGTCACAGGATGTCTATCTTGCTGGCGTGAGGATGAACGACGCTATCACGGGCTACACGCCGTACTCCCTCTGGAGCGGTCTCAACGAGGCCACCAGAAGCAAGGAGTCCGTGAACGGAGCCGAGGTCTCCGATTTCGGATTCGGCGGCTACAACGGCCTCACGAACATCATGCCGATGGCCTCTTCCGTCCGCACAGGCTGGAGAGGAAGCGTGCTGACCAACAGCGCTCTGTACAGGCTCCGCCTGATGCTGACCTACGCTTCCGGACAGTTGGACAACGGCTGGTCCTACGCTTTCAGCGCATCAGCGAGGCTTGGCGGAAATGACTGGATAAAGGGTGTTTTCTACCGCTCGTTCGGCTACTACGGAGCCGTGGAGAAGAGGTTCGGCGAGGAGCATAAGCTGGGATTCACATTCATGGCCGCCCCTGGCGAGCGTGGAGCGCAGAACGGTTCCACCCAGGAGGTCTACGATCTGATGGGCGACAACATGTACAACTCCAACTGGGGCTACTATAACGGCAAGGTGCGCAACGCCCGCGTCCGCAAGACCCACGAGCCGATCGCCATCCTCAAGTACGACTTCACACCGGAGTCCCAGAAGTTCTCGGCCTCGGCCACAGTGCTTTACAGATTCGGCAAGAACGGCTACACGGCTCTTGACTGGTATGATGCCCCGGATCCTCGTCCTGACTACTACAGGAACCTTCCGAGCTATTTCTACATGGACAACACGGACTACAACCGTCGTAACTTCGCCAAGTACGCATGGGCGAAGGAGGCTTGGGAGACCGACCTCCCATCGACCACCCACATCAACTGGGATCGTCTCTATGCCGTGAACTCCTTGAACTCCACCGCCTCAGGCAACCGCTCGAAGTACGTGATCGAGGAGAGGCGTGTGGACCAGAACGACATCAACTTCGCTGTCAACGCCAAGTGGAATCCTGTCAAGTTCCTGACAGTCAACGGAGGACTCTCCTACAAGTGGAACCGCACGGAGTACTACAAGATTCTGGACGACCTGCTCGGCGGAGACTACTATGTCAACATCGACCAGTTCGCCGAGAGGGATTTCGCCGCCTATCCGACGATGATCCAGAACGATCTGGACTACTATCTCAGGAACGGAGCCGCCCAGACCCTTGCCCAGGGCGACAAGTACGGCTACGACTACTATGCCCACGTCCGCCGCGCGGAGGCATGGGCCTCAGGACGTTTCACGTTCGGCGGCTTCGAGGCGACGGTGGCCGGAAGGCTGGGATATTCGAAATTCTGGAGGGAAGGTCTTTTGAGGAAGGGTCTTTTCCCGGGACTTGACGACAACGGCAACCCGTTCACCTACAATGGGGAAATCATCACCAAGTACGACCAGATCGACGGCAGGCCGATCACCTCGAAGGGCGAGTCCGACAAGAAGGACTTCCTGACGGGATCCGGAAAGATCAACCTCGGCTACTTCATCAGCGGAGGCCACAGGATCTACGCCGACGCAGCCTACATCACCGAGGCCCCGACATTCAACCAGGCGTTCATCTCCCCGAGGACGAGGAACACCGTGATGCCTGACCTCAAGACCATCAAGACATTGACGGCGGACATCAACTACGCCTACAGCAATTCCGGCTACGATGTGCGCGTCACCGGATTCTACACCTCCATCAAGGATCAGACGGACGTGATGAGCTTCTACGATGACTCGCAGAACTCGTTCACCAACTTCGCGATGTCCGGAATCGACGAGAGGCACGTCGGAGTCGAACTCGGCTTCAAGGTGCCGACTCCGGTGCCTAACCTTTCCCTTCAGGGAGTGTTCACCTACGGCCAGTACATCTATACCTCCAACCCTACGATGTACCAGACCTTCGACAACAGCGCTGAATATGTCGCCGGAACCTACGGAGTGACAATTCCTTACTGGAAGAGCCATCCTACCGTGGACGGAAAGACCGTGCAGCACTATGTGCCTAGTACCCCGCAGCTTGCGACCAGCCTTGGCCTCGCGTGGAACAAGAACTACTGGTTCATCGACGCGGATGTGGATTTCTTCGGGAACTCCTATCTGGACATGAATCCTCTCTACAGGACGGACATGGCCACAGCCGGGCCTGACGGTCAGGTGACCGCCCAGGAGATCGAGTACATGGCCGCGCAGGAGAAGTTCAAGAACTTCATGCTCGTGAACGCCAGCGTGGGCAAGTCATGGTATATTCAGAGAAAGTACCAGCTCGGCTTCTCGATGCAGGTGAAGAACCTCCTGAACAACAGGGATGTACGCACCGGTGGCTACGAGCAGACCCGCCTTGTGGACAACACCGTCAGCAAGGAGAGATTCTACAGGTTTGATTCCAAGTACTTCTACATGAGCGGAATCAACTACATGTTGAACATTTATTTCAGATTCTAAGGATTCCAAGGTATGAAAAGAATATATTTCGCGCTGATCGCCGCCATTTTCGTCCTCGCCTCCTGCGAGGAATGGGACCAGGTCTTCACCACGGACTACGGCAAGGCTGATGTCTACGAGCCTGTGACGATGACCCCCAACACGACCATCGCCCAGCTCAAGGCTCTGTACAAGTCCGGTCCGGTGAAGATCGAGAAGGACATCGTCATCGGAGGGCAGGTGGTCTCCGATGACCGCAGCGGCAATGTTTACAAGAGCATCTACATCCAGGACGCCACGGGCGGCATAGAGTTGAAGATCGGCAAGAACGCCCTCTACAACGACTACAAGCTCGGCCAGTGGGTCTATGTCAAGTGCGGCGGCCTTACGCTCGGCGCCTACAACGGAATGATCCAGTTGGGCTACGCCGATCCTACCGGTGAATATGAGACCTCCTACATCGAGGTTCAGTACATCATTGACACTCACATATTCAGAGGTAAGATTGACACTCCGCTGCAGCCTAAGAAAGTCTCCGCCGCCGATCTTCTGAAAGAGGAGAACATCGGCTGCTATGTCGAGCTTGACGGCCTGACCTACGCCAACGAGATCTTCTGCCTGATCTACATAGACTCCTACAAGGACAAGAAGTCCTCGTCCAACAGGATATTCCTATCCGGCACAGGCAAAGACTACAAGCCGGTCGCGGATCCGACGTGGGGCATAACGACCTGGGCGATGTCCAAGCAGGGTTTCATCGGCTACCTGAATTCCGGAAAGTTCGATGACGGGGATGTGGCCGACTATTCGAGGAAGATCTCGGATCCCGAACTCAAGGCCACGCTTCTGAAGAACGCGTCGGCATATTCCGTCAGCCAGTACTTCAATATGGGCAGTCAGTCCGTGCAGATCCGCACCAGCGGCTACTCCCGCTTCGCAGACACCCAGATTGACCCGTCGGTGCTTGCCGGGACCCCGATCAATGTCAAGGGCATCCTTACCATCTACAAGGGCAATGCACAGTTCACCCTCATTGATCTTACAGGAGTGGAAATCGTTAAATAATTAAACCACATTATGAGAAAAACAATCTTAGCATTAGGAGCGATCGCTATGATGGCAGCCTGCACACAGACAAAGAACAATCCGTTCCTGGAGGAATGGAACACACCGTACGGCATTCCGCCGTTCGAGAGGATTCAGCTTACCGATTACATTCCTGCCGTCAAGGCCGGAATCGAGGAGCAGAACAAGGAACTTGAGGCCATCCTGGGCAATCAGGAGGCTCCTACCTTCGAGAACACCGTGGCGGCTTACGAGCTGTCCGGCAAGACTTTGACCAAGACGACGGCCGTGCTGTTCAACCTTCAGGAGACAGAAGGCAGCGATGAGATGAACAAAGTTGTCGAGGAGGCCACCGCGCTGATGACCGAGCACGAGGACAACATCTCGATGAACAAGGCGTTCTTCGAGCGTGTCAAGGCTGTCTATGACGCTGACCAGAGCGGACTTACGAGAGAGCAGCAGATGGTTCTCAAGAAGCTCTACCAGAGTTTCACCCGCAACGGTGTGGATCTGGAGGAGGCCGCCCAGGCAAGGCTTAAGGAGATCAACCAGAAGATCGCCGCCGCGCAGCAGAAGTTCGGCACGAACCTTCTGGCCGAGAACAACGCGTTCAAGGAGCAATTCGGTCTCCCTGTCTCATCCTACACCTCCGAGATGACATCCTGCGAGGACAGAAGCCGCCGCGAGGCGATGTTCAAGGCATATTCCTCAAGAGGAAACAATGGCAATGAATATGACAACAAGGCTCTCTGCCTTGAGATCCTGAAACTCCGCGCCGAGAAGGCCAGACTCCTTGGCTTCGACAATTTCGCAGCCTATCAGCTGGACAACAAGATGGCTCACGACCCTGCTACCGTGGACGCTTTCCTTGACAGGATCATCGGCCCGGCAGTGGCCAAGGCTAAGGAAGAGGTGGCTGACATGCAGGTGATTATGGATGAGGACATCCAGGCCGGTAAGGTGGCCGCAGGTTCGAGGATCGAGCCTTGGGACTGGTTCTACTACGCCGAGAAGGTACGTCAGCGGAAATATTCATTGGACGAGAATCTGACGAAGCCATATTTCCGGATGGAGAATGTCCGCAACGGCATATTCTTCGCCGCCAACAAGCTTTACGGCATCTCCGTCGAGCCGCTGAAGGATGTTCCGCTCTACAACCCTGCCGTCGAGGCCTTCAAGGTCATTGACGCGGACGGAAGTCTTCTTGGAATATTCTCGACCGACTATTTCCCTCGCTCTTCGAAGAGAGGCGGCGCGTGGATGACGAACTTCCGTGAGCAGTATGTTGACGCCCAGGGCAAAGACGTTCGCCCTATCGTCATCAACGTCTGCAACATGACGGCTCCGACCGACTCTCTCCCGGCCCTCTTCACCATTGATGAGGTCGAGACTGTGTTCCACGAGTTCGGCCATGCCCTTCACGGACTTCTCACAAAGTGCCACTATCCTTCCGTCAGCGGAACCAATGTCGCCCGTGACTTCGTGGAGACATTCTCTCAGTTTAATGAGAACTGGGCTTTCCAGCCGGAGATTCTCGCTGAATATGCCAAGCATTACGAGACCGGTGAGGTCATTCCTGACTCCCTCGTGGCTAAGATTAACAATGCCGGCAAGTTCAACCAGGGCTTCATGACCTCCGAGCTTTGCGCCGCGTCTATTTTGGACATGAAGTGGCACGGACTCACCGAGGAGGATCTCGCGAAGCTTTCCGAGGGAGACCAGGCCGCCAATGTGGCTGAATTCGAGAAGAAGGTCTGCCGTGAGATGGGTCTTATCGACGAGATCATCCCGCGCTACCGCACGACCTACTTCAACCACATATTCAACAGCGGCTACAGCGCCGGCTACTACAGCTATCTCTGGGCCGAGGTTCTGGACAAGGATGCCTTCGAGTACTTCCAGCAGCAGGGCATCTACAATCCTGAGGTGGCTCTGAAGTTCCGCCAGACCTTCCTTGAGAAGGGTGGCAGCGAGGAGCCTATGACCCTCTACCTCTCCTTCCGTGGCGCGCAGCCTGATCCGGGTGCTCTTCTCCGTGCCAGGGGACTGACTGAATAGTATGTGCTCTGGTCGCTGAGCTTGTCGAAGCGACCGGATGTTAAAAACGCATAATCTCCGCTGACAGTGGGGGCAGAAAAAAGGCAAATGGCAAATTTTGCACGTTACCAAAATTTGCCATTTGATTTTTCTGCCCTAAGGGTGTCGATCTGTGAATGTCTAAAGGTCTTTGGTACACGAGAAGCCTCTCTGCGGTACCAAGTACTTTAAATAATGCCTTTGGTACACGAGAAGCCTCTCTGCGGTACCAAGTGCTCTAAATAATGCCTTTGGTACTTATAACTGCCTTCTGGTGTACCAAACCTCTATAATAAGGTCTTTGGTACACGAGAGGGCTTTCTGGGGAACAAACTGAATTTATTTTGTCAAAATTATTCTGCTAAAATAATTTTGGCAGAATAATTTTTTGTTATATTTGCCGTAGATGGGATTAACTATGGACAATTATATCAATCCGTTCTTTGTCGCGGGAAGGATTCCTCCAGAATTTTTCTGTGACAGGGACACAGAAACCAAGCGGTTGACGGGCTGCATATTAAATGGGGAAAATGTCGTTCTGACCTCCCCGAGGAGGGTCGGGAAGACGGAGCTTATTTATCATTGCTTTGATGAAGAGAGGCTGAAAGACAAGTTTTTCGTGATATTCGTGGATATTCTTCACACCTCCAGTCTGAGGGAACTTATAATGGAGTTCGGAAATGGGGTTTTCAAGAAGGTCGCGAGGCATAGTGACAAACTTATGAAGTCTTTCGCTTCGACTCTAAGGTCGCTTCAAGGGAGTTTTGGATTTGATCCGGTGAGTGGAAAGCCGACATTCAACGTCCGTCTGGGGGATATAACCGCTCCTGAATATACCATCGAGGAGATATTCGAATATTTGGAGAAGGCGGACAGGCGCTGCATTGTTGTCATTGATGAGTTCCAGCAGGTTGTGAAATACCGCGAGAAAGGTGTGGAGGCATTGCTGAGGGCGAATATTCAGCGCTCTTCCAACTCTAATTTTATCTTTTCCGGCAGTGAGAGGAGGATAATGGATCAGATGTTTCTGGACTCAAAGAGGCCGTTTTACCAGAGTGCGACCAATTTGAGTATGGATCCGATTGACAGGGGCGTTTATGCTCGGTTTGCGCAGGGTCTGTTCGCAAGGTATGGAAAGACAGTTGCGGAAGATTGTGTCCACAAGGCTTATGATGTGTTTGAGGGAATAACCGCTTATGTGCAGAGAATAATGCACGATGCGTTTACGGAGACGGCTACAGGTGGAACCGCGGATGTCGATCTTGTGGACAATATGACGGACCGCTTTATCGAGGAGAGTTCCAGACGCATCCGGGAGCAACTTTCGGTAATAACGGAGCAGCAGAAAGAATTGCTGTATGCGATTCATTCAGAAGGTATTGCTAAAGGTCTGACGGCTTCGGCGTTTGTGAAAAGACACAGGCTGAAGTCCGCAAGCTCCGTCCAGTCCGCGACCAAACAACTCCTTGAGATGGATCTTATTACAAAAGAGGGCAATGAATATACTCTCTCGGATCCATTGCTGAAACTTTGGCTAACACGTGAAATCCAATAATTCATTAATATTATGAAAAGAATGTTTTTGACCCTCCTTCTTGGAGGAATGACGCTTTCGGCGGTTGGTGGGCCTGCTGAAGTGACCGACGAGGCGAGGCTTCTGAGGTTCCCGGCGACGAACGGGACGGAAGTTGTGTTCTCTTACGCCGGCGACCTGTTCACGGCACCGCTTGGCGGAGGCGAGGCGCGTCGCCTGACCTCACACATCGGCTACGAGATGTTCGCGCACTACTCACCGGACGGCAAGACGATCGCCTTCACCGGGGAATATGACGGCAACCGTGAGGTTTACATCATCCCGGCGAAAGGCGGTGAGCCTGTCCGTCTGACCTACACGGCCACCAACGGACGTGACGACCTCGGTGACAGGATGGGACCTAACAACATCGTAATGGGATGGACACCTGACGGAAAGAACATCATATTCAGAAACCGCACTGGCGATGGCTTTTCCGGCAAGCTTTGGACGGTTTCCGTGAACGGCGGGATGCCTCAGGAGATTCCGCTTCCGGAAGGAGGTTTCTGCTCCTATTCGCCTGACGGAAAGAAACTTGCTTACAACCGGGTGATGAGAGAGTTCAGGACCTGGAAATATTACCGTGGCGGAATGGCCGACGAGATCTGGGTCTATGACGGCAGGAAGGTCGAGAAGATCACCGACAACCCGGCACAGGACATCTTCCCGATGTGGGTAGGCGACGAGATCTATTTCGCGTCCGACCGTGACATGACGATGAACCTATTCGTTTACAACACGAAGACCAAGGCCACGGCCAAGGTGACATCGTTCGATGACTATGACGTGAAGTTCCCGAGCACGAACGGCAGACTCGTTGTGTTCGAGAAAGGAGGCTACCTCTACAAGCTGGATCCTTCCACGAAAGCCGTGGAGCAGATCCACATCACCCTCGGCTCCGACCTTGTCTATGCCCGTGCCGAGAGGATGAATGTCGGCAAGAAAGGCCGCTCATCTTTCAGCCTCTCACCTGACGGAAAGAGAATGGCCATTACCGCCCGCGGAGAGGTCTTTGACGTGCCTGTCGGAAAGGGAATCACGAGAAATATAACCAAGACCCCTGGCTCGAACGAGCGCAGCGCCGACTGGAGTCCTGACGGAAAGTACATCGCCTTCATAGGTGACGGAACAGGGGAGACCGAGGTCTATCTCTACGATGTCGCCGCCGGTGGCGAGCCTGTCCAGGTCACCAAGGACAACGACACCTACATCCGTGACCTTCAATGGAGTCCGGACAGCAAGCACATCCTTTACACCGACAGAAAGAACCGCATCGTTGAGGTCGATCCGTTCGCCAAAACCAAACGGACTGTTCTTCAATGCCCTGAACAGGAAATAAGGGATGTTGAATATTCCCCTGACAGCAAATGGCTTACCTACAGCCGCCCGGCACCGAACAAAATGAGCGTGGTCTATGTCTATAACCTCGCTTCCGCCAAGGAATATCCTGTCACGGAGAAATGGTACGACTCCAGTTCCCCGACATTCTCAACAGATGGTAAATACTTGATATTCACATCTGACAGGGATTTCCGTCCGATCTACAGCAGGATCGAGTGGAACTTCGCCTACACGGACAGAAGCGGAGTTTATATGACGATGCTCGCTGCCGGCACACCTTCACCGCTGCTGCCGACTGACAGCGAGTCCGCCGTGGCTTCAGACGCTTCTGAATCAGAAGATGTTTCCGCACCGGCTGAGGCTGACAAGAAACCGGCCAAAGGCGGCAAGGCTTCCAAAGACCAGAAGGACGCTAAGGCTTCGGGCAAGAAATCCGAGGATGTGAAGATTGACGTGGACGGTCTTCTTTACAGAACCATCAAGCTCCCGGTCGGAGGCTCACGCTCATATTTCTCTGACGGCAAGAAGCTCTGGTACAGGGATGGTCGTGGTACTCAGGTGCTTGATTTCGAGACCGGTAAGTCTGAGCAGTGTTCTGAAGGAATGATCTTCTACCGTCCGGGCGACAAGAAGGCTCTCTCGACCGCCAAAGGCAAGTGGACAGCCGTCAACTTCCCGTCCGCGAAAGTCGGCGGAGGCGAGGCAATCGACCTTGATAACATGTACACGACAGTGGATTACGCCCAGGAGTGGCCTCAGATCTTCGACGAGGTCTGGAGAGCGTTCCGCGACGGCTACTATCTTGAGAATATGCACGGCCGCGACTGGAAGGCCGTCAAGGAGAAGTATGCAGCTCTCCTGCCTTATGTCAAGACCCGTCTTGACCTCAATTACGTGATCGGCGGAATGATCGGCGAGGTCGCCAGCGGTCACGCCTACGTCAATCCGGGCGACTACCCTAAGCCTGAGCGCATCCCGATGGGCCTTCTCGGTGCTAAGATGAGCAAGGACAAGAGCGGTTACTTCAAGATCAATCACATTTACTCCGGCGCTGTCTATAGGAACGAACTCCGCTCACCGTTGACCGAACCGGGAATGAATATCTCCGAGGGCGATTTCATCACAGCCATTGACGGACAGTCTCTTAAGGACGTTGACAACATTTACAGGCTTCTCGTCGGCAAGGCCGGCAAACTCGTCGAGTTGACGGTCAGCAAGTCAGCCGCCGAGGGAGGCCGCAAGGTCGTGGTCAAGCCTATCGCCGATGAATATCCTCTTGAGCACTACGAGTGGGTGATGAGGAACATCCGCACCGTCGAGGAGAAATCCGGCGGCAAGGTCGGCTACATCTACATTCCTGACATGGGACCTGAGGGACTGAACGAGTTCGCACGCTGGTACTATCCTCAGCTCGACAAGGAGGCTCTCATCATCGATGATCGTGCCAACGGTGGTGGAAACATCTCTCCGATGGTCATCGAGAGGCTTCTCCGCAAGGTCTACAGGATGACGATGTACAGGAACTCCAACCAGAACGGAACCATCCCGGAGGCTACCCACACCGGTCCTAAGGTGCTGCTGATCAATAAATATTCCGCTTCGGACGGCGACTTGTTCCCGTGGAGCTTCAAGGCCAACAACCTTGGAACCGTGATCGGAACGAGGACTTGGGGTGGCATCGTGGGCATCAGCGGCTCACTGCCTTACATGGACGGAACCGACGTGCGCGTGCCGTTCTTCACCAACTACGACGCGGCGACGGGCCAGTGGATCGTCGAGAACCACGGTGTCGATCCGGACATCCTGCTGGACAATGACCCTGTTAAGGAATATGCCGGTGAGGATCAGCAGCTTGACAAGGCCATCGAGGTTGCCCTTCAGCAGATCAAGAACCGCAAGCCACTTCCGAAGACCCCGGCTCCACGTACCTTCGTGGATCTTGGACTGCCTCAGATCAAGTAACTGATTACCAAGACACTGAAATATGAAGACAACAGGAATCCGGCCGGCCATTCTGGCGGCAATGTTTATTGGTCTTACATTGAGTTTATGCGGATGTGGCGCGGCCACGGCGCCGGAATCCCTCCGGTGCGAGTACCAGGAAGGCGATGACATCGTGATTGACACCCAGGTCCCAAGGCTCTCCTGGATAAACAACACGACCCAGACGGCGTGGCAGGTGCTGGTGGCGACGGACAGGAATGCCCTCAAGGAAGGCAAGGCCGACATCTGGGACTCGGGTAAGACGGTTGGTGCCGAGTCGCATCTGGTGGCATATTCAGGCCCGGCTATGGAGTCCATGAAGGACTATTGGTGGACGGTCAGGATCTGGGACGGCAAGGACAAGGTCTCCGCCTGGGCGAGACCTGCCCGCTGGACGACCGGAATGTTCAGCGAAAGTGACTGGCGGGCGAAGTGGATAGGTGCCTCATGGCAGGATGACAGCGTTCCGGAGGCGGACAACTCCGCACCCATATTCAGAAAGGAATTTACTGTCAGAGAGGGACTTGTCCGTGCGAAGGCATTTGTCTGCGGACTTGGCTGGTTCGAGATGTCCCTCAATGGCAGGAAGGTCGGAGACGATTATTTCGTTCCTGGCCTGACGGATTACACGGCCAGACCGGCGCTTCTCACCAATCCGCGGATCCCGCTGGAGCCGGAAGTCACCGCCTACAGAACCCTGTATCTCGCCTACGACATCACCGACAAGATCGGCAAGGGGGCGAACGCCGTCTCGATGCTCCTTGGGAGCGGCTATTTCCATGAAGGGTTGTTCAACAACAACACCATAGCGAACTACGGCTACCCGAGGTTCATCCTGCAGATGGCGCTTGAATATTCAGACGGAGCCATTGAATATGTCTGCTCGGACACCACATGGAAGGAGGCTCACTCTCCGGTCGTGTTCAGCAACCTCTACCAGGGAGAAGTCTATGATGCCAACTTTGAGATTCCGGGATGGAACAAGCCAGGATTGGATGACTCCTCATTGAGCCACGCCGTCCTGAAGGAAGCTCCGCAGGGCAGGCTGACCGCCAACATGGGACCGACTGACAAGGTGCTGGAAACCCTTAAGCCTGTCAGTTTCGAGCGTCTGGAGGACGGCACGTTCAAGATTGATTTCGGCAAGGTCATCTCAGGATGGGTCAAGCTGGACGGCGTGAATGTCAGGAAAGGAGACACACTGAGGGTTAACCACCTGTCCGAGTATCCGGCCGGCAGGTGTGAATATGTCTGCGCTTCCGACGGCAAGGTCACGACAAGCCCTCGGTTCACCTGGTACGTGTTCCGGGAGGCGATAGTCTCCGGGATGGAGAACCTTGACGCCTCACAGGTCGTGGCAGAGTCGGTCGGCAGCAATGTGAAGCCTGACGCCGAGTTTGACTGCTCGAATCCGTTGTTCTGTCAGATCGAAAAGATCTGGAGACAGTCGCAGGTGGACAACATGCATGCTGGAGTGGCTTCCGACTGCCCTCACCGGGAGAGACTTCCTTACACCGGCGACGGCGAGGTAGCCATGCCGATGGTTCTCGCCAACTTCGATGCCGCCTCCTTCTACAACAAATGGATCGGCGATGTCAAGGGCAGTCAGAATCCGGAGTCAGGCTATGTTCCGAACGGCGCTCCGTGGGAGCCATGCTGTGGAGGAGGCCCGGCCTGGGGAGCCGCCATCTGTGTCATGCCTTGGGAGTTCTACAACAGCTACGGTGACAAGACGCTTCTCGCCGACTGCCTCCAGCCGATGAAGGATTTCGTGCGCTACTACGACACCTGGCGGGCAGAGGACGGCACCTCGTCCTTCCACAAGCCTACGCCTCAGGGCGCGCCTCTCTACTGGTACAACCTCGGCGACTGGGCTCCGGCATTCGGCCTGCCTCAGGACGAACTCGTCCACACATTCTTCTATTGGTTGTGCGCCGACATCACATCGAAAGCGGCCAAGGTGCTTGGAGACGAGGCGGGAGCCGCCGCATATTCCGCCAAGGCCGAAGGGATCCGTGACGCCTTCAACAAACGGTTCTACGATCCTGAGACAAAAAGCTACGGGGATTTCGGCTCCAATGTCTATGCCTTGTACATGGGTGTTCCCCGCGAGAGACTTGAGGATGTGCGCGCCACACTTCGCGACGAGCTGATGGTCAAGTACAACGGCCATGTCAATGTGGGATTCGTCGCTCACCGCTTCCTTTATGAGACGCTTGCCCTGAACGGAATGAACGATGTCGCTTGGACGCTCCTCAACCAAAAGGACTTCCCGAGCTTCGGATGGTGGCTTGAGCAGGGTGCGACAACCACGTGGGAGCAGTGGAACGGCAACGATTCGCGCAACCATCCGATGTTCGGTGGCGGTCTCGTCTGGTTCTACAGGATGCTTGCGGGAGTGCGCACTGATCCGGAAGAGCCTGGCTACAAGCACATCATCATCCGTCCGGTTCCAGTCCGTGAGCTGGGCGAAGTCTCCTACACGACGGCGACTCCTTACGGAACGTTGGTCTCCAAAGTCACGGTGGACGGTGACAAGGTACGCATGGAAGGCCGGATTCCTTTTGGAACCCACGCCACGGTCTATGTCCCGAAAAACACGGATGTCGCCATCCTTGACCCGCAGGACGACTCCAGCTACGAGATCCACAGCATCGGCCCTGGAGCCTATTCCTTCTGATGCGGGTGTCGGTGGCATTGGCATTGACAAGAAATGGACGGCCGGCGGCGGTTACACTTCTTTCTCCATTTCCGGTGCCGATGCCGACAAAGTGATGGACGGCGGCATGCCAGGATTCTACTTTGGTGTCAATTATGATTACGCTTTTTCCACGATCGATGGTCTTACGGTTGAGCCTGGACTTTATTTCATACACTACGGCAGGGATCATGTTGACCCATGGTCTGACTTTAAGGTCAACCGCAATACTTTCTATGTAGGCATAGGTTTCACCTTCTGATTTCAGCCCATATTAACAGGCAGGTCATAAAGTTATCCGGTCACTGAACATCTCGAAGTGACCGGATTTTTTATTTCGTTGAAACTTGAACTTGTAACCAATAACCTTTGGTTGCAATTCCTCTCCTGGATATTTTCATATTTTCGCACCATGAAACTATTCAGGATATTCAACACTTTTGTTGTGTCCGCATTTGCCGTGGTTGCTTTTTCTTCATGCTCAGGCAATGAGACAGACTATGCGTTGGACGTTGCGGAAAACCTTATCTGGACAAGGCCGGACAGCTCGCTGTCTGTGCTTGGGTCTGTGGACACGTTGAGATTGAGGCCGGAATCGAGTCGCGCGAGATTCTCCCTGCTTTATGCGATGGCGCTGGATAGAAACTGTATCGACACGGCTGACATCAGTGTCCTCAGCCTGGCGGTCAGATATTATGATCGCCACGGCTCTGACACCGATCGGATGATGTCGTACTATTATCTTGGCAGACTTTACTATAATGGAGGCGATTATCTCTCCGCTGTCAAATGCTATATGCAGGCGAAGGAATATTCAATGCGTTCTGTCGATCTTGTCTTCAGAGGCTTGATTTCCTCCGCCATTTCGGATGTATATGCGCAGAACAACAATTTCCCCGAAAAGATCAGATATTCAAAAGAGGCTCTTGACTGTTTCAGTGAGGCGGGTGATTCCTGCAGGACTTGGATAACGACAGGACGTCTGGCTTCTTACTATGCGGATTGCAAGGACTGGGACAAATCGGACAGCCTTTATTCGATATTCCTTTCCAGTCCTCCGCATGACACCGCGGTCTTGGCTGAACATTTGTTCAATATCGCCAGATACTCTCTTTTCCGTCCGGAGCCAAATCCGAGGCAAAGCGTGGCGATATTTCAGAAAGCGGTTGATGAATATGGTGGGAAACCTTCCGCGATTGATTATGCCTCTTTTGCTTATGCCTTGGACAATATAGGCTGCCATCGTGCGGCGGACAGCATCTTTTCCCAATTGGAGGAGAGAGTGAACGGCTCTGTTCCGTTAATGATTTGGAAGTACCGTGTGCTCAAACATCGGAGAAAGTTTCAGGAGGCTTTGAATATGCTCGAACAGTCTGTGGTCTTGCAGGAAGAATCATTGAACGCCACTTTGAACCAATCCGTCACTCAAGCGCAGTCGGATTATTTCAAGACCAAGTCAGAAATGATGGAAAAAGACCATGACATGCAGATTCTTGTCAGATGGATTGTCGTTTTGCTTTCGGTGATCGGCCTGTTTGTTGTCATCACGGTCTATATGCACGGCAAACGAAAGTGGGCGAGGCGGATGAGCGAGATGTCCATGATCAACGAGGAGGTAAGCTCCAGGCTTTCCAAGGAGCACGATGCTTTGTCGGACAAGGAACTTGCCTTGAGGAATCTCAGGAGGAAGTATGTTTCAACCTACAAGCGTCAGTACAGCCAATTGAATGATCTATGTGTGGAATATTGGGAGACGGCAGGAAGCGGAAAGGAGAAGGAGAGAATCTATGTGAAGGTGAAGAGGCTTGTCAGTGTGATTGATGATTGCAACCAGAAGAAACTGGAGCGGATGATAGACGAGAATCTGGACGGAATCATGGGGAAGCTGCGAGCGGATTTGCCGGACGCTACAGACAATGAGTTCCGTTTCATCGCACTGAATATCCTCGGATTTGATGCCAAGACCATCGCCCGCATCATGGGCTACACGGTGCAGAGTGTCTATACGAAACGGGCTCGTATGAGGGCCAAGATCTCCGAAATCGTCTCTGAGAACAAGGATTTTTACCTTGACTTTATAGGTTGACAAACGTAAAAGTCTGATATTTAATTTGTTCAGGAATCCATTATTCTTTCCTGCCAGTATAACTGTCTGAAATTGAGCCCGATATGCGCACGTGTTGAGATTCTTGACTTTAACATAGGCTTAATTCATTGTGTCTTAATAATATACTGATGGCGGCTGTTAATACTTTTTTTCATTGAAATAATGCTCTTTCTTGCGACCTTTGCGAAAACCAAATATAAAACCAATTATGCGAAAAGTTTTATTTGCGCTGCTCGCGCTGACTTTCATCAGTCAAACGTATTCTCCGTGTAAGAGTAAGGACGAGACGCTTGTTGTGTTGATCGTCCTGGAAAACACAAAGCCATCCTCGTCCACGAACCGTTCTTTGGCGCAATGCCCTATAGACGGTTACTACCACACCTTGACGAATATGGTAGAGCTGTCCTTCAAGTCTAACCTTGGAAACGTGTTTGTCACGCTGGACAATATGACGACGGGCGAGACTTATGAATATTCCGGCAGCAGTGCCGCAGGGGTGATGATGATGCCTGTGTCTTCCAATTCTTGCTACACGATGAACATTACCACGGAGTCGGGACGTGTCTTCACAACCTCGTTCCTGACCGGTGATGTCTACGAGGACGAATAGTCCGTGATAACCAACTAACCATTATTGTTTTCATCAACCACCATGGATGCGGTAATGAATTATCGCATCCATGTTTCAGTGGTTTCAGACGTGGCTGTTATTTCGTAAGATAAAGCTTTGCGATGACGCGGTTGTCCTCTTCGTTTATGTTGTTCAGGATCTCAGGATTGCTGAGGCGTTTCTTGAGGGAGGACGGGAACGTGCTGATCGTGGCTGGTTCCAGAAGACAGTAGATGATACCGTCTTTCATCTCCTTGAATGAACCGGCGAACACATCCTGACCAGGTTTGCCAGTGCTGAACCAATGCCAGTCACCGCCGCTCAGCAGGCCATAATAGGAATCCTGATCCATAACCGTAATATGTCAGCACGCCTTCATCCGTCAGCCAAGACATTGATCCAAGATCCATTTCCGGGAATATCTTCGAGTCGATCATATTCCCGTCCAATGAGAATCTTTGAAGTTTCGAAGGGGTTGAAAAGACGCAAAGGTTTCCGTCACGGTACTGGATGTCATTTATTCGAATATACTCCTCGGGCCCGTTGCCTTTCTGTCCGATGCGCCCAAGGAATTTTCCGTCAGCGGAATAGCGGAATATGTTGTTGTTGATCAGATCCATCACGATATAGGAATCCCCGGCGATGGTCAGGTCTGTGACGCCGCCGACCAGATGCTCGCTGTCTGTTTCCAATGGTATCAACTCGATTGAGGAAATGTTTTCCGCCAAAGGATTGATGGTGTTGTTGAACTCCACGGCCACATTGCCGTCCGCATTCACATTATGACCGGTGCATCCGATCGCCATGAAAGCCAAAATGCCCAAGGTCAAGATTGTGGTAAGTTGTCTGTTCACAACAAAACGTTTTTGGCTGTCCGGCAAAGATAATGTTTTTCTCGAGAATTATATCTAACTTAGCAACGACTAAAGACGATTTTGAATATGCTGCTTGAAAACATCCGCAACTCATACGGTTTGGCTAAACGTGTCTGCTTATTCTGTTTGCTTCCCATTCTTCCACTGTCCTGTGCCGAAGGCGAAGTTGACCTGCTTAAGCCATTTGGCGATGTGAAAAGACTGTCTCCGAACAAGACGGTTGACAACATTCTCGATTGCGAGCCGTTTGGATTTGCCGTTAGGGACTCCTTTGTCTTTTTCTATAGCTCAATGATGGGGGAGGATCAGCTTTTGGCCGTAAACATGAATGGCGACGAACGGTACGCGGCGTTGAAGGATGGCCGTGGGCCGGGAGAGGCGATTCATGTCAATTCGATAGCGTTGTCAGGAGACACCCTTAATGTCGAGGCGGAACCTGAGATGACGCTTCAATATAGGATTGATTGTATCCCTGAAACATCGCTGAAGCCATTCAATGTGATTGAGCATCCCGGAGTGCTGAGTCGCGGGGAGATGACGGCCTTTTTGCATAACTATGATGATCCGGAGAACTCGACGATGTATGCGTCCATTCCGAGAAACGACTCTACGGTAGTGTATTGGGGAACATTCCCTGAAGAGGACAAAATGGAGTATCCGGCTTTTGACGAATCGAAGCAGACCGCCTATCAAGGGAATCTTTTCATTTCCCCGGATTGTACAAAAGCCGCGTTTGTCTTTTACTATGCGATAGGGTTCGATGTGTTGGATCTAAGCGGACATACTGTACGACACTTCATCTGGAAATACCCGCAGGTGAAGATACAATATGTTGACATGCTTAGTGTCAACCTGGTAAAAGGTGCGGACGGCTGGCAGAGAGGTTTTTGCGACGCCGGCGTCACGGATGAGCATATTTATCTGTTGTATAATGATGCTGGTACCTCATATGTCTTGGTATATGATTGGGATGGAGAGCCTGTAAAGGCGTATTCGTTTGAAGAAGAGGTTATTAAGATATTCGTGGAACCAACGGGGACAAAGTTATATACATTGTCCGCCGATGAAGATTCCAACTGCGACCTGAACATCTACACCCAGATTTGACTGTTTCAGTGGGTGAACAATCGCAAGGTGGTTGTTTATCCGTAGTGTGAAGGGTTTTATGAGAAAAGGGGTAATAATATTACTAAGTCTGTTGATGGTTGTGTCGTGCAAAGGCACAAAGAGTGACTGTGCGGTTGACAGGACCATTGAATGCAGGGAGTCGCAGATACGGCCGGATATTCCTGAATATGTCAAAGAGGTTACTTTTCTTCCATTGGAGGCGGGAGACAACACGTTGCTGGGCTCTGTGGATAAGGTGGCTTTTTATAATGATCTGATTTATATCGCTGACTATAGCTCCCGGAAGATTCTGGCCTATGATATGAACGGCAAGCTTTGTTTCGTCCTTGACAGGCAGGGCAGAGGGCCTGGTGAATATCTTGAGGTCAAAAGTTTCACGGTGGACTCTGATAACCTTTACGTTTTGGACAATATCGGCAAGAAGTTGCTTGCCTATGATCCGTTGACGGGGGAATATAAAGCATCCAGAGAGATGCCTATAGTCGCTTGGGACGTTGAGGTGCTGTCAAATGGCGACCTTATTTTCGCGTTTGTCACCGCGGGCGGAAAATTGTCAAAAGAGCAACCGCCATATCGCTTGTTTGTGACAGACAATGATTTGAATATCAAAATACAGATGCTTGGCTATGGCGAAAAAGAAAGCTCAGATGCCTTCGGCTATGGTCGTTTTTTCTCCACTTACAGGGACAAGATCTTGTTCTGCTCCTACGGCAACGACGCATATTATGTTCTGGATCGCGGCAATGGTGAGATCATTGAAACAGTCGGGATTGATTTCGAGAATAAAGCATCCCGTAAAGACAAGAATGATGTGTCCCTAATAAACAGCTTCACGCATTTGGGCTCTGTGCCGATTGTTTGCGGAGATTATCTTTTTTGTGACATCACGACAAAAGATGCCGGTGGCGGTTATTGCCTTTATGGCTCAAACACAAATGGTTTTGTCTCCAATCCGGAAAATGGAGGCCGGAACTGTATGCTGGAACCAGTTTGCAGCTATGCCGATTCTTTCGTGAGTGTGCTTGAGGACAGGGATATGTATGACTTTATCGTCTCCACAGGCTTCCAGAAGGCCGGTGAGGATGCCGAGAATGCTCTTGACAGCGGTTCTCTGGTTCTTCTGTTTTATCATATGATATGAGTTCGGACCCGCGGTTGGTTGTGAGAAACCATGCGCACCTGGAATCGCATCCGATTGACAGTGATAGAGTTGGCACTCCAGGTGCGAGCGGATTCGCACACCTGAGAGTTGGTGGCTTCGCTACAGGGCGTTCTATTGGCACCTAAGACTTCCAGGTGTGAAAAACTCCGCGCACCTGGAACCGCATCGGCTTGACAATGATTGAGTTGGTGCTCCAGGTGCGAACAGATTTGCACACCTGAGAGTTGGTGGTTTCGCTACAGGGCGTTCTATTGGCACCTAAGACTTCCAGGTGTGAAAACCTCCGCGCACCTGGAACCGCATCGGCTTGACAATGATCGAGTTGGTGCTCCAGGTGCGAGCGGATTCGCACACCTGAGAGTTGGTGGCTTCGCTACAGGGTGTTCTATTGGCACCTAAGACTTCCAGGTGTGAAACCCTCCGCGCACCTGGAACCGCATCGGCTTGACAATGATCGAGTTGGTACTCCAGGTGCGAACAGATTTACACACCTGAATGCGATGCTTTATACTTTTGGTTAAGTGATTGATAATTAGTGTCTTAATTGGCGTAAAAATGAGAAAATGAATTTCAACCCACTTTAAACTAATTAAGGATTAGGGAATCATATTTGTCATAAGTGAAACTATTTTTCATTGTATAACCAACTTTTCTACCGAACTTTGTAGCCCAAAATCTACACTATATGAAACTGAACGGATTAAAGGTACTATCACTATCAGCGATTCTAATTCTGATTGTTTTGCTGCCATCCTGTAGGGAAGGCGGACAAAAGGCTGTGACTCCTGCTGAAATTGTAGTTAAAGTCGATGTCTCGGAATCAGATAAATATTTCGATGCCTCTCAAATTGCTGATCTCGAGAAAGTCATTCCCCTTGAGACTGTCGGCGACGCACTCGTTGGCGAGATTGACAAACTTGAGATGGACGACAACCACATAGTGATTCTGGACAAACGGATGCGCGCTGTCTGGCTGTTTGGGACTGATGGCAAGTTTATCCGCAGGATCGGGTGTCTGGGCAATGGTCCAAAGGAATATGTCTCACTTGATGATATGTGCTTTGACAAGGAAAACGGAACTGTCTGGATTTGGGATAGGGTCAAGCAGGTAATGCTTGAATATGACCTGACCGGCGAGCTCTTGAAAGAGGTTGCGACGGGTTTCAGCTCGAACGTCTTCGCAAGGACAAAGGATGGCTTCTGGCTTTATTACTCCTACCTTAAGAATCCAGACAATAACAGCCTCATTCTTGTCAATGAAGAAATGGATCACCTTTTGAAAGGCTTTTTCCCGACAAAGGAGCCTTTCCCGGTGTCTTTAAGCTCTGGCTTCACCTCTTGGGCCGGGAAGGAATATTTCTACTTCCCTCTATCAAACGTCCTGTATTCACTGGAGGGAACGGAAGCGCGCCCTTACATTGAATTTGATTTCGGAGAGCGGACATTGCCATATTCAAAAATAATGAATATGTCCTGCGAGGAATATGATGCTTTAGTTGGTTCGGGCTCTTATTTGGGAGGTTTGAACAATATCCGGCTGTCTGACAAGTATTGCTTTTTCCGGTTCTCGTCGACCGTCCAGGATAAATATGTCACCGCCTATTATGGTGTTTTAGACCTTAAGACATCAGCGGTTGAGGTATTTTCTTACTTGAATGTTTCGGATTTGCTTGTGGATTTTTCGTCTCTCTTGTGTGTGACGGCTAACGAAGAATTGGTATATTCTATTTATCCAAGTAAGCACAACCCGATTTATTACGACGAGTTGCGGACATTGGTTCCGGATGTGACGGAAGATTCGAATCCGATTTTGGTGTTGTACAAGCTGAAATAAGTTACCGTATGGTGCTCTAACCATTTAATAAGTAGTTTGTTAAGAACGCTGTATTATCTGCTTTAGGCTTTGCCTTGCAGCTATCTTGCGGCTTGGTGAACGTTGCGTATGAGTACTGGTGGTTGGATGCAAAGATGTAAAAAAACCGGTATTTGTGGAAATATTTTTCCGATATTTGTGGGAATAGCGCTTGGGGCGATGGAAAGCCGTAAAGAAGATGCCTCAAATAAACTTGTAATTTGATAATAACAAATGAGATCAATTTATGCTATTATGTTGGCCATATTACTATTGGCCACTGGTTGTAGTGATTCATACTGCCCTTCGTTGGATAAGGTTGTCACAGTGGAGGAAAGTGATTTCTATGAGATTTCTCTTTCCGGACTCAAGCCAAGGGAAATAGATCTTGACTTGATGGGGATTATCGGAGCCCGTTATTGCGACTCTTTGTTGATTGTCACGACTTTGGGGACGGACCGGTTGCTTCACTTGTACGATCGCCATTGTCTGGAGCGCAAAGGAGACTTTTTCACCAAGGGACGAGGACCGAAAGAATTGTTATTTCCATTATTCGGAAGTTCTCTGAGCCTGGATAACGAATCTGGCTCATATATGATGCGTTTTGTGGACCGATATTCTGACCGTCTTGTAGAGGTGAATCTTTCAGAGTCCATTATGAATAAAGATCTTGTTTTAAAAGAACGTGAGTTTAAAAGCGGGGAGGAACTCTTCACGGCGCTGCCTTTGGACGGATCCCGTTGCTTTATGAAGCGAATGGTTCAGAATGGCACTTGTTTGGAACGTTATGTCCGGAATGTCGAAGGAACAGAAAGTATGAGCCAGCCAATGCTCAAGTTAAACTCCTGTCAGATAAGCAATAATGATGGCTATAATATTAATTTGTTTTCAGGAACAGTTGGTTATAACAGCTCTCGTCATCTTATTGTTGAGGCGATGTGTCTGTTGAATCTTGTTCAGGTATATCCTGTTGAGGGCGATGGCGGTTACACATTGTGCTATGGAAAGACTATGCCTGACATCCGTGTCCTTGAAAAGCAGTCGCCTCAATTATGCACTTATCATACAGCTTTGTCATTGAATGATAGTTACTTCTCTGTTATGTACACCGATGAACGTGTGAGTGGGACGACAAAGGAAATCCACGGCTATGCCTGGGATGGCAGTCCATTGTTCCGAATACCATTGCCTTCGAATATTACCAAATATGACATCGACAGTAAGACCGGATCCTTATTGACGGTCGATGAGGAAGACCATATCCGGGAGTACAGTATTGAATATCTAAAGTCGTAAGGAGAGACCTGAGAGGATCTCATTTGATGTGTGATGTATAATTGTACAAGAATATGTTATTCTAAAAAGCACTAATATGAAAAAGTATTGTTTGATTTCATTTGTTTCCATCCTTTTTATTGGTGGATTATTTGTGACAAGTAAACTTATCGTTAATGATTCTTATGTTTTGTTTAATGCGAATGTAGAGGCTTTGTCGAACGAGGAGAGTTCGTCAGGCATTCTTACTTGTCATAATGATTATTTTTATAAGGAAGGCTATTCTGTCCGAGATTGTGGAAATTGCAGTATGCAGTACGATCATAAGGCATCTTTTTGGGCATTACCTGACATATGTAAGAAATGAAATATTGGTACAAATTTATTGCTATTATAGGAGTAATATTAACTTCTTGTGAGAATAAATCTACCACGACAGTTTCTTTTCCTCAAAGAATTGTCGTAGAGAATTTTCCTAAAAATGAATCTCTTTCAGAATGTAGAAGTTTTTCAGTAGAAGCTGTAGGCGTGATAGATATCGCAGTCAAAAATAGATTGTTGCTGTTGGCTTCATCTTCGGATAGGGATAAGTATATATCAGCTTATAGTTTGGATGATGGTGCCTTTATCGGTAACGCCTTAAAAAAGGGAAGGGCGAACGGTGAGTTAAGAGGTGCTAAAAGTTTTGGAGCTCTTGGTCTTAGGACCTTTGGTGATAAACTTTATTCTTATACTTTTGATGGACAGAATAATCTGATTCGCATTGATTTATCGGAGTCTTTCAAACAGGAGCATACGGTGTTTGACCTGATTATTGAAAGAGCCCCGCTAGAGATTCCGCGTGCTTGTTATTGCAACGATTCCCTGTTTTTGATAACTTCTGCTGCGGATGATTTCAAAAGCAGAATCAGATCTTTATTAAATGTGAATGGGGTTAATGACGTACCTGAGCACCTCAAGTTTCTGAATAAGGTTAGCGTAAAGAATCCAGATGATATTAATGTTCTGTCAACATTAGTGGCATTTGATTCAGAGCGTCAACTTGTGGTGGAGGCAGGACTTCAGCAGAATTCAATACAGTTGTATTCATTGTATGACGATTTCGCTCGGACAATCATTATTGGAAAGCATTTGATGTCTATTGAACAGTTGGCAGCGGAGAGAGATGATCTGATAAGAGATCAATATGTACATATAAATGCTTATGATAGTTATTTTGCTGCCTTGTATTATGATGCCACTGAAGAAGAACAGTATAAAGAAGAAAAACTGCCCCGACTTCAGTTTTTCTCTTGGAACGGAGATCCAATCTGTGAACTTTTGGTGCCTTTCCCTGCTTCATCGTTTGACATTGATCATTCAAAAGGAAAGATGTATTTTTTGGACCGTATATCCGAGTCTATCAACGAATGTCCCTTGCCAGATTACTTAATTTGGGAATAACAAATCGAAAGAAATTTGGGTAAACCTAGATAGGTAAAAAATGACAAGATGGATTATTACATTAGTTGCGCTAAGTGTGACTCTGTGTGGGTGTTCTTCAAGGAATATCTCCTTGGCGGTTTTCGAGAATGTGAAGTCTGTAAGGGAATTCCCCTGTTCGTCTACGCTTGAGAACGGTGAGGATTTGAACTTTGTCCCAGCAGGAGCCCTTGATATTGCTATAATTGGAGATACTATAATATTCTCGGTACCCTCTGAAAAATTTATATATGCTTATGACATAGCAGATGGAACTTGTCTGGGCTCATTTCTTCGTAAGGGAAACGGTCCTTATGAGTTTCTCAATCCGCCTTTTATGCAAGATTTGGTGATTTCTGATGGTATTGTCGGCATTTATGATCCTGAAGGACATTTCTATGATTTTGACCTTGAACAGTCAATTAATCAAAGTGTGCCGAAGGTCATAAAAGACATTGAAAAGTTACCTAGGGAATTGAAAAGTTGTTTCAGGATAGATGATTCCTCTTATTATTGTCGAAGACTTCGCTCAGATGAGAAAGGGCAACAGCGCTTTCTTTGGTCAAGAGGAAATGAGACCTATAATGGTTCTATAGAGGCATTGAATGAGATTCTTCTTGAAGGTAAAGGCGATGGATATCGCCATAATTTGCTGTCGTCCATAGCTGCCTATAATAAAGAGAAAGATATTGTTGTGGAGGCTGCTATATATCAGGATGTCATCAATATTTACTCTTTGCGCAAGGCGTTCGAGTTGTCCATAGTAACAGGAGAGAATATTAATACGATAGAAGAGTTGTCAACGTTACCGTATGGCGATTTCAAGGATGCGTATATGGATCTTCGCCTATACGATGACTGTTTTGCCTGCCTGAGAGCAGGGAATTGTTTGCAATTCTTTGATTGGTTTGGAGCTCCATTGATGCAAGTGCTGCTTCCTAAACCTGCTACGGCATTTGATATTGACTGGGACAACAGATTCTTATACACATACAATATTGAAACTGAGAGGTTATTAAGATACAATATTGGAAATGAGATAGAGTAATATGTAATACGATTATGCTAACATTTTCTTAGTTATGGAAGGAATATTTTTTAGTATATGGAGGCTGCCATCGGCAGCTTCCATATTGGCGTTAGTCTTGCTGTTGGGTTCGTGCTCCAATGTAGATAACGTTTATGATTCAATGCGTAGGATTGAAAGTGATGATGCTCCTGCTTACAATAGTGTGCGGCTGGAACAGCTTCAGTTGGATTCCGTGCGCTATTCCGGAGAGTCTTTCTCGTGGGCGCAGGAGGGTCAAGGAATATGCTGCCTGGACATATTCTATGGCTGGCTTTATAGGTTCGATGCTGAGGGGCGTCTGATAAAGAGGGCTCTCGGCAACGGCAGAGCGTCGAATGAGTCAATAATCAAGCATTATATGATCGGCACGATGTCTGGTGATGGTGAACTTGCGATTGCGGGATCAAGTCTGGATTTCGAGTACTTCTCAAAAGATTTGACCGCTGTCAACAGGTTCCTTATCGAGAAAGACCAACAGAAGGAATATGCCCCGTCAGAATTCCTTGCCTACACAACTCCTGGTGAATGCATTGCCAGGTTCCATAAGGGCAAACTTTACGAAGGGCTGGTATCGGATGATCCGGATTTTGTATTTGGTCCTGATTATGAGAAAGAGGTCTGCCACATCGGAGTTGTGGAAATGGCTGAAGGGAAAGCATTAAAATCGGAAATTCGGGGACTACCATCTATGTTTAGTGATGACAGGGCGAAGTACAGAGGGATGAATTTCTGCAAGCCATGAGAAAGATTTTATTTATACTTACCGCATTGGTGTTAATTCTGACATCGTGTGAACATAAGGACTATTTTGCATTCGACGATGTAAGTTTTGTGCGGAACTTTCCAAATAAGTATGTGTTAGGAAAGGCTGATACATTGGATGTGGAGCTAATAGGAATTCACGGGGTCAAGAGTTTCGGGGACTATCTTTTAGTGTCTTGTGCCGCCCCCAAGGGGTGCTTGTCAACCGTGACTTTAGGAAAAGAAACCAAAGTGACAAACACCTTCTTGATGATTGGCTCCGGTCCTGGAGAAGTCCTTTATCGTCCCTATATCTCCTGGATGAGTTTTTATGAAAAAGATGGTGGATGTAAGGCCGGAGTTTATGACTATGCAGGGTCATTTATTGAGCTAGATGTTTCGCAGGATTCCCTTTCAAATGCCTATAGATACTTGTCGCGTTCTCTTTCAACAAGATCTGGTTCCCGTTATTTCTACGTTTCTCCAAACTGTTTTCTGTGTCGTAGGTCCAAGGCTGATGGCAGTGGATTTGAAAGACTTTTGGTGGATTCTTTGGGAAGAGAATGTCATACGGCTTCGATGGATTATCTTAATGAGATCTCATCTTCAGAACAGAACCTTCTTTCGTCTTCTTTTGTCATAGACGATGAAAGAAGAACAGTGGCAGAAGTAAGTTCCTATTTTAATGTCATTCAACTATATTCATTCGATGCCACGAGTAAAGGGTTTGCGAAGACGTTGGCTTTGGGGGAAAGGCTTCAAAGCATCGGTGACATTGAAAGACAGGGTGTTGATCTGACTCCAAGGGCCTACTATGACGTGCATCCATACAAAGACTTTTTTGCGGCTCTTTATGTAGGAGCGAAAATGGACGATTTTGAACAAGGAGTCTGCTCCCCACCCTCTATTCATTTGTTCAGTTGGACAGGTGAGCCTTTGGCTGAGATTAAGTTACCTGTCAAAGCATTACTATTTGATATTGACACAGAAAACAATGCGATTTTTGTGGTGGAGAGTTATTCTGAGAAGATTCTGAGATATGATATGCCAAATTTAGGCATCTAAGTCATTTTTTGCGTTAATATCTTCAAAAACAATGAAAAGAATGGTAAGAGGATACTTTAGCGTATGGAGGCTGCCATCGGCAGCTTCCATATTGACGTTAGTGTTGCTGTTGGGTTCGTGCGCCGACGGTGATAACGTTTATGATTCAATGCGCAGGATTGTAAGTGATGGTGCTCCTGCTTACAATAGTGTGCGGCTGGAACAGCTTCAGTTGGATTCCGTGCGCTATTCCGGAGAGTCTTTCTCGTGGGCGCAGGAGGGTCAAGGAATATGCTGCCTGGACATATTCTATGGCTGGCTTTATAGGTTCGATGCTGAGGGGCGTCTGATAAAGAGGGCTCTCGGCAACGGCAGAGCGTCGAATGAGTCAATAATCAAGCATTATATGATCGGCACGATGTCTGGTGATGGTGAACTTGCGATTGCGGGATCAAGTCTGGATTTCGAGTACTTCTCAAAAGATTTGACCGCTGTCAACAGGTTCCTTATCGAGAAAGACCAACAGAAGGAATATGCCCCGTCAGAATTCCTTGCCTACACAACTCCAGGGGACTGTATTGCCAGGTTCTATAAAGGTAAACTCTATGAAGGTCTAGTATCAGATATTCCGGATTTTATATTTGGTCCTGATTACGAGAAGAAGGTTTGCCACATAGGCGTTGTGGATATGACAGAGGGGAAAGCGTTAAAGTCAGAGATTCAAGGGCTGCCATCTATGTTCAGTGAAGACAAGGCAAAGTATAGAGGGATGGATTTTGTGATGTTTGACATTGACAACCAAGATAATATGTACATTGGCTTCGCCGCTGACTCCTTGGTTTATGTATTTGACCACAACCGCAAGCCGAAGTTTGCGTTCGGACGCTCAGGAGTTAATATGGACACAGACTATGAACGGTTCGGCTCTTTGGACGAGATGAATGCCTATAGGACAAACATAACGAAAAAAGGATACTATTACTGGATTGAATATATTGACGAGACCGGAGTATGTTTCAGATCTTATAAGAAAGGAGCGGATTCAGAATACGATGGACTTCAGGTGTATAAGGATGGAAAACTGATGTCTGATAGTGAGATTCCGAAAGGGTTCAAGGTCGTCGGTTACATCGCTCCATACTATTATTCTCAAATCATTGGTGGCGAAGAGGATGGCTCTCTGATGGTATATCGGTTCAAGTTGGATTGATTCAGGCGGTAAATTAGTGTTGTGGTTTTTCTGGCTACAGTTCTCTTCTCATTGGCCTTGTTCGTCTGTCGGCGAGAGGTGGCTGAACGCATAGTCGTCTCTGCGCTGTCGCTATGGCTTGCCTACGAGTCGGTGCTTGGGATTATGCAGTTGCTTGGAATCATTGTCTCTCATAACAGTATGTGCCCTATGACTGGAGGATTCGCTAACTCTGGTCCTTATGGCGGGTTCCTCGCTGTCTGCATAGCCGTGGTTTTTGCGGCCGCGTGGAGGTGGCGTGATTCCGTAAACCTGTATGATAGAATACTATTTTGGTTATCATCTGTTTCCGGATGTCTGGGCATTGTAGTTCTGCCCGCGTCAATGAGCAGTACCGGTTTTGTCGCGCTGGTCGTGTCAGCGGTTGCTTTCGCCTTGACCAATACGGAATCAAAGTCATATTTTAAATCGCATAAATGGTTGATTTTGTCTGTTGTAGCTGTGGCCTTTGTTGTCGGTGCGGGAGCGTTTTGCCTCAAGAAGGACTCGGCGCTTGGCCGTTTCCACATTTGGGAGATGGAACTGCGGGCCATAGCGGACAAACCGCTGACAGGGCACGGATTCGGGAAAGCTCTCGTGGCATACGGTGATGCGCAGGCGGAATATTTTGAGACAGAGGAGCGCGGTCAAGAGAGGGTAAGGATCGCCGGATGCCCCGAATATGCGTTCAATGAATATCTTCGTATGGGAATGGAGTTCGGGATCCTTGGCTTGTTGTTGTCGGTGGCTGTCATTGTTCTCGGAACGATGATGCTATGTCATTCAGATTCTTCCTTTCATCACAAAAGTAATTGTGCTTACACAACGATAATATTATAGTACGCTTCGCAGCGTAAATTAAATTGTAACACGTCGGCATTATGGCTCTACCATCCGAAAAACTGGCACAATCACTTGCTGTCTTGCGACAGGTTCAGCAGACCAAGAAAAGCATCCGCATGATACTTGGTGGTTCAAAAGCCAGTGCCATCGTCGAGAAAGACTATCGTAGATGGTATCAGGAAATGTTCGCTCCATCTGTTATGGCAGGCATCATCAAAATTTCTGACATAGCTGGATACAGATCAAATCAAGTGTACATCAGAAACTCCAAGCACACGCCTCTTAGTCCCGAGGCCGTCAGGGATGCGATGCCTGTACTTTTTAATCTGCTTAAAAATGAGCCAGACGCTTGGACCCGTGCCGTTCTGGGACACTTCATTTTCACGTTCATACACCCATATATGGACGGAAACGGACGAATGGGGCGTTTCCTTATGAATGCTATGCTCGCCTCCGGTGGCTACCGCTGGACAATCATCTCCAAAGACATCATAGACGACTATATGGCAGCCATTGAGAAAGCCAGTGTCGATGGAGATATTCGTGAGTTTGCCACTCTCTTATCCGGCATCGTCCGGAACAACAAATGATAGACCCTAGTCAAGTGAGTCTGGTTCATCATCTTCTGTTGTAGTGTTTCAGGTCCATTATGAATCAAAAACTTGTTATAGAAGAACGTAAGCTTAAAAGTGGGGATGAGCTCTTCACGGTGTTGCCTCGGTGGAATACATCGTCGGAGTCGTTATTCAAAATGTGTGACTTAATCTTTGAGTGGTGGAAGAAAACAAGATTCTCGGATAATTCGATGCCTTGTCTGAATAATTGTTATCTTTATGGTGTAAACGGCCCCTATGGGCTGTTATCTGTGACATGAGATCATTAGAGATAGTCATTAGAACAATTGCGGTGGTCGCCATCATAGTATTTGTCTCTTCCTGTGCGAGCAAAGAGGCCAAGCGGATTATGGACACGGCGGATGCCGTTATGTGGACGAGACCTGACAGTGCGCTGGCTGCGTTGAAATCGATTGATACGCTGAACCTTAAGGCCAAGGCGCAGCGCGCGAGGTACTCGCTGCTTTACACGATGGCGTTGGACAGGAATCATAGAGATATCCCTGATCTGCGTATCATCAAACCTGCTGCGAGTTATTATGAGCGCCACGGTTCCAATGATGATAGGATGAAGATGTATTTCTATCTTGGGGTTGCGCAGTATGACACAGGGGATCCTGAATCCGCGATAGCGAGTTATCTCCGTGCGAAGGAGTATTCCTTCCACTCAGACAATCTTGTGTCCAAGGGAATCATCAGTTCTTCTATTTCAGATGTCTATTTGTGGAACAATAATAATTCTGAGAGCATTTTATATTGTAAGGAGGCCTGCGATTATTTTGTCCAGGCCAAGGACTCTTTCAGGCTGTGGAATACTACAGGATTGTTGGCAAATCGCTATTCGAACATTCGGGACTGGGCAAAGGCTGACAGTCTTTATTCTATTTTCTTCTCACAACCAATCCGTGACATCTCCATTTATGCGAGGCAATTATTGAACCTTGCGTGGAACAACATCTTCAAACCTGGTTCTGACCCTCACGAATCAATTGACTTGTTCAGGAAGGCTACAGGAGAATTTGGTGGAACGCCTTCCCTCAGCGACTATTGCGTCTATGCCTATGCTTCTGAAATTATTGGAGATTACGATACTGCAAATGATTTGATCCGACAGTTGGAGAATGTGGACAGCAGTTCGACCATTTTAAAGATCTGGAAGTATAGGATATCAAAGCATCGCGCAGACTACAAAACTGCTTTGACATATCTTGAACAGTCTCTAAATGATCAAAATTCAGAGGTCTTGGAAACGGTTGGCCAATCGGTGGCGTTGGCGCAGTCGGATTATTATGAGAACAAGTCCTTGTTGCTGGATAAGGACAGAAGGCTCTAGCGTCAGGTGAAATGGATGATCTTCCTTATTGCCGTGATGATGGTGGCGTCTGGCTTGGGCATTTATTCAAAACGTAAGAAAATATGGCAGCGTCAGGTGGAGGAGATGTCATTCATTAATGACGAAGTGAGTCAAAGACTTAACGAGGCTCTACTAAGTGAGAAGGAGCATTTGCGCTCCATAGATTCGCTGGCCTCAGCTAATGAATTGGCTGAAAAGAATATACAGACCTTGTCGGAGAAACTTTCGAGCGCAGCCGAAAAGGAACAGGTGTTGATGGGATTGAGAGCGAAATATGTCCAGGCGAACAAACGGCGGTACGCCCAATTGAATGTCTTGTGTCGACAGTATCTGGAATCTCCCAATGCTTCCAGAAACGGAAAGGATAAGATTTATGCTGAAGTCAAAAAGATCCTTGCGATATTGGATGAGCCGAACCAAAAGGAGCTTGAGTCTATGCTTGATGACAATCTCGATGGCATAATGACTAAGCTAAGGGCGGCGATACCGGATGCCACCGAGAAGGATTTCCGTTTCATCTCCTTCCTGATCCTTGGCTTCGACACCAAGACCATTGCCAGAATGATGGACTATAATGTGAATACTGTTTACACAAAGCGGTACAACATTAAAGAAAAAATCGCAAGGCTAAACGACGAAAACAAGGCTCTTTTCTCAGAATTGATATCGTGATTGATGTAATTGTTTGATAGTTAACGCTTTGTTAATTACGGCATATTGCTGGTGTTTGATTAATATGCTGATAATTAGTGGGTTAAGTGGGGTAAAGTGAGAAAATGAATTTCAACCCACTTTAAACTAATTAAGGATTAGGGAATTATATTTGTCGAAAGTGAAACTATTTTTCATTGTATAACCGATCTTTCTCCCGAACTTTGCAGTCGGAAATAAAACATTTTTTATGAGAAAGGTTATACTAATATTATTGTCATTGTTGACAGCTAATATTGCGGTGTATTCGCAAAACGAAGACATCATACCTATTGTAGTTAAAGAAAAAACAACTCAAGGAACAAAGGAAAATCACGCTCCGGCGAAAGTTCAAGTTGAATGCTTCTATTATTCTTACACGAACAGTCTTGAGTTGTCGTTCCTGTCAAATCTCGGAACAGTGGATGTTGTGCTTGAGAATCAGACCACAGGAGGGATTCAGGACTATGTCGGGAACAGTGCTTCAGGCAGGATTGTAATCCTTGTCGAGCCGGATACCGCCTACAGAATGGACATCACAACGGAGAACGGGCATAACTATTATGCGGTGTTCTTCACGGAAGTAGATTAGAGATATATGCTTAAGGTGTATCCCCTGCTATTCATCTTGTTACTTGTGGTATCTTGTTCTAATAGAAATGTACAAGTGGCAAAGATATTAACTGATTTTCAGAAGAATGAAATTGTTATCCCTGATAATCTTATAAGAATAGAGAAGGGAAAAGTTTTGGGTATGGAACCATTGCCTGATAGGGCTAAACTTATTGAATACATAGATTCGTCATCGTGTTCGGCTTGTCATATAGCTCATCTTGAAATTGTTGACAATTTGTTTATGATGGCGGGTTCGACTAAATTGTTTGATGTAGTAGTTGTCTTCTCTCCTCGTGCGGAAGATGCTTCAGAGGTGTTAAGGATGCTATTAGCTAAAAAATATAAATATCCAGTGTATTTTGATGGCTCCTGTGAATTCGCCCAAATTAATCGAACAATACCTTCTGATCAGAGATACCATACATTTCTTATTGACAAGAGAGGTACACCAATTTTTGTGGGGAATCCAAATCAGTCGGATGCATTATACAATATTTTTGTCAAATCTTTATCGTTATTATAGTTTATTCAAAATTATTGAGTTATGAAGAAATGTGTATTAATTATCGTGTCGATACTTACTATCGCGATGTCAGTATTGACGATGTTTGTGTCAGAAAAACGTTTGGCGGCTAAGAGTCTTTTTTTGGCAAATGTTAACGCTCTGGCGCGGGATGAAACTGGCGGAGGGGAAGTACCCGGAATACCTGTGCCTGGGCCTGAAGGTTGGACGCGTGGCACTTGCCAATCAAATGGTGGAAATTGGAATATGAGTACGATGGTCAAGGATACTGAAACAGTAACTAGTACGTGTACGATAAAAGGAGAGGTCAACGTTTGTGGGGTTAAAGTTAGCGGAGAGTATGTGGTAGGTGGTAAATATGAAATGCAGATTACAATTTATAGTTGTGAGGCTTCCAATGAGAACTGCTGCATAAAAATGGGATCATATTATGGGGAGCACAAATTGTCTTAGGCACCACGTACTTTTTATTGTGGCATTCTGTGTGATGACTTCTTTAATGGGATGTCATAATAAGGCACAAAAAAAGAATGTGGCGGCTATCTTGGGGTATGATGATAACACGCAAATATATCCGTCGATAGTTCAAGGCTATGATATAATACCATTGGAGTTGACAGATGGCAGCACATTATCAGGAATAAAGAAAATTGTTAAAGCGGATACCTCATATATCGTTTTTGATAATTATAATGGATTGATTGTCAGATTTGACAAAAATGGAAAATATCTTAATCGGATAGGACTAAAGGGGCGTGCCTCATCGGAATATCTTCGTGTGGACACTTTTGCTATTGGTGAAGATGGCAATGTCTTGATACTTGATGGGTGTCAGGATAAAATACTTACCTACAAGCCTGATGGCCGGTTTGTATCTGAGGCATTGTTTCCAAAAAGTAGTTTAGGTTTCATTAATGATGCTGTTAGTTTAGGCGAAGGACGAATCCTTGTCAACAATTGCATCCATAATAACTTTAATGAAATTTACCGTATTTTGTCAATTAATGACAAAAAAGTGACATCATTGATTGGCTTTCCGATGACTTCGGAAAACGTTGCAGAACCAACAGGTAAATGTCCCATAGGTGGTTATGATCGGGTCATTATTCTGAAACCATTTGATGATACTATTTATACACTTGACGATAAAAATAAGGTCTTGCCTCTTTTATATGTTGAGCATAAGGGAATGCTTGTTGATGATAAATATTATAAAAATCACGTAGTGTTTTCTGTGGCTACAACATATTCTGAAATGTCTAAAAACGGCTATTTTTCTGGTTTTGTTTCAGTTTTTGAGTCTGAACATCATTTATTGTTGCGTACGTATAATGATGTTTACTTTTTGATTGATAAAGACACCAATATGGGATTGCCTTTAAGACAAGCAGCGTGTGATGAGTATGAAGGAGTACCTTTGGTAAATATTGTCGCTTCAGATTCTGAAAACATCATCGGTTTTTGGCGCCCGGGAGATTTTGTGGATAAATACAATCTGGAAAGTATGGTTGGCTCACCAAATGAAGCTGTCCAGAATTTTATCTCAGCCCTGAAGGCGTTGCCAGAAGACGGAAACCCTTGCCTTATTGTTTATCATCTGAAATAATTCATAATTAACTAGTTGTGCCTTGGCCAATAATTTGCAAAAGCTCTTGATTTGTATGATTCTTACTTTGGCCATTGCGGAATCTGCAATTGGGCTTTTGCAATGCTTTGGTTATTTACCTTCGGAGAATAATCTGTTTCCTATGACCGGGACTTTTAAAAATCCTGGTCCACTTGGAGGATTTGTAACCGTTGGGCTTTCTATCGCGATTCCTTGCCTGTCTTTGATTATGACCCGTGATCAGAAAGAGGCAGGTCGTTTATCTTGTTTGGTGAAAATAGCAAGCTTGCTGACTTTCTTCTTGGGGATGGTTGTTTTACCGGCTTCTATGAGCCGTGCTGCTTGGTTGGCATTGATTGTTGCGCTTTCTTTATTTGCATATAGAGAGAAGAAATTCAGATTGTTTTTCAAGAGGAGACGATACGTAATCTGTATCCTGATTGTCTTGCTCTTAACTTTTATGGCGGTAACTTTTGCTATAAAGAAAGATTCGGCCTTAGGACGTTTCCATATATGGAATATTGAATGTAAGGCTATTTCAAAGATGCCTTTGACAGGATATGGCTATAATACGGTTTTAGGTGTATATGGCGAAACGCAGGCTGAATATTTCTCTCAAAAGAGCCATTCTGATTGGGCCGAAAGAGTTGCAGGGGCACCGGTGTATGCATTTAATGAATATCTGAAAGTAGGCATTGAGTATGGTATTCCAGTAATGCTTCTATTCGTGTCTGTTCTGGTTTTTGCCGTGAAATCGCTTATTAAGCAGAATTCTCCTATGGCTTATGGGATGATCACACTATGCGTATTCGCATTTTTTTCATACCCTTTTAGTTTGTGGCAGTTTAACGTAGCGTTATTCTTTTTCTTGATATCTGCGATTCCGTCACGTGGGGTATTAAAGGTTTGTATTCCTATCGCTTTGTCATTATTTGTGGTATATGGTGTGATAGTGGTTATTCCATCAAGAATCAAGGAGAGGCATTCTGAGACTGAATGGCTAAAGTTAAATGCATCGTCAGTTGGAAGTGTAGCACTCAAAGAGTATGAGAGGTTGTTTGATGATTTGAAAGGTAACTCCCGATTTATTTATGATTATGGAACTGCGTTGAGGAAAAATTATCATTATGAAAAGAGTAATGAAATTTTAAGTTATGGTGCGAAATATTCTTCGGACCCGATGTTCCATAACGTTATGGGAGATAATTATAAAGATATGAACGAATATGATAAAGCGGAGAACGAGTATATCTTTGCTCATTATATGGTACCTTCTCGGCTATATCCGTTGGTCTTGTTAATGGAGCTGTATGTGTCTATACGGGAATATGATAAAGCATTTGGGGTTGGTGAGTCGGTTTTGCGAATGCCCGTTAATGTACGGAATATGCCTATGAGAAAGTTGAGATATAGGACTCAAATGTGCTTGGATTCATTAAAAATTAAACATATCAAGAACGTGGACAATGAAATTCAAAAGTAATCTCTCCGTAACGATTATATTGGTAATCTGTTCATTCGTGCAGTCCTGCTCTCGGTATTCTCCGAGGCTGGAGGCGGCATTGTCCCTTGCTGGGGAGAACCGTGTGGAGTTGGAGAAAGTTTTGGCGCATTATCGGGGAGACAGGAAGAAGTACAAGGCTGCTTGCTTTCTTATTGAGAATATGGTCGGGCGTTACACGTTGACCAGTCAGAAACTGGACAGCCTTGACGCAGAGTTCTTTGATGCTGTCGGCAATCTTGACATCAGGTTCGAGGACACTGAGGTAAATGTCTATCTTGTGCAGGTCAAGGTTAATGAGATTTGGAATAGGGTGTTGGCAAAGTACGGTGATCCTACAAAGTACCATTATGGAAGATCGGATGATTTGCGATCCGTCAGGGCTGACTATCTGATTGACAACATAGATGAGGCTTTCGCCACGTTGGACTATCCTTGGACATCTCATCTGTCGTTCGAGGACTTCTGTGAATATGTTCTGCCGTATCGTTATGGAAGCGAGCCGCTTACAGAAGGCTGGAGACACTATTTCCGCGAGCGTTATAAGTGGATCGCCGATTCTTTGGCGGGTGACACTGATCCAGTGGCGGTCTGTCGGCTGATCAATCAGGACATCGCGACTTGGTTCCTGCCGGCGGGAGGCGGACACATATTCAAGAATCATCCTCGGTCTCTGTCTGTAGAGCAACTTCGCAAGTGCCGGTTAAGTTCTTGTGTGGAGCAAGCTGCGGTGGCGTTATTTGCTATGAGGTCAATGGGACTGGCTGTGGCGCATTGCACAATCCCGCATTGGGGAAACCGCAGTGCGGGTCACGACTTCAATGCGATTCTTACAAGGGATAATGAGTGGGCTGACTTTTCCGCCGCCAAATTTAATCCGGGAGAGAATGAGATGGCGAACAAACCTCCGAAGGTGTTTGTGAAGAAATTCTCAAGAAAGATGATGCCGGAGGATGAATTGGAAATTGTGAGGCGTTTTGATTTCCCTTATGCCGGTTATCAGGATGTCACCTCGCATCTTGTCAAGACTTCTGATGTCACGGTCAGGATTCCGGATTCTTTAAAGAAGGATGTATCTGTGGTTTACCTGTGTGTGTTCAACAACAAGAGATGGGTCCCGGTCACATATTCATATTCCCGGAACGGCAAGGCTAAATTTGCCGAGATGGGACGAAGGATAGTCTATCTGCCTCAATATTACAAGGATGGTCGATTCTTCCCGGTGTGTGACCCGATATTCCTTGAGAAGGATGGGAGGCAACATCCAGCGGTCGCCGACAGTGTTCATCCGGTTTCAAGAATGGTGCTGACCAGGAAATATGGCCGCTTCAAGTACCAGCTTGGCTATGCGGGAGAGATGGTCGGAGCCAGATTCCAAGGTGCGGATAATCCTGATTTTGAGAATGCTGTCACATTGTTCACGATTGACTCTCTGCCGGATTCCAAAATGGACACTTTTGCGGTTGCTCCAGTCAAGTGCCGCTATGTGAGATATTTATATCCTGACATTTTTGCGAGAGGCAATGCCGGCAATGTCGCGGAGATCGCTTTCGTAGGAGAGGACGGGAAACCGCTCCAAGGAAAGTACATTGGAATCAAAGAGGCTAATGCAAGTAACATCCGCACTGTTTTTGACGGAAACACAAGGAATTATCTGAGGGTGTACCAGTCAGCGGATTCCACGGCGGTGTTCCCTGGCAATGTGATAGTTGTCGATTCTCCCAAGCCGATATGGGTAGGACTGGATCTGGGTGGGGAGCGTACTGTGACAGGAGTCGCATATTGTCCAAGGAATGACTCGAACAATATTTATCCTCATTGCACCTACGAACTGTTCTGTTGGGATGGCGGTTGGAAATCTTTGGGCCAACGGACCGGCCAAAAGGATTCCCTTGTCTATGAGAACGTCCCTTCAGGATGTCTTTATATCTTGCGTAATCGTACTGAAGGTAAGGAGGAAAGGCTGTTCACTTACGAGAATGGCAAACAGGTTTGGTGGTGATTTGTGGATGATGATGAGACATATCATATTCAAAATCTTTCTCGTGGCGGTTGGTGTGATTGCCGCTTTTGCTGTTGCGTTGATTTTCTTTTTTGACAGCTTCACGGTTAAAGGCGATTCTATGGAACCTACATTCCATAACGGGCAGCGTATCTATGTGAACAAACTGCTGATGGGAGCCAGAATCTACAGAAACTATGACTTCTCAAGTACCAAATTGTCTTCTTTCAGGATGCCGGGACTTAGGAAATTGTCCGTAGGCGATATCGTGATATTCAATTATCCGTTCGTCTGCAGTAAAGATACGATTGGTTTTAAGATCAATTATGTCTATGCCAAGCGGTGTCTAGGGGCGCCTGGAGACTCGGTCCGGATAAAGGACGGCTTTTACCGTGACGAGGAGGGGCGGATTGTCGGTGAGAGGGAGTTTCAATATAGGCTTCATAATCTTTCGGACAGTTCGCTTATGAAGATTAAAGGGTGTTATTATGCGATGAATGGATGGAACGTAAAGTGTTTCGGCCCCATTTACGTTCCTGGGAAAGGAGATAAGGTCACAATTGGAGAAACTGATTTTCTTTGGTGCAGGAAGTTGATCAAATATGAAACCGGATTTATGCCGGCAATTGACAGTCAAGGACAGGTCTCTCTTGATGGCAAAATTCTGAAAGAATACACCTTCAAAGGCAACTGGTATTTCCTCGGCGGCGACAACGTCTTGAATTCGCGCGACAGCCGCTACTTCGGCCTTGTTCCGGAGGATTACATCGTCGGGATCGTGATCCGATGAGAAAAATTTACTGCCTTGATGCATATTCCGTAAATATTTGGTAAATTAGCGAACACTAAAAGGTTAGAACACGATGAACCTTAACCATAGAATAACCACGGTGTTAGTCGGCATATTCATTCTCCTTCTTGGGACGGTGCCTCTTTGGGCGCAGCGGCGGATGTCGCTTCCGGAGGCGATCGGGACGGCGCGGAGCCAGTCTGTGGCGGCGCTGGAGGCGAAACACGAAGGGTGCTATGGCGGGAATGCTGTCTCTTTAAGAGCCGCTTGTGCAAAGTCGAATGATCTTTTGAATTGTGCTGATTTTGCGGGAAATTGTCCGTAATATTGTTTTATAAGCATTTGTGGAATTAATTGATTTATAGAATGAGACGTTTTGTTCTTTTAATTACCCTATTCTTCATGGGTTATGGAGTATCTGCTTCGAGTTTTGACAATGCGCAGGACACGTTGCATGCTTCTGTGGTCAGAGGGGAACGTAGCGCACGCTCCATCGTCAAGGATGCGGCGCGTGATTTCTCTAAGAACTATGCTGATTATTACGCCTCATTCTTGATCATACGGACCATTAAGTGCGACGGGAAATACAGAGAGGTGCAAGGCGCTGTGGGCGTGTTCGCCTCTCTGGATTTCAACCAGAAAACAAACACAAAACTCTACTGGGATGACCGAAACGCAATGGGAAGACTGTACGTCTGCGACACTTTTGTCAGCGAGAGCCTTTTCGCTGACAAGAATGAGGTCAATCCGGTCTTGAGTGTTAACTCGAAAGGCCAGACTAATGGGGTGGACGCACTTAAGGTTAATTATGTCAACTACTTCGATGTGTCTGCCCTGGACCGGAAAAGAGCCGTTGAGATATTCTCGCCCCTGAACCCCAAGATGGTAGGCGGCTACAGCTACAAGAGTTACGGCACCGCCAAGGTAGGCGGCAGGGATGTCCGTGTCATCAATTTCAGCTCGAATGCCAAAGAACTTTCCATCAAGGAGAGGATCCTGTGTTCAGGACAGTTGTTCATTGACTATGACGGGCGGGTTCAAAAGATTGTGGTGAAAGATATGGATGACAGGTTCACAAGATATGTCAGGAACTTTTCACCGATGTCCCTTGCCACCCCGTACACCTACACGATAACCTACGGTGAGAAGAACGGAAAAATCTACTCCGAGAGCATAAGACAGGAATTGTCATGGAGAGTACCGGAGGGCGGTGCCGAAGACCTTTACTGCGCTGAGACAAACCCTTTCCGCAACCCGTTCAAGAATCGTGTCGAGACGGATTTCATGATGAAGTTCTCGGAACCTCGGATGCTCAAGTCCGGAGAGGAGCATGGCGAGGCTACTCCGGCGTACAGTATCTTGTGCTACAATGATTCACGTGATTTCAACTTTTGGAAGCGGATACTCTCAAAGGAGATTGATTTGGTTCGATTCATGAAGGACACGGGAACAACGTGGGACATCCTTTGCGGACAGACTCAGACGCGGCAGGAGAGAGACCTTGTTGTCCGCTGTGGGAACGATGATGCCAAGGTGTTAAAGGAGAAGAAGAAGTTGGACGCGAAAGCTTCCAGGGCGAGGAAAACTTATCAGTTATTATTCAAAAAAGACTATACAGATGGTTTCAAATAGTCATAGATGCCTTATTCTTGGCAATAAAGTTTTAATAGTCATTGTATTGTCAACGCTGCTCGGACTCTTGTCCGCATGCACCGGAAGTGACAGTCCGTACGATAGCGTCGAACACTTCGGAAAAGAGAACATAGTTCGCACATCCTTGGTGTTTGACACCTTGAGGCTGGATGCCCAATATACATCCCTTTCCGGACAGTGGCACATGAAGGACAGCCTCTTGTGTTTCGTCGATGAATATGCCGTCGGGATCAAGGAGTATGACCTCAGTGGTCACTTCATGGGGGAGCATATCCGCCAAGGGAAAGGTCCTGAAGAAGTCCTGGCCGCCTCTTTTATCTCGACGTTCGACAAGTCCACGGGAGATTTCATCATGCAGGACTCGAACTGTTTCATCCATAGGTTCTCGAAAGATTATAAAAAACTGTTCTCATTGAACCAGGCCTGGTTCACCGCGCTGAGTCCGAACTATGGAGATGTTGGAAACAAAGGTTGGTCTGACCTTTACAATCATCCCGATCCGGAGGTCCCGGAAATGTACGAGTACAATTTTGAGTGCAATAGAATGCAGGCGATCGACTCCGCTGTGATAATCCCGACCATCACCGAGCACGTAAGTTACAACGGTTACGAGAAGCGGCAAAGCAAAGGATTCTGGACAGACTCCTACATATTCATCCGTTTCCGTCCTGAGGTGGTTGAGTCTAGTAAGGTGATATTCGGCCATTATCCGCCTGTCTATCACAAGAGAAACATCCCGGTGTTCTCAAAATATGACTTCTATGCTGAGAAGGATGGCCTTGCCGTCACTTTCGCCGCCGATCCGAGAATATTCCTGATGGACTATGACGGCAATGTCACCGGCTCGTTCGGCTTTTCTGAGAAGGGTATCTCCGGGAAGTACCCTGAAACCACATCTTTCGAGGAGTACGAATCCAAGTGCAAGAAAATGAGGAAAGAACACGGTTATTATGACAGGCTTGTCAAATGCGGTGACTACATTTTCCGGACCTGTCGCCTGGACAAGGCCGCCGGGACAATTCTCCAGATTTATGATGGAAACTATAATCTTGTCGGACGGGTTCCAGTCAGTGACGGTTTTGAAGTGATTGGTGAATATGATGGCACCTATTACGCTTACGACAGCCTTGATCTGGATTCAGAGCAGTTTGTCTTTCTAAGTTTCAAGATATAATCATATTATGCGATATCATTCATTGGCTCTTGATATAAGAAGAGTGGCTCATTTGCTAATGTTTCTACTCTTAATGAGCAATTATTGTTTTGGACAGGAAAGAGATTCAACATCCCGATATAATCCTGAACTAAGGTTCTTGGAAAAAAGAATCATCGATTATGGGCATATAAAAGCGAAAGATCAAATTACTATAAATGTGCAATTTGAAAATGCTGGGTTGGCCCCATTATGTATATTAGGTGTAATCGAGGGCTTCAAATGACTATAATAAAAGGTGGTTACAGTAGAGAAAATCTATAACCTTAATGCGCATATTCCGTAAATATTTGGTAAATTAGCGAACACTAAAAGGTTAGAACACGATGAACCTTAACCATAGAATAACCACGGTGTTAGTCGGCATATTCATTCTCCTTCTTGGGACGGTGCCTCTTTGGGCGCAGCGGCGGATGTCGCTTCCGGAGGCGATCGGGACGGCGCGGAGCCAGTCGGTGGCGGCGCTGGAGGCGAAGCACGCCTTTGTTTCGACCTATTGGGCGTACCGATCCTATCAGGCGAGCCGTCTGCCTTCGCTTGTGTTGTACGGCAACCTGATGAACTTCGACCGGTCGCTCACCTTGCTGCAAAGCTACGAGGATGGCTCCTTCCGCTACGCCAGCACCTACAACCTCCAGAACAGCCTCGGGCTTCAGGTCGCCCAGAACATAACCTTCACCGGCGGAAGGCTTTATGTCTATTCCGACCTTTCCCGCATCGACCAGTTCGGACTCAACAAGAAACTGACCTGGTACTCCCAGCCTGTCACGGTCCGCTACGTCCAGCCGCTTTTCTCCTACAACCAGTTCAAATGGGACAAACTCATTGAGCCTAAGGAATATGAACGTGGCCGTCGCCGCTACGTCGAGTCGATGGAGCAGGTCACGATCAATGCCGTGTCGGCATATTTCTCGCTCGTCCAGGCCCTGAAGAACCAGGAGGTCGTGAAGTCGAACTACGAGAACACCGGGAAGATGCGCTCCGTGGCCGCGGAAAGGATGAAACTCGGAAGCGTCACGAGGGCTGAATATCTCCAATTGGAACTCCGCGCTCTGAACGACAGCATCGCGATCGGCGAGAGCGTCGTCAACGTGCGTCAGGCGCAGATGGCTCTGAACTCGATTCTCGGCTACGATGAGTCGGTTGAGGTTGAACCGGTGATGGATGGTTCTCTGCCTGACATTCTGATGGACTACGGTCTGGTGATGGAAAAGGCACTGAAAAACTCGACGTTCAGCCTTGACAATCAGATAAGTGAGTTGAATGCCGCCTCGAATGTGGCGAAGGCCAAGGCGGACAGGGGCATCTCGATGAGCCTTAACGCCCGCTTCGGCCTGTCCCAGACCGGCAATGGCCTGCCGGATGTCTATAAGGATCTTCTGAACCAGGAGGTTGTGGGTTTGACTTTCAGCGTGCCGATCTTCGACTGGGGGCTTGGCAAGGGAAAGGTGCAGAAGGCCAAGGCCGCCGAGGAGGTCGTCAAGGCGCAGAACCTCCAGAGCGAGAACGACTACCGCAGGAAGATCTTCACCGCCGTCGGCCAGTTCAACAACCAGCGTCAGCAGTGCATGGCTTCCCGCAAGGCGATGGAGATAGCCTCCGAAAGGTACGAGCTGATGATGGACAAGTTCAGGCGCGGCTCGGCCACGGTGACCGACCTCACCAACGCCCAGAACGACAACGAGTCAGCGATGGCCAAATACATCACCGACTACTCCAACTTCTGGACCTACTACTACACCCTCCGGAAGTACGCCCTCTACGATTTCATCACGGGAAAAGACATCGACGTCAACGTCAAGGAAATGGTTGAATGATTCAGAATCCATGAATATGCTAAATACATCAACTGTTATGAATAGGCGAAAGGCTATACTGCTGTTATCAATACTATTGATAATGAGCTGCTCAGAATCAAGAGATTCAATCACCGCCAAGGTCCCGGTGGAGTTCGGCAACACGGTGAATCCGTTGGCGGAAGTTGTCAAGTCGGTTGAGATTGTTCCGTTAGAGGCTGATGACGAGCATCTTTTGGGCTCATCTGTGGATCTGAATGTCACGGAGGATTCCTACATTGTGACAGATTATCTGAATGGGAACATTTTCAGATATTCACATGACGGACGTTTCCTAAATAATATCGGCCACCGTGGGAATGGCCCTGAGGAATATGTCCACATCAACGACGTTCAGTACCGAGACTCGACCCTCTATGTGTTTTCTGTCCCTTCCAGAATCCAGCGTTTCTCTTTGAGTGGATCCATGCTTGATTTGAAGTCCTTGAATGAATTGGATCTGGGAGCGATGTCATGGATTACGGATGAAGGGGTCCTGACATATTATGGCTATGGGTCCGGTCGTGAGACCCGGTTCTCATTGTTGTCTGATGAAACCAGAGTGGATTTCTTCCCGTCAAAGGAGAAGGTGATGAACTATACTCCCACCGTACAGATATTCTCTGAATCAGGCGATTCGGTTTTTGTCGTCGACTCATATTCTGACATTATAAAAGTTTACAGCAAAGGGCTGATGAGTGACGGTCCTTGCTTCGATTTCGGCAGATATGCGATTCCAAAGACCTTTTATGAGTATGATGACTCGTTCGCGGCTATGGATCATCTTCTTGGAAGTGAATTCGCTATGCTCAGCCAATATCTTTGTGATGGTGACACGCGTCTTGTCATTATCGCTCTCCAGAAACAGGCGATGCAAAGCAACTACTGTGGCTTGTATGCTGACGGACAATGGCGCTGGTTTAAGGCCGGTGAAGTAGGGCTGGATGTCTTGGCCAATGCGTTCCGCCAGATAAAGGATGGCGCTTTGTACTGTCTGCTGGATCCGTCCCTGATCAGCACCTTCCCCGCCACGCTCCTAAAAAAAGCCTCCAACCCGGAAGCCCTTGATCCCCTTGGCAAAGATGGCAATTACGTCATCGCAAAACTGAATCTTTTGTAACCAATCAGTTCAACCACAAATCAATAACATTATTATTAAATTGAGCATTATGAAAAAATTTTTTAAAGTATTGTTGTCAGCCGTTTTGATTTCTAACGAAAGAAGGGTTAAGTTGAACTGATTGGTTATAATTATGCGTAATATTGTGTTAAGTTGGATTATGTTTGTATCACTGATGTCTTGTAAAGATGACGGGGTACATCCAGTGGCGATTGAGGATGGAATGTATGTGATTGATCGTCATGGCCTGGTAGAGAATTATGCTCCGGATTTTTCCAAAAATAAGATATACGTGTACATGATAACGGGATGCATGAATGAATGGTTGAGTAGGACTCCTCGTGGAAAGATTGAAAGGATTATGGATGATAATCCGGATTGGGAACTTTTGGTGTATGTTGATGGTAGTGTGAAGGACACGTCAAAGGTTCGGGCAAAACTGGAACAGTATGATTGCAACATACCAGTGATTGTTGACACGAAGGGCGTGTTCCGCAAGCTGAATGGAATGAAGGAAGTGATCCTTTGGGGAGGCATCTATGATAAGAATGATGTTATGATAGGTGTCGGTGTAATTGGTGATGGACTAAGTATGTTTGACTCCGAATTTGAAAAAGCAAAGCGAAGAATATATGAGAGGAATAGGTAATCGTTTCTGGTTAATAATAACGATTTATTGTTTGCAGTCAGGAAACTATATAACGAACATAATGATAACCTCGAAATATTCAGAAAGTGCTTCAGAACATTATTTCAAGCATATTCAAGAATTATTGATAAGTGGTAACAAATGCGATATGTAATTAGCGTTTCTTCATTATTGGGAATGATGGAATAATTCAGAATCCATGAATATGAGAAAGAATATCCTAGTGTCTATTGGTGTCTGCGGTCTAGTCGTGATGGCCGTAGCGTGTGGTGGAAACAAAAAGGCGGAGGAGACGAAGGACGGGAAACTGACCTACACCCCTCAGATAAACGAGGTCACGGTGATGAAACTGGAAAAGACGGACTTCGCCCGTCAGCTCCTGTCCAACGGAAAGCTGGTTGCCGGACGGAAAAGCGCGCTGCAGTTCAGGACAACCGGAAAAATCGCGGCGATAAACGTCCGGAATGGTGAATATGTCTCCTCAGGTGCCGTTATCGCCACCGTTGACCGTCCCGACTTGAAACTGTCGCAGGAATCCTCCCGGCTTTCGCTCCAGAAGGCCGAGCTGGATTTGTATGACTATCTTGTGGGACAGGGATATTCCGCCGGGGACACCACCTCGGTCCCCGCCGACCTTTTGGCCATGGCGAAGATGAAATCCGGCTATTCCGCCGCCAAGAACGATTTCGCGCGCTCGTCCTACGAGATCGCCGGAACGGTTCTCCATGCCCCGTTCTCCGGGCGTGTCGCTGACATCAAGCAGAAGCCGTTCGACCAGAGTCCGTCCGGTACTTTCTGCACGATTGTGGACGACAGTGTGCTGGAGGTGGATTTCTCGGTGATGGAGTCGGAATATTCATTCCTCTCCGTCGGTCTGCCGGTGAGGATCCGTCCGTTCGCTGACGAGACCAAGGAATATTCAGGGAAAGTCACCGCCATCAATCCTCTCGTGGATGAGAAGGGGCAGATCTCCGTCACCGCGCAGGTCCGGAACGACGGCTCGCTGATTGACGGAATGAACGTACGAGTGATCGTGGAGAGGATGATTCCGGGACAGCTTGTCGTGCCTCGCAGCGCGGTGGTGATCAGGGACAATCTGGACGTGCTGTTCACCTGCACGGATGACGGCAAGGCACATTGGACTTATGTCACGATACTTTATTCCAATGGTGAGTCCTACGTGGTCGAGGCCAACAAGGACAGGAACGCCGAACTGAACGAAGGCGACCAGGTGATTGTCTCCGGCAATCTCAATCTGGCGGACAACTCTGATGTGCTGGTAAAAAGGTAGGCAATGCTGAAACATCTGATAGACAGACCGATAACCGTGACGATGATAACCCTTGTCATCGTTGTTCTGGGCATTGTCAGCATACGTCTGCTGCCAGTGTCGTTGGTTCCGGATGTGGACATCCCGTACATAACCGTGCAGGCCACATCCTCGGAGCTTTCGGCCAGAGAGATGGACGAGAGTGTGCTGAAGCCTCTGCGCCAGCAGCTTATCCAGATCAACGGGCTTGAGGACATCGTCAGTGAGGCGAAGGACGGCAGCGGTACGATCCGGCTTACGTTCAACCACGGTTCGGACATCGATTATCTTTTCATTGAGGTCAACGAGAAGATTGACCGGTCCATGTCCAGCCTTGGCGACATCGCCCGGCCTAAGGTCTTGAAGGCCAGCGCCACGGACATTCCGGCGTTTTTTGTGAATATTACTTCTTCGGTCGCTGAGCCTGTCGAACCACAAGCTCAGGGACCGCCTCAGCAGAATCGGTCGCTGAGCCCGTCGAAGCGCACCGAGCCTGAGGCCCAATCGGACTTGTTCCCCGTAACCGAGTCCTTCTCCCAGATGAGCCGCTTCGCACGTGACGTGATCAGCAAACGCATCGAACAACTCTCCGAAGTCGCCATGGTCGATGTCAGCGGCCTTGTCAGTGACGAGATTCTCATAATTCCGGATGAGTCCAAGCTACTCCAGGCAGGGATGACAATGAATGAGTTCGAGAGTTGTGTCAAGAGTTCCAACATCCGCCTTGGCAGTCTCACAATCCGTGACGGAGAGTACCGCTACAATGTCAAATTCGATTCCCGGGCTTCCTCCAGTGAAGACATCGCCAACCTCTGGTTCAAGAAGGAAGGTCGCCTTCTTCAGATAAAGGACGTCGCCAAGGTCGTCGTCCACCCGGCAAAACGAACCGGCCTCGTCCGCTCGAACGGAGAGGATGCCGTGTGTCTTGCCGTCATCAAGCAGAGCGAGGCGAAGATGTCGGACCTGAAGTCGGCCATGAACGGTCTGATGGACAGTTTCCGGAACGACTACCCTCAGTTGAGCTTCGAGATCACGAGAGACCAGACCCAGCTTCTTGAATATACCATCAACAACCTGCTACAGAACATCGTGGTCGCCCTCCTTCTGGCGAGCGTCATCATATTCCTCTTCATGAGGGACTTCCGCTCTCCGGTGCTGGTGATCCTGACGATGCCGGTGGCGCTGATATTCTCGATGCTCTGCTTCTATGCCATCGGATTGACCCTGAATATTATATCCCTCTCCGGTCTGCTTCTCGGAGTCGGAATGATGACTGACAACACGGTCATCCTTGTCGATAATATAACCGGCCGCTGGCAACGTGAAGGGAACCTGCGCTCCGCTGTCCTTGAGGGCACGAAAGAGGTGAGGGGAGCGATGCTCAGCTCCGTGCTGACAACCTGCGCGGTGTTCATTCCGTTGATATTCATGAGCGGCATCGCCGGGGCGATGTTCTACGATCAGGCTATGTCGGTGGCCATCGTGCTGCTGACCTCCTACATCGTGACCATCCTTGTGATTCCGGTCTATTATTACTGGTGGTTCAAGGGTTCTGACGGCTTCCGTCCGAGTCCTTTGCTGGAGAAAATCAACTTTGACGAACCGATCCGCCGCTGGGACGACAAACTTATGGAATGGTTCATCCGGCACAGGCCGGTCGCCTGGAGCCTTCTTGCCGTCTCGACCGTCGGGCTGGTGTTCTGTTTCCTGGAGATGCCTAAATCCCGTCTGCCGGAGATGACCCAGACGGACGCGATAATGAAGATTGACTGGAACGAACACATTTCCATTGAACGTAACACGGAGCGGATCAGGGATTTAGAGAAAAAACTGACCGGAAGCGTGGAGCAGATGACGGCTCTTGTCGGTTCTCAGCAATTCATTCTGAGTCATAGTGGTGACCAAGGAATTTCCGAAGCGTCCATCTACGTCAATTGCAAAGATGCCGGCACATTGAAAAAGGTGCTGGGCGAATTGAAGGATGAGATGGAGAATGAATATCCGGAAGCGGTATATTCATTCGAAGCTTCAGGGAATATCTTCGACATGGTTTTCGCCCGGAACGAGGCTCCGCTCGTGGCGCGCCTTCGCCCAGTGAGGAACAGGGAGGTTGAGGTCGAACCGTTGAGGAATATGCTCTCCGAGGTCAGGGAAACGTTGCCTGGAGTGACCGTGGCGGATCCTCCGGTAAAGACTGACGCTCTGTTTGTCGCTGATCCTGACTTGCTTGCGCTTTATGATATCGGTTATTCGGAACTTGTGTCGATTCTGAGGAACTCGCTCAATGAGAACCGTCTGTTCAACATTGTCCAGGGAACCAGCACTGTTCCGGTCGTGACAGGCTCCAACGCCGCCGGACTTTCGGAGATCCTGCATGGCACTTTCATCGAAAAGAAAGGCCTTGACGGGGAGACATCCCGGATTCCGGTTTCAAATCTTATGCGGCAAACCTTTGCCGAGGATTTGAAAACTTTGGTCGCAGGCCCGGAGGACAATTACTACCCTTTGGCTCTCGATGTTCCGTCGAAGGACGTGAAACAGGTGATGGCCGCGGTGAGTGACGTCGTGCGAAAGAATGGTGACTTCGAGGTCGGCTATTCCGGCTCATGGTTCTCCAACAGCAAGATGATCGATGAGATGATCATCATAATGCTGGTCGCCATAATCCTGCTCTATCTGATTCTGGCCTCCCAGTTCGAGTCTCTGGTCCAGCCGCTGATCATCCTTTCGGAGATTGTCGTGGATGTCTTTGTCGCCTTGCTGGTTCTATGGATTTTCGGGGTCAGCATCAACCTGATGTCGATGATCGGCCTGATTGTCATCACCGGTATTGTTATCAATGACTCCATCCTGAAGATAGACACGATCAACCGGATGCGCAAGGCCGGCGAAAGTCTTGAGCGTGCTGTCATTGATGCGTCCTCGCTTAGGGTGAAGGCTATCATAATGACCTCATTGACAACCATTCTGGCCGTCTGCCCGTTCCTGTCAAGAGGAAGTATGGGAGCTGACCTTCAGTACCCGATGTCCCTGGTGATCATCGCTGGAATGATTGTCGGAACCCTTGTCAGCCTGTTCGTCGTGCCGGCGTTGTATTATTCGATCTACAATGGAAGAAAGAAAAAATAGACTTTCTCCATTTTCGGTCGTTCTGATTATGGTGGCGCTATCCCTTGTCGGGCTGGCGGCGTTGCCGCGTCTGAACATCCAATACACCCCGATGACGGAAGGCCGTACGGTCTATGTATCTTTTTATTATCCCAACGCCTCTGCGGAAATCATTGAAAGCGAGGCGACATCCAAGATTGAAGGAGTCTTGGCGGGGATACGCGATGTCACAGACATTTCCTCTGTTTCACGTAAAGGTTCAGGCTCCGTTTCTGTCAAGTTCCGCAAAGGCTCGGACATGGACGCGGCGCGCTTCGAGGTCGCCTCGGCGATCAGGAACGTTTACCCAAGCCTTCCTGATGAGGTCTCCTATCCGGGAATATCCTTGTCTGGCGGCGGACGGGTCTCGCGGATATCCTATCTCGTCAAGGGCGGGATCCCTTCCCGGGAGATTTCCAAATATGTCAAGGAACACGTCCTCAGCCATTTGGCCGCCATCCCGGGAGTGGACAAGGTCAATGTGGACGGCGGTGTTCCTTTCCAGTGGGTGATCACGTTCGACGCCGACAAGATCCAGTCCGTAGGAGTCACCGCCGATGAGATCGCATCGGCCTTCAATTCATATTACCGTGAGGAAATCCTCGGAATGACGGAAACCTCTGAAGGATTGATGACGGTGCGTCTTAAAGAAGCCTCGGACAAGGATTTCGGATCGATTCCCGTAGGTAATTTCAAAGGCCGTGTGATTCACATCGGGGACGTTGCCCAGTGGCGCTATGAGGAAGCGGTGCCGTCAAGTTACTATCGTGTCAACGGTTTGAACACCATTACTTTGACGGTGGAGATAGCTTCTTCGGCCAACCTGTTGACTGTCGCTTCCGCCGTCAAGGAAAGGATGGCGGAGCTTCAGAAAGGCTTCCCTTCGGAAATCACCGCCGGCATCGCCTACGATTCCTCTGAGTATGTCAGCGAGGAACTCAGCAAAATCTATGTCCGTACCGCCCTCTGCATCTTGATTCTGTTGATGTTCGTGTTCTTGATCAACAGGTCGTGGCGGTATATGCTGATCATTGTCTTCACTTTGACGGTCAATGTGTTGACCGCCTTGATGATCTACAGTTTGGCAGGTCTTCAGATCCACATCTACACCCTTGCCGGAATCACGGTCTCTCTCGGAATAATCATCGACACCTCGATCGTGATGATCGACCACTACGCCCATTTCAAAGACCGGAAGGCTTTCCCGTCCATCCTTTCGGCCGCGGCCACGACTGTCGGCGCATTGATGATGGTCCTTCTGCTTCCGGAAAAGGAAAAAGCCAACCTCGTGGACTTCATCTGGGTGATTGTCATTAACTTGGGACTGTCGCTGATCATCTCCTACCTGTTCATCCCGTCGCTGATGGAATATATTCCTGTAAGAATGTCGGGTGGCAAGTCTGGGAGTTCCACAAGGAAGCTCCGCCGGTTCCTGCGTTGGAACAGGTTCTACGCTTCCTACATCGGCTGGGGGGTGAGGCATCGTTGGGTGTATGTCCTTTTGTTCATCGTGGCGTTTGGAATCCCGCTCTGTCTGCTCCCTACCCGTCTGTCTGATTATGACAAGGACAAGGCGGACAGGTTCGACAGATTTCTGGACAAGATTGTCACCTGGAAACCTTACGACAGGAACCGTCAGTTGATAGACAAGATAGCCAGTTCCTCCTTCGGTCTGTTTTACAAATCCTTGAACCGCTCCAATTTCTACCGGGAGCCTGAAAAGAAACGTCTGATCATCAATGCCGGCATGCTTGAAGGCTGTACCGTGAACCAGTTGAATGATGTCGTGAGGGCGATGGAGAACTATCTGTCGAAATTCGATGAGATCTCAGTCTTCACCACATCGATATATTCCTACGACAACGCCGAGATTTCGGTGGAGTTCAAGCCTGAGTATGAGAACTCAGGTTTCCCTTCCGTGCTGAAGTCCGAGGTCACGAGGATGGCGATCAATTTCGGCGGGGCGAACTGGAGGGTCTCCGGAATAGACGACAATAATTTCAACAACAACATCGTCTCGTCCTCCAAGAGCAACCGCATCTCGCTGAAGGGCTACAACTATCAGGAACTCAGCCGATATGCCGAGAAGCTGATGGCCTATCTCTCCACAAACCGCCGTGTCCAGGGCGCGGAGATCTGGTCGGGAGGTTGGAACGGCCGCCCTTCGATTGAGTTTGTGCTGGATTATGATTTTGGGCGGATGACGCTTGCCGACATCAATCCTTACGCCTACTACAACGCTCTGGGATCCTTACTGTACGAACGGAAGATCGGAACTTCTGAATATGATGGTGGAGCCGTCGATGTTGTCCTCCGTTCCTCGGATCTGGACAGATACGATCTCTGGCACGTTCTTAACTCTCCGATAGATGTCGGTCAGAAGAAAATGACGCTTTCGAGTGTCGGGGGCATCGACAAGCAGCGGACAGGTCTGACAATCAGAAAGAGCAACCAGTCCTACGAGCTTGTTGTATGCTACGACTTCATCGGTAGTTGGGAACTCAGCCGTTCCCTGTCCCAGAAGGCGGTCAAGTACATGAACGATGAGGTACTCCCGATCGGTTTCAAGGCGGAGGTCCCGGGTTGGGGATGGTTTGACACCGCCAAGCAGCAGTACGCCTGGCTGTTGTTCCTGATTCTCGCCGTGATGTACGTGATGCTTGCGATGACATTCGAGTCGTTCCGTTACCCGCTCGCCGTGATCTTTATGGTTCCGGTCTCTTTCATCGGCCTCTTCCTTGCCTTCGGCCTATCGGACTTCTCCTTCGATCAGGGCGGTTTCGCCGCCTTCGTGATGCTCAGCGGCATAGTCGTCAACGCCGGCATCTACCTCATCACCACCTACCAGTCCCTCCTCAGTGCATCGGTCCCTGAGCCTGTCGAAGGAACCACCTCTGTGACTAAACAAACTCACCGACCAGCCGAAGCGGCCAACATCCGCCTCTACGTCAAAGCCTACTCCCGCAAGATCAACCCGATCACCCTCACCATAGTCTCCACCATCCTCGGCCTCCTCCCGTTCCTCACCGACGGCCCCGAGGAGGTTTTCTGGTTCGACTTCGCCGTCGGCACCATCTCCGGCATGCTCTTCTCCATACTCGCCGTGATATTCATCCTCCCGATCTTCTGCGTTAAGCGCAAATAGGATATGGCCATGCGCTATTTTCGCGATGCTGAGAAGAAAAAATAGCAAGGTTGGATGGTGAAAACAAGGCTATTTTCTCGGAATTTATACCGTGATTAATGTAATTGCTTGACAGTCTGTACTTTACTAATTCTGATATGTTACAAGTATTTGATTAATGTATTGAAAATAAGCTGATTAAACTGTGCGGAATGAGAACGTGAAGCTCAATTTGTCTGTAACAAATTAAGGATTAGGAAATTATATTTGCCAAAAGTGAAACTGTTTTCTATTACCATATCAATTCTTTTGCCCGACTTTGCAGTCGGAAATAATACGTTTTATTATGAAAAAGGTTGTAGCATTATTATTGGCCATTGCGCTGTCTCCGGTAGTAATGGCTCAGGATCGGAATGTGCGGTTGGATTTGTTCGGGGCCGCCAATGTGGTCGGTGCCTCTTATGACGCAAGGTTCAAAGGGGATTCGGGTTTGGGTTTCGCGGTCGGTGTCGGGTACGGTTTCGGCATCGGGAACTGGTACGAGATTCATGGTGTCGGCGTGCCGGTGGAGATCAACTACCTGGCAGGTAGAGGAAAACATCATTTCGAGATCGGAGCCAGAATGTCCAACGGGGTGTATTTTGACAAGATTACGGAAAGCAAGACGGTGACCTTGCCTGATGGTTCCACGGGAACTGCTCCGAAGGAAGTGAGAACGACGCAGTGGGGAAATTTCCTTTACGCGAATGTCGGTTACCGTCTTCTCGCGGAGAACGGTCTGGTGTTCCGCTGCGGCTTAAGTCCATCGTATGGAATCGGGAAATATGGCTTGTCCAAGTCCGTTTTCTACCCATACCTCAGCTTGGGATATTCCTTCTAAAAAGAATCATACTCTCACCTGGAAGTCATCAAAGAAACTTCTGATTGTTCTTCCAGGTGTGAGAAACTATACGCACGTAAAACGGCATCTAATTGATATCTAAAGAGTTGATGTTTTAGGTGCGAGTATGTTTGCACACCTGTGAGTCAGCGAATTGCTCTTCCAAGTGTGAATATCCTCACGCACCTCGGTGTTATGGCATATTATTGAATGATATGCGGAACCTTGGGGGCACTATATTCAGGTTAATCTTAGAAGCTGTTTTGAATTGTTTGTTTGAAGGTTTGAGAGTGAAAAACTTCAGTTTCGACCGCTTCTTCCAAGGAAGATAGCGGTGCTATCTGACTGAAGAAGCGGGAAGAAAATGAAGATTTTTCACCTCAAAGAACATTTCAAACAATTCAAAACAGCTTCTAAGTGATCACGCTTAAGATGTGGCAGTCAATGTCCGCATCTGTTGTTAGGTTGCAACGTTGTCTGACGGGGGGTTAAGAAAATCCCCGAGGAACCCAAGTCAAAAAAATTTGCAGTCTGAAAGGTTTTGCGTAAATTTACAAGATTTGTTTTTAACAGGTTTCGGAACGACTATGAGAGGCGGAAAGAAAGTGATAATATTCGCTGGCCTTGGTGGGCTGGCGATCGGTGTGTGCGCCATGCTGGCGGTCGGAGGGGCGATGAGCCGCACTTCCACCAATGAGTATTGCATGAGTTGCCACTACCACGAGCAGGCTGATGCGGACTGGAAGAAGTCCGAGCACTACAACAGCGAGAGCGGTGTGGTGACGGATTGCGCCTCCTGCCATCTTCCTCCGAAAGAGAACGGCTACCTTCGCTACTACATGATCAAGGCCAGGATGGGAGCCAAGGATCTGTGGGCCAAGATGACCAAGGATAAGGACGAAATCAATTGGGACTCAAAAAGAACCCTTGAGCACGGATCAAAAATCGTTTACAACGAATCCTGCGAGAAATGTCACGTCAATCTTTTCCCGACCGGAATCACGGATGACGGCATCACTGCTCATCTCTACTATGAGGAGAACGCCAGGAAACTGAATCTCCAGTGCATCAGCTGCCATCTGAACACTGGCCACGACATGCCGGGCTACGAACATAAGAGGCTGGAAGGCAAGGTGATGGACACGGGAGGCGGTGAAAAGTACGACAGCGTGGCTGTGGTGGCTTCATTCGCGAACTTCACGGAAACGGTTCCCGGTACGACAGCCGCGATCAGGATGGTCGCTGTTCCGGGAGGCGAGTTCACGATCGGGAGTCCGGACAACGAGCTGTTCCGCTCGGCGGACGAAGGACCTCGGAAAAAAGTAAGAATATCTCCGTTCTTCATGGGCGAGGTCGAGGTGACCTGGCATCAGTTCTGGGCTTTTTACAACGAAACAATGTCAGAGGGCAGAACCCCGCCGGAGAAAATCTTCGCCAACAACAACCGTCCGGATGTGGACGCGGTCAGCGGTCCGACCCCACCGTTCGGATTCCCGGACCAGGGCTGGGGAATGGGCGAGAGGCCGGCGATCACGATGACTCACTATGCGGCGGAAACCTTCTGCCAGTGGCTTTCCCTCAAAACCGGACGAAACTACCGTCTCCCGACCGAGGCGGAATGGGAATATGCGGCCCGTGGCGGCACCCAGACCCCGTACTTCTTCGAGGGAAGTCCGAAGAAATATTCAAAAGAAACTTTCTGGAACAGGCTGTTCGGGGCTGACACCACCTCGATCGCAAGTTATGTGGTATATTCAGAAGACAGTTTCGGCAAGACTCAGGAACCTTCCGAGGTGAAGGCCAATCCGTTCGGGCTTAAGAATATGCTGGGCAACGTGATGGAGTATTGCTCCGACCGGTATGCCGCGGATGCATATTCAAGGATCGCCGATGGCGCGCTTGATCCGAAGGGTCCGGAGAGCGGCGATGAGTTCGTGGTCCGCGGCGGGGCATATTCAGATGACGCCTCGCTTGTCCGCTGCGCCGCCAGAGCCCACACCAAGACTGATGACTGGCTCCGCACTGACCCGCAGAATCCGAAGAGCATCTGGTGGTACTCTGACATCAAGGGTATCGGTTTCAGAGTTGTGTGCGATGTTCCCGATGGAATTTTATAATTAAATAACATAAAGACTATCAATAAAATGAGCAACAAAATGGACAGAAGATCCTTTCTTGGTAAAAGCGCCAAGATCGGTGTAGGTCTGGTAGGTGGCAGCGTCCTGCTGTCCGCCTGCGCAAGTGGTGACAAATCCGGCAAGATGACACCCCTCAGACAGCCGGGCGAGTATTATGTTCCTGAACTTCCTGACAAGGCCATCGACGGAAAGGAACTTAAGGTCGGCGTGATCGGTTGCGGTGGCCGTGGAAGCGGTGCCGTTGAGGATCTGCTGAATGCCGCAGACGGAATCAAGGTCACGGCCTTGGGCGATGTCTTTGCTGATCGTCTGACCGGCCTTCGCGAAAACCTCAAGACCAAATGGAATCAGGAAGTTCCTGAAGATCACTGCTTCACAGGCTTCGATGCCTACAAGCAAGTCATTGATTCCGGTGTGGACATGGTGATTGTCGCCACTCCGCCGGTCTTCCGTCCGACGCATTTCCAGTACGCTACCGAGAAGGGGGTTCACTCCTTCCTTGAGAAGCCTATCGCTGTGGACGCCAAGGGCTATCGTCTGATCATGGCGACGGCGAAACAGGCTGAGGCCAAGGGGCTTAGCGTGGTGACAGGAACCCAGCGTCACCATCAGAGACCTTACGTGGAGTCTTTCAAGAAGATCCAGGAAGGAATGATCGGCGAGATCACCGGCGGCAACGTCTATTGGAATCAGGGAATGCTTTGGTACAAGGAGCGTCAGCAGGGCTGGAGCGACATGGAGTGGATGATCCGTGACTGGGTCAACTGGAAGTGGCTCTCAGGCGACCACATCGTCGAGCAGCATGTCCACAACATCGATGTGTTCAACTGGATGATCGGTAAGCACCCTATCAAGGCGACCGGTTTCGGCAGCCGTCAGCGCCGTGTCACCGGCGACCAGTACGACAACTTCAGCATTGACTTTGAATATGAGAACGGCGTCCATCTGCACAGTATGTCGCGTCAGATCGACGGTTGCTCGACCAACATCGGCGAATGTGTCCACGGAACGAAGGGCTACTGGAGCTCGGCGGATTTCGCCATCCGTGATCTTCAGGGCAATGTCCTTTGGCAGTTTGACTTCGAGGCGGAGAAGGCTCAGTACAAGCAGACCAATCCGTACGTGCTTGAGCATGTGGATTGGGTGAACCACATCCGTAAGGGTGAGGCTCATGTGGAGGCCGGCGAGTGTGGCGTCTCTTCTCTCTGCGGCGTTATGGGCCGTGAGTCTGCCTACACCGGCAACACCATCACCTGGGACGAGATCAGCGCCGCCGCTCTGGATTACCTTCCGGAGAAGCTTGAACTCGGCAAGATGGACATGAGCAAGTACACTGTCCCGGTCCCTGGAACTGAAAAGTAATTGATTATGAACAGAAGACATTTTCTCTCGTCAGCGGCGATCGGATCAGCTGCCTTGGCCGCGGCCTCCATGCTGCCGGGATGTGCCACTGCATTGGACAAGAAGAAGTGCGTGCCACGTCTTGAGCTGAAGCTCTCGTTTCAGGAAGGGATCGCCCCGGGAAAGAATCTGGGCGAGCAGCTGGATTTCATGGAAGACCTGGAGGTGCGTGGTTTCGAGCCGAACGGACGGAACCTTCCTGCCCGCGTCAATGAGATCCGTAACGCCCTCATCGGACGTGACATCGAGGTCTCTGCGATCTGCGCCGGATTCGACGGCTTCATCCTGGCCGAAGACCCGGCGGTCAAGGCGTCGTTCGACAAATCGATGCGTGAGATCGTGGCCGCTGCAGGTGAACTCGGCTCGGTGGGAGTCATAATGGTCCCGGCTTTCAACGGCCAGACTCCGTGCAGACCCCACACCCTGGACACCCGCAACTACCTCTGCGAGCAGCTCCACGACCTCGGAGAGTTCGCCCTTGAGCACGGCACGACCGTGATTCTTGAGCCATTGAACAGAAGGGAGGCCTTCTATCTCCGTCAGGTTGCCGACGCCGCCGCGATCGCACGCGATTCCGACAGCAAGGGCGTGAAGGTGATGGGTGATTTCTGGCACATGTCCGAGGAGACCTCCGACTACGGCGCGCTGACATCAGCCGGCATCGAGTACCTCCAGCACGTCCACATCGCCAGCCGTGGCCGCAGACTGATGCCTGGAGAGGACGGCGCGAAGGACGACTACAAGTCCGGATTCCGGGCGCTCCAGCACATGGACTACAAGAACTATGTCAGTTTCGAGTGCGGCACTGCCGGAGACCGTGCCAAGACCGTGAGGGAAGCCGTCAAACTCCTGTCGGATCAATGGTATAGTCTGTAATGGTTGTCGCAGGTCATGCGTTCGGGCTGTTGGCGGCCCTACTCTATGTCTGTCTTCTGGTGGTCATCTATGTTTTGCGTGACCGCTGGCCGCTGTTCAGGCATCTGGCCGGACGGAAAGCCTGCCTGACCTCGATCTCAATCGTGCTGTTCCTGCTGCTCGTCTTCGGGCTTGTACCGCAGGACGGGGGCAGGGACGGTTTTTTCGGCGTTCTCGGTTTCAGGAATATGAGCCGGTCGCCGATCTTCATCCTCGCGTTGCTTCTTTTGGCGACAAGCGTCACACTGAACACGATCGAGGATATTCATAGATTCAGCAAGCATCGCCTCGGGGTGACCTGCGCCCATCTGGGCCTGTCAGTGATTCTGATCGCCGGACTTTTCGGCTCCGGCGGCACCGTCCGGACGGTTATGATCGCGATACCGAATGTCCCGGACCATCAAGCGCGGAACGAAGTCACTTATGAATATGTCAAACTCCCTTTCGAGTTGACACTCAGGGATTTCTCTGTTTATGAATATTCTTCCGATGTCACATTGACCCTTCCTGACGGCCGCTCATCAGAGATCAAAATCGCTGTGAACCACCCTGCAAAGGTCGGTTCGTGGTGGATTTACCAGTCGGACTACCTGTCGGACACGGAACGAGGAGAGTTCGCAAGCATATTCAAGTGTGTCTGTTCGCCTTTGTCGGAGGTTTTCCGCATAGCATTGTGGCTGCTGCTTGTCTCCGCCGCGGCGATGGTGTTCTTTGCTGGCTTCAAACCGTCTTTTGGAAAGAAAGGACCATTGTCTGTAGAACTACAAGATGGCGCCGCTCCCTTAGAATGTGGAACTTTCAATGAAAAGGAGGAACGGTTATGAGTTGGGATTCGTTTGTCTGGTTCGCCTTGGCAGCGTCACTGTTCTGGATTTCAGGAGCGATTGTCTCCGTGATTTCCAAACGTAGGCTCCCGGCCTCCGTTCTGACCGGATGCGGCTCTGCCATATTCATGACATTCATTGTCGGGGTCTGGATTTCGCTTGGGCGTCCGCCTCTCCGCACTATGGGGGAGACCCGCCTTTGGTTCAGCCTGTTCCTTTCGCTGATCGGGCTCGTGGTGTATCTTCGTTGGCGTTACCGCTGGGTACTTCCGTTCGGATGCCTGATGGCCGTGATGTTCGCCAGCATCAACATATTCAAGCCAGAGATTCACACTGAAGAACTTATGCCGGCTCTCCGCAGCCCGTGGTTCGTCCCGCACGTCATCGTCTATATGTTCGCCTACGCCGTGATGGGCATCGCCGCCATCCTGGCCCTCCGTATTCTCTGGCTGACCCGCCGTTCAGCCGCGGGGTCCGCTCCGGCCACTGGGTCAACAACTCCTGCCACTGTCGATGCGGCCGCAAGTCCCCTGTCACCGTCCCTTCAAGGCGACCTGCGCCTCTGCGACACCCTGGTGCGCATGGGCTGGGGATTCATCACAATGGGTATAGTGATGGGCGCCCTCTGGGCCAAACAGGCCTGGGGTGACTACTGGACCTGGGATCCTAAGGAAACCTGGGCCGCCGCCACCTGGCTCAGCTATCTTCTGTACATGCATCTCCGCCAAGGCTCTGCTTTATCTTCGGTCACTTCGGCAGGCTCAGAGGCCATAGCTCGACAGAACTCGCCAGCCATTGAAGTGGCATCACACTCCAACAAAGCTCTCCATCGCACCCTTTTCCTTCTGATATTCTCTTTCATCCTCCTCCAGATGTGCTGGTGGGGCGTAAACTACCTCCCCTCAGCCCAAGGCTTCAGCCTGCACACCTATTAGTATTCCTGTTAGTATTCCTGACCTTGAAATATTACTAGTGTGCCTTGGAATGAAATGAGGTCCCCGTTCAGAGGCCTGTAGAAAATACCATGGAGGACAATATGTTGAATATTAATAATTTAATAGATGCTATTCCTCCCTCATCAGGCGTGGAGTAACTCTGTGTTCTGTCTTGATAACAAAAGCTTTGCCTTCCACGAAGGAAAGAGGGTAGTCTATGATGCCAGAATGTGGGCTGAATGAAAATCAGGCATATTCAATCATTCTTGGGGAGAATTTGCTAACTTTGCAGATTGCGGGGCCGGGGGAAAGACGCGGGCCGCGGAAAGAAGAATATTCAAAACATATCAATATGTACAGAACACACACGTGCGGGGAACTCCGCATTGAGAATGTCGGGCAGAAGGTGACCCTTGCCGGTTGGGTGCAGAGGTCCAGGAAGCTCGGCGGAATGACTTTCATTGACTTGCGTGACCGCTATGGCATCACGCAGCTCGTGCTTGAGGCGGACGCAGACGCAGCTTTGGTGGAGACAGCGACCTCTTTGGGCCGTGAATATGTCATCCAGGCCACCGGTGAGGTAGTCGAGCGTCAGAGCAGGAACGCCAGGATGGACACAGGTGACATCGAGATCAAACTTGAGGCGATCAACATCCTCAACAAGTCCGTCACCCCTCCGTTCACGATCGAGGACGAGAGCGACGGCGGCGAGGATCTCCGTGCCAAGTTCCGCTATCTGGATCTGAGAAGGAATCCGCTCCAGAAGGCGCTGGCGTTGAGGCACAAGCTTGCCCACGAGGTGCGCAACTACCTTGATGGCCAGGGATTTATGGAGATTGAGACTCCGTACCTGATCAAGTCCACCCCGGAGGGCGCCCGTGACTTCGTGGTCCCTTCAAGGATGAATCAGGGGCAGTTCTACGCCCTGCCGCAGTCTCCTCAGACCTTCAAGCAGCTCCTGATGGTGGCCGGCTACGACCGCTATTTCCAGATCGTCCGCTGCTTCCGTGACGAGGATCTGCGCGCCGACCGTCAGCCAGAGTTCACCCAGATCGACTGCGAGATGTCCTTCGTCGAGCAGGAGGATGTCCTGAATATGTTCGAGGGAATGATGAGGACGATGTTCAAGAATGTCCTCGGGGTTGATATTCCTAACCCTATGCCTCGTATGAGCTGGTACGACGCAATGGACAAGTACGGTTCTGACAAGCCGGATGTCCGTTTCGGAATGACCATTCACGAGATTACAGACAAGGTGAAAGGCAAAGGCTTCTCCGTTCTTGAGGACGCTGCCTACGTCGGAGCCATCGCGGTTCCGGGCGGCGCTGAATACACCCGCAAGCAGATCGATGAGCTGACCGAGTGGGTCAAGAGACCTCAGGTCGGAGCCAAGGGCTTGATCTACATCAAGCTCAACGCCGACGGCTCCGTCAAGTCCTCGATCGACAAGTTCTACTCACCTGACGAGTTGAAAGTCATCGCCGAGGCCGTTGAGGCCAAGACCGGTGACATCGTGTTCGTGATGTCAGGTGACAGCAACCGCAAGGTGCAGACAATGCTTGGCGTTCTGCGTATCGAGATGGGCAACAGGCTCGGCCTTCGTGACCCTAAGGTCTTCGCTCCGCTTTGGATCGTGGACTTCCCGCTTCTTGAGTGGAGCGAGGAGGACGGACGATTCTACGCGATGCACCACCCGTTCACCGCACCGAAGCCTGAGCACATGAACCTGTTCTACAGCGACAAGAAAGAGGATCTCGAAAGGGTTTGCGCCAATGCCTACGACTTCGTGCTGAACGGCACAGAACTCGGTGGCGGTTCCATCCGAATCCATGATGCGGAGGTTCAGAAGAGAATGTTCGAGGTTCTGGGCATCGGTCCTGAGGAGGCTGAATATAAGTTCGGATTCATCATCCACGCCTTCCAGTACGGTGCTCCGCCTCACGGAGGTCTGGCATTTGGTTTCGACCGTGTCTGCACACTATTCGCCGGCAAGGAGTCCATCCGTGACTTCATCGCCTTCCCGAAGAACAACCAGGGCCGTGACGTGATGATCGACGCTCCGTCCAAGATCGACCAGACCCAGCTCGACGAGCTCAGTCTGGATCTCCGTCCGCAGCAGGAGAAGTAGTTCCCGTCCTGTCGCCGGGTCTGTCGAAGCGACGTGAAACAAAGCATGAAAGTGTGACCGGATTGTCCTTCGGCCACACTTTCATTTCTATCACACTCGCGCGGTTCACCTCCAAAAGTGTCAACCATTCTCAGGGAAGGTCACGCGCAGTACAAAGATTAATATTAAATTTGTTTGTTTGGTGCGATAATGCTATCTCAAAAATCTCGTTTTGGTGCATAATGTGGTAATTAAATTTGTTTGTTCGGTGCAGAGGTGTTATATTTGTCTTTGAAAAACAGTGATTTATGAAAAGGAAAATATATAATTCCCTTTTGAGATGGAAAAACGAGGAGAAAGGCAAGGTCGCCCTCCTCGTGGAAGGAGCAAGGCGGGTGGGAAAGAGCTTCATAGTGGAGGAGTTCGCCAAGAATGAGTACAAGTCATATATTCTTGTGGACTTCGCGCACATCGGTAAAGCGATGAAGGAAGTTTTTGATGAGTATCTGAATGAAACTGACACATTTCTTATCTTTTTGCAGAATGTCGCTGGTGTCCAGCTGTACGAGAGAGAGTCATTGATTATTTTCGATGAGGTTCAGAAATATCCAATGGCGCGTCAGGCCATCAAGCATCTTGTAGCGGACGGAAGGTATGATTACATAGAGACCGGGTCATTGGTAAGCATCAATGAGAACACCGAGGATATTCTTTTGCCTTCCGAGGAGAGACCTCTTCAAATGTACCCTATGGATTTTGAGGAGTTTTTATGGGCGTTGGGCGATGAGATGACCATGCCGTTCGTCAAGACGTGTTTTGAGAATCGATGTCAGCTTGGCCCGATGCACCGTAAGGCAATGACCCTGTTCCGGCAGTATCTGATTGTCGGAGGAATGCCGCAGGCGGTTAAAGAATTTGTTGAAACGGGGATATTCCGTAAAGTAGACACGGTGAAGCGGGATATTCTGGCATTGTACCGTCGTAGCATTGGCAAGCACGTCAATGGGTACACGGAAAAGGTTAAGGCGGTGTGGGATCAGATACCGGGCGAGCTTCAGAAACATGAGAAGAAGTTCCGCCTTGCAAGTTTGGGTGAAGGCGCGAGATACAGAAGCTATGAGTCATCGTTCCTTTGGCTGAAGGACGCTCGTTTTGTGAATATCTGCAATGGTGTTACGGAACCTCAGGTAGGCATGAGACTGAAACGAGATGACCGGACTTTCAAATGTTATATGGGAGACACTGGACTCCTGATTTCTCACGCGTTCGATGAGAAGACTATCCAAGGCGAGGAGCTGTATCAGAAACTTCTTCTTGGCAAGTTGGAAATCAATGAAGGGATGCTCATGGAAAACATTGTCGCCCAGATGTTTGTTGCAAGCGGTCACTCTTTGTATTTCTATAGCAATTATTCAACGGTCTCTGAGGACAGGATGGAGGTTGACTTCCTTGTAGAAAAGCCGACATTGACAAACGCCCATAACATTTGCCCGGTTGAGGTGAAATCTGGCAAGTATTCATGCTTCTCATCCTTGTCAAAATTCCGTGAAAAGTTCAAAAAACAACTTCATGTTCCTTGCGTAATTTATACCCAGGATTATAAAGAAGAAAACGGATATGTGTTCCTTCCGATCTATATGACACCACTGCTATAGAAGTGGCGACAAATCCAAATTATTTTTTAAGGATTACTAAGTGTCAATTTACATATCAATTTTGTATATTTGTAATTGAGGCCTTGGCTGTCACGGAGGTTCTGTGGCCGCAGACAGGGCTTACCGAAGTTCAATCACATAAAGACCTAAGAATATGTTCGCAAAGGAGATCTACATCGCAAGACGCAAGGCTCTGTTGGAGAAGATGGCGCAGACCGCTCCGCAGGGGAAGCGTGGAATAGCCTTGTTCGTGGGCAACGTCGAAGCGGCCGCCCAGTACAAGGACAACGCCTATAAATTCCGTCAGGACTCATCCTGGCTGTACTATTTCGGACTCGACGAGCCACGCTATGCGGCCATCCTGGACCTTGACAGCGGAGAGGAGACCATCTTCGCCGACGATGTGGAGATCGGAGACATCATCTGGATGGGACCTCAGCCATCGGTCGCCTCCAAGGCCGCCGAGGTTGGCGTAAATCATTCAGCATCTTACGGTTCTCTGAACATCGCCGTCACTAAGGCTTTGGCCACAGGCAGGAATATTCATTTCCTTCCTCCGAGCCGCTACTACAACACGATGAAACTCGCCGCCCTTGTGGGAATATCCAATGAGGATGTGGCCCGTGTCGCCCCTATCGACGAGGACGGCGGCAAGCACGCCTCCAAGGAACTCGTGCAGGCTGTCATCTCGATGAGGCTTGTCAAGGAACAGTGCGAGATCGAGCAGATCGACGATGCCGGAGCTCTCGGACAGAGGATGCATACTGTGGCCCGCAACAGCGTCAAGGTCGGGATCATCGAGCAGGAGATTGTCGGAAAGATGGAGGGCGTGACCCTTAGCGAGGGATGGGGCGTGTCGTTCCCGACGATTCTCACCCAGCACGGCGAGACTCTGCACAATCATCTGCACGACAAGGTCATCGAGCCTGGCAAGCTGATGGTGATCGACGCCGGTGCCGAGAATAATATGCACTACGCCTCGGACTTCACCCGCACCCTGCCGACCAGCGGCAAGTTCACCCAGAAGCAGAGGGACATCTATCAGATAGTCTGCGACTGCAACGAGTTGGCGTTCAATCTGACAAAGCCGGGAGTCGCCTATAGGGACGTTCATCTGGCCGTCGCCAAGCTGATGCTGGAGGATCTCAGATCTCTGGACATCGTGCGCGGCAATCTGGACAATATGCTTCACGAAGGCATCGCCGGACTGTTCCAGCCGCACGGACTCGGCCACAACATGGGTCTTGACGTGCATGACATGGAGGATCTTGGCGAGGATCTCGTAGGCTACGATCCGGATCAGAAACGCTCCACGCAGCTCGGTCTCGGCAGCCTCAGAATGGCACGCCGGCTTGTTCCGGGCAATGTCATCACAGATGAGCCGGGAATATACTTCATTCCGGCCCTCATCGAGAAATGGAAGAGCGAGAAGCGCGACAAGGGCTTCGTGAACTATTACAAGCTGGAGCACGACTACCTCGACTTCGGTGGCATCCGTCTGGAGGACGATGTGCTTGTGACAGAGGACGGCGCGCGCCGCACAGGCCCGAACCGCCTTCCGATCCAGCCGGACGATGTCGAGGCCGCTATGGCTTAGCCGGTAACCTCGCGGATTTAAACAATGAGCGTTTTGGTCATCATCCTTGCCGTGCTGGCAGGAGTGGTCGGCATCATCGGGAGTGTTGTTCCCGCCCTGCCCGGTCCTCCTGTCAGCTGGGTCGGGCTGATGATTCTCTATTTCTGGGGCAAAGGCACGAACGGGGCCGGCGACCCGATATCGCTGACATTTCTGCTCGTCTGGCTGGGAATCACTGCGGCCGTGACGATCATCGACTACATTGTGCCGTCCTGGTTCACCAAGGTCACGGGCGGAACTAAAGCCGCTGGCCGGGGAGCCATAGCCGGGATGCTTGTCGGCCTCTTCGTCCCGCCGGTCGGAATCATTCTCGGCACTCTTCTTGGAGCGTTTCTCGCCGAGTTGGTTTTCGCTGACAAAAACGGCTGGGAATCCGCCAAATCCGCCCTCGGAGCCTTTATGGGATTCCTTTGCGGAACCGGCATCAAGTTGATTGCCAGCGGAATGATGATGTATTACATAGTAGTGTATCTTACTTGAATATGGAAGAGAAATATTCACGTTTCCTTGAGGAAGTAGGGAAATTCGTGCCCAAGAACGCACTCTACACCGATGAGATAAGGCGCTTCGCCTGGGGCACCGACGCTGGTTTCTACAGGCTTGTGCCTAAGATTGTCATCCGGTCGTCCAATGAGAAAGAAGTCTCGAAGATCCTTGAGGCGGCATCGAAGTTTGATGTCCCGGTGACTTTTCGTGCCGCCGGAACCAGCCTTTCGGGTCAGGCTGTCAGCGATTCCGTGCTGATCGTGGCGGGAAAGAACTGGGAAAGATACATGGTTTCGGAGGACGCTTCCGAGATAACCCTCGAACCGGGAATCGTAGGGGCGAGGGTGAACGCCATCCTGAAGCCTTATGGTCGGAAATTCGGCCCGGATCCGGCCTCGATCGGAAGCTGTATGGTCGGCGGAATCGTGATGAACAACGCTTCCGGAATGAGCTGCGGAACCCACGCCAACAGCGACAAGGAACTGGAGAGCGTGCGGATGGTCTTTGCTGACGGAACGGTGCTGGACACGGGGGACGAGACCTCCAGAGAGGCTTTCAGGGCCAGCCATCCGGATTTCATCAAAGGAATCGAGGAACTGAGGGACGGAATCCTTGCCGACAAGGAACTCTCCGAACGCATAAGGTACAAATACTCAATAAAGAACGTCACCGGACTCAACATATTCCCTTTCATCAGGTTTGAAGATCCGTTCGACATAATCGCCCATTTGCTGGTCGGCTCCGAGGGTACGCTGGCGTTTATGAGCCAGGTCACGATGAAGACTCTGCCGCTGCCGTCCAGGGAAGCTTCAGCGATGGTCTATTTCGGGACGATAAGGGAGGCTGCCGAGGCCGTTGTGGCGCTCAGAAAAGAAATCAATCCTGCGGTGCTTGATGCCGCTGAACTGCTTGACAAACGGTCACTTGCGTCAGTAGATGACCCGATGCTTAATGAATATTCCGACAGGGATCTGACCGCTCTTCTGCTTCGTGTGACGGGCGCGGATCAAGCGGATTTGGATGCCAACATCGGCAAACTTTCCGAAGTTCTGCGCCGTTTCGCCGTGCTTAATGACGCCGAGGGCAACTCGTTCATATTCAGTAGCGATCCTGCCATTACGGGAAAGTACTGGGCGATCCGTTCGGGCATATTCCCGTCTGTCGGTGGAATGCGCCGCGAGGGGACGACCTGTCTTATCGAGGACATCGCCTTCCACATCGAGGATCTGCCTGACGCGACGGTGGATCTTTCGGCGCTGCTGGACAGGCACGGCTACGACGATTCCTGCATCTACGGCCACGCCCTTGAGGGCAACTTCCATTTCATCATCAACCAGTCGTTTGATTCCGAGGCGGAGGTGAGGCGCTATGAGGCGATGATCCGCGACGTGGCGGAGATGGTGGTCGGGAAATATGACGGCTCCTTGAAGGCCGAGCACGGAACGGGCAGGAATATGGCTCCGTTCGTGAAGTACGAGTGGGGCGAGAAGGCGTTCGGGATAATGAAGCGGGTGAAGGAACTGTTTGACCCTCAAGGACTTCTGAATCCGGGTGTGATATTCAATGACGATCCTAAATGTTTCCTTCGGAATTTCAAGGCGTTGCCGGTGTTGAAGCCTTGGACGGATGACGGCAAGGCTGTCGAGCCTGAGCTGGCGGAGATCTACAAGAAGCTGAACAAGTGCATCGAGTGCGGATTCTGCGAGGTGAACTGCCTGTCCTGCGGCTTCACGCTTTCGTCCCGGACCAGGATCGCCACGCAACGTGAGATCACCGCCCTGCGGGAGTTGCCGGATCCGACCGCCTCGGAACAGACTCGTCTGCGGACGCTTGAGAAGGAATATTCCTACACGGGGGAGCAGACTTGCGCCGGGGACGGCCTCTGCTCGACCTCGTGTCCGATGGGCATCAATGTCGCCGACCTGACTCATCAGCTGAGGAGGGTGAATATGCCCGCGGGCTCTTTCGGCCACGGTTTCTGGAACTTCGTCGCCGGTCATTACGCCGGAGTCAAGAGTGGCCTTCGCGGCGCTTTGAGGATGGCCACGGCCGGCGAGACCGTGCTTGGTGATCTTGCCATGAGCGGCCTATGCCGCTGGCTGCACAACGCCATACGTATTCCGCTTTGGACTCCAGCCACCCCTGAGGCCTACAATATTCCTAAATCGCTCAGGGCTTTGGTAAGTTCCGCCGCCTTTGGCCACGATGGCGCTTCGACTGTCGAAGCGGCCACGGGACCGGCCAGGTTGGGGAGCCTGTCCAAGTGCCCGGACTCGCAAACATCCGAAGCGGCCACAGGAACACCGACCGTCTGCAAGGTGGTCTATTTCCCGAGCTGCATCAACCAGATGATGGGCCTCCCTAAACATCACCACGCCGTGGACAAACCTCTCGTCGAGGAGATGGTCTCACTTCTGACCAAAGCCGGCTACGAGGTCATATTCCCGGAGAATATGTCCTCTCTTTGCTGCGGCACGATCTGGGAAAGCAAAGGAATGCCCGAAATCGCCGACAGAAAGACAAAGGAACTCGAGGATGCACTTTGGAAAGCCAGCGAGGAAGGCCGCTACCCTATCCTTTGCGACCAAAGCCCCTGCCTTCATCGTATGGAGCACAAGATCAAGAAGATGCGGCTCTACGAACCGTCCGAATTCATCCTTGGTTTCCTGACCGACAGGCTGGACTTCCACCAGACCGACATCCCGGTAGCCATTCATCTCACCTGCTCGATGCGTCTGATGCACAAGACCGGCAAGATGCTTGAACTGGCAAGGATGTGTTCCACTAATGTGGTTGTCCCTGAGGGCGTTGGCTGCTGCGGTTTCGCCGGCGACAAGGGCATGACCCACCCGGAACTCAACAAGTACGCCCTCCGCAAGCTCAAAGACCAGGTCAAAGGCGTCCCGGTCGGCTACTCCAACAGCCGCACTTGTGAGATCGGCCTTGCCACCAACTCCGGCATCCCGTACGTCTCCATCGCCTACCTCGTCAACCGCTGCACCACCGCCAAAAATGTGTGACGGATCAGTGGACAATCTTGACATCTGACACAGAAACTCCTTTTTGTACACCGAGCGATCATCTCGGTCGCATACAATCACCTTTTCGGTCGCAGAGCAGTCACCTCGGCGTTCACTGAGCCTGTCGAAGTGATCTGTTTCCATGTGAGCCGTAACCGTTATGGATAGTGTAAAGTATTGGGTAATAATGGATAACGCTGCTGCCTTTAGTCGGTTTCTGCCAAAGAGGAGTTGCTATCTGATTTATTAAGAATATCTTACCTGTCACTCACTCTGTATCAATTGGTGGTGCTTAATGCGCTGGTTTTCAGAAATATAGCTATTACTCTTCCGCTTGATCTCACCGAAGGGAAGTGGTCAAGATATTCATCAGCAACCATTTACTCTTCACGGCTACAGAATCGAAGAATATTCAGTATCTTTGCCCCTATGGAAGTACGTGCGAAAAAGGCGCTCGGCCAGCATTTTCTGACTGACCAGAGTATTGCGAAGAACATTGTCGGGGCTCTTGAGGGGCATCAGGCGTTGGAGGTCGGCCCTGGAATGGGAGTCCTGACCCAGTACCTGCTGCCACGTCCGGAACTGGCGTTGAAAGTCATTGAGATTGACGGCGAGTCTGTTGTCTATCTGAAGAAGCATTTCCCGAAATTGGGTGACAGCCTGATTGAGGGTGACTTCCTTAAGATGGATCTTGACGGCATCTTCGAGGGGGAATATTCAGTGATCGGGAACTTCCCGTACAACATCTCCTCGCAGATATTCTTCAAGATTCTTGAGCACCGCGACCGCATCCCTGAAGTGGTCTGCATGATCCAGAAGGAGGTCGCAGAGCGCATCGCCGAGAAGCCCGGCACCAAGACCTACGGCATCCTGTCTGTCTTCCTTCAGGCGTGGTATGACATTGAATATCTTTTCACTGTGGGTTCGGGCGCGTTCAATCCTCCGCCTAAGGTCCAGTCCGCCGTGATCCGCCTGACCCGCAATTCCCGCACCGCTCTCGGCTGCGATGAAAAGCTTTTCCGCACGGTAGTGAAGACCGCCTTCGGCCAGCGCCGCAAGACGCTACGCAACTCCCTCAAGCCGTTGATCCGGCCGGATCTTTTGTCCGATCCTGTCTTCGACCTGCGTCCCGAGCGTCTGAGCGTGGAGGATTTCATAGCCTTGACTCTCAAGCTTCAGAATAGCTGACCCTTGCCGGTTGAGGTTCCCGATGACAGCCCGCCTGCTGCCCTGCTGCTACCCGCATGCTACCCGTCTATTGCCTGTCTGTTTGTTGCACGGCGACTGTCCGTATATTACCCGTCTATTGCCCTGCTGCTGCCCGACTGCTACCTACCTGTTGCCTTTTGTGCTGTTTTTGTCGAGATTTTCAACAAGATTCTTGGAAAACAAGAAAAATTTGTATCTTTGTAGTCCAAATAGCGACGAAAGGTTTGACAACCGTTCGGCCAGAACATCCGGAGAGGTGGGAGAGTGGCTGAATCCACAGGTTTGCTAAACCTGCATACGGGTAACCGTATCACGAGTTCGAATCTCGTTCTCTCCGCAAAAAAAAAGTGGCTTACAGGTGTCTGTGGGTCACTTTTTTTGTGGTTGTTCTATAGGGCTTGTCCATCGGATGCAGCAATGGCTCAAGTCCAAAACCCTGTGCAAAAGAACACGGCTTGCTCATCGGCTGGCTTGATCCACCAGCGTAAGGGCTCGAGTCCAAAACCCTGTGTAAAAGAACTGAAACGATCATGATGATTGACTTTTAGCTGTTTCGCGCCAACATCAAAGTAAACGCTGACGAGCAATTAGGCTGTTTGTCGAAGGCATACCGCCAGTTGGTTCAATAGTTCCATCGCACAGATCTGGTACTTCTGGGCAGTTTGCTGAGTTGACACAATAGTTTGTCCGGTGAAAGCCTTGCTTGCCGGACATGGCGCATGATTTCCGCATTTTGTCCGGCCAAAGCGCAAGCCACCGGACGAACGGCGCAGATGGAACAGGACGGCGAGAATATTTATAACTCTTTCAGCCACATCTCAAATCTGCATTGGTGGAAGCCGGCCCGGACTGAAAAACTCAAATGCGAAGACACAAGTTTTTCACTTGAATGTGCCTTCCAAGCATTTAGAAGCTGTTTTGAATTGTTTGTTTGAAGGTAAAGAGCGAGCTCTTCCCCTGCTGCTCACCTTGGCACGGGCGACCCTGATAAGGCCTCGCCTCTGCTTGTACCCTGCAAGGCACCTGGACTCGGGCTGGCATTCAGGTGACGGGGAATGGACGACATTCTTTTACCGAATTGTCTTGCATGACCTGCATAAAGATGGTTTCGATGACACTTTATGGAGAAAATGTCATTCAATCCCTCGATTGTCAGCCTGTCTCGGACTGCCGTTGAACGCAGGCCACATCTATGGCCCGGTGCCCAGCCACAAGCGGGAAGGGAATATTTTCGTGATTTGTAAGCGGTTGGTAATAAATATTTTAATCGCTTGCCTTTAGCGAATCCGCACTTAAGGCGAGTGTTTAACCACATGATAATAAGTGCGTTACCCGCCACTGTCAGGTGCAGAGCCGAGTGAAAGATTAATGCTAATGAAGATGATAAGGATTTGTGTCACGTTGAGTTCCGGTGTGTTTGGAGGTTATGGCGGCCATTCACCCGGATAGGGCGCGCGAAGCTCGTAGACCGCCATGCCTCCACATACTGTCTTAGAAGTCTCGGCGAGAGTTAAAAAGTCTGTACCCTTATACAAGGGCGACAACGAATTTTCAATCCTCGAAGGTGATAATTATGCTTTTAAGACAGTCTCCCCAGACCCTGGTCCACTCAGACCAGAGAAACACATGCGATGGCGTCCAACAACGCTATGTGGCGAAGGAGTACTTTCTGGATGCAACTCAGGGGACAGATGTTAATTCCATTTAAATACTTTCGAAGCATGCCCAAACGCAGACTTTTGGGCTTTATCCCAGATATACCAGAGACTCCCTCACGAATGTAAGAAATTTGTTGACAATATATCATAAAAATGCTATATTTGTCAACAAATAGTATCGCTATGACTAATGACTTGTTTCATATAAGACTGCGTGAAGCGCGTTTGCTTTGCGGATTGAGTATGGACAAACTTGCCGCAAAAACCAACGGTGCCATCACCAAACAAAGTTTATCTAAATATGAAGCCGGGGTGATGTGCCCCAAACGTGGCACACTTGCCGCCCTGGCCAAAGCTTTGGACATAGGCGAGGCTTTCTTTTCGGGTGCTGATTTAGAGATAGATACCCCTATGCTGCGCAGGACATCAGGAGGAGTTCTCTCCGATGTGGAGACCGCCCGCCTTGAGGCGATTCTATCTTTCTGGACGGAGCAATACCTCGCCAAAGAAAAAGAGAGCGGCATGGCAGTACGCTTTTCAAATCCGCTTTCGGAACTTAGGATCACCAAGGCTGAAGATGTCGCCAAGGCCGCGCTCCTTTTACGTGAACAATGGAACTGCGGGGACGGCCCGTTGCCCTGCATCTTGAGGCTGCTGGAACGAAAGGGACTCAAGGTCAAGGCAATGGAGTTGCCTGACGGCATTCTTGGCCTGAGTACATGGGCGAACAACACGTATCCTCTGATCCTTGTTGATGTCCGACCGGAAAAGACCACCGTCGAACGTTTGCGTTTTACTGTCTGCCACGAGCTGGGACATCTGTTGCTAGATTTCAGCGGGGATGCGGACGAAGAGAAACTGTGCGACAGGTTTTCCGGTTTCTTCCTGTTTCCTCAAAAGACCTTTATTGAAGAATTCGGGAATGAGGAAAGGGAGTGTTTGACCCTCGCGGAAATGATTGACTTAAAGGAGATTTATGGTGTGTCTGTTGCGGCACAGGTACACGAGGCACATGACCTGGGAATGATTACCGACGAGCATTATCATTGGTGGTTTGAAGAAAGAATCAGCAAGAACCCTCGCGAGAAAGGATGGGGCACCTATCCCATCCCTGAAACTTTGGGGCGCGAAAAAAGGATCGACTCAATCCTGAACAATACTCTGACTACATAATGAATATACTTGCGAGCAATGATAATAGCACATTTATTCAAAGAAGACGATAATCGTTGGAAAATTCAGTCCAATGAGGAACACTGTGCTGGTGTTGCTGGATTGGCGTCTCGGTTTGCCGGCGAGTTCGGGATGTCATCTTGGGGTGGACTTATAGGCTTTCTTCACGACAAAGGCAAGGAGTCCAATGCATTTCAGCAGCATATTAAAAAGGTGAGCGGGTATTCGCCCGAGGTTAAGGTCATCGGCAATTATCATCATGCCTATGTCGGTGGTGCCATCGCAGGGAAGCAATATGGAAAGTCTGCGGACAATCTGATCGTTAATCAAATACTTTCTCACCATTCTGGCTTGCACGATTCCGATGAGATTGATGCTGCTATCAAAAAGGAGATGGATCAGAACCATGACGGGCAACTCCCCCCGGAGATTAACACAGACATAGGAACAATCAAGTTAAACAAACCTCCGTTTGTTCTTAGTCCAAATGATTTTCACCATTTGGCACGCATGCTCTTTTCCTGCTTGGTGGATGCGGACTACCTTGACACAGAGTCTTTTATGGACAAGACTTCTTCTGAACTACGTTCGGGGAAGGCGACCTTGACTGAACTGCTTCCAAAGCTGGAGAACTACCTTCTTGAACTAAAGGCAAATGCCACAGATTCCGCGGTCAACCATGTCAGGGACGAAGTACAGAACCAATGCATCAGGACTTCAGAGTCTCCAATTGGCTTTTATAGTTTAACGGTTCCGACAGGAGGCGGCAAAACGCTGTCCTCATTGGTTTGGGCGATGAGGCATGCCATTCATAATGGACAAGACAGGGTGATTGTTGCGATTCCTTACACGAGCATCATAGTACAGACCGCATCCATCCTGAGGAATATCTTCGGAGAAGAAAACGTACTGGAACATCATAGCAATGCCGACCCTGAACAAATTAGAGACGAAAGGCTTCGGGAACGGATGAGGTTAGCAACCGAAAACTGGGATTATCCGATAATTGTGACAACCAATGTCCAGCTGTTCGAGTCTATGTTTGACAACAGACCGTCTGTTTGCCGCAGACTGCATAACATAGTGAACAGCGTCATTATATTGGATGAAGTGCAGACGCTTCAGGTTGATTATTTACAGCCCATTGTTGACTCCTTGAAGACATACAACAAACTGTTCAAGATGTCCGTCTTGTTCACTACTGCCAGTCAGCCTGTCTTGAGCGGTGTCATTGAGGGATGTAACCCCAAGGCGTCATTTTCGGGAATAAACGAAATCAAGGAGATCATTCCGGAGAATTTCCGGCTTCATGATAAGCTGCGGCGAGTAAGGCTCGACATTGACAACGAAGGGAAAACCTACGATGAAGTGGCCGGGATGCTGACACGGCATAAAAGGGTGCTTTGTGTTGTAAACACTCGAAATGATGCGAAAGAACTCTACAAGCGTCTCCCACAAGAAGGTGTCACTCTGCATCTTTCCAAGATGATGTGTCCGGCTCACATACGTGAGACCATAGCAAAGATCAAGACCGCCCTTAAAGATGACGAAAATGAGATCATCCGTGTTGTGTCCACGCAATTGATAGAGGCGGGAGTTGACATAGACTTCCCTGTTGTCTTTCGACAGGAGGCAGGACTTGACTCTGTCCTGCAAGCAGCCGGAAGATGCAATCGGGAAGGCAACCTGAACACCGGTACTACATACGTGTTCAGCCTTGCAAATGAACACAATCTTCCCAAAGGTGATATTCAAGATGGCAATAATGCGAGAAAGAGCATAGTTGGAGATCACGATTGGTTCGATCCCTCTACTATGAAGTTGTACTTTAGGCAATTATATTGCCGGAAAGATAGTTTCGACAAGAAAAACATCAAGGATTATCTCTATAAAAAAGACCCTTGTTTTGAGACTGCCGCAAAAGAGTTCCGGTTGATAGAGGACACAGGGAAGAATGTCATAGTTTGTTGGAATGACAGCACCGAGTTGGTGAGGAAGCTGACGCAGCATGGTCCGTCTTATATGTTGATGAAGAGACTGTCCGACTACAGTGTGAACGTTTATCAACGGGACTTTGACGCCTTATGCAGCATGGGAGTTGTTTCCGAGAAAGTAGAGGGTGTCTATGTTGTCGAGTATGCGGGACAGTATGATGAACACATTGGCTTACGTACAGAGAATCGTTGGACAAATGAATCTATAGTCATATAAGGAAAACGGTATGATAAAGAGAAATTCAGTAAAACTATTCGGAGGAAACCAGATACGCTCCGTTTGGGATGAAGATAATGAGAAGTGGTATTTCTCAATAGTTGATGTGGTGGCTGTCTTGACGGACAACGATGACTACCAACTTGCACGCAACTATTGGAAAGTCTTGAAAAACAGACTTATAAAAGAAGGAAATGAACCGGTTACAAATTGTAACCAGTTGAAATTGCCGGCGGCAGACGGCAAGATGCGTATGACTGATGTCGCAGATACAGAGCAACTTCTGCGTATCATTCAGTCTATCCCGTCGCCCAAGGCAGAGCCATTTAAGATATGGCTGGCAAAAGTTGGTGCCGAACGTCTGGATCAGATGCAGGATCCGGAATTGAGCATCCAGCAAGCGATGATGGACTACAAGCGTTTGGGTTATTCCGACAACTGGATCAACCAACGCCTGAAGAGCATCGAGATTCGCAAGGACTTGACAGACCAATGGAAGTCGCACAATGTTGAGGAGGGCATTCAATACGCTTCTTTAACGGACATCATTTATCAGGCCTGGGCCGGCAGAACGGCTAAAGACTACAAGCGATTCAAAGGTCTGAAGAAGGAAAACTTGCGTGACAATATGACAAATGAGGAACTTGTGCTGAATATGCTTGCGGAACTCTCTGCTACCAGCATCACAAAAGCGAAGAACCCTCAGACGCTGGATGAAAACAAGGTGTGTGCGAAAGAAGGAGGTGACGTGGCACGTGTGGCCAGAGAAAATCTGGAATTAAAGACAGGGCGCAAGGTCGTGTCACCTCTTTCCGCAAGAAGGTTCTTTGAGGCTCAACAGCCTGTGGAAGAGATAGAAAACAAAGACAATCCTGACAAAACAAATTAATGGCGATATGGAATATTCAGACAAGGAATACTGCTTGGAGGTGTGGGGCGACATGGCTTGCTTCACCAGGCCGGAACTGAAGGTGGAGCGGGTAAGTTATGATGTGATCACCCCATCAGCGGCACGTGCCATCTTCGAGGCGATTTTCTGGAAACCGGCCATACATTGGCAGATTACCAAAATCGAAGTGTTGAACCCAATCAAGTGGACATCAATCCGTAGAAATGAAGTCGGAGCGGTTGCAGGCAGATCTCCGATCTTCATCGAAGAACAAAGACAGATGAAGAACACCCTTTTGCTTAAGGATGTGCGTTATCGTATTTGGGCAAGAATGGAGTTTCGTCCAATTAGAAAACGCATTGAGGAGGGCGACCTGTTCGCTCATGAACCAGGAAAGGATGAGAACCCGATGAAGTATTACCAGATGTTTGAGCGTAGAGCGGGCAAGGGTCAATGCTTCAATCAGCCTTACCTTGGCACACGTGAATTTTCTGCGTCATTTCGTCTGGTGGATGTGAATGCGGAAGAGTTAGATCCGGCATTGCCTACAGACAAAGGAGGAGACAGAGACTTCGGAATTATGCTCTATGACATGGATTTCTCCAATCATAAGGATATTCAAGCCTTGTTCTATCGTGCTGAAATGAGGCAAGGAGTAATCACTGTTCCGCCAATTGATAGCAAGGAGGTGTTAAGATGATACTGAAAGCGTTATATGACTATTATAACAGGTGCGGCAACCTTCCGGCGCCGGGAATGGAAGAGAAGGAAATAGGCTTTGTCATTGTCATTTCCAAAGAAGGCAAATTCCTTCGCTTTGAGGACTGTAGAACGGACAAGACCATCGGAAGAGTCTATCTTGTCAAAAAACACGTGAGCAGGTCAAGTGCCGCTGTCGCCAACTACCTTTATGATAACAGTGCCTATGTGCTTGGTTATTCAGATAAAGATGATAGTGAAAAGAATCAGTTGTATTTCAATACATTTGTTGAGAAGGTTCAGTCAATTCTGGATAGGATGCCTGATAATTCTGACATTCGGACGCTGATGAACTTCTATGCGCAGGGAAGAGAGGCTATCCATTCAGAAGTAGAGCAAGATCCATTATGGGAAGACATTAAAAAGAATTTATCAAAGAAGTATTCGGTTTTTTCTTTCAGAATTGAAGGAGACTTGAGAATCCTGGCAGAGAAGAAAGAACTCATGCAAACAAATGAGGGTACAAAGAATGATAACAGCCGTGGTCTCTGCATGGTGACGGGTGTTCAAGGAGAACTTGTTGACACCACAACAGCCACAATGATTCAAGGAAGTCAGGCAACTGCGAAATTGGTCGCTTTTCAGGTTAATTCCGGCTATGACTCTTACGGAAAAGAAAAGTGCGGCAACGCTCCGATCTCACACGAGGCCGAATTTGCCTACACGACAGCTCTCAACACGATGCTGCGTAGAGATTCACGCAACAAATTTACGGTAGGCAACCGTACGTTCGTCTTTTGGGCATCCTCAAATGACAAGGCTGCGGAACAAGCGGAAGAAAGCCTCTTTGATTTGCTGGGATATTCGGAAGAGAAGAAAGACAATCCTAATGCGAAGATAGAACAAGTAAGAAAAGTCTTTACCGCGATTTATTCGGGTAGTTTGAGCACAAGTCTGGAAGATCGTTTCTACATTCTTGGACTTGCCCCCAATTCCGCTCGGATAGCGGTGGTCTATTGGTCAGAAACACCTTTGCGGGATTTTGCCGGGAAGATTCTTCGGCATTTCGACGATATGGAGATAATCGACACGCGCAAGGATAGAAAGCCATATATGGGAATAAAGGATATTCTTTCAGCGGTCACTTTAGGAGGCAAGCAGTCCGAGGCGACGCCGAATCTTCCTGAATCAATCGTCAAAAGCATCTTTCTGGGGGCACCTTACCCTTATACCCTCCTTTCCGCATGTATACGTCGGATAAGGGCAGAAAGTGGTGACGGCAATGCTGCTCGAATAACTCGTATAGCCATCATAAAGGCATTTTTGAACAGACAAAATGTTAATGATAAAAGAATGGAAATCATGTTGGACAAACGTAACACTAATCAGGGCTACCTGTGTGGCCGCCTCTTTGCAGTTCTTGACAGAATTCAAGAAGATGCAAACGGGATCAGCAGCATCCGCGAACGCTATATGAATGCTGCCAGCTCAACACCATCCTCGGTGTTCGCAACGATACTCAATCTTTCTTCCCACCATTTGGAGAATTTGTCAAATGAGGGAAAGAAAGTGTTCTATGAGAAGTTGAAGCAAGAGATAATCGACAAAATCTCCTCTGATGGGTTCCCGGCGCACCTTGACCTTCAAGACCAAGGTCGCTTCTTTGTGGGATATTATCACCAGAGGCAAGACTTTTTTAATAAAAAAGAAGAGAATAATAATGACGAAAGTGTAAATGCTTAAAATTTAAAATATTATGACTGAATTAAACAACAGAATCGATTTCGTTTACGTTTTCGATGTACAGGATGGTAATCCAAACGGTGATCCGGATGCGGGAAATCTGCCTCGCGTGGATGCCGAAACTGGTATGGGACTGGTGACAGATGTGTGCTTGAAGCGTAAGGTCCGTAATTATGTACAGGTTGCGAAAGGCTTGTCAGAGGGCTATGACATATTCATCAAAGAAAAAGCTATTCTCAATGATGAGATAGACAAAGCCCATGATGACTCTGTGGTAAAGGGTGTCAAGGACGCAAAGGACAAGACAGCCGCCGCGCGACGTTTCATGTGCAAGAACTACTATGACATACGAACCTTTGGTGCTGTAATGTCAACAGGAAAGAATGCCGGTCAGGTTAGAGGCCCTATACAACTGACCTTCGCTCGTTCTGTCGACCCGGTTGCCACAGCTGAGCATTCCATAACCAGGGTTGCGGTTGCGACACAAAAAGAGGCCGAGAGCCAAAAGGGAGAGAATCACACTATGGGTCGCAAAGCCACAATACCTTACGGTCTCTATGTGTGTCACGGCTTCGTCTCGGCTAACCTTGCGAAACAGACGGGCTTCTCTGAAGAAGATCTTCAATTATTCTTCGAGGCGTTGAAAAATATGTTCGATGCGGATCGTTCGGCCGCTCGCGGCTTGATGAGCGCACAGAAGCTTATTGTGTTCCGTCACGATTCCGAGCTTGGCAATGCGCCGGCCAATAAACTCTTCGATCTGGTAAAGATAGAAAAAGTAACAGAGAGTGCCCCAAGATCGTTCCGTGACTATAAGGTGACGATTGAAGAAGAATCGATTCCTGTCGGTGTCACAGTGAAAGAACTCATATAGCGTCGTTCTATGTACTCAGAAGAAGAAATGCTAATGTTGTCGGGGATTCAGCACTTTATGTTCTGTCCCCGGCAATGGGCATTGATTCACATCGAACAACAATGGGCTGAGAACAAGCTGACGACGGAGGGGAGTATTCTGCATAGTAACGTTGACAATCCTTTCTACCGCCAGAAAAATGGAGACGTAATCACTCTCCGCTCTTTGCATATCGCCTCAAGGGAGCTAGGGCTGTATGGCGTCACGGATGCGGTGGAACTTATTCCTTCCGACTCCCGAGAGGATTCGATCACCCATAATAAATACAAAGGATTTTGGAAGCCTTATCCTATTGAATATAAAAGGGGGCATAGTAAACCTGATGAGAGAGACGAAGTACAACTGGCGGCTCAAGTTCTATGTCTGGAAGAAATGTATGGTATTCATATTCCTCGTGGAGCCCTCTATTACGATGAGGTGAAGCGTCGTGAAACGGTTGAAATGTCCGATGTTTTGCGGACAACCACGATGCGATGCGCCAAAGAAATGCATAGAATATTCACAAGCGGCGACATCCCCAAAGCCACGAAGAGACCCCATTGCAAAAACTGTTCTCTAAAAGACATTTGCCTTCCGGAAACGAATGATTGTTCTCAAGTTGTAACGTATTTAAGCAGAAACCTATATGAGAATATTACTTAATACTTTGTATGTGACTACCCCTGAAGCATATTTGAGCAAGGATGGGCTGAATGTTGTTGTCTCTGTAAATCAGGAGGAGATATTCCGTATACCGATTCACAACATTGAGCAGATAGTGACATTCGGATATATGGGAGCAAGTCCAGGGGTAATGAAGTTATGTGCCGATAGCGGGGTATCCCTTACGTTTCTTTCTCCACAAGGTCGTTACATAAGTCGTTCGCAAGGTCCGACAAAAGGCAATGTTTTATTGAGGAAGGCACAATACAATTATTCCGATGATCCAGATTATTCCCTTCACCTCAGCAAATTGTTTATCGGAGGAAAGATACATAATTATCGTAATATTCTTCGTAGGTTCATTCGTGACAATGGTTCAGACGATGTTGTGGAAAATGCGGCGGAGAATCTCCGAAGGTGTAAGTTAAGGGTCTTGAACACAGGTTCAATTGATAGCGTAAGAGGAATTGAAGGGGAGGCGGCAACATATTATTTTGGAATATTCTCACATCTGATTCTGAACCAGAAAGACGATTTTGTTTTTGAGAACCGTAATCGCCGTCCTCCAAAGGATGCTGTCAACGCTATGCTGTCGTTTGTGTATTCCCTTATTTGCAATGATATGACTTCCGCTTTGGAGACAGTGGGTCTAGATCCATATGTGGGTTTTATGCACACCTTAAGACCAGGCCGGGCTTCTTTGGCTTTGGATGTTATGGAAGAACTTCGCGCTTATTTGGGAGACCGTTTGATTCTGTCGTTGATAAACAGGAAACAGATTACAATAAAAGATTTTGTGAAGCAAGGGGATGAAAGCATTGTGATGACGGATAGCGGGAGGAAAACAATATTGACCGCTTGGCAAAGCCGAAAAAAAGAGACGATCACTCATCCCTATCTTAACGAGAAGGTATCCATAGGCCTTTTACCCTACATTCAATCAATGTTACTGGCGAGATTCATCAGGAAAGACATTGATGACTATCCTGTTTTCCTTATCCAGTAATTGGCGATTATGTTTGTACTGATAACTTATGATGTGAATGTGTCCTCGCCCAGTGGAGAAAGACGCTTGAGACAAGTCGCAAAGGCCTGTTTAAATTATGGTAAACGTGTTCAGAATTCAGTGTTTGAATGCATCTTGACAGAATCTCAATATGTGAGCCTTAAATTTCAGTTAGAGAATCTCATCGATAGAGACCAAGACAGTGTGAGGTTCTATTCATTAGGATCAAACTGGAAGCACAAGGTAGAAACCTTGAGTGATAAGAGAGACACGGATTTCACGGAGGAGCTCATTATTTGACAGAGGCGAACCCCAAGTGTTGCAGATAAAGCAGAGATGTTCGCAATTGTTGAACATCAATAATATGGCTGAGATAATCACGTAATGTTAACAGAGTTTATAATTATTATGTTTTCATTCGCAAATTCATTATCTTTATGACCTAAAAGCCAACCATTTGATGGCTTAACAGTCGCACCCCACGTGGGTGCGTGGATTGAAATACCTCCTCATTGCCGTGAAAATCTTCAAGTTTTCGTCGCACCCCACGTGGGTGCGTGGATTGAAATGTACTGTCAGAGACAAATGGGAGGCTGTTGAACGTCGCACCCCACGTGGGTGCGTGGATTGAAATATAACTTTATTTTGTTTTACAAGTTTTGGGATCCGGTCGCACCCCACGTGGGTGCGTGGATTGAAATTTTTTGTTAGTTAGTGTTTTTCGAGCCGTGGGGGTCGCACCCCACGTGGGTGCGTGGATTGAAATTTTTTATCTATATGTCCGAGCGCTGGATGCCCGAGTCGCACCCCACGTGGGTGCGTGGATTGAAATCGGACTATCGTCAACAAGGAGCACAAGTCTCTCAGTCGCACCCCACGTGGGTGCGTGGATTGAAATTTGCGTACTGGTCAGTAGGCTCTCAGGTCATCCGAGTCGCACCCCACGTGGGTGCGTGGATTGAAATATAACTTTATTTTGTTTTGTTTTACAAGTTTTGGGGTCGCACCCCACGTGGGTGCGTGGATTGAAATCATAATAATGTTTTTTTAGTGATTTAGGGCCTCGGGGTCGCACCCCACGTGGGTGCGTGGATTGAAATCGGACTATCGTCAACAAGGAGCACAAGTCTCTCAGCGTCGCACCCCACGTGGGTGCGTGGATTGAAATTCATAATATTGCCTCCTTTCTTTTTATCTATATGTGTCGCACCCCACGTGGGTGCGTGGATTGAAATACGGCACTCCTTTATCATCCGTTCGTTGGCGTCAGTCGCACCCCACGTGGGTGCGTGGATTGAAATTGATTTCCGCTATTTTTCTCATGATTTTAAAAATGTCGCACCCCACGTGGGTGCGTGGATTGAAATCTCAAGCGATGAACGAGCAGCAGCGGCCGAAGAAGTCGCACCCCACGTGGGTGCGTGGATTGAAATAAGGAGAAAGAGGAGGATGAATGAGTCTCTTTTGGTCGCACCCCACGTGGGTGCGTGGATTGAAATAGCCGTGCCGTCCCCGCAAGCGGAAGCGCTTTGGTCGCACCCCACGTGGGTGCGTGGATTGAAATAGGCAGTCACACCCGCTTTGCGCCGAATGCGAGAGGTCGCACCCCACGTGGGTGCGTGGATTGAAATTCCATAGCCTGTCATAGATTTCAGCGAGCTTGTGTCGCACCCCACGTGGGTGCGTGGATTGAAATCTTTGTCTGTCCGTCAGGAGCCGATAAGATAGCGGTCGCACCCCACGTGGGTGCGTGGATTGAAATCTGAAAATCAGCGACACCGTCGAGGTCGAGGTGCCGTCGCACCCCACGTGGGTGCGTGGATTGAAATATCGCCGTCGAGTTGCAGACCGGAAGGCCATAGGTCGCACCCCACGTGGGTGCGTGGATTGAAATTGGACGGTGCTTGTGGTTATGATCCTGAGCGGTGGTCGCACCCCACGTGGGTGCGTGGATTGAAATCTGAAAAGGATGAAAATACCGTTCCAGATGGTGGGTCGCACCCCACGTGGGTGCGTGGATTGAAATTTCAGGCCGCACATGCACAGGAACGACTTCTCGGCGTCGCACCCCACGTGGGTGCGTGGATTGAAATAGGGTACTCTCTTTAATAAATTCAAATCGAGTTGTGTCGCACCCCACGTGGGTGCGTGGATTGAAATCGCGCTCTCGTCAACAAGGAGCACAAGTCACTCAGGTCGCACCCCACGTGGGTGCGTGGATTGAAATATAAGGAAAAACGAAAGCCGCTATATCAGCAGGGAGGTCGCACCCCACGTGGGTGCGTGGATTGAAATAAAGATGATGAAATGAATCTTGTAACTACTTGAAGTCGCACCCCACGTGGGTGCGTGGATTGAAATTCGGATGATAATTCGGGATATTCCACATTACGGAGGTCGCACCCCACGTGGGTGCGTGGATTGAAATGCTAACAGGCATTTCGCCAACGCACAGGCACAGCGTCGCACCCCACGTGGGTGCGTGGATTGAAATTCGGATGATAATTCGGGATATTCCACATTACGGAGTCGCACCCCACGTGGGTGCGTGGATTGAAATACGGGGTATCAGTATGTTTTTCACAACAATTTCTGGTCGCACCCCACGTGGGTGCGTGGATTGAAATGTGAACGAGGACATATAACCGGCATGAAAGGCTCGTCGCACCCCACGTGGGTGCGTGGATTGAAATATAGAGAAAAACGAAAGCCGCTATATCAGTAGGGGTCGCACCCCACGTGGGTGCGTGGATTGAAATAAAGATGATGAAATGAATCTTGTAACTACTTGAAAGTCGCACCCCGCGTGGGTGCGTGGATTGAAATATATAATTCGCCCGTCATGCCGATAGCGCAGCGTGTCGCACCCCACGTGGGTGCGTGGATTGAAATGACTCCCTCCCGAGGCCCCAAATCACTAAAAAAGTCGCACCCCACGTGGGTGCGTGGATTGAAATTTTATAAACCGTTCAGCCAGCAAGGCGCAAACGTCGTCGCACCCCACGTGGGTGCGTGGATTGAAATCTCTTCAACGCGTCATTGTGCTTATGTCCCTCGGTCGCACCCCACGTGGGTGCGTGGATTGAAATCCTCCGGACAGGGTGGCCGTGACGTTGGACGGGTGTCGCACCCCACGTGGGTGCGTGGATTGAAATATCGGATCACTCCAGCCCTGGAAGATTGCTCCGAGTCGCACCCCACGTGGGTGCGTGGATTGAAATAGGCAGTCGCACCCGCTTTGCGCCGAGTGCGCGAGGTCGCACCCCACGTGGGTGCGTGGATTGAAATTTGCGGGGGACATAGACATCGGCATACTGATAGCGTCGCACCCCACGTGGGTGCGTGGATTGAAATGTGACAAGCGGGCGAACGCCCTCTACGATGTCAAGTCGCACCCCACGTGGGTGCGTGGATTGAAATTGGAAGTTCGGCCACAAGGCCAGGGTCAAGGTGGAGTCGCACCCCACGTGGGTGCGTGGATTGAAATTTGGTAAACTGATATTGTGACGGATCAGGCGACTGGTCGCACCCCACGTGGGTGCGTGGATTGAAATACAAGTGCCTACACCCTCCGTCACACGGCCTGCGCAAGCAGCCTTGCCGAGAACGGCTTTATGGATTGCATCAAGAGCTGTGACTTCCTGCTGAGCAACGAAGGTAAGGCGGCCATCGTCAAGCTTCACGTTGACGGAATAGCAAGGTACGTAAGAAGCCGCTATTCTTGACTATCCGGGACAGGAACCCCTTCCGCTCGCAGATGGCCTTCAATGGTGTTGAGCGGCAGGTTTTCCATCCGACTCTGGTCAATGTAGTTCAGCATAGAGACGCGGAGACCTTTCAGATTCGGATGCTCGTTGATATATGTTTTGAGAGACTTCACCTTGACGTTTTCCTCGGCCTTGGTCTACCCGTTATTGCATTCGGCAAAACTGATAGGCCGCCGCTTTCCCCAAAGCGACGGCCTGTTGTATATAAAACGAACTTAACAAATAGACAACAAAAAGAACTTTTGTCTGTCCAAGGACAAAGGTATCAAGATTTATCGAATATCCAAAACTTTTTCGTAATTTTTTAAAACGATTTTTGCGTCAATTGTTCATGAAAGCACCGTTGTTTGCTTACAGATTGATGCAAAATGCCGCTTCGAGACACTTCTGAGGGGGATTCTGTGCAAGATGATCCGGCGATGTTCCGTCTGGACCGCACCATTGGTGGCGACAAGATTTAAAAGGTTTTTACCCGTTTCTGTACTCACTTGGTGTCATTCCTGTGTGTGCCTTGAAGAACTTGTAGAACACGGACGGATTCGGGAAATGCAGTTTGAAAACGATCTCCTTAATGCTGTCGTCGGTGTACTTGAGCATATTCTTGGCCTCCAGAATCACGAACGAGTCGATCCAGTCCGGCGCCGACCGTCCGCTTACCTGCTTGATAAGCTTGGAAAGGTATTTGGGTGTCAGGCCAAGATGGCTCGCATAGAATGCCATGTTCCTTTCTGAGGTGTGATGCTCGGTGACGAGCGCCATGAAATGCTCGAAAATCAGTTTTACTCTCGTGTTGACCGCCGCTCCAGGCAACTCGGGGGTTCTGGCCGCACTCTTCTCCATTAGTCCTCCGAGAACATAGAACAGCGAAGCTATCAAAGAACCGACCGCCTCCCTTTTGTTCGGCACATCCGAGGACAGGATTACCCCTATAAGATCCAAATATTTGGAACAGAATGCGATGTTCCTGTCGTCAAGCTGAATGCATGGTTCCGTCAGCAATTTCAGCCGATCGTCGAAAATTTTCTTAAAGTCGAAACTTATGCTGGAAAGATACTCCTTGGAGATCGCCACGACAATGAACTCGAATCCGTTGTCGCCTTCATTGCCCAGCCTGTTTATCTTTATGATGTTCCCCGGGGTGCCGATGAACAGCGTACCCTTGACCACTTTGTAAGACCGAAGATTGATCTCCACGTTCAACTCTCCTGATTTGCAGAAAATCGCGATGTACGCATCGCTGCGGCAAGGATATTTCAGAAATTGAAGGTTGTCGCTATACTTCACGTCCATGATGAAGAAATCGTCTTCAAGCTGGATCTCGTTCTGGACAGGAACGAGTTTCCTGATCTGTTTAAGACCTATGTTCAATAACGAATCTGGCATTCCATAAAATGTTTTTAGCGTCTGGCGGCAAAATTAGGAAATATTCTTGTCATTGCAAAATTTCGCAATATTCTACCTTTTGATAATTATAGAGTCCAATCGTTCATTCTAATGGTATAATTTGGCAGTCAATTTGTAGTGAAGCCTATCGCTTGTAAGAAGAACAAAAAATTTATGAATATGAACAAGTACTTTGTCAAAATCTCAACATTGGTCGCTATGGCACTTGTGCCAGTTGCGATGAATGCCCAGCAGACGTTGACGCTGGAGCAGTGCCGCGAAATGGCAATCGAGAACAACAAGACCTTGAAACAGGCCGAGACCAAGATTGAAATGGCAGGCTATGACCGTAAGATAGCGTTCGCGAATTATCTCCCGAATATCTCGGCGACAGGCGCGTACATCTATAACGCCAATGACATCGCCCTTGTCAGCGACGCCACCTCGCAGAAGCTCCAGAATATGGGAACGCTCATACATTCCCAGACTCAAGGTTTCGCTCAGGAACTGATGACTGCGATAAAATCCAATCCGGCGGCCGCTCTTGAATATGCCAACAGCCCTATGTGGCAGACGGTTCTCGGAGCGCTTTCGCAGACGGATATGTCACAGACAATCAACGCCCTTGGCAAGGAGATCGATGACGCTTTCCATCCGGATATGCAGAATATTTTCGCAGGTGCCGTGACAGTTCAGCAACCGGTGTTTGTGGGAGGCAAGATCATAGCTGCCAACAAGATTGCCAAATTGGCGGAAGAGCTGTCAAAGACCCAGTACGACCAGCAGTACCAGCAGGTTATAGTTGATGTTGATCAGGCATATTGGCAGATTGTTTCCATCGCGAACAAGAAGAAGCTTGCCGACGCCTACGCTGATCTCCTGCATAAGATGGAACACGATGTTGCCCTTTCTGTTCAGGAAGGTGTGGCGACTGAGTCTGATGCTCTCCAGATAAAGGTGAAAGCCAACGAGGCGGACATGCTCAAAACCAAGTCAGACAATGGCTTGACTCTTGCCAAAATGCTTCTCTGCAAGCAGATAGGTCTTGATCTCAGCACTGAGATCGTACTTGCTGACGAAACCCTCTCCGACATTCCTGTTCCTCAGATGGGTGCGGACAAGGATCTCGAACAGATCTATGCTGACAGGCCGGAGACAAAGAGCCTTGAGCTGGCCTCTCAAATCTATGACGGAAAAGTCAGGGTGGCAAGAGCCGACATGATGCCGAAAATAGCTTTGATGGCTTCGTATTCGGTGACCAATCCTAATATTAAGAATGGATTCCAGAAGGACTGGGGTGGATTCTTCAATGCCGGCGTGATGGTGAACATTCCGATCTTCCACGGATTCGAAGCCATGAGCAAGACTCGTAAGGCCAAGGCGGAGGCCACCCTTTACAGAACCCAGCTTGAAGATGCCAAGAACCTCATCAATCTACAGGTCACCCAGTTGCGCAAGCAGGAAGGTGAGGCGTTCGAGAAGCTCACGATGGCTCAGAACAACCTGTCCAGCGCTGAGGAGAATCTCCGCACCGCGACTGTCGGCTTCGAGGAAGGCGTGATCGAAACCAACACGGCTCTCGCCGCCCAGACCGCTTGGCTGAAGGCTCATTCTGAATATATCGACGCTGGAATCGAGCTCCAGATGCTTGCCGCCAACCTGAATAAGGCCGAAGGCAACAACCATGCTCAGACAAAATAAGTTAAGGGATAATAATAAAAAACAAAGAATATTATGGAAAAGGAAAAGAAAAGCTACAATCTTGTGATTGGCATTGTGGCGCTGATCGTAATCATCCTTCTGATCGCCGTCATCGGCTATTTCGTCTCTAAACCAAAGCCTCTGATGATTCAGGGCGAGGCAGAGGCCAGTGAGTATCGTGTGTCCGGCAAGGTTCCGGGCAGGATCGAGGAACTTTACGTCAAGGAAGGCCAGATGGTCCACAAGGGAGACACCGTCGCCCTCATCGACTCTCCTGAGGTACGTGCCAAGCTGGCGCAGGCCAACGCCATCAAGGCGGTTGCCAGCTCACAGAGCAGAAAGGCTCAGAACGGAGCCCGCAAGGAGCAGATCGCCGGAGCTTATGAGCTTTATCAGCAGGCTCTTGTGCAGGAAGATGTGATGAAGAAGTCTTTCGACAGGATCCAGAAGCTCTATGACCAGAAAGTCATCGCGGCTCAGAAATACGACGAGGTGAAGGCCAAGTACGATGCCTCCGTCGCTCAGACTAAGGCTGCCAAGAGTCAGTATGACATGGCTGTCAACGGAGCGCGCGAGGAGGACAAGGCTGCGGCCAAGGCTCTCGTCGATCAGGCTAACGGCGCGTTGATGGAGGTGGAGTCTTATCTGAGCGAGCTGTACCTTACGGCTCCTGCTGACGGAATCATCTCGGCTCTTTTCCCTAAGGTCGGCGAGCTTGTCGGCCAGGGAGCGCCTGTCGCCAGCGTTACTGACCTGAATGATGTATGGTTCACTTTCAATGTGCGTGAGGATTACCTCCACGGCATGAAGCAGGGCGACAAGATCACGGTGATCATCCCGGCCCTTGACGGCAAGGAGGTTCCGGCCACCATCAACTATGTGGCTGTCCGTGAGTCCTACGCCACGTGGAAGGCCACCAAGGAAACAGGTATGTACGATGCCAAGACCTTTGAGGTCAGGGCCGTTCCGGATGTGACGGTGGACGGGGTCCGTCCAGGTATGTCCGCAATCGTTAAGTAAGGACTATCATCATGACTAATTGGCAGAGAATAATTGCGGTGGCCCGCCGCGAGCTCAGGATCATCAGGCAGCGTCCGATCTATCTTCTGGGTTCGGTAGGCGTGATAGCCTTCTGCGCCATATTCTTCCTGACATTTCTGAAGGACGGTCTGCCGAGTGATGTTCCGATCGGTCTTGTGGACTACGACTACTCGTCCACCTCAAGGAATTTCTGCCAGCAGCTGGATGCCACCCAGTTGGGAAAGGTTGTCCACTACGATTCGTTCGCGGCTGCCAGAGAAGACATGAACAGAGGCAAGATCGCGGCTGTCTGTGTCGTTCCTGTGGGGATGAACGATGACATCCAGGCGAACCGTCAGCCGAAGATCACGTTCTACGTCAACGGCTTGTACTTCGTCAGTGGGGCGCTTGCGTGGAAGGATCTTCTTCAGATGGTCAATCTGACCAACGGAGCCGTGCAGAGGCAGGCCTTCAGGGCAAGAGGCTACAACGACAGCCAGATCATGGGCATGATCCGTCCTGTGGACGTGGATGTCCATCAGATCGGCAACGTCGGCACCAACTACAACTACTACCTCAGCAGCGTCCTGCTGCCGGGTGTGCTGGAGATGATCGTGATAATCGTCCTGATATATTCATTGGGAGCGGAGCTTAAGTATGGTACCTCCAGGCATCTGCTGCAGACCTCCGGCAACTCGATCGTGACCGCCCTCGCCGGCAAGCTTCTGGTGTGGACGCTGACATTCTCGGCGATCGGGCTGATACTGATCCTGCTGCTCTTCCATAGGCTGCATTTTCCGTTGGCGGGATCCATCTGGAACATGTTTTTGGGCATATTCCTTATGATCTTCGCCAGTGAGGCGATCGCCATATTCATCCTTGAGATGCTTCCTGTGCCGAGGTTGGCGTTGAGTATCGGCGCTCTTTACAGCGTGCTTGGATTCTCCCTCTCGGGCTTCACGCTTCCGATAGAGGCCATGCCGCCTTACATCCAGGGACTTGCGGCGGCGTTCCCGTTGCGTCATTATTATCTGTTCTATGTCCAGGAGGCCATATTCGGAGCCGGATTCGCCGGATGGTGGAAGCAGGTGATCTACTTGCTGATCTTCATTCTGTTGCCGCTCATAGGTCTTGTGCGACTCAAGAAGGCCTACATTCATCAGAACTTCCCTAAAGACTAAGTGACATGAAAAATACATACGCAAAAACATGGATCAAGGACTTCTGGGGCATATTCTGTCATGAACTTCGACAGATTTTCTCAGACAGCGGCGTGCTGCTGATCTTCCTTGTCGCCGGACTTGCCTATCCGCTGCTTTACAATCTCGTCTACCTGAACGGTATCCTTTCTGAGACTCCCGTTGCCATTGTTGACAATTGCGACAGCCCGGACAGCCACCGCTTCATCAGGGAGATCGACGCCACCCGAGAGGTCGAGGTCGCGGCGAAATGTATGAATATGGCCGAGGCGGAAAAGATGATGCAGGAACGCAAGGTCAACGGTATCATCTATTTCCCTTCCGACTTCACAGAGAAACTGGCCAGAAACGAGACGTCCACATTCTCCGTCTATGCGGACATGAGCAGCTTCCTCTACTACAAGAACGCTCTCATGGCCACCAACTTCGTGATGCTTCATGAGATCGGTCAGATCCAGATGCAGAGGTTCTCGTCCCTCGGGATGACGGAACAGGCCGCGTCCCAGACTGTCAAGCCGCTCGGCTACGAGGACAATAATCCCTACAACAGGGCCTTCAACTACAGTTTCTTCCTGATCTCGGCCATCCTGATGATCATCATCCAGCAGACGCTTTTCTACGGAATGTCACTGCTGGTAGGAACCGCAAGGGAGAGGAACCGCAGTTTCGCATCGCTTCCTGACAGACTTGAAGGTCACGGTGTCGGGCGTGTGGTCATGGGACGTGGAGGCGCCTACTGGCTGCTGTACATTGCCGTGGGTATGTACATAGCCTTCATCGTCCCCGCAATATTCGGAATCCCTCAAAGAGGTGAGTTCAAGGATGTCCTTGCGATGCTGGTCTTCTTCATCACTGACTGTGTGTTCTTCAGCATGGTCTGGAGCACGCTGATCACGAGGAGGGAGTCCGTGTTCATCCTCTTTCTGGCGATGTCGCCTGTGGCTTTGTTCCTGACCGGTTGCTCATGGCCGACATTCGCGTTCCCGGGCTTCTGGAAGGTGTTCTCCTACATATTCCCGTCCACTTTCGGCGCGCAGGGTTTCATCAACCTCAGCACTGCCGGTGGCGAGATGGGAGCGGCTGACGTGCAGATGAAGGCCATGATCATCCAGACGGTCATCTATTTCTTCCTTGCATGCGTGGCTGTCTATGCCGAGAACTGGGTACTGCGTCACAAGGAGCAGATCCGTCAGAGGAGTGAGCGGCTCGCCAAGCGTGTGGGCATCGACAGCGCCGAGGACGCTAAGATCATCGCCGGAGAATAGGACGTGATCCGGTAAAGAGAAAACTCCCTCCCGAATTTTGCACGTTACCAAAATTCGGGAGGGAGTTTTCTCTTTACCGGTTGCTGAACCTACCGAAGTGGCAGTCGTTCTGCAGTTATATGTATGCTTTTATTATTCTCCTACGTGGAACGCCACGCGGAGTTCCTCGATCTCCTCGTCGGTGATCGGGTTCAGCTTGCCCAAAGGAGCGGCGAGGATCAGCGAGCGGGCGCTGAAATCCGCCACCTCAAGACGGTCGAACGTGTTGATGAGCTGGTCACCGGTCACGACGACGGAATCGTTTTCCAGCATCACGAACGGTCTCTGTTTGAACTCATCGGCGAGTTCTGTCAGATGCTCGTTGTACTGGCTCCCGAACGGGAATGTCGGGATGTCCTGAAGGAATATCCAGCTCTCCGGGATTGTTCGCACGTCGAATTTCACTCCGGTCGTGCAGAATCCCATCAGGGCAGGGGACTGGGTCAGGATGATTGAGTTGACCTTCGGGTTGCGGCGGTAGATCTCGTAATGAAGTGCCACAGAGCGGCTTGCGTTCTTCCCGGCCTCTACCATTCCGTCTTTGATCTGTACGATGTCTTCCGGCTCAAGATCCCAACGCTGCATGCTGGACGGAGTGATGAGGAAATCATTGCCTCTCCAGCGCACGGATGCCGTACCGTAGGAACTGCACATAAGCCCTTGTGAGCAGGCTCTGCGGACAATTTTGCAGATCTCCGCGCGGATCGCCCTCTCATCTGAAGGGTGCGTTACGTTCATAAAGTGTTGGAACGGAACGTTCACGGCTTTCTCGTGCTGGAGGATCTGATCCTCGCTGAGGTATTTAGGCTCTCCCAAAGTCTTGGCGTTCAGGATTGTGCGCGCGCAGAGCTCCAGGGTCTCAAACCTCTGGTAAGCATCAGCGATGTCCTCACCGGCAACCACGACACCGTGGTTCTCCATGATGACGGCCTTGTAGTCCGGGTTCTTCTTGAATTCTGCCACAATTTTCTTTCCCAGAAGCTCGCTTCCAGGGAGGGCATATTCAGCGAATCCGACAGGGCCGCAGGTCGCGCGCGCCTGAGGGATGATGCTCGTGTCCGGAACCTGGTGAACCATACTGAAGGTGACCAGTCCAGGAGGGTGGGCGTGGATCACTGAATGAATATGCGGGTTCATCTTGTAGATGGCCTTGTGGAAAGGGTACTCGGATGAAGGTCTGTGAGGTCCGATGATGGTTCCGTCAGCCTTCACGCACATGATGTCCGCCGGAGTCAGCGAACCTTTGTCAATCGCCGCCGGGGTGATCCACATATCTCCGTTCTCGTCCATGATGGACAGGTTTCCGCCGGAGGTGGTGGTCATCTCGCTGCGATAAATCCTGCCGATGATGATAGCGATCTGCTCGGCCGGATGCATCAGATTTACGTCAAGTTGTTTCATGATATTAATGAATTACATTGGAAGCCGCTTTACTTTGCCTGAAGTCAAGGTCGCTTCCCGGATTTACAATTATGCCAGCATGACCTGCCCTCCCGTCACAGGGATGGCCTGTCCGGTCTCTCCGGTCTGGTCGATGGCGTAGAGGATGGCCTTGCAGACATCCACTGGGTTGCAGCCCTTGCGCATAGGCACCTGGGCGAGATAGTAGTCTTTGACATCCTGCACGGTCTTCGCTCCCGGAACCTTGCCGGCGTTGAGGTACTGGATGAATAGTCCGTTCTCCGGGTTGCTCCACAGAGGACCATCGTAGTAGTTGCCAGGGCAGATGCTGTTGACTTTCACCCTGTAAGGGGCGAGCTCAAGCGCGAAGGACTGGGTCAGGCCTATTCCACCGAACTTGCCGCCGGCGTAGGCGAAGTTGGCCTTGCTGCCGCGCAGGCCGCTCTTGCTGTTGACCTGGATGATGTCGGCGAAATATTCAGGATCATATTTCGTCTCGATCTTCATTATGTGCGAGGCGACCTTGGCGCAGAAGAAATAGGCTTCGTAGTTGATCTTGGTGACGAACTCGAAGTTCTCAGGGGTCATCACGTCCAATCCGCCGGCGCGGACAACCCCGGCGTTGCTGACAAAAGCGTCAAGCGCGCCGAAGTTCAGAATTGTCTCCTTCATCAGGTTCCGGAGGCTCGCCATGTCCGCGACATTTGTCTTTACGAATATGGCCTTGTTGGCTCCCGCTTTCTCATTGAAGCTGGCGGCGGTCTTCTCGCCGGTCGCCTCGTTGAGGTCGGCCACCACGATGTTGGCTCCCTGGGCCATCAGCTCACGGGCGATGCCTTCTCCGAATCCCTGGGCGGCTCCGGTCACGATGATCGTGCGGCCTTCCACACGGCCTTTGGATGCACTGGAGGCCACCTTGCGGCGGTAGTTCTCCACCTCCCAGTTGTCGATGAAGTCGATCCAAGCCCGCTCCATCGGATGCTCTCCGCCGAAGCTCTGCGCATAGAACGCTACCTTCATCGCGTCCGTGAACACATCGGTGATGATCTGTGCGTTCCTGGAGCTGTCTCCCACGGCGATGAGTCCGATTCCTTTGATGAGCAGTACCTTAGGCGTGTAGCCTTTCCCGCTTACGAAAGCCTCGATTTCCTCCTCGGCCTGCTTTAAAATCTCTTCATCTGACTCGGCTTCAATGAATATGTACGAGCTCTTGCAGTACACGATGATGTCCGGGGTGAACGGCTTCGCGATCTTGTCGAAACCGGATTTTCCGGGACAATCAGTCGCTGAGCCTGTCGAAGTGACTGAACAACCATCAATGAAGAAGTCCACGAGGGCGTTCTTCGTGACTTTCAAGGTCTTGAAGCCCCTTCCGGAGCGCGAGAGCATCTGCCTGATCGCCGGAACGACATCCGTAACAGTCTCCGAGACAGCCGTGTCACCCTCCGGAAGAGCGGCGACCTTGGCCTCAAGTTTTCCAAGGACTTCTGAATATATTCCCTCAATCTCAGCGGTGGTGTCCCCACCCACGAATATTCCGTGATTCTGAAGGAATATCACCTGGGGCTCCTTGCCTTTCTCAGCCTTGTAGGCCTTTATCCGGTCATAGACCTTCTTGAAAAGCGTGTAGCCCGGGTCGGTATATTCAATGTAAAGGGCATCTGGGAATATCTCCTTGCACGCGGCCTCGGCGTTCACCGAGCACATCAGGCCGTTGACAAGGGTAGGGTGGAGGTGAACCACGAAGGCGAATCCCATGCAGTTGTGCAGGGATGTCTCCACTGAAGGCCTTCTGTCCTTTGTTATACATGCCACGTAGAGGTCGTTCTTGACCTGTTCCTCACGTATCGCCGTGTCCTCATTGTAAGCCTTTTCGCCCATCTCGTTCAGAAGGGCTCTGTCAAGGACGGCAAACCCGTCCTCTGTTATCGTTGCGAGGGCGTGGCCGCTGGCCTTCACCCAAAGTCTGTTCTCATCCTTGTAGGAGGTGTTGCCGCCTCCTGCGATCACGAACCTGGAGTCCTGTCCGAACTTCCGGGAAATCGCGATAAGGTCTTCAATCTGTTTCATATTCGTGTGTCAATTATGTGTTCTGTTTGCTGAGCTGACATATTCCTAAATGGCTAATGTCTTGCGGATCAGCTCGTCTCCCGCTTCGATGGAGTTCAGCCCAGCCTGGTGTGCGGCCACCGCGCAGGCTCCACGGTAGTTGGTCTCGCGCAGCTTCTCGCTGAGCCCTTCGGCGTTGTCGCGGGTGCGCAGACGGATCGGCTCCAGCGCCGGAGTGTTGTGTTCCGAGCCGAAAGTGACGATGAAGCCCTCGTCCTGAAGGTAACCGGAATATTCCTCAAGCACGGCCGTCGTGTTGCGGGTCGTGATGAATTCCACGGACTTGATTCCGCGCTTTTTCAGCGTGTCGGCGGCCTTCTGGAGATCGCCCTCGAAGTCGGTGAAGTTGCCCTTTGCATCGTCCGCGAGGAACGGGTAGGTAGGGATTCCGCCGGCGGCCTTGATGATTTGGCAGACTGTCTCCATCGGCAGGAACGCCTTAGGATCCTCAGGCACGAACGCCGCGCCTCCGGCCTTGAGCAGTTTGCTTCTGATCTCGTTTTCCACAGCCGCCTCGTTGTCCGGTGCGGATTTCAGTGGCTGCCCGCCGAAGATCCTCTCGTAGAGGGCGAGCCTGTCCTGGATTTTGTCGGCTTTGGCGTCAACCGCCATCCTGAGAGCCTTCGCAAGGTGACGCTCACGCACCGATCCTCTGGTCAGTTCCTTGACAATATATTTGAAATCAACGTTGAATCCGGCCTTGACCTCATCCAGATGGGCGTTCAGTTTGGCGCACATCCTTTCAACCTGGGCGTTGGACTCAGCCCGTACATCGGCGAGCATCTGAGCCTCTTTGCCGCTGAGTATCACCGGATAGGCCAGCCCCTTTCCGCTCAGGTAGGTGCGTCCCGGGTTGTTCGGGTCGTTCACTCTTAATCCGGCGGCCTGGTCCTCGCTGTTCAGAGAGATGAACTCGATGTTGAACATCGGGTAGAGATGCCTTGCGGCGCATTCGTCATTCCACTCCCTGTAGCCGTCGAGGCTGTAGAAGTCATTGATTCCCACAACTTCGACACCTTCGGCGGCGGCCATATCAAGGGCTTGTCTCACGTCTTTGAAGGCGCTGAAGGAGTACGGTGTGTGCAGATGGGCGTTAACGTCGATTATCGTTTTCATATTCATGAATATTCTTTGCTCAAAGTTAGTAATAATCTTATAAAGGTCATTCTGCAATGCGGATTTTTGAAGCCGTTCGGTCAAATTTGAAATTAATTTGCTAAATTTGTGGAATATGCCACGAAATTATTTTTGGTAACATAAAACATCTTACAAATGGAAAAGAAACAACAAGGTAACATTTTCGCTATTGTGATTATGTTCTTCCTGTTCGCGATGATCTCATTCGTGACGGGATTCCAGAATCCGTTCGGAGTCATCGTGAAGCAGCAGTTCGCCGCTTCGAACTTTATGTCCCAGCTGGGCAACGCCGCCAACTTCATCGCTTATGCGTTTATGGGCCTGCCTGCCGGTATGATCCTGTCCAAGAAGGGCTACAAGTTCACCGCCCTCGCGGCCGTGACCGTAGGATTTGTCGGAGTCGGCATCACATTCCTTTCAGGAATCGCCGGAAGCTTCGCCGTATATATTCTCGGCGCGTTCATCTCCGGTTTCTCGATGTGTATGCTCAACACGGTTGTGAACCCTATGCTCAACACCCTCGGCGGCGGCGGCAACAAGGGTAACCAGCTCATCCAGTGGGGCGGATCCTGCAACTCCTTGAGCGCCACGATCGTGCCTGTGCTCGTGGGTTATCTCATCGGTGACGTTACGAAGGACACTCAGATCGCCGACGCCAATCCGGCGCTCTTCATCGCGATGGGCATTTTCGCTCTGGCGTTCATCATCATCGCGGCCTCGCATATTCCTGAACCTGAGCTTGAGGCGGCTGCTGCTTCCGGAAAGACGCAGCAGCTCACCATCGGCGAGAGCGTCAAGGGAGCCCTCTCCTTCAAGCATTTCGTGCTTGGTATCATCGCCATATTCGTCTATGTGGGTGTCGAGGTAGGTATTCCTAACTTCGTGAACCTATACATGACATCCGCCGAGATCGGCATCAGCGCCGCTGTGGCTGGAACAATTGTCGGGATGTACTGGTTCCTCATGCTTTGTGGTCGTCTCGTGGGAGCTTCCGTCGGAGGGAAGGTCTCCAGCCGCGCCATGGTCAGCTTCGTGGGCACTGTCGCCATCATATTCCTTCTTCTTGGAATGTTCCTTGGTGACACGGCGACAGTCAAGTTCCCGGCCATCACCTCCCAGCTGTCATTCTCCCTCGCCGAGATTCCGATCGGAGTGATGTTCTTCATCCTCTGCGGACTCTGCACATCCGTGATGTGGGGCGCCATCTTCAACCTTGCCGTCGAGGGTCTCGGCAAGTACACATCTATCGCTTCCGGCCTCTTCATGGTGATGGTTTGCGGTGGTGGTATCCTCCCTCTCATCCAGGGTGCCGTCGCTGACGCAACCAACTATCTGATGAGTTACATTGTTGTCATCATTGGTGTGGCCTACATCCTTTGGTACGCACTCTTCGGCTCTAAAGTAAAGAAAACCGCTTAATTTGAAATCCCGTCCCGGTGGGGTTCTCCACCGGGACTTATCATAGCCAAATATTATGGAACAGAATCTAGTAATAGGAATAGATGTCGGTGGACAGACCACCAAATGCGGGGTTGTTGACGCGCGCGGAACCGTGCTCGCCCAGACAGTCATCCGTTCAGACTCCTACACTACTGTCGAGCCTTACATCGAGGAACTTGCCGCGGCGCTGAAGAAGATCATCACCGATGCCGGTGCCGAAGGGCAGATCCGTGGAATCGGTGTGGGCGCTCCTAACGCCAACTACTACACCGGTGAAGTCGAGAATGCCGTTAACCTTTCTTGGGGAAGAGCTGGTTCGATTCCTTTCGCCAAGATGCTTACCGAAGCGATGGACGGCATCCCTGTTACCCTAACCAACGACGCCAACGCCGCCGCGATGGGTGAGATGACCTACGGTGCCGCGAGAGGTATGAAGAATTTCATCATGATCACCCTCGGAACCGGTGTCGGCAGCGGAATAGTCATCAACGGTGAGATGGTCTATGGCCACGACGGATTCGCCGGCGAGCTCGGCCACACCACGATCGTCCGCCACAACGGCCGTCGCTGCAACTGCGGAAAGAGTGGTTGCCTTGAGACCTACTGCTCCGCGATCGGAGTCGCCAGAACCGCCCGCGAGTGGCTGGATATGAGCGATCAGCCATCGGCCCTCCGCAGCCTTGACAGCATCTCCTCAAAGGATGTCTATGAGGCCGCCAAGGAAGGCGATGCCCTTGCCATCAAGATCTTTGAATATACCGGAACCCTCCTCGGCCAGGCTTTCGCCGACTTCATCGCGTTCTCCTCTCCTGAGGCCATCGTTCTCTTCGGCGGTCTCGCCAGAAGCAAGGAGTTCCTCACCGAGCCGATCCTCCGTTCGATGAACGACAACGTCCTCCCTCTCTGGAAGAACAAGGTCCAGCTCGTATATTCCCAGCTCAAGGAGTCCGACGCCGCCATCCTCGGCGCCTCCGCCCTCGCCTGGGAACGCTAGGCTCCCCGATGCCGCGTTTGGCTTGGTCTTGAAGCCTTGCCGGATGCCGTCGCCAGAGCGAGCCTCCCTCCAGCCGTGGAGCGTAAGCTCTTGTAAATGAATATACTGACGCACCCTCCTTGTGCCTGACATAGGGCTGAGGAGGGTGCGTCATTTTGTTGATCTTCAGTTGCTTGGTCTCCACGGAAATACCGTGCGGCCTTTCGGCGGAAGAATGCGGTATTCTACACTTTTCTGTCAAGAATCTCCTTGTGGAACGGGCCGACACACTTGCTAAATTCGCAACATGAGTTGCGCGAAGATTCTTTTGCTCTTATTAATGGCTTGCGAGAACTGGCTCAAGTGCCACTCTGCAAACTTATTTGCTCTTTTATAAATTACTCTTGCTTTTCCGTGTAATGTATTATAAATTTGTGATATAGTATTGTATATGATCCTATGACCTAGTGGCCGGACAGTACTGTAGGCGTGACTAGCGATTGACTCAACATAGGAACTGACCTCTGAAATCGTAGAAGCAGTATTGCCTATGATTATTCTTAACGATTGGGAATCAATTCTTTTTTTTGTAAAACTTTGGACAAAGACTTTTTATGAACAAACAACTTCTTTTTTGTGTTTTGTCTCTTCTCGCCGTTCTCTCTGTCAGTTGTAATAAATCTGATGGAGAATCTACTATCTATGGCAAAAGCTGGGAAGAAAAATGGATTGTTGCATCAAAGACAATCACCGCTACAGGAGCCAATGGGCCTGAGACATGCTATTGGATAAAGGTTGACAACAACCCTGTCTGGCAAATTAGTCATAGCCAGATAGATGGCTTCAACTATGAAAGTGGCTACGAGTACGAACTGCTTGTTAATGCGCAAGAAATACTTGATCCTCCTCAGGATGCGTCTTCCTGTGAATATACGCTTCTCTCTGTTGTGTCAAAAATATTAAAAGACTCTGATGTCCCGCTTTTGACAAATACTCCATGAGAATGTATGTCGAATGCCGAATCTTTTCAAAATGGTTCAAGACATTTTTCTGATTCTGTTGCCATTATTGAAGGAGATATTCTCCTTTCAAAAGAGCAGACTGAAACTATTATGACAAGATCTGGAGCACACCTAAGCGTTATGGACGGTTAACGGCAGCATTGGCAAGAATCTCTTTTAGGAACGGGCCGGTGACGGAGGCGGGGTTCTGGGCGAGTTGCTCGGGAGTGCCTTGGGCGACGATGAGGCCGCCGCGGCGACCACCGTCGGGACCGAGGTCGAAGAGGTAGTCCACACTCTTGAGAACATCCAGATTGTGCTCGATGATGATCACCGTGTTGCCTTGATCGACAAGTTGTTGCAGAACGTTGAGCAATACCTTGATGTCTTCGAAGTGAAGGCCGGTCGTCGGCTCGTCAAGGATGTACAACGTGTTGCCGGTCGCCTTTCTGAACAGCTCCGCCGCCAGTTTCATTCGCTGACTCTCGCCGCCGGAAAGTGTCACGGCTGACTGGCCGAGATGAACGTAACCGAGACCTACATCGACCAACGCTTTCAGTTTCTGGGCGATGGCCGGAATCGGCTTGAAGAACTCATAGGCCTCGCTGATAGGCATCTCAAGCACATCGTTGATGCTCTTGCCCTTGTAATGCACGGCCAGCGTGTCCTCCTTGTACCTCTTGCCCCTGCACTCATCGCAGACCACATTCACGGACGGCAGGAAGTTCATCTCGATGACCTTGATTCCGGCCCCCTTGCAGGCCTCGCAGCGTCCACCAGCCACGTTGAACGAAAACCGACCGGCCTTGAACCCGCGCACCTTTGCGTCCGGAGTGTCGGCGAACAGGTTGCGGATGTCGTTGAACACACCCGTGAACGTGGCCGGGTTTGATCTCGGCGAACGTCCGATCGGGCTCTGGTCGATCTCTATCAGCTTGTCGATGTTCTCGACACCCTCCAGTGAATCGTAAGCCAAAGGATGCAGCTTAGCCCTGTAGAACTTGTTCTTGAGAATCGGCATCAGAGTCTCGTTGATGAGCGTGGACTTGCCACTCCCGCTCACTCCGCTGATCCCGATGAAGCATCCCAGCGGAAAATCTACACTGACATTCTTCAGGTTGTTGCCCCTCGCTCCCTTGATGCTCAGGAACTTGCCGCTTCCTGCCCGGCGCTCGGACGGAATCTCGATCGAATCTTTCCCTTGAAGGTAATCCAGCGTCTTTGACTTCCCGAATATGCAGTGTCCGGCGGTTTCCTTGTCCAGCGAGGCCGGAATCTTTCCCTTGTCCGATGAATATTCCATCAGCGCTTTCAGGGGAGCGTTCAGGCATATTCTTCCGCCTTTGTCGCCGGCGCCAGGGCCGACATCCACCAGCCAGTCGGCGTTCATCATCGTTTCGTAGTCGTGCTCGACCACCATCACGGAGTTGCCCTCGTCCCGGAGTTCCTTCAACGAGTTGATCAGCTTGCGGTTGTCCCTCTGGTGCAGTCCGATTGACGGCTCGTCCAGGATGTACAGCACGTTGACGAGTTTTGAACCGATTTGCGTGGCGAGCCTGATCCTCTGGCCCTCTCCGCCGGAAAGCGAGGCCGTCGGGCGGTCAAGTGACAGATAGTCAAGACCTACGTCCAGCATAAACTGAACCCTTTCGTTGAGTTCCTTGAGAATGTCCCGCGCTATATTGTTCTCTCTTGTGTTTAGTTTCCCTGGCAACGACGCGAACCATTCCTTGAGTTCGGTCATCTCCATCGCCACCACCTCTGAGATAGTCTTGCCGTCAATCTTGAAGCAGCGGGCGTTCTCGTTCAGCCTGGTGCCGTGGCAGACAGGACACACGATCTTCTCGTCGATGTCGTCCACGATTCCGTCAAACGTAACCATTTCGGACAGACTACCTTCGCCTACACGGAACAATTCATCACTTCCGAATATGATGTGCGAGATGGCCTCGTCCGGAATCGAGTCGATAGGATCGTACAGAGAGAAGTTGTATTTCCGGGCGATGGAGCGGATCACATCATATTTCTTGGTCTCACGCATTTTACCCAGCGGGACTATTCCCCCGTCTGCGATTGACACTGATCTGTCAGGGATGATGGAATTCATATCCACATTCACTATCATTCCAAGTCCTTTGCAGTGAGGACAGTAACCTTCTGGGGAGTTGAATGAGAAAGAGTGTGGCGCTGGTTCCTGCAAGGATATTCCCGAATCAGGATCGACAAGGTGCTTGGAGAAATGCCTCAGTTTGTCAGAGCCGAACTCCAGCAGGGCGACCGAGCCTTTGCCAAGATTCAGAGCCGACATCACGGAGTCCCGGACCCGTTTCTCATCGCCCTCAGACGGCTTGAGCTTGTCCACGACCAGTTCTATGAAGTGGCTTTTGTAGCGGTCCAGAGCATCAACCTCGTTCAGCGGGAGTATATTCCCGTCCACTCTGACATCGGTGTAGCCTCGTTTGCGGAGCTGGTCGAACAGCTCGCGGTAATGTCCCTTGCGCCCCACGACCAGCGGAGCGAGCAGGTAGCACTTCTTGCCCTTATATTCATCCATTATGAGGTCCACGATCTGCGCGTCCGTGTAGCGGGCCATCTCCTTCCCCGTGACAGGTGAATATGCCCTCGAAGCCCTCGCGTACAGAAGCCGGAGGAAGTCGAATATTTCGGTGATGGTTCCGACGGTGGAGCGTGGGTTGTTGCCCGTGGTCTTCTGCTCGATGGCGATGATCGGACTCAGTCCCGTTATGCTCTCGACCTCAGGCTTTTCCAGTACACCCATAAAGTGCTTGGCGTAAGGCGAAAGCGTGTCAAGGTACCGTCTCTGCCCTTCTGCGTAGATCGTGTCGAACGCCAGCGAGGACTTCCCGCTGCCGCTTAGCCCCGTCACCACCACAAGTTCTCCTCTTGGAATGTCAACGTTCACACCCTTAAGGTTATGCGCCTCCGCTCCCCGGATCTCGATATATTCTTTCTTGCTCATCATTTCCGCTTTATTCCGCAAATTTAACGAATATTCAGTAAATTTGTAGTCAAGAGTAAAACAGACGAATCAATGAGTCAGGATCATCAACTGAACATCAAGACATTTAATTTCAATTCGTTCCGGGAGAATTGCTATGTGCTTTGGGACGGAAGGGGGAATTGCGTTTTTGTGGATCCGGGGTGCTATTGGCCGGAAGAGTTCGCTAAGCTTAAGGAGCTGGTGAAGACGGAACGGCTGACACCGAAGGCCATCTGGCTGACGCACGGGCATTTCGACCACGTGCACGGGGTGCTGAGGATCGTCCAGGAATATTCAGTGCCGGTGCTGATGTCGCCGGAGGACAAGATGATTCTGGACAACAATCCGGCGGCCGTGAGGGAGTTCGGGCTGGTAGCGCATGATTCCTCTGAGATCAAGACGGTGGACATCCGTGACGGGGAGGTTCTGGACACGCTTGAGGGGTCACCTTTCAGGGTGATAACCACTCCAGGACACACTCCAGGTGGGGTTTGCTACTACGACGAGACGGACAAGGTCCTGCTGACAGGCGACACTCTTTTCGCCGGGGCGATCGGGCGTTCGGACCTTATAGGAGGGGATTATGACCATCTGATAATCAGTATAATGGATAAGTTGATGGGACTGCCGGGTGATGTGGATGTGCTTCCGGGGCACGGACGCAAGACCACGATTGCAGACGAAAGGACCCACAACCCGTTCCTCCAACCGTTCAACGAGCCGGAGGAGGATCTTGACTGGGACGGGGAAGGAATAGAGATAGAAGGAGAAAAATAATGCACATAGGAATAGCAGGCAACATAGGCAGCGGCAAGACCACCCTGACGAGGATGCTCTCCGCCCATTACGGATGGACACCGAAGTACGAGTCGGTGACATACAATCCATATCTGGAGGACTACTACAAGGACATCCCCCGCTGGTCGTACAATCTGGAGACATATTTCCTCGCCCAGAGGTTCAAGGACGTGCTGGAGATAGCCAAGAGCAAGGACGTGATCATCCAGGACAGGACGCTCTTCGAGGGCGTGCACATCTTCGTAGCCAACAACTATGCGATGGGCAACCTCACCAAGCGCGACTACGAGACCTACATGGATCTCTTCAACGTGATGGCTGCCACCGTCCGCAAGCCCGACCTGCTGATCTACCTCAAATCATCGGTGCCTCACCTCGTGGCGCAGATCCAGAAGCGCGGCCGCGACTACGAGCAGACGATGAGCCTTGAATATCTCAGCGGCCTGAATGACCGTTACGACAAGTGGATCAATGAATATGACGGCAAGGTCCTGACAATTGAGGCTGACGATCTCGACTTCGAGAACCGCCCCGAGGACTTCGCCTCCATCACCGACCGCATCGATGCCGAACTCTACGGCCTTTTCCCGTTGGAGAAGTAGCATCCCTCTTGTCAGGATGCCGCACCTCTCCTCACTCCTTCACCACGTTCACGTGTCCGTGGAGCTTTAGTACTTGAAAATTAATTATTTCGCAGAGTGTCCTCCTGCCCGCTGCGTGTAGGAGGAGGTGCTGAAAACATCTTGAATATTAGCAACTTGCCCTCCACGGTCTTCTCGTCGGTCACTGTGTTTGTCACCGGTCACAGAGTTGTCACCGGCCGTTGATCCTTTTCCGGTCACTGTTCCTGTGGTCACTGTTCCTGTGGTCACTGTTCCTGTGGTCACTGCTCCTGTGGTCACTGCTCCTGCGGTCACTGCTCCTGCGGTCACTGTTCCTGCGGTCACTGCTCCTGTGGTTGCTGCTCCTGCGACCACTGCTCCTGTGGTCACTGTTCCTGCGGCCACAGAGCTTGTCGAAGAGACAGTCTCCCCCTCCACACTGCCTTAAAAGTCCCGGCGGGAGCTGAAAAGTCTGTACCCCTATACAAGGGCGGCAACGAATTTTCAATCCTCACTGGGGATACTTTTACTTTTAAGACAGTCTCCCCCATTTGATTTTACAATAGTTACGCGGTTTTTTTGATTAAGAAACGAGAATATAGGCTGAAATAAACGATTAGATGATGCGGGGTATTTTTTGAAGGTTGCGCATACTGATCTGCATAAGGTGCATGAGGCCAAGGAATTAGGTGTTTGTCTTCGGTAGATTGGCTCTGAAGAAATAAGGCTATCTGCTTGCTTAATAATACATTACGCACCACTCCTTGACATTCAGGGAGTGGTGCATAATGTGCTTATTGCCAGACTGTAAAGGTCTTGGCTTCAGTGTTTTCAGACCAAAGACAAATGATAAAGTACATGCAGACAATGACTTACGAATCACCGCTTCAAACTTCATTCTCCGAATGCAGAGAGGATAGATGTTGGGGAGAATGTAGAGCCGTCGGAAGTAAATGCACCCATGCTGTATGCTCCCCAGTTGCGGTCAGATTTTTCGTAGATGGATGGCTTCCATTTTCCGTCAACCTGCGGCTCCCAGTAGAACACACCGGCGCAGACGGACAGAGACTTCACGGAACTCATAAATTCAGTCATACACTGGATTGAGGTGGCGAGATCCTCGGCAGTGTCCCTCACGCCGACCTCACAGACCATTACCTTGCAGCCATACTTGGCAGCCAGAGACTTGATATTCAGAATGGCTGCGGAATTCATAGCCTTCCAGGTCATTTGGGAATTGGTCATAGGGTAGTGCGAAAGACCGATCATATCGAACTTGCCACCGTTGGCCTTGAGCTTGTCGAAGAACCACGTGTTATCCTGATAGGCATTGTCAATATGGACTATCACTTGAGCGTTAGGGAATATTGCCTTGACGGCATCGTAGCCAGCATTGGTAAGCACGGCATAGTTCTTCCAGCCGCCTGCGATCTCGCCCTTGTCATTGTATAGCCGACCGGTTTCCCAAAGCATCCCTGGGCGTGTCTCGTTACCGACCTGAACCCAAAGTGGAGTCACACCGGCAGATTTCAAGGCTGCCAAAACATCTTTAGTGTGCTCGGAGACCTTTGCGGAAAGACCTTTCAAATCGAGGCCGACCCAATCAGTTGGTGTGTTCTGACGTTGAGGATCAGCGAAGAAGTCACTGTAGTGGAAATCAATCATCACCGACATTCCCGCTTCGGTGGCCCGCTTGGCCATATTCACGACATCATCCTTGCCGCTCCAACCGTTGGCATCCTCCGGCTTGACCCAAACACGGAGACGAATGGCGTTGATGCCTGCACCCTTCAGCACGGGAAATAAACCAGCGTTCCCTTTGGAATCCTTGAAGGCCGAGCCATTGATCCTGGACGGATTGTGAGCCATATCATATTCCATCTCTGAAGCCCATCCGATGTCAGCGCCACGCGCGAAAGCCACCTCCTCTACAGGAGGTGCCTCCGGTTCTTCTTTCTTTTCGTTACCAGAGCCACCGCAGCCGACAAACAACACGAAAGCCGCAAGCGCAGAAGCGGCCAAGATCATAAAACGGGAATATAAAGCACTCATAATCACATCAAAAAAGTTCTTCTCTCCAAAAATAGTAATTTTAGAATAAAGTAGTTCAAAAAGTCCGGAATTTCTTTTCTATAGCGGAACAAGAAAAGCGCTTATGATGTATGTACCAACCTGGCTAACGGTCACATTTGGTACACAAAAGTGCCTTTTGGGGTACGAAAGGAAAGACGGAATTGCTTCGGTACACGAAAGGCATCTCTGGGGTGCCAAACGATCCAACGGCAGAATTCGGCACACAAAAGGCTCCTTTGGGGTACCAAGCGAGATACGAAATGGGATAGCAGGGACGCATTTGCAATGTATTATACAAAGGCCTTATCTATAGGCGGATACCCCGCTCAACCCAAGAATTTTGGTAACGTGCAAAATTCTGGTCGAGCGGGGTATCGCCTATCCTTTATGGTGGATTCAGTATAACTTCACTTCGACTGGCTCAGTGACCAGGCTGACACTAAAGGCTCTCGATATTCTTCTCGTTGAGAAGGTTCTTGCCCTCGGCAGTGTAGGCGTACTCGATGCGGTCAGCATAATGCTTCTCGACCTTGCCACGGACAATCTTCATCGTGCTGTTAACCAATCCATTCTGCTCGGTGAAAGGCTCTGGAAGCACAGCCACGGCGGCCGGCAGCCACCTCTCCGGGAACATACCCTCGTGTGAGCCGCCCTTCTTGTAGGAATCAATCTCTTCCTGGATCTTCTTCAGCATCGCCTCCTTGCCCTCACGTGTGGCTGGATCCAGACCCTTCGAGGAGACATATTCCTTGAGGGCATCCTTCGCCGGAACGATCAGGACGATCGTGTAAGGATCCTGGTTGTTGTGCAGGATGACCTGCTCGATGTACTTCGAGCCGTCGGTGAGCGAGTCCTCGAAGCCTTCCGGACTGTATTTCTCGCCGTCGGAGGAAATCAGCAGAGACTTGAAGCGGCCGACAACGTAAAGATATTCACTATCATACATATAGCCCATATCTCCGGTGTGCAGCCAGCCGTCACGGAGAGCCTCGGCAGTGCCTTGTGGATTCTTCCAGTAGCCGGCCATCACATTCTCGCCGCGCACGACGATCTCACCCTTGGTGCGGAGCGGAACCTCCTTGCCGTTGTCGTCGCAGATCTTGATGTCAAGCGGCTTCACGACACGGCCCGAAGAGCCGAACATCGCATGGCCGGTCGAGTTGGCGGAGATGATAGGGGTCGCCTCGGACACGCCGTAGCCTTGGAACATAGGAATGCCGATGGCGCAGAAATATCTCTGAAGCTCGATGTCCAGAAGCGCGCCGCCTCCCACAAAGAACTCCATCCTGCCGCCGAATCCCTCACGGACCTTCTTGAATATGATCTTGTCGAACAAGGCCATCAACGGCTTCTTCCAAAGCTGAAGGATGCCGCCACGGTTGTAATATTCCTTGTTGTAGGAGATTGCGAGGTTGAGGGCGTAGTTGTAGAGTTTCTCGACCTTCGGTCCCTGCTTGTGGATGGTGGTCTCAACGTTTTTCTTGAAGTTGCGGGCAAGCGCCGGCACTGACAGCATCACGTGCGGACGGACCTCCTTGATAGCTATAGGAATATTCCTGAGCGTGGCGAGCGGGTTGGCTCCGACAGGCACGGTGGCGATGCTGCTGCAATAGGACATCATAGTGTAGAATCCGGCCACGTGTGCGAAGCAGTGGTCAAGAGGCAGGATGATGAGCATCGTGGAATCAGGCTTGACTCCGATCACGGAATGAGCCTGCTCAACGTTGGCAGTGTAGTTGCGATGCGTAAGAAGAACGCCCTTAGGGTCGGCTGTTGTTCCGGAAGTATAGCTGATCGTGGCGTAATCGTCTGGCTCCACAGACTTGTAACGCTCCTCGAACTCGCCCTTGTGACCGAACAGGTAGCTGTCGCCGAGAGCCTGAACCCATTCCATCGAGACCTCCTTGGCGTTGGCCGCCGGAATGTTATCCAGCACGATGACCTTCTCCACGCAGTCCAGCTGTGAGATTATCCTGCGGATCTTCGGGAGTTGCTGTCCGGAAACGATCACGAACCTGGACTCGGAATGCTGGATCCTGAAAGTCAGGTCGTTGCTTTCCTCGAGCTTGATGGAGAGCGGGACGCTCACGCCGCCGGCGTAGAGGATTCCCAACTCGGAAAGGATCCACATGTTCCTTCCCTCTGAAAGGAGAGAGACCCTCTCGCCCTTGTTGAGTCCCATGGCCATCAGGCCGGCCGCGATGCGGTAGCCTTCCTTGCGGGTCTGCTCGAATGATGTCTCGGTCCACTTTTCATCCACTTTCTCGCGGAGGAACACGTGCGTAGAGTATTCGTGGGTATATTTCTCCACGAACTCGATGATTGTCGGTCTTGTAGCTGACATACTATGTAATCGTTAAAATTATCTTTGTCAAAACCGCGGCGGGTTATTCCTTGCCGCTAAGTAATCATTAAAAAATAACTTGAACAATTTGTATATCTTTATGGTCTATATTTCTTTTCTCATCAGTCATGTGCCACCGGCACACTCCTTCTTCCAAAAGAAATCTATCCTCATAAATCTGACACAAAATTTAGTTCAACTTATTTTTTAACGCTTACTAAGTCATTATTCATCAATCTGTCTGACCTCCGGGAAGAGGCCGAAGAGTTCGGCGTCTATCTTGTCGGTGACGGTCTGGAAGTCCTCCGGACGGTTCTCAAACTTGATGTTGTCCACATCGATGACCAGAAGATGCCCGTCATATTTGGAGATCCAGTCGTCGTAGCGCTTGTTGAGGCCCGTAAGATAGTCGATGCGGATGCTGCTTTCATATTCCCTGCCTCTCTTCTGAATCTGCGCCACCAGATTAGGAATGGTGGATTTCAGGTAGATCAGAAGGTCCGGCTTGCTGACCAGCGACATCATAAGGTCGAAGAGATCCGAGTAGTTTTCGAAATCGCGGGTGCTCATCAATCCCATATCGTGAAGGTTCGGGGCGAATATGCGCGCGTCCTCGTAGATTGTCCTGTCCTGGATGATGACATCGCTGCATCTTGAGATGTCCACGACATCCTTGAACCTTTTGTTCAGGAAATAGATCTGGAGGTTGAATGACCAGCGCTCCATATCAGCGTAGAAATCAGAAAGATAGGGGTTGAAGTCAACCGATTCGAACTTCGGAGTCCAGCCGTAATGGGCCGCCAGCATCTTTGTCAGGGTGGTCTTGCCACTGCCTATGTTGCCTGCTATCGCGATGTGCATATCCTTTGTGTGTTTTGTTCAGTCTTCTCGCTACCTCTTGTTGCAAAGATCATCAAATCTTTTCGATATGATTCCATACCTGCCGAAGAGACGCAGTGCAAAATTAATAAATATTCCTCGTAAACTCTGCCTTATCCAACAAGAATATGCCGGCATCGTCTCTGTTCCTCACAACGAGAACAACTCGTTGACCGTCTTCCCGAAAAATGCTGAGAGCCTCAGGGCAAGTTCCGTGGAAGGAACGAACTTGTTCGGATCGCCGAGGTGAGCAGCAGGGAAAAAGCTTGTCCACAACCATCAAACAAGCAATCCAGCACAGCTTCTAAGACGCAATATGTTACTCCTGCCGCTGACTTTGTGAAGATTAACGTCTTGTTTGTTAATAGCTTAAGCGGTGACCTTTAGTGGACTCGCACTAAAGATAAGAATCTATTTGCTTTGTTCAGAATGTTTTACGCATCACTTGCTGATAGCCAACTGGTGACGTGTATAACCTTGACTTTCAGAACTTTAGGGCATGGTCTTCTGCTTGTAAGCACCGAAGGTTATCTGCTTATCTTCTGTGTTTCAGTGTTTTATCCTCCACCGCCTCAATCCGCAGGAATTTCCGCGCGTGCTCAATGCTGACTCCACAGCGGCTGATGAGCTCGTTGAGGTAGGCGATGCGCTCCTCTGCTTGGAGTCTCAGCACATCCTCGATGCCTGAAAACCGCCCGTCTGCCGCCAGATGGTGTGTCATCTTCTTGTAGTCGGCACCAGAATAAGGATCGTGTGGCTCCCTGATGTCATATTCACTGCCTGTGTTGCTGCTGAAAGCGGTCAGCATATTCCTATAACTTCCATAGTAACTGATCACACGTTTGAAATCAATGACTGAATATTCCCTTACAATGAAATCAATAAGCTGTTTCTTCTCGCTCACATTCAGCGAAAGGAACAAGTCATCAAGCACTTCGTACGAAAGCGGTCTGCCGTGTGCATGTAGCATCTTTACTCCCGAAAGTGCTTTTCTCATACTTACAGATGCTTCACGAGGGATGAGCTTGTCTGAATATGGATGGTCAGATTCCGCATAGACCAGGAAATTCCAACGCCAGTCTTCCGCCCGCTTGCAGATACGGTCCTCAACCGGGTTGTTGTAGAGGTAGGCGAGTGAGGTTCTGGCCTGCTTGCCGCCTCGTTTGTTGGACAGCCCGTAAGTGGAAAGCAAGCTCCCCTTTAATCCGTGTCTGATGTTGTAAGTCTTTGAGAATTTTGAGCATAGTTCCTGCATGAACCTCGCGATAGTTTTGTGATCCTCAGCCTCGACCAGTACATGAATATGATTGTACATCAAGCAAAGCCCCAGCACACGGATCCTATGCTTGGCCGCAGTCAAAGAGAATATCGTAAAGAAAACCAGCGAGTCCTTCACGCTGTAGAACACCACGAATCCGGACCGTGCTCTCTGGAAGATATGCCCGACCGCACCCTTCTGATAAATCATTCGCCTCAAACGAGCCATAATTCAATAATTTAAGTTGGTCAATATGTTTGTGACAAGATAGGCATTTATCCGTAGAACTCCAAAAGAATTCGGACCAGGCATTTTAGGCTTGCGCTTAACATATAGATGAATCTTTATTATGTCGAAAGGCCTAAGTAAAATGTAAAAAAATAACATGCATCACTTTAAATTTGCAATATATTGATGCTCAAGGTGATTCTATGTGTTCAAATTTATCGGTTGAAGCAACTTATTTTTTCGACATTAGTACTGATGCGTTAATAATCATCAAATAAAGTAAGTTCTGAAAAATCCTTATTTCAAATGAGTAGTTGAGGGGCTGTCATAAACCTTCAGTACAAACTAATTTCAAATCGAGGTTATAGTAGAATATTGTTAAACTTTGCAATGTTAATAAGTTACGAACATAGATGCGAAAGTTAGCGCATCACTAATATTTCGACATTACTAAAGTACATAAGTCCGGAAGAATTTCATCAGATGTATCAGGGGCTGTGTTTGAGACTGTGTCTTGGCAGGAGTATCAGTTGTATCTTTCAGACGAGGTACCCCCGTTCCTCACTCTTTCGTCTCTGCATGGGATGTAATGCCCTGACTATCATTGATAAAGTTACTTGTCTTCGGTATGTTAGAACCAAAGGCATGTCGTTGGTTATCTGACATTCAATGCTTTAATCCGCACTGGTTGATTGTCAAGGAGTGACGTGTAATACTTTGGAAACAAATACCTTAAGATGTTGCCTTTAGTGTTGACTCACTTAAGACGAAGTGTTAAATTGCATCTGACCAATGCTTTACGTGGCACTGATTGATAATCAATCGGTGGCGATTAATATGCTGAAAATGAATCTAATAACGTTGAGTCTTTGGCTGGAATCAACCAAAGGGAATCGGCTTTTTTTCTGAATATGAGTGCGTTATCAATAACGGACTCTTATACCAGATGAGGCGGTTCACTCATCAGGCACCTGCGAAAAACGATTATCCTTCCGCCGGAAAGGACGGAAGGACAACGCATAGTTTGATATTCATAATTAGTTGACCTTCATGTGAGCCGAGGCCTGTTCCATGCTGTTTGGCTTTGGTGGCCGATTGCTGGTCGTGTCTATGATTCCGACGTCTGTCACTTCGACAGGCTCATTGACCGGAAAGTAAATTTGGTCAGTGGCCGTGACTTCCCTTGGCCTTGCGGCGGTCACTTTGACGGGTTCAGTGACCGGTTGCAAAGCAGGCTCAGTGACCGTTCGGCTCTCCGAAGGCCGTGAAACATCTAGTCGAGAGTGTGGATGGCGAGGCCGGAACGGAGTTTCGGCTCGAACCACGTGGTCTTCGGAGGCATGATGTTGCCGGTGTCGGCGATGTCGATGAGCTGCTGCATCGAGACAGGGTAGAGGGCGAAGGCGACCTTCATCTCACCGCTGTCAACCCTGCGGCTCAGCTCGCCAAGGCCTCTGATGCCACCTACGAAATCAATTCTCTTGTCCGTGCGCAGATCCTTGATTCCAAGCACTTTGTCAAGTACGAGGTTCGAGAGGATCGTGACATCCAGGACTCCAATCGGATCCTTGTCGTCGTACCGGCCAGGAAGAGCCTCCATAGAGTACCACTTCCCGTCAAGGTACATCGAGAAGTTGTGCAGATGGTCAGGGTGGTAGATTTCCTTACCCATCTCGCGGACCGTGAAGTTCTCCTCAAGAGCGGCGATGAACTGTTCTTTGGAAAGACCGTTCAGATCCTTTACGACACGGTTGTAGTCCAGGATCTTCAGCTGGCTCTCAGGGAAGCACACGGCCATAAAGAAGTTGTACTCCTCGTCTCCGGTGTGGTTCGGGTTCTGAGCCCTCTTCTCGGCGCCGACACGCGCGGCGGCCGCTGTACGATGATGACCGTCAGCAACATAGAAGGCGTCAACATCGTTCTGGAACAGCCTTGTGATCTGGTCGATGGTCTTGTCGTCATCGATCACCCAGAACTTGTGGCCGAACTTGTTCTCGTCGATGAAATCGTACTCCGGAGCCTTCTTGACGGTCTGGGCGACAATCTCGTTCAGAACGTGGTTGTCCTTGTAGGCGAAGAACACCGGCTCGATGTTGGCGTTCTGGATGCGGACGTGAACCATTCTGTCGTCCTCCTTGTCCTTGCGGGTCAATTCGTGCTTCTTGATCTTGCCTGAAGCGTAGTCGTCCGTGTGGGCGCAGAGAACGAGTCCGTACTGGGTACGACCCTCCATAGTCTGTGCATAGACGTAGTAGCACTCCTTAGGATCACGCTTGAGCCAACCCTTCTTCTGCCACTCCTTGAAATTCTTCACGGCCTCGTCATAGACCTTAGGGTCGTGATCCTCAAGGATAGGGTTGAAGTCGATCTCCGGCTTGGTGATGTGGAGGAGGGATTTCTCTCCGGCCATCTCCTTGGCCTCTTCGGAGTTAAGCACGTCATAAGGCGGAGCGGCCACCTCTGTCACAATATCTTTCGGCGGCCTGATCGCCGCGAACGGTTTTACTCTTACCATAATATTCTTGGAAAAATGTTGAATGAATATGCCAATGTGCCTAGAAGAATCTCTTTCAGGCAGCCTGAACTGCTTTTGAAATAGATGGCACCGGTGCAAAGGCAGGGGTGCCATCTGAATATTCATGAATTACTTGTTGACCTGGAAACGTGTGTTGCCTGTGGCGAAGAAGTCCACGATCTGGCGTGCTGCAGCAAGGCCGGCGTTCATATTCGCCTCGGCGGTCTGCGCTCCCATCTTCTTAGGGGTGGCGAAGATGCGCACACCGAACTTCTCCTTCAACGCGGCGTAGTTGTCCGGAGCCACGTCGGTGATGTATTTCAGATCAGTCCTTTCCTCAAGAGCCTTCTCCAGTCCGGCCTCGTCGATGACCTCCTTGCGGGCGGTGTTCACCAGACAGGCACCCTTAGGCATCTTGGTGATCAGGTCATAACCGATCGAACCGATGGTCTGAGGAGTGGCAGGAATATGCACGGAGATGAAGTCGCAGGATGCGTACATATGCTCAAGCGAATCGGCTGGCTCCGCTCCGGCCTCACGGATCTTCTCCGCAGGAATGAACGGGTCGATGGCCATAACACTCATTCCAAGAGCCTCGGCCTTCTTGCCGACCAGACGGCCGACGTTGCCGAAAGCCTGGATGCCGACCTTCTTGCCCTGGATCTCGGATCCCGTGGCAGGAGTGAACTGGTTGCGGGACATATAGATCATCATCGCGATGGCAAGCTCGGCGACAGCGTTGGAGTTCTGTCCCGGAGTGTTCATAACGACCACGTTGTGCGCGGTCGCCGCGGCGAGGTCAACGTTGTCGTAACCGGCACCGGCACGGACAACGATCTTCAACTGTTTCGCTGCGTCAAGCACTTCGGCTGTGACTTTGTCGGAGCGGATGATGAGAGCGTCCACATCAGCGACGGCTGCGATGAGCTCCGAAGCGTCAGCGTACTTCTCAAGAGCGGCGAACTCGTGCCCTGCTCCGGTGACGATTTCCTTGATCCCGGCGACGGCTGCCGCTGAGAAAGGCTTCTGTGTTGCGACCAATACTTTCATGATGTCTATTTCTTAAGTTCCTCAAATTCTTTCATGCAGTCAACAAGAGCCTGAACGTCCTCGACTGTGCAGGCGTTGTAGAGGGAAGCCCTGAAGCCTCCGACCGAGCGGTGACCCTTGATGCCGATCATTCCGCGCTCTTTGGCGAACGCCAGGAACTCGTCCTGAAGAGCCTCGTAGCCAGGGGCCATAACGAAGCAGACATTCATCAGCGAGCGGTCCTCCTTCGCGGCGGTGCCGACAAACAGAGGGTTGCGGTCTATCTCTGAATATAGCAGGTCAGCCTTCTGCTGGTTGATCTTCTGGATGGCAGGAACTCCACCGATGCTCTTGAGCCACTTGAGGGTCTCGTTCATCATGAATATGGAGAATACCGGCGGTGTGTTGTACATTGAGAGTTTCTCGATGTGGTTGCGGTAGTCAAGCATCGCAGGGAGGTACCTTGAAACCCTTCCGAGGGAGTCCTTCCTGATGATGGCGAAGATCACACCGGCAGGACCGACGTTCTTCTGGGCGCCACCGTAGATGAGATCGTACTTGCTCACGTCCACCGGACGGCTCATGATGTCGGACGACATGTCGGCGATCAGCGGAACAGGGCAGTCGATGTCTTCCTTGATCTCGGTGCCGTAGATGGTGTTGTTCGTGGTGATGTGGAAATAGTCGATGTCCGTAGGAATCTCGTATCCCTTAGGAATATAGGAGTAGTTCTTGTCGGCAGAGCTGGCGATGGCATAGGCCTCTCCGATTCCCTTGGCTTCCTTGAGGGCCTTTTTCGCCCAGACGCCTGTCTCAAGATAGGCTGCCTTCTTCTCAAGGTAGTTCATGGCGACATAGAGGAATTGCAGTGACGCTCCACCGCCGAGGAACACAACCTCGTGGGTGTCAGGGATGTTCAGAAGCTCCTTCCAGAGTGCGCGGCATTCGTCCATGGTAGCGTCCCATTCCTTTGTGCGGTGGGAGATGCTGAGAACAGAGATACCTGTACCCTTGAAGTCCTTGAGGGCCTCGATGGCATTGTCAATGGCCACCTGCGGAAGCAGGCATGGGCCGGCGTTGAAAACGTGTACTTTTTTCATGTCCATTATGGTTTCAAAGTATTATTAAAACAAGCGGTTTAAAATCAAAACTGATTTCGCGGTAAAGATAGACAAATTAAAAGGATTTACCCAATTTTTGGTACAAAATCGGGCGAAATGCCGGAAATCAGCGCTACCGGTACCCGAGAAGGTAGGAGATTATCGCCATCCGGACGTACATCCCTCCTCCTGCCTGCTGGAAGTAGTAGGCGTACGGGGTGTCGTCAACGTCAGTGGAGATCTCGTTGACCCTCGGGAGCGGATGCATGATCTTCATGTTAGGCTTCACTCCGCCGAGCATGGAGGCCGTGAGCCTGTAGACATCCTTCACCTTGTCATATTCCTCCTGGTCAGGGAACCTCTCCTGCTGGACTCTGGTCATGTAGAGGATGTCGCACTCGTCGAGTCCGTCCTCGATCCTGTCCGTCTGCCTGTAGTCAATTCCTTCATGGTCAAGCATCTCAAGATACTTCTTCGGCATGTTCAGCTCCTCAGGAGATGTGAATATGAAGCGCGGGTCGAACCAGCGCAGCGCTTCCACAAGGGAGTGGACGGCACGGCCGTACTTGAGGTCTCCGACCATATTCACTGTCAATCCATTGAGTTTGCCTTGGGTCTTCTGGATGGCGTAGAGGTCGAGCAGGGTCTGCGTAGGGTGTTGGTTCGCTCCGTCGCCGGCGTTGATGACAGGCACCGACGCCACTGACGCGGCGATGTCCGCCGCTCCCGCTTGAGGGTGCCTCATCACAATCATATCCACATAGTTGGACACAATCTTTATGGTGTCCTCCAGGGTCTCTCCCTTGGTCTGGCTGGTGTTGCGGTTGTCAGGGAAGCCGATGACTCTGGCTCCCAGCCTGTTGACCGCGGCCTCGAACGAGAGCCTCGTTCTGGTCGAAGGTTCGAAGAACAGGCAGGCCACCACCTTTCCGGCGAGAAAATTCTGTTCACGGTTCGCTTCGAATTCCTTTGCTACCTCAAGGATGTGAAGGACTTCGTCCTTTGAAAAATCCTGGATTGAAATTAGACTTTTAGGCATGATGTTTATGATTTAAAGTTCGTTTATCGTACAGTTTTCGATTTTCCCGATTCTGGTACGGAAGTCATCCTCGGCGGAGAGCCGGATCCAGACCTGAAGTGTGCACTCCGCTCCGAAAGCCTGTCCTTTCTGCTTGAGGTCCATGTCTTTGAGAATCTTCATGACGCTGTTCATCGCCTCGTAGCCGAAACGGACGCTGAACCATTTTCCGGCGATTTTCTCAACGCATCCGGCCTTGTCAAGAGCTTCTGCCGTGGAGGTTTTGTAGGCTCTGATAAGTCCCGGGATCCCGAGCTTGATTCCTCCGAAATAGCGTACCACCACCACCAGCACATCGCTCAACCCTCTGGAATCGATCTGTCCCAGGATCGGTCTGCCGGCTGAGGAGGAGGGTTCTCCGTCATCATTGGCCCTGAACTTGTCCCCGAGATAGCCGAGGCGGTAGGCGTAGCAATGGTGGCGGGCATCGTGGTACTTCTTTTTCAAGTCACCGACAATGCTCTTGACCTCTTCTTCTGTCTCGACAGGAAAAGCGAATGAGATGAAGCGGCTGCCGTTGTCTTTGAACAGCCCTTCAGCCGGTCCGGGAATGCTCTTGTAGGAGTCTCGGATGATGTTTTCTGGTCTTTCCATTCCTAAGACACGAAAATAGCGTTTTTCACATAATTTTGCAACCGAACGATAAATTTTGTAATTTTGAAATGGTTTTGAATCAAAAATATTTATGGTTTATAAATACAGGGTGACTTTGGCCGGGATCAAAGGATTCTACCGGGTTTATGAGATGAGGGGCGAAACGACCCTTTACGAATTCCACAAACAGATGCGTGCGGACATGGAATTTCCGCAGGATCAGCTGATTATGTTCAAGGCTATGGATGCCGGCGGCGGAGTTCTCGCCCGCTACGGACTGTTCGACCTTGGCAGCGGCACAGTGGACAATGTAACCGTGGCGCAGACTGTCAAGAACGGGGTCGCCTCGTTCCTGTACTTCTACGATGTGCCTAACCGCAAGAGCGTGATCGTCACGTTCGAGGGCGTGGAGGAGAAGCCGGAATGCTCTCCTACGATCGTCGAGGTGAAGGGTCCGAATCCTATCGAGTTCGAGAACGGTTATGTGGCTTTTGAGGATCTTCCTGATTCTCAAAGACATCTGCCTGGCCAGAAGCCAGACTGGGGTTCGGATGATGATGATGACGATGAAGGTGGCTCGTCCCTTTCCTTGGATGAAGACAGGGACGATGAGGAGGACGATGACGACGAGGACGGAAAGATAGTCTTCGACGGAACCGAGGATCTGGACATCTAAGAATCAGTTCCTCTGCTTCGAATATGTCCCGGCGGCTTCTCATAATCCTTGGACCTACCGCAGTCGGCAAGACTGACTTCAGCGTCTCGAAGGCTTTGGAATATGGCTCGCCGGTGATTTCCTGCGACTCCCGCCAAATCTTCAGGAATATGTCGATCGGGACCGCTGTCCCGAGTGCTTCGCAGCTTGCCGTTGTGAAGCATTATTTCATTCAGTCCGTTCCTGTCACGCAGGCCTACACGGCGGGGGATTACGAGCAGGAGGCTGTGGCTCTGGTCGAGAGACTTTTCGATGAGGGACACGAGACCTTGGTGATGACCGGCGGCTCGATGTTCTACATAGACGCGGTCTGCAACGGGCTTGACAATCTTCCGGACGGGGATTCGGCTTTGCGGGCCGAGCTGTGGGAAAGGCTTGGAAAAGAAGGCGTTGGGACTCTCGCCGAGGAACTTAGGCTGAAGGATCCGCTGACATATTCACAGATTGACACCCGCAACAGCCAGAGGGTCATACGGGCCTTGGAGGTCTGCCTGGTCTCTGGGAGGCCGTTCTCGTCGTTCAAGACGGGGGAGAGGCGCGGGCGTTCCTTCGAGATAGAAAAAATAGGACTTACGCGGCCGCGTGAGGAACTATATTCACGGATTAATCAGAGGGTTCTGAATATGATTGACGAGGGGCTTGTGGATGAGGTCCGGTCGCTGCTTCCGTATCGGGATTGCCAGGCGCTTCAGACCGTCGGCTACAAGGAGATCTTTGAATATCTTGATAAAAAGATTCCTCTGGAGGAAGCTGTCCGCCTCATCCAGAGGAACACTCGTCATTACGCCAAAAAGCAGCTTACCTGGTGGCGCCGTGACCCTTCCATCCGTTGGGTTGACATCCACTAACAGTAGAAGGATGAATAAGATGGGAAATGGGAATCGGAGCGTAGCGACGCAAGGGGTATGGGGAGAACGCTCCCCATTGCCCCACCGGGGCTGTCACGAAGTGACTGGGGGTTGGATGAAAAGGGCGCGCAGCGCGTAGCGACGCAAGGGGTATGGGGAGAACGCTCCCCATTGCCCCACCGGGGCTGTCACGAAGTGACTGGGGGTAAAAAAGGAAGGGATCTTCCGTTCTGACTTAGAACGGAAGATCATTGCTTGGATCATCCGCAGGAAGGTCATCGATGGTCGGTGCGGGAGCCTGCTGCTGAGGCTGCGCTCCGTAATTCGGCTGAGGAGCCGGAGAGTAATTCTGTGGAGCCTGGTATGCCTGCTGCTGCGCCGGGGCTGATGCCGACTGTCCCGCCGGAGCGATTCTCCAGACACGCACATCGTTGTACCAACGTCCGTTGTATTCCCGTGCCCTTAGATTGAAAGCCACCTTAACCGAGTCTCCGACCTGGTACTTGTCCAGATCCGCGACCTTGTCGTTGCCGAAAGCCGTCAGACACACGTCCGCCGGATAGTTGCCGTCTTGATATTCAAGGACAAAATCTTGTTTTGTCCAGGAGCCCTTGGCTCCCTGTCCACTCTGCTTGGCAAGCTTCTGCTTGATCCTGCCTTCTATTTCCAATGCCATGATATTCTTTGTCTTGTAAAAATTAAACCTGCTCGGCGCACGGGCGCGAAGCAGGCTTGTCATACGCTGCCTGAAGGCAGAGATTATTTTTTGTCCTCTACAACCGGCTCAACGAAGTGCTTTACAGAGTCGAGCTGGATGTCGAACACGAGAGTCGTGTTAGGGTCGATGCCGTTAGATCCGCGCTCGCCGTAGCCAAGCTCTGAAGGGACATAAAGAGTAGCCTTTCCACCCTCACCAAGAAGCTGGAGACCTTCTGTCCATGCAGGGATGACCCTGTTGAGTGTAAGCATGACAGCGTCCTGCTCCTCCTTGACCTCCTCGATGACGGTGCCGTCGGTGAGGGAAAGCTTGTAGTGAACATAGACGGTGTCCTTGTTGGAAGTAGGCTTTACCTCGCTTCCGGCCTCGGCGATGATGTACTGGAGTCCGGACTCGGTCTCCTGAACACCGGCCTTCTTGCGGTTGGCCTCAAGGAACTTCTGCTCTTTCTCCTTGTTGATCGCGCCTACATATTCAGCCCTCTTCTGAACGAACTCGTTCATGATCCTGTTCATCTCCTCAGGGTTGACCTTGAACTGCTTTGTGAACTCCTCGTCGCGCGGGTTGCCCTTGGAGGCCACGAAATCAGCGGCTCCCTTCTTGATCATGTTGAAGTTGAGGTCGCCCATGTTGTAGTTCTTGATCATGGAACCAAGCTGGATACCAAGAAGATAACTTACTGAATCAACGGTCGCTTTTGAAGGAAGGAGATCCTTTGTGCTGGTCGGTTTCTGAGGAACCTCGGCAACGGCTGTGCTGTCCGCACCATCCGCCTTGCCGTCAACCTTGTTTGAGTTGCAGGCCGCGATTGAAAGAACCATCGCTGTCGCCGCAAGCATTTTGAATGTCTTCATAATACTATTAAAAATTTTAAAAGTTGCCGATTTGTCGCTTCCAGGGCAAAGAACCCCGAAAGTTCCGCAAATATCGCAAAAAATATTGACTTTATTGTCCATTAAATTTCAAAATGCTTGTTTATCCCGAAAACAATCACTATTTTTAGAAATAATTAGGTAATTCTATGGAAATCGACTCGTCATCGCTGAATTCCAAGTTGAAAGAATTCTTTGGTTTTGATTCCTTCAAGGGGGATCAGGAGAGAATCATCCGGAACCTTCTGGATGGCAAGGACACTTTTGTCCTCATGCCGACGGGCGGCGGAAAGTCTTTATGTTTCCAGCTGCCGGCCTTGGTTATGCCTGGCACCGCCATAGTGATCTCTCCGCTGATCGCCTTGATGAAAAATCAGGTGGATGTGATCCGCGGGTTTGTGGAGGAACAGAACGGAGTCGCTCATTTCCTGAACTCGTCCTTGAACAGAGCCCAGATCCAGGAGGTCAGGGCGGATGTTCTTTCCGGTGTGACCAAATTGCTTTACGTGGCTCCGGAGTCGCTTACAAAAGAGGAGAATGTGGATCTGCTTCGGGAGGTGAAGATCTCTTTCTACGCCGTGGATGAGGCCCATTGCATTTCCGAATGGGGACATGACTTCAGGCCGGAGTACCGCCGGATCAGGGACATGGTCCAGATGATAGGCCGGGCTCCTATCATGGCCTTGACGGCGACAGCCACTCCGAAGGTCCAGAACGACATTCAGAAGAATCTCGGAATCATGGACGCTACCGTCTTCAAGTCGTCGTTCAACAGACCTAACCTGTACTACGAGGTTCGTGACAAAGTAGATCCTGACAAAGACATAATAAGGTACATCAAGCAGCATCCAGGGAAATCAGGAATCATATACTGCTTGAGCCGCAAGAAAGTTGAGGAAATCGCCAAGCTGCTGGAGATCAACGGAATCCGTGCGCTTCCTTATCATGCGGGACTGGATGCGAAGACCAGGGCGGAGAACCAGGACAGGTTTTTGATGGAGGACGTGGAGGTCATTGTGGCGACCATAGCCTTCGGCATGGGAATCGACAAGCCGGATGTGCGCTTTGTCATACACTATGATATTCCTAAAAGCATCGAGGGCTATTATCAGGAGACCGGACGTGCCGGCAGGGACGGGGAGAACGCTGAATGCATCACGTTCTACAGCTATAAGGACATCCGCAAATTGGAAAAGTTCATGCAGGGCAAGCCGGTTTCGGAGCAAGAGATAGGCCGTCAGTTGCTTATGGACACCGTGGCGTACGCCGAATCCAGCATGTGCCGCCGCAGGATGCTGCTGAACTATTTCGGAGAGGATTATCCTAAGGACAACTGCGGATTGTGCGACAACTGTCTCAATCCGAAGGCCACATTCGACGGGCGCAAGGAGATGTGTCTGGTGATAAGACTTGTAAGGTCCCTTCCGGAACATTTCAAGATCGAACATCTGGCATCGGTCCTGGCCGGGCAGTCGACGGCGATGATCAAATCCTACCGTCACGACACATTCCCGCTTTTCGGCTCGGGTGCTGGCCACAGTCTGAAGTTCTGGTGCTCGGTCATCAACCAAGGGCTTCTGCTGCATCTTCTTGAGAAGGAGATCGAGACATACGGTCTGATCTATGTGACCAGGAAAGGTGAGGATTTTTTCAGCAGCCCTTATGAGATCCGTCTTGTGGAGGACAAGAATTTCAAGGGGAAAGGTACGGGCGATGAGGATGATGAGGACGCACCGGCTGCCGGCATGAAGGGAGGGGGTGGAGACGCGGCGCTCCTGTCCATGCTCAAGAACTTGAGGAAGGACATTTCCCGGAAGTTGAATCTTCAGCCGTGGATCATATTCGGAGACCCGGCTCTTGAGGACATGTCCATCCTCTATCCGATCACTTACGATGAGCTCCATAACTGTCAGGGTGTAGGCGAGGGGAAGGCAAGAAAGTATGGCAAGGAGTTCATCGACTTGATCCGAAGGTATGTGGATGAGAACGACATCACAAGACCTGAGGACTTTGTGGTCAAATCGGCTCCGACCAAGAGTTCCGACAAGATATTCATCATCCAGAGCGTTGACCGGCGGATGTCTTTGGAGGATATAGCTGACGCGAAAGGCTGGGAGATGGATGAACTTGTCGGGGAGATCGAAGGCATCGTGTCTTCCGGCACCAATCTGAATCTGAATTACTACATCAGCCAGACCATTGATGATGAGGTTGTTGATGAAATTTATGAATATTTCAAAAGCGAGGCGACCTCTGACTCAGTGGAGGAGGCCATCAAGGTGCTGGGCGCTGATTATGAGGAGATGGAGATCCGCCTTGTCCGGATAAAGTTCCTTTGCGAGATAGCCTCTTAGATGGTCACCATCTTGAGTTTCCGGCCTTCAAAATGTCCGAGCCGTCGGAATCCGAACATCTTGACATACTGTGCGAAATAGTCGAACCTGTCACCCACCTGCCTGGGCGTGTGGGAATCTGATCCCATGCAGATGATCTCGCCTCCGAGTTCCATGTACCTTATCAGAATGTCCCTGTCAAGCTGTGGGGTGCGGAGACCGTAAGTCTTGTAACTTTTTGTGTTGATTTCCAGACCTTTGCCATTCTCTATCAGGTACTTGAATATCTCGTCGAACAATCCCGGAAAATCCCTGTACAGCACACTCTCCTTGGGATATGGCGCATAGCGGGCAACATAGTCGAAATGCCCCATGATGTCGAAGTCGCCGAGCCATTTCATCTCCCTCAGGAGGGTCTCAAGGTAGCGGCCGTAAGCCTCTTTCCAGTTCTTGCCTTTGTAGTACGGGCCGAAATACGGATCCGTGTCCTCAAGGTAGTGGACCGAGGCGATGATCTGGTCGAACCTGTACTTTGAAAGTAACGCTCTGGTCTGTTCGTGGTTCTTCTCTCCGAGACCAAGCTCTATTCCTTTGAATATCTTGAATTTCTTTGATGCCGATTTCCCGAAAGCCCCGTCGGTGGCCAGTCCGTTCACCCTGTCTATCTCCGCCTGCTGGGCATCCACATCGAAAACCTCGCAGACGATCGGTTCGAACTCTTCTTTCATCTTCGGGACATAGAAATCACAATGGTCGGTGAAACATATTCCTCCGAACCCTTTTTCCACCGCCGCCAGGGCGCTCTTTTCAACAGTTGTTCCCTCTCCGTCGAAAGAGAATTGGCTATGATTGTGTGTATCGAAAAACATAGGCACGAATATAGCATTTTTTACTTAAATTTGTAAGTTGTAATATTAAGGAATGGAATTATGTTCACATTTGGCTACAAAACTTCGTTCAGCAGCATTCTCAGAGCGCTGGCTACCATCGGTATAGGTCTGGTCATGATTTTCGACAACGCGGCTTCCGTGACTGTAGTGAAGGTCGTGGCGGCGTTCTTGCTCGCTTCGGGAATCGTGTCGTTGGTTTATGGTTTCATCCGTAACAAAAGGGACGGGGTGCTTCCATTGATGGCGGTGAACGCTGTCGTGGATTTGATACTTGGCATTCTATTGTTCCTCAATCCTGTCTGGGTGGCCGGCTTCATTGTTACGCTGATAGGAATCGTTCTGATTCTTTTCGGCGGCATCCAGCTGTTAGCTTTGGCCGGAACCATGTCTCTGCTTGGGGCCGGATTCTCCACATTGATCCTTTCGATCTGCGCGGTGGCGGGGGGCGCGTTCCTGCTTTTCAACCCGTTCGGTGAGAGGATCATGAGTGTCTGCGCCGGAAGTTTTCTGCTTCTGTACGGTGTGTCCGAACTGATCTCGTCGTGGCGGATCCGCAAGGCCAAGGAGGCCTATGAGATTCGTTTCAACACACCGGACGAGCCTCAGTCTGACCAGGATGTGATCGAGACCTCTGGTCTTGATGATGCCAAGGAGGTGGACTACACAAAGGTGGACGAGTAGGATGATTCCTCAGGAAACGGTACAGAAAATCCTTGACACCGCCCGTGTGGAAGAGGTGATCGGCGACTTCGTGACTCTGAGAAGGCGTGGGGCCGACCTTTGGGCCTGCTGTCCGTTCCACGGTGAGAAGACACCGTCTTTCCATGTCATTCCCGCCAAAGGGCAATATTATTGCTTTGGCTGCCACAAGGGCGGCTCCGCCATCGGGTTCGTCATGGACTACGAGCATCTGTCCTACGTTGAGGCTCTGCGGTACCTTGCCAGGAAATACAACATCGAGATAGTCGAGAAAGAGGAGACGGCGGAGGACATAGCGAACCGTCAGCGGAACGAGAGTCTCCTGCTTGTCTCTGAATATGCCGGCAAGTTCTTCAAGGAGCAGCTCCATACCGATGAGGGACGGTCCGTCGGCCTTGAATATTTCCACTCCAGAGGGCTGGAGGACGCTACAATCGAGAAATATGGTCTCGGCTGGGCCCCGTCGAGCCGGCATGCCTTGACAGACGCGGCGAAAGCGGCCGGGTACAAGGATGAATATCTCCTTGAGACAGGTCTGTGTGCCGCATACGATTCTGACAACAGGCTGCACGACAGGTTCTATGACCGCGTGGTGTTCCCGATCCATTCGATGAGTGGAAGGGTTATCGCGTTCGGGGCCAGGACATTGAAGTCCAAGGAAGAGGGAAAGCCATACGCCAAGTATGTGAACTCCAAGGAGTCGGACATCTACGTAAAGAACAAGTCTCTTTACGGCATCTGGTTCGCGAAGAACGAGATGGCCCGCAAGGACAAATGCTATCTGGTCGAGGGCTATCTGGATGTGCTCTCGATGCACCAGCTCGGTATCACGAACGTGGTGGCTTCCAGCGGCACGGCATTGACCGAAGGGCAGATAGGTCTCATCAAGAGATTCACGCAGAATGTCACGATCATGTACGACGGGGATTCCGCCGGCATCCATGCGGCTCTTAGGGGAATCGACATGTTTTTGCGCGAGGGGATGAACGTTAAGGTCGTCCTGATCCCGGACGGAGATGATCCGGACTCATATTCAAGAAAGCACTCGCTTGCGGAGGTAGAGGAGTTTCTCGCCGCTGCTGAGATGGATTTTGTGGATTTCAAGTCCTCGCTGCTTTTGAAGGACACAGCGAGGGATCCGCTCAAGCGTGCCGAGGTGATCAATGACATAGCGGACACGATAGCCGACATCCCGGATGCCGTGAAACGTTCTGTCTATGTGGATTTCCTGAGTGACAAGTTCGAGATCCGCAGGGATATTCTGGACGAGAGGATCGGCGCGACACGCTCCAAAAGGCTTATTGAACAGAAGAAAGCCGCTGACCGTGACAGGGAAAGGCTTCGTAACCAGACCTCGCGGTCCGGAGCCTCGGCAGGCTCAGCCACCATATTGCCTGGGAATGGTTATGCCACCGGCTCCGGAAATGGTTCGATTGCCGGAACATTCGGAGTTTCTGGCTCTTCTACGGATGGTTTGGCCTACGGAGGAGCGCCGGTGGCTGAGCCTGTCGAAGCCACCCGTCAAAGCACCGGCCTCGATGCCCTTATTGACAACCGCATCATGGCTACAGCCGAGCGCGATCTTCTGAACTTCATCCTCACCTACGGTACCACGAAGCTGGAGTTCCAAAGTGATTCGGCTTTCTATTCCGGATCGGACGAGGATGCGTTGACCGTGTTTGATTTCATAGGCCAGGCTTTGGAGGGAGACAACTCACAGTTCGCCAACTCCGTTTTCAGAAAAGTGTACGAGGCTTATTCCAAAGACTACTATGAGGGATATTCGCAGGATGAGATTGTCAAGCGTCTGATGGACGGGGAGGATAGGGACATGGCCTATGTGGTCGCCCAACTGTCAACGGACGAACGGTATGACTTGTCTGTGAAGAATCTGCGGCAGTCAATGATGTCGAAAGGGTCATGGCTGACGATCTATGTCCCGAAAGCGATCCTGGTCTATCAGCAAAGCCGTTTGGAGGACAAGGAAAACGAACTGAAGGAAAGACTCGGAGAGGCGCAGGCCGCTTCCGACGATGACCGGGTGCTTGAGATAATGCAAGAGATGCTTAAAGTGCAGAAGGCACTTAAAATGGTGAAAGTCAGATTGGGAAGAGAAAAATAATATTCATGAATATGGAAAAGAAATTCAAGAGAACACTTGTGACCTGTGCGTTGCCTTATGCCAACGGGCCGGTCCACATCGGTCATTTGGCCGGGGTATACGTGCCGGCGGACATCTACGTCAGGTACCTCAGGATGAGGGGAGAGGATGTGCTTTATGTCTGCGGAAGCGATGAGCACGGAGTCCCGATCACGATCAAGGCCCGCATGGAGGGCTGTACCCCTCAGGATATCGTGGACCGTTACCACAAGATCATCAAGGATTCGTTCACGGGTCTGGGAATCAACTTCGACATCTATGGCCGTACATCCTCTGCGGTTCACGAGAGGAACGCTTCCGAATTTTTCCGCAAGTTGTACGATGAAGGAAAGTTCATCACAAAGGAGTCCGAGCAGTACTATGATCCGGAGGCCAAACAGTTTCTTGCAGACCGCTACATTATGGGTACATGCCCTAAGTGCGGTAATCCTGATGCCTATGGTGACCAGTGCGAGAAGTGCGGAAGCACGTTGAGCCCGGAGGAACTCATCAACCCTAAGTCCAAACTCAGCGGGGCCGAGCCGATAAAGAAGAAGACAACCCATTGGTATCTACCTCTGGACCAGTACGAACCTTGGCTTCGTGATTGGATTCTCGAACAGCACAAAGAGTGGCGAAGCACTGTCTATGGCCAGTGCAAGAGCTGGATTGACGGCGGTCTTCAGCCTCGCGCCGTGAGCCGTGACCTTGACTGGGGCGTGCCTGTCCCTGTGGAGGGTGCCGAGGGCAAGGTGCTCTATGTCTGGTTTGACGCTCCGATCGGGTATATTTCCAACACTCAGGAACTTCTGCCGCAGTCTTGGGAGAAGTGGTGGAAGAGCGAGGACACCCGTCTCGTTCATTTCATCGGCAAGGATAATATCGTGTTCCACTGCATCGTCTTCCCGTCGATGCTCAAGGCTTACGGTGACGGTTACATCCTGCCGGACAACGTTCCGGCGAACGAGTTCCTCAACCTTGAAGGGGATAAGATCTCTACATCCAAGAACTGGGCGGTCTGGGCTCACGAGTATCTCCGCGATTTCCCTGGCAAACAGGATGTCATCAGATATGTCCTCACGGCCAACGCTCCGGAGACCAAAGATAACGATTTCAGCTGGAAGGATTTCCAGACACGCAACAACAGTGAGCTTGTCGCTATATTCGGAAATTTTGTGAACCGCGCTGTGGTGCTGACCCACAAGTATTTCGAGGGAAAGGTTCCGGCCGCGGGAGAACTTCAGGAAGTGGACAAGGCCGCTCTTGCGGAGATTCCTGCGCTCAAGGCTTCGCTTGAGAGGGACATCGAGGGTTATCATTTCCGTGAGGCATTGAAAGATGCTATGTCGATCGCCCGTGTGGGGAACAAGTATATTTCCGACACTGAGCCTTGGAAGGTGGCCAAGACAGACATGGAGCGTTGCGCCACGATACTGAATGTCAGCCTCCAGATTTGCGCTGACCTTGCGATCGCTTTCGAGCCGTTCACACCGTTTGCCGCGGAGAAACTTCGCAAGATGCTGGGTGTCAGCCTTTGCGCCGGAATTGACCACAGGAAGGGCGAGCAGGAGACCGTCAACACCTACAAGGATGGTGAGGGTGTGGCTCTTCACACTGTGTCTGCCGCCGCGGAGCAGGAGTGTTCGGGCGTATGCCTTGGTTGGGATATTCTTGGCAATGAGAATATCCTTCCGGTGGGCCACGAGATCGGTGCCGCGGAGTTGTTGTTCGCCAAGATCGAGGATGAGGCCATCAATGCTCAGTTGGCGCGTCTTGAGGCCATCCGTGCCGCGAGAGAGGCGGCGGCTAAGGCTGAGGCGGCGAAGCAGGTCGCGCCTCAGAAACCGGAGTGCTGTTTCGAGGACTTTGAAAAGATGGACATCCGCACGGCCACCGTGCTTGCCGCCGAGCGTGTGCCTAAGACTGACAAGTTGCTGAAACTCAGTATTGACACCGGCATCGACAAGAGAACGATCGTCTCAGGAATCGCTGAATATTATTCCCCTGAGGAAATGGTAGGCAAGCAGATCTGCATTCTCGCCAACCTTCAGCCGAGGACAATCCGTGGCATTGAGTCCAGAGGAATGATCCTTATGGCAAAGCAGGGCGACGGCAAGATGCGGTTCATCACTCCTGCGGAGGCGCTTGGCAACGGAGCTATAGTAGGTTAATATATTCGCAAAACATCATGAGAAAAATTTTCACTTCATTTGCCGCGGCCGCTCTCGTTATGGGGTGTGCCCAGAGTCCGACCCTCACAAAGTCAGGATTGAATCCGGAGAATTTCAGGGGAGAGCGTGACGGTGCGCAGACCGCTCTCTACACTCTGACAAACAAGTCAGGAATGGAAGTCTGCATCACCAACTTTGGAGGAAGGATCGTTTCCGTGATGGTACCGGACAGGAACGGGGACTACAAGGATGTTGTCCTTGGCTTCGACAAGGTTTCCGACTATTTCCCGGAGAACAACCAGACTGATTTCGGTGCCACCATCGGTCGTTACGCCAACCGCATCAACGGCGGCAGATTCACTTTGGACGGAATTGAGTATCAGTTGCCTCAGAACAACTACGGGCATTGTCTGCATGGTGGTCCTGACGGGTGGCAGTACAAGGTTTACAATGTTCTTGAGGCCGATGCCTCGCACCTGAAACTGGAGATTGTCTCTCCTGACGGGGACGCGAATTTCCCGGGCAAGGTGACCGCCGATGTGACTTTCACCCTCACTGAGGATAATTCCATCGACATCAGGTACTCCGCCACGACGGACGCTCCGACGATCATCAACATGACCAATCATTCGTACTTCAATCTGTCGGGTGATCCGGCGAACCATCAGGTCACCGCTGACTCGTTGTACATCAATGCGTCCAACTATACTCCTGTGGATTCGACGTTCATGACCACGGGCGAGATCGCTTCCGTGGAGGGCACTCCGTTTGATTTCAGGAAGGCTAAGTTGATAGGTGAAGGCATCGACTCTGACAATGAGCAGGTCCGCAACGGCCACGGCTTCGACCACAACTGGGTCCTTGACACCAAGGGCGACGACACCGTTCTCGCCGCCGAGGTCTATTGCCCTGAGACCGGCATCGTCCTTAAGGAATATACCAACGAGCCAGGCGTGCAGGTTTATGCCGGCAACTTCCTTGACGGCACCGTAACCGGCAAGAAGGGCGTTGTCTATGGCCACCGTACCGCCATCTGCCTGGAGTCCCAGAAGTACCCTGACACCCCGAACAAGCCGGAGTGGCCGTCAGCCGTCCTCCGTCCTGGTGAGACCTACACCAGTCACTGCGTCTTCGCGTTCAGCGTCAGATAAGACCTAAGGATTGTCAAAAAACCTTGGCGCTTCGACAGGCTCGGCGACCTGATGATGCCGTTCGAACTTCATCATTTTGGCCGCTGAGCCTCTAAAAACCCTGATTTGTTTCAAAAATGAGATGACGGAGCTGAATGTCAGTAAGAATGTAGCGCTGAACTATCTGAACTGTGCTACCAACAAATTGACCAGTTTGGACATAAGCAAGAATCCGGCTTTGACGTACTTGAACTGTAATTATAACACTGTCAACAGCATCAATTTCGGTGACAGCCCTGTTCTGGAGGAACTCAGGTGTCAATATAATCAGTTCACGGAGTTGGATCTCAGTAACTTGACCTCGTTGAGTTTATAGGACTGCGGCTATAATCAGATGACAACATTGGATGTCAGCATGACAGCCTTAGGAAGCGGCAAGGAAAGTATGCCTCTGTCGTGCCGAATGGAATCTCTTAAGACACTATACCTAAAGACAGGATGGACGATTCCATATATTACTGAGGACAGGTACAAGAGCTTCATTCACGAGAACACCGTTATTGAGTACAAGGATTAGTTCCTTTCTTACTGTTTATGAGATTTAGTGGCCAAGGTTTTAGCCTTTCAAGGCCACTATTGGAATAGTACCAATGTTGGGGTACTGTTTTCAGGGGAAGGTATAGGCCATGGTGGCCATTTATTCGGATAGGGCGCGCGAAGCGCGTAGGCCGCCATGGCCTATACCTTCCACGAAATCTCGTCAATAAATCCTCCAGATGTCGTTCAGGCTCTTCTCTATCAATTATTTCCGAGGATCCGGATTCTTTTTTTGAACAATCAAAGCCTTATCTTTTCTGATTGTACGGCTTACACTTACGGTTAGTTTTCTGTCCTTATCGGACAAATTCTCCTTTAACGACACACAAACGCAATAAGGACTATTACGATTGAGGATGAGTTTAAACCAATCATTTTCTATGATTTGTGCTGTTTGTGATCCATATTTTTTCGCATTATCCGAGTCGATATCCGACTCGGTGTTCACATAATTAATATTAAGAATTTCTTCATCAGCATTAAGTATAATCTCTTGAGCGTTGTAGTCCACTTCTATAAAGTGCTTTTCCAGTGTTATCGGACTCTCGACATAGCAAGATGTAAGCATAAAGCAGAAGACGGTAAAAAGACAATATCGTTTCATGGCATTAAGAATTAGTACATGTAATCAATCGTTCCCGTGCATGGCTCAGATGGCACATCGTATGTGATCAACCTGAAATGCCAGCTGTAAGCGTAGCTTGAAGAAGATTTCTTAGAGGGGTTATCGTATTCTTCAGCCTCTGCCGGATTAAGGCAGGACGTTGAGAAGTAACCGTTTGACAATCCTTCCCATCCGAAATTGAAGTGAAGTAAGTAGGTATTGGATTGTGTGGAGGAATATTTTGCGCCATCTATAACCCATGAATGTCCTTTTGTCCAATTCTTAGGAATCGCGGAGATAAACACAGGCTTGTTGTCCGCAAGCATAGCACTTGTGGCTCTTTTCATTGAATAAGTGAAATCTGACGCGCAGTGCTTCTCAACATTAGTATAACCGAATCCCTGCATCCGTTTTTTGATCTGTTCGGGGGTTATCAGTGTGAATCCTGGTTGTGCAATCTTATTCACAAAATTATAGATGCTGCCGATTAACCGTGCGACATCATCTTTGCCTTTGCTGGTCAAATTACCGGCAAGAGTGTCTTTTTTCATTTCAGCCCAATTAATGTTTTCTCCGTTTATGACTAGTGTTTGCGGGTATTCGTTGTGCGCAACAATCATCGCCATGGCCGTTGCCGAACAACCTGTCAAGGCGGGTTTTTGTTTGCCTGCAAGATTTCTGCGATTGCAGTACTTGTTATAAGGCTCCTCCTGTCCCCATGAGATGTTAAGTAATGGCTCCTTTGTGGTAAGAGGCGGGCTGTTGAGACCTCCTTCATCGTAACCCATTTCGAAGCGACAGTCAACCGCTGATCGGATACATTCTGAGACGAACTCAGCATTTGTGGCCGCTGCTGAGTAGAAGTCATCATCTTCAACGCAATAATAGCCAACTGTGTCAATTTGCTGATCATCGGGGTCGTTATCCTTGTGACTGTCTTGAATTTCGCTAAAGATCACAGTCAGGTCTTCTTCTATTTGTCCGTTTTCGGTTACTGCGACAATTTCAGGCACGGCCGTATTGGCTCCAAGAACCGCGAAACCTTCTCCGTTTCCAAAATTAACCAAATATGCGTTAGGAATGCTGTCCTCGTGCTCATTTGTGGCTCGTGTTTCCGTTTGGGTTCCTTTATGACTCCCATAGTATGTGGACACCGAAACGATTTCCCTTGGCCTTCCAGATCTTGTATCCCGCAGGTCGCCTTTGTTTTCCTGAAGAAATTCAGTCAGTGTCGCCAAGGCTTCTTCGACAGGTATCTGTCGTAATTCTACGGTTTGTTTCTGCGGTTGTGTGATAAGTTGTCTGTCATTCTTCTGACAAGAAGGGAAAATCATGAATAGAATCCCGATGCAAATAATAGCGTTTATCTTCATAATGTGTAGGTTATGTTGATTTTAGCAAAGATAATACGTTTTTTCCTTATTAACAATATTAATGGATACTTTTATATTCTGCGGAAACATAACCCTTTAGGGCAACATTCAGGACGTTTTTTGCTACTTGCTGAGCCGTAAGTAGTATTGAAAGATGGATGCCCTTTGCTGAGGGATGAAACTTTAAAGCTTGCGGATGACATTGAGGCCGTCGCGGAGAGGGAGGAGAACGGACTCTACACGGGGGTCGTTGACTATGAGGTCATTGAAGGCGATGATGCCTTGGGTCTGCTTGTCTTGCGGGACGGGATCCTGCCAGAGTTTGCCGTCCCAAAGGACATCGTCGGCCAGGATCAGGCCGCCTGGCCTCACAAGATCGAAGGCCAGATTGTAGTAGGTGACATATTCACGTTTGTTGGCATCCATGTAGACTATGTCGTAGGGGCCTTCAAGAGTAGAGAGGGTCTCGCAGGCGTCCCCGATGTGCAGGGTGATCTTGTCGGCCACGCCGGCCCTTGACCAGCCTTCGCGCATCAGATCCTCCAATTCGTCGTTGATCTCAAGGGTGTCGATGTGGCCGTCCTCCGGAAGTCCGTAGGCCATGCAGGTGGCGGAATAGCCGGTGAACGCGCCGATCTCAAGGATGCGTTTCGCCTTCGAGATCTCCACCAGCATTGTCAGCAGGCGACCCTGGACCGCCCCCGACAGCATCCGAGGGTAGTTCGTGTGGATGTTGGTCTGTTTCTCGATCCAGTCCAGGGCCTCGCTCTGGCGTGAGGAATGTTCTCTAAGATATTTGTCTGCCGGAGATTCCATATTCATAAGATTTGTGGCCGCACCTTGCCTACAGGAAAATCAGGGAAGAGGTGCTTTCAGGGTTGAATATTCTCAAAGCTGCGTTCCTTATGCCTTCGGAGGTCACCGCCTCGATCGCCTCAATGTTCTGCCTGTCCGTGAATATGGTTCCCAACGACACGAGGCTTTTCCCCATCGAGAGGCACTGGGACTCACCGTTGTCGGAGCTGATGGCGAGCTGGCCGAGGAACTGCTTTTTCGCGGCCTTCAGCTTGACGGAGGAATATTCCTCGTCCTGCATCTTCCGGATAACCTTCCAGATCGCATCCAGACATTTTTCCAAGTTGCCTCGCTCGCACCCGAGACTGATTGTCATTATGCCTGATTCTTTGTACTGTGAATATGACGACTCGACACCGTAAACCCATCCGTTTTTCTCCCGTAATAGGCTGTTCAGCAGGGAATTGGATGCTGGCCCGCCGATGATGTTGCTCATCAGGATGGCCGCGAAACGCTCCTCTGTGTTGTCAAGCGAAGGAGCGAAGTTCCCGATGACGGCGTTGACCTCATGGTTCCTTTTCTCTACCTGCTTGTTGAAGGCGGGCTTGACCGGAATCGGGGTGACAATGCGTTCGCCACCAGTCGCGGGTTCATTTTTGAACACCTTGCCTACCAGCTTGAGCACGCTCTCCTCCAACTTTTTCTCGTCAATGTCGGCCACTATCGCAAGAGCCATATTCATTGGCACGAAATGCTCTTTTGTGAATTGCCTAAGCTCCTTGCTTGTGATCTTTTTCACACTGGCAGCCGTTCCGAGAATCGAACGCCCGAGAGGATGCCCTGCGAACAAGGCCTCCTCGAACTTGTCATAGACATCATCTGCGGGGGAGTCTTTGTAGGAGTTGATCTCATCGATCACCACACCTTTTTCGACGGCTATCTCTTCTTCCGGGAATGTAGGGCAGGTCGCCAGCTCAAGTAGCAGGGACGCGGCCTTGCCGAGATCCTCCTTGAGAACCGTGGAATGGATCACAATCTCTTCTTTGGTGGTGAACGCGTTCAATTCGCCGCCGAGTCTGTCAAGGTAGCCGCTTATGACTTTGGCACTTTTGCGCTCGGTTCCCTTGAACAGGGTATGTTCGGTGAAATGGGCGATCCCGCTGTGGAAATCTCCCTCGTCCCTTGTTCCGCATTTGATTGTCAGTGAGCAGTATCCCACTGCGTTGCCGCTTCTTTTGACCGCATATCTCAGTCCGCAGTCCGCCGTCCCTACAATCATTATTTCCTTAGAAGTTTGATAGATTTGATGTCGCTGGAGAGGAATCCCTTGCCGCTTTTGGCGGTTATCTTATGCTTTTTGAAATAGTAAAGCTCGTGGTTGTCGGATCCGATGAGCATCTTGTAGCAGATGGATCCGTTCACGGGTTCTGATGGAGCCACGACATAGCTTACGACAGTGTTGAAGGTCCCTTCCGAGAAGATCTCATCCACCTCGTCCTCATCTTCCTTGATGAGGATGTCCTCGTCCAGAGAACGTTTGGTCTGCTCGTCAACCTGAGGCGCGAAATCCTCTGCCCAGAAGAATATTCTTTTGATTCTCAGTTTTTTTGAGTCTTTCGCTCCGATGTTGGAATAAGCCTTCATCTCAGTGTCGGTGAGGCTGGTGGTGTGCTCCTGGATTATCTTCAGGAAGGCCGGAAGGAGCACGAACTCGCGTCCGGACGGATCCTCGGTCGACCGGAGCGGGAAACTTACGACCTCGAACATGTCATTGATGGACTTGTCGGCTCCTTCTCCACCCTTGACGAGGGTCAGCATGTCGATTCCCGGCTCGGATTCCCTGCGGAACTGCCCTTTGACGACCATTAGAAAATAGAAGTCCGCGTTTCCCTTGAGGTTCTGGAATTCCTCGTTAGAGCAGAATTCGTAAGGGGAGACCGTCCATGTCGCGGCCACGCTTTCCTTGACGGCTTCGTCCAGAAATTCGTCACCGGTGAGGACAACCTTTGTGGTCTTGGAGGTGAAATCCTTGAGTTTTTCCCTCCTTGTGGTGATTTGTGCCTGACCGAAAGCGTCAGTGGCCAAAAGCAGCCCGGCGATGGCACAGGCCAGTATTTGAAAGAATCTTTTCATGTTCAGTATTTGTTTGTCATTCAAAAATGCTTGTCCGGGAATATTCATGCGGTCCCGGACGTGTAAACCGTTTGCGCCGACAAAAAACTCCATACTTCATGCCGTGCGGCACAAATGTACGAAATATTGCGTAAATTTGCCTTACAAAACTTGGTGCGGACAACCACTCCCTAAGATTTGAACGCTGTTATGTCTGAATACATCGTATCGGCAAGAAAATATCGTCCTGACTCGTTCGAGTCCCTTATCGGTCAGGACAACATAGCCCAGACCCTGAAGAACTCCATCATCAGGGGGAAACTGGCGCACGCCTACCTGTTCTGCGGGCCGCGCGGAGTGGGGAAGACAACCACGGCCAGGATATTCGCAAAGGCCATCAATTGCTCCAATCCTTCGCCGGATATGGAGCCTTGCGGCGAGTGTGAGTCCTGCCGGTCCTTCCAGGAAGGGCGGTCCTATTGTATTCACGAATTGGACGCCGCGTCCAACAACGGTGTTGATGACATCAAGAACCTGATGGACCAGGTGCAGATTCCTCCGCAGGTGGGAAAGTACAGCGTTTACATCATAGACGAGGTCCACATGCTTTCTACCGCGGCTTTCAACGCGTTTCTCAAGACGTTGGAGGAGCCGCCGGCACACGCCATATTCATTCTTGCCACGACCGAGAAGCATAAGATTCTGCCGACGATCCTTTCGCGTTGCCAGACCTACGATTTCAACAGGATCTCGGTGCCGGACATCGTCAGCAACCTTAGGATGATAGCGGGGAAGGAGGGTGTGAATATTGATGATGAGTCCTTGCATGTGATAGCGCAGAAAGCCGACGGGGCTATGCGTGACGCGCTTACGATCTTTGACCAGACGGTGGCGTTCTGCGGGACCGATGTGAAGTACGAGGAGGTTTTGAAGAACCTCAATGTGCTTGATTATGACTATAGTTTCAATCTCGTGGACGCTTTTCTGGCGGGGGACTACGGCTCCGCGTTGCTGAAGTTCGATGAGATTCTTTCCAAAGGGTTCAACGCATTGCATTTCTGCGCTGCTTTGAGTTCGCATTTCCGGGACTTGATGGTGACGAAGAACGGCGGGCTTGAGGCTTTGCTGGAATTGCCGGATTCGCTGAAGAAGAGGTATGAGGAGCAGGCCTCCAGGTGTTCGCTGAAGTTTTTGTACGATGCGTTGAGTGTCACTTCCGCTTGCGAGGCTGGGTATAAACAGGCTGTGAACCCAAGGTTGCACATAGAGTTCGCTTTGATGAAGCTCAGTTTCTTGATTAAGGCGCCGGAGGCTGGGACAGTTAAGGTTGCTGTTGAGAAGGCATCCGCCGACAGTGGTTCATCAGACTTCCGCGCTTCGCGCTCCATCCCGTCACCTGCCTCGCAGGTGACACCCGTTCACGAGGCCACGGGCGGCCACGGCCTGACTGAACCGCAGTCGGCGGACGCCGCACGGGAACCGGGAGCGGTCGGGGCGGTCGCTGAGCCTGTGGTTCGACAAAACTCACCAACCATCGAAGCGGCTTCGGATAGGCCTATTGAAAGTGCGGTCACTTCGACAAACTCGGTGACCGAAACCGCTGACTCGGCGACCGGAAATGATGTGGCTGTAGAGAATGTTGGTTCGCAGGCCATTGCTGAGGAGAATCCCGCCCCGAGGACGAGAAGGAAGCCGGTGAAGACCGGGGTGTCCTTGTCACTCAATTCGATGATCGAGGAGGAAGAGAACAAGAAAGTCGTCAAGGAGGCCGCACCGGTCGCTGACGTGATCCCGGATGACGATGCGGTGCTGGAGGCCTGGAAGACAATCCCGGCCGAGAACGCTTCAAGCCCGAGACTCGCCAACACCCTTCAGAACGCGGAGGTCGGCATCGAGACGAAGGACGGCTACAAGATGTTGACATTCAAGGTCAGCAACGCCGCACAGGAAAAATGGATCCGGGAGAACCGGCTCATGGTTCTGGAAGGAAATTTGCGGAAGAAGGTTGGATCTTCAAGAATCCGTCTTGAAGTGGGTGTGCTGCCGATTGAGGACAAAGGTGTACAGCCCTATACCGATCAGGAAAAGGCCACCGTCCTGATGGGACAGAACGGGGAGGTGCAGAACCTGGTCAAGGATTTCGGCCTTGAGACAAGATAATGATTGACAATTAGATTTGAGATAAGATGAAACTTCATTGCGAGAACCTCGTCAAGAAATATGGCATCAGAACTGTCGTGAAAGGCGTTTCGATGGAGATTAACCAGGGAGAGATTGTTGGCTTCCTCGGTCCTAACGGAGCAGGGAAGACCACCAGTTTCTATATGATCACCGGACAGATTGTCCCGAACGGAGGACGTGTGTTCCTTGATGATGAGGACATCACCGAGCTTCCTATGTACAAAAGAGCTCAGAAAGGAGTCGGCTATCTGCCGCAGGAGGCTTCCGTGTTCCGCAAGATGTCTGTGGAGGACAACATAATGTCCGTGATGGAGATGTCGGATATGTCCAAGGCGGAGAGGCAGGAGAGACTTGAGGATCTGATCAATGAGTTCAATCTCTCGAAGGTGCGCAAGAGCCTTGGAATCCAGTTGTCCGGAGGTGAGAGACGACGCTGCGAGATCGCCCGCGCCCTTGCCATCGACCCGAAGTTCATCCTGTTGGATGAACCGTTCGCCGGTGTGGATCCTATAGCCGTTGAGGACATCCAGTTCATCATCGCGAAACTGAAGTACAAGGACATCGGTGTCATCATCACCGACCACAATGTGGGTGAGACTTTGGCGATCACGGACCGCGCCTACCTGCTTTACGAGGGCACAATCCTCCAGCAGGGCACTCCGGAAGCCCTCGCCGCCGACGAGGACGTCCGCACCAAATACCTCGGTTCCGGCTTCGTCCTGAAGAAGTCCGTCTCCGTAGAGCGCGCCAAAGCCGAACATGCTGCCCTTGAGGTCGCCCGAGCCGCCAAGGCAGCCTCAGCCGCTGACTCGGCTGAGGGGTAATATTCATACGCTTTATCCCAACAGGCCTTGCTTGAAAGACCCTGAACACATCGTCCTTGAAGCGCTCCTTGTCGAACCAGGCAGCCTTCTTCGAGAGACGGTTGAGGTTTGAGAGGGGCTCCACCACCTTCCTCGCTATGGTACGCTTCGTCTCCTCGTCTGTGGAACGCATCATACTCCTCAAAGTCTATCTTGAATCTTCACGTTATTAATTAAGGACAAGGCCAGATTAAGTGTACGGTCAGAGGATCATAAACATGTGATAGTGCTCCAGTTGAGGGCAAAAACACCTACGACGGCAGCATTATAAGGAGAAAATGCTGCCGTCGTGAGATGTGAAGGCCTCGTGCATACCGTCAAAGGCCGTCCTCATTGATTGGTTATTATTTCTCCGTCTCGGTGATTTCAGCCATGACCTTTTCGGCTTTGGCGTAGCCGTCGGCGGGGGCTTTCCACATCAGGGCGACCACAGCGGCGCCGACCAGACCGATTATCACAGAGACGAGGAACACGGAATCCCATCCGAAATGCTCGGCGAGGTAGCCGAAGGTCACACCGGAGATGGCGGTGCTGGCGTACCCGAATATTCCCAAGATGCCGTTGGCGGTGGCGCAGGCGTGCTTGGTGGCCTGCTGCGAGGCTGAGGTGCCGAGAAGGGCCTGCGGTCCGTAGATGAAGAAGCTCGACAGACAGATGAATATGGCGGAGAGCCAAGGCATCCCGGCGGGGGATTTCCAGAACAGGAAGAACGACAGGGTGGCGCCGACCGTGCAGATGAAGCAGGTCCTGTGCGCGCGGCTCTTCATGAACTTGTCCGTGAACCATCCCGCCAGCAACATTCCGGCGATGCCGCCGACCAGTTCGGAGGCTGCCACGACAGTACCGGCCGTCGAGATCTCCATGCCTTTGTACTGCGTCAGGAAAGTCGCGCCCCAGTCAAGGATCGTGAAACGGACAACATAGATGCAGAAGTTGGACACAGCCAGAATCCAGATCAGGGGGTTGGCGAACACCATACGGTTGACGAAAGACTTGAATGATTTTCCGGACATATTGTCGGCCAATGAAGCGTCGGAGGTTTTATCTTCAGATTTCTCGTCCTTGTCCATGTCCTCGATTTCAGGAAGTCCTACGGATGACGGGGTGTCCTTCAATGTGAAGAACAGCGCGACGGCGCCCACGAGGGCGATGGCGGCGGGAACAGCGAAGCAGAGCTGCCATGCGCTGTAGCCGTAATGCTTCAGGAGAAATCCGCAGATCACGCTGATGAGACCGGCTCCGATGGAATGTGATGCGTTCCAGATGGACTGCTTGGTGGCGAGTTCTGAGGGTCTGATCCAGTGGCACATAAGGCTGATGCACGGCGGCACGCCCATGCCCTGGAAGTAACCGTTGAGAACCCACAGGGTACCGATGATGTAAACCAGCGTCATCGTGGCCTTGCCCTCGGTGTCCAGCACATTCATGAACGAGTTCATGGACGGACTGAAGCAGATGACAAGATTGGTCACGGCTGACAACACGAGACCGAGGGTCATAAGTTTCCTACGGCTGAACCTGTCGGCCATAAACCCGTTGACGAAGCGGGAGATTCCATAGATGATGCCGTTAAGGGTCAGGAATATGCCCAACTGGACCTTGGATATTCCTAATTCCGCCTCAAGCGCGGGCATGACCACGCTGAAATGTTTTCTGACGAAGTAATACAGCGCATAGCCGATCATCAGCGTGATCAGGGTGCGCCACTGCCAGTAGTTATACTTCTTTTCTGTCTGTCTGTCCATGATGTCCTTGTATTAATATGTCTCCTCACCGACGCCTGGTTCAGACCGAAAGGTCGGGACGGGAAGCGTAAAGTCTGTGGAAAGTGACTGCAAAGGTAGGAATTTTCGGTGAAATTCGTGTTCAACAATCGGCGGAAAAAGGTTATCTTTGTAGGATTTTCCGAAAATCCGGGAGTCTTTCAATATGATGACACAAGAACAAAAAAAACGATTCCAGTACTGGCAGTGGCGCACAATCATCGGGACGATGATCGGCTACTCGATTTTCTATCTTGTACGCAAGAACTTTTCTTTCGCCATTCCAGGTCTGACCGCTGAATATGGCATCACCAAGGCCACGTTCGGGGCGATCCTCGCCATAGCAAGTTTCATGTATGGCGTGTCCAAGTTGATAAACGGCTTCCTGGCCGACCGTCTCAACGGCCGCTGGCATCTTGTCACCGGGTTGTCCGTCAGTGCGTTTGTGAACCTCCTGTTCGGAGCGGGAGCGATGATCTGCGCCTACTTTGTGGGAGCGGACTACGGCCCTGAGTTTGTCCATTATCTTGTGATACTCTTCGCCGTGCTTTATGTTATCAACAATGTGTTCCAAGGATGCGGTTTCCCTCCTTGCAACCGTCTGATAACCCACTGGGTGCCACCTCACGAGCTTGCGACAAAGATGTCGATCTGGAACACCTCACATTCCGTCGGGGCTTTCCTTGTGGCGGTCCTTTGCGGCTACATCATGGGGCACACGGGAGTGGACATGAGCGCAGACGCCGAGGTTCGCGCCCGTGTGGCTGAGAACACCGCGAACATCACGGCTTCTATGGATCCGGCCGCGGCTCAGGCCTATGTGGATTCCGCCTTGCAGCACATCGGATCGTGGCAATGGGCTTTCTGGATTCCTGCCGCTATCGCTGTACTCGGTGTGATCTTCATCATCGTGACCTTGAGGGATACTCCTAAGTCGGTGGGGCTTCCTGAGCTTGAGGGCACGAAGGTGGCGGACAAACATGATGAGGCAGAGAAGAAAGAGTTCAGGCAGTTCATCATCAACAAAGTCATCAAAAACCCTATCGTGTGGATTCTGACGCTGGCTGACTTCTTTGTGTACATCGTGCGTATGGCTGTGCTTGACTGGGGACCATCCTTCCTTCAGGAAAGCCGTGGACTGTCTCCGGCGCTTTCAGCATGGACGGTCGCCATATTTGAGGCCTTCGGCGTTGTCGGAATGCTTGTGGCCGGAGTGGTCTCCGACAAGTTGTTCCACAGCAAGGCACAGAGAACCTGCGCGTTGTGTATGGTTGGCGTTATGGCGTTCCTCATCGTGTTCTGCCTTCTCCCGGCATCCACAAACCCTGTTGTCCTTATGCTGGTGCTTGCCTGCATCGGTTTCTTCCTCTATGGCCCTCAGGCTCTCATCGGTGTCGTGGCGTCCAATCAGGTGACCCGCCGCGGAGCCTCCTCGGCCAACGGAATCATCGGTTTCGTGACCTACCTCAGCCCTATTATCTCTGGATTCGTGTTCGGCCACATCGCCGACAATCCTAAGTTCGGTTGGGAGGGAGTGTTCAAGATCATGATATTTGTCGCCGCCCTCGGTCTCGTCACTCTGCTCACTCTTTGGAACAAGAAGACTGACGGCTACGCTGAAAACCAGGAGTAAGAAGCTGTTTTGAATTGTTAGAAGTTTTTCACTCTCAAACCTTCAAACAAAACAGCTTCTAAGAGGTTACTTCTGAATATTCATAAAAAAACTACCGCCGCGAAGTTGTGATCCTTCACGGCGGTTTTTATATTCAATGAATATCTCCCTATTTCGCGTCGAACGCGAAGATGTGCGCCTGCTCGGCTCCCCATGTGGATGTCACCACGAGACGCAGTTCCTTGGCCTTGACAGGCTCGTCGAATTTGATGTGCCTGAGGCGGAGGTAGTTGTCGGTGTCCTCGTAGAGGGTGATCCACTCGTTCTTCACCTTGGCTTCGACCTTGAAACCTTTCGCCATCATCTTAGGCATCTCCACGCGCTCTGTGGTGGCTTCAAGCTTGCGCATCCTCTTGCTCCTGTACTTGAAGTCGGAGTCGAAGATGATGCGGACACCGGTCAGTTCCACAGGCTTTTTCCAGCTGTAAACGATGCTCTCGTCGCCCGGGGCCACCCACACGCCGTTGTCCTCTCCGTCCCATTTGCGGTCGATTCCGTTGCGAAGAGGCAGGTTCGAGTCGGCTGTGGTTGCGGACATTGTGAGCTCTGACGGCTTTCTCCACCTGTAAGGCAGCATGCTGTCATCGTCCTCAAGCATGTCCTGAAGCTCGGCGATGTGATCCTTGCGGACTCCGGCCGGGGTTGTGCCGTATTTGATGGCGAGTGCGGCTCCGGTTCCGGCAGCCTGTCCGAGAAGGGCGCAGGTGGACATCACTCTGGTTGAGGACAGTCCCATGTGTGTGGCGGAGATGTCTCGTCCGGCGAACATCAGATTCGGCACGTTGACCGAATAGAGGCAGTCGAACGGGATACCGAAACGTTCCGGAGTCGTGTGCTCGACCGAGAATATTCCTTTTCTGTGGAAAGCGTCAGGGTGGTGGTTGTCAAGTGTCCATCCGCCGTAGGCGATCACGTCAGGGAAATGTCCGCCTGACATGACATCGTTCTGGGTCAGGATGTGCGGTCCGATGTAGCGGGTGGACTCACGCTTGCCCGGAAGCGAGCCGATCCAGTCGAGGTCGTAGTTCTTGCAGCGGCCGTCAGGATTGTTTTTCATATATTCCCAGACACCGTAGGCGATGCGTTTGAGCTCGTACTGGATGTCGTTGGCGTCGAAGATCGTGTTCAGGTTGCCGCCGAACTCGATCCACCAGAAGTTGTTGTCTTTCGGGAAAGGCTTCTTGTAGTTGAACTTCACTCCCGGGATCGTGGACTTCGGCTTGTCGTAGTTGAAGTCATCGTCCGTGAAATGGTAAGCCCATTCGGGAGCGGTGAACGGATGATCCTCGTCAGTCTTGCGGAGCTGGAGCAGGATGGAGTTGCCCATTGTCTTCGCGTCGCCCCCTTCATCGAGAAATGTCTCGTCAAACTCGCTCGGCAGCTCGCGTCCGTGACGGTATTTCGCTCCGGAGAGACGTAATATTCCATCACCGGTGCAGTCGGCGAAGATTGTGCCTTTTATGAGGTATCTGGTGTAGGCGTTGATGTTCCATGCCTTCACTGCGGCGATCCTGTCACCGTCCATCACGACATCCTCAACTGACGTGTTGAGGAGAAGCTTGATGTTCGGCTCCATCACAACAGTGGAGTAGATGGCATCGTCCCAAAGGGTGTAGCGGAGGAGTGGGTTGAAGCGGAAGTTCCTCATCTGCATCTCCTCAAGCAGTCCGGCCTCGGCGTTCTGGTCGCCTTTGGCCCCGACTATTCCCATCCTGACTTCGCTGGAGGCGTTTCCGCCGAGGACAGGCCTATCCTGCACGAGGATCACGGTCGCTCCGTGCCTTGCCGCGGACACTGCGGCGCACACTCCGGACAGTCCGCCGCCGGCTACAACGATGTCCGCGCTCAATTCCACATCCTTGATTGTCTGTGCATTCTGCTCTGTCAGCATGCCTTGTGCGTAGGTCGCTGTCGAAGCCAGTGGCATCAAAACGGCCGCCAACGCTCCGGCAATAATCCTGAATAAATTTCTTGTCATTTTTTGTCAGTGTTATTTTCCCTCAAAATTAGCCAAAATATCGCTATGAGACAATTATTCCACCGTTTTTCGTAACTTTGCATGATGACCGACCAATGTCGGTGAATTAACTACAGTAACGTGCCGACGCATTTTGCCTGATGCTGAATACGCCGGCGGATAAAGTCAAGAAATACAATGAAAACAGCAATTCAGTTCGGAGCGGGAAACATCGGCCGTGGATTTATCGGTGCCGTGCTTTCAAAATCAGGCTATCAGGTAGTGTTTGCGGATGTCAACAAGGAAATAGTTGACAGGATCAATGCGGACGGGCAATATACCGTGCACATCAAGGATGTTGAGAGCGAGGATGTCCTCATCTCTGGAGTCTCTGCCGTGGATTCGTCAACGGACGCCGTGGTGGAGAAGATCAAGGAGGCGGAGTTGATCACGACAGCCGTAGGTCTCAGGATCCTCCAGTTCATCGCTCCGGCTATCGCCAAGGGAATCATCGCCCGCAAGGATTCCGGAATAGAGGCTCCGCTCAACATCATCGCCTGCGAGAACGGACTCATGGCGTCCTCACGTCTCAAGGAGGCTGTATATTCCCATCTGGACGAGGCCCAGAAGACTTGGTGCGTGGAGCACGTCGGTTTCCCGGACTGCTCGGTTGACCGCATCGTCCCTCCGGTCAGAAGCGAGAATCCTATCGATGTCGCCGTGGAGAGATTCTACGAATGGAATGTGGAAGAGAAGGCTTTCGTCGGTCCGGCTCCAAAGGTTGAGGGAATGAATATGGCCGATAACCTTCTGGCCTACATCGAGAGGAAACTTTTCACTCTGAACACCGGTCATGCCATCACCGCATACCTCGGCAAGATGAAGGGCTGCACGACAATCACAGACAGCATCGCTGTCCCTGAGGTTTATGAGACCGTTCATGCCGCCATGCAGCAGAGCGGCGAGGCTCTCGTGAAGCAGTTCGGTTTCGATCACGAGGCTCATTTCAAGTACATCGAGAAGATCATCGGACGTTTCCGCAACCCTTATCTTCAGGATGACGTGAACCGCGTGGGACGCGAGCCTATGCGCAAGCTCTCCCCGGATGACAGACTTGTGAAGCCGGCCATGACCGCCAGGAGTTTCGGTCTCCCTTACGACAAGATTCTGCTCGGTGTCGGAGCCGCCTTGCATTTCGACAATCCTGAGGACCCGCAGAGCGTCCAGATGCTCGACCTGATCAAGTCAAAGGGACTTGAGGCAGCGGTTTCCGAGATCACCGGAATCAAGGCGGGCGATCCGATGGTCGCTGAGATCGTCAATGCCTACAAGGAAGTAGAAAGAATATAAAAGCGCCCCTTTAGCAAACATTGTCCTTGATAACAAGTGAGTTGGCATGGAATTGCTTTGCTGGAATATTCAATTGATATGAAACGAATATTATCATTTATGCTGCTGGCGGGCATCGCTGTGCTGTCGGCCGCGCAGGTAAAGGTAAACTGTGGCCCTTATCTGCAGAATGTCACGGAGGACAGTTTCACGGTGGTCTGGACCACGAACGGTCCGGCTGTAGGTTGGATTGAACTGGCTCCGAACGACGGTACGAATTTCTACAATGTGGAGAGGCCTAAATATTTCGACCTCAGAGGAATGGGCAGGAAGCCGATCGGTACGCTCCACAAAGTCACGGTCTCCGGCCTGAAGCCAGGCACCACCTACAGGTACCGCGTGATGTGCCAGGGCGTTCTCTCGCAGGAGAACAGAGCCAGAATCCTCTACGACGAGGGTTACGGGCTGGATCTGAAGAAAAGGCCTACCAAAGTTACCACAAAGGCTCTTGAATATGACAAGGTCAAGTTCGCCGTGGTGAATGACATGCACGAGCATGATTCCGTGATGCAGGTACTTTTCAAGGACGCCAAGGACAAGTACGATTTCGTCTGCTTCAACGGCGACATGACCTCGGCTATCGACAGCGTGGCCGAGATCCGCATGCACTACATGAACACCGCGTCCAAACTTTTCGCTTCGGACACTCCGCTCTACCTCTGCCGCGGCAACCATGAGTACAGAGGCAACGATGCCATCAAGTACCTTGACTACTACCAGACTTCAACAGGAAGGACGTACTACACGGCCTCTTACGGGAAGTTTTTCTTCCTGTTCCTCGACTCTGGAGAGGACAAGGTTGACAGTGACATCAGGAATCTGAACATCATGATCACCGAAGACTACCTGAAAGAGGAGGCCGAGTGGCTGAAAGGCGTTGTGGCGAGCGATGAATATAAGAACGCCGAGATGAGGATCGCATTCTGCCATATTCCTCCGTCAGACAAGGGATGGCATGGCAATGTGATGGTCAGCAAATATTTTGTGCCGACGTTGAACGGTACAGGCCTGGACCTGATGTTGTGCGCTCATATTCATAAATACCGCTTCAACGATGCGAACACCATCGGAGCGGACTTCCCTGTGCTTTGCAACGCCAACAGGCAGCGCATCGACGCGGTGGTGGACAAGGACGGCATCCGTCTGGACTTCTTCGATGAGACCGGCGCCAAGATCAAGAGCATGAAATTCGACAAGAAAAAATAAGTTTTATATTTTGAATATATGAATAGGATTACATTAGCGTTGGCGTTGTCTCTGACTGTTCTGACCGCCTCGGCGCAAAACAAAAAGGTGGACTATACGTTCACGGAGGCCTCTGACCTCACAATGGTGGGCAAACTCATGCCGGACACACCTAACCCTTACCATAGGGTTGACACGGTGAGATTCAAAGGTTTCACAAAAAGCGAGAACAGACAGGTAAGGATGTCCGCCGGCCTTGCGGTGGCTTTCAGGACCGACTCGAAAATCATCACAATCCAGACAAAATATGAGGATCGGAGTTTTCCTGTGAACACCGGTGGACTGTCTGCCCGTGGTTATGATTTGTATATCAGGAACAACGGGGAATGGCTTTGGGCCGCGTCCGCGGTGGCAAAGGACAACAAGCCTGACGAGAATGTCACTCTGATCAAGGACATGGATGGAACGATGCATGAGTGCCTTCTTTACCTGCCTGTATTCAGTGAGGAGTCTTCCATAAAGATCGGTACGGAGAAAAACGCCAGCATCGAGGCCATCGACAATCCGTTCAGACATAGAATCGGAATATTCGGTTCAAGTTTCACGCACGGAACCAGCACTTCCAGGGCGGGTATGTCCTACCCGGACCAGTTGAGCCGTATGACAGGACTCCAGTTCCTCAGTCTTGGATGCTCCGGCAACAGCAAGTTGCAGACTTACTTTGCTGATGTGCTCTGTGCGGCTGACGTGGACGCATTGGTGTTCGACGGGTTCTCAAACCCTGAGGCTCCGATGATCAAGGAAAGGCTCTTCCCGTTCATTGAAAAACTGCAGAAGGCCCATCCTGGCGTTCCGCTCATATTCCAGCGCACAATCTACCGCGAGTACCGCAACTACAACACTGACAGAGACAGGAACGAAAGCGCCAAGATAGCGATGGCTGACAGCCTTATGAATATCGCCGTCAAGAAGTACAAGGATGTCTATTATGTGAAGACAACCTGTGCCACGTCAAAGGATCACGAGGCAACGGTCGATGGGATCCACCCTTCTGACTACGGTTACACCCTTTGGGCAAGATCCATTGAAAAGCCGATCAAGAAAATCCTCAGGAAATACGGAATCAAATAGCCGTGACCTGAAATTGAACAAGGGATAAAAAAAGACCGGGCGGCTTTGCGGAGCCGTCCGGTTGTCTTTTTGATTATGAGATGATCGCTTACACTCTCTGGCCGTAGGAACGGTCGGTGGTGTTGACGGTGATCTTGTCGCCCTGGTTGATGAAGAGCGGAACCATAATCTTGGCGCCGGTCTCAAGGGTGCACTCCTTCAAAGCGCTGGTGGAGGCGGTGTTGCCCTTCACGGCAGGCTCTGTGTAGGTCACCTCAAGGGTAACGTATGTAGGGAGCTCGCAGGTGAGGCACTTCTCCTCAGGCTCGACGACGAACATCATCTCGACGTGCTGGCCTTCCTTCATCAGGTCGGAGTTCTCAACTACGTCGTGAGGCAGGTGGATCTGCTCGTAGGTCTCCTCGTGCATGAAGTTGAATCCGTCCTCGTCAGAGTAAAGGAACTGGTAAGGACGTCTCTCGACGTTGATGACATCGATCTTCATACCCGCGGTGAAGGTGTTCTCAAGAATCCTTCCGTTCTCAAGGTTACGAAGCTTTGTCTTTACGAATGCCGGACCCTTTCCTGGCTTAACGTGCTGGAAATAGACTACCTGGCAAGGCTTGCCGTTGTAGCTGATATAAAGGCCGTTCTTAAAATCTGCTGTTGTTGCCATAAAAATATGTAATGAATTTAGATTTCAAAAGATTGATGCGCAATCATTTCGACCGCAAATTTAACTATTTGTGAATATTCCTGCAAAAAATTCTTTCAGCGACCTGTTCCAGCAGCCATCCTGGCGTGGAGGTCGCTCCGCAGACACCGACCTTGTCTCCGTCCGAAAACCAATCCGACTCCAATTCCGAAGGTTCGGAAATATGATAGGTGTGCGGATTCCTGGACTTGCACAGGTCGAAAAGCACCTTCCCGTTGGAACTGGAAGCCCCTGACACAAAGACGATAACGTCGTGCCTAAGAGCGAACTCCGCCAGCTCATCGTGACGTGACGCCACCTGTGAACAAATTGTGTTATGAACCGTCAGACCGGCAGGGGATGATGTCGTGTCCGTCTCGTCCACTTTCATCGGTCGCTGAGCTTGTCGAAGCGCCTCCGAAAGCATCTTGCAGATCTCGGAATATTCCACCGGGCTTTTTGTGGTCTGCGAGAAAATCTCCAGTGGCCTGTCAGTCCGGATGGAACCGTCCCCAATGGCGGAAAGCAGCATCGGCATATTCTCAATCACCACCGCGTCGCCGCTGACTTGCCCAAGCAGACCAAGCACCTCGGCGTGCCCGATTTTCCCGAATATGACGATCTGTCCTCCGGCGGGCTTGACCCTCTCGTAGGCCTCTCTGATGCTCTTTTGCAGTTTCAATACCACCGGACAGGTGCAGTCTATGACCGTCAAACCAAGTTCGCGTGCCAATGAATATGTCTGTGGCGGCTCGCCGTGCGCCCTTATGAGAAGAGTCTCTGAAGAGGGATCCGGGATATTCATAAGTCCCTCCTTGTCGACTGTGACCAATCCTTTTTCGCCGAGCCTCCGAAGCTCCGCCTCGTTGTGGACTATGTCGCCGAGAGAGTATAACGTCTTGCCGGGAGACTCCTCAAGGAACTTCTCGGCACGACCTATAGCCCTGATCACACCTCCGCAGAAACCGGAATGCTTCTCAATCTCAACCTGGAGATCCATAACCTTACTCAAGGATTCCGAAACGGCCTTGCGCCAAGCCTTGGAACCAGACCAGCTCCTCGTGCAGGTTCATGTCCGAATTGTCCAGCACGAAAGCGTCAGCGGCCCTGGAAAGAGGGGAGACCTCACGGTGCGAGTCAATGTAGTCCCTTTCCCGAAGGTTCTTCATCACGTCCTCCAGTTTCGGTTCCTGCCCCTTGGCCTTCATCTCGTCGAAACGCCTTTGTGCCCTGACCTCATCGCTGGCTGTCATAAATATCTTGACCTCGGCGTCCGGGAATACCGTCGTGCCGATGTCCCTGCCGTCCATCACGATTCTTTTCCTCTGTCCGAAAGCGTGCAGACGCTCATCGACATATTCCCTGACAAACGGGATCGCCGAGATCGGGCTGACGTAGCCGGACACCTCCAGCGTGCGGATCTCCTTTTCTATGCATCTGTCTCCGATGAATGTTCCCTCGGCCTTGAAATCCAGCCCCAAATCCGGTAGTGCGGCCTTGAGGGCGGCTTCGTCAATGGCTCCGTCCTTCCCGATGAACCCTTTCTCAAGGGCGTACAAGGTAACTCCACGGTAGAGAGCCCCGGAGTCCAGATAAAGGAATCCGAAGTGTTCCGCTATCAGTCTGGCAAGCGTGCTCTTGCCTGTCGATGAGTAGCCGTCGATGGCTATGATGATGTCAGGTAATTTCATACGGCAAAATTATCAATTTTTATCTAAAGAATAAAGTTATCCTTTTCATTTCCCAAAGAAAGAAATTTGTCCGATATTTGTATTACGGAATATCATTCCAGAACAAGTAATATTACCGTTATCCGGAGGAGTGGGTTCCGCGGAAACGGGATGTGCGATTTATAGGTAAGAACAAAGACGAATTTCTATGAAGATATTGATTGTTGATGACGAGAGGTCCATCAGGAATTCCCTTAAGGAGATTCTGAGTGACGAGGGCTACGATGTGGATGTGGCCGAGGACGGCGCGACCGCCCTTGCGATGGTGGACAAGGAAAGATACAATGTGATTTTCTGTGACATCAAGATGCCGGGAATGGACGGAACCGAGGTCCTGGACAAGATGGTCGCCGAGGGCATCGATTCGGCCATTGTGATGATCTCCGGCCATGGAGACATCGACACAGCCGTGGAATGCATCAAGAAAGGCGCTTTCGACTTCATCCAGAAGCCTCTGGATCTGAACCGGATCCTGATCACCATCAAGAACGCCTCCGAGAAGGCTACGATAATCTCCGAGAACAAGACTCTGAAAAAGAAGGTTTACGGCCAACGGATGATAGGGGAGTCAGAGCCTATCCGGCATGAGCGCGACATCATTGCGAAGGTCGCCCCGACTGACGCCCGTGTGCTGATCGTCGGCCCCAACGGTTCGGGCAAGGAGCTGGTTGCGCGGAGTCTCCACGAGCAGAGTGCCAGAAGCGCGATGCCGTACATCGAGGTGAACTGTGCGGCCATCCCGTCGGAACTGATTGAAAGTGAATTGTTCGGCCACGAGAAAGGCGCTTTCACCTCGGCCATCAAGCAGCACAAAGGTAAGTTTGAGCAGGCTGACGGCGGGACTCTTTTCCTGGACGAGATCGGGGACATGAGCCTTGCCGCTCAGGCCAAGGTGCTGCGTGTGCTGCAGGAGCGCAAGCTCTCCAGGGTCGGCAGTGACAAGGACATAACTGTTGACGTGAGGGTGGTGGCGGCCACGAACAAGAATCTTCAGGATGAGATAGCCAAGGGCAATTTCAGGGAAGACCTGTACCACCGCCTGAGCGTCATCGTCATCAAGGTGCCGTCGCTGGACGAAAGGAAAGATGACATCCCTCTGCTTATTGACTATTTTGTAAATCAGATCAGCACGGAGTCCGGGATGCCGGTGAAAACATTTTCTCCCGAAGCGGTCAGGCTGCTCCAGGAGAAATCATGGACTGGTAACATCAGGGAACTCCGCAATGTCGTGGAGCGCCTGATGATACTTGGAGGGAATCCTGTCAGCGGGCAGGATGTAAAAGATTACGTGAGTCCGATTCAATAGCCTTCTTCAGCGTGACATCCACGTTGAGGTACATCTTGTAGAAGGCGTTCTCACCGAGTTTGGAATACCGCCCGACAAGGGCACGGAGTTGCGGGAGGAGATATTCAGAAGTCTCTTCCCATTCTTTTTGCGTGCAGGTGATGCCGTCCTTCGAGGAGGCATATTCACGGAATGCGGACGGGATATTCATTCTGTCCAGGAATATTCCAAGTTCGGCGTCACTGTCGATTTCGGAGAGCCGCGATTTGTATTTGTCGAACATCGCCGAGGCGAACCTCATCTGCGTCGCTTTCTTGTTGCAGGCGATGTAGAATTTCGTGGCCCTGGTGGTGTCCACCGGCACGAACACGTCCGGGATGATGCCGCCACCGCCATAGACCGTCCTTCCGGCCACTGTCTTGTAGGCGGCCGTGGAGTCAACCTTGATGCTGTCAGCGTCGTACATCTCTCCGTCGGCGTAGCGCTTGTAGATGTCGTACTGGTAGTCTTCTGAATATGGCTTCTGGATGCAACGGCCGGATGGCGTGTAGAATCTTGCGACCGTCAGACGCACTCCGGACCCATCGCTGAAATAGACCGGCTCCTGCACGAGTCCCTTACCGAACGAGCGCCGTCCGATGATGAGGCCACGGTCGTTGTCCTGGATGGCGCCTGCGAATATCTCGCTGGACGAAGCCGTGGACTCGTTGATCAATACTGTCAGGTCAATGCCCTGAAGGATTCCCTTGCCGTCGGCCTTGTAGTCGTCCTTCTTGCGGTGTAGTCCCTGCATGTAGACAATCTCGTCTCCTTTCTTGAGGAACATGTCGCAAAGCAGCAGTGCCTGGTCGAAATAGCCGCCGGTGTTGTCACGCAGGTCGAAGATCAGCTTCTTCATCCCTTCCCCGAGCAGTGTGGCGCTGGCCTGTGAGAACTCCGTGAATGTCGTTCTGGAGAACTTGGAGAGCTTGATGTAGCCGGTGGTGTCGTTGATCATAAACGAAGCGTCCACGCAGTGCATCGGAATCTTCCCTCTTGTGATCTCGAACGGAATTGTCTCGTTGCCTCTGCCGACTGTTACCGTGACCTTGGTCCCGGCCGGACCCTTCATCCTGCGGACCATGCTGTCCTGCGGGAATCTGACTCCCGCGATGTCCTTGTCCCCGACTTTGAGGATCCTGTCGCCCTTTTGCAGACCGACCTTCTCGGACGGACCTCCCGGGATGACTTCCAGCACGATGGCCGTGTCGTTCGGGACGTTGAACTGGATGCCGATTCCATCGAAATTGCCGGCCAGGTCGGTCTCAGCCTCTGTCAGCTCGACAGGTGGCATATAGACAGAATGCGGATCCAACTCTGCCAGCGCGGCTGTGATGGCAGCATCGGTGACTTTCCCTACATTGATCGTGTCAACATAGTTCTTGTCGATCTGGTCAAGGATCAGATTCAGCTTGCGCCAGTCTCCGTATTGTACACGGAGCATGTTCCTTTTCTGGCTGTAGGCGTTGTAGGCCAGCACAATCAGCGCGCCCACGACTATTCCCATAATGGCGATCCAGATGGAAGATATTCGTTTCATCCTAATCTATCTTTTCAACTTTGATTCCAGCCTTGCGGAGCAGGTCAACTCCGTCCGTGAGGCGATATTCATCCTTATAGACGACTCTTTTTATGCCGGCCTGAATGATCAGTTTCGAGCATTCGATGCACGGGGAGGCCGTCACGTAGAGGGTCGCCCCGAGGCTGCTGTTGCCTGACTTCGCGACCTTGGTGATGGCGTTGGCCTCGGCATGGAGGACGTATGGCTTTGTGGCTCCGTTCTCGTCCTCGCAGACGTTCTCGAATCCGGACGGCGTCCCGTTGTAGCCGTCGGAGATGATCATCCTGTCCTTGACCAGAATCGCTCCGACCTGCCGTCTCTTGCAGTAGGAGTTCCTGGCCCAGATCTCGGCCATCTCAAGGTATCGCTGGTCGAATTTCTCCATTATTTGTTTCTTTGGTAGAGGTATCTCTTGATGCTCTTCTTAGGTGTTCTCTCAAAGTCCTCCGGCATAAACTCGATCTTCTTGATCTGTGCGTAATTAGGGATCTCCCTGTTGATTTCCGGAAGCTGTGATGTCAGGGTCTTCTCCAGATCATCGCGGTTCATTCCGTCCAGTTCGCCCAGATGGTAGTCCGGGTAAACCAACGCTGTCAGACCTCCATTGTCTTCGATGACAAGCGAGTCAACGACGTAGGCGAACGAGTTGATCACAGACTCAAGCTCCTCAGGATAGATGTTCTGGCCGTTCGGACCGAGGAACATACACTTGTAACGTCCTCTGATGTAGAGATATCCGTCCTTGTCGATGATGCCCATGTCTCCGGTCCTGAGCCATCCGTCCTCCGTGAAGAGATCCTTCGTTGCCTCCTCGTTCTTGTAGTAGCCAAGGGCGATGTTCGGGCCGTAGGTCTGGATCTCACCCTCGATGTTCTCAGGGTCAGGGGAGTCGATGCGGATGGACATGTTCAAAGCCGCCTTTCCGCAGGAGTAGAGCCTTTTGTCATCGTAGTGCGCGTAGGTGATGATCGGGGCGCATTCCGTCATGCCGTAGCCGACGGTGTAAGGGAACGCTATATCCCAGAAGAATTTCTCGATTTCCTTGTTGAACGCCGCGCCGCCCATAATGACTTCCACGAAGTTGCCTCCGAACGCGCTCACGAGTTCTCCGCAGATCTTCTTCTGGATCATCTTGTCGATCACCGGCACCTTGAGCAAGGTCTTCACGCTACCCTTTTCCACAATCTTCTGGATCTTGGACTTATAGACCTTCTCGATGATCAGAGGCACAGCGATGATGATGTTCGGCTTGACCTCGGCCAAAGCCTGCATGATGATCTTCGGACTCGGCACCCTTGTCAGGAAATGCACGTGGGCCCCGATCGTCATCTCGAAGAGGAACTCGAACATCATTCCGTACATGTGGGCGGACGGGAGCATGGCCACCACGTTCGTCTGGTTGTTCAGTTCCGGAAGCACGTGCTTCGCGAACTGGATGTTGGAGCAAAGCGCCCTGTAAGGGATCATCACACCCTTGGAGAAACCGGAGGTTCCGGAGGTGTAGTTGATCAGCGCCAGCTCGTTGGGGGAGTCCTTGTAGTAGTTGAGGTCTTCCGGCTCGAAGCTGTTGGGGTGGCGTTTGCCGAAATATTCATTCATGTGTTCCCTTGCCTCCGTGATGCGGGGAACCTTTGAATATAGCAGCTGGAAGGTGTTGATGCGCACCACCGCGAACAGTCCCGGCATCTCGTCGGCGCTGAGGCCCTCCCAGACGACATCATCCACAAAGAGGACCTTTGCCTCCGAATGGTTGACCAGGTAATGAATATTCCCGGGCTTGAACTCGTGAAGGATCGGCACCGGCACGGCTCCGTAGGTCATCGCGGCCAGATAGCTCACCGCCCAGTTGACCTGGTTGCGGGCGCAGATGGCCACCTTGTCGCCTTTGTGCAGAAAGCATTTCTCGAATGCGATGTGCAGTTTCTCGATGCGTCTTGCCACGTCCCTGTAGCAGAGGCTCACTCCCTGATAGTTGGAAAGCGCAAGCCTGTCCCAATTTTTTCTGAAGCTCTCTTCCAGGAGCTTGTTCACAGATTCGAATCTGAATTCGTTCATAATGTTCGTTTTTATTTGCCGGGCTTGAAGGTTCTTTCCTTGCCATCGTAACAAACCGCGCTGAACCCTTTGTCCGTAATCTCGATCTTGCTGTCAGGCCGGATCATCTTGTTGCCCTCGCCCTTTATCAAAGGCTCTCCTCCATTGAACGGGAAGACTATGCTTTGGACCGATGTCCTGACCACCCAGTACTTTTTACCATTCCCTTCCAGAAGCTCCGGAAGGCTCTTTATAGTCTCATCGGCCGTTATCCCTTTCCAGGAAGGAACCTGCTTCCCGTGCAGGTCATAATAGCCTACGGTGTTGTCTGTGTGAAGGAGCATCGCTGTGTAGCCTTTGGCTCCCGTGAAATCGTACACGGCAGGCCCTGCCGCAATTTTCTTGCCTGTCTCGGCTGGAAATCCAGAGACGAAGCGTCCGAGCCTGTCAATCAGATACATCTGTGATCCGGCCGCGAACAGGTACTGGATCTTTCCGTTGTTGTAGTAATCGACTTCCTGGACGTAGCCGCGGATCTTCGACTTGAACGGCACACCCCAGACATCCTTGCCGTTCTCGTCCCGCAGACATATTGAAAGATAGCTGTTCTGATAAAATGTGTTGATCTTGCCTGTCGCGCAGTTCCGTACCTTGAAAGGTCCTTCCGGTACGGTGACAGTCGTGTCTTTGCCTGCCGCGGGAACACTGCCTTTGCCGACCTCGATCCTGTCGAGGTTGATCTCAAGACCTATTCCGCCGCCTTCCGCGATGGCTGAGATGACAACCGGAACATACGATGCCCCTTTAAGAATATTCCTGCAACCTCTTGCCATCATTGGACTGAAAGTCGCGTCCAACAGTTCCGGATCGTTGCCAAGCGAGTAATATACCCAGGCCCCTCCGTTCTTCTGCGGCACCCTGTCGAGACCTTCTGCGTCAAGGCGGGAGGCGAGTGTCTCTCTCAAAAAATTTGTCTTTGAATATTCCGCCACGCAATCAGCCGCACCAATGACGATCCAACCATGTGCCAACGCGCATGTGCTTTCATCCTCGGCGGTGAATACATTCCCGAACACAGAGGATGCGAACCCGGCGCATTTCATTCCGCTGACATTCTCCGCCTTTAGTTTTTTTCCAGGACGAAGTGTCAGGATTTGACGGAGTTTCCCGTTCATCTTCAGATTGAGGACGGCGACCTCATTTATGCCCAAGGATTCAGCCCATTCCTCGGCGTTCTGTCCGAATTCTTTTTTCTGAGCCTTGAGGATAGCCTCGTATCTGTCAAGGCTGCTTTTGGAGTCAAGGTAATTCCTGTATGCCTTTATGTAGGAAGTGATGTTGCCGATTGTGATGTCAATGATGAAGTCGGTGCTTGATGGTACAACCTCGGCTATCTTCATTTCCGAGGAGCCCGCGTGGCTGAGCACGTTGAGGTAGTACGATGGCTCGCTTCCGTAGAGGAGGGTACCATGCATGGCCACACCTGCATCCGACCGTTTTGTGATGGTAAGCGCCGTCCATTCAGCCAGTTCCTTTAGGAAGTTTCTTGATTTGCGATGTTTTTTCGCAAAATAGGTTCCGAGAAAGTTGTCCATGTAGGCGTTGGAAAGGAAGATGACATCATCTCCGTTTGCCGTACCTGTCGAGGCTATCTCCGCAAACCCTTTGGCTTCCAGTATGCTGTGTCCCTCTTCAAGATGTCTTACTGATGAGTTGATGACGGTCTCCGAGGTGGAGATCAGCAGCAAGTCGCCGTTGATTCTGGTCAGCAGCCCGGATGAGTCAGCGGCCGCGATGAGCGTCCTTAGATCCTGTGTCGTGTCGGCTATTGCCTTGCCCGCTTCTATGATCATGAGAGGAGGCATGTCTTTGCTGTAGTGCACAGACATGATGGCCGGAGATTTTTTCAGGCTGCCTGACCGCAAGGACGTGATTCTGTCAAATTTGTTTGACGCCAGTTCCCCGAATACGGCCAAAGAGTCGCCCAGAATCTCGCACGCACGCCCGAAATTCTTGAAACAGAAGATGATGGCCGCATCGGATGGCACTGCCTTGACCAGTTTGTGCGTCTCAAGAAAACGTGAGTCCGCGGCATGTCCGGCATCGTTCCTTGAATCCGAATATAACTTCATGACAGCGAAGGTGATTCCTCCGATGAGAACCACCGCCGCGGCGATCAGTATGGTCAGTGTCTTTCTGTTCATCAGCTATATTGGCAAATATACGCAATATTATTGAGCAACGAACAAATATACGATATTTCCGGTCTGTCTTGCCGGAGCCGTTCCGGATGCGGAGAACCGTGAAAGCCTCGCCGCCCTTATCGCAAAGTCCCTCAGGCACTTGTCATCCGAGGACACCTCGTCCTGGACTTTCGCGTTCAGAACCTTGCCGGAAGGGTCCACGGTGATGATGACCGTGACGTGGCCTGCTCCCAGACATCTGTAGGCCGGAATTGACAGTTTGCTGGCCTTCCTGCCATCGAGTTCATAAGAGACAACCGAAGGCCCTTTGTAAGATGACTTTTTAGATTCCTCCTTTTGCTGGCTTGGCTTGCTGACCGCGGCGTAGTCCTCGTCCGGCTCATCAAGCTTAGGGCCGTTCTTGAGTTCCTGCGCCAGTTTCTCGGCCTCCTTGTAGAGTTCCTCCGCGTTGGTGTTGCGGTCGTCCTTGAGCGCGCCCCTGTCCACGGCCACATTCCTTATCGGAACGCCGGAAGCCGCCGCGAGCATCCTGTCGAGCCTCTCACTTACCTCTTCCTTGAGGTTGCGCTCCGCCTGCTCTTTCTCAACCCTCTCCTGTTTGGAGAAATCCAGCACGAAAGTGTTCTCCCTCTTCAGCGCGGAGGATATCTGACTGACCAGCAACACAATAATCACCATCAAATGGAATATGACGGTGATGTAAAGTCCTGCCTTGTCGTCGCTCTTCATAGATTCAATGAATATTCTGACCTGTGTGCGGTGCGTTTCCGGAAGTTATTTCGCCTCCTCCTGTTCTCTCAGTGATTTCTCGATCGTGGCGGAGATGATGTCTATGGCGACTTTGTTATGTCCTCCCTGCGGGATGATGATGTCAGCATAGCGCTTGCTCGGCTCGATGAACTGGAGGTACATCGGCTTGACGGTCTTGGTGTACCTCTCGATCACGGTCTCCACCGTCTTTCCCCTTTCGAGAATATCCCTTGCCATGACTCTCATCAATCTGTCGTCGTCATCGGCGTCAACGAATATCTTGATGTCCATCTGGTCCCGTAATTCCTTGCAGGTGAACACAAGAATCCCCTCGATGATGATAACCTCCGCAGGCTCGACCGTGACTGTCTCCGTCTTTGATCTTGAGCAAGTGATGTAGGAATATACCGGCTGTTCGATAGCCTTCCCGTTCTTGAGATCCTTGAGTTGATCGCAGAGGAGCTTGAAGTCGATCGCGTCCGGATGGTCAAAGTTGATCTGCTGCCTGACCTCCATCGGAAGGTGGCTGGAGTCCTTGTAGTAGGAGTCCTGAGGGATCACAACCACTCTTTCCTTCAACTTCTCGGTTATCGCGTTGACCACCGTGGTTTTTCCTGAACCGGAGCCTCCGGCTATTCCTATCACTAGCATATTCGTTGATTTTTAGAATTCGGCGTTCTTTGGAGTCCTTGGGAACGGGATCACGTCACGGATGTTGGCCATGCCGGTGACGAAGAGCAGCAGTCTCTCGAATCCGAGACCGAATCCGCTGTGAGGAACGGTTCCGTACCGGCGGGTGTCGATGTACCATTCGAGGTTCTTGCGGCTCATCTTGAGCTCGTCGATCCTCTGCTCCAGTTTCTCAAGGGATGCCTCTCTCTCGGAACCGCCGATGATCTCGCCGATCTTCGGGAAGAGCACGTCCATTCCCCGAACGGTCTTTCCGTCCTCGTTCTGCTTCATATAGAAAGCCTTGATGTCCTTAGGGAAGTCCGTGAGGATCACAGGCTTGCCGAAGTGCTTCTCCACGAGGTAGCGCTCGTGCTCGCTCTGGAAATCAGTTCCCCAGTGAACCGGGTACTCGAACTGCTGGCCGTTCCTGACAGCCTCTTCGAGAATCTCCACGGCCTCTGTGTAGGTGACTCTCTGGAACGGAATTCCGAGGACACTCTTGAGTCTCTCGATAAGTCCGTCATCGTACTTGTCGTTGAGGAACCTGAGGTCGTCCGCGCAGTTGTCAAGAGCGTACTGCACAAGGTATTTCACGAACTCCTCGGCCAGCACCATGTTGTCGTTGATGTCGTAGAAGGCCATCTCCGGCTCGATCATCCAGAACTCCGCGAGATGCCTTGGAGTGTTGGAGTTCTCGGCCCTGAATGTGGGTCCGAAAGTGTAGATCTCTCCCACGCCGGTCGCTCCAAGCTCGCCCTCCAGCTGGCCGCTCACGGTAAGGCACGTCTTCTTTCCGAAGAAGTCCTTGCTGAAGTCAACCTTGCCGTTCTCTTTCTTAGGCACATTCTCAAGGTTGAGTGTGGTCACCTGGAACATATCACCGGCGCCCTCGGCGTCAGACTCAGTGATAAGAGGTGTGTTGAGATAGACGAATCCCTTGTCGTTGAAGAACTTGTGAATGGCGAACGCCATGGCGTGACGGATTCTCAGCACTGCTCCGAACGTGTTTGTCCTCGGACGGAGGTGGGCGACCGTGCGGAGATATTCAAGAGAAGTGTTCTTCTTCTGGAGAGGGTACCTGACAGGGTCGCATTCTCCGAGCACCTCGATCTGCTTTGCTTGGATTTCGACTGCCTGTCCGCTTCCTACTGATTCGATCAGGTCGCCGGTCACGCTGATGCTTGCTCCGGTTGTGATCTTGGCTATGAGGGCCTCGTCAAAGTTGGCCATATCCACCACAACCTGAATGTTATTTACGGTCGAGCCATCGTTGAGGGCGATGAACTTGATCTGCTTGTTTCCTCTTTTGGTCCTGACCCAACCTTTGGCAAGGACTTCCTGTCCCGGCACCGCCTTGAGTAGGTCCTTAACTTTACTCCTCGTTACCATATTTTTATGACATTTGATTCAATCTCACAAAGATAGTATAAAATTTACGCTGGTCAAAGACCTTTTTGAATATTCGGTCACTGAGCCTATCGAAGTGACCAATCGATAAAAAGAGAGGGACTGGCCTGTCGGCCAATCCCTCTCTAAATGTATTTCAAGAATGTTACTTGTTCTCTGTCTTCCTGGCAGCGTACATGATCTTGAGGGCGGAGCAGCGCCTGAGCTCCTGCTTCACGTCCGTCACGATACCCATTCTTGCGTCTTCGTCTGCCTTGATAGAGACCTGCATCAACTGGCGGTCAGCCTCGCTCATCGCGTCGCGCTCGGCGGCGATGAAGTCACGGATGTCGTTCGTTGTCTTGAAAGAGTCATTCAGCTGGATACGCGCCTCGGTACCGTACTGGCTCTGATACTGAGCGGTAGGGGAACCGATGTAGATGTATGAGGCCAAATCCTTTCTCTCAAGCTTGGCGACCTCCGTCGCTTCAGGGAGTCTTACCCTGACCTTCACCTCCGTTGAACGGAGCTGAGAGGTTACCATGAAGAAGAACAGGAACATGAACACGATGTCTGAGCTGGTTCCCAACTCCGGCATTTCTTTTTTACCGCTTCTTTTAAAATTAGGCATTGTTTGATCCTCCTGTTTTACTTTTTGGTGACGTCCTTAGGCTCTGCCTCGGAAATGTTCTGTGGAATCGCTTCCCTGACAATCTTCTGCTGATCTTCTGTGAGGAAGGTGTAGGCCTTTCCATAGTTTTGCTTGCAGAAGTCGTCACGGACTTCATTGATTGCCTTCACGAGTTCGTTCTGAACAGCGATGTAGGCCCTGTAGCTGGTTCCACGGTCATTCTGAAGAGAGATGACTCCTTTTGATACGGGATATTCACCGTAGCCCTCGATGTTCTTCATCTCCCTTTCAGGAAGGTTCGGGTCGTTGTTAGGGTTTGTGATGAACTCCTTGATCTTGTCCTTGAGCTGGCTAACATCCAAAAGCTGGTCACCGGCAAACAGTCTGTCGGAAGAGTTGATCTTCACGATGATGATGTTACGCTTGTTGACCTTCGTGTCTTCCGTTTTCTGATTCTGGTCAGGCATAGGAGGGAGACGGCGCTGCAAACCTGACTGCTGGTCCATAGTGGAGGTCATCAGGAAGTAGCAGAGCAGAAGGAACGCGATATCGGCTGTCGATTGTGTGTTCAGTCCCGGTGTTTTTCTTGCCATAGCTTACTTAGATGTTATTTGTTGTTGATCGCGTCTCTGACAGCGCCTACGATAATGGCGATGATGGCGGCACCACCGAGGACGTAGGTCAGAAGAAGCATTGTGTCAGTCAGTTTAAGCCACTGTGGAGTAGGCTGTGTCTTGACATTAAGAGCCGGTGCTCCAGCTGAGAGCACGTAGGCCAGAACAACCAGAGCGGCGACTCCGACCACCACACCGGCGGCCTTGAGCAGGTTCTTAGGGTTGTTCCTTCCGGCGATGAATATCGCGAGTCCGATCCAGATGACTACCGCCGCGAAGAAGAGGAAGTAGGTGTATCTGAGGAGGAGGTCAACGGAAGAGCCCTCATTGGCGAAGGCCAGGATTCCGAAGACGATTCCGAGGAGACCCAATACCCATCCGGTTATTTTGAATATCTTATTCATTATAATCAGATTCTAAAAATTGTCTCTACAAATTATTTCTTCTCGTTCTTTGCAAGAACGTCAACGAGATCGATGGAAGCGTTCTCCATGTCAATTGAGAGAGCGTCGATTCTGGAAAGAATATAGTTGTAGAACACCTGGAGAATCATGGCGACGATAAGACCACCTACGGTAGTGATAAGGGCGACCTTCATACCTCCGGCAACGATGTTAGGAGAGATGTCACCGGCAGCCTCGATGGCGTCGAAGGCCTGTACCATACCGATAACTGTTCCCAAGAATCCGAGTGAAGGAGCAAGGGCGATGAACAGGGCGATCCAAGAGAGGTTGTTCTCCATAAGGCTCATCTGAACACCACCTGCAGAGGTGATTCTCTTCTCGACAACATCGATACCCTCATTGTAGTGGTTGAGACCATCGTAGAAGATGCTGGCGACAGGACCCTTGGTGTTGCGGCAAACTTCCTTTGCCTTCTCAACGCCGCCCTGTGCGAGAGCCGCCTCGACATTCTTGATAAGCTTCTTGGTGTTTGTCTTTGAGAATGAGAGATAAAGGATTCTCTCGATCGCGAGGGCAAGACCGATGATAAGGCAGATGAGGATCATGGACATGAAGCCCGGACCTCCCTGGATGAAGTAGGTCTTGATCTGCTGGTGCATAGGAACGTCCTCTCCGGTACCCTTGAGAAGATCCTCAGCGGACATTGGCTGGGCTGGAGCGGCAGTCTCAACTTGCTCTGTTGCGGCTGCGTTGTCAGCGGCTGGCTGATCCTGAGCGGATGCGATGTTTGCAGTGAAGGTGAGAACACCGGCTACTGCCAAAAACATGAAAAACTTTTTCATAACTGTTTTTGTGTGTTTAATTTTAATTGATAATGTATTAAATAGTTATCTTTTCCTGTGGCTTCCCGAAAGCGTAAAACCTTCTAAAAAACCGTTGCAATTTACTAAATTATTTCCAATTGGCAATGTTTATAAGGAAATTTCTCCTTGCAGATTGTCGCCAAGCTTGGATTTCACCGATTCGTTGTCAGTGGTTTTCCCCATCAGGTAGAACAATTTCGCGAGCGCGCTTTCGGTCGTGATGTCAGCTCCTGAGACCACTCCGGCTTTCTCGAGGGCCTTGCCCGTGGCATAGATGTCCATGTTTACAGTCCCTGACAGACACTGAGTTACGTTCATCAACACCTTCCCCATCCCGGAGGCTTCCTTTACAATGTCCAGAAACCATTGACGCGAAGGCGCGTTACCGGAACCATAGGTCTCGATGATGGCGGCGCGGATGTCCGGCCCGCATAAAAAATACTTCATGACCTGCGGGGTGATGCCCGGATGAACTTTCAGAATCGAGACCCTGGTGTCCAGGTTGGTGCTGATCCTCAGATGTTCATCCCAGTCCAATGGCCTTCGTATGACGCTGTCGTTGTATTTTATGCTGATTCCGGCCTCGGCCAGCGGCGGGCAGTTCGGAGACTTGAAGGCGCTGAAATCCTCAGAACTGATCTTGATGCTGCGGTTGCCTCTCAACAATTTGGAATTGAAGAATATGCTTACTTCCGGAACCCGGGGATGACCTTCGGGATCCTTGGCCGAGGCGATCTCTACGGCGGAGATCAGGTTTTCCTTGCCGTCGGTGCGTGGCACCCCGATTGGAAGCTGGCTTCCGGTGAACACGACGGGCTTGGCCAGATTCTCCAACATGAAGCTCAGGGCCGACGCCGAGTACGCCATCGTGTCGGTTCCGTGCAGGACCACGAATCCGTCATATTCCTCATAACGCTCGTGGATCAGTGAGGCCAGTGCCTGCCAGAAGGAGGGTTCCACGTCTGAGGAGTCGATCAGCGGATTGAATGTGTAGGAGTCGATCCGGATCGCGAATTTCTTCAGTTCCGGCACTTCCTCAAGGATCTGGTGGAAGTCGAACGGTTTGAGAGTGAGATCCTGAGGATCCTGCCTCATGCCGATCGTGCCGCCTGTGTAAATCATCAGAATGGAGGATTTTTTCATATTCCGAAAAGTGTTTTCGCGTTGTTGGTTGTGATTCCAGCGACCTCCTCCGGCGTCACGCCTTTCAGTTCGGCGATCTTGGCGGCGATCAGAGGTATGCGGGAACTTTCATTGCGTTTTCCCCTGAACGGAACAGGGGTAAGGTAAGGGGCGTCGGTCTCCAGTACGATCCGGTCAAGCGGAACATCCCTGACAACCTCCGCGAGGCCCGCGTTTTTGAATGTGACGACTCCGCCCACGCCTATGTACCAGTCACCGAGCCGCTGGAGCTCCCTGAATGACTCGATGCTGCCGCTGTAGGCGTGCATATTCCCTCTCAAACCTTTGTGCCTCCTTATTATCTCCAGGAAATCGCCCATCGCGTCGCGGAGGTGGATGTTGACAGGCAGGCTCCTTCGCGCGGCGAAATCCAGCTGCCATTCAAGGGCTTCTTTCTGCTCTCTGGCAAACTCTTTCCCCTCGTGGTAGTCAAGGCCTATCTCTCCCACAGCCACGACCTTTCGTCTTGTCTCGGCCTCCCACCTGTCAAGAAACCGCACCATGTCGTCAATCTCGGCCTTCCAGCCCTCTCCGACCGAGCCGGGGTAGAGGCCGATCATCGGACGAAGAGTGTCAGGGTGTTTGTCCACGAGGGCGAACATGGCCGGACGTTCCGAGCTGTCGATGTCCGGTAGCAGCATGAGGTCCACGCCCGCCTCTCTGGCTCTGGCGATGTAGGCTTCCTCCTCTCCGGAAAAGGCTTCGTCAGAGACATGGCAATGTGTGTCTATGAATATCATGGCGCCAAAGATAGTGAAATCCACCCGAAGAATGAAAATATTCAGCTGGCTTCGGCGGTCGAAGACGGCCCGTGATGATAAAAAACAAAAATATTCATAAGAAACGTAAATAATTCCGGTTCATACCCCCTCGGTTCCCTTGAAAGACCGCAAATTGCGATGATGCTTCCCGCAGTGTCCGGAAGCGCGGCGATATTATGAATATATCAGAACAGAATATGTCGAAGATTGAAGGAGCGCCATTTGAGGAGAAGGTCGCGCTATGCGCCCTCAACAGGATTTTTGGATTCGAGCCGAAGATAGGCCTTAGGCTCGTCGAGACTTTGGGAAGCGCCACGGCCGTGTTCAAAGAACCTGGCGAAGTGGCGAGAGCTTTGGGTGTGTGCTCAAGGAACAGGTATGCTCCGCTGATTACGGGCAGCGCCTTTGAGTCGGCGGCTATCGAGCTGGAGTGCTTGGAAAGGGACGGCGGAACTTTCCTGGGAATAGGCGAGGAAGGCTATCCCGCCCTGCTCATGGAGTGTGAGGATCCTCCGTTGGGACTTTATTATAAAGGAATATCCCCGCCACGGGATGTGTTCGAGGGGCTTCCGCAGGTCGCGGTTGTCGGTACAAGGGGATTGACATACTATGGTAAGGACTGGTGTGGCCGGATTGTCCAGGCTATGTCTCGCGCTGCGATAAAACCTTTGATTGTCAGTGGTTTGGCTTTAGGTGTGGATGTCACTGCCCATAAGGCCGCACTTGATGCCGGCCTTCCTACCGTGGCTGTAATGGCCACTGGAATAGACGATTTGTATCCGTCCCGGAACAAGGATGTCGGAGAGTCTATCGCATCGACCCCGGGCTGTGCCTTGGTCACGGACTATCCTCCAGGCACGGCGGCGGTAAGAATCAATTTCCTGCGGCGCAACAGGATCATCGCCGGAATATGCAGGGCGACGATCCTTGTCGAGTCCAAGATCCGTGGCGGAGGCATGATGACGGCGCGGCTTGCGGCGTCGTACGGCCGGGATGTCTATGCGTTGCCGGGCAGGATAGACGATCCGGTCTCTCAAGGCTGCAATCTGCTCATAAGGGAGAATGTCGCCGAACAGATCGGAGATTTGGGCGAATTGATAGCGAAACTCGGACTCGGCAAGGCGGACATGAGTCTGAAAGAGGATTTCAGGACGGAAGTCGAGGTGTATTATAAAGACCGTATGTCAGACTCTGATTATGAGAATGTTGTCCGTGTCGCCCTTGCGGTGAAGGCACATCGTGGCATCTCGGTTGACGAACTCTGCGCGAAGCTGAAATGGACCTACAGCCATGTCAGCCGGCTTGTCACCACGCTGGAATGCGATGGATTCATCTCCGTGGACCTGCTCCAGCACTGTTGGGCCCGCACAAAAAAGCCGTCTCCCGAATAAAGAAAACGGCTCTATGTCATACAGAACTATTATAGTGATAAAGTCGGCGTAACCAGGATGCTATGCCAGTCGTCTATACGACCAGCATGGCGTCTCCGTAAGGACCGAAGCGGTAGCCCTCGTCAAGAGCCACCTGGTAGGCGTTCATGACGTGATCAAAGCCTCCGAAGGCCGCCACGGCCATCAGCATCGTGGATTCCGGAAGGTGGAAGTTCGAGACTACAGCGTCAGGCACCGAGAACTCGTAAGGCGGGAAGATGAACTTGTTGGTCCATCCATCGTAAGGCTTTACCTCGTGGGTCGTCGTGACGTAGGTCTCAAGCCCTCTGAGCACGGTCGTGCCGACGGCGAGAACCTTCTTGCCGCTGTTCTTGGCCTTGTTGATGATCTCGCAGGCCTCGGGGGTGATGATCAGCCTCTCGGAATCCATCCTGTGTTTGGACAGATCCTCCACATCAACCCTGCGGAACTGACCGATGCCCATGTGCTCGGTGATGAAAGCTTTGTCAATATCCTTGAGGATCATCATGTTGAACAACTCGCGGCTGAAATGTGTGCCGGCCGCCGGAACGGCCACCGCGCCTTCGTTCTTGGCGAAGATTGTCTGGTAGTTCTCGTTGTCCTCAGGAGAGATCTTGGACTTGACCCATTTCGGGACAGGAATCTCACCGAGGCTGAACAGGGATTTCTTGAATTCCTCGTAAGGGCCGTCGTAAAGGAAGCGCAGGGTGCGCCCCCTGGAGGTTGTGTTGTCGATGACTTCGGCCACAAGGCTCTGATCGTCACCGAAATACAACTTGTTGCCAATCCTGATTTTCCTTGCCGGATCCACAATCACATCCCACAGGTGCTGCTCACGGTTGAGCTCCCTCAGAAGAAAGACCATGATGTCGGCCCCTGTCTTCTCCTTTTTGCCGTAAAGACGGGCCGGGAAAACCTTTGTGTCGTTGAACACGAAAGTGTCGCCTTTGCCGAAATAGTCTATGATGTCTTTGAATATCCTGTGCTCGATCTCTCCGGTGTCCTTGTGGACAACCATCAGCCGGCACTCGTCGCGCCACCTTGTCGGCTCCTGAGCCACACGCTCCTTCGGAAGAAGGAATTGGAATTGTGAAAGTTTCATATTCGATAACAATCGTTATAGTCAATCCTTTAATATACGGCATCGACGCGCGGAAAGTTTCACAATCTTTGAATATCCTATATTTTGGCCTCTCGGAACACTTCCACGATTGACGGATAGGTGTTTTTCAAATATGGGGAAAGGCCGGACCGGGCCACCCATGCGGCCTTCGTGATGTCCTCGTCCCGCTGTGGCGTGAGGTTCACGGGATCTGTGTACAGCATGTCGTACCACCATGTGTGCTTCAGATGCCATATTCCGTCACGCCGGTAGCAGTGGTCCGTGACGCAGATGAGCCCTCGGATCTCCAGGTCACCCACTCCGGTCTCCTCCTGAACCTCGCGCAATGCTGTCACCTTGATGTCCTCCCCAGCCTCCTGATGCCCTTTCGGCAGATCCCAAAGACCGTTGCGGCTTATGAGCAGAACATCATCCCGCCTGTTTGACACCAGCCCGCCGGCGGCGTTGACCTCCTTGAATCTGGAGCAGAATTCCCTGTAGGTCATCTCCACGTTATCTGTAGGGATGTAGATTCTGGCCAGCGTGTCCGATGTCTCGAACATTGTCACCAGCGAGGTGATGTCCTCCGGATCTTCTCCGAGGTGCAGCTCGATGGAATTCGGGTCGGACAGTGCCTGCTCCTGGGGGGCGCAGATGATCATGCATCTCTTTTCAAGGTAAATCTTATGCATCCGATGAGTGAGATATTTGCGTAAAACTATTATATTTGTATGCTACGTGCAAAGTTAACAATCATTTTTCAATGAATATGGAAAACATCGACAGAAAACTCGCTTCCGAGCTTCTTCGCATAAAAGCCGTTCTGCTCAGACCTGACGAGCCTTTCACTTGGGCCTCTGGCTGGCATTCACCTATTTATTGCGACAACCGCAGGATACTTTCCGATCCGGAGCTGCGCTCCAAGGTCGCCGGCTGGCTTGCCGAGACCGCCGTCAGGGAGTGTCCCGAGGCTGATATAGTGGCCGGTGTGGCCACCGGGGCGATCGCTCACGGGGTTCTGGCCGCGGACAGAATGAAGAAACCGTTCGTCTATGTGCGCCCGAAGCCAAAGGATCACGGGACCGGCTCCCAGATTGAAGGAGCTTTGCTAAAAGGATCAAAAGTCGTTGTGATCGAGGATCTTATCTCGACAGGGATGAGCAGCCTGGCTGCTGTCAAGGCTCTCCGTGACGCTGGAGCCGAGGTGTTGGGAATGGTCGCCATATTCACATACGGATTCGACCTTGCCGCCCGTCGCTTTGAGGAGGAAGGGGTGAGGTTGAAGACTCTATCCTGCTATGACGCTCTGATCGAGGAGGCTACGGCGACGGGCTATGTCAAGGAGTCGGATGTCGAGGTTCTGCGTCAGTGGCGGAATAACCCGTCGGAGTGGAACAAGTAATTTTAAGAATATAATATGACAGAGATAAAGAGCAAACACGGATTGGTCTCAAGGCAACCATTCGAACTATACATGGCCTTTGTGGACATGCGCAATTTCCTTCAGTTTCTTCCGGAGGACAAGAAAGCGGATGTGGAGGCGGATTATGACACGATCTCCACTACGGTACAGGGCTTCAAGATCGGTGTGATGGTCAAGAACCGTACTCCGTATTCGAGCATCGAGTTCATCGACAACGGGGCTCCGTTCCAGTTCGGAGGCACGTTGCATTTCGACGCTGTGCCGAGCGACCCATCCAAGACAGATTTCTACATTGATTTCCACGCTGAGTTGAATCTGATGATGAAGATGATGCTCGGCGGGAAGATCCGTGAGGCTATGAACAAGATGGTGGACAGTCTCGTGGCGATGTCCGAAGGCAGGATGCCTGACGGAATCGATGAGGAGACTATCCGAAAGATGAAGGAGAAACTCGGCGGAAACCAGTAGATGCAAGGTTTGGACGACATTCAGCTTCGGGACATCCTGACCAGGGCGATCGGGTCGGATAGAGCCGGAGTCGCTTTGGAGGCTTTCCACCAGTCGGCTTCGGTGTCAGTCCGGATCAATCCTTCAAAAGTGGATGAGCCAGAGGCTTTTGCCGTGGAGCATTTCGGACATGATGTCCAGAGGATTCCTTGGAGTCCTTATGGGTTTATGTTGGGGGAAAGACCTAAATTCACGCTGGATCCACTGTTTCACTGCGGGTGCTACTACGTCCAGGACTCTTCGGCTATGGTCATCGGGAGTATATTCAGAGATATGCTCCCAAAAACCGGGGATTGTTTCAGGCCGGCCAGAGTCCTGGATTTGTGCGCCGCGCCAGGTGGAAAAAGTACCGATTTGGCTGCATCGCTTCGCCAAGCGTTCGGGGATGACTTCCTGCTTGTCTCGAATGAGGTCATGCGCTCAAGGGTGTCTGTCCTGGCTGACAACGTTGCGTTGTGGGGCGATCCGAACGTGGTTGTCACAAGCGTGGATCCTAAGGCGTTCGCAAGGCTGGAGGGCTTTTTCGACATCATTGTCACAGATGTTCCTTGCTCTGGCGAAGGAATGTTCCGCAAGGATGCCAAGGCTGTCGAGGATTGGTCGGAAAATGTAGTGAGCCTGTGCTCGGCGAGACAGAAAAGAATCCTGGCGGATGTCTGGCCTGCTCTCCGTCGTGGCGGAAGCCTGATATATTCAACATGCACCTTTGAGGACGCCGAGAATGATGCGGTGATGGAATGGGCCGCGGACGAACTTGGCGGGACTGTTCGTGAATATGATTATTCATCCCTCGAAGGGGTGATTCCTACAAAGACCGGCGGTCTGCTTGTCCCTGGATTCGTGAAGGGTGAGGGGCAGTTTGTCTCTGCCCTGATAAAAAATACAGGTGTTGATGGCTTCAGGCTTTCCGGCAAACCTGCCGTTGGCGCTGCCGAAAAGCGGAAAGGGAATCTGCTCATTCATATTCCAGGATCCATTGTCCGTGAGGTCGCTGCGCTTGAACCGTTGCGCCCGATTCAGACCGGGGCGGCAAAAGGTGAGTTGAAGGGGCGTGATCTGGTGCCGTCGGCGGACTGGGCTTTGAGTCTCGCTCTTCCTGATGGGGCTTATCCGGTGGCCGATTTGGATCGTGAGACTGCCCTTAGGTTCCTGCACCGTGACAGCATATTCCTGAAAGATGCCCCGAAAGGGTTCGTGCTGCTGCGCTTTGAAGGGCATCCGCTTGGTTTTGTGAAAAATCTTGGCTCCCGTTGCAACAATCTGCACCCTCAGGGACGGAAAATCAAAATGGATGTGTAAATCATTGAATATGAAAAAAATATTATTGACAATTCTGGCTGTTATGGCCTTTCTTCCTCTTTCGGCTCAGCCAAAGCCTACTCAGAAGGAATATCTTGACCGCTACCAGTTGCTGGTTTCCAAACTTGGAACCGATGGCGTGGGCATAGAGACTCTTCTTCAGCGTTGGGGAAAGGATTATCCAGATGACACGGACATGCTTTTGGGCAAATTCTCGTACTATCTGACCAAGAGTCAGTCCTCTTCGATCGAGGTTAAGGATGCCGCCAAATATCTTGGTAACGCTCCGGCTTTGACGTTGAAAGATTCGCTTGGCAAGGACGTGAACTATTTTCAGGTTATGTCATACGATGATGAGCTTTTCGGAAAGGCGACGCAGGCTATAGAGAAGGCTATTGAGTTGAATCCTGATCGCTTGGATCTGCGCTTGTTCAAGATCTCGTCCCTGATTAACTACGAGAAGGACAGTCCCGACATGGCTCTCGCCGGCTTGAAGGCACTGATCGATTACAACGGCCACAGCCACCCCGCTTGGAAATACCCTGGCATCGAGGCTGGCGATGATCTTTTCCCTTCCGTGATGCAGGAATATTGCTACGCGTTCTTCAAGATCGGTACTCCGCATTGCTTCGAGGCTTTCAAGGAACTGTCTGAGAAGATGTTGGGTTATTATCCTGACAACACTGTCTATATGACCAACATCGGTTCGTATTATCTTGTCTATAAGCATGACAGCAAGGCCGCCCTCAAGATGTATAACAAGGTCCTGAAGAAGAGCCCGGACGACTACACCGCCATCAAGAACTGCGTCCTGCTTGCCCGCAGCGACAAGAACATCAAACTGGAGAAGAAGTACCTTCCGATGCTCGTCCGTGTCACCCCCGACGAGACCGAAAAGGCTTCCGCCCAGGCCCGATTGAATGCGTTGAAGTAAATTTCTGCGCGTCTTTGGCTTTGTCCGGGATAAGCCGGTTTGGCCGGACAAATTGACCGTTTTTGAGGTTTTGTCCGGAATAATAAGGTTCTGCCGGACAAGTTTGGAAAAACTGGTGTTTGGTTTTGTCTGCGTGTACGCTACCTAAGTATCAGGCTATTTTTTTACGTTGTCCGGTCCGGTGGCTCTGCTCGTAGAGCTCAAGGGAGTTGATGATGTTCTGCCAGATGCTGTACAGGCCTCCGGCGACGGAGGTCACAGGCGTCATATATGAATATCCCAGCCAGATCAGGAAGCCGGAGTTCTTCTGGCCGAGCGCCTGGCCGGCGGTGATTTCGTCCGGCCGTGTGATACGGTGGTCCTTGCTGCCGCTTGACATTCTTCCGGCCACCCTTCCGACGGCGAACTGGATTATCGTGCAGACAAGGGACAGGATTCCGATCAGAATTGCCGTCCAGACAGATATTCCGCTGTTCATCAAGGCTCTGGTCGCGAGATAGATCGAGAAAGCCAGCGACATTCCCCAGAAGTAAAAAGCCCAGTCTGTGTAGCGCATAAGCCAGCGTTGGAGCCTTTTAAGGGTGTAGCGTATCGCCCAGGCGAGGAGTAACGGCAGGACCAGCAGTGGGAACACCCTCATACATATCGCTATGAACCCGTCAAGGAACGATGTGCCCGCATTCGGATTGACAAACGGGATCACAAGCGGGAGTATCACAGCAGCGGCGATGTTGATCAGCACTACGTAAGAAACTGTGTCCGAAAGGCTTCCGCCAAGCTTGCCGGTGATGACTCCCGCGGCGGCGGCCGTCGGGCAGATGAAGCATAGCATCGCGCATTCGACAAGTATCCGGAGGTCGCCTCCGCTTGGCAGCATCGTGGCGAGACCGGTCAGTGCGATGAACATCACGATCTGGAACGCAAGCGCGATGAAATGCCATTTCCTGAACTTGAGGTCGTGCGGGGAGATTGTGTTGAACTGCAGGAACAGCATCGTGGCCACAAGGATCGGCTGGATGTCCTTGGCGAACTTCGAGAATCCCGGCTCAAAGTTCCGGGCCAAAGGATTGACAAAGAACAGGATCAGGTACGAAAAGATCCCGATGATGATTGCCAGCGGCAACATCCAATCCTTGATGAATTTCACTATTTTCGCCATAATCCCAGACTGTGCTCGCAAACTTTCGTTTTCGGTGCGGTTCCCCACGCCACGGTTTGTGGCGACAAAGATAGTGAAAGCCCCCGACCAAAAAAAATCCGTTGACCCTTCGCACGGAAGAATCGCTTAGATATTCAGTAGAAGTTTTGTTTTTATGGTGTCAATCATATTCTGTGGCACGTCATTTCTTTGCTTTGACTGAAAAGGCCCCGCCTAGGTCCGGCTTGATGCGTTGAAATGGGCATTACCTTGATTTCTATTTTGATCAGGTAAATATTTTCCTAAAGTTCACAACCTTGTGGTCCACAAAGTTGTGAACTTTGAGTTTATTTGTTTATATTTGCGTAAAAATCAAGTTTATGGATAAGCCTTTTGTTTACGGAGTTGCGGTGTCCGGAGATAATTTCACGGACAGGAAAAAGGAGACCAAACGCCTGAAAATGAATTTTGAGTCAGGCGTCAACACCATTCTGATTTCGCCCCGGCGTATGGGCAAGACCTCTATTGTCGGCAAGGTTATGTCTTCTATGACTGATCCAAAGATCAAAGTTGTTATGATGGACATATACGATTGCAGAAGTGAATCTGATTTTTACGAGCGGTTCGCGGCTTCCATAATAAAAGGTGTGGCCGGCAAGGTAGAGAATATGATCGCATATGTCCGGGAATTTCTTGGACGCTTCTCTGCCAAGGTTTCGGTAAGTCCGGATCCTTCGCTGGATTATTCCCTTTCCTTTGGAATTTCACCCAAGGACACGGATGCCGATGAGATCTTGAATCTTCCTCAGCGGATAGCATCAAAGAGGGGAGTACATATTGTGGTATGTATTGATGAGTTCCAGCAGATCGGGGAATTTCCGGATTCGTTGACTGTCCAGAAAAGGTTGCGCGGAGTCTGGCAACATCAGGAAAATGTTTCTTACTGTCTTTTTGGAAGTAAGAAACATTTGATGGAAAAGATCTTCCAGAGAAAGAGTATGCCGTTTTATCAATTCGGCGATATGATCTTTCTTGACAAGATCTCCACAGGCGACTGGATTGATTATATATGTTCCAGATTCGAGAGCCGTTCGATGACGATAACGAGAAGCCAGGCCGAAAAGATATGTATGCTTGTGGAAAACTACTCATCGTATGTTCAGCAACTGTCCTGGAACGTTATGATTGAGGCGGATAAGGTTGTGTCTGACGCTGATATAGACGCAGGGTTCGAAGAATTGCTTCATCAGACGTCATCTCTGTTTATGGAACAGATCGGGCCCCTTACTTCTTATCAGATGAATTTTCTCAAGGCGGTCGTTGATGGGGTGCATTCCGGTTTCACATCATCGGACGTTCTTGCAAGATATTCATTGGGAGCGAAGTCAAATGTAGCAAGAATACAGAAGGCTCTGATTGAAAGGGAGTTGGTAGAGAAGAGAGGCAAGCTGATATTTGCCTCTGACCCTGTTTTCTCCGTCTGGTTCAAAAGAGAATATTCCCGTTAGATAATTATTCTTGCGGGATCGCTGTCTTGGCGCGACCTTTTAGTCCGGATATGACAGTCTGCGCATTTTTTGTGTTATGAGTCCCACGCTTATAAATAAAGAGAGGATGCCGGTCTGACATCCTCTCTTCATCGTTATGTGCCTTCTTATTTGAGAGACCGCACCACGCGGAATCCCATGATGTCGTACACGACAGGGCCGCTGCCAATGCTCGGGTTGGTCTTGCAGTTCCCGTTCTGAATACGCCAGGTCTTGACCGCGCAGTTGTGGGTGTAGGTTCTGTAGCATCCGCCTCTTGTGATGACAAGTTGTTCGGTCATGTCGCGAGGGGTCTCCGGTCCCCAAGGATCGGTCTCCTCGGCGTCGCTCGCGTAGTCCAATGAGATGTACCATTCGCCGGTCATCTCCTCGATGTTGCCGCTGAGGTCATACAGACCAAGGGCGTTAGGTTTCTTGAGGCCGACCACATGGACATGCTCCTCCTCTCCTATCTTTGAATTATCCTCGAACCATCCAACCTCGTCAAGATCGTCGCTTCCCGCATAGTAGAAAGGATACTTCTCGTTTTCAGGCCCGCCTTTGGCCGCGTACTCGTACTCGGCGTTGGTAGGAAGGCGGTAGCCGTTGGCCTCCTTGTTCCTTGTGACCGTGGCTTCAAGCAATTCCTTGCCGGTCTCCCTGTCCCACTTCGTGTTGGAGAACGTGTAGACCGGAGTGTAGCCTTTCTGTTCGCTAAGTTTGTTGCAGTAGTTCATCGCCTCGTAAAGTGTCACTTTTGAGACAGGGTAGAGATCGTTGCTCTTGTCGTTGGACGGGTTGTAGCCCATCACCTGGAGGAACTCCCTCTGCGTGACCTCGTAACGTCCGATCTCGAAAGCCGAGATGTTGACCTTGTGGGAGTTTTTCTCGTCTTTGATGTTCTTGACGGTCAAGTAGTACTCGCTTGGCTGCTTGCCGAGGATGAACGAGCCGGCTCCGACGGTCACCATGTCAAACGGCTTGAAGTTAGGGTTGGTCTCCTTTCCGGTTCCAGGTGTAGTGCCGCCACCGCCTGTGGAGTTGATGGTCACGACGGCGAAGTAGGTCTTGCTGTCATTCGCCTTCTCGTTGATGACCTGGTAGCGGACAGCGTCCGTGAAGTCTGCCGCGACACCGCTGCCAGGGGTCACCGTCGAGCCTTCCGTGACGACGATCACCGGCTTTAGTGCGGTGACATCCGTGCCTTCGGGCATCGTGATGGTGATTGTCGGGTAGTTGATCACACTTGAGATCTGTCCGGGGATGAGGAACTGCGTGATGGCCGCACCGGTTTCGGTGCCTGGCGTAGGATCCACGGTACCTCCGCCGCTCTCTCCGTTCTGCATGACGGTGATCGTGTAGGTGTCCACCTCGGTGTCGTTAAGGTAGGCTGTCACATCGATTGTGGTCTGGCGAGGGTTCGTTGTGGTGTTCTTCGCCACGGAGAGGGACAGGCGCGCCTTGCTGCATGACGCCAGGCACCACATCTTGTCCGCTGCCGGGACATTCGTCTTGAACTTGTAGTCACCCAGGTCGCCGCCTTTGTCGTCGACAAATGAGATGGCGCTGGTCATGACTCCGGACTTGTCAACCGTGAGGATGCCGTTCTCCTGATCAAAGGAGATGATGCCCTCGGGGATCTGTGAGATCGTCGTGGAGAGCTCTACTTTGGCCACCGGATCATCGCCGCTTCCTTCGCATGAGGCGAAGGAGAAGGCGACGGTGAGAGCCGACAAAAAACATGCTATCTTTCCTAATTTCATAATCTTTTCACTTACTGTTACTTAATGCTTCTTACGACACGGAATCCGGTAGTGCTTCTGGTCTCGGCTCCGGCCTGATAGTTGGAATCCCAGAGCTTGCCTTTGTAATCCGATCCGGAGTAGTAGCCACCTCTGATGATCTTGCCTCCGTTCCTGCTTTCAGGAGCGCCGACGGGGTCTGTCTCAGGATCGGTGGTCTGGAGTTCATCCTTGTACTTGTAGGCCCAGTCAAAGCACCACTCGGAGACGTTGCCGCTCATGTCGTACAATCCAAGTCCGTTCGGCTTTTTCTGCGCTACCTCGTGAAGAGCCGGGGAGCTGCCTACTTTGGAGTTGTTCTCGAACCAGCCGATCTCGTCGGCCACATCGGAGCCGGAGAAGATTGTCGGATTCTTGCATCCCTCCTCACCGCCTTTGGCAGCGAACTCCCATTCGGCCTCGGTAGGAAGCCTGTAGCCGTTGCCGGCAGTGGCATGATCGTATTTGTAGTCCTGCATCTTCATGTAGCTCCATCCGTCGGACACGGTGATGATCTCTCCAGGGGTGTAGACAGGAGTGAGACCCTCTTTCTCGCTGAGTTTGTTGCAGAACTCGCAGGCCTCGGACCAGGTCATCTGGTTGACCGGATAGTTGTCTCCGACGAATTTTGAATAGGAAGGATTCTTGCCCATGACCTCCTCATAGATCTTCTGCGTCACGACAGTCGTGGCGATGTAGTAGCCTTTGGTGAGAGTTACCTCGTGGGCGTAGCTCTGCGCGTACGTGGAACCGTCGGTCTTGTTCTTTCCTTCACCGAACTTGAATGTGCCAGGATTGACGATCACCATGTCGAAAACGGAAGCGAACGCATTCTGCTTCACGTTCAGTGTCAACGGGGTGAGCTCGGCGGTCTCGTCGCTGCACGCCACTGTGAGATCGACCGTGCCGGTCTTCTCCGCCTTTTCGGCGGTAGGCTTCACGGAGAGCTTAAGGACGTTGTTCTCGATGCCGGCGGCGCACCAGTCGGCGTTTGATTTCACGGAATAGGTGTAGACAACATCGGCTTCAGGAGCGTTTGTCGTCATGGTAAGCGGCAGGGCGATCTCTCCGCCGGCATATTCAAAAGTCACATCGCCACCGTTGACGGAGGCTCCCTCGGCGGCCTGGGGTTCGGAGAGCGTGATGCTCCCGTTGATGATTAGCTTCTCTTCGCTGCAGGAAGAGAAAGCGGCGCAGAAAAGCGCGCATGCGCAACTCAGTGCGTGGAATCTACTTGTTTTCATTCGTTTTTTTGTTTAATTTGTTGAAGATAAGAGTCTTTAGTTGTTCAACGGATAGTACTGCGTGGCCCGGTAGACCGTGAAGTAGTTGGCCTTGTCGTCCTCGTCCGAGAATTTTATCCATTGAGGGTTCTTGATGTCATCGACCGTCAGGGTGAAGGTGCGGCGTTTGTCGTTGCCCAGCGGGGTGATGATGTAGTTGAAGTAGTGACCGGTGTAGTAGTCCTTGCCGATCTGACTGCCTTCCTGGCTGAATTTCAGAGAGATCCTGTCCTCACCTTTTATCTCGTAGTCAAAAGCCAGGTAGCCGCGGCCACCGGAGTTGGTGCAGTAGAAGTTGAAGGCGTAGAAGTCTCCGTAGTAGTTGCTGATGTTGCCGAGGTAGCAGTAGGTGATGTTGTCACCGGCAGCCTTGAGGGATTCCGCCGCCTTGTCCCAGAGCTTCTTGCAATAGTCGCTCAACCCCTTGTAGGAGAAGAACCAGTTTTTGTCCATCAGGTAGTCGGTGATCGTCGGGTATGTCGGCACGAAGTAGCCTTCCGCCCCGTCGTTGACCGGGATGAACGCTCCGCCGTCCGCCATGTCCGGGTTGTAGACAAGTCCGTCGATCCTCTCGTCTCCCAGTTCGAGAGGCTTGTAGAAAGTCACTCCCATCAGATTGAATATGAATGGGTAGGATGTCGTGACCTGTTCGCCGTCAACCTCGCTGAAGATTTCCAGAGTCCTGCCGTTGATGCGGCCGTCGTATTTGTTGTCAGCTGTCTGGTACCTTATGCGGGTGTGTTTGGAGATCGCGCTCTCCTCTTCCTTCAAGGCGACGATGTAGTCATCCCAGGACATCGAGACGGGCATCGGGGTCATTGTCATCGTGGAGCCTGTCTTTCTGCCCTTGAGGGTAATCTTCTCGTCCTGAAGATCCAGCACGTTGAACTCGAAGTCGCCCTCGAATCCGAAGCCGGCTCCCTGTCCGCCGGTGGTCTCCGGATCAGCGAAGTAGTGCATCACCTCGTTGTAGGTGTCCAGTGTCAGCACGCAGCCCGCGCTCTGGTAGATGGAATAGGTGCTTGTCGCAGTTTTCCCCTTGCCGGCAACCTCGCTGCCGACCTTCACCTTGTTGCCCTCGCTGAAGGAGAGGAACACGTTGAATCCCCCGTAGTATTGCCCGGAGGAAGGGTAATACTCAAGCAGCCAGCCGTTCGGCGCGCCGGTCAGGGTCTCGTTCAGCCTTTCGGCCAGGGCCTCGACACGGTTGGCGGAAGACTCGTCGAAGATCGGATCAATCTTCGAGACGCATGACTGCGCCGTCATGACGGCCATGGCCGCTGTCAGTAGATATTCAATAAAATGCTTTGTCATGGTGTCAATCCCTAAAGTGTTTTCAAATCAAGTTGTGAGATGTTGGCGGAGCGTTTCTGCACGATGTCGCGGAGTTTGTCGATGTCGATGCCCCAGCTTTCCTGAAGGTAGTTCCTGACAATCTCGAACTTTCTCGCGAGCTTGTCCCCGCCTTCCTCCCCGGCGGTGGCGAGTACGCTTTCCCAGTAGCCTTTCGCATGGGTGACGTAGTTGGAGATGATCTCCACGAAGTCCTCGTCCGGGCTGTAGCTGGCATAGCATGTGACATAGCCCATCTTGTTGGCCACGGCGTCGCTTTCCAGATTCAGCCAGCTCGGTCCCTGGTAGTCGGTCGAGATCAGGTTGAAGTCCGTGGAGTAGTTCTTTGTCTGATGCAGGATGTGGGCGAACTCATGATGCATCGTCTTGAAGAACCACTCATTGAGGAAATCTATGCTCGGGCTGGACGGATTCAGACCGTTGATGTTGTAGAGTGTGATCTTCAGTCCGCCCTCCGCGGTTCCAAGCACGACGGATCCCTGGCTGTTGAAGGCCTTGGAGCCGATGAGCTGGATCATCCTCGGGCAGTATGTCTTTATGAAGGTGTCGCCGAGCAGCTCGTTGTAGGAGTCGATCCACAGGTACTTCGTCAGCTTGGCCATCGCCACGGCCTTGTCATATTCAGCCGGGACCAGGTTGTAGTTGTTGTCGGACTCACGGTCGATGTACTTGTAGTTGAACTGAATATTATAGGGTTCCACGTAGTTGAGCAGCAACCAGGTGTCAAACGCCCCTCTCTCCGGCGAGTCAGTGTCGAAGATGCTCTTTTGGTCAAGCTTTTCCTTCGAGCAGGACGCAAGGACCGCCGTCATGATAAAAAATGAATATATTAACTTTCTCATCTCGTCTTTCCTTTTAGTTGTTTCTCGGATTGGCCTCAAGTCCCGCCGCGATCACCTCCTGAGGGATCTGCACGGCCCTTCTCGGGTCGTTGACGAGCAGCTCGTCGTCGGCTTTTCCGCTTCTTGCATGTGAGTACTCGATGCCGTACCTCTTGATGTCGTTCCATCTCAGGCCTTCATGCACGGTGGTTACCCTCCTGAGATGCAGCACGCATTGGATCAGATTCTCCGTGGTGTGGTCCGGGATGGAGAATCCCTGAGGGTGAAGCTCCTTCTTGATCGATCGCTGGCTGTTCTTCTTCAAGTGCAGAGGCATGTAAGGCTTGGATGAGAAGTAGTTGACAATCTGATCCTTCGTCAGGTTTATTCCTGCCATGGAGTTGAGGAGGATGTTGATGTCCGACACGGCTCCGTCGATGTCCTGCGGAGTCTTCAGCAGTTTGGCCTCGGCCCTGCAGAGCAGCAGTTCGTCAGTAGAGAAAGCCACGTTCACGAGGTGGAGGTAGCCGATGCCGGCGGTCTTGTCGGTATATTCAAAATAGCCGAGAAGTTTCGGCAATGAATATTTCTGCTCGAATCCCCAGATGCCGTTAGCCATGTTCAGCTTGTTGTAGCCGCCCCATGGTCCGGGAAGGATCTCGTTAAGCATGATGTCGTAGGCGCTGCCGTAGCGAAGACCGATGGCGTAAGGCCCCTGGACGTATGGCCAGGAGGAATTGGCGGTGAGGAGCATCAGGTTGCAGGCCTCGTTGCCGGAAACGTAGGAGTTGCAGCGCAGCTCGAAGTCTGTCGCCAGCTCGCTGAAAGCCTTCCAGTTCCTTACGGTCGCCGAAGGATCCTGCCCCAGGGTCTTGCCGGCATATTCAATCACCTTGTCGAATTTGTGATAGTAGAGGTTGAACCTTGCCGCGAAGGCGTAGGCGGCCTTCTGGTTGAAGTGGTACTTCGGCACAGAGTAGATGTTGTCGTCGATCAGCGGCAGGGCTTCCTCGATGTCGCTGTCGATCATCTCGTAGGTGTGGGCCAGGGTTCCGCGCTCGATTCCGTCCGGCAGCACGGTTGTCTCCGGTTCGGTGGTGTAGGGGATGCCGAGGGTGCTTTCCGCTGTTGAGGCATCGTATGGCATGCAGAACAGATTGGCGAGCTGGAAATGGGCGAAGGCTCGGCAGATGAGAGCCTCGCCTCTTTGCGCGTCATAGTCCGCTCCGCCACCGAGTTCTTCGATGGCCTTGAGCGCCTGGTTGGCGGCTGCGATGGCGTTGTAGTGTGCGTCCCAGACGCTTTTCGGCGCGTCGGTGTCGTCGGTGGTGATGTCTTTCCACTGGTATGCGTCCCCGCACACCTGTCCGTAGGTGTCGTACTGCGAGCCGTTGTCGGTCACATTGTCGGACGAAAGCTCGGAGATCAGTATGGTTGAGACGGTAGGGTAGGCGGAGACGAGCATCTTCGTCACCTTGTCCTTAGAGTCAAGCTCGATGCGGTCGTCCGGAACCGTGTCCAGAAATCCGTCGCAGGATGCCGCCGCCAGCGGAATCATCGATAAGTATAGTAATGCTTTGTTCATAGTATCTTGATGAGTAAATGTTTAGATTCCAAGTCTTAATGTCAGGGTGAACTGTCTCGGGACAGGGGAGGCCACGCCTCCGGTGTTGAAGAACTCAGGATCCTGGCCGTTCAGTTTCTTGTCCGAGTAGATCAGGAACAGGTTGGTGGCCTGGATCTTGAGTGACAGATCATTGACCTTCAGCCTGGAGATCATCTTCTTCGGGAAATTGTAGGACAGCGAGAGCTCCTTCATTCTGATGAAGTCGCCTTTGGCTATTCTCTCCGTGGAGTAGTTGTAGGCGTTGTAGGCGTAGCTCAGGTACGGATCCTGCTGGTTCGCGCGTTTGTCCGCGATCACAGGCACGTTGGTGACCTTCTCGTCGCCTCCCGTCGTCCACCTGTTGATGAACTCGCGCGGCATCGCGTCCAGGTCGCTGTAGACATTGTGGAACACAGGGTCGAGCCTGATGACGTTGCCGAATGAGTAGGTGATGAACGCGTTCAGAGTGAAACCTTTGTAGCGGAATATGTTGCCGAGGCTTCCGGTCATCGTCGGATCTGTCGGTCCTTCGTAGACCAGATGGTCTTTCTTGAGCTGTTCCTGGAAGTTGATGTCGCTGACGGTAAGCTGTCCTTTCTCGTTTATGAATGTCGGGTAACCGTTTTCGTTAAGTCCCTGGAAATCCATCGAGAAGAGCGCTCTCACCGGATAGCCTTCCATGGCGAAACCGTTGCCGCTGATCATGTCCATCACGGATGCGTTTGACTGGAGGTCGGTGACCTCGTTCTTCGTGTGTGAGAAGATGAAGTCCGTGTTCCAGCTGAAATCCTTTGTCTTGATGTTGCGTGTGGAGACCGTGAACTCCACGCCGCTTGACTTCATGCTGGCCACATTGGCGAACTTCGCCAGTTGTCCGCCCGTTCCCTTCGTGTAGATCAGTCCGATAAGGTCAAAGTTGTTTCTCGTGTACCAGTCGGCCTCGATGTTGATCCTGTTGTCGATGAACCCGATCTCGGCCCCGATGTTGAGCTCATGCTTCTTCTCGTAGGTCAGCTCGCTGTTCTCGACGCTGGACAGGATGAGTCCGGACTCCTTCATTGATGTGAAAGGCCGCCAAGTGTTGTAGCTGTTGATGATGGCCTTGGAGTTGCTGACGCTCGCAGGACCCCTGTCAGCAGTCAGTGAATAAGATGCCTTCAGCGTCATGTTGGAGACCACGTCCCTGAAGGACTGCCAGAACTCCTCCTCGTGGGCGTTCCATGCGGCGGAGACGTTCCAGGTCGGCAGCCATCTGGCCTTGCGGCTCTTGCCGAGCTTGTTGGACCCTTCGTAGCGGACTGTTCCGTTCAAGGTGTATCTTCCTTTATAGGAATATGTTCCCGTCCCGAAGAAGGAGACTTCACGCTGCCTTGTCCTGTCAACGGAATAGTAGCCGGCGTTCTCCTCGTTGCCCTGTTTGAAGTAGAGATAGTCATAGGATGGCAGCATGCCCATCTCGTACTGCATGCCGACACCGTTGAACCAGGTCTTCTCCCTGTTCACGGCGTTGGTCTCCATACCTCCGAACAGATTGACGATGTGATCCTCGCCGAACACGTTGTTGTAGCTTGCCGTAGCTCTGAAGTCGTAGCTTTCCATCGAATATTTAGTCTCACGGTAGAAGCCTCCCACCGGCAGCACGGAAACCGGCAGGGAGTTCGCCTTGTCCGGATCGGTGTAGAGCCAAGGATTCGCGTTGCGCATCGTGGCGTCATCCATAGCCCGGAATGCCCAGGCCTGGTTCGAATAGTCCGTGATAGTGTGGCTCTGTACCGTTGAGGATGCCTTGTAGGCTCCCAGCACCGACAGCTCCAATGGCTTGACCGGATGCCATTTCAGCTCTCCCTGGAACTTGAGGTCGGTGACCTTCAGGTCAATGTAGTTGTTGTCAAGCTCGTGCAGGATGTTGAATGGCGCGTAGTTGCGGACATAATATTCATTAGGATCCAGTGTTCTGGATGTGTTGAGGGCGTAGGAGTAAGGGTTGATGTCGAAATCCCTCCTCACCTCTCCGCTGAGCGGATCCACCGATGAGCTCAATGTTCCCGGCGCTCTCTGCTTTCTGTAGGAGGCGTTGCCGATGAGGTTCAGGGACAAGGTCTCCGAGATGTGGTAGAGTGCGTTCAGGTTGGCGGTGTAGCGCTTGACCGAACTCTGTCTTGTCCATCCCGGGTCGTTCATCACGCTCAAGGATGTGTAGTATGACGCCTTGTCGGTTCCGCTTGACATGCTGACCGCATGGTTGCGGGAGATGTTGTCGTTGAACAGTATGTCGAACCAGTCGGTGTTGCGGTACTCGGCCTCGCGGAGGTAGGCGTTCCGCGCCTCCTCGGTGTTCATCAGTCCGAACGAGTCGCCAGTGGCGTCATACTGGTTGATCAGATGGTACATCTTGCCGTACACACCGCTGTTGGACGCGCGGTAGACATCGGCCAGGTTGAGGTAGCCGGCCTGCTCCATCTCTTTGTAGACACCCATCTGCTCCTGGGAGTTGAGGATGTTGAACCTGTTGTAACTTGGTTTCAGACGTACGCTGTACTCTCCCGTGTAGGCTATCTTGTTGCTTCCCGCATGTCCTTTCTTCGTGGTCACGACGATCACTCCGGCCATGGCTCTGGCTCCGTAGATCGATGTCGCTGATCCGTCCTTGAGGATCTGGAAACTTTCGATGTCGTCGGCGTTAAGACCTGCGATGGCGGAACTGATCAATGTCACCGCGTCTCCGCTGGAGAGGTTGTCGGCGTCCACTTCGGCCACATCCTCCATGATCACGCCGTCCACAACCCACAGAGGCTTGGAGCTGCCATAGATGGAGGTCGCTCCGCGGACCCTGATCTTAGGAGATGTACCGAATGTTCCGGACACGTTCTGTACGGACACGCCGGCGGCTCTTCCCTCAAGGGCTCGGCTGATCTCAGCCACACCGTCCAGTTTGACATCCTCGGCGCTCAGCTTGCTGGTGGCTCCTGTGAACAGGCGCTTGTCCATCTTCTGCATACCTGTCACGACCACGCCTTCGAGAACCTCGGTGTCAGCCTCAAGGGAGATCCTCATCTCCCCGTCAGTGATGCCCACATCCTTGGGCTTCATGCCAAGGCAGCTGATTTCCAGAGTTTTCGCTGACAGCCTGACTTTCAAGGTGAATTTACCGTCGATGTCTGTCATCGTGGCGTTCTTGGTCCCTTTCTCCATGACAGCCGCCCCGATGACGGGCAGATTGTCTTCGGAAGAAATGACCACGCCTTTTACCGTTCGGGTGTCTTGTGCGAACAAACACCCAAAGCCTGCCGCGATGCAGGCGATCATCAAGCATAAGAAGTGCTTCATGTAAAAATTTGATAAGTTAATAATTCGGATGCGTCCTATCCTGTCTCAGGACAGGCTCATCCATTTGTTAATGATCGTGTGCCGTTCCTCTGTCGCGTCAAGGACATCAATTATTGGGGGAATATGTCCTCAGGCACCTTCAAGGCGGCATTTTACTCAAACCGCCGTGAAGATAGCCAATAAACTTCTTTAAACAAAGGATAATTTTGAATATAACGTTTTTGTGAATAATTATCGACTAAATATTCATAAAAACTTAACTGTCGCAGTATAGGGAAACTTTCTAATGTTTATTTATTCTTTTCCCCGTCCGGTGACTTTGCTCGTAGAGTTCGAGGGAGTTGATGACGTTCTGCCAGATGCTGTAGAGGCCGCCGGCGACGGAGGTTACCGGGGTCATGTAGGAGTAGCCCAGCCAGATCAGGAAGCCTGAGTTCTTCTGGCCGAGAGCCTGTCCGGCGGTGACACTTAAGGCGCAGACCGGGGCGTGGACAGGTAAGTTGAAGGTGTCGGGCGTGGAGCTGGCGCTTATATTCAATAGGGGAAGAGTCCGCCACGCTTGATGTGCCGGATCAGGGTGCGAAGGATATTCCGGTTGAGGTGTCGAGGGATGCTGTGGGTGGAATCACGCTGAATGTGCCGGCGATCAACGCTTCGTTCAAAGGGCTGTGGGCAGGGAAGGTCATCGCGGGGACTTTCACCCAGCACGGGATGTCGTTCCCGATGACGCTTACTCCTGGTGCGCCGGTCGTTAGACGGCCTCAGACACCTGTGGGGCCATTCCCTTATGCTACCGAGGAAGTGTCGTTCACGAACGGGGACGCTGTGCTGAAAGGAACGCTGACGCTTCCTGATAACTGTGACCGGAAGACTCCTGTGCTGATTATGGAAACGGGCAGCGGTCTCCAAAACCGGGACGAGGAAATGTTCAGCCACAAGCCGTTCGCTGTCATTGCGGATGCTTTCGCGAGGGCGGGAATAGCCACGCTCCGATACGATGACCGGGGATTCGGGGAGGAGGGCTGTTTGAATTTTTCGCCAGAATGAGTATATTCGTGAATTAAATGTTTGAATATGAGAAGGATTTTGTTTGCCGTGCTGGTGATGGTCTGCGCCGCGCTGCCGCTGAGGGGGCAGGAAGGGGTCTGGACGGGAAAACTGGAGGTTTCCGGAACTGAACTGGCACTCGTGTTTAATCTGAGTGATGAGGGGGCTACACTTGATGTGCCGGATCAGGGGGCGAAAGGAATCGCGGTTGAGGTCTCACGGGACGCGGTCGGCGGCATTGAGTTGAATATTCCGATGATAAGCGCTTCATTCAAGGGGATTTATCTCGGGAAGACGATTGTCGGGACTTTCACCCAGCGTGGGATGTCGTTTCCGATGACGCTTACGCCGGGCGCTCCGGTGTTCAGGCGGCCACAGACTCCGGTCGGGCCGTTCCCTTACACTACCGAGGAGGTGTCGTTCTCCAATGGGGACGCTGTGCTGAAAGGCACACTGACAATGCCGGCGGATTGTGACAGAAAGACTCCGGTGCTTGTCATGGTCACGGGCAGCGGTCTCCAGAACAGGGACGAGGAATTGTTCGGTCACAAGCCGTTCGCTGTCATCGCGGATGCTTTCGCGAGGGCGGGGATCGCCACGCTGCGGTACGATGACAGGGGGTTCGGGGAATCGACCGGCGATGTGGTTCTCTGCACGACCGAGGATCTGAAGAACGATGCTCTGGCGGGAGTCAAGTTGCTGAGGGATAGGTTTGAACGTGTCGGTGTGATCGGCCACAGCGAGGGTGGGACCATCGCGTTGATGCTTGCGGGCGAGAGGCAGGTTGACTTTGCCGTCAGTCTGGCGGGAATGATTGTCTCAGGAGCGGAGACGCTGCTGGCGCAGAACCGGCGTGCGTTTGAGTCCGCCGGCCTGCCCGAGAGCGAGGTCGAGGCCTTTGCCCGTCTGCTTTCCGACACTTTCACGGCGATCAGGACGAGGGCTCCTCTGCCTTCCGCCGACAACTATGACATCACAGATGCGCTGAGGAAGAACTATGCCGCCGCCCTGCCTTCGTTCCGTACCCCGTACATGGAGTTTTTCTTAGGCCTGGATCTGTCCGCCAGCCTTTCCGGCATAACCTGCCCTGTCATGGCGCTGAATGGCGCAAAAGACACTCAAGTTCAATGCGATAGGAATATAGCGGCTCTGAAGGCCGGCTTGCCTTCCAACAGCAGGAGCGTCATCCGTGCGGAGGATGGCCTGAACCACCTCTTCCAGCACTGCGTCACCGGCGAGGTCTCTGAATATAAAAACATCGAGGAGACCTTCTCCCCGGAAGTCCTTTCCGAGATGATCGCCTGGATCAAGACGCTTTGATTGGCTGACACCTTGCGTTAGAACCTTGGTTCTACGCACGGAAGACGTGTTTAAGCACGTTTGTGCGTGGATGGGCTTGACTGCTCACGGACTGTATTCACTAAAGCTTCACGCCTTCAAGTTCGAGGAGAAACTTCTTTGCAGGAAGGCCGCCGCCATAGCCTGTAAGGCTTCCGTTGCTACCTATGATGCGGTGGCAGGGAGCGAAGATCGAAATGGAGTTCGAGCCGTTGGCTGTGCCTACCGCCCTTACTGCCTTCGGGTTACCAATCATCTCGGCCATCCAGCCATAGCTCCGGGTCTCCCCGTAAGGGACTTCCAGCAGGGTGTTCCAGACTTTTTCCTGAAATTCGGTGCCGACGAACAGAAGCGGCAGATCGAATGTCTTGCGTCCCCCGGCAAAATATTCATCGAGCTCTTGTGCGGCCTTTGCGGTGATCTCCGAGGGAATGTCCGTCATCACCGCATTCAGGCTCCGTTCCAATCGTCTGTCCGCCAGCAGCCTATGCTCTTCCGCCCTCCAGTCGCAAAGGCAGAGCTTGCCCTCGAACGACCCGAGCAGCAGATTACCGCACGGTGAATGATATGTCTGTGTGTTGATTGTCTTTTTCATTGGCAGTGATTTGTGCGAGAAGAACCTTCTACGTAAGAATCAGAACGAAACCGCAATGGCCTTGGCGAGGGATGAGGCATCGGCCAGTTTCTCATCCACTTCTTCGGGTGAGAGGTAATCCAGATTCCAAGCGGCCACGGTGGTGATCTCGCCCAGACCCCAGAGCGAAGACAAGGCCTGCAGATAGGTGCTGCCTTGCTCTCTGGTGCTGCCCGTCGGGATATTCATTCCTCTTGTGGTTATGTACATCACTTTCTTGCAGCGGCATAGTCCCGTGCAGGTCTGCCCATTGTCCGTGAAGGTCACTCCGTAGAGGGACATATTCTCGAAAAAGGCTTTCAGGGCGGCAGGGAAGCTCATATCCCAAAAAGGCGCCGCAATAATGATCCTGTCGGCCGCCGCGATCTTTCGGGCGAGCGCCACCGTGGCTTCCGGGACAATGCCGGAAGACCTCTCGGCAAGGCTCTGTGGTGTCAGCGGTAGCAAAGCCACCTCGTTAACATCAATGCTCTCAATGTCATACCTTGACGAAAGCACTTCCTTCGCCGCGTCAAGTATCCTTCTCGTTCTAGACTCCGGTCTCATACAGGAGTCGATAATCACCAGTTTCTTCATACCGCAAAGATAGTCATTCTTGCGGGATCGCTGTCTTGGCTGCAATAGTCTCCTTTGAGGCCGCCTGAATCTCAAACGGGATGCTTCGACTGCGGACAACCGAGCGCGCGAAGATATTGAATGCTGTGTTGGCACTCATCCCAAAATCCTGACAAAGGGCATCGAACTGCCTTTTTATATCGGCATCCATCCTGATAGTAACCGCTGCTTGTCCCATAATAAAAAGATTATTTATGCAAATATATTCACACCTGGAATACCTACTTGCCGGCAGTCAAGCCGATGGTGTTTTAGGTGTGTATGGTTTTTCGCACCTGGAAGAGCGGTCTCCGATTGTTTCTTATCGGACAGAAAATGAACGGCAGAAGGCTTTTCCCTGTACCAAACGTCTGCCGTAACTTTGTTGGTATGCCAAACAATTTCTTAGATGAATATATCAGTTATCTCCTGTTAACCTTTCTCCGTTTTCTGCGACTATAACAGAAAACGGTGATAATGATCGCAATGATTATTTCTGCAGTTGTTGCAGCGGTGCAGGGCATCGGCGGGCCGTCGGAGGAACGGACGGCGGACATTGAGTGCGTGTATGAGTACCGCACATCTGATGACAAGGGACGGGAGGATGTATATTCCACAATCCTTCAGGTCGGGAAGCGGTCGGCGAAGTTCGTTGACTATTCCACGTTCCAGCTTGACTCGGCAAGAACGTCCGGTGCCTCGGAAGATCAGGTGGAGGCGTTCCGTCTGCGGGAGGAGAAAAAGGCGCAATATTTCGACTATGCTATCTTCCAGAACGAGCCGGCGGGGAATATGACGGTTTACGGGACGATAATTCCGGACAGATATTCATACACGGAAGATTCCAAGGCGATGAAATGGACTTTGGCGGATGACGAGAAAACTATCTGCGGCTACCAGTGTCACAAGGCCGAGTGTGAATATGGCGGAAGGAAGTGGACGGCGTGGTACAGCCAGGATATTCCCGTGTCGTATGGCCCGTGGAAATTGTGCGGGCTGCCGGGGTTGATTCTGGCGGCGGAAGATTCAGATGGAGCCAATAAGTTCGAGGCCATCATCCTGCGCAACGGGGCATCGGCCATAACCCCGGTTTCCGACAAGAATATTACCACCACGACAAGAGAAAAGTTCGTGAAAGCGAAGAATATGTTCGAGTCCGACCCGATGGGAAACCTGCCTCCGGAATCAATCAGCGAGATGTCCATCCATAAATATGACGACGGCAGCAGATCTATTCACATCAACGGTGTCCAGCTGCGCCTGCGTACCAACGGGTATGTTCCGCTTGAACTGAAATAGCGACTGCCATTGAATGTCTGAATATGAGACGCATAGTCACTTGTGTCATATTCATCCTCGTCTCTGTGATGGCCTTGGCGCAGCAGGATGCGATAAAAGGTTGCGTGAAGGACTCAGACGGGAATCCCGTGCCCGGCGCGATAATAAAGGCGACATCCTCCTCGACGATTCTTGGCTACACGACATCGGACGACAAAGGCGGGTATTCGCTTTCCGTTGAGAGGAAAGGAGATGTCGTCGTTTCCGTGGATTGCCTTGGCTATGAATCGTCTTCCGTGATCTTACACAAAGACACGTCCGGGACGTGCGACTTCTCCTTGAAAGAGAAGAGGATAGGCCTTAAGGAGGCCGTTGTCAGGGCTCCGGCGATCCGGCAGCTCGGCGACACTCTTTCCTATGCCGTCTCTGCTTACACCACACGGTCGGACTACACCCTGAAGGATGCCCTGAAAAGGCTTCCGGGAATCGATGTCGAGGAGTCCGGACGGATAAAGTACCTCGGCAAGGACATATCCGGATTTTACATCGAGGGAATGAACCTGCTTGGCGGCAAGTACAACATCGCCACTTCTGGAATCCCGGCTGCGTATGTGAACTTCGTCCAGGTTCTGAGCAACCACAAGGAGGCGGCCATTGACAGGAACACCTTCTCCGATGACGTGGCGATCAATGTAAAGCTCAATGACAAGGCCAAGATAAAGCCGGTCGGCTCATACGAGGCCTCCGCCGGTTATGGAGACCGTTGGCTGTATTCAGCCAAGGGCTCGGCGATGCTGTTCCGCGCGATGACACAGGTGATAGCGTCGTTGGATGTCGGGAACATCAAAGGGTTCGCCTTGGATGAAGGCACGGACTTCCTTAAATCGGAGAGTGACGTGACCGCCGTCAAAAGACTGGCCGGAGGCTTGTCTGCATCGCACCCTCCAATGAAAGCCGACAGGTACATCAGCCCGTCAGATATGGCCGTGACAGTCAATGCGATCCATAAGGTCGGCAAATACTCGACGATCAAAGGCAACGCAGGTTACAGTTCGGCGAGGAGTGACTATTCATATTCATTCAAAGGGCAATATTATGATGAGGGCAACGAGATTGTGATGTCGCAGACTACCTCTCCGAGAACGAAGACGCAGCGCCCTTGGCTTTCCCTTGAGTACCAGAAGAACTCCGACAAATGCTTCATCAGAGAGAAGTTGCACGGGAATATGGATTTTACCCGCTCCGCCGTGCCGGTTGAACTTAACGGCGAGATGTCATCCCAGTCCCAATCCCTCAACAGTATGGATTTCGGAAGCGACTTCAGTGCCAGATGGCGTAAGGACAAGCTGCTGTGGAGCGTATCTTCCGATATGGCATATTCCGCTTCACCGTCATATTCATTGAATATATCGTCAGGTGATGGCGACATATTGCAGTCGGTTTCAGGTGAGGTGTTTTCTTCGGAGAACACAGTCTCCGCAGTGTGGAAAAAGCGCCATAACAGGATATATATACCATTGATATTCAATACTCAAACTGACTGGCTGAAAACGGACAGAACTGGCGATGGCTTGACGAACGAGGACAACGATTTGCACGTGACCAAGGCGGCGCTATCCTTCTCCCCTCAGTACGAGTACAGTCTGCGGGATTTTGTGCTGCGCGCGGAAGTGCCGGTCCGTGGCGACGCGATCTGGCGAGGAGGTGATATGACTGAATATTTTTCCGTATGTCCTGAGCTGTATCTCAACTGGCGGCTCTCCGCACGTTCCACTGTCAGGACTGAAGTGTCATATTCCAGAAACATCGGTGATGTCCTGGATTTCCTGACACGACCGGTTCAAATCGACAGAACTACTTTGCGGATGGTACCGGGGATGGCCTCGGACAGCAAATATCTGACAGCCAACGCTCATTACGATTTCAAGATTCCTTTGAGCCAATGGTTTGTCAATGCCGACCTTGCCTATGTCAGGAACTGGAGGAACCTGCTTCCGTCCGTCACGGTGAGCGGCGGCAGCATATTGAATGACCGCGCGCTTGTCCCCAATGTGTCGGACAATATAATCGCTCAGATCGGTGTGACCAAACAGATCGCGCCGATCAGGACCAAGGTGTCCCTGAACGGATCATATCTGCACAATGAGGGCCGGACAATGCAGAACGGGCAGGTGATGGATTTTACAGGAAACAGTCTGGTAATTTCGCCGTCAGTATCCTCACATCCTGTAGGTTGGCTGGAACTTAATTATTCCGGCGACTTCAGCCGTACATCGTCAAGATACGAGGGCGTGGCAAAAAGCTATGACTCAAGAAGTCACGAGATGTCCATCCGTGTGTCTCCGGCGCAATCCCTGATTCTCAGCGCGGCGACCGAGATCACCAGAAAACAACTCACGGACGATGTGTTCAAGACGATGACGCTGCTCGATTTCGGCCTTGTCTGGAAGCACAAGGCCTGGAAGTTGTCCCTCGACCTGCGCAACGCCCTAGACCAACGGAGTTACAGCTACACCCTCTACGACTCAATCAACACTTTCACCTACGAATATGCCCTGCGCGGCCGCGAGGTCGTCTTCGCTGCGGTTTTGACTATATGATATGTTATAACATACTTATGAATATGTTACGTGCGATTATCATTTCGTTGGCCCTGATGCTGCCCGCAATAATGACGGCCAAGGAGAGCTATGTCATTCAAGACAGCCCGGACGGACCTTGCCTTGTGAAATGGATTGGAAAAGAATCCGTTGTTGATTTCAACCGTTCTCCGGCGCTGCGCTCGGTAAAGGTGATCGGAGAGATGGCCTTTGAAATGAACAACCATATTCGCAAGGTCTTATTGCCGGAAGGTCTGACCATAATCCGCAAGCGGGCGTTCAACACCTGCGAGAATCTGGTTACAGTGGAGATGCCGTCGTCTGTAAAGGAAATCGGGAACAGTGCTTTCAATATGGATAGGAAACTTGAATTGAAAGCGTTGCCCGACAGCCTCGTATCTATAGGAGAGTGGGCTTTCTGGGATTGCACTAAAGTGGCGATTTCTGTGATCCCGGAGTCGGTACAAGTCATAGGACGGCTGGCTTTTACCTGTTGTGAGGGCATCAGGACACTGACGTTTCTTAATAGGATGAGAGTCATCAATGACAGGACGTTTTCTGGCTGCAAGAATATTGAAAAGATCGAGTTCCCCGACGGTCTGGAGGAAATTTCTGATTTTGCGTTCGCGCGTTGCGTAAACCTCACGGAACTTCAATTTCCAGCATCATTGAGAAAAATAGGTTACAGGTCATTCGCGAACTGCTCCTCTTTGGGAAAGGTGATTTTCCAGTCCACACCAACAATTGACGACACCGCTTTTGACAATTGCGAAAAACTTTAGCGGAATCTTGTTAACTTTCGTCCTGATTTTGCGACTTGCAGATGAAGGCGGTCTGAAAGCCGCTTTGAAGGAATATGACAGAACAGGAATTCGGAAATATCGCACGGGAGCATAACGGCAGGCTGAAAGCGCTGGCAAGGCGTTTCAGCCGGGCGGCCGATACGGCCATCGACGAAGAGGACATTGTTCAGGAGGTGCTGCTCGCTTTCTGGAACCTCTCTGAGAAAGGCTACCCGGTGCGGAACACCGAAGCGCTTCTGGTCAAGATAACGAAGAATATCTGCGTCTCGCATTACCGGAAACGGCGCCTTGAGACTGAATCGATTGCGGGCGATGTCTTTCCGGGCGGAACATCCGCAGCCGTCGAAGTCGAGCGGGAGGATGCGTCCATACTTAGAAAAGAATTATACGGCAGTTTGACCCCGTCTGAACGGGAATATATGCGGATGAGGGAGGCGGAAAACTGGACTCTTGACGAAATGTCTGCAAACACCGGCAAGGACAAGTCAGTGATAAAGGCCCTGCTCTCAAAGGCAAGGCGCAAGATGAAGGAAATTTTAAAGGAGCGATGATTATGAAACAGGACAACAGAACATTGGCGGAACTTGAGAACGCTTACCTTTCCGACGCCTCCGCGGCCGAGTTCGACAGAATCGTGCGGAAGTCGGAATCCCGCGGACGCAGACCGATAGTCTGGGGGACAATGCTTGCGGCAGCGGCCTCATTGGCATTGATCCTTACATTGAACTTACGCGACAACAAGTGCGGGTTCAACGGAATCGAGATCGCGGAAGGAATCCAGCAGATAATGAACCTCGACACTGACAACGTCAGGTCGGTCACCGCAACTCCCGAAGGTAACCGTGTCATTCTCACAGCATTGATGAAAGACGGAAGCGAGTGTTCTTACGTGATGCGCAGGGAAGACGGCGCCAGTGCGGTCTCTATCACGGCGATGAAATAAGTTGCTCTGCCAATGGGCTATATTTCTTTTCTCATCAGTCATGTGCCACCGGCACACTCCTTCTTCCAAAAGAAATCTATCCTCATAAATCTGACACAAAATTTAGTTCAACTTATTTTTTAACGCTTACTAAAAATCAATAAACCATGTTAGGAATATTTTTGAGTGCGATATGCGCGTTGAATATCAATGCCTCCTCGGTGACTGCAAGTGTGGACACTCTTGACAGGTATATTATCAACAATCAGACAGTTGGAAAGTTTGACGGCAGTCAGCTTGTCGGCAAGACGATAAGCTACTACAAAATCTTTCTCACCAAAGGCAAATCTGAGAGCGGGATTCTAAGGCTGCACGTGATCCTGACCGATGGCCGGAAGGCGAAAGAGATTGAGGAAAAGTCATCCGCCGACGGTGAAGAAGGGGGCGTTGGAAACGTTGAGACAGTCGTCACTATCGATGGTAAGACTTACACCAATGCGAATTCCACGATAATCTCGTCTAAGGCTGCGATTTATATCATCAACGGCAAGAAGTGCGACAAGGAGGCCCTGACCAAAATCAAGCCAGAATCCATCGCCTCGATGACTGTCTATAAGGCTGGCTGCAAGGAAGCCGTGGAACTTTCCGGCAGGAAAGATGTCGCGGTCATCAAGGTCGTGACGAAGTGATCATAAGGCATAGGCTGTTAGTGAGTTTGTATATTCATAAAGAAATGAAAAAGGTTTGTATTGCGGTGCTTCTTTTGTTCGGCGCCGTTTGCTTGAATGCGCAGTCGTTGACTGATTGCGAGAATGTTGTCAAAGAGACGGTTAATGCCGTAAACAGTTATTCTTCGGAGGCTCTTCGGCCATACTTGGCCTCGGATTTTGAGTGCTCCGGTCAGCAAGGCGATGTCGCCAGTCTTGTGCTGAATGCCATCTTCGGGAAGTTGGAACAGTCGAATGACAGCATCGCTGAATATAAAAAGGTGTCCGAGCGTCATGGCGGCAATACGCTGACGCTGGTATATTCGTTCACATATTCAAAACTTGGTGAAAGGACCACGACCTTTGTATTCAACGGCGAGAATAAGATCAAAAGTCTTGAGTTGCTGAAGGCGACGGTCAAGCAGGCTGACAAGGGGTTCAAGTTTGAGAAGCCTCAGTCAAAGGTGATCACGGTTCCGATAACATTGACAAAGAACAATATGATTGTCACTCAGGCCGTAATCAATGGAGAGAAACATAATTTCATCATTGACAGCGGCTGCCCTATACTTTATCTGAACAGCAAGTATTTCAGAGGAAATGATGACGAAGAGGGAGCGCGCATGAGTTCATCTGAGGACGTCAATGGAAAAATTAGCGGCGGTCAGGATGTCATTACAGTTGATTCCTTTGATTTCAATGGAATACGGGGGAATGGGATGAAGGTTATGACTTCTGACCTGTCTCATCTGGAAAACGGCACAGAGGTTTACGGCCTAATCGGATATGACGTTTACAAGGACTATGACCTGCTGTTCGACTACAAGAAAAAGACGCTGACTCTGATTGATCCGGATTATACGGAGACTTTCCTGAAGGAGCGCAAGTATGAATATGATGAAGTTCCTTTTGAGATGAGCAAGGCTATGCGTCATATTCCTCTCATCAAGGCTCAGATAGATACGGCGAGCCTCACATTGGGAATTGACTGCGGAGCCGGAAATAATCTTATTGACTCCAAGCGATGGGATGAGTTCGAGAGTATGCTGAGGAGAGTGAAGACGACAACGCTGAAAGGCATCAGCAATGACGAGGGCTCAGAGGTCCACGTCGGAAAATTAAAGAGTCTCAAGATTGGTGGCAAAACCTTCCGGCACACTCAAACCGTGTTCAATAACATCAGCCACTTCAACAGGAACAAGGACGAAAGAATCGACGGCCTCATCGGTTACGAAATCCTGTCAAGACAGAAGACGATTCTGTCCTACAAGAACAAGAAGCTGATTTTCATAAAGTAACACAGGAGAGGCATTGCTGAAACTGACAAGCTGGGGATGAGTAAGGTATGCCAGTTTAATCACTGTACTCTTGAGGCGGCTTTTCTGTACCAACTATTGTCCCACCCTCCGTTGGTACCCCGGAAGGCCATCCCCTGTACCAAACGCCAGATATAACTTGGTTGGTACCCCGGAAGGCTATCCCCTGTACCAAACGCCAGATATAACTTGGTTGGTACACCAGAAGAGTGTCTCCTGTACCGATGGTGTGCCTTAGTCCATTCGGTACACAGAAAGGCCTTCAGCCGTACGTTTTTCTGTCCTGTTATATCAGTTGGCATCCCACTTTTCTGGGTGTGAGAAACTAAGCGCACCTAGAACGGCATCGTCTTGATAACTATTGAGTTACACTCCTGGGTGCGATCATATTCGCACACCTGAGAGACGCTGACCTTGTTGCAGGGCGTTCTATTGGTACCTCGGCATTCCAGGTGCGCGAAACCATTCGCACCTAGAATACCATAGGCTTGATAGTTAGCGGGTTACCCTTCCAGGTGCGATCATATTCGCACACCTGAATGTTATGGGCATATTCTGGAATGGTATGCTGGGCATTCGGGTTGTTATTCCTTCCGCGTTTTTGGAAAACCGCGACGAAATTATCGAATGGATGAAGGCACAGGAATCTTGATTTTTTGCTATTTTTGCACCGCGGATTTGTAAGCGTCTGGAATAGCGTCTGAAGAATCCGGGCTTGGCAGAGCCCGTACTCCACAAGATGATATTCAATTAAAAGTCAAGATTTTATGCAGACGAGACAAATCTCTGGACGGTTGACGTTCACTATCCTCTCAATCAGTCTTTTGACGGTTATGGCCGGGGCGGCGATGGCACCGGCACTTTGGGCGGTGAAGGCGCATTTCACAGGCAAACCGGATCTCCTTATCCAATTCATTGTCAGCCTTCCGGCGCTTTTCATCATTGTCACCAATCTTTGTTTCCCGCTCTTGTGCAGAGTCGCGAAAACCAAGAGCATCGCCGTGGCTGGCCTTGTCCTGTACGTCGTCTCCGGCACCGGAGCGTTTTTTCTGGAAGACATCTCGACAATACTCATCCTGCGCGCCTTGCTGGGCGTGTCTGTAGGAATGATAATGCCGTTGTCAACGGGACTGTTGTCCTACTATTTCCCGCCAGAAGACCAATCCCGCTTGATGGGACTGTGCGCCGCGATGAACCAGATCGGCGGAGTGATCGCCACGCTGATCGCCGGAGTGCTGGCCAAAGTCGGATGGAACTATGCCTTCCTTGTATATTCAATGGGGCTTTTTGTCCTGATTCTTGTTCTGTTGTTCCTGCCCAATGAAAGACTGGACACTCCCAAAGGTTCCGGAGGCTTCATCCACAATCTCAAGAGGTTCTATCCTTCCGTCCTCGGGATGCTGTTACTGATGATCTGCTTTTTCATATTCCCGACAAATTTTTCGGCTGTCTGCGTCAGGATGACAAACTTGGATCCGATAGCGGTGACGATCATCATGGTCGCACTTGATGTGGTGGCGGCGTTGGTCGGTGTTGTGTTCGGCGGGATGATGAGGCTGTTTAGACTGTCCGTCAAGTACTTCGCTCCGATATTCTTCCTGCTTGGCTACCTCTGCTTCGCGACATCCCCAAGCCTCCCTTCTCTGCTTGTCGGCTGCCTCTTCATCGGAATCGCCAACGGCATCGGAGTCCCTTATCTGAACACGATCGCCTCGATCAAGGCAGGACAGGACGCCGTCACGACGGTGATGCCGCTCCTTTCCGCCGCGCTCTATGCCGGCCAGTTCTTGTCCCCTCTGGTGGCAACCCCGCTTGCCGCCAAATTCTTCCCGGACAATCTTTCAGGAATATACTGGATCGCCTGCGCCTTCAGCGTTCTGTTCCTCCTCGAAGCCTTCGCCACCAGACGCTTCCAATCACTCCCTCCAAAAGAATAATCACTGAATATTCAGGATTGAGGTTTCGTCATAATGACGTCCACCTGCCACTGATTGTGGCGTGTTGTGTAACCAGTTGTTAATGAATATGTTCGTAAAAGCCTTCCTCCCATAATGACCGGCAGTTTTTTCTATATCCTTGAAAAAGAGTCTGTTGAGCCTCACACTCCGCTGAACTTGCCTATGAGGCGTTATATTAGTTATAGGGGGTGTACTATCGGGCAACGTTTTTGTGCGGTTTCGTTGCCACAGAGGGTCAATAGGTGTCCTTCGGCGACATTTTGGGGTGCAAACGTTGCCTGAGGGGCATGACCTTAGGAGGATGGCCTGAACCACCTCTTCCAGCACTGCGTCACCGGCGAGGTCTCTGAATATAAAAACATCGAGGAGACCTTCTCGCCCGAGGTGATCTCCCGGATGATCTCCTGGCTCAAGGCTCTTTGACGCTCCCTTCGTGAGCAAAAGCGCCTTTCCTGCTCACAAGCCCCCTGCGACAGCTCCCCTCGTGAGCAAAAGCGCCTTCCCAGCTCACGAGCCCCCTGCGACAGCCCCCCTCGTGAGCAAATGCGCCTTTCCTGCTCACGAGCCCCCTGCGACAGCTCCCTTCGTGAGCAAAAGCGCCTTTCCTGCTCACGAGCCCCCTGCGACAGCTCCCCTCGTGAGCAAAAGCGCCTTTCCTGCTCACGAGCCCCCTGCGAAAGCCCCTTTTTCGCGGAAGGGGGGATTGAGCCGTTTTTTATGATAAAATCACTACATTTGCAGAACGAAGTAGAATGAATATATTCAAAGGATATGAAAAAAAGTTTTGTGATTATGGCTTCAGCGCTTGCGATGGCGGCCTGCGGGCCAAAACAACAGGTGGCTACGGTTCCGGCCATTGACCTTGCGAACCTTGACACCACGGTCTCTCCGGCGGTTGACTTCTACCAGTACTCGACCGGCGGATGGCAGAAGAACAACCCTCTCAAGCCTGAATATGCCCGTTTCGGCTCATTCGACCAGTTGAGGGAGAACAACGTCAAGAGACTCAACGACTTGTTCGCCGAGATGGGAACGTTGAAAACGGAAAAAGGCACGGTCGAGCAGAAGATTTCCGACCTTTACAAGCAGGGACTCGACTCCACAAGGCTGAACGCCGAGGGCGCGGCCCCTTTGAAGAAATATGTCGATGAGATCTACGCGGCGGCTGACAAGGACGCTCTCGTGAAGATCATCGCGGGGCTTCATAATGTCTCCGAAAGCTCGTTCTTCGGGGCTTACGTGATGTCAGACCTCGCCGACAGCGACAACCAGATACTCTATCTCGGACAGGGCGGACTCGGAATCGGCGACCGTGACTATTATGTTGAGGCTGAGAACGCCGCCATCAAGGAAGGTTACCGTAACTTCCTGGCTAAAGTGTTCTCACTGACCGGAGTGGCCGAGCCGGAGAAAGCTGCCGCCAATGCTCTCGCGGTCGAGGATGTCCTCGCCACCAACTCCTGGACCAGCGTTCAGGAAAGGAATATCCAGGCTCAGTACAACCCTTGCAGCACCGAGGAACTTATCAAGAATTACCCTGGCTTCGACTGGAAACTCTACTTCGAGACCAGAGGAATCGCCGACCAGCAGAAACTGATCGTCAGCGAACCTTCGTTCTTCATGGCTTTCTGCGAATATTTCGGCGGAGCTGACCTCGCTGTCCTCAAGGACTATGTGGCCGGCCAGCTCATCCAGGGCGCGACCGGATCTCTCAGCGATGACTTCTACACCGCGTCATTCGATTTCTTCAGCACCCAGATGTCCGGCATCAAGGAGCAGAAACCTCGCTGGAAGAGGGCCATGCAGGTTCCGAACAGCATCCTCGGCGAGGCTGTCGGCAAGATGTACGTGGCCAAATACTTCCCGGAGTCCTCGAAGACAAAGATGATCGATCTCGTGGAGAACCTCAAGAAGGCCTTCAGCCAGCACATCGACGAGCTCGACTGGATGAGCGATTCCACAAAGACCAAGGCCCACGAGAAACTGGATAACTTCACAGTTAAGGTCGGCTATCCTGACAAATGGAAGGATTACTCGACCCTTGACATCGACCCGGAGAAGAGCTACTACGAGAACCTCCGCGCCGCCGGTGCCTGGTACACAGCCGACAACATGTCCAAACTCGGCAAGCCGACCGACAAGACCGAATGGGGAATGTCTCCTCAGACAGTCAACGCCTACTATAACCCTACGACGAACGAGATCTGCTTCCCTGCGGCAATTCTCCAGCCTCCGTTCTTCAACGCCGATGCTGACGACGCCGTCAACTACGGCGGAATCGGAGTCGTGATCGGCCACGAGATGTCCCACGGATTCGACGACCAGGGACGACTCTTCGACAAGGACGGGAATATGGCCGACTGGTGGACGGCGGAGGATGCCGAGAAGTTCAACGCCAAGGCCAAGGTGCTTGTGGCCCAGTTCGACGAGGTTGAGGTCGTGCCTGGCGTACACGCCAACGGCCAGCTCTCCCTCGGTGAGAACATCGGGGATCACGGCGGACTCAGCATCTCCTACACGGCGATGCGGAACGCTATCGCCGGAAAGAACATCGGCCTGATCGACGGCTTCACCCCGGATCAGAGGTTCTACCTTTCCTACGGTGCGATCTGGGCGCAGAACGCTACCGACGAGGAGAAGGTGCGCCTTACGAAACTCGATGTCCATTCTCTTGCCGTGAACAGAGTCAACGTGTCTCTGAGGAACTTCCAGACATTCTTCGACGCTTTCGGCATCAAGGAAGGCGATCCGATGTGGCGTCCGGAAAGCGAAAGGGTTCACATCTGGTAAAAGTTTCAATCGGGATAGGTCTGGAATATTCATTAGCGATTATCCGGAAGTTGTGAAGCGGCTTCAGTGGCCTGTCCCGGCACAAGCATATTCATAAAGGAATAATTTTTTGGACGCGTCAAGGTTCATAGCCGGACGCCTCCGTTTCGGAGGAAGGATAGCGATGGTCTCCATCGCTGTCTCTTTCCTCATTATGATTGTTTCCGTCTCCGTCTCGTCCGGCTTCAGGAACGAGATCCGGGACGGTATTTCCGATCTTACGGGCGATGTGCAGCTGATGCCGGTGGATATGAACTACATCAGCGAGGCATCCCCGATTTCGATCAAACAAAGTTTTATACCTGACATAGAGGCGATTCCGGAGGTAAAGGATATCACTCCGGCTGTCTATCGCGCTGGAATCGTCAAGAAAGGCGAAAGCATCCACGGCGTTCTGTTCAAAGGAACTCCGCGTGAGAAATCTGAATCCGACACAGTGAGACTCGGTGTCTCGATTCCGATCAGGTTGTCTGATATGCTTGGCTTGAAGGTTGGCGACAAACTTCTGACTTACTTTGTCGGAGAAAAGGTCAAGGTACGAAACTTTAACATTATCGATGTCTATGAAGGAGTTATGGACGGCACCGATAATATTGTCGTTCTTGCTGACATCGCTGATCTCCAGAGACTTGACGGATGGTCTTCCGATGAGGCTTCCGTGTTGGAGCTGACGTTGGAGCCTGATGCCAAGACCGATGCCGGAATGCGTGCCGTCACTGACAAGGTGGGACATATCGCATTGGAGAAGACCGGGGAGGATGATGACACACTGATCGCTACTTCCGTGATCAGCCGCTATCCCCAGATTTTCGACTGGCTGAACCTTATAGATTTCAACGTGCTGTTCATCCTTGTCCTGATGACCATAGTCGCCGGATTCAACATGATTTCAGGCCTGTTGATAATGCTGTTCAGGAACATATCCACAATCGGAACACTCAAGTCTTTGGGAATGACCGATAAAGCCATTGCGAAGGTATTCCTGAGGGTCGCTTCCGTGATTGTCTTCCGCGGAATGTTGGTCGGCAACGGTGTGGCTTTGCTTCTGTGCGGGATCCAGAAATGGACTCACCTCATCAAACTGAATCCGGAGAACTATTTTGTGCCGTTCGTGCCGGTACACCTCAATTTACCTGCGGTGCTTACCGCTGACGCCCTTTCCTGGCTCGTCATCATGATCCTCCTCCTGATCCCTTGCCTGTTCATCTCCAAAGTTGACCCGGCCCAGACTGTCAGGGCTCAGTAGGATCCGCTCCAAATCATCAATATCCTCTGTTTCCTCAATAATAACCAGAGCCGTGTCTGTCGGCTGGACCTTGTAACGAGGTTCCGCACCATTGAATATGTCGTATCGGTTGAGTACGGCTTTCACGTAGGCGACGGTCTCCCTGCCTTTGAACTTTCCGTGCCGTACATCCTCCACGAACAGTATTGAGTCCAGGCTCATCTGGGGCAGGACAGTGCACAGGCTTTCCCATGTGCCGGTGTCTATTCCTTGTGAACGGGCAAGCTTGATGCAGTCGTAAATGCGTCCCTCCCCGGCGTTGTAGGCGGCCAGAGTGAATTTCACAAGTTCATCATTATCGGTTGCGGTGTCCTTGAACTTGCCTTGAAGTCTGGCTATGTAGGCCGCTCCGGCCTCTATGTTCTCCTTGGGGTCGAGAAGATTCTCGATTTCGTAACGATTGGCTGTGCGTGGCATCATCTGCATAAGCCCGACAGCTCCCCGGGGTGATCTTGCCTGGATCCTGAACCGTGACTCGCTCCAGATCAGAGCAGCGAACATCTTCCAGTTCCAGCCGATTTTCTTTGCGTTCTCCTTGATCAGGTCATCGTAGGGACTGATGATGGCATGGTCTTTCCTCACTCCTTTACGGTAAGGGTTGTAGCCGTGAAAAAAGCGGGTCAGCATGCAGGCATATTCATTAGTTCCTTTGAAATTGTTCAGCCAGCGGATGATCTCTTCCTGCCTCCTCTTGTCTGACTTTATGACCCATGAGATAGGGACATCACCGAGAGGAAATGACATAAACTCATCTGATTCGGGAACTTCCACAGTAGGTACCGCCAGAATCCCAAGGCTGTCAAGCCGGAGTGAGTCCAAATAAACACCATCCTCCTCTGCCATAAAGATTTCTGTTGAGTCCTTCAGACTTGCCGCCAGTCGTTCCATCATTTCATAGCAGTAACCTGTCTGGTACCCGTCAGACAACTTGTCTTTCAACTTTATCGCGCATCGTATCGGGCCTTCACCGAAAATGTCTTTTGATTCGTTTGATTTTCTGTTGATCTCGCTGATAGGGATGATGAGAAGTACCAACAAAGTTGGTATCAAGTACTTGAGGAATTTCTTTGTCACCCTTTTCAGCCCCATGATCAGAAATTGTTACCGCCGAAGCCTCCGCTTCCGCCGCTTCCGCCGCCACCGAAGCCGCTGAATCCACCTCCAAATCCGCCTCCGCTGGAACTTCCGCCACCGCCGGACAGGCCTGAGCCAGCGCTCACCGTCTTGTTGGAGGATGACTGAAGGTAGAACGGCCAGTAAACCCCGATCTTGAACGCTGTCTGCGTCCGGATGTAGTGATGGGCGCTGAAATAGTCCGCCTTGTCCATAGGCCAACCATTGCCGATGTTCTCAAGTTTCACGAATATGCAGGCTCTTTTCCACTGCACGTTGATAAAGGCGTCTATGACGGGACCGTTGTTGTACTTTTCTTCCTTCTGGTTGTAGAACGCTCCGACGGCCGGATTCCAGGCCGGAGAATAGAACTTCGTGTTATACCAGCCTTCGGCCCCAAGCTGCATCTGCATGATGTTTTTCTTGATGTTCAGCTGGAGATACAGTCTTGAGTTGACGGCCAGTGTCGGCAAAGGGAGCACTTCATCGTCGGAGGAGATCTGGAACAGAAGCCGGTTGTCAAGATGAACCGGGCCCAACGCGAAATTCTTGTCAAGGGAGGCGCTCAGCACGCTCATCGGAGAGTTGTTCTGACGCACCACCCCGGTCGAATCGTAATAGACATTGCCGGAAAGCAAGGCATAGCCGACCCGCGCTCCGATTCTCCATCTTGGAATATTCAGGCTTCCCTGGATCTTTGTCGTGGAGATCTTGCCGAAGTCATTGTCCCATTTGTAATGGTTTGAATAATAGTGCTGGTAGTAATATTCAGGTTCTTCCAATGATGTCTCGAAGTGCACATTCAGGGAAACCGGACTCTTCCTCGCCCTTCTGAACGGGTACAGGTCAAGTCTTGCGTTCGCCTTTACCGACAGGTCGTTCATCTGCGAGCCAAGAAAAACATAGTCTCCTGTCGCGTCCCAATGGATGTAGTCTCTCAACTGACCTTCCACACCCGCATAGACGAACGCTGAGTTCCACACTGTGTTAGTGTTCGCTTTCAGGAAGGTTGGGTCAAATGTGTAGAAACTCAGGATCCTGTTGCCTATTCCCCCGTTCAATTTGGAGACTATGGCGTCGTCAGACCATGGCTGTAGCCTGAGGAACACCCTGTTTTCCAGTTTCATGACTCTGACAGAGTCGAATGACGTGGTCGGATTGTAGTTGAACACATCGTTGTAGAACGCTTTCCCGGCCGCGTCGGTGATCTGGTCCGCATAAGTTTTTCGGAACACGGAATATTCGCTGCTGTGTCCTATGAACGCGGTTGTGATGTTGTTGTCCCCGAGGGTGTCGGCGGCTTCTCTCGCGGCTCTTCTCCGTGCGAGGAACACGTCAAGCGAATCTATCCTTGCGGTGTCCCCTGAGGCCAGCAGGCTATCCTTGAACGCCTTGTCGATCTTGCGGTCCTTGATGTTCCTGATGAATGTGAACGGAATCCTGTACTGCTGGTCAAGGAAGAAAGTGTTTCTGATGAGATCGGTCGAGGCGTTGTTCAGGTTTATAGGATATTCCCTGGCATCGAGAGTCGTGTCCCTTACCATAGAATTGTCGCTGGTTCCGCCGTTCTCTTTCCTTATCACCTTGTTGTGGATGTAGCCGGTGTGCATCATGTAGCGCTTGCCCAGGTAGTTGACCGAGGTCACGAACGTCTTGTTGGTGGTCTTCTCGCCCTGCATGATGCCGTTGCCGCCGAATCGGTCATATTCAAGGGTGAAATTCAGTTCCGGGAATATGTTCTGTGTCGTCAGGATGTGCAGGTTGTCGGACTCTTTCTGGGCGTTCGCGAAGATGGTCCCGAAATATGCCAGTTCTGTGTAAGGTGTCTTGGTGTTGTACATCGGGAGTGTCTTCGTGGAATAAGTCCATGACTCGTAAGGATTGTAGAACGACACCCCGTTCTCGCTTGTCCGGTTGAACCAGTTGTAGTACTGCAATGCCGAACCGGCGACACCCAGCCATGTGGCATTCACGTCTTTGCGGTAGAACGGGTAATCGTGCAGCCAATGATTGTAACTGGTGTCCGGCTGCTTGACATCCATCTTGTGGAACTCCCGCTCATGTGTCCATTGGATGATCCGTTTGTACTGAAGGGAGTCCGGAAATGCGAAAGTCTCAAGAATCCTCGGGGTGGCCTCCTTGACGCTGTCCCTGTGCGCCTTGAGGCTGTCCTTCACGTTGAGCACACTGTCCGCTATGTGTTTCTTGATCTTTTCCTTCACCTCGAAATCGTACTTTTTCCTTTCCGTCTTGGAGAGAGCGGCGTACCAAGCGTCGAACTCGGCCTTTTTCCGGATCGCGGAGTCAAGGTAATAGAGTGAATCGATCCTCGGCCAGTCGAGGGTGTCTCCGGCGGTCTTCAAGGAATCCACAACAATCTTGTGGGTCAGGGAGTCCAGAAGAGCCACATAATATTTGTAGCGGAACGGATCGGTTTCTTTCAGTGAGTCAGGCGGGAATATGGTGTCCCTCGCCGTCAGCTGGGGTGTCGTGTCGATCGGTGCGAGGACGAACTGGGTCGTGTCCTCCTTGCCGGCCGCGTTGCCGATGAACTGATTCCTATAGTGGATCGTGTCCGGTTGCAGCGGTCTTTCAGCCATGATGAAACCATAGCCTGGATCACCGGCAAGCGGACGGTTTCCCATGCCGATGGCCTGAAGCGCGATCACGCACACCACAACCACCGGAAACCATATTCTTTTCAAAGTCTCTTTCACTTTCATATTCCCTTAATGGGTACAATCTCACAAAGATACTGTTTTTCCGTTTTTTACACAAATCGCACCATAGGGGCTGAATGTCATAAAATATTCCTATCTTTATTGTTGTTTTGAAAAGGGAATCTTGCTTATGAAGAAGACAAAATGGATATACGACACGGACCCGTATCTGAAGCCGTTTCAGGCGGCGATAGAGGCTCGGCACAAGAGGATTCTGGAGGCCGCGGAGAAGATCACGGGCTCGGGACCCGAGGATCTTGCCACATGCGTCAACAACCATCTTTACTACGGGCTGCACAAATGTGCTGACGGCTCGTGGGTAATCCGGGAGTGGGCACCGAACGCCAGCAGGATCTACCTGATCGGGGAGTTCAACAACTGGAGGCGCACGTCAGCGTACGAGCTCAAGCCGGCCGGGAACGGCAACTGGGAACTTAAGCTGGATTCGATGTTCCTCAGCCACGGTGAGTTGTATAAATTGTTCATCGAGTGGCCCGGTGGCGGGGGCGAGAGGATTCCGGCATACTGCACGAGGCTTGTCCAGGATGACGAGACGAAAGTGTTCTGCGCCCAGGTCTGGGATCCCACACAGGCATATTCGTGGAAGAACGACAGGGGGCTGCGCAGGCCGCATCCCCTCATCTACGAGTGCCACGTCGGGATGAGTTCGGAGGAGCGCAAGGTCTCCACTTTCAGCGAGTTCCGTGAGAATGTGCTGCCGAGGGTGAAGAGATTGGGCTACGACACGATCCAGATAATGGCGCTCCAGGAGCATCCGTACTACGGCTCGTTCGGCTACCAGGTGTCGAACTTTTTCGCTCTGAGTTCCCGTTTCGGCACTCCGGAGGAGTTCAAGGAACTGGTTGACGCCGCTCACGGGATGGGTATCGCGGTCGTGATGGACATCGTCCACTCGCATAGTTGCAGCAATGAGAATGAGGGACTTAGCCTGTTCGACGGCCGTGAGGACCTGTATTTCTACAAAGGCCCGCAGGGGCATCATCCGGCCTGGGGCTCCCGCTGCTTCGACTACGGCAAGGACGAGGTCGTGCGCTTCCTTCTGAGCAACTGCAAGTACTGGCTTGAGGAATATCACCTTGACGGTTTCCGTTTCGACGGTGTGACGAGTATGATCTACTGGGATCACGGGCTGGGAAAGGACTTCAACGGCTACGAACCGTACTTCGACGCCGGAGTGGACGAGAACGCCGTGACCTACCTTGGACTGGCTAATCTGCTGATCCGTCAGATCAAGCCGGAAGCCGTCACGATCGCCGAGGATGTGAGCGGAATGGCCGGTCTGGCGGCTCCGTTCGAGGCTGGTGGAGTGGGTTTCGGGTTCAGGATGGCGATGGGTGTGGCCGACCACTGGATCAAATGGATAAAGGAAAAGAAGGATGAGGAATGGAGTCCGGGAGAGATCTGGTACGAGTTGACCAACAAGCGGGCGGACGAGAAGACCATCAGCTACGCGGAGTGCCACGACCAAGCGCTTGTCGGAGACAAAACCTTGATATTCAGACTGCTCGACAAAGAGATGTATTTCTCTATGAATATGGACTCGAAGAATCCGGTCGTGGACCGTGGCATCGCCCTGCACAAGCTGATCCGTCTGGTCACCATCGGCACGGCCGGGGACGGTTACCTCAATTTTATGGGCAACGAGTTCGGGCATCCGGAGTGGATAGATTTTCCTCGCGAAGGGAACAACTGGAGCTACGAGCACGCCCGTCGTATGTGGTCATTGGCAGACAACGGACTGCTCAGATACCACTGCCTCCAGAACTTTGACAAGGCGATGGTCCATCTTGTAAAACGATACGGCGCGCTTGCGGCTAGGCCTGAGCTTCTAAGAGCTGACGAGGAAAAGAAAATCTTGATATTCAGGCGGAAAAACCTTATCTTTGCACTGAATTTCAATCCAGTGGAGTCGTTCGCCGACTATGCTTTTCCGGCCCCGTCCGGAGACTATGTCAAGGTACTCGACTCCGATGCCAAGGAGTTCGATGGGTTCGCAAGGCTCGAAAAAGACGGGGAACATCTGACGGTCAATGGCTGTCTGAGCCTCTACCTTCCGAGTCGCTGTGCCCTTGTGCTGATTGAGAAGACAGAAGAAAAATAATTTTAACCGATATGGCTTTTTTGAAGTTCAACAAGTCAGAGTTGGTCAACCTTTCATATTCATTGAAGAGGGAGATCATCTGCGCCAACAAGACCGGAGCGTATTGCAACACATCGATTGTGACTTGCAACACCAGGCGTTACCATGGTCTGCTGGCCGTACCTATTGACGCTTTCGGAGGGAAGAAGCATCTGCTTCTGTCCTCGTTGGATGAGAGTCTCATCCTGAACGGGAAGCGGTTCAATCTGGGCATCCATTGCTACGGAAGCGTCTATGAGCCGCGCGGCCACAAGTACATCATTGATTTCGAGGCTGATCCGGTGCCTAAGATCACCTACAGGGTCGGCGAGATCACCTTCACGAAAAGCATCCTTCTCGTACCGGATTCGGATCAGGTGATGATCCGTTTCGAACTGGTGAAGGCGCCGGCCAAGGTCAGACTGCTCCTCACGCCGTTCCTTGCCTTCCGCGACATCCATGCCCTGACGGACGAGAACCCGAACGCGCGCACCGATGGCTGGGAGATCCCTAACGGAATGTCCTTCAACCTCTACGACGGATTCCCGGATCTGAATATGCAGTTCAACACAAAGGATGTGTCCTTCGTGACGACCCCGTGCTGGTACAAGGGCGTGACCTATTCCGACGAGTACCGCCGTGGGTTCGCGTGCAAGGAGGATCTCTATGTCCCGGGACATTTCGAGACAGAGATGAAGCCGGGCGACACGATAGTGTTCTCCGCGTCGGTCGGTCTGACGACCCCGTCCGGGCTTAAGAGAAAGTTCGACTCCTATGTGGCCAAGGCCGCAAGGATCACCACCTACCACGAGCAGCTCGTGCATTGCGCCGATCTGTTGAAGCAGGACCGCGGAGGCCACAAGATGATCACCGCAGGTTTCTCCTGGCTCTACACCGGTCTTCTGAGGGAGACCCTGGAGGCTCTGCCGGGCCTGACACTTTACGCCAATGGCGACAAGGCCGAGTTCGAGGAGATCCTCGACAATCTTATCGCCGACAATCAGGATCGCCTTTTCCATCGGACCACGCAGGTGGACTCGCCGCTGACCCTGGCCGACACCCTTTCGCGCTACATAGAGTTCGGCGCCGACCCGAAGGCGGTCTGGAAGAAGTACGGACAGACGGTCAAGGGCATTCTTGAAAGCTATCTGCCCGGACGTAGGGGCGAGGTCGCCATGCAGCCGAACGGCCTTCTCTGGGCGCAGCTTGACCATTGGGCTCTCTCGTGGATGAACGCCTACATTGACGGCGAGCCGGTGACCGAAAGACCGGGCTATCAGGTGGAGACCAACGCGTTGTGGTTCCGTTCCATCCTGTTCGCCGTGACGATGGAAAGGGAATATTCAAAGAAAGACAGCGCGTTCCTGAAGGAATGGTCGCACATACTGGATCTGGTCAGGGAGAACTACCAGAAGACCTTCTGGAACGCCCGCGCCGGCTATCTGGCTGACTATGTGGACAATGCCGGACAGCATCTGGAGGTTCGTCCGAACATGCTCTGCGCCCTCCTTGGAGACGAGATGCCTGTCGATGCCGAGGTTGCTCGTAAGGTTTTGCAAGTAATTGACAATGAGCTGGTGACGCGCAGGGGCATCCGCACGCTTTCCCCTCGCCACGCAGAGTACAAGGGTGTCTATGAGGGAACCCAGACCGAGAGGGATCTCGCCTACCACAACGGAAGCACCCGCCCGGCTCTTGTGGGGCCGTACTGCGAGGTTTGCTTCAAGATGAGGGGACCGGCCTTCCTGAACAAGGCACAGTGGCTTGTCAACGGCTTTTACGAGGATCTGAACAAGCACGGGGTCGGAGCGTTCTCCGAACTATACGACGGAGACCCGCCTCACGAGCCTCACGGGGCGATCTCTTCGGCGCTGAGCACCGCCGCCCTGCTGGAAGTCGAGTATCTTAAGAACAAATACAGGGAGGAGTAGGACTATGAGAGTTTTGATGTTTGGATGGGAGTTTCCTCCTCACATCGCGGGAGGACTCGGTACGGCCTGCTACGGAATCGTCAAAGGCTTGGCCTACAATGGTGTGCAGACTTTGTTTGTGATGCCTTCCGCTTCCGGCGACGAGGATCAGAGCGCCGCAAGGATCATCAACGCCAGTGATGTCCCGGTCGAGTCTGTGGGCTCTACGGTGGACGAGTTTCTGGACAAGGTGAAGTTCGTGCGCATCGGCTCGAATATGATCCCGTACGTGGATCCGGAGGAGTTTCACGAGATGGTCGAGTCCGAGCGCAGGCTCCAGAGCGAGAACCTGACCAAGTGCATCGGCACAAAGTTCCGTTTTTCAGGACGTTACGGCTCCAATCTTATGGAGGAGGTCGCCCACTATGCGATGGTCGGCGGCACGATCGCTATGGAGCACAAGGATGAGTTCGACATCATCCACGCCCACGACTGGCTGACCTATCTGGCCGGAATCGCGGCCAAGGAACTGACCGGCAAGCCATTGGTTGTCCACGTGCACGCCACGTCGTTCGACCGTGGAACCGAGGATCAGATCGACAGCCGTGTCTATGACATCGAGAAGAGGGGAATGATGGCCGCCGACAAGGTGATCGCCGTCAGCGACCTCACGAGGAACATCGTCATCAACAAGTACGGAATTGACCCTGAGAAGGTTGTGACCGTTCACAACGCCGTGGACTTCAGCGGCCGCGAGAACGTGAAGGTCGAGAGGGGAGTGCGCGACAAGGTCGTCACCTTCCTCGGACGAATCACTTTCCAGAAGGGACCTGAATATTTCATCGAGGCCGCCGCGAAAGTCCTCAAGAGGACAAAGGGCGTGCGCTTCGTGATGGCAGGAAGCGGGGATATGATGAACCGCTGCATCCGCCACGTCGCCAAGTTGGGAATATCCGACCGTTTCCATTTCACCGGATTCCTGCGCGGGGCGGAGGTCCAGAAGATGTTCGCTATGTCGGATGTTTACATAATGCCTTCTGTCTCAGAGCCTTTTGGGATATCTCCGCTTGAGGCTATGTGTTCCAACGTGCCGGCGATCATCTCCAACCAGTCCGGAGCCGCCGAGGTCCTGAAATATGCCTTCAAGGTGGATTTTTGGGATGTGGACGCTATGGCTGACGACATCTATGCGTTGCTGAAATATCCTGCCCTTGCCGATTTCGCGGCCAGGGAGGGCTATGATGAGGTCAACCGCCTTAAATGGAACATCGCGACAGCGAAACTTAAGAATATTTACGAATCAGTTGTTAATAATAAATAAGGGAATATTATGAAAAAGAACATCTGTCTGTATTTTCAGGTTCATCAGCCTACGAGGCTGAGGCAGTACCGATTCTTCGACATCGGCAAGGATTCCCACTACTATGACGATTTCGCTGGCAGGACCATCCTCCGCAGGATAGCCCAGCGATGCTATATTCCTATGAACAATCTCCTGCTTGACCTGATCAGGGAACACAAGGGGGAGTTCAAGGTGGCGTTCTCGATCACCGGCTCCGCGCTGGAGCAGTTCGACAGGTACGCCCCTGAGGTGATCGAAAGTTTCCGCCAGCTGGCGCAGACTGGATGCGTGGAGTTTCTGGGGGAGACATATTACCACTCCCTCGCCTCGCTCGCCAATTTCGGTGAGTTCAAGCATCAGGTTGAGAAGCATTCCGCAGCGATCGAGAAATATTTCGGTGTGAAGCCGACGGCCTTTAGGAACACCGAGCTGATATATTCAGACTCAATCGGACGCGACGTGTACAGCCTTGGCTTCAAGGTGATGCTCGCTGAGGGTGCGCGTCATATTCTTGGATGGAAGAGTCCGGACTACATCTACACCGACAGTCAGCAGAAGCACCTGAAGCTGCTGCTGCGCAACTATTCGCTGAGCGACGACATCGCGTTCCGCTTCTCCGACAGAGGGTGGAAGGATTGGCCGCTTACCGGCGAGAAATACCTTTCCTGGCTCAAGGCCGCCGACGGGGACATCGTGAACCTGTTTATGGACTACGAGACCTTCGGGGAGCATCAGAAGGAGGCTTCGGGAATATTCGATTTTATGAGGTATTTTCCTGAGATCGTGCTGAAAGACGGCTCTTTCGAGTTCGTCACTCCGACACAGGCCGCGAGGAAGCTCAGGCCGATCGCCGAGATTGACGTGCAGGATCCTATCTCCTGGGCTGACGAGGAAAGGGATGTGTCCGCCTGGCTGGGTAACGAGCTCCAGCAGGACGCTTACAACAAGCTCTACGGGCTGGCCGAGAAGCTTGCCATCCTGAACGATCCGGTCCTTTGGGAGGATTTCGGACATCTGCAGGAGAGTGACCATTTCTATTATATGAGCACCAAGTTTTTCTCCGACGGGGAGGTTCACAGCTACTTCAATCCGTACAACACCCCATACGAGGCGTTCATCAACTATATGAACGTTCTGAGTGACTTCATCATCAGGATTGACGACGCGATGACCACTTCGGGGAAGAAGGTGAAACCTGCCGCCGAGCCTGTCAAGGCGCCGGCTAAGGGAAAGGCGGTGCGGAAGGTCGTGAAGGACGCTTCGGCAGGCTCGACGGTTGCCGATGCTCCCGCCCCGGCGAAGAAGAAACCGTCAAGGAAGACAACCAAACAAGTAAAAAAGAAATAAATGACAAACGAACTGACAAATCCAGACTATTTGTTTGAGGTCAGTTGGGAAGTGTGCAACAAGGTGGGAGGCATTTACACGGTGATCGCCACCAAGTCGCTTTACCTGAAGCAGCAGCTTCACAAGCATCACATCCTGATCGGCCCTGATGTCTGGATGGACACTGAAAGCAATCCCGATTTCATCGAGGATACACATCTTTACAGTCTATGGAAAGCTCACGCCGCCTCGGAGGGAATCCGCGTGCGGATCGGCAAATGGAACGTGCCTGGGAATCCGATCGCCATTCTGGTGGATTTCAAGCAGTTCCTGACAAACCAAGACTACATTCTGTCCAAGTATTGGGAGCGTTTCCAGGTCGATTCCATCACCGGAAACTGGGACTACAAAGAGAATTTCCTGTTCGGCTACGCAGCCGGTAAGGTCATAGAAAGCTTCAGGAACTTCAACCTGAGCGCGTCGGACAAGATCGTGGCGCAGTTCCACGAATGGCAGACCGGAGCCGGACTCCTTTATTTGAAGTACAAGCAGCTTCCGATCGCGACCGTGTTCACGACCCACGCCACTGTTGTGGGACGCTGCATCGCTGGCAACAACCTGCCTCTGTACGATTCGATGAATCTCTACGACGGAGACCAGAAGGCCCGCCAATTCAACGTGATAGCCCGCCACTCCCTTGAGAAGAAATCGGCGCAGAACGCGGACATATTCACAACCGTCAGTGAAATCACCGCGAAGGAGTGCGAGCAGTTCCTTCAGCGCAAGGTGGACGTAGTGACCCCGAACGGCTTCGAGAACAGCTTCACTCCGGCGACGGATGAGGAATATGACGAAAAGCGCCGCGCGGCCCGTGCCAGACTGATAGAGGTCGCCACGGCGATGTCCGGCGAGGAAGTGTCCAAGGACGCTATCCTCATCGGCATCGGCGGGCGTTATGAATATCGCAACAAGGGCATCGACGTGTTCATAGACGCCCTCAAGAAACTTCAGGACACCGACCCGCAAGGCCGTGACATCCAGGCGTTCATAATGATCCCTTCCGGCCACAACGGAGCCGACAAGGATCTGGTTGCCAAACTTTCCGGTACCGGATCTTCGGAGTACACGACTCAGGTCTCCCACTATCTGATGGACACTGAATATGATGTCATCACCCGCCGTTTCAAGGAGTTGGGCTTCACCAACGCCAAAGGCAGCCGTGTGAAGGTCTATTTCATTCCGTCCTATCTGAACGGAACGGACGGGGTGTTCAACATGAAGTACTACGATTTGCTCGTGGGACTTGACCTGACCCTGTTCCCGTCCTACTACGAACCTTGGGGATATACCCCTCTGGAGAGCCTTGCGTTCAGCATTCCTTCCCTGACCACCAGCCTGGCCGGATTCGGTCTCTGGGTAAGGTCGCACTACGGTAAGGAGCATCCAGGCATCACGGTCCTGGACAGAAATGATTCCAACTATTTCGAGGTTGTGGACGGAGTTGTGGTGAGAATCAAGGAGATCGCCGCTTTGGATGGAGAGGGCCGCAAGGCTTATATGGCTTCGGCCAAGGATGTCTCCACGATAGCCCTGTGGGAAAACCAGATTCAGTATTACAAGGAAGCATATTCAAAGGCCATAGAGAAGGTTATTGAGGCCAAAGGTGCTTTCCCGGATGAACTTAATGAAGACAAATCAATGGCATACAAGAAGATAGTTATAAATGACCCTACTTGGAAGAGCGTGATGGTGACCCGTCATCTTCCAGACGCTCTTTCAGGACTTGAGACACTTTCCAAGAATCTTTGGTGGTGCTGGAACGAGTCCGCCAAATCCCTGTTCAAGTCTATTGATCCGGTGATCTGGCACAACACCTGCCACAACCCGATGGCTCTGCTTGACGCTGTGAGCCTCAAGAGGTTCAAGGCTTTGGCGAAGGATGAGGCCTTCCTCGGCGAACTCAAGTCCGTGATGGACGAGTTCAACGCCTATATGGCACTCAAGGCCGAGCGCACCAACCCTTCGATCGCATATTTCTGTATGGAATATGGTCTTGACACATCGCTGAAGATATACTCCGGAGGTCTTGGACTTCTGGCCGGTGACTACCTCAAGGAGACCAGCGATATGAACGTCAACCTTGTGGCTGTCGGACTTCTGTACCGTTACGGCTACTTCACCCAGATCATCACCGGTCAGGGCGAGCAGGTCGCCCGTTACGACGCGCAGGACTTCACAAAGATCCCTGCAGAGCCGGTCATGGACGCGGAGGGTAACTGGATGACCACAAGCGTGGCCTTCCCGGGTCGCACGATCACAGCCCGTCTCTGGAAGGTGGCCGTGGGTCGTACCGACCTCTATCTGCTTGACACTGACTATGAGGCAAACTCTCCTGAGGATCGTCAGGTGACCTATCACCTCTATGGCGGCGACTGGGAGAACCGTCTTAAGCAGGAACTTCTGCTCGGAGTCGGCGGCATCAGGGCCCTCAGAAATCTCGGCATCAATCCGCAGATCTACCATTGCAATGAGGGACACGCCGCGTTCACCGGGCTTGAGAGGCTCCGTGAATATATTCAGAATGACAACCTCGACTTCGGCGAGGCTGTCGAAGTCGTAAGGGCCTCATCGCTCTTCACCACGCACACTCCTGTGCCGGCCGGACACGACGCTTTCGATGAGGGACTGCTCAGAAAGTACATCGGTCATTATCCTCAGCGACTGAAGGTTGACTGGGAGACGATGATGGCTCTCGGCAAGGTGAACGGCAACGATGTGAACGAGAAGTTCTCGATGAGCTTCCTTGCGGCGAACCTTTCGCAGAATGTGAACGGTGTGTCAATGCTGCACGGGGATGTCAGCAAGGAGATATTCAGCAGCATCTATCCTGGCTATCAGCCTGAGGAACTGTTCATCAGCTACGTGACCAACGGTGTCCACTATCCGACTTGGGCCGCGGCCGAGTGGAAGAAGATCCACGCCCGTGTGTTCGGTCCTGAGTTCGCCACGCACCACTACGACAAGTCTTGCTTCGAGGGCATATACAAAGTGCCTGATTCTGAGATCTGGGAGACAAGAAAGACCCTCAAGAAGAGGCTGATAGACATCGTGAAGGAGCGTATTTCCGACCCGACACAGTGCAACCACTACTCTCCAAGCCAGATTGTGGCGATCAAGGAAAACCTTCGTGACGATGTTCTGACAATCGGATTCGCCCGCCGTTTCGCGACCTACAAGAGAGGAACCCTTCTGTTCTCTGACCTTGACAGGCTTGACGCCATTGTCAACGATCCGGTGCATCCGGTCCAGTTCCTGTTCGCCGGCAAGGCTCACCCTGCCGACAAGGCCGGCCAGGATCTCATCAAGAGGATCATCGAGATTTCAAAGCTGGACCGCTTCATCGGCAAGATCGTCTTCATCCCAGGCTACGACATTTCCATCGCCAAAAGACTTGTGCAGGGTGTCGATGTGTGGATGAACAACCCTACAAGACCTCTGGAGGCTTCCGGAACATCCGGAGAAAAGGCCTCTATGAACGGTGTGATGCACTTCTCCGTGCTTGACGGCTGGTGGGTCGAGGGTTACAAGCCGGGCGCCGGCTGGGCTCTCCCTCTGGAGCGTACGTACGATGACCAGAACTATCAGAACGAACTTGACGCCGCCACGATCTACACGACCATCGAGAACGAGATCGCTCCGGCCTACTACGATGTGGACAAGTCCCTCGGACTGTCTCCGACTTGGGTCGGCTACATCAAGAATACTGTCGCCCAGGTGGCCAACAACTTCACCACCAACAGAATGCTGACTGACTACTGCAACCAGTACTACAATCCGCAGTCTGAACGTTCCGACAAGATGATCGCCGATGACTATAAGATGGCCCGTGAGATCTCAGCCTGGAAGAAGAGGCTCCGTCGTGAGTGGCAGAACATAGAGGTGATCTCCCAGACCCAGCCTGATTCTTCCTACAGTCTCTCCGAGTCCAACTCACTGACCTCAGAGGTTGTCCTGAATCTTGGAGACCTTTCTCCAGAGGACATCGGAGTGGAGATGCTGTTCGCGACGACTGACGTGAAACATCAGCTGCATATTCAGGAAAAGTGTGACTTTGACGTGGTTGAGTTCAATGATGGTGTCGCCAAGTACCGCGCGTCTATCCTTCCGGACAGGACGGGTATGTACCAGGTGGCTGTCAGAATGTACGCCAAGAACCCGTTATTGCCTCACAGACAGGATTTTGAATTAGTGAAATGGTTATAGCGACCGGATTCTTTGACGGTGTCCACATCGGGCACCGTTTTGTGATTGAGCGGCTTGTGAGCGAGGCCAGGGAGAGGGGCGACCAAAGTATGGTCGTCACTTTCTGGCCTCATCCCCGCAACGTGCTTCAGGACGATGCCCGGAACCTGCGGCTTCTGACCTCGCTGGAGGAGAAGAAGGCGTTGCTCAAAGGGCTTGGCGTGGACCACGTCGAGGTGCTGCCTTTCACTAAGGAATTCAGCAGACTGACCACTCATGAATATCTCCGTGATGTCCTCATAGCCCGTTTCGGCGCGAAAGCGATTCTGATTGGCTACGACAATCGTATGGGTTGCGATCCCCAGACTCCCGAATCAATCGAGAAAATCGCTGAAGGTGAGGGGCTTGATGTTATCCGTCTTGGAAGCGTGGCTTCTCCATCGGGTGGCATTACCGTCAGCTCCACGAAGATCCGTGAGGCTGTGGCCGCCGGGGAGATGGATAAGGCGGCTGCTATGCTTGGGTATGAATATTCATTGCTGGGTGTTGTCGTAGCGGGTAACCGGCTCGGCCGCACGATCGGTTTCCCGACAGCGAACATCCAACTTTACGAGCCTCTGAAGCTTTTGCCGGGCAACGGTGTCTATTCCGTTGAGGCCGAGACCCTTGGCCGTAAGTTCAAGGGAATGTGCAACATTGGTGTCCGTCCGACCGTCCGTGCCGGCGGCCAGCGCACCATCGAGACCAATATCTTCGATTTCAACGAGGACATCTACGGCCTCGACCTCAAAGTTACCTTCCACCGCAAGATTCGTGACGAGCGCCGTTTCGATTCCATCGATGCCCTCCGCGCCCAGCTTGCCGCCGACAAGGCCAGCATCCTCGCGGAGTGACAATACATTAATATTAATCACGGTTTTCGGTCGCTGAGCTTGTGGTTCGATGAAGCTCACCAACCATCGAAGCGCCCATTGTCTGATAGCGAAGTCAATGATAGGCGATGCCACGCTCCACCAGAATTTTGCACGTTACCAAAATTCTTAGGTGGAGCGTGGCACTTGCCTATAGGCCACTTGATGGGCATTTTCAAGGGAAAGTCATATTTAGAAGCTGTTTTGAATTGTTTGTTTGAAGGTTTGAGAGTGAAAAACTTCAGTTTCGACCGCTTCTTCCAAGGAAGATAGCGGTGCTATCTGACTGAAGAAGCGGGAAGAAAATGAAGATTTTTCACCTCAAAGAACATTTCAAACAATTCAAAACAGCTTCTTAGCTTTTGTAAAAGCTAATTTAATGGTGTTTTTCGCTTTTCTACAAGTTGAAAACGCTGCAAAATTTGCTTTTGCAAAAGCGAATACTTGTCACGTGAAGTCTTATAGTAACATGAAAAAAATAAGTTGCCTCAGATTAAGAGAATATTTTCGAGGATAGATCTATTTTCGAAGAAGGAGTGTGCCGGTGGCACATGACTGATGAGAAAAGAGATATAGACCGAAAAGATTCCTTAAGATGATGCAGGTTATTTTTTGAAGGTTACATAACACGCCAAAACTGATGATTTTCGTTAGTTTTGGCGCATTATAGCTTGCCTTTTTGGATTCTTTGTAGATTCATACTGTGAAACTGCCTTGTTGTCTACTAATGTTGGTTGCTCAACACTTTATGGTACGACGACTGGATTGAAAACGAGTGCTATTGCTCTTGTCGAAGGCAAAAATGCAGACGAGTGGAGCATTATGTGGAGAAAGTGCTGCCGTCGTGATCGGAGAGGCGCCTCTCCAGGCGACGTTTTTGGGCGATTTCGTTGACCTCCCAATGCCCACCTTTGTCTGGGCCGATGCGGCAGAGGAGGCCGGAGGCTTTCAGGTTTGCGAGATGCTTTTCAACGGCTTTCGGGGATATTCCTAACCTCTTGGCCAGAGATGCTGAGGTGAGGGAGCCGTCCTTCGACAGCATATTCAGAATCATCTCCCTGCTTTTCGGCTTTTTCCCATTGCGGGCGGAATATGACGGGCTTTCCTCTTCGAGCAGGCCGGTGGATTGCAGGTAGTTGTCGATGTCGCGGCGGAGGACCTTTGCCGTGGTGCTGAACATAAAATCTCTGAATATGTTCAAGTCATCGCTTTCCCGGGCCGCGATGAGCGATTTGATGTAATCCTCCTTGTCTTCCTTTAATATGATCGAAGGGATAAGGCCGAACTCGAACTGGAGTTGGTTCATCAGCAGGCGGGCCATTCTGCCGTTGCCATCGGCCCAAGGATGGATGGTGACCAAGTTGAAATGAGTATCGAAACTTATTGAATATAACTGGTTAAGCTCCTTGTTCTTGCTGTTCTGCCTTGCATCGTTGATTCGTTCGCAAAACTCGGCCAGTCTTGCGGGAACCTTACTGTAATTCATATAGGATTTGCCTCCGAATCCCGCGGTGACATTCAGCAGCCGCAACTGGCCTTTCGCCGAGGAAAACTCTCCTAACGCGGTTTTGTAATCTTTCCCGGTGTTCTTCATTACCAAGGAGGAGAGTTCCATAAGCATGTCCGTCGTTATCGGTGTATGAGCCCTTGCATATTCAATAGACCTCTCATAGGCTGCCTTGAGGTCAAGGTTCATATTCTGTTCTTCAATACTTTTCCCTTTGATGCTGACCCCTTGGTCGAACATGATCTGGTTCTCGACCTCCGTGATTGTCGAACCCTCCATCGCCGTGGAATGCGTGATGAGGGAGTACAGATAGAACTTGTCGTAATCTATCTGTTGGTCGATGCCCAGTCGCCGATATTCATTGATGATGTTTTCAAGATCCGCCTCCATTTTCTCCCTACTTTTCTGCAAATATAGAAATTTTCTCCCTATTATCATGTTTTCCTCCCCACCTTTTGGATAGAGATATTTTTACAAATCGCTTTCAGAGTAATGTGCCACAGAACAGTGTAGAATGACGATAAGCCTGAAAAAGTCGTGCGATCGGGGGCGAGATATTCATGACAAAGTGGCCTGTGGAAGGTTCTGTGGCCGATCGCCCTGAAGGTGTTTTGCAAAATGTAAGGGATAACTTGGGGTTGGCCGGGAGGTGGCGTGTTTGAGGCACGTGAGGAGTTCTGTTATTTTACGAATCGCTTTCATTGTAATGTGCCACAGAACAGTGTAGAATGACGATAAGCTTGAAAAAGTCGTGCGATCGGGGGCGAGATATTCATGACAAAGTGGCCTGTGGACGGCTCTGTGGACGATCGGCCTGAAGGTGTTTTGCAAAATGAGAGGGAAAACTTGGATTGGCAACGGCTATTACGACAAGACCACCGCTTATTTCAAGAGGAAGAGATAGGAGGTTCCCATCGCGTTTGTATATTCAAGTCGCTTTTGGCAGTTCTGCGACCTGCGATTTGGTTTGACGATTGGACCGAGGTTTGTCCGGGGAAATGCTTGCTAACCGGACAAACTGGCAGCGAAATGAGTTTTGTCCGGTGTAAGTGGGGATTTTTACGTCATTATCGCTGCATGGTAGAGGGCTTGATGTCAATTAATTATCTTAAACTTTGCGATTTTGTAAAATATATTTTATAAATTTGTAAAACACAATTTGTAAAATCACTATGTATCAAAGGCGACATCTGAATATTCTTAAATCACGAATGGCTGAGCCACGGCGTAGAATGCAGATAGTAATGGGGCCGCGTCAGGTCGGCAAATCCACATTGGTCGGACAGTTTACGGAAGGGATTTCGGTTCCGTTTGATTTTTTCGCTGCGGATGGTGTCAATCGTTTTGACTCTTCGTGGATACCAAACAAATGGCAGCAGGTGCGTATGCGGATGGATATTCATTCGGAGCAAGAACATATCCTGATCATTGATGAAGTCCAGAAAATCAGAGGTTGGAGCGAGCAGGTTAAGAAGGAATGGGACGAGGATTCCAGAAGTCACCGTAATCTGAAGGTGATTTTACTCGGTTCTTCCCGCCTTCTGTTGCAGAAAGGACTTGAAGAATCCCTTGAGGGGCGCTTTGAGACCATAAAAATGGGCTATTGGGATTGGCAGGAAATGCACGAGGCCTTTGGTTTTTCGATGGATGAATATGTTTACTTCGGTGGATTTCCGGGACTTGCACCTGATATTCAAGATGAAGATAGGTGGCGTAACCTTATGGAGGATTCCATAATATCGCCGATTCTGACACGGGATATTCTTGAGATAGAAGAGATCCGTAATCCGGCTCTTCTAAGGCAAGTGTTTGAACTCGCCTGCATTGAATCTGCCAAGGAATTGTCTCTTACAAAGATGCAAGGAACGATGAACAGCGGTACCGTTCCGACAATCAAAAATTATCTTGACATACTCAACAAGTCGATGATAGTACAACCTCTTCAGAACTACTCTTCATCGAGAGTAAAAGAGAAACAGTCTGTCCCCAAAATGCAGGTGTTCAACAATGCGTTCCGCAACAGGTTCGGAACATTCTCTTTTGACGAAGCACGTGTGGATCCGGCAGAGTGGGGACGTCTGGTTGAGTCGGCGGTCGGAGCGCATTTGGCCAACAGGGCGATGACCGATGACTATGAGTTGTTTTATTGGAGAAATGAAAGAAGGCAGGAGTGCGATTATGTTCTGAGAAAAGGGCAGGCACTGGTTGCCATAGAGGTCAAAAGTGGCAGCGTTGACAAGACCGTAGGTTTTGAAAAATTCAAAGAACAATTTGCGGATAAAGTCACTGCCGCATTCATTGTTGGCCCCCATGCTCTGCCTCTGGACGATTTCTTCATAATGGATCTGAAGTCACTGTTCAAAAAGGGTTAGCTCAAGCCATTGCTGTAATTAGTATTGCGGTTATCATCCTATCTATGGATTGTCCTTCTGTGACAAATCATCCGGAATCGATGACCTCTTTGTTACAATGTCTGTCCTGAGCGGTGATGCTCGGCGACGCTTGAGGCCTTTTTCGTTGCCGAAGAGTGTCAAATGACACCCTCAAGCGACATTTTAAGCCATTTTTGTCGCTTGAGAGTGCTATCAAGTCAATAAGAAAGGCTCTAGCCAAGTCCCACTGGTCAAGAATGGTATAGAAGCTTGATCCATGAAATCAACGTGACCGTCGCCCGAGACCATTGCCGAGACAATCTCCGCAAAAGGTGCAGTCAAATCCAAAAATATTCTTACCTTTGTAACGTTTTGGTGCAGATGCCCAAAACATACATAATGATGAAAGTGTTTTCGCACTATCCTTCAAAGAAAATCTGGCAGTTTTCGATAAAGCTAAGGATGAACGACAACACCTTTTCATCTGTATCCGCTTGCGTGTACTCTACACCCAACGATACAGGTGTGGGGTTGTTTCAGTCTATTTAGCTTTAGGTTTTGCCAGAACCTTCTTTGAGATAGACGGAATTGGCTCCACACTTTTTGTATTGGTATAATCCCCAGTTGAAGCCGTGGGGAGCGAGTGGACGGAAGAATGAAAATTCTATTTCAAAATGCCTATCTTAACTTTCCCTCCATGTTTGGAGAGAAAGTGAACGCTATTATTAATGAATATGCTGGCAAGGAAGCCTTAGGGATAAAGTTTATATCCGAACCGGAAGACAAACTCACAATATTTGCCAATGTATTCAAAGAGTCGCCATTCTCTTTCAGTTATCCTATAAGATCCATAGGTTATTGTGAAAGGCAGATCGCGGAATACAATTTGACGACCGAAGAGCAAATCGCCTGCATATTCCACGAGATCGGTCATATTGTCCGGGGAAATGCTTGAATCGCCGGACAAAACCGGCATCTATATGAGTTTTGTCCGGTGAGGGTGGGGATTAACCGGACAAGGTGATTTTGAAAAGGAATACTTAGGGATGGCCGGGAGGTGGCGTGTTTGAGGCACGTGAGGAGTTCTGTTATTTTACAAATCGCTTTCAGAGTAATGTGCCACAGAATAGTGTAGAATGACGATAATCCTGAAAAAGTCGTGCGATCGGGGGCGAGATATTCATGACAAAGTGGCCTGTGGGCGGTTCTGTGGCCGATCGCCCTGAAGGTGTTTTGCAGAATGGGAAGGATAACTTGGGGTTGGCCGGGAGGTGCGTGTTTGAGGCACGTGAGGAGTTCTGTTATTTTACGAATCGCTTTCAGAGTGATGTGCCACAGAACAGTGTAGAATGACGATAATCCTGAAAAAGTCGTGCGATCGGGGGCGAGATATTCATGACAAAGTGGCCTGTGGACGGTTCTGTGGCCGATCGCCCTGAAGGTGTTTTGCAAAATGTGAGGGAAAACTCAGGGTTGGCAACGGCTATACCGGGAGCAGGCCACGGTGTAGAGTCTCTGCTGACACTCTGAATGAAAAACGACTGACCGGAAACGGTCAGCCGTTGTAATATTCATTGAAAAGGAATTCGCTATTTGCCCTGCGCCTCGTAGTCGGCCTTGACCTGTTCCAGAAGCTTGTCGGCTTTGGCGTAGCCGTCGGCTGGGGCTTTCCAGATGATGGCGAAGAGAATCACGCCGACGATGCCCAGGGCTATGGCTACCTCGAAGACGGAGTTCCATCCGAATTTGTCGGCAAGGGCTCCGAAGACGAGACCGGAGATCGCTGTGCTGGCGTAGCCGAGGATGCCGGCCATGCCGTTGGCGGAGGAGGCGACACGCTTCGTGGCCTGGTTGGACAGGCATATTCCTATAAGAGCCTGAGGCATATAGATGAAGAAGCTGGCCATGATGATCAGGGCCACTGAAAGACCGCCCATCTCCTTAGGGGTGAGCCAGAAGAGGATGAAGCAGGCTGTGGCGCTGGCCAGGCCGATGAGACAGGTTCTGTGGGCCTTGCTGCCGAAGAACTTGTCGGTCGCCCAGCCGGCGAGAAGTGTTCCCACGATGCCGAGCACTTCAGTGATGCCCACCACCGTCGAGGCGGTCTGGATGCTCAGGCCTCTGTCCTGGGTGAGGAATGTCGCGCCCCAGTCCAGGATGGTGAAGCGGATGATGTAGATGAAGAAGTTGGAGGTCGCGAGAATCCAGACGATAGGGTTCTTGAACACCATCTCCTTGACGAATCTCTTGTAAGCGAAATCGGTGAACTCCTTAGGCTCTGTGACGACTTCCTTGACTGGAGCGTTGTCGTCAATCTCCTCAGGATCAGGCAGCCCTACTGACGCAGGGGTGTCCTTGAGACCGAAGAGAACCAGAACGGCACCGGCTATTGCGAGGAGTGCCGGGACGAAGAAGCACCATTGCCACGCTGAATATGAGAAGTGGTTCAGGATGAAGGTTCCGCAGAGGAAGGCCACAAGGCTGGCACCGATGGAGTGCGAGCTGTTCCAGATGGCCTGCTTGGTGGCAAGCTCCGAAGGCTTTATCCAGTGCGCCATAAGGCTACCGCAGGGAGGAAATCCCATTCCCTGGGTGTAACCGTTTATGAGCCAAAGGCTTCCGATGAACGCGACCATTCCCATAGTGGCCTTGCCCTCGCCGTCCATAAAGTTGAACAGGCCGTTCATCTCAGGGCTGAGTCCTATGAATATATTCACGAGCGCGGAGAGGAAAAGTCCCGTGGCCATCATCTTCTTGCGGCTGACACGGTCGGCGATGAATCCGTTGATGAACCTTGAGAGGCCGTAGATGATGCCGTGCAGGGTCAGGAAAAGGCCGAGCTTGACCTTGCTGATACCCAGCTCGGCCTCAAGGGCCGGCATCGTGATGCTGAAGTTCTTCCTTACAAAATAGAAAAGGGCGTACCCGATCATCAGGATGATGAGGGTTCTCCACTGCCAGTAGTTGTACTTTTTCTTTACTGATTGATCCATTCTTTTAGCGTTTTAAAAACGGGGGACACAAAGATACAAAAAACGGCATTCTTAATGAAGAAATTGTTATTTTTGTAAGATGTGAATATATAGGACGGTCGCTGAGCCTGCCGAAGCGACAAAACATAGAAGTAATTAATTAAAGAAATATGAATATGACAGAAAACTATAACAAGTCTCTCACAGCAGAGCAGAAAGCCAAGCTTCGCCGGATCAAGCATCTGGCCCTGGATATGGACGGCACTATCTATATGGAGAACAACATCTTCCCATTCACGGTCGAGGTGCTGGACACCATGAAAAGGAACGGGGTGGGATATTCATTCTTGACGAACAATCCGACGAAGTCGGTGGAGGACTACCTCAGGAAACTCGCCGGAATGGGGATTCCCGCTGATGAAGGGAATATGTACACGACCCCTATCGCCACGATTGATTATATCAAGAAGAATTTCCCTAATGTTAAGAAACTCTTTATGTTGGGAACTCCGAGTATGATCGGCCAGTTCGAGAAGGCCGGGTTCATCTCCTGCACCGACGATCCTGATGACGTTCCGGACATGCTGATTGTGGCCTTCGACACCACGCTGGTATATTCACGCCTCTGCCGCGCCACCTGGTGGGCCAAGCAAGGCATTCCGTATATGGCGACGAACCCGGATTGGGTCTGCCCGACAGATGCCAGAACCATCCTTGTGGACTGTGGCTCGCTTCAGAAGTGCATCGAGGCGGCTTCAGGCAGAAGACCGGACAAGGTGATGGGCAAACCGGATCCTACGATGCTCGACGGAATCCGTGACCGTAACGGTCTGCAGGCCGACGAGATAGCGATGGTCGGAGACAGAATCTACACGGACATCGCTATGGGCCACAACGCCGGAGCAGTCAGCGTGCTGGTGCTTTCTGGTGAGACTACCCTTGAGACCGCTCTGAAAGTGGCCGAGGACGCCCGCACGAACCCTCATCCCGAGCACTACCCGGCGGATTTCATCGTCCGCGACCTCAAGGAACTCGGAGATCTGATCCTTGAGAGCCACAAGGACTAAATTCCCGATGAAAGTCCTTTTCATCCACGGGCTTGCGTCTTCCGGTGCCTACAAGATGGCCTCCTCCCTGCGGATTCTTCTGAAGGGCAGCGAAGTCATCGCTCCGGACGTGCCCATCGAACCCGGCGAGGCTTTGAACCTTCTTGAAGGAATATGCCGGGACGAGCGCCCCGACCTCATCGTCGGCCTGTCCCTTGGCGGATTCTGGGCACAGAAACTCCGTGGCTACCGGAAGATCCTCGTCAACCCCGACTTCCACATCTCCCGTCTCCTGCGCACGATGATAGGGGAGCGTGAATATCTTTCCCCGCGCCGCGACGGAGCCTTGACGTTCACCGTCACCGATGCTCTATGCGATGAATATGCTCGTTTGGAAAGCGTTGAGTTTGATGGACTTGCCTCCGAGGAAGTCGCATTGACCACCGGAATGTTCGCCGATCGTGACGAGATGGTCAACTGCAAGGACGAGTTTGAGGCTTATTATCCAGGTCGGTCGCGTTCCTACCCTGGAACCCATCTACCCAACTATCCGGAAATAAAACAATACATCATACCAGTAATTCATCATGAAATACCTGATTAACAACTCCACTGATCCGTACTTCAATCTCGCGTTCGACGAGTACTGTCTTGAGAACATTCCGTCCGAGGAACCGTACTTCTTCCTCTGGAGGAACCGCCCGGCAGTGATCATAGGCCTGAACCAGAATGCCTACAGCGAGGTGAATCTGGACTATCTCAATTCGCACGGCATCACGCTGGCCCGCCGTGTGACCGGAGGCGGAGCCGTCTATCACGATCTCCAGAACATGAACTACACGATCATCGGCAAGAATCCGTCCCCTCAGCCGATGGTGGACGCTCTGCGCAGCCTTGGCGTACCAGCCGAGCTGACAGGCCGCAACGACATATTCGTAGAAGGAAGAAAGGTCTCAGGCTACGCCCGCCGCGTCTCCCATAATCAGGAGATCATCCACGGCACGCTGATGTATGACGTTGATCTTGACACTCTTATCAAGGTGCTCGACACTCCGACCTCGAAGATGCAGGCCAAGGGAATATCCTCGGTCAAGAGCCGTGTGGCCAACCTGAAGGAATATCTTCCTCAGTTCAGTTCCTTGGATGAGCTCCAGGCCAAGCTTCAGGAGATTCTTTCAGCAGGTGACGGCCAGATGCCCCTTTCCGCCGAGCAGATCGCTGAGGTCCGGAAGCAAGCCGACGAGAAGTTCTCCACCTGGGATTTCATCTATGGTCACTCCCACGAAGCCGATTTCCGCTGCAAGGCCAAGCTGGCCTGCGGCAACGTCGAAGCCAATCTTCGCATAGACCACGGCCTCATCGACCGCCTCGATTTCACCGGCGATTTCCTTTTCGACACCCCTGCCGAAGAGTTGTCCGTCAAGATGATCGGCCTCCGCTACGATCCCGCTGACATAAAGGCCTTCCTTGCGTCCCAGCCCGTCGCCTCCTATTTCCGTGGCGCCACCGCTGACGACCTCGCCGCCCTCCTCTTCAAGCATTCCGCTGAGTAAACCGTCTTCGCCAGCCGCGAAACCTCCCGAAAACGCTCCCGTCGCCATCCATTTGAACCTCGACGGCAGCAAAATTGCCCGAGAATGTTACCGTAGCCCCTCCGCAAGTTCCTCTCCGGCAACGAAAACGGTCATAAGTGTCGCCACAGCCCTACAAGCGGACCTCTTCGGTAACGAATATGCCCTAAAATGTCACCAGGCAGCCAAAATGTTCTGACAGAAATATTTAAAAACAAATGAAAGTTAGAGTAGTAACGATTATACTGTCGTTTGTATGCTGGTTCAATGTCGGTACACCGGCCCTTGCTCAAGAGTTGACTCCTTACAGGACATTGAAATATGCCCAGAAGGACACCTCGGCGCTCTATATGGACATCTACCGTCCGGCGGATGGGAGCGTGACCGAGATTGACGGCCGCAGGAAGTCGACGATTCTATACGTGTTCGGCGGCGGATTTATGGAGGGAAACAGGCGTGACGGGACGGCGATGGAGTGGTTCCGGGATCTTACCGATGCGGGCTACGGAGTTGTTGCGATCGATTATCGACTTGGGTTGAAGGGAGTGTGCGGTGTGACCGCCTCTGATTTCACGGTGCTGCTGGACAAGGCGATACACCTTGCTGTGGAGGATCTTTTCAGCGCGACATCCTACCTGATCGAGCATAAGGACGAGTTGGACATCGACCCTTCCAACATCGTGGTGGCGGGATCCTCCGCCGGGGCTATCACCTCGTTGCAGGCCGAATATGAGATCTGCAACAGGACAACGTATGCATCCATATTGCCGGAAGACTTCAACTATGCGGGAGTGATGTCCTTCGCCGGGGCGGTGCTGGTGAAGAAATCTTCTAATGAATATGCCAGTGAATATGCCCGCAGACCTTGTCCGATGATGCTGCTGCACGGCACTGATGATGAGCTGGTGCCATATTCAGAGATAGATTATGCCGGGTATTCCTTCCGCGGTGTTGATGCCCTTGCGAAAGTGTTTGCCAAGAACGGTTTTGACTACAGGGCCTACCGCTATCTGGGTAACAACCACACGGTCGCCGGCTTTATGCACTTCACTCTGGATCTCCAGAAGTCTTTCCTTGAGCGTAACGTTATGTCCGGTCAGAAGTTGAATGTTGATGCCCTGATAGAAGATCCGTCCCTCCCGTTCTATCCTTCCGGCAACAGCGATCTCTATGGTATCAAAGCAGATTGATCCGTCATCCCGTAGTCAACCCTTTCGGTCACTGAACTCGTCTGGTCACTGAGTTTGTCGAAGTGACCAACTAATCCTATGACGGCACCACATTCGGTCATTTTGACAAGCTTGGCTGCTCGAACAAATCCCCGCAGATTCGCCAGATGGTCTCGGCGGAGTAATGCTCGCGGATGTTTTTCTTTGAATATGCCGATGTGTTGTCTAGGTCGGCTCCGCTGTCTATCAGCAGTTTGAATATGCGGCGGAGGTCATCTGTCATCTCTGGGGTGATCGGCAGCGATTCATACAGCCGTCCTGTCTCCGGATTCACTATCGGGCAGAGTTTGTTTGCCTCGGCTACCGCCTCCATCAAAGAATTACGGCCATCGTAGTCAGTCTTGTTCACGTCCGCACCAAGCTCGATCATCCGTTTCAGAAAACTGAACGAAATGTCGGCCTCTTCCTTTGTATGAACCCAGCGGAACTCTCCTGTCTTTGGGTCCTGAACATAACGCCGTGCGTTCCGTACTGCCGAGCAAACCGCATCGAACAGCACCGGATACCCCACACTGCTCCCATACAGTTTATATTCAGGACCTGCCATATAGTTGACATCCGCCCCGTTCTCCAGCAGGAACCAGGCGATCTCCCTGTGCCACCCCGTGTTGAGTGCCACCTGCAGCGGTGACATCCCCATCGTCTCCGCCGGTTTCTTCGGCACCACCGCGCGAACCAGTTCCGGTTGCCATTCGACTAGGCGCTTAACCTCTTCAAAATCATCCTCTTTGATAGCCTTGAATATGTCCGTTTCTTTTTTAGTGGGTTTCTCTGTCATATTAAGAAGCTGTTTTGATTTGTTTGAAATGTTCTTTGAGGTGAAAGAATCTTCATTTTCTTCCCGCTTCTTCAGTCAGATAGCACCGCTATCCTCCTTGGAAGAAGCGGTCGAAACTGAAGTTTTTCACTCTCAAATCTTCAAACAAACAAATCAAAACAGCTCCTAATTATGTGGTTTCAACGAATGTAAAGTTAAAAACTATTCTTGAATATGTCTGCAATCTTGACGCTTCGAGTCTTCGAAAGGATGACCGTGGAACGCAATGAATTGATTCTCTGTGATTAAGGCATTCTCCTTTAGGTGGTATGGACTAAAGTAAAGCTCTTATGTCTCTATTTATGAGGAGATTACCGCCCACTGGCTGATACAGAGCAGGTGAGTGGTAAGGCATTGTCTATGAGTTTTTTAACGCATTCTCTTAGGCGGAATCCAACTGAAGGGGAAACGCTATAATATTCATAGGCAAGGGTTTAGGCACCACATTGTGATTTTAGTCTCCCGGTAATTGCCGGGAAAGACGGTGGTCGGAACTCTCGGGCAACGAAATCGCCCAGAAGTGTCGCCGGAGAGGGATGGCCGGAGCTTTCTGGCAACGAAAACGGGGCAAAATGTTGCCCAAGAGGGCTTGGCGGAATTCTTGGGAGACGGAAACGGCTGAAAGTGTTGCTTGAGAGGACGTTGCGGAGTTCGCTGGTAATGAGTATGGGGTAATATGTTACCAGGAATGGATGACGAGAGCCTGGTTGAAGAGTATATGGGTGAGGTGTTGAGGAGAATTTAGACCATTCCGAGGTCGGAGAAGAGACGGCGATAGGCGGCGGCTTTCTTGTCGAGGGAGAGAGGATAGGCTCGGGATGAGGATGGCATACGGTAGAGGCGCATCGGACGGCCTTCGAAAAGGAAGTCGGAATATTCACCGGTGGAGGGGGCTGAGGTGCCGAAGGTTTGGCAGAGGGTGTCGGTGGCTTTCTCGCCGGTGGTGACAATGGCTTGGCACTTAGGGATTTCCCTTAACAGGGCCGGGATATCGGTCGGGGTGACGACCTCCAGAAACTTGTCGGAGGCGTTGTCTTTCAGGCGGCGGACGGCGGTGGCGGTGTCGTACATCGCTATGCCGGTCTCGGTGCAGAAATCGACAATCTCTTCCAGTTTGAACTTCTTGGCGGGAATGTCCACGAAACGGTTCTTGTCTCCGAAGAATAATAGACCAAGGATCCGCCACATATCGTTTATGAAATTCGGGTAATAGAACTCCATACTCCAACGTTTGGCTTGAGGCGGGAAACTGCCAAGCATCAGCACTTTGGCGTTCTCTGGCAGAAAAGGCTCGAAAGGATGCCGCTCTACCGGAGGTAAATCGGGCCCAGGAAACAGTTCGGTTGGATTAGCCGTTGAGTCTATGGACAACGTACCCTTCTTGGTCACTGATCTTGTTGTTCGATTGAGCGCGCCAATCACCGAAACGTCCGAATGAACGGAACCGTTACAATTGGTCGCTTCGACAGGCTCAGCGACCGAGGTGGTCTGACCCGAGACCGTTGAAGCGGCAACTAAAGTTCCTCCGGGCACTTTGACTGGCTCAGTGACCGGAGGAACGGCTTTAGAATTCTTCTGAATATTCATTATTTGGCGGAGTCGGCGGAACCTTCGACGAAGGCGACGATCTCACCTTTGGCGACCTTGTCACCCTGTTTGCCGAGGGTGGCCACGATGCGGCCGTCAACGGCGGGGACCAGTTCCTCCATTCCGTAATATGTCTGCACGAAACCGATGCCCTTGCCGGCCTTTACCTCTGTCCCGGCGATCGGAGCGGCGGAATCGTCCTCCACATCGACCTGCCAGAGAAGCTGGCCCTTGGCCGGAGCCTGGACAGGAACCGCATTCGGGTAACGCTTGGCATATTCATCGACATCAAACTTCGGCATCTCGACAACAGGACGCACGACCTCAATCGGGGCGTTAGCCTTGGCCTTGAGGTCGGCCAGCTCGGCGTTGAAACGCTGCTTGGCGACGCCGCTCTTGTAGTCCCTGTACTGGCGCTCGTGCATCGCGAACTCGAAGAGCTCCTCCTCGTCCTGGCCTTCGTCCCAGCCCTCTTCCTTCATCATCTGACGGAACTTAGGAAGCTCGTCCGGGTACATCTCCTGAGGGTCGCCGGTGTAGAACTCCATGCCTTTCTCCTTGGCGAGCTGTACGATCTCCGGAGCGAGCTCTCCAGGAAGGCGTCCCATCTTGCCGAGGATCATATTCCAGGTGTCCTTGTCGATTGTGGTCCAGCGAGGCTTTCCGTTCAGGAGGTTCAGCAGGTTCATCAGGGCCGTGTTCTTGGTGTACTGGCTGAACGGGGTCACGAGTGGCGGGTAGCCGAGACGTGGCCAGACATATTCAACCTCCTGGAACAGTTTGACCATCAGTGTGTCGAGGCTGATCTCAGGACGGCCGTGAGCCCTCTCGGCTGCGTTGATCGCGCCTTGGAAACCCTTGAGGTCGGCCATCATCGAGCCCATCATTCCGCCCGGCAGTCCGCAGCCCACGAGCAGCGAGCTCATTTTGGCGTTGGAAGGATTGATCCAGTAACCGAGGAAATCATCGATGAACTTCTGGGTCAGGCGGCGCACCTCCATATAAGCGTCCATATTCAGATCCTTGACAAGGAATCCGTCGGCCTTCAGCATTTCTCTGATGGTGATCACGTCCGGGTGGACTTTGCCCCAGGAGAGCGGCTCGACTGCGACGTCAATGTAGTCGGCACCGGCGCGGGCCACCTCCAGCATTGACGCGGGAGCGAAACCAGGGCCGGAGTGGCCGTGGTATTGGACAAGAATATGAGGGTATTTCTTCTTGATGTCACGCACGAGCTGTCCGAGGAAGGTCGGGCGGCCGATTCCCGCCATGTCCTTGAGGCAGATCTCGTCGGCTCCATATTCAACAACCTTGTCCACGATGCCCATGTAGTACTCGACCGTGTGGACAGGGGAGTTGGTGATGGAGAGGGCAACCTGCGAGATCATTCCGCCTTTCTTGGCGAATTCGACTGAGCGGCGCAGGTTCCTGTGGTCGTTGAGGCCGCAGAACGAGCGGGAGATGTCGGTGCCTTGCTTTTTCTTGACTTTGAACATCAGTTCTCTGACATCGGCCGGAACCGGGTTCATTCTGAGGGCGTTGAGGCCTCTTTCAAGCATATGCGTCTGGATGCCGGCCTTGTGGAAAGGGGCGGTCCAGCGGCGGACGGCCACGTTAGGGTTTTCGCCGAAAAGGAGGTTCACCTGCTCGAACGCGCCGCCGTTGGTCTCGACGCGGTCGAAGCAGCCCATATCAATGATGGCCGGTGCCACCTCGACAAGTTGGTCCACGCGGGGAACGTACTTGCCGGACGACTGCCACATATCCCTGTAAACGAGGGAAAATTTGATCTCTCTTGCCATAATGTTCTTGCTTATATGATTTACAAATATACTTATAATTTTATATTTTTGCTTAGGGTGGAATTTTGACTAACTTTGTAAGTTATGAAAAATGCGTTTCTGACAATAGCGGTTATGACACTCGTCGCCACTGCGGTGACGGGCTGCGACTTCTTCCGAAGGCTCGCCGGACGGCCTGACTCTGAATGGATTGAGGCTAAGGCTGAGGCCATTCGTCAGGAAGAGGAGGCGCTGCGAATCCGTCAGGACTCGCTGGAGAGGGCCCGAAAGGCCGAGGCGGACTCGCTTGCCGCCGCCGATTCTGTGCGTCTTGCCAACCATCGCTATCGTTTTTGTGTGATTCTGGGCTCGTTCTCCAGCAAAGAGAATGCCGAGCGGTATGTCGAGGAGATAGCGGCGAAGGGGTATAAGGGCGAGCTGCTCACTTTCAGGAACAGCACGGCTGTGGGGGTGTGCCCGACAGATGACGAGGAGCAAGCCAAGAAGTCGCTGAGCGAACTGCAAAGGCAGGATTTTTGCCCTAACGGCGCGTGGATTTTAGAAAGGAAACAATGATGAAAGGAAAAATCACGATCATTTCGGCCATCTGCGCCATCTTCATCGGGATGATCCCGGTCAACGCACAATTCAAAAACGGAGCGTCCTACGCCGATCTGAATGACAGCGAGACAATCCGGGCATTCAAGGAACACATATCGACCATCTCGGCGGCCGTTATGGAGGGGCGCAAGGCCGGCTCCGAAGGCGAGAGAATGACCGCTGAATATGTCACCGGGATATTCAAGAAATATGGAGTTGACGTGCTGTCCGGAAAGGACGGCGATGTGTTCGGCATCCGTCAGGAAAACGGCGACACGCTTACTTCGCGCAACGTCTGCGCGTTCATCCAAGGCGGGGACAAGACTCTGAGGAATAAATACATAGTGATCGGCGCGAGGATGGACAATCTCGGCATGGACACGATGACGATAGACGGACGTACTGTCGAGCGGACATATTACGGAGCCAACGGCAACGCTTCGGGGCTTGCGATGATGCTGGAACTGGCGCGGATGCTCCAGACCAACAGCCCGCTGCTGGGGCGGTCGGTGCTGTTCGTGGCGTTCGGTGCCTCCAGGCAGACTTACGCCGGTTCGTGGTATTTCCTGAACAGGGCGTTCTCGGATGTGGCTGACATCGATGCGATGATCAACCTGGATATGGTGGGCACCGGCGGTGACGGATTCTACGCCTACACCTCCTCCAACGCAGATATGAACGAGGTCGTAAAGTCGATGGCCGGGCAGCTTCAGCCGATCCTGCCGACCCTCACGGCGCAGGAGCCTTACCCTTCCGACCACAGGGCTTTCTACGACAAGGAGATCCCTTCAATCCTCTTCACCACAGGACATTACCCTGAATATGGCACCGAACGTGACACGCAATCAATAATCGACTACGACACGATGGAGAGGGAACTTGAATATGTCTATAACTATTCAGTGGCTCTCATCAACGGTCCCAAGCCGATATTCAACCCTTCGGATCTGTCGGGATTGACGAGCGCGGACAAGGGTGATGATGCCGTTGTGCCGTATTATGATTGCGACTACAGACCGTCATTCCTTGGCAGCCGTGATCCGAGGGTATTCCTTGAGAAATGGGTATATACCTATATGAAATACCCTAAGGAGGCCGTCAAGAACGGAATCCAGGGCCGTGTGCTTGTGGATTTTGTGATCGATGAGAAGGGCAAGGTCCGTGATGTCAAGGTGCTCAAGGGTGTTGATCCGCTTCTTGACGAGGAAGCCGTGCGGATCATCAGCGCGTCTCCGGACTGGAAGCCTGGTTGGCTGCGTGGCAAGAAAGTGAAGTCCAGAATGTCGCTCTACGTCGAGTTCCGGCTTGAGAAGAAAGGCAGTTTCGGACTGAAAAGACACGATAATTAATAAACAACAGTAATAAAATGGACTACGATTTCAGGAAAATTGAGAAAAAGTGGCAGGCCTACTGGGCCCAGAACGGCACTTTCAAGGCGAAGGAGGATCCTTCCAAGCCGAAGTTCTATGTTCTGGATATGTTCCCTTATCCGTCCGGAGCAGGTCTGCACGTCGGCCATCCGCTGGGCTACATCGCCAGCGACATATATTCCCGCTACAAGAGACTCAAGGGCTTCAATGTGCTTCACCCGATGGGGTACGACGCTTTCGGCCTTCCTGCCGAGCAGTACGCCATTCAGACCGGGCAGCATCCGGAGGTGACGACGGTCAACAACATCAACCGTTACCGTCAGCAGATGGACAGGATCGGTTTCTCCTACGATTGGAGCCGTGAGCTTCGCACCTGCGATCCGGCCTACTACAAGTGGACCCAGTGGGCTTTCCTGAAGATGTTCGGCTCTTGGTACGACAATGACGCTCAGAAGGCTCGTCCGATCGAGGATTTGATAGCCGCGTTCGAGAAAGGCGGAAGTGCTGTCGTAAACGCCGCATGCACTGAGCACGAACCGTTCACGGCGGAGCAGTGGCAGGCATATTCCGAAAGAGAGAAGTCGGACGCGCTGATGAACTACCGCATCGCCTATCAGGGAGAGACGGCGGTGAACTGGTGCGCCGGACTCGGAACTGTGCTCGCCAACGACGAGGTGAAGGATGGCCTTTCAGTCCGCGGAGGCTTCCCTGTGGAGCAGAAGAAGATGAAGCAGTGGCAGCTCAGGGTTTCGGCTTATGCCGGAAGGCTTCTCGAAGGTCTGGACAAGATAGACTGGACCGACTCCCTCAAGGAGATGCAGCGCAACTGGATCGGAAAGTCCAACGGCTGCGAGGCTGTGTTCAAGTGCTACAACGGTGAGACAGAGCACGATGTGACCATATTCACGACTCGCGCGGACACGATGTTCGGAGTGACCTTTATGGTGCTTGCGCCAGAGAGCGACCTCGTGCCGCTTCTGACCGCTCCTGAGCAGAAAGAGGCTGTGGATGAATATCTTGCCGCTGTGAAAAAGAAGACCGAGCGCGAAAGGATAGCCCAGACCAAGACCGTCACCGGCGTGTTCTGCGGCTCTTATGGAGTGAACCCGATGACCGGCGACAAAGTTCCGATCTGGATCTCTGAATATGTCCTTGCGGGTTACGGCACAGGCGCCATTATGGCCGTTCCTGCCCACGACAGCCGCGACTATGCGTTCGCCAAGAAGTTCGGTCTGCCGATCATCCCTCTGATCGAGGGCTGCGATGTCAGCGATGAAAGCTTCGACGCGAAGGAAGGCAAGATGATCAACTCCGGATTTCTTAACGGATTGGATGTCAAGGAGGCCATTCCAGCCGCCATCGACTACGTTGAGAAGCACGGAATCGGTCACAGGAAGGTCAACTACCGTCTCCGTGACGCGATTTTCAGCCGCCAGAGGTACTGGGGCGAGCCGTTCCCGATCTACTACAAGGACGGCATCCCGACTCCGGTTCCGTTCGAGAAACTGCCTCTCCAGCTGCCTGAGATCACGGAGTTCAAACCTACCGAGAACGGTGAGCCGCCTCTCGCGAGGGCGAAGGACTGGACCTACGAGGGTTATCCTCTGGAGACCAGCACGATGCCGGGCTTCGCCGGATCAAGCGCCTACTACCTCCGCTATATGGATCCTCACAACAACGAGGCTCTCGTCGATAGGAAGGTTGATGAATATTGGCGTGATGTGGATCTGTACATCGGTGGTACAGAGCACGCTACGGGACACCTTATATATTCCCGCTTCTGGGACAAGTTCCTCTTTGACCTTGGTTATGTCTGCGAGGACGAGCCGTTCCGCAAGCTGGTCAACCAGGGTATGATCCAGGGACGCTCCAACTTCGTTTACAGGATCGTGGGCACCAACACGTTCGTCTCACTTGGTCTGAAGGACCAGTACGAGACCACCGAGATCCACGTGGACATCAACATCGTCCGCAACGACAAGCTCGACCTTGAAGCCTTCAAGAAATGGAGACCTGAGTTCGCCGACGCGGAGTTCATCCTTGAGAACGGTGAATATGTCTGCGGATGGGCCGTGGAGAAGATGAGCAAGTCGATGTACAACGTTGTCAATCCGGACAAGATCTGTGACGACTACGGTGCCGACACCCTCCGTCTCTACGAGATGTTCCTCGGACCTCTTGAGCAGTCAAAGCCTTGGGACACAAAGGGTATCGATGGCGTGAACAGATTCCTGCGCAAGTTCTGGAGGCTCTTCTACGATGGTGACAACTTCATCGTGACCGACGAGAAGGCCACTCCGGCCGAGCTGAAGGTCCTCCATAAGCTGATCACCAAGGAGCAGGACGACATCGAGCACTTCTCCTACAACACGACGGTCAGCGCGTTTATGATCGCCCTGAATGAACTGTCCGGTCTCAAGTGCCACAAGCGTGAGATCCTTGAGCCGCTGACAGTTATGCTCTCTCCGTTCACCCCTCACATCGCTGAGGAACTTTGGGAGGCCCTTGGACACAACGAGAGCATCACATTCGCTCATTTCCCTGAGTTCAACGCCGCTCTCGCCGCTGAGGACAACGTGACATATCCGGTTTCCTTCAACGGCAAGATGCGCTTCACCGTGGATCTCCCTAAATCCCTTTCACCTAAGGAGGTAGAGGCACAGATCCGTGAGATGGAGCAGACGTCCAAGTATGTTGGCGGACAGAACGTCGTCAAGGTTATCGTCGTTCCGGGCAAGATTGTGAACTTTGTTTTGAAATAGTCTATGGCGGTTTCTTCTTCCACAATCCTAAGAGGAGTCAAGGAATATCTCCTCATCACTCTTGGTATAGTCATCTATACCGTAGGCTGGGCGATATTCCTGACTCCGAACAACCTTATCGGCGGCGGAGTCTCCGGTATAAGCGCCATCATCCAGTATGCCACCGGTCTCAAGATGGGATATTCCTATTTTGTGATAAATACTGTGCTTTTGATTATCTCGGTGATCATCATCGGGCCCGCGTTCGGCGCGAAGACGGTGTATGCCATAATACTTGCCTCCGTCTGTCTGAATGTGTTCCAGTCCATTATCCCTGAGACGATCATCCAGGATTTCGCGTTGTCGAACGGTAAACTGATGTGCTCGATAATCGGAGGTTCGATGGCCGGTCTCGGCATCGGAATGTCGATTTCCCAAGGCGGAAGCACGGGAGGGACGGACATAGTCGCCTTGATCATCACGAAATTCAGGAATATATCTCCAGGACGCATTATCCTCACTATGGATGTGTTCATCATCGCTTCGTCGCTGTTGTTCCCGTCCTTCGGTGTTGACGGACAAAGGATTCCGTTTGACAGTAAGTTCTCTATCGCTGTTTATGGCATGATCATCGTGACTGTCTGCGGCCACGTGGTGGATCTCTATCTGGCCGGCTCCAAGCAGAGTGTCCAGCTGTTTATTCTTTCAAGACACTATGAGGAGATCGCCGACATGGTCTCCAAGGATTTCCACAGAGGTGTGACCGTTTTGAACGGGGAAGGCTGGTACACCAAACAGCCCGCTTCAGTCCTTATGGTCATCACCAGAAAGACGGATCTGAATCTTCTTTTGAGATCGATCAAGCGTGTGGATCCTGACGCCTTCCTCTCCATCTCCTCTGTCAGCGGAGTCTATGGACAAGGCTTCGACTCCATAAAAGGTGCAAAGAAAAGTTAGTTTTTCATAAAGAAAACACGATTTTTACTTCATACCCCCTGGCAAACCACCGCCCGGGGGCTTTTTCTTGTTATCTTGCCGGAACTAACTATTGACCCAATGACGATTTTCATCACATTTCTGACTCTTCTGGAGTTGTCCATATTCTTGGTCTATGACCTAAGAATCAACAGGGGCGACCGTTCCGCAAGGTATGCCATCCGCCTTATGTCCTCCATCGGAGGACTTGTCCTGATTCTGGCTGAGATTCTCCTTCCCGGCCGGCTTGGCACTCCTGAACTGGAGGTTGATCTTTCATTCATCACGGCAATGCTTGTGATGTATCCGTGTTCGTTCGAGAAGCCGGAAACATCGTTCAAGGCGGCGCTATGCCTGCTGATTTTCGGTTTCGTCACGCTGTTGTATTTCAGGTGCAAGTCTTCCGGCACATTTGATTTCAAGTGCCAGCGCATTGTGTGTTCGTTCGCTCCGATGCTTCTGTTCGTGCTGTCGTATTTTCTTTACATAGCCTATCGCCGTTTCTCAGGGATAAGAGCCATGTTCAGAAACACGGCGGTATGGCACAATGTGGAGGAACATTCACGGTTCCTCTACTCCATAGCGTTTATGGACGCCGGAATGATTTTCCTATGCGCCGGCACATCCGCCGGACATCTGAAAGGTTTTCTCACAGCCGTGTCTGCGGTCATGTATCTTGCGCTTTACGCCATACTCTATCTGCGAGCCATGACAGGCAGAACCTACGTCATTAACCGTGCCACGGAGAAAAGGATCAAGGACATCATAAAGGGTAATCTGAGAACGTCATACATTGAGAAGGCTGATGAGGACAAGAAGATGAACAACCTTTACAGACGGGTTGTGATGTACATGGAGGAGAAAAGGCCTTATCTTGACCAGACCTTTGACATGGCAAGCCTTGCTGATCTGATGTTCACGAACAAGCTATACCTGTCGAAGACGATAAATGTCCTTTCCGGTCGCAATTTCAGGCAGTTTGTGAACTATTACAGGGTGCAGAGGGCGATCGAACTGTTCAAACAGGATCCCAGACTGAAAATCTGCGAGGTCTCGGAGATGTCAGGATTCCATACAGCGGTGTCCTTCAACATGTCGTTCAAGGTGAACACCGGAAAGACTCCTACTGAATGGCTTAACGCCTACACGTCCGAACTGGAAAAGTAAAAGAGAAGGCTGGAAAACTCGTTTCTCCGCCTTCTCTATATTCTTTATCCGAGTTTCCAGGAAACCGGTGGGGGCGCTATGATATCCATCTCCTCTTTCTTGACAGGGTGAACGAATTTGATCTCGTGGGAGTGCAGGCATATCCCTCCGTCAGGATTGGATCGCGGAGCACCGTATTTCAGGTCTCCTTTGATGACACATCCGATGCCCGCCAACTGACAGCGGATCTGGTGATGCCTTCCTGTAAGCAATTGAACCTCAATCAAGGAGTATCTTTCCGTGTCTTTCAGATGTGTGTAGATCAGTTTGGCGAGTTTGGCTCCGGGAGTCTTCTCGCCACCCCTTGCAATGAAACTTTTGTTCATCTTTTCGTTGCGGACCAGCCAGTCGTCCAGTTCCGCCGATTCTTTCTCAGGCGCGGCGCAGCACAATGCCCAGTACGTCTTGTGAATATTCCCGGACCGGAACATCTCGGAGAGTCTGGAAAGGGCTTTCGAGGTCTTGGCGAGGATTGTTATACCACTGACAGGCCGGTCAAGGCGATGCGGAATTCCCACATACACCTTGCCCGGCTTGTCATCTCTTTGGGCGATGAACGCTTTCAGCGTCTCGGCCAGACACTCGTCCCCGGTCTTGTCTGCCTGGACGATCTCTCCAGGTCTTTTGTTGAAGACAAGAATATGATTGTCCTCGTAAAGAATCCGTGACTCCAGATCCCGGAACTCGTCCTCTCCCAAACGTCTGTACTCCATCTATTCTATAGGTACAAGGGCGAAACTCAATGTGCCTCTGCAGCAAAGTTTGCCGCCGACTTCCAGTTTGGCGGAGCAGAAGAACAGGTTGCCTCTTCTCTCGTCCAGCTTGGCCGTCACCTCACAAAGGTCTCCAGGCTTTACGGGATTCTTGAAGCGGACCTTGTCCAGTCCTGCATAGAGAGTGATGTGTCCCGGAATCTCATCCTTGACGAGAATGGCGCAGCTCTGGGCCATGATCTCGCATTGGATCACACCCGGAACTATCGGATTGCCAGGGAAATGCCCTCTTGTGAAGAACTCGTCTTCCTTGATTCTGTATTGGGAGTGCGCGACACCGTTCTCGTCAATGTGAGCCTCTTCTATAAGAAGCATAGGCTCACGGTGCGGCATGAATTGTTTGATTTCTTCGATATTCATAACTCTTGGACTTTTAATGGACTTATCCTTCGTATTTTCTGAAGGCGACGCAGGCGTCGTGTCCACCGAATCCGAACGAGTCGGAGATTCCGAGCGTCAGGTCTGTCTTGACAGCCTTGTTAGGAGTATAGTCAAGATCGCATTCCGGATCCGGAGTGTCCAGATTGATTGTTGGAGGGCAGATTCCGTCACGAAGGGCGAGCACCGTGGCGATTGCCTCGGCCGCTCCCGCCGCTCCGAACATGTGTCCGGTCATGGACTTGATGGAACTGATGTGAGCCTTGTAGGCAAAGTCTCCGAGTGCGTTCTTGTAAGCGAGTGTCTCGGCGACATCGTTTAACTTTGTGCCAGTTCCGTGAGCGTTGATGTAGAGGTTGTCCTTCTCCTTGTCGAATCCTGCTTCCTCAAGGGCGAGTTCGATGCACTTCGCCTGGGTTGTTCCGTCCGGTCTCGGTGCGGTCGAGTGGTAGGCATCGCAGGTGTTGCCGTAGCCGACCATCTCGCCGAGTATCTGCGCTCCACGGGCTTTCGCATGCTCGTATTCCTCAAGCACAAGGGCGGCTGATCCGTCGGCCATCACGAATCCGGCGCGGTTGGCGTTGAAAGGAAGTGAGGCGTAGTTCGGATCCGTGGCTCTGGAGAGGGCCTTGGCGTTGGCGAAACCGACGATGCCGATCGGGATGGTGGCGTTCTCGCAGCCTCCGGTGATGATCGCGTCGGCATAGCCGTTCCTGATGGCGCGGAAAGCCTCGCCCATGGCGTTGGTCGATGTGGCACAGGCTGTCACGATGTCAAGACATGGACCTTGGGCGTTGTTCAGGATGGCGATATGTCCGGCGGCGATGTTGGAGATCATCGTCGGGATGAACAGCGGAGAGATCCACTGTCCTGAAGGATCCTCGATCATCTTGGAGATCTCCCTGTACTGTGTGGCGAATCCACCGATTCCGGAACCGAAGTAGACTCCGAGCCTGAAAGGATCGATGTTCTTGTCTTCGCCTTTGGAGGAGAGTCCCGACTGCCTCATCGCCTGATAGGCGGCGGCCACGCCGTACTGTGTGAACAGATCCTGCTTTCTTATGAACGGCTTGTCCATTCCGTATTCCTCGGCCTTGAAATCCTTGATGATGCCGGCGATTCCGACCGGGAGGTTGTCCGTAGGGAAGGACTTGATGTAATCTATGCCGCACACTCCGTCGCAAAGGTTGCTCCAGAAGGTGTTGACATCATTTCCTACCGGGGAGATGACTCCCATTCCTGTTATAACTACTCTTTTATTCATGTTTTATCCTTTATAGTCATTGATTCAAGCCAAAAGTCCGGGAGCCCCAGCGAGCAGTCTCTCCGCTCCGTCCATAAGGTCTTCCACAATTTCCCTGGCTGTTTCCTTCTTCTTGATCATGCCCGCTACCTCTCCGGCGAGAAAACTTCCTCCGGCGAGGTCTCCGTCAAACACAGCCTTGCGCATCGAACCGGTGCCGAACTTCAGGACCTCCTCCTTCGGGACGGCCGGGTCATATTCCATCTTGAAGAATTTCTTAGCAAACGGGGTCTTGAGGCCACGGACAGCGTCTCCGAGCGACTTGCCGGTCACCATTGTGCTGACATCGGACGCGGCGATCAGTCTAGCCTTGTAATTCTCGTGAATATGGCACTCGTCGGCGATGAGGAACCTCGTCCCGACCTGAACGCCCTTGGCTCCGAGCATGAATGCGGCCGCGACTCCTCTGCCATCGAATATTCCACCCGCGGCAAGGACTGGAATATCCAAGGCATCAACCACTTGCGGCACAAGCGCCATTGTATGAATATCCCCGATATGTCCTCCGGACTCGGCGCCTTCGGCCACAACGGCTGTCGCTCCGAGCTCCTGCATCTTGAGGGCGTAGGCAACGGACGCCACAACAGGGATGACCTTGATTCCGGCGGCCTTCCATTTCTCCATATAGGCGGCAGGGGATCCGGCTCCGGTTGTCACGATTTTCACGCCTTCCTCGATGAGCATGTCCGCCACTTCCCCCGCATTGGGAGCCTGAAGCATGATGTTGACACCGAATGGCTTATCTGTCAAAGTTTTGCATTTGCGGATCTCTTCCCTGACGGCTTCCGTGCCGAAGTTGATTGAAGAGATCAGTCCAAGTCCACCGGCGTTTGAGACGGCGGCAGCCAGTTTCGCATCAGCGATCCAGGCCATACCTCCCTGGAACAGAGGACGCTCGATTCCGAGCAAGTCACATATAATACTTTTTATCATATAGTTGCAAATATAATAATTAATGTTCGGATTACCACTCAACTATGGCCGCTCCTGAGAGAAGTCCGGCTCCAAATGCGCTAAAGACTAAAATATCCCCCTTTTTGAACATCCCCTTCCGGTTACATTCGTCCAAAAGGATAGGGCAGGAGGCTGACGAGGAATTTCCGTGATCGGTGATGTTGACGGGGAACTTCTCCGCAGGCTGACCCATATAGTTGATGATCGAGTCGATTATTCTCTGGTTGGCCTGATGAATCATGAAGTATGCCACCTCGCTCTTGTCGATCCCCACTTCGTCCAGAAGACTTTGCACACCTTCCGTGCACGCCTTGACCGCGAACTTGAACACCTCCCGGCCTTTCATCTGCATCGGGACGTCCTCTTCCTTTTTTGTGATGTAAGGCGTGTCAACAAGTGTCCTGATCTGCCAGATCTCATCCTTGGATGGCTCTGCATGCAGTTTTGTGCCTTTGATGTTGTCCCCTTCGGTCAGCACTACGGCTCCGGCCCCGTCTCCGAACAGGACACATGTTCCTCTGTCTTTCCAACTGGCCATTCTGGTCGGCTCCTCGACGCACGCCACAATGGCGTTCCTGATCTTTCCGGCCTTGTAGTATGTCTCCGCCATATCCAAGGCATAGACGAATCCCGGACAAGCGCAGTTGATGTCGAACATCGGGCATTTGAGTCCGAGTTTTTCACCTATGATGCAGCTCATTCCCGGGGTGATATATTCGGAGACGACATTGGAGACTATGAAGAGGTCGATGTCTTCGGCTTTCAGTCCGGACATCTCAAGAGCCTTTCGTACGGCTTCGGTTCCGAGATCCTCCAGATTCTCGTCTGTGATCACGTGTCTTGTCTTGATTCCGGTGCGAGGGTAGATCCACTCGTCGCTGGTGTCCAGAAATCCCGCAAGCATATCATTGGTCACGACCTTTTTTGGAAGCGCGCTTCCTGTACCGATGATTTTCATAAATTTACTAATATTAATGTATTCTCACCGACAAAAATATGAATATGCCAAAATCGCTCAAAAATTAAGTGGTGAATGTGCCCGTGGTGTAGCCATCTCGATGTTTTTAGTGGCGATTTGTCCGGATTTGTGGTGAATCTCCGGTTTTTGATAAACCTAAAAAGTGTTATATTTGCCATATAAAAGAGGAAAGGATGAGTTTTTTCAACAAGCCTCTGCCCGGCTATCTTCGTGGCAAGAACCAACTTATCTACACCGTGACATTCACGGCGTTGTTCTCCATCGTGTTCCTTCTGGTCAGCCTGCCGTTCTCGCACAACAGTTGGATGGCGCTCGGGAACTCCAGATTCTTCGTTTTCACGGTGCTTTTCGCGCTCGGCTCGCTTATGATCGTGATCCTCAGCAAATACATAATGTACAAGACTAGAAACAAGCTGAAGATGAATTTTCTGGGCTACATAACGTGGTGCGTCTGCGAGGTCATCGTGATCTGTCTGGCATATTCATTCATCACCGTGCCGATCACAGGCATCGGGTGGGATCAGTTCCCGGCGACGCTGGGAAAGGCGTTGTTGTACGGAAACACTTCTCTGATAATTCCTTACATCCTTGCCGGGATGTACTACGCCATTCAGGACAAGAACCAGATCATCCGTCTGATGAACTACGGCAATGTGGTCTCTGACGAGGCTGTGCCGGTCTCACAGTTGGAGAAGATCACGCTTTTCGACAATAGCGGTGACCTGAAACTGTGCGTCAGCGCCTCGAATCTCTACTACATCGAGTCTGACGACAACTACATCGTGGTCTGGTACACCGACAGCAAGGGCGACCTGAAGCGCTATATGCTCCGCTGCCGTCTCAAGACCGTGGAGGAGAGTTTCCGTGGAAGCAGCCTTGTGCGTTGCCACAGAAAATATATTGTGAATATGGACAAGGTCAAGGTCCTGCGCAAGGAGAAGGACGGCTACGAACTGGATCTTGACAACGACTCAATCGCACCTATCCCGATCACCAAGACATATTCAGAAAACGTCCTGAGCCGTTTCAACAACAGTTCAGGACGCCGTATGGAGTGATATTCCCGTTTCTTCTATTCGCAGAGTTTGTTCAGGGCGAGTTCCACGAGGGCGCGCACCTGTGGTTTGTAGTCCGGGTTGCTGCTCTTGAGGTAGCGGTTGGCGATGGCGCAGCAGATCGTGCCGGCCTCGTGTCCGAGACGTTTGGCCATTCCTGCGACCGCCGAGCTTTCCATCTCGAAATTGGTGATCCGATATTCCCCGAAGCGGAAGGACTCGAAGTCCTCAAGCATATTCGGCATCGCCAGGCCCTGTCTCACGACTCTGCCCTGAGGTCCGTAAAATCCTGAGGCAGAGATTGTCATGCCTTTTACCGAGCAGTCCTCGAACTTCTTGATCAGCTTCTCGCTGGCCTTCACGAAATATGGCGAAGGAAGGTTCTTGTCCCAATGCGTGTGCTCCTTGAAAGCCTTCTCCATCTCAAGGTTGGAGAGTTCGTCACGGCCTTCGTACCAGTTCATCAGACCGTCGCAGCCCACGGAATAGTGGGAGAAAATCGCTGATCCGAGCGGAATGTCGGCCTGGACAGCCCCGCAGGTTCCGATCCTGAGGATCGTGAGGGTCCTGTGCTCCTTCTTCGGCTCGCGGGTGGTGAAGTCCACATTCGCGAGGGCGTCCAGCTCAGTCATCACGATGTCGATGTTGTCGGTTCCGATTCCGGTTGACAACACGGTGACTCTCTTGCCGTTATACTTGCCGGTCGTGGAGACGAACTCCCTTGACTGGTGGCGGAACTCGATGTCGGTGAGGAATCCGGCGACCATATCCACTCTTCCAGGGTCGCCGACGAGGATGACGATGTCAGCCAGCTCTTCCGGTTTCAGATGGATGTGGAACGCCGAGCCGTCATCGTTGATGATTAATTCAGATTCTGCTATTCTCATAATATGAATTTTAATGTTTAACCCGCCAAATATAAGAATATTCAACGGAATTAACTATTTTTGTGAAATATGTGGCAGAGACTTCAAACTTTATACCTGTGCATCGCCACAGGTTTGATAGTGGCGCTTTTCTTCAGCGTCAAGGCGTTTACCTTAGGTCCCGGCGGAGTTCATTCCGTCGAGTTGACCTACATTAAGTACACCCCTTACCTTATCCTTTTGATTCTGATCACCATCCTTCAGCTGTTGGCGGTGTTCACTTTCAACGCGCGTGTCTTCCAGATGCGCACAGCCGTGCTTTCCGCCATCCTGATGATAGCGCTTCAGGCTTGGATCGGAGTGGATTACTTCACAGCTGACAAGGAGTGGATATTCAAGTTCACCGCGGTGTTCCCGCTTGTGGCGGCCATCCTGAATTTCATCGCCGCGAGGCTCATTCTCAGGGACCAGCTCCTTGTGGAGAGCGTCTCGCACCTCCGCTCCCGGAAGAAGAATCACAAGATTTAAGGCACTGGATCGTACCCGCTGCCGCCCCAAGGGTTGCAGCGGAGGATTCTCCAGACGGTCAGGAACAATCCCTTGACCGGTCCCCATTTCTTGAACGCCTCGATGGCGTAGGTCGAACACGATGGCTCGAAACGGCACGTCTTGGGAATATACGGCCCTATGCAGGTGCGGTAGAACCAGATCAGGGCGAGGAATGGTGCGATGCACACCTTCCTTACCCGCTGCCTCCAGGCAGGAATATCCCCGCTAGGCTTCATATCCCGCGAGTTTTTGAAGGACCGCGCCGACCTGCTCCCGCAAAGCTGAATATTCCAATACATCCTTTGTATTATAAAGGAACAGTATTGAATATCCTTTAGGAGGCAGGATGTCCTTCTGGGTCCTGTAGGCCTCACGTAGTCTGCGTTTTAGCAGATTGCGCTTCACCGCCCTTTTGAAGAGGCGTTTGGGAACGGACACTATGATATTATTCGCCTCTTCGTCGCTTGAAGAGGCTGTGTCTTTCAGAAAACAATATTTGAGACCGCCGGACGTGAAGCCCCAGCGGCCCCTTGACATCAGAGCCGAAATCTTCGACTTCCCGTGAAGCCGCTCGGATTTCGGTAGAGTGAACATTTCTGTAACTATTTCCGGGCGTTGAGGTAAAGCTCGATCGCGCGGGCCACGGACGGAGCCTCCGGAGTCGGAGCCTGGATCTCGATCTTGAGGCCGGCTTCCTCCATCGCCTTCACGATGGATTTCCCGTAGGCCACGAACTTGATGTCTCCCTGCTGGAACTCAGGGAAGTTCTCGTAGAGGGACTTGATGTCGTACGGATTGTAGAATACGATCATGTCGTAGTCCTGCAGGTTCATCTCCTTAAGGTCCTGAGGCACAGACTTGACGAACACGGCTGTCTTGTAATCAAGTTTCTGCGCTTCCATCAGATTCGTCAGCGGAGAACTGTTGCTTGAGTCGGACTGGGTCACAAGGAACTTCTCACCCTTGTGCTTGGTTCCGATCTGTTCTATGATGGACTCGGGAGTCCCGTTGCCGAAAAATATCTTGCGCTTGCGGTAAACGATGTGCTTCTGAAGGTACATCGCCACGGCCTCGGTCGTGCAGAAATACTTCATTGTCTCCGGAACCTTGACCCTCAGTTCATCGCACAGGCCATAGAACGCGTCAATAGTATGGCGGGACGAGAAAATGATTGCGGTGTAATCCAGAATGTTTATCCTCTGCGCCCTGAACTCTCTGGAAGAGAGGGGCTCGATGAGAAAGAACTGCTTGAATGTGATGTCAACGCCGAATTTCTCTTTCAGTGCGACGTAGGGTGCGTCGTTCATCGGAGCGCGCTGTGAGATCAAAATCTTCTTTATTGCCATATTCTTGTTTTCTAGTTCGGCCTCCGGTGACACTATAGCAGCTTGGCTGAAAGCACCAGAGCGGTGGTCGGAAGTAATTCAAGGCCGCAAAGATACAAAAATGTTGTGAAAGGATTGCAAGCCGAGGCGAAAATCTGTCCTCGCCTGAAGATGTGGAACAAGTAGGTGACGGCTATTACATGCAGAAGCACCACACGCGTAAGTTCCTTATTACCAACTGAAATATTCAGTATGGCCCCGACAGGGAACACGATCAGGAAAAGAATTATGATGTAGTTGAAAAAGGCATGGTTGGCCGCCGTAAAAGTCTTCGTCCGGTAGGCTCCCATTTCCAACTGCCAGTTCAGGAAAGATCTCAGCACGAGGTATGCCAGCATCGTCCCGCAGGTGGCCGCCAGTCCCAGAGCGGGAGGAAGGGATTCCATGTAGTCCGGTTGATAGAGGCCATGAGAATAGACGACCATGCATAGCGGCACGAACAGGACCATGACCATCCAGTTGCGGCTGCCGCTCAGCTGAAGGCTGTCTTCAAGGTCAAGGTTGCCTTTCCAGCGCATGACGCAGTCTCCCAGCGATGGGATGATCTTGAAGAAACTCCCGACGCTCAGCAGAAAAATGAATGTGAATATGACCGCGAGGCCACAGAAAACCGGATCGTCGATCATGAGTGTCAGTTGCCTCTTTTAGCGTTGTAGCCCATATTCCTGAGAAGCTCCGTGACTTTGTCCCGCAGGTCTCCCTGGATGGTGATCTCCCCGTCCTTGGCCGAGCCTCCGACCCCGCATTTCACTTTCAGGGTCTTTCCAAGAGCCGACAGATCCTCCTGCGTGCCCACAAATCCGCTCACTAGCGTGACCTGCTTTCCGCCTCTGTTCCTTCTGTCGATGGTGACGGTCAGTCTCTGCCTGGACGGCTCAAGGGTCTCAGCCTCGGCGGTCTCCTCCGTGGCGTAGTTGAAATTCGGGTCGGTCGAATAGACGACGCCGAGTCGCTGCTTCCAGTCGTTATCGGGTTTCATAATATTCATTGTTATATTTTTGCAAAGATAGCGAATCCTTTTGTATCTTTGTCTGTTTAACGGCTTGATTCGGCCGATTTAGGAACATCGTTAGTTTATGGACATTAAGAAATTCAAACTGTGGAACAAGGTGACGGCGCTGGCTGTTCTGGCCATCTCCGCGTTCACCTATCTCTCCACAATCGAGCCGACAGCCTCTTTCTGGGACTGCGGAGAGTTCATCGCGTCATCGTACAAGCTTGAGGTCGGACACCCGCCGGGAAACCCTGTCTTCCAGCTCATAGCAAGGTTCTTCACCATGTTCACGGGTCCGGACAAGGCCGCTGTGATGGTGAACTCGATGAGCGCGGTCTGCTCGGCTCTCACCATATTCTTCCTCTATCTGACAATCGTTTTCCTCGTCAAGAGAGTGATTGTGCCGAAACGTGACGGCGAGGGCGGAACCGGGGAGTATTCACTTGGCCAGGCCATAGCCATCTACGGCAGCGGAGCCGTCGGCGCTCTGGCTTATTGCTTCTCGGACACGTTCTGGTTCTCGGCCGTCGAGGGCGAGGTCTATGCGATGTCGTCCCTGTTCACGGCGATGGTCGTGTGGGCGATGACAAAGTGGTACGAGGAGACCGACCGCAGGTACGCGAACCGCTGGATCGTGCTGATCTCGTTCCTGATGGGACTCTCCATCGGAGTCCACCTGCTGAACCTGCTGGCGATTCCGATGCTGGTCTATATGTACTACTTCAAGATGAGGGAGGACAAGCCATATTCATTCTGGGAATATGTCAAGATCATGGCCGTCTCGGTGGTGATCCTGGCGTTCATCCTGTTCTTCATGGTGCCTTACATCCCGAAGATAGCCGCCTATTTCGACCTGTTCTTCGTTAACACTCTCGGGCTTCCGTACAACACCGGAGCGGCCTTCTTCATCGTGGCTCTTCTCACTGCTTGCTTCTGGGGCCTTTTCAAGACCCTCAAGACAGAGAGGGTGTTCTGGAACACGGCTCTGCTGTGCTTCACCACGATCGTGATCGGATTCTCGGTGTTCAGCATCGTAATCATCCGCTCATGCGCCAAGACTCCGACCAACGAGTACCAGCCTGACAACGCGTTCACCCTCGTGCGCTATCTCTCCCGTGAGCAGTACGGCTCGACCCCGTTGCTTTACGGCCAGTACTACGGCGCTCCGTACGAGCTTGAGCAGAAATCCTATTGGGCTCCTCTGGACGGCAAGTACAAGAAGGCCCCGAGCCCTGTGGACGTGAAATATGACCGTGCCGGAAAGATGCTGTTTCCGAGAATGTACAGCAACGATGAGAGGCACATAAAGTTCTACGAATCCTACACCAACGGAAAGGGCACGCCGGTGCCGGGCGCTCAGTACAAGAAGCCGACACAGGGTGCGAACCTGTCATATTTCTTTGATTTCCAGCTTGGATGGATGTACTGGAGGTACTTCATGTGGAACTTCGTGGGACGGCAGAACGAGATCCACACGCCTTCCGCCGACCTGTTCACGGGCAACTGGGAGAGCGGAATCCCGTTCATCGACAAGATTCATCTTGGCGACCAGAGCAACGCTCCGCAATGGCTTCAGGACAACCCGGGCAAGAACCACTACTTCTTTCTGCCTCTTCTCCTTGGACTCATCGGTCTGTGCTTCCAGTTCGACAAGGACCGCCGAGGCTGCTGGCTGACATTCCTGCTCTTCTTTATGACAGGAATCGCCATCGTGCTCTATCTGAACCAGGTTCCGTACCAGGTGCGCGAGAGGGACTATGCCTACGCTGGCTCGTTCTACGCCTTTGCCATCTGGATCGGATTCTCCGTCGCTGCCTTATATTCATGGATCACTTCCGCGTTGAAGGAAAAGCATACTGTCGCTGTGGCGGCCGTGGCTTCCGTGGCTTGCCTTTTCGTGCCGGCGCTGATGGCCGAGGAGAACTGGGACGACCACGACAGAAGCAACCGCTACACCGCCGTCGAGGTCGCCAAGAATTATCTTAATTCAGTGGAAAAGAACGGTTTACTGATAACCCACGGTGACAACGACACCTTCCCTCTGTGGTACGCCCAGGAGGTCGAGGGCTTCAGGAATGACGTGAGAATATGCAATACATCCCTCCTTGGAACCGACTGGTACATCGACCAGATGAGGTTCGCGATCAACAACTCCGCTCCTCTGAACCTCTCGATCGGACAGGAGCAGTACCTCTACGGAACCAATGAATGGATTCCTATCGAGGACAAGCGTGGCCAGGCTCTGCTGCTTTCGGACTGCGTCACAGTGTTCAAGCATCCTGACGCCAAACTGGTCTATCAGGACGGGCGCAAGACGGATTACTGGATTTCCCGCAAGATGATAATTCCGGTCAACAAGGAGAACTGCCTCAAGAGCGGAATCGTGAGCGAGAAGTTCGCCGAGCAGATTCCGGACTCCATCGTGATTGAGATCCCTAAGAGCAAGAATTTCCTCAGCAAGCCTGAGCTCTTCCTGCTTGACTTCCTCTCCACCTACCAGTGGGACAGGCCTTTGAATATGCTCAATCAGGGCGGAGACCTGAACATCGGTCTGCGCGACTACTTGATGTACGAGGGCTTCTCCTACAAGTTCATCCCGATCAAGAACAAGCCTCAATCCCTTGAGGTCGGCCTTGTGGACACCGATGACCTGTACGACAAGATCACGGACAAGTTCTGCTTCGACGCCGTTTCCCGTGAGGACTATTGTGTTGATTACCAGAACACCTACACCTTCCTTGGCGTCATGTCTTTGAGGAATATGTTCGTGTCCGCCGCCAACGCCTTCATCGCCGCCGGGGAGAACGACCGCGCCGAGCAGATGCTTGACAAGTGCCAGCAGGTTCTCAAGCCGAAGGAATATCCTTATGACAACTCTATCCTCGGCTGGGGTTCCAACGCCCTCTTCCCGATCGAGATGGTCAAGGACTACTACGCTCTTGGCAAGCCTGAGAAAGCCAAGGCTCTCGCCACGGAACTGACCAATGAGCTCACCGAGTCCATTAGGTTCTATCTCGACTTCTACCCGATGTGCAAGAGTGACTTTGAATATAACTGCAACCTTATCTACTACATGACAAACGATGTCATCCGCAAGGCCGGCGACAAGGACTTCGCCGACGAGATTGAAAAGACCCTCGCCGCCTTCCTTTCCGCCCAGTCATAAGATGTTTCGGGAATCCCGATAGCAGTTATCGAAACAAAGGGATGATAATCCATCCCAATCCGCAAGTGGTGTTATAATTTTGCGCCGTCAAAAAAAAGAGCGTAAGATTATGACACCACTTGAAATTTCCACGGCTGCTATGAGCGCCAATTCCGGATCACTGATCATCGTTTGCGCGGTCGCAAGCGCGGTTATCCTGATCGTTTCCTTCCTGCACGAAAGGCTTAAGGCCTTCAATGCGAAGCACAGCATCATTACCTATTCCGACACCCTTGTAAGGCCTGTGTCCTGGAACGGAGGCAGGGATGGTGTGGATGCTGACGGAGTCCCTTTCTACGGATCCTTTGAAGAAGAGGATTCAGACGCGAAGGCTGATAACGTTGTGTCCATCCACGATGTTGTAAAGAAGGAGAATGAATATGGAAACTCAGGAACTCACGCTGCATAACGAACTGAAGCGCAAGAGCATATTCCTGAGAGACTACACCACCGAACTTTACGCCAGCGGGGCGACGACAATCCGCATCGAGAAGAATCTTGGCCGGATTGCCGAGCAGTGGCACACCAAGGCTGACTTCTCTGTTCTTCCGACCTGCATTGTCCTGAACCTTTGGGACGAGAACGAGGAGAAATCCTACACGGTGACTGGAAAGATTCCGGCCGACAGGATCAACTTCAACACAGTCTCTGACCTGAGCAGTCTCAGCTGGAAGGTGGTCGAAGAGGATTTGGATGTCTGTAAGGCCACGGCCAGGTTCCGTGATGTTCTTGAAAAGAAACGCCTTAACCCTTGGCTTGTGCTTGTGCTTGTGGGACTTGCCAATGCATCATTCTGCGAATTGTTCGGAGGGGACTTGGTCTCGATGCTGATTGTGTTCATCGCCACTATCGACGGATTCTTCCTCAAACAGAAACTTCCTGCCAAAGGCGTTGATTTCAGGATAGTCATCGTCCTTGCCGCCTGTCTCTCGGCTGTGATAGCCTGCTCAGGCTTTGTCTTCGGCTGGGGAAAGACCCCGGAGATAGCCCTTGCCACAAGTGTCCTTTATTTCGTCCCTGGAATTCCTTTCTGCAACGCTGTCTGTGACCTTATCTATGGCCATTACATCTGCTGCATCAGCCGATTCCTGCACGCCGTGATCATCACGGTCTGCCTGTCTCTGGGACTTTGCATCGCTTTCGGGCTTTTGAATATTCAATTTCTGTAATGGAACTTTTTTTTCTTATCATAAAAGACGGTATCTTTGCCGCGATAGCGGCGATAGGGTTCTCAAGCATCAGCAATCCGTCACCGAGGGTGTTCCCTCTGTGCGCCCTGATCGCCGCCGCAGGACATATGACCAGATATGTGTTGATGAATATATGCGGCTTCCAGTTGGCTTCAGGCAGTATGCTTGGCGCCCTTGTCATCGGCTTTCTGGCTTTGCCGGCGGCCAAGATGATAAAGACACCGGCCGAATGCATATCTTTCCCGGCTCTGCTGCCGATGGTTCCGGGAATGTACGCCTACCGGACGATCCAGTCCTTGCTGCATTGCCTGGGATCTTATTCGGAGCCGACATTCATGCACTACCTGTACCTGTTGAGGTTCAACTGGATGACTTGTATGGTGACCATCATCGCGATGGTGGTCGGAGCCTTGCTCCCGATCCTGCTTTTTCAAAATTTTTCGTTTAAGGTCACAAAGTAATGGAATTCAGACAACTACGTTATTTCGTCAAAGTCGCGCAATTGTGCAGCTTCTCCGAAGCCTCAAAGGCTTTGTTCATCTCCCAAAGCACTTTGTCCCAGCAGATAAAGCAGCTTGAGGATGAACTTGGGGTGGAACTTCTTGTCCGGGACTCAAGGCACGTCGCCTTGAGTGACTACGGGGAGCAATACCTTCCGTACGCCAAGCAGGTTCTCAAAGATGTGGACGCAAGCGCCGAGAGGATGAAAGACGTGAGGGAGCTGAATATCGGCACGTTGAATGTGGGAGCGACCTACACGTTCTGCCCGCTGCTGGCGGACACGGTCAGGGAATTTATGAAGAAGTACCCGGGGATCAAGCTGAAGGTTTACTGCCGTTCGATGGAGAACCTTATGGAAATGCTTGAGCACGGGCAACTTGATGTGGCTCTGTCCTACAAGCCGTTGGAAAGCTACGAGGACATCGACTCGCACATCCTGTTCAACAGCAAGCTTTGCGTCATCGCGGGGAAAGACAATCCTGTGGCCAAGATGGAGAGCATCCGTCTGACGGAATTGGAAAAGCTTCCGCTAGCGCTGCCGGCCAGAGGATTGCAGGCAAGGAACGCTTTTGACAGTCTGCTCTACGGCCAGAACTTCAAGTTTGATGTCCGTCTGGAAATCAACGATCTCAGCATGCTTCTGGAAATGGTCTCCAGCACCGGCCTCGTGACGCTCCTTTCCGAGGCCACTGTCCGCGGCAACAAGGATTTCGTCGCCCTGAGTCTTGATCACCCGCACTCTGAAATGCAGGGATCATTCCATCTTCTCAAAGGCACCTATTGCAAAAACGCCACGAAGGAGTTCCTCAAGATGCTGGTAGAGAACAATTCCTTCACGCTGGCCATGGATGCCATAGCGAACCGGTAGGGAATCGCCGTCAAGCATGGGCTGCGCAGGTGCTTCGGCAGGTGCTGCGACCGGGCTGTGAGCGGTGTCTGGCGTGTGGGCATAGGAGTGGTGTGGAATGCAGGGATAAGGGGAATGGATGGCGTGGCGGGTAATAAGTTGAGTATCAACGAAATAAGCATTCTCGTGGTGAGATATTGGGCACCACGAGAATGCTTATGTTAGTTATTGTCAAGTGGTTAGGTGCCACGGGTGGGACTGGTGTCTTTAGACCAGAGCCTTCACCTGTCCGGCGTTCAGCGGGATCATCTCGGTGATCGGCTTGTACTCGTACTGGTCAAAGTCGTTGATCTGGGCGAAGCCGGCGGACTTGTCTCTGCGGTAGTAGATGTACATCAGAAGTCCTCCGGGAGCCTCGGAGACAACCTTGTCAGACTTGCCCTCAAGGAAGGAGACAAGCTCTTCCTTCTTGGTTTTCGGGTAGTTGGCGGTCTTGCGCTTGAACGAACCTTCCTTGCCCTCGATCACGTATGAGGATTTCATGGCGAGGAAGAGGATCACGGCGAACGCTATGAGAGTGCATCCGAGGATGAACATAGAGTCAGAGCAGAAGAGCAGCCCGACTCCTGCGGCAAGGAACAAAAGTGTGATGATGAAGTCCTTTGCGGATCTTGTTTTCTTGATATTTACGGTTTCCATTTGTTTTCAGTTTTAGAAGCTGTTTTGAATTGTTTGTTTGAAGGTTAAGAGCAAGCTCTTCCCCTGCTGCTCACCTTGGCAATCCGAACAAGTTCGATTGCCCTCGGTTCGGGCACTGGGTTGAGAGTGAAAAACTTCAGTTTCGACCGCTTATTCCAAGGAAGATAGCGGTGCTGTCTGACTGAGGAAGCGGGAAGAAAAAGAAGATTTTTCACCTCAAAGAACATTTCAAACAATTCAAAACAGCTTCTTGGTGATGCTGTTCCGGAGAGAACACAATACTCCCCGGAAAAAGTTGTCGTGTAAAAAATATGGTTGCATCACCTTGTTATTATGATACATTATTCGCCGTCCATAGAGGGGGCGGCACCCTTGTTTTTTGATTGGTGGGTGAGTCATGTCACCCGGAATGGAAACCGACCGCTATAGACGCAGCTTCCGCAGTGTCGGCAGGGAATGTCTTTGCACGTTAAGATGACAGAACGCCTTTGATTCAAGAATCCTGAAATCAAGCTCTGTCCTGCGCGCACCCCTGCACGGACTGCCGGAAGCTCCGGTGACTGTGCGGATTACTGTCTGCCCTTCGGCCGTCGGGCTTGTCAGGCAGACTGTGTTGAACTTTATGAATGAATGTTCAGATTGGGTCGGGTCTGTAAGGCTGTCGGTGGAAGTCCGGACGGCTGTCTCATTGTTGTCCGGTTCCGCAAAGAAATTGTCCTGCAGCCCTTGGCAGAAGAAAGCGAGAGCCACAAGAACAATGGAAACCAGGCAGAATCTGACGAATGACTTCATAACCTCTCTACCTCCTGAGTCTTACGAATATACTGAGCGGCAGGTTCTTCCCGAACTTGTCCCTGAGAACCAGTTCTCCGGATTCGAGAGCGGCGTCCGGCGCAAGTCCGAAGGCCTGACGCACGACCGTCTCGCCGAGAATGGCCGAGAATCCGTTCGAGTAAAGGTTCAGAACAAGGAAACTGTTCTCCGGAGCGAGAATCCTTCCGACGGTCTTCATCATATCGAAAAGACATTCGTCCAGTTTCCATTTCTCTCCGTCCGGACCGTGGCCGTAGGCCGGAGGATCCAGTATGATGCCTTGGTATAGATTGCCGCGTTTGGCCTCACGGTTCGCGAACTTCATCGCGTCTTCGACCACCCAACGGATGCCGTCAAGGCCGCTGCGGTCCTGGTTGCCGTGAGCCCAGGTGACGACCTGACGCACTGAATCCAGATGAGTGACATCGGCTCCGGCGCACTTGGCTGCCAGCGATGCCGCTCCCGTGTAGGCGAACAGATTCAGAACCTTAGGCTTAGAGCCGGTCTTCGCGGCGATGTCCGAAGTCTGCTTGAATATGTAGTCCCAGTTGGCGGCCTGTTCCGGGAAGACTCCCACGTGCTTGAAGGACGTGAGCCCCAGCCTGAGGCTGAACTTAGGACCTCCGTTGTAGCGGACCCACCACTGGTCGGGCATATTCCTCAATCTTTCCCACGTTCCGCTGTCTTCCTTCCCGGCCTTGCCGAATCCGGCCCCCGGTGTGAAGCGGGTGTGGGCGAGCCTGTTCCACTCGGCATCGGTCATACTCTTGTCCCACAAAGCCTTAGGCTCAGGGCGGGCAAGAACATATTCACCGAACCTTTCGAGCTTCGCGCCCCTTCCGGAGTCGAGAAGTTCGTAGTCCTTCCAATTCTGTGGATTAAACTCGATCGTCATAGCGTGCAAAGATAGGAAAAAGAAAGTCTATTTTATCCTTTTGCAGCAGGATTTAATCGTTATAGTGTGATGGACTGATGTCCAATCCGCTGAATTTTACTATATTTGCGGCCGGAATAAATCGAAATTATTTTAATACAATAAGGTTATGCAACAGCACATTGACACCTACGACTTCAAAGGTAAGAAGGCAATTGTCAGAGTGGATTTCAACGTTCCGCTCGATGAGAATTTCAACATCACAGACGACACCCGTATCCGCGCGGCTCTCCCTACACTCAAGAAAGTGCTCGCAGAGGGTGGTTCCCTCATTCTGATGTCCCACCTCGGACGTCCGAAGGGAGTTGATCCTAAGTTCTCCCTCAAGCATATTCTCGCTCACGTCTCAGAGTGCCTCGGCGTTCCGGTTCAGTTCGCCGATGACTGCCAGAAGGCTTACGAGCAGGCTGCCGCCCTCAAGCCGGGTGAGGTCCTGATGCTTGAGAACCTCCGTTTCTACGCTGAGGAGGAAGGCAAGCCGAGAGGACTCGCCGCCGACGCGACAGACGAGGAGAAGGCTGAGGCCAAGAAGGCCGTTAAGGCAAGCCAGAAGGAGTTCGTGAAGAAGCTCGCTTCCTACGCTGACTGCTACATCAACGACGCTTTCGGCACCGCGCACAGGGCACACGCCTCCACCGCTCTTATCGCCGCTTACTTCCCGAACGACAAGATGTTCGGCTACCTGATGGAGAAAGAGGTCAAGGCCATCGAGAACGTTCTCCAGAACGCTCAGCATCCTTTCACAGCCATCATCGGTGGTTCAAAGGTTTCCAGCAAGCTCGGTGTCATCAAGAACCTGCTTGACAAGGTTGACAACCTGATCATCGGAGGCGGAATGGGCTACACCTTCATCAAGGCCCAGGGCGGTCACATCGGAAAGTCCCTCCACGAGGACGAGCTTATGCCGGACGCTCTTGAGATTATGAAAGAGGCTAAGGAGAAGGGTGTAAATCTTTCACTTTCAGTCGCTACGGTTTCAGGCCAGGAGTTCAGCAACGACACTCCTCGCAAGACATTCGACATATTCAACATTCCTGATGACTGGGAGGGAATGGACGCTTCAGAGGCTTCCCTTGAGAACTGGAAGAAGATCATCCTCGCTTCCAAGACCATCCTTTGGAATGGCCCTGTCGGAGTGTTCGAGCTTCCTAACTTCGCTCACGGAACCGAGAAGATCGCCGAGTTCGTGGCCGAGGCCACCCAGAACGGTGCCTACTCTCTCGTAGGTGGCGGCGACTCTGTGGCGGCTGTCACAAAGCTCGGTTTCGCCGACAAGGTCAGCTACGTGTCCACAGGTGGCGGAGCCATGCTGGAGGCCATCGAGGGCAAGGATCTTCCTGGCATCGCCGCCATCCGCGACTAGCCGGGGCGCGACCGCCAGCGCCCCTTCCTCTAAATTTCTCGGGCGAAGGGGCGTAAGAATCGCAGATTTTATGTAAGTTTGTACGAAAAGTGATTTTTAGGTTATGGATCTTCTGTTCGTACATTGGAATATGAATCCGGAGATATTCAGGATTGGATCGTTCGCCGTAAGGTGGTATGGTCTCCTGTTTGTCTCCGGTTTCATTCTTGGTTACTGGATATTCGCGAGGTTCTTCAAGAGGGAAAAGGTCAACGAGGCCCTTCTTGATCCGCTTCTCTACACCTTGCTGATTGGCACTCTTGTCGGGGCGCGTCTCGGGCACTGCATATTCTACCAGCCGGACTATTATTTCGGCTCCTGGAAAGGTTTCCTTGAGATCTTCGCCGTCTGGCACGGAGGACTCGCCAGCCACGGGGGGGCGCTGATGCTGCTCCTGTGCATGTGGTGGTTCGCAAACAAGTACGGGAAGAAGAACCACATCGATTTTCTGTGGATTCTGGATCATCTGGCCATAGCCGTGGCGTTCGCCGCGACATTCATCAGGCTCGGAAACCTTTGCAACTCCGAGATTTACGGCGATGTTACGAACCTTCCGTGGGGATTCATCTTCGAGCGCAGGGGAGAAACCGAGCCTAAGCATCCGACGCAGATCTACGAGGCGCTGAGCTATCTGGTCCTCGGTGTCGGGCTGTTGTGGCTCTATGTCAAGAGGCTGGACAAGATGTACAGGGGTTCCTTCATAGGAATATTCTTCATTGTCTGCTTCGGGATGCGTTTCCTCATCGAGTTCATCAAGGAGCCGCAGGTGGATTTCGAGAACACCATGGCGCTTGACATGGGCCAGCTGTTGAGCATTCCGTTTGTGCTTCTGGGTATCGGACTCCTGGTCTATTCCTATAAGAAGAAGATTCCGGCCGCGGCGGTCATTCCCGACACCAAGCCGAAGAAGGCCGGCCCCACCCACTACGCCAAGAGCCTTAACGGATAATTTATGATAAAAGCGATATTTTTCGACATTGACGGCACCCTCGTGAGTTTCAAGACTCACCGGATGTCAGAGAATCTTAAGGAGAGACTTCATGAACTTCAGGCCAAGGGCGTGAAGCTTTTCATTTCAAGTGGACGGGCAAGGCTGGTGATGAACAATCTGGACGGCTTTCCGTTCGACGGCTATGTGGCGATGAACGGGGCGGAGACGACTCTTGACGGGGAAGTGATTGACAGTCACCCGCTTCCTGAGGCGACTTCCCTTCAGGTGGCCGAAATTGCTGAGCGGGAGAAGGTGTCCTGCTGGGTGTTCGCCGACAACGTGGCGGGGATCAACCATGCAAGCCCGCAGGCGATGGAGATCGCAGAGATGATCAACCTGCGCCCGCCTTGCTTCCTTGACCTCCGGCAGGTCGCGGAGAATCACACGGTCTATGAATATACCATATTCTTTGATGACGAACAGGCGCGAAGGCTGCTTTATCCGGTGCTGAAGAATGTCTCCTACACCCGCTGGCACCCTTATTTTCTGGACATTGTGCCGGAAGGCCTGTCAAAATCCTACGGCGCGGCGCGCATCCTTGAGCGCATCGGCGTGACACGCGAGGAGTGCATGGCGTTCGGCGACGGCGGCAACGACATCCCGATCATTGAATATGCCGGGATCGGTGTCGCGATGGGCAATGCCACCGACGATGTGAAGGCCGCCGCGGACTATGTCACTGACACTGTCGATGAGGACGGAGTCGTCACTGCGCTTCAGCGTTTTGGCGTACTCTAGGAAACTTGGAAATTTTTTAAGTTTTTCGGTGCATCGTTTTATTTTATTGAAAATAAATCACTTGATTAATCCGCTGCTTTTTGGGTGGCGGATTTTTTTATTATATTGCTTGAAAAAATGACGGTTTTTGCATAGCATTTGCAGAATGGCTTGACGCAATTATATAGAGATTATGGCTGAATTGACAAAGGAAACGATAATGATGACGGCGAACGGACTCTTCTCAAAGGATGGGGTCCGCGAGGTGTCCATCGATGACATCTGCCGCAAGCTCTGCATCTCCAAGAAGACATTCTACCAGTACTACGCCCAGAAGGAGGATCTTGTCGCCGACGTGGTGGCCTACAATGTCGAGAGGAAGAAGGATGAGTTCGAGAGGATGGTCGAAGGCAAGAACGCCGTTCAGGTGCTTAAGGCCATATTCGCCCTCGTAGACAGGAAAAAGACCATGGACAAGGACAAGAGGATGGTCAAGGATATCATGAAATACTATCCTGAGACCTTCATCAAGCGCGCCGAGGATCGCTCCAAGGCACTTCACAACTTCTTTGTGGATTGTTTCGACACCGGAAGGAAGGAGGGACTCATCCGTTCCGACATGGACGTTGAGGGGGTGCAGCTGCTGATCTACATCATGCACGAGGGCATGGCCGAGTACCTTGACGGCGGCCACCGCATCGAGGGAAAGAAGGTCTCGTTCAAGTCGCTCTCCGCGGCCTTCGAGGACATCGTGACAAGGGTGCTGCTCACGCCGAAGGGTTTTGAGGAATATTCATCAACAGATAATTGTAAAAATAGTTAGTATAGTATGAAAAACAGATTGAAGTATCTAGTTCTGACCGCCGCGGCCCTGCCGCTTGCTCTGGCAGCGCAGGCCCAGTACCGGAATGACACCATCCCGAAGGAGTCGCCCAAGGACACCTCGCTGGTGACCCTGACCTTGAACGACGCCCTTCAGATCGCCTTGAGCGAGAATGTCGCCGTGAAGGTTGCAGACAAGGAGATCCAGCGTACGGAATATGCCAAGAAAGGCACCTACGCCTCCCTGTTCCCGCAGATCAACGCTTCGGGAGCCTATCAGAGGACTATCAAGAAACAGGTTATGTATATGGACTCGGACAGCGGTTCGGACGAGGAGGGCGGAGGCGGAATGGGCTTCCTGAGCTCTCTGGGTCCATACTTCATGCGCATCAATGAGCTTTCCGCCAAGGCCGGGATGGATCCGGTGAAGATTGAGCAGACGGAAGGCGGTTCCGGCAGCGGAGGATTCGCCGTAGGCCGCTGGAACACCTACAACTACGGTGTATCGGCCTCGATGCCGATTGTCAACGCCCAGCTTTGGGAGAGCCTGAAGATCTCCGGCCAGAGCGTGGACCTCGCCGTGGAGAAGGCCCGTTCCTCAAGACTGGACATGGTTACACAGGTGAAGCAGGCCTACTACTCCGTACTGCTCGCCAGGGAGGCGTTCAATGTTTACAAGGATGTCTATGAGAACGCGGTTGACAACTTCGCCCAGACCGAGAGGCGCTACAATGCGCAGAAAGCCTCCGAGCTTGAATATACAAGGGCAAAATCAACGGTGGCCGCCGCCATCCCTGACGTCTACAATGCCGAAAGTTCGGTGATTCTCGCCCTTTGGCAGCTCAAGGCCGTGATGGGAGTGGATCTTGACAGGAACATCGACGTGTCCGGCTCTCTGGAGGACTTCTCCAAGGAGATGTTCAGGGACATCAACGAGAACAGCGACCCGTCTCTGGAGTACAACACCACCCTTCGCCAGCTTGAGATCCAGGCCGAGCAGCTTGCCTCGACAGTCCGCATGCAGAAGGCCGCCTATCTTCCGAGCATAGCCGCGAACTTCTCGTACAGCATGATCGCGATGACCAACGACTTCAAGTTCAGCGAGTACCAGTGGTCTCCTTACTCCTATGTGGGAGTCAGCATCTCCATTCCGATCTTCTCCGGCGGAAAGCGCCACAATGACGTGCGCCAGACCAAGGTGCAGGCCGCCCAGCTCGACCTCCAGAGGATCGAGACCGAGCGCCAGCTCAAGATCGCCATCCGTCAGTACCTCAACACGATGGAGACGAACATGAAGAGTTTCAACTCCGCCAACGAGGCCGTGGCCCTCGCCCGGAAGGCCTACGACATCGCCGCCAAGTCCTACAAGGTCGGCAAGAGCACTATCACGGAACTAAATGACGCTCAGCTGACCTTGACGCAGGCCAGTCTGGCCCAGTCGCAGGCTGTCTATAATTTCGTGGTGGCGAAGTCCAACCTCGAGAAGACCCTCGGCTACGATTTCATCGACGAGAAGGGAGACATCGACCTTGAGAATATGTAAAAAATAAAAACATCAAGAATATGAACAAGACAATCAGGACTATGATTTTCGCCTCGGCCACCGTTCTTATGGCCGCTTGCGGAAACGGCAGGAAGGCAGACAACGCCGGGGCTTCCGCCCAGGTTGAGGAAAGGACTACCTTGATCTCGACGACGGTCGCCACAAGGCAGGAAGTGCCTCAGACAGAAATATATTCATCATCCGTACAGGCTTTCGCCGTGAACAACATCGCCCCGCAGACCGGTGGCAGGATCAAGACCATCAAGGTTGATGTCGGCAGTTTCGTGAACAAGAACGAGCTGCTGGCCGAGATGGACGCCGCGCAGCTTGATCAGGCAAGACTCAAGCTTGTCAACGATTCCACCGAGCTCAGCCGCCTGAGAAGCCTTTACGAGGAAGGCGGCGTGTCAAAGTCTGATTTCGATGCCGCCGAGATGGCTTGGAAGGTCAGCCGCAGATCCTACAACAACCTGCTTGAGAACACCTGGCTCCGTTCTCCTATCAGCGGAGTCATCACCGCGAGGAACTACGATCAGGGCGACCTTTATTCCGGCCAGCCGATCTTCGTTGTGCAGCAGATCACTCCGGTGAAGCTCCTCGTTGGCATCTCCGAGTCAGATTACACCAAGGTCAAGAAAGGCGATCAGGTCGAGATCACCGCTGACGCCATTCCGGGAAGGACATTCACAGGCAAGGTCAACAAGGTCTATCCTACAATTGATCCTACGAGCCACACATTCACTACGGAAGTGCTTGTCGGCAACACTGACAGGACTCTGCGTCCGGGAATGTTCGCGAGGGTGAAGGTCGAGTTCGGCGTGAACAACAGCATCGTTGTTCCTGACGAGGCCGTCGTCAAGATGCAGGGATCGGGCCAGAGAAGTGTCTATGTAGTTGGTTCCGACAACACTGTGAACAGCGTGATCGTCAAGGTCGGCCGTCATTTCGACAGGTATTACGAGATTCTCGAAGGCCTTAATGAAGGCGATGTGGTAGCCACCAAGGGTAGCTCCAGCCTCAAGGACGGGGCCAAGGTCGAGATTTCCAAGAACAACTAAAGAGTTTAAACTATGAGTATATACAGATCCGCGGTGAGGAAGCCCGTGACGACAGCGTTGATATTCGTGGCATTCGCTGTCTTCGGAATCTTCTCACTGATGAACACCTCCCTGGCGAACTTCCCGGACTTCGACGCCAACGTCGTTCTGGTGATGTCGTCTTACCCGGGAGCGAGCGCTTCCGACATCGAGAACAACCTCACCAAGGTGCTTGAGAACACCTTGAACGGTGTGGAAGACCTTAAGGACATCACTTCCAGATCGAAGGAGAATGTCTCCATCGTTGTCCTGGAGTTTGAATATGGTACCGACATCGACGAGGCCTGCAACAACATCAGGGACAAGCTGGATCTTGTCAACTCGTCGCTTCCTGACGGAGCTTCCGTACCGGTGCTTTTCAAGTTCGGTATGGACGACATGCCTGTGCTGATTCTTTCGGCGAAGGCGGACAAGAGCCTTATGGGCCTTGACAAGATCCTCGACGACAAGCTTGTCACTCCGCTTGGACGTGTGAAAGGCGTTGGTACCGTCAGCGTTTCCGGCGCCCCTGAAAGGGAAATCCATGTCTATTGCGACCCTAACAAGCTGGAAGCCTACGGCTTGAGTGTCTCGGGAATATCCCAGATCATCGCCGCGGAGAACCGCAACGTGCCTTCCGGCAGCATCGACATAGGCACCGAGTCATTCACGCTTCGTGTCGAGAAGGAATTCAAGGATCCGTCCGAGCTGCTGGACATTGTGGTCAGCACGAGGAACGGCCAGACTGTTTATCTCAGGGATGTGGCCACAGTCATCGACGGTCTTGAGGAAAAATCTCAGGAGTCTTTCACCAACGGTGAGAGAGCCGCTATGATAGCTATCCAGAAACAGTCAGGAGCCAACACCGTCAACGTCATCAAGAGTGTCAAGGAGAAACTCAAGACGATTGAGCCCACACTTCCGTCTGATGTGAAAATCACCACCGTGGTCGATAGCTCCACGAACATCCTGAACACCCTTAACTCCTTGAAGGAGACGATCATCATCACCCTTCTGGTGGTCATGCTCGTGGTCTACATATTCCTTGGCCGCTGGAGGGCGACGTTCATCATCGTGCTGTCCATCCCTATTGCATTGCTCGGGTCGTTGATCTACCTTTACGCGACAGGCAACACATTGAACATCATATCGATGTCGGCCTTGTCCATTGCGATCGGTATGGTGGTGGACGATGCCATTGTGGTGCTGGAGAACGTTTCCACGCACTTGGAGCGAGGCGAGAAACCTACCGAGGCCGCCGTCCACGGCACCTCCGAAGTCGGTATCTCCGTAATCGCTTCCACGTTGACGATGCTTTGCGTGTTCCTGCCTCTCACCATGGTCTCCGGAATGGCCGGAATCATGTTCAAGCAGCTCGGCTGGATTGTCAGCATCATCATGATCATCTCCACGACCGCCGCGCTTACCCTCGTCCCGATGCTCTGCTCCAGAATGCTGAGCAACAAGCCTAAGAACGGCAGGCTCCATAGGGCGATCTTCGACAATGTGGAGAAGTTCCTCAACAAGATCTCAGATGGCTATGCCAAGATCATCGGCTGGTGCATGGTGCATAGGAAAACTGTGATATTCAGTGGTTTTGCTGTCTTCGTGGCGGTTCTTGTACTGCTTGGTCCCAGTGTCAAGACCGAGTACTTCCCGCACTCCGACGAGGGGCGTCTGACCGTCTCGATCGAACTTCCGGTGGGTACCGAGCAGACTGTGACCGGTGAGTTCGCCAAGGACTTCGCAGCCAGACTCCGGTCTGAAATCCCTGAGATCCAGGTACTTCAGTACCGCTTCGGCCAGGCGAGCACCGACAACGTCTGGGGAAGCATGCAGTCCAACGGTTCGTACATCATCTCGATGAACATCAACCTCGGTTCCATGGAAGACCGTAAGCGCTCTTCTTCCGAGATCGCCGACATCATCAGGAAGGATCTAAGGGAATATCCTGAGGTCAAGAAAGGTACGGTCTCCGAGGGCATGGGAGGAGTAGGTGGAGCGGCGTCCGTCACTCTTGAGATCTACGGCTACGACTTCGACGAGACCGACCGTGTGGCCAAGGAGATCCAAGGCAAGATGCTGGACAACGAGAACTTCACGCAGGTTGTTCTCAGCCGTGATGACTACACTCCTGAGTATCAGGTGGATTTCGACAGGACAAAGCTGGCTCTCAACGGCCTTAACTCCACGACGGCCGCAGCGGCTTTCAGCGCCGCGATGAACGGTTCCGTGGGATCCTTCTACCGTGAGGAAGGCGAGGAGTACAACATCCGCGTCATCTACGACAAGAAGTTCCGTTCAAGCACGCAGGACATTGAGAACATCATTGTCTATACTCCTGCCGGCAAGGCCGTCCGCATCAAGGATCTGGGAACCGTGGTCGAGTCCAAGGTCCCTCCGACAATCGAGAGGAAGAACCGTGAGAGGTACATCACCGTGACCGGCATCGTCTCTGCCGGACATGCCCTCAGCGAGGCCGTGGCCGCCACGAACGCCATCATCAAGACCACCGACATCCCGAACAACATCTCCACCGACATCTCCGGAGACTTCGAGGACCAGCAGTCCATGTTCCTGAACCTCGTCGTGCTGATGGTTCTGATCATCATCCTTGTGTACATGGTGATGGCCTCCCAGTTCGAGTCGTTCATGAGTCCGTTCGTGATCATGTTCTCCGTACCGTTCGCGTTCACCGGTGTGATCCTCGGTCTATGGGCCACGAACACCGCGCTCGGCGTGATGGCGATGATCGGTATCATCATCCTGCTTGGTATCGTCGTGAAGAACGGTATCGTGCTGATTGACTACACGATCCTGATGCGTGAGAGGGGCATGAGCGTTGTCGACGCCTCCGTCACCGCGGCGAGAAGCCGTCTGCGTCCTATCCTTATGACCACCCTCACGACAGTGCTCGGTATGGTGCCTATGGCTGTCGGACGCGGAGAAGGTTCCGAACTCTGGCGCTCACTCGGTATGACGGTCTGCTGGGGTCTGACGATCTCCACGCTTGTCACCCTGGTGCTCATTCCGACGATCTACTGCTCCCTCGCCACCGCACAGGAGAGACGCAAGGCCAGGAAGCTGGCGCGGATCAAAGGTTGATTCCTGTTCATTTGACATTTTATTTGCGAAAGATATATGAAATCGATATTTATATCATACAATCAAGCCTACGGCAACGAGATTGTCGAGCTGCTTGAAGGACTCGGGCAAAGGGGCTTCACCCAGTGGCTGGACATCCAGGGCAGGGGAGGGGTTGATGGAATCCCTCACTACGGTGACCATGCGTGGCCTGAGCAGAACTACGCCATCCTGACGATTGTCCCAGACGAGAAAGTCACTCCGATCCTGGATGCGCTTCGTCAGAAGGATAAAGCCTATAAGGATCTTGGTCTGAGGGCTTTTGTCTGGAACATCGAGCAGACGGTCTAGTTGTCTGCGCCGCTCTTTTGTGCTTACGAAAATGCTTGCGGAGATCCTGCGGAATCGCAGGATTTCCGTAAGTTATTGTTATATTGTGCCGAAAATGAGTCCCGGCCATGACAGAAGAAAATGATCTCATAAAGCGGTTCGAAGGAATATTCATCGCCCATTATCCGGCAGTGAAGGGTTTCATCGCCGCCCTGCTGAAGTCGGAGGCCTACGCCGAGGATCTCGCCCAAGACATTTTCGCCAGACTATGGACAAGACACGACATCTGGGCGGAAAGAGACGGCGGTCACAGCGGCTACATCTACGCGATGGCGCGCAACGCCGCCCTGGACTTCATCAGGAAAAGGCGAAAAACCAGCCCACACGGAGGGGACTTCCGCCCGGAAGCCCTTGATGGATTATTCTCCGAAAGCACTCCCCTCGACCCTCTCTACGCCGAGGAAATCCAGTTGCTGATGGAACTGGCCATCGAAAGGCTCCCGAAGCGCAGAAAAAGAATATTCCGGATGAGCCGTCTGGACGGCATGAGCAACAAGGAGATCGCCGAAGCTCTCGGACTCTCCACCAGAACAGTTGAGCATCAAATCTATCTGGCCCTCCGGGAACTTCGCAGAATCATCTTCCTGTTCCTCCTCCTGCATCTCATCTGAGCTTCCGCTTGGAAAGCCTTGCGATTATGCTGAAATTTCTGAATGCCCGACACCTTCCGGTGACCGGGCGACACTTCGGCGCGGATTGCCAGAATGGGGGTGCCATGAAGGTGGCTTGGAGATAGTCCTCAGACAAATCCAAGCGGCTCTCTCAATAAATATTCAAAAAAGATTTAAGTAGTCGCCCCTGTTTATACGTCTTATAGTCAGTGACACTGATTATAACACTTCTTGAATATGAACGGGTACGCGAAAAAAATCATCTCTCTGTTCGTCGGGCATAGGTTTTCCAAGAAGACCACCGCACGATTCTATGACTGGTTGACGGACGGTAACCACGCCGAAGAGAAGGAGGAGGCGCTGAGGGAACTCTTCGACAAGACGCTCCTGCAGGCTGAGGAACCTGACCTTGACCGCGCTCTGGCCGAATGGCGGCTCCGTAGCGGAATCCCATATACCGGCATCCGTAGCCGGCTCCGTAGCGGAATCCTATCCACCCACATCCGTCGCCGACTTCCAAGGTGGCTCTGGCCATCGGCGGCCTCCGTACTACTGTTGCTGTCCCTCTCGCTGGGGGCGGCTCTCCTCCGGATGGCGAAAGACGAACCAGACCTCGTCCAGGCGCACATTCCATATTCACAGATCAAGTCGCTCACCCTGCCGGACGGCACCGAGGTGCGGCTCAATTCGGGCAGCACCCTGCTCTACCCGGAGAAATTCGGGCGGAAGGGGCGTAGCGTCTTCCTTATCGGAGAGGCGGGCTTCAAGGTGCAGCCTGACGCGAAGCGGCCGTTCGTGGTCAAGACGGACGGGTTCCAGGTCACGGCTTTGGGAACGGAGTTCGACGTGTCGGCCTATCCCGACGACAAGGCGGTCAGCGCCGTGCTCCTCGAAGGCAGCGTGCTTGTCGAGTTCGACAACCTTTCCAAGAGCAGAATCCTGCGCCCGGGAGAGCAGCTGGTCTTTAACAAGGATGACCGTGGCCTTCAGCTGAAAGTGCCTGACATTGAGGACGTGACGGCATGGAAGAGAGGTGAGTTGGTCTTCCGCCAGATGACCATCTCCGACATCATCACCGTTCTTGAGCGGCGCTTCGACGTCACATTCGTCTACAGGCTCCACGACTTCAGCACGGACCGCTATAGTTTCCGCTTCAGGGAGGATGCTTCCCTTGAAGAAGTGATGGAAGTCATCACCGACGTGACCGGAATCCTGAAATTCCGGATCGAAGACGACAAATGCCGCATCACCCGGAAATGATTGTGAAGGAATATGTCCGATGACCATCACATCAGACACCGCTCTGGCCGCACAAGGCGCCGCCGCCGAGCCGTCTGAACGATAATAGATTGATCGTTAACGCTTAAAGTAATCCTTTAAAAAAACTTTTCACCATGTAAAAAAGGACCCGGACGGACACCGCCGCCATGACCAGTACGGATGTCGTCACAGGCAGCCATTCAAGGCAACCGGTTCCCGCCAAGAGCGGAGAGGTTGCCGGCGAGCAGGCCTCCGTCCCGGATCCGAAATCAAGAACCACCCAACAATCAGGCATCTGTCCTGAGTCCCGAAACGCCGCGAACAATTTGGCGACAGCTCCGGCGCTTCAAAAACAACAAAATTAATGAACCAATTATTAAGTAGTCTATGCTGCGAAATTACAAAAATAATGCGAAACAGCGGAAGCGGGCGACGGCGTTCATGGCCCTCGCCTGGCTTCTGTGCATGTTCCTGATCTCTCCTCCGGCCAGCGCGCAGGGAGATGTCAGGATAAACCTTCAGAAAAAGGACATCACCGTGGTCAGCGCCCTCAAGGAAGTCGAAAGGCAGTCAGGCCTCTCGGTCGGCTACAACGACTCCGCCCTTGAGTCCAGCCCTGCCATCACCCTCAACCTTACGGACGCGAGGCTGCCCGAAGCCTTGAACGCCATCCTTGGCGGGACAGGATTCACCTACGAGATCAAGGATCGCTACATCAAGATCGTCCCTAAGCCTCAGGACAACCGCCCGCGGTCACGAACGATCACGGGACGGGTGCTTGACGAGAGACAGGAACCCCTCATCGGAGCCAGCGTCACCGTGGAAGGCACAGACGTGGGAGCGATCACCGACATCGACGGACGCTTCTCCATCGAGGCCTCGACCGGCAACGTCCTCCGCTTCACCTATCTGGGCTACCAGCCGGCAAGCGTCAAAGTGACAGAGAAGGCTGTCTATAACATCCAGCTGACAGGCGACGTGGACGTGCTGAGCGAGGTCGTGGTCACGGCCCTAGGCATCAGACGCGAGCAGAAAGCCCTGAGCTACAACGTCCAGCAGGTCAAGTCCGAGCAGCTTCTCGCTGTCAAGGACGCCAACTTCATCAACAGCCTCGGCGGTAAGGTGGCCGGTGTCACGATCAACAGCAGCTCCGCCGGAGTCGGAGGAGCCAGCAAGGTGGTGATGCGTGGTGTCAAGTCCATCGAGCAGAGCAGCAACGCCCTCTACGTCATCGACGGAGTTCCGATGTACAACTTCGGAGGAGGAGGCGACAAGGAGTTCGGCTCAAGGGGAATGACCGAGAGCATCGCCGACCTCAACCCTGACGACATCGAGAGTGTGTCCGTCCTGACCGGAGCGGCAGCGGCGGCGCTGTACGGAAGCAACGCGGCCAACGGAGCCATCGTGATCACCACCCGCAAGGGAGAGGCCGGAAAGCCTAAGGTCACCTTCTCCACCAACACCGAGTTCGTCACCCCGTTCGTCCTTCCTGAGTTCCAGAACCGCTACGGCACGGGAAGCCGGGGAAAGTCCGACGGCTCCACGATCCTCAGCTGGGGGCCGCTCCTCAACGAGTCCTCCCGCACCGGCTACGAGCCGAGGGACTTCTTCGAGACCGGCAAGGTCTACACCAACTCCCTGACCCTCTCCGCGGGAACGGAAAAGAACCAGACCTTCGTCTCCGCGGCCTCCGTTAAGTCCGACGGCATGGTTCCGAACAACACCTACAACCGTCTCAACTTCACGTTCCGCAACAGCACGAGCTTCCTGGACGGCAGGATGCGCCTCGATGTCGGCGGAAGCTACATCGTTCAGAATGACAGGAATATGACCAACCAGGGAGTCTACTCCAATCCGGTCACTCCGGTCTACCTGTTCCCTCGCGGCGACGACTTCAGTCTCGTCAAGACCTTCGAGCGCTGGGATCCGGCCCGCAAGATCAAGACCATGTTCTGGCCGCAGGGCGAGGGTGACCTCAGGATGCAGAACCCTTACTGGATAGCCTACCGCAACCTGCGCCTCAACAACCGCAGACGCTACATGCTCTCCGCCGCCCTCAGCTACGACATCACCCCTTGGCTGAACCTGTCGGGACGTGTCCGCATCGACAACTCCACGACGAAGTACGAGCAGAAACTCTATGCAAGTTCCAACTCCACCATCACCGAAGGCAGCACTCAAGGCTACTACGCCGTGGCGGATCCACAGGAACGTCAGACCAACGCCGACATCCTCGCCAACGTTGACAAGCGATTCGGCGACTTCTCCATCGTGGCCAACCTCGGAGCCAGCATCTCCGACAACCGCTACGACGAGTTGAGCTACCGCGGCCCGATCAGGGAGAACGGTATCCCTAACGTGTTCAACGTCTTCGATCTGGACAACACCAAGAAGAAGGCCCGTCAGGAAGGATGGAACGAGCAGACCCAGTCCGTCTTCGCCAGTGTCGAGGCCGGATGGAAGAGCATGCTGTTCCTCACCCTCACCGGCAGGAACGACTGGGCTTCCCAGCTTGCGAACTCATCTACCTCGTCGTTCTTCTATCCGTCCGTGGGACTTTCGGCGATCCTGTCCGAGATGGTTCCGATGCCGAAGGCGATCGACTACGCCAAGGTACGCGCCTCCTTCAGTTCCGTCGGAATGCCGTACCCGCGCAACCTGACATCGCCTACCTATGAATATGACGAGACCACCCAGACCTGGAAACCTAAGACCCACTACCCGATCGGCAGCCTCAAGCCCGAGCGCACCGACTCCTGGGAACTTGGTCTGGATCTGCGTCTGTTCAAGGATCTGAGCGTCGCCCTGTCCTGGTACCGGGCCAACACCATGAACCAGACCTTCGACCCGAAGATCTCCGTTTCGTCCGGCTACTCCACGATCTACCTCCAGACAGGTCACGTGCGCAACCAGGGAGTCGAGCTATCCCTCGGCTACCGGCACACATGGAGAAACGGCTTCCGCTGGGAGTCCGGCTTCACGATGTCCGCCAACAGGAACCGCATCGTCGAACTTGTCAAGGACTACCGCCACCCGGAGACCGGAGAGATCATCAACAAGGACAGGCTTGACGTGGGAGGCCTCGGCAAGGCGCGGTTCATCCTCAAGACCGGCGGCACCCTCGGCGACCTCTACACCCAGTCCGGCCTCAAGCGCGACGTGAACGGCATGGTCGAGATCGACCCGTCCGGCGGCCTTGTGACCGTTGACAACCTTCAGGACATCAAGCTCGGAAGCGTCTTCCCTAAGGCCAACCTGGCTTGGCGCAACGCCTTCGACTGGAAGGGTGTCCACCTGAGCGCCCTCGTCACCGCCCGTCTTGGCGGCGTGGTCTACTCAGCCACACAGGCGGCCATGGACCAGTACGGAGTCTCCGAGTCATCAGCCCTCGCGAGGGACAACGGAGGAGTCCTCGTCAACGGACGCACCCTTGTCGACGCCCAGACCTGGTACACCGCCATCGGCACCCAGAGCGGGCTTCCGCAGTACTACACCTACAGCGCCACCAACGTCCGTCTCCAGGAAGCCAGCATAGGCTACACCCTGCCACGCTCCTGGTTCGGGAATATCTGCTCCGTACAGCTTTCCGTTGTCGGACGCAACCTGCTGATGATCTGCAACAAAGCGCCGTTCGATCCGGAGTCTGTGGCCTCCACGGGCAACTACTACCAGGGCATCGACTACTTCATGATGCCGAGTACCCGCAGCGTCGGTCTGAACGCAAGGATTAACTTTTAAAGCCCAAAGAACATGAAACCACACAAAATAACAACGGTCCTCATCACCTTGGCTCTCGTCCTCGTCTCCTGCACGGACAACTTCGACAAACTCAACAGGAAACCCTATCAGGTTGACAACGAGGAGCTTCAGCGCGAAGGCTACATCATAGGCTCCACCCTCAAGGGAATGCAAGGCCTCGTCGTGCCGACCCAGGAGCACCTCTACCAGTTCATCGAGGCCCTGGCCGCCGGACCATTCGCCGGCTACTTCGGAGCCACCGTGGCCTGGACGGACAAGTTCGAGACCTACAACCCTCCGGTAGACTGGCAGAACAAGACATTCTCGGATGTGTTCACAAAGACGTACCCGTTCTACCGCGACATCCTCAACTTCACGGACGATCCTGTGGCCGTGGCCCTTGCCAAGCTCATGAGGGTGGCGATAATGCACAGGATGACCGACATGTACGGCCCGATCCCATATTCAAAAGTACTCGCCGACACCGAGGGAGAGTCCCTCGCCGTTGCCTATGACACCCAGGAGGAGGTCTACCGCCGGATGCTCGTTGAGCTCGACGAGGTCAGCGCCGTCCTTTCGGAGAACCTCGGCCTCGGCGCCGAAGCCTTCCGCAAGTACGACGATGTCTACTTCGGAGACCTCACCAAATGGTTCCGCTTCACCAACTCCCTGAAACTCAGGATGGCGATGCGCATGGTCTATGCCGACGAGGCCGCCGCCCGCAAGGCAGCCGAGGAGGCCGTCGCCGCCGGGGTCATCACGGCCAACGCCGACAACGCCTTCCTCACCGTGGCCGAGAACCGCTCCGCGATGGTGTTCAACGACTGGAGCGACCACCGCGTGGGAGCCGACCTGATCAGCTACATGAACGGCTACTCCGACCCTCGCCGCGAGAAGATGTTCACAAAAGGCCTCTACAACAAGAAGGAGGACTTCTACGGCATCCGCATCGGCATCGACGTGGCCAACAAAGACATCGTGACCGGAGTGTACTCCCGTCCTGTCATCACCGAGGCCAGCCCGTTCCTCTGGATGAACGCCGCCGAAGTCACGTTCCTCCGCGCGGAGGGAGCACTGAGGGGATGGAATATGGGCGAGGATGCGAAGTCTCTCTACAACACCGCCATAGCCCTCTCGTTCGAGCAGTACGGCGTCGCAGGGGCGGATGAATATTCATCGGACACCGAGAAAATCCCCGCCGCCTACAATGACCCTCTTGGCACCTATTCCGACAAGACAGGCCCGCGCAGCAGGATCACCATTGCCTGGGAGGACGGCGACGCGAACTTCGAACGCAACCTTGAGCGCGTCATCACCCAGAAATGGATCGCCATCTTCCCTCTATGCGTCGAGGCGTGGAGCGAGTTCCGCCGCACCGGCTACCCGAAACTCATCCCGGTGGTGGAGAACAAGAGCGGAGGAACCATCGACTCCGGCGTGATGATCAGGCGCCTGTGGTACCCGCCTCTGGAGTATTCAGAGAACCCTAAGAACCTCGCCGCCGCCGTCGCAGCCCTCGGAGGCCCAGACAACGGAGGCACAAGACTTTGGTGGGACAAAAAGCCATGAGGCCGCTTCCCTCTATCCGAAAGAGTGACACAAACGACAATCAAACAGATAATTAATGAATATGAATATGAAAGCGACAGCATCACCTGCCACCCTTCTTCTCCGCTTCTGCCTTTCGCTCCTCGCCGCCTGTCTTCTGGCCGGCTGCTCCGAGTGGAACGAGACAGAGCCTCTGGAGCTGAAGGTGAAAGGGGCCAAGGAACGCGCCCCTGAACTATGGACACGCTACATGGAAGTCCTGCGTGACTACAAGAACAGCAGCCACTTCCTCACCTACGCCCGCTTCGACAACGGAGCCGAGAAACCCGTCAACGAAGGCGGCTACCTCCGTTCCCTGCCTGACTCTCTGGACATCGTGACCCTCGCCCATCCTGACAGGCTCACCGGATTCGACAAGGAGGACATCCCGTCACTTCAGGAGAAGAGCACCAAGGTTCTGCTTCTGGTGGACTATGCGGGAATGGCCGGAACCGAGCTGGGCGATGTCTCCAGACTCGGAGCCTATCTGGACAAGATCACAGGCCTTGCCGCCGAACTCGGCCTGGACGGATTCGCGTTCACCTGCAACCCGCTCTACTCCGGCACCGACGCCGAGATAGCGGCCCGCAAGGAGGCAGCCGCGCTCATCGTCTCAAGACTCTCTTCCGCCGCCGGAGCGTCCGGAACGCTGGTCTTCGAAGGACTGCCGGAAGCCCTTGAGCCTTCGGACATCGCGAAGCTCAGCCTTTTGGTCGCCCCGACAGCCGACCTTGACAACGTCGTGGATCTCAAGCTGATGATGGCAGGGATTCTCTCCGCCCCGGGCATCAGCAAAGACAAGGTGCTGCTCTCCGCATCGATCGGAGGCGAGATGGCCGACGGCAACAACGTCAAGAAAAGCCAGGTCCCGCTGATCATGGACTATGTCGCCTCCCTCGGCCCGCTCGGAGGTCTGGCCATCCGAGGCATCGGAGACGACTACTACAACTCCGCGATGAACTACGCTGTCACCCGCTCCGTCATCCGCACCATGAACCCGTCAAGATAACCCATAAAAAACAAAAGACATGAAAACGAAATACATAACCACAATTCTCCTCCCGATGCTCGCCCTCTGCGCCGCCGGGCTCACCGCGTGCGAGGAGGAGTCGATCGGCCTTGACACCGGCACACTCCAGGACGAGGAATCCTTCGCCCTCATCAGGAGCGCCATGCGCAGCGACCATTCCTTCTCCGGAATCACAAAGGTAGACCTCTTCGCCGCTGAGGAAGGCGAGGATCCCGAGACCGTCATCATCGACGAACTCTTCCTCACCCTTGACAAGCCCGCCACAGGCGACGTGACCGCCGAGATCACCATCGGCGACACCTTCACCGAAGAATATCTCGCCGAAGTGGAAAGAAGAAATGCGCAGGTGAAGGCGTATAACAATTATATGTATAAATTCAACTCTTCTAAGTTACCACTCTTCGACACGGCTCTCCTGACAACAGACAACCTACAGATTGACAACACCACACTGACCATAACCGCTGGAAAAACCGTCTCCGAAAACGTTCAGGTAAAGGTTACCGGCAAAGACCTTGACCCCGGCACCATCTATTCGCTTCCTCTTGAAATCAGACAGACTGACGCTTCCGGCGCGGTCCGCACACACAGACAACAATACATAATCTACATAAACCAACAAAAAGTAACGATTGACCATTATGAGTTTCCTCCAATGAAAGACATCGAGTTGGATTCCGTCTTGTTCACCGTCCTTTATGTCAATGTTGAGGAATGGTCGCCTATCGCCGCCAACATTTTGGCTTACATAAGGTTCAATGAAGAGAATTTTACCTTTACCTATAAAACGATCGGCAACATAGTCAATCTGCGCCCCGCTACGGTCGGCTATGACCAACCGACCGGTCGCTGCCTCTTCTCCCTCAGCCCGGATCTGCGCTATGTGCTTGAGAACTCCGCCAGATACATCCGCCCGCTTCAGAACTTGGGAAGAAAAGTCTGCGTCTGCATCCAAGGTGGCGGGAAAGGCCTTGGCTTCTGCAACATGACCGACACTCAGATCGCCGACTTCTCCGCCCAGGTGAAGGAGGTGGTGGAACTCTATGGACTGGACGGCATAAATCTCAGGGACGAAGGCAGCGGCTACGGCAAGGAGGGAATGCCTCCGATGAACACCACCTCCTACCCGAAACTCATAAAGTCCCTGCGCGAGGCCATGCCTGACAAACTCCTGACCCTTGTGGACAAGGAAGAGCCGACCGAGTACTTCCACGATGTGACCCTCTGCGGCGGCATCGAAGTCGGCAAGTACATCGACTACGCCTGGCACGGCTATGCCAAGGAGAATGAGATGATCCAGATTGTAGAGCCGTGGGAGACGGACAACCCGTACAGCAAGTACACCAGACAACCGATAGCCGGTTTGTCTCCGGAACGCTATGGCAGCGTTACATTACCTTCGCAACCTATCGAAGGAGAAGGTATTCTAAATAACGAAGAAAGGATCCAACAAAATCTTAATTTGTTTTTCTGGAAACGTGACGGGCGGATGAGAAACAATATTCTGGTTAACTATGAGGACATCACGGGAAAGAGACAAGGTGCCTATGAAGGACGAGTAACAGGTGCGCTGAATACTCCTTATACTATTCTGCCTGACAGTGCATCTTATTACACTCAAAGACCAAATGGAACCTGGCGTCGAAGAACCTTAAAGTATTCCTATAGTGTTAAAACATTAACTTCTCATTCACAAGGATACAATACATATATGAAAGATTGGTGATAAATAGGGCGATTCATTTACTTTTTACACATGACAGACACTATTAACCTTAGAAACCGATGGACAGGTAACCTACAAGTATCGAAGGCCGCGGGATGCGGACGGGTACGCAGAGCAGAGTCTTACATCTGTTTACTCTATGATTCTTTAGAGTAGTCTTTTCTAATTACTTTTATTCTTTATTTCAAAACTGATTTTTATCATGAAAACGAATTATTTCAGAACCATCTCTTTACTGTCAATCACAGTGATGATGAGCGCGGCCTTTCAGGCCTGCAACAAACAGGCTGGGTCAATGGCAAACGAAGACGAGACCAGCCAAAACAGCCTCGACACACGTGCTGTCGGAGTTAAGACCCCGAAATTCACGGTCTACATCGAGACCAACGACATCAACCCTCTCAATGCCGGAGAGTACTACTTCTGCAACTCTTCCCCACGCGAGGAAGTTGTTGACCACGTAATTCTGTTCGCTTCCAACATCCGCGGAAACGCTACATCCGCCTGGCTGCACCACAACCCGAATCAAACCCATATTCTGAACAATGTCAGTACCTTGGTTCAGCCATTGCAGAACAAGGGAATCAAGGTTCTGCTTGGTCTGCTTGGCGATCACACCGGAGTAGGATTCGCTAACCTTAATTCAGATATGATCGACAGCTTCGCCCAGCAGGTGGCAACCTGTGTCAACACCAAAGGGCTTGACGGCGTGCTTCTGGACGATGAGTATGCGAGATATGATCTGGCCCCTGCCGGACTGCCGACCCCAAGTTCAAGCATCCTGAGCAGCCTCATCCTGAAGTTGAGGGAACTTCTGCCTACCAAGAAGATCATGGTGTTCAGGTATGGAAATTATATGCCGGGCATAAGTCCTGCCGCTATTAACGCAATTGATTATTTTCATCCGGACTATGGATGTCATTATCCAACATCTGGCATCCCTGCGAGCAAATGGTCAAAGTTAACTATCCGCGAGACTAATCAAGGAGGAACCACTCCTGATTATGAAACGATTGACGATTGCTCAAGTAGTTATAGTGGATACGGTGAGGTGATGCTATTCAATCTCCGCCCTACCAGTACAACAGCAACCATCATGAATTGGTTTTCCAATAATTTATGGGAAAAAACTGTATGCTGGACAGGGACAGTACATCCTAAGAACTATTAGTTCCCTATTATATTCCTACTGATTGTATTTCTGCCAGGCATTATGCCCCTTTGGCATCGCTCCCTGACAGAAACCCGCAAAATGGAATCTAAATACTCAATAAAATGAATCGCTTTATCATCAATCAAATATTCATTTGCCTCGCCGCCGCGGCCACGCTCGCACTGCTGGCCGCATGCGGTGAGCGGGACTACACCAAGGATTCACCTTTCGACAATGTGGTCTACATCGACGCCGCCCGCGTCAAGGAACTCAACCAGTTCACCTTCAACAACGTGACCGAGACCGGCTCCCGCACCCTCGCCGCCACCCTCGCCTTCCCGGCCGAGCAGGACGTTAGCGTCAGCATAGGAGCCGACCCGTCCCTGGTCTCCCTCTACAGCTCCCGCCTCGGCGGAGGCTATTCCACCCTCGACCCCAAGCACTACACCCTTTCGGCCTCCTCGGTGGTCATCCCCGCCGGGCACGCCTCCTCGAAGCCCGTCACCGTGGACTTCCACGCCCTGACCGACCTTGAGATCGACAAAGGCTACCTCCTCCCTGTCACCATCGGCGGCGTGTCCGGAGGCATGGGAGTGCTTGAGGGCTCCCGCACAGTCTGCTACGTCGTGCGCCGCTCCAGCGCCATCACCTCGGCGGTCAGCCTCCGTAACAACTACTTCGAGGTGCCGGGCTTCGACGCCGGCAGCCCTACCGCCGATGTGGTCAACGGCCTGAAGCAGCTGACCTACGAGGCCATCGTCCGGGTCAACGACTTCGGTGACGACAACAGGGAAATCTCCACGATCATGGGCATCGAGCAGTACTGTCTCCTCCGCTTCGGTGACTCCGGCTGGCCGAAACAGCAGCTTCAGTTCGCGGTCCACGAGATCAAGTTCCCGGCTCCGGACAAGACCAAGATCCTCCAGCCGGGCGAATGGTACCACGTGGCCGTGACCCACGACACCGAGTCCCGGACCGCCTCCATCTACGTTGACGGCCAGCTCTACAGCTCCATCGACAACTACGGCAAGGCAGAGGATATCAACCTTGGCAAGCAGGAGCGCGGCAAGCACTTCATGTTCAAGATCGGCCATTCCTACGGCGAACCCGACGACATGTCCCGCATGCTGGACGGCGAGATCTGCGAGGTCCGCGTCTGGAGAGTGGTCCGCACCCGGGAGGAGATCTACAGGAACATGTACGATGTGGATCCGCAGACCCCGGGCCTGTGCGCCTACTGGAAGTTCAACGAAGGCCAAGGCGACACCGTGAAGGACTGGACCGGCCACGGCAACGACGCCGTCTCCCACTCCCCGGCCACCTGGCCGACCGGCATAGAAGTCCCCGTCAAGAACAAAGACTGATACCCACGGTCAGCTACGGAGTGGGCCAAAGCCCCGGCTTAGTCCTCGGGCAAAGGCTCCAACCCGTGGCACCTAACCTCTTGAAAATAACCAACATAAGCATTCTCGTGGTACCCAATATCCCCACCACGGGAATGCCTATGTTGTTAATACTCATCATATTACCTGCCACGCCATTCCCCTTGTTCCTGCATTCCACACCACTCCTATTCCCACACGCCAGACACCGCTTACAACCCGGTCGCGGCACCTGTCGAAGCAACCGCACATCCCATGCTTGACGGCGATTCCCTACCTGTTCGCTATGGCGTCCATGGCGTCCATGGCCGGCGTGAAGGAATCCCGTTTATTATTTATAGACTTTTTGTTATCTTTGTGTCTGGAACGGTAATTGTTGTTACCGTCCCGGACATTTTAATTTTATTGATTATGGAAAAGATAGCTTCTAACGAAAATTTTGCTGAGATACTCTCTGACAGCAAGCCTGTTCTGGTGGACTTCTGGGCGACCTGGTGCGGCCCTTGCCGTATGCTGGCCCCGACTGTGGATACCATCGCCTCTGAATATGACGGCAAGGTCACGGTCGTGAAATGCAACGTGGACGACTGCGAGGATGTGGCTGCCGAGTATGGTATCAGGAATATTCCTACCCTGCTGTTCTTCAAGGGCGGCCAGGTGGTGGACAAGCTTGTCGGCAATGTGCCGAAGAGCGAGATTACCGCCAAGCTGGACACTCTTGTCTAATCTTATCTAAAAATCTGAAAAAATGAAAAAGTTTGTATTCGCTGTCGCCGTTGTGGCAGCCATGGTGTTTTGCACTGACGCTTCCGCCCAGCGCTACAATTCCGCCCGTGTCGGATTGATGGGAGGATTCACCTCATCCTCGACCTCGATCAAGAACATGGATTCCAAATCCGTCTCCTTGTACCATGTAGGCCTTACCGCTGAGATTCCGCTTTTTGGCGGATTCGCCATCCAGCCGGGCCTTCTCTATCAGGTGAAGGGAATGTCGGCTGACAAATTCAACAGCTCTACCATCTCGGAATCCTTTGGGTCTTTCGAGACCAAGGTAGGCTACCTTGAGGTGCCTGTCCAGGTGCAGTGGGGGCTGGATCTTCTGGCTTTCCGCCCTTATGTCTTAGCGGAGCCTTTCGTGGGCTTCCGCCTCGGACAGAGTACCAAAGGCGAGGCCGCCGACAAGCTCAAGGACAATCTTAAGAAAGTCGAGTACGGTCTTGGTGTTGGAGCAGGAGTCGATGTCTGGAGGCTTCAGCTTTCTGTCAAGTATTTCTGGAACTTTGGAAAGATCTATGACAAGGATGGCAATGTCGGCCCGATCGGCGACACAGTGAAGGACGCCGTGAAGGACGCTGTCAACAACGGTAACAATTTCAACGGTGTCATGGTGTCCGCCGCGTTCTTCTTTTAATCGCCGGAAGTGAATGAATGAGGAACGGAAGGTCGTGATTTACTGCTCGGCAAGTTACGACATTGACCAAAAGTACAATCAAGCTGCGCGGGAAGTGACCCGCGCGGCTTGTTCGCTTGGTTACACGATTGTCTCCGGAGGTGCCATCAAGGGCACCATGGGAGCTGTGGCCGATGAGGTCGCCCGTTGCGGAGGCCGTCACATCGGCGTCCTGCCCCGCTTTATGGAGCAGTATAAATTCCCGGGTCTCGATCAGGTGATCTGGACCGACACGATGGCCGAGCGTAAGGAGAAAATGCGTGAGGGCACCTGCGCCGCGATAGCCCTACCTGGCGGCATAGGCACTCTCGATGAGGTGATCGGGACGTTGACTTTGGCGAAACTGGACAAGTACGACGGGAAAATCTATGCGTTGAACCTGGACGGATTCTACAATCCGTTGAAGGATCTGCTGGACCACTATGTGAAGACCGGAATGCTTGACGCGCGTTCCAGGGGACTGATCGAGTTCCCGGACACTGTCGCCGAGCTGGTCGGACACCTTGACTGATAAACTGAAAGACTGATGACTCTTGACGAGATAAAAGAATTCCTTGGAAATGACTGGAAGGAGACGGACGGACTGATACGTTCGTCCCTCAGAAGTGATATCGACCTGCTTAATACCACGAACGAGGCGATCCTGGAGCACAGCGGAAAGCAGTTGAGACCGATTGTGTCACTGCTTGTGGCCCGCGCCTGCGGGAACGGCAAGGCCAACGAGGACAGTGTCAGTTGCGCCGCTGCCTCGGAGCTTCTGCACAACGCCACACTCCTTCACGATGATGTCGCCGACAGCAGCTCCGAAAGGCGTGGAGCCCCGACCGTCATGGCGATCCTCGGAGGCCCGGCGTCTGTCCTTCTCGGGGATTATTGGCTGGTCAAGGCGATGGATAACATACTCGCATCCTCGGCTCACGGCAATGAGGTCATCAGGATATTCTCAAAAACTCTCAGCAGCCTTGCCGAGGGGGAGATGCTCCAGCTTCAGAAGGCTTCGAGCGGGGACACGGAGGAAGAGGACTATTTCCGTATAATCTACAGCAAGACAGCCTCTTTGTTTGAATCGACCTGCGTTTCGGCGGCGATCTCGGTGAACGCTCCGGAAGCGTGGGTGGAGGCCGTGCGGAACTATGCGGTCTCACTCGGAATCGCTTTCCAGATCAAGGACGACATATTCGATTACACGGGAGGGAAGAAAATAGGCAAGCCTGTGGGCATCGACCTTGAGGAGCAGAAGATCACACTGCCGCTTCTGGGTGCCTTGGAATCAGCGTCCGACGAACGCGCTTCCCATATCAGGAATATGCTTTTGAATATTCAGGAACATCCAGAGTACAAGGAGGATATAGTCGCTTTTGTCAAGGAGGAAAAAGGCATTGAATATGCCGTCTCAAGGCTTGATGAATATGTCGCCAAGGCTGTCGGCGCACTTGCCACGCTTCCGGATTCGAGGGAAAAGGACTATCTTGTGAAGATCGCTGAGTTTACCGCTTACAGGGACAAATGAATCTGGACGGAATCATAGGGAATCACGATGCCGTCAGGGCGTTGAAAGGGATGGCCGAAAGCGGGCGCATTCCTCATGCCATGATGCTTTACGAGAACGACGGGTGCGGGGCCATGGCTCTTGTCCTGGCGTTTCTGAGTCAGATCATGGGAGACGAGCATAAGGTCTGCGGGTTGATTCATCCTGATGTGCACTATGTCTATCCGGTCGCGAACGGCTCGAAGGTCACTGAGAAAGTCGAGAACCTGAGGGCTGAACTGTTTCTTGAATATTGGCGTTCCTTGATGGTCTCCAATCCTTATGCCCTTGAGAATGAGGTCAGCTCCGCTTTCGGAATCGAAGGCAAACAGTCTGGAATCAATAACGCTGAGGCTAAGGAAATCCTTGAGACCGTGTGGCTTACCTCGGTAGAGGGTGGCTGGAAGGCTGTCGTTGTCTATCTTCCCGAGAAGATGAACGCCGCTTCCGCCAACCGGCTTTTGAAGGCAATCGAGGAGCCGCCGGAGAAGACTCTGTTCATCATGATCACCCACGCTCCTGAGAAAGTGATGCAGACCATCTCGTCAAGATGCCAGGCGATCCGTGTCCTGCCATATTCAAAGAATGAGATAGTGGAGATTCTTACATCCCGTTTCGGGAAGACTCTTGACGAGGCTTCGCAGGCTGCTTTGGTCGCTGGTGGCAGTGTAGGGGTCGCGTTGCGTTATCTCTCCGGGAAGGAGGACTATCTGCGCCAGATGGAGATATTCAAGGGGCTTGTTGACGCGCTTGCCGCGAAGGATCTTTCCGCCGCTTTGGGTTGGGGGGATGCGATGGCCGCGCTGCCGTCGCGTGAAAACCAGAAAGCTTTTTGTAAATTTGCAGGTGAAAGCCTTCGCAAAGTGTTTTTGATTCAGCAGAACCTGCCTCAGATCGCCGGGGTGTCGCAGGAGGAGAAAGAGTTCTTTGTCCGGCTGGCATCGCGTTGCAGGAAAAGTTTTCCGAGGATGGCGGTATCGTGTCTGGACAGGGCGCAGATGCTGATTGACAGGAACGTGAACCAGAAGATTCTTTTCACCGACCTTGTTGGGCGGTTGTATTTGAGTTTCTGACAATAATATTGAATACGTATGGAAAATATTGATAACGAGACAATAAAATTTGACTGTAACCGTGGCTGCACAATCTCCCAGGATCAGGAGACCGGGGAATATGACTGCAATTACCGTCAGGGTTGCTGTAAACTCAAGGATTACGACTGGCTTCACGGCATCCGGCAGGAGCAGTACAAAGATCTTTTCGAGGTGCGCTTCAAGAACACCAGAAAGGGGATTTACGTCAACGCTTCCGGACAGGGGATCAAGGCCGGGGATCTGGTCATAGTCGAGGCCATGAATGGTCACGACCTTGGAATCGTCACTTTGGAAGGCCCGATTGTGGGACGTCAGATGAAGTGTAAGGGTGTTGATCCTGAGACAACACAGTTGAAAAAGATCTACCGCAAGGCCAAGCCTTTCGACATCGCCAAATGGCAGGAAGCCATAGCCCGTGAGCAGGACACCATGATTCAGGCGCGCAGGATCGCCGCTGAGCTTGGTCTGGACATGAAGATCGGAGACGTGGAGTTTCAGGGTGACGGCACAAAGGCCATTTTCTATTACATCGCCGACGGGCGTGTGGATTTCCGCCAACTGATCAAGGTCTATGCGGAGGAATTCCGCATCAGGATCGAGATGAAGCAGATCGGGGCACGTCAGGAGGCCGGCCTGATCGGTGGCCTCGGAGTATGCGGACGGGAATTGTGCTGCGCCAATTTCATTACGAATTTCCAGTCGATCTCCACTTCGGCGGCCCGTACGCAGGACCTGTCCCTGAATCCGCAGAAGCTGGCTGGTCAGTGCGGCAAACTGAAATGCTGCCTGAATTATGAGGTCGCCAACTATCTGGACGCCCAGTCCCGTATTCCTAAGGTTACGGAACCGCTTGAATTCCAGGATGGCCTGGCCTATCTGGCCAAGACTGACATCCTTCAGGAGATAATGTATTTCACTTACGAGAAGGGCTCTCTCTCGAATCTCTATCCGGTGGCCGCTTCGGAGGTTGCGCAGATCATAATGATGAACCGTAATGGTCAGAAGCCGGAGTCTTTGAAGAGCGAACCGGAACCTGTCGGCCCTCAGTTCGTCTCGGCCGTCGGTGATGACAGCATCACAAGGTTCGACAAGCCTAAGAAAAACAAGAACAAGAACCGTAACAAGAACAAGGTTAAGCCGGTCGCTGACCAGGCCGCCCGGACTGCCGCTCCGGCGGATAACGCCGAGGCACCGTCCAAGCCAAGATCTGAAGGCGGTAATTTCAGAGGTCGGAACAATGGCCCTCGTCGGAACGGAGGGAGCGGACGCCCTCAGCAGCAACGTCCCCGTGGCGACAGAAAGCCTGAACAGAAGCCTGTAAAGACTGATGAGTAAAGGTTTTCTTACACTTGTCTTGATGATGGCCATGGTGTCATGCGCGCGTCCTTCCTCCTACGAGCCGTTTGTGGTCAGGGAGAAGGCCGAGTATGGCGACACCTACATATTCAATTTGGATCTTTCTGACTCGACCGTGTCCTACGGATTGGATTTCTACACAAGGTTGGAGCGTCCGGCGTTCGGGACTTTTCCGGCTGACAGCATCTCGCTTGATCTGAGGTGGATTTCTCCATCGGATTCGCTCATCCTGTCGGACACTACATTCATCCGGGTTGCCCAGCCGGTGGACTCATCGTACTATTCGAGGGATTTTATAACTGACTATAAGCCTGTTCTGAATCTGCCGGAGCATGGAATGTGGCGTCTCAAGGCACGGGTGTTGAATGATTCGGAGGCGATACGTGGATTGGGTGTGATATTCACAAGAAAGGAGAATGGGACACGATAAACTTAGAAAATTCGCGGAGAACGAAACTTTCTCCTGCCTTCTTCAACCAGAGGCATCCTCGGTGCTGGATAAGGTTGAAGGCAGCAACAGCTTGATACTCAGAGAGCATCCGATCAAGGGACATTGGAACGAGAGGATGTTCGCCACCGCGCAGCCTATAGTTCTGGAGCTTGGCTGTGGGAAAGGGGAGTACACGATTGATTTGTCCCGCCGGGAACCGTCGCTCAATTACATAGGAGTCGATATCAAGGGCGCGCGTCTTTGGAAAGGTGCGAAGTTCGCCACGGAGAACAAACTACCTAATGTGGCTTTCCTGCGCACCAGAATCGAGTTCATCGAGGCTTTCTTCGCTCCGGAGGAGGTTTCGGAAATATGGCTGACGTTCTCCGACCCTCAGATGAAGAGCGAGAACTGCCGCCTGCCGAGTCCGCTTTTCCTTGAGCGCTACCGCAAGTTCCTGAAAAAGGGCGGAATAGTCCACCTCAAGACTGACAGCCGCTTTCTTTATGAATATTCCAAAGCGGTGGCCGAGCAGAACGGCCTGAGGATTCTGGCAAGCACCAATGACCTTTACGGGACAGGCAGACAGGATTTGTCTGATTGTGCGTTACGTTCTGTCGCTGGTGAATCCGCCATCGATGCCTTGTTCGAGGTGCAGACTTTCTACGAGAGGATGTTCACAGCCCAGGGCTACAAGATCACCTATCTGAGTTTCGTGATAGACCACGACGGCCCGTACATCCACCCCGAGTTCGATTCCGACTACTGGCGATCCGTTGAAGGTCCCCGCCACTTCTCACATCAGCCGGAAAAGAAACGGTAACCGCGGTCACTAAGCCATCTGGTCACTGAGCTTGTCGAAGTGACCAGATGGATGATGCTTCGGCAGGTTCGGTGACCGTCGCGGAGAGAAATTTAAACCTCCCTCCAGATGTAAACCTTGTCTCCGCGCCGGATCTTTTTTCCACCCGGTGTGCGGATGTCATCCGGGAATATTATAGGAATGGAACAAAGTGTCCCTTTCCCCGCCTCGTCCGTTGGCTTGAGATCGACCCGTATCTCGCTGACATTCTGCTCGATCACACCAGTAGTCTCTCCGATGATGAGAATGTCATCACCTTTTCTCAAGGCCTCCGACTCCACCAATACCTCAGCCACCGAGATCCTGTCGAACCAGTTGGTGATCTTTCCGCAGTAGATTTTCTTACGGGTGGCGTGGCTACCGTACACATCGCTCCATTCTCCGAGTCTGGCACCTTGATAGTACCCGTCCCAGAACCCTCTGTTGAAGACTTCTGACAGTTCCTCCTTCAAAGAGGCCGCCAGTTCCGGAGTGTAACGTCCCTCGCAGACAGCGTCAGCCGCGCGGCGGTAGCACTCCGCCGTCTTTTTGACATATTCAGCGCTCCTTGCCCGTCCCTCGATCTTGAACACCTTCACGCCCGCGTCGATGATCTTGTCCATGAACTCGATGGTGCACAGGTCCTTGGGCGACATTATGTACTTGTTGTCGATGTTCAGTTTCGTGCCGGTCTCCAGGTCCGTGACCTCATAGCCCCTGCGGCAAAGCTGGTAGCAAGCGCCTCTGTTGGCCGAGGCCCCGTAGGTTTGGAGGCTCAGGTAACATTTCCCCGAAACCGCCATGCAGAGCGCTCCGTGGGCGAACATCTCGATCCGCACAAGATTACCGGAAGGACCTTTGATGCCCTCGTTCACGATCGCTTGATGGATTTCCTTTACCTGATGCAGGTTGAGTTCCCTCGCCAGCACGATCACGTCGGCGAACTGTGAATAGAACCGCAGCGCCTCGACATTCGACACGTTGAGCTGGGTCGAGATGTGCACCTCCAGCCCGATCTTCCGGCAATATGTGATCGCCGCCATGTCCGAGGCGATGATTGCGTTCACTCCCGCCGCCTTGGCAGCGTCCAGTGCCTCCCGCATAGGAGCCAGATCTTCCCCGTAAAGAACGATATTCAGAGTCATATAGGTCTTGACTCCATATTCCCGGCATATTTCCACAATCCTCGGTAGATCGTCCGGCGTGAAGTTGTTCGCCGAATGCGAGCGCATATTCAGGTTGCCAACCCCGAAATAGACGGAGTCCGCCCCGCCTTGTATCGCGGCGTGCAGGCATTCGAAATTGCCGGCCGGCGACATTATCTCAAGTTCCTTCTTGTCCATTGTCTCTGAATATTATTCCTCAAAATTAGTCCATAAAATCGCCAATCCCAAATTTCCGATTGGCTTTTGTTCAAAACAGCGTTCAAATTCAGATATTTTCGCTAATATTGCAGATTGTGGCGGACTAATTCCACCGCGGATGACACTATGCGACTTAAAATAACCCTTGAATATTTCACTTCGCCCGGGGAGGAGCTGTTCCTGAACCTCTCCGACGGACAATCTATAGCGATGGAATATGCCGCCGGAGGGCGTTGGGAGGCTTCATTTGATGTGCCTTCAGACACGCCGGCTCTTGAATATTCCTTTGAACTTCATCGTGGCGGGCAGTGTGTGCGCCGCGAGTGGGGACACCATTCAGTCCCTGAGCCTGTGGTTCGACAGGGCTCACCAACCATCGAAGGGGCCGGCGCTTCGACATGCTCAGTGACCGGCGCCCTTGAAATCCGTGACCGCTGGCAGGACCGTCCCGAGGATTCCCCGTTCTGGACCAAAGCCTTCACCGATGTGATATTCAAAAGAAAGCAAACCTCGCCAAAGCGTTCCGGCAATGTGGCCTTCACCGTTCCGTGTGCCAGAATCCGCAAGAACGAGACCTTGGCTATCACCGGCAGCGGCAAGATGTTCGGAGACTGGAAGAAGTTCGTCCAGTTGAAACCGACCGACGCTCCGCTTTGGAGCGTGACGTTGAATGTCAAGGAGCCTTTTGAGTACAAGTTTGTCATTCTCGACGCGAAGACCGGAACTCCAAAGATCTGGGAATCCGGCACGAATCATCTTTTCACCGAGGTCCCGGCCAACTGTGATTTACTGGAAATAAGGGATACCGTCCCTGAGTTCGAGACCGTTCCTTGGCGCGGGGCCGGCACTGCCATCCCTGTCTTCTCCCTCCGCAGCGAGACAAGCTTCGGCGTGGGCGAGTTCAAGGATCTCAAGAAACTGGTTGACTGGGCCGCGCTCACAGGCCAGGGCATCATCCAGCTCCTGCCGATCAACGACACCACGATGACAGGAACATGGACGGATTCCTACCCTTACAACGCCAACTCGACATTCGCCTTGCATCCGCAGTTCATACATCTGCCTGACGCCGGGGTCAAGGCCGACAAGGGATATAAAGTCCTCCAAAAAGAGCTCAATGCTCTTCCTGTTGTTGATTATGAAAGGGTTAACAAAGAAAAGAATCGCCTTTTGAAAGAAGCCTTCGAGACTGGCGGACAAGAGGTCATGTCTGGAGCGGCCTACAAGAAATTCTATTCCGCCAACAAGGACTGGCTCGTTCCTTACGCCGCTTTCTGTGCGCTCAGGGACATCAACGGTACGCCGGAGTTCGGGAAATGGAAATCCCTTTCTGAATATTCAGAAACCAAGGTCAAGTCATTCTGTCGCAGGCACAAGAGCGATACGGATTTCTACTGCTACGTCCAGTTCTGCCTTGACGCTCAATTGAAGGAGGTTGTTGAATATGCCCACTCGAAGGGCGTGGCCATCAAGGGCGACCTTCCGATCGGAATCAGCCGCACGAGTGTGGACGCCTGGCAATTCCCGCATCTGTTCAACCTTGACTCTCAGGCCGGGGCACCGCCTGACGCTTTCGCTGCCGATGGCCAGAACTGGGGTCTTCCGACCTACAACTGGGAAGAGATGGCCAAGGATGGCTACGCCTGGTGGAAAGCAAGGCTCAGAAAGATGAGTGAGTATTTCGACGCGTTCCGGATTGATCATATTCTTGGATTTTTCCGCATCTGGGAGATTCCGATGGGAGTCAAATCGGGATTGCTGGGACATTTCAACCCTGCGCTCCCGTACTCCGCCGATGAACTCCGTGGTCGTGGGTTCAATCCTGACTCTCAACTGTTTGTGCCGGATCCGCATCGTGATGGATGGTATCATCCGCGCATCGCCTCGCAGAACACCGAGGACTATCAGAGGTTGAATGATTCTTTGAAGAATGCCTACAACGATCTCTACAACGATTTCTTCTACCATCGGCACAACGGTTTCTGGAAAGAATGCGCGATGAGGAAACTGCCGGCGCTTCTGGACTCCACCGGAATGCTGGCCTGCGGAGAGGATCTGGGCATGATTCCGGCCTGTGTTCCGGAAGTGATGAAGGAACTGCACATCCTTTCGCTTGAGATTCAGAGGATGCCGAAGTCTCCTCAGAAGACATTCGACGAGCCGTGGACCTATCCTTATCTGTCAGTCTGCGCGACCGGCACGCACGACACATCCACTTTGCGTGGCTGGTGGGAGGAGGACCGAACGATGTCCGAGCGTTTCTTCCATGAGATTCTTCACTGCGATGGGACGGCTCCGTACTTCTGCGAACCGTGGATCTGTGAACGGATTGTAAACCAGCATCTGAACTCGCCTTCGATGCTGTGTGTCCTCCCGCTTCAGGACTGGATGTCCATCGACGGTGAGGTCCGTTACCAGGGCAAGCCGGAGGATGAGCGGATCAACATCCCGGCCATTCCCCGCCACTACTGGCGCTGGAGAATGCACATCACCCTTGAGGATCTCCTCACCAGAGCAGACTTCAACCGCACCCTCCATGACCTCATCACTGATTCCGGACGAGGTTAATTCCCCGCCAATCATGATTTTTACTCGGTTCCCGAAAAATAGTAGGCAACTATTTTTCGGGAATCAACGTTTTTTGTATCTTTGCCGAAAAATAAGGCGTTATGAAGATCATAGGAAGGCAAGCGGAAATTAAGGAACTGGAGAAGCTTTACGGCAATGGTCATTCGGAGTTTGTTGTGCTGTATGGTCGAAGGCGGGTAGGGAAAACATTCCTTGTCAATGAGCTGTTCCGTGATCGTATCACATTTTCACACACCGCTTTATCTCCGATTGAAATCAAAGGGAAAGAATTGATGAAAATGCAGCTGCAGAATTTCACACATTCTCTTCTGAGGTGTGGTGCGGAGATCTCTTCGCTTCCGACAAACTGGTTAGAAGCGTTCTTTATGTTGGAGAAATTTCTTGAATCCAAGGCTGATGGCCATCGGATGCTCGTCTTTATGGACGAATTGCCCTGGCTTGACACTCCGAGATCCGGGTTCGTGACGGCGTTTGAGGCCTTTTGGAATGGCTGGGGCGCGAAACGTGATGATTTGATGTTGGTCGCTTGCGGCTCTGCAGTATCGTGGATTTCCGATAAGTTGATAAATGGTAAAGGAGGATTGTTTGACCGTATCACATTTGAAATCAAGTTGGAGCCTTTCAATTTACGGGAGACAGAGGAATTCTTTCAATCAAATGGCATCCGGTTTGACAGGTACGACATCATACAAAGCAATATGATTTTCGGAGGGGTGCCGTATTATCTTAGTCTTTTCGCCAAGGATATGAGCCTTGCTCAAAATGTTGACTTCTTGATCTTTAATCGAAAGGGAAAGTTGACTAATGAATATGACAGGCTGTTCGGTTCCATATTCACAAATCCTGATTCCGCCGAGAAACTGATACGGTTCTTGGCCGGCAAGCGTATCGGCTACTCGCGTGAGGAAATCCTTAAAGGTACGGGAATAGCTGACGGCGGAGAATTCTCCAAATTACTACGCTCCCTTGAGGAAAGTGACTTTATCTCAAAATTCAGGTATTTTGGAGAACCGCCAAGAAAATCCAGATATCGGCTGATTGACGGCTTCTGCCTTTTCTACAATTATTTTTGCAACCGTAAGAATACGGACGATGTTAGTTACTGGCAGCATAATCAGAATAGCCCTTCCGTGAATGCGTGGAGAGGATATTCTTTTGAAAATGTTTGTTTTGGACACATCGCTCAGATAAAGTCCGCATTGGGAATCTCAGGGGTGCACACAGAGACATATTCTTGGATTGGAGCCACCTCTCAGGTGGATTTGCTCATAGACAGGGATGACCGTCTCATCAACCTTTGCGAGTGCAAATATTCATCAAGAGATTTCATTATTGACAAGGAATATGATGCCAAACTTAGAGAGCGTCAGGCTTCGTTCATTGATGAGACAAAAACCAGAAAGTCAACAATGCTGACCCTTGTCACAACATTCGGGTTGAAATACAATGAATATTCAGGGCGTTTCCAGAATGTGATAACCTCAGATGATTTGTTCAAGTAAAGTCGCTGGAGAATGCTCATACATCTCGAAGGACAACAGGCGTTTTTTTGTCGCAAGGCGAGGAAATCTTGTCACAGAGGTTGAATATTCGTAAATTTGATGTCTTAAATACAATTATTCAGTATGGCTAACATTGGAAACCCATTCACTCCAGTGGAGAAAAAGGCTGTTCTCTGCGGATCCGGGGAACTCGGAAAAGAAATCGCGATCGAGCTTGAGCGCTATGGCGTGCACGTCGTGGCTGTGGACAAATATGCTAATGCTCCTGCTATGCAGGTGGCTCAATCATCACACGTTCTGTCAATGCTTGACGGGGATGCCCTTGCGGAGATGATCGAGAAGGAGAATCCGGATCTGATTATCCCAGAGGTGGAAGCGATCGCGACTCCAAAGTTGATAGAGCTCGAAAAGAAAGGCTATACGGTCATCCCGACAGCCAACGCCACTTACCTGACAATGAACAGGGAGGGCATCAGACGTCTTGCGGCAGAGGAACTTGGAATTCCAACCTCAAGGTATGAGTTTGCCCAGACGGAGGACGAATTCAATGCAGCGGTCGAACGGATAGGTTTCCCGTGTGTGGTTAAGCCGGTGATGAGTTCTTCCGGTCACGGCCAGAGTGTGGTACGTAATGAGTCTCAGGTCGCCGAAGCTTGGAAAATTTCCCAGGAGGGCGGACGTGCCGGTGGCGGGAAGGTCATCGTTGAGGGCTTTGTGGATTTTGACTATGAGATCACTCTGCTGACAGTCCGTCACTGCGCAGGAACAACTTTCCTCAAGCCTGTGGGGCATCATCAGGTTGATGGCGATTACCGTGAGTCCTGGCAGCCTCAAGGGATGAGTGCGGCGGCGGAGAAGAAGGCCCAAGAGATCGCGGGAAAAATAACTGACGCTTTGGGAGGCTACGGAATATTCGGAGTCGAGCTTTTCGTCAAAGGTGAAGACGTGATATTCAGTGAAGTCTCTCCAAGGCCGCACGACACCGGAATGGTGACGATGATCTCGCAGGACATGTCTGAATTCGCACTCCATGCCCGCGCGGTTCTGGGGCTGCCTATTCCTGAGGTCCGCTTCTACGGCCCGTCAGCCTCGAAGGCTATCGTCGTGGAGGGGAACACCACTGAATATGAGTTTCAGAATGTTGACAAGGTTCTTGAAGAGCCAGGAGTCCAGGTCAGATTCTTCGGAAAGCCTGAGATCAAGGGACATCGCCGTGTCGGTGTCATCCTTGCCACGGACGAGACTGTCGAGAAGGCTCTTCAGAAAGCAGAGAGGGCATATTCAAAACTCAAGGTGAAGGTCTATTAGAAGCATCATCAAGGAACCGCTCAGGCGAGCCTGCTGAGGATGTCGTCCCACACTTGAAGTCTGTCCGTCTCGTTGAGGATCTCGTGACGCATGCCGGGGTAGAGATGCAGGTCCGTGTTCCGGTAGCCTACTCGTCTCATCAGGTCGGCTGCCTTGTCAATGGCTTTGTCGGAGATCCGGCATGGGTCCTCGGCTCCAGAGATGAAATGTACCGGAAGACTTGGGTTCGACATCTTCCAGCCTTTCGGACTGTAGCAATCCTTCATCAGATCCAACAGATTCTTGAAACCGTTGACTGTGAATGTGAACATGCAGTAAGGGTCTTTGTGGTAGGCTTCCAGAGTGTCCTTGTCGGAGCATACCCATGCGGATGGATAGCCCTCATCCTCAAAAAGCTTGTTGAAGGAGCCGAACGACAGATTCTGGAGAAGGGGGGAACGGTAATGCTCTCCTTTGAACAGCCCGATCAGGCTGGCCAGCAAGCGTCCCGCGCCGCCGGCCGGATTGTAGCTCGGGCATCCGCAGACGAACAGAGTGTCTATGCTGTCATCGTAACGCTTTGTGAACGAGCGCACAGCCATTGACCCCATGCTGTGTCCGAATAGCGTATATGGCAATGCTGGATAAGATGCCTTGATCTCATTCTGAACCAGTTTGATGTCCTCCACAAGAGCCCTCCATCCTCCTTTGTACATATACCCGAGATCCTCTTCGTTGAGCACGGTCTCTCCGTGCCCCCGATGGTCGTGGATGGCGCAGACGTACCCGTGCGCGGAAAGATATTCCATGAAAGGAATATACCTCTCCTTGTGTTCGCACATTCCGTGAACTATCTGCACAATGCCTTTGGGCTCGCCGACAGGCTCGCTGATGAGCATCGCCAACCGCAACCCGTCCGAGGACGCCTCGATTCTCCGCTTTAGCATATTCATTGATTTTTTATAACTTTACATTGCCAAAGATAATGAAAATGAACAAGCCGGACAACATTGAGAAGTATCAGGGAAACTATTCCGAAAGCGGTTTTTGGAGCAAGGTGAAGAAAGTAGCCTTGAAGGCGGGTGCCAAGGTCATCTATGTGGCTTTGATCCTTTACTATGAATTGGCTGATCCGAATGTCAGCCCTAAGGAGAAGGCGATCATCATCGGAGCTCTGGGCTATTTCATTCTCCCGCTCGACCTTATTCCGGATGCAATCCCGGTCTTGGGCTTTTCTGATGACCTTGCCGCTCTCGTGGCCGCCTACGGTTATATAAAAGGGCATTTGACTCCCGAGGTCAAACTTCGTGCGCGGAAGAAGTTGTGCGAGTGGTTCGACATCGATGACGGTACTTCTTTGGAGCCGGATGACCAGTAAAGTCTCGTAATGGTGGCGAAATCTAATATACGCAAGACATAACATTGAGATAGAGTATTCTGACAGTAGCGAAATATTCATAAAATGCCGCAGTCGTGATGCTGTTGGCACCTGAATGCCGCGAAAAGCGTTGAATATGCTCCTTTGGTGGATGCGTATGATGGTGTTGATGCCTGAGGTGACGGGGTAGCGAATAAGTCGATAAATCAATTTAATAATTGTCAATAGGTCGAATTTATTTGTAAATATGGGGATAAATTCTACATTTGTTCCGAAAATTACAATAAAATTCGACTAAATGAAAAGAATGATTGTACTTGCGGCCGCTATTTGCACCGCCGCTTTCACCGCCAAGGCCGGCGGCTATGTCACGAACACAAATCAGAATGTGGCTTTCTTGAGGAATCCTGCCCAGAATGCCGTCATAGGAGTTCAGGGAGCGTATTTCAACCCTGCCGGAATCGGTTTTATGGACAACGGTTGGCATCTGGCGTTCGATGTCCAGTCGGCCTTGCAGAGAAGGTACACGACTTCCACCTACGAGCCGCTCAAGTACGGCGTGGACAATGAGGGAAGAGGCTATAAGAAGTACACGGGCAAGTCTTTCGTGCCGGCCCTTCCGCACCTGAGCCTCGCGTTCAAGCACGACAATCTGTTCGCCTCCTTCCATTTCGGAGTCGTGTCGGGAGGCGGAAAGGCGAAATACGACCAGGGACTCGGCTCATTTGAGGCTCCGGTCGCGATGATTCCAGCTCTGATCAATAATTTGGCTGGGACTCAGATGGTTACCGGCTATGATGCAGACATCAATCTTACCGGAGAGCAGTACAACTTCGCCGGCCAGCTGAACATCGGTTATAAGATAGGCTCGAAGTGGAGTGTCTCCGCCGGCGTGCGCCTGAACTACATCTCCAACTATTATGTCGGAAGCCTGAGGAATATCCAGTTGCAGTACGGAGGCCAGATGCTTCCTGCCGCCAATGTGCTGGGCGCGGCGGTGTCAGCGATCTCCGGAGGACTGATCCCGACTGAAACCGCTGTCGGAATGGTCGGCGGACTTGTAAGCGACAAGGAACTTGACGCGCATCAGAAGGATATCGCCTGGACACCGATCCTGTCCGTGGACTACAAGACCGGCCGGTTCAACTTCTCCGCGCGCTACGAGTTCAACACGAAAGTGCGCCTGAACAATGACACGAAGGCTAACACCACAGGAATATCCCAGTTCGATGACGGCAAGGAGATCGCCGCCGACATCCCCGGCAACATCAACATCGGTGCTGAATATACAGTGAAGCCGAACTTCCGCGTCGCCCTCGGCGCAAACTACTATTTCGACAAGCAGTCAAAGCAATACAACAACGAGACGGACTTGAACGATAAACAGAACTATCTGAAGCACAATTCCTTCGAGATTCTCGGTGGCCTTGAGTATGATCTCAGCGATGTAGTGACCCTAAGTATCGGCGCCAACAGCAGCACGTTCGGTTTCGGCAACGACGCGAAATACATCTCCGACCTCAGCTACACCACCAGCTCCATCTCGGGCGGCCTTGGCGCAAGGTTCAACGTCAACCCGAAAGTCGCCATTGATTTAGGAATATACAAGACTTTCTTTATGCACTTCACCAAGGAGCAGGCCGATTATGGCGGAAACGGAGCCCTTATCGCCGCGAAACTCTCCCCGGTCCTCGGCCAGTTGGCCCCCGCTGTTCCCGGCCTTGCCGAAAAGCTTGACATCAAGAATCTCCAGATTCCCGGCCAGGACGACTTCTACCGCACCAGCATCGTCGGCGGCATTGGAGTGACCTTCAAGTTCTAGCGAATCGCCATTCGGAAGCCTCCCGATCCGTAATCTTGCCCTTACTTCCTATGACGGAGGAAAGGGCTTTTTCTATCTTCCGCACGATCGATTCTTCTCCGGCAAAATCCCAATTCCCCGGACAAACCGATAATATCACAGCGTTTCTCCGGTAAAAAGCCGTTTCGGTGGATATTTTTTGACACAAGAATTTAAAATGGACCAAGTATGAAAGACCATCAGTAATGCGACAACTTTGAGTACTACGTTCATCTCGAAAAAAAGAACGATAGGTTACTCCTCGGTGTAGAAGCGGATGATGCGCTCAATGGCTCTCTGGCAGACGGGGCAGAAGGCCTCGGCGGTGTTTGTCCTCATGCGGCAATCCTCGCATGGGCGCCAGACGCCTTTCGTCTGGTAGCCTCCGCCTTCTACAAGCCCGGCAACACCTTGGTCATAAAGGTCTTTCCATTTGCTGCTGAAATCAGCCTTCGTGGTGATGTTCTGCTCCCAAGGCTCGATGTCCGGGTAGTAATACTCAACGAACTGGTCGTCGTAGGCATATTCATCGGCTAATCCTCCGAAGCTGTGTCCGAACTCGTGGACGACAACAGGACCGAAAAGATTGTGGTGGGCGGTCGTGAGAGTGTACGAATTGTAGATGCCTCCGCCGCCGTAAGTGTCAGTGTTGGCAAGGATTATGATGTGTTCGTACGGGATCCCGGCAAGGATGTCGTGCATCTTGAACAGGTGCAGGGTCGTGAGGTAGCGGTCGGAGTAGAACGTGTCGAAGTGCGAGTCCACCGCCGTCTTTTTCCACAGTCCCTCACGCGGCACGCTGACTCCGCTGTCCTCGGAAGGAGACGCGACCGCGACGATGTTGAACCGATCCTTCATCGACTTGAACGGCTCGTGACGCAGAAGGTTCTCCACCGTGCTCTCGGCATCCTTGAAGAATATGTCCATCTCGCCCTCGGTGTATCCTTCCGCAAGGATGGCGATGTCGATCTTATCCTTGGAGTCCCCGCTGTCCAGCAGCATTCTTGTCTGCGGCTTTCCTCCGACAGGCCTGATCAGAATGTCCTTAGGGTCAACAGGATGCATAAGTTTTGCCGACACATTCTCGTGAAAGTCATAGAGTTGTACGGTGATCTCCGCAGGAGCCGCCGGCATCGGCACCAGAAAGACGTTCTCGAAACTTCTGCGGACTCTCGTGGCCTCTTCCGTCGCCTGCCATTCCTGGAACAGAGTGCAGAACGACATCCTGTAAAGAGTGTCGCCCGTGGCCTTGTCCGTCATTGTGAGCTGCCCGTTACCCCGCAGCGGAACCTCTTTCAGATTGGTGCGCCGCCCGTACCATCCGTGGGCGCTAAGCAGTTCAGCCACAGCGATGTCGCAATCCTTGTCCGACCCTGTGAATATGTAGTCGATCCTCAGGGTCTTATCCAAAAGCCTCCCGTCAGAGAACGAGTCGGCGCTGATTCCGTTGGTCAATCCTGGCAGCACTGCCACCAATGCAATCAGAAATATTCTTCTCATCCGTGTCATTATTAATTAGTCGTTAAAAAATTAGTGCCCTTATCTTATGTGATCTTTTGGGTCTATATTCCTTTTCTCATCAGTTATGTGTCACCGACATATTCCTTCTTCAAAAAGAAATCCACCCTTGAAAATCTTTGCCAGATCTTCGGAAACTTATTTTGCCGCTTCCTACCAGACCAGCACATCTCTTGACGAATTTAGAAATTTTTCTGAATATTCGGAAATATATTCATTGCCATTTCCCCCTATTCCGACAGTCGCGAATATGCCCGTAATCGCTGCCGTCAGGGTGCAGATCAACCTCGACTGTTGCAAATACTGCCCAAAGTGCTGCCGTCGTGGATTAAGAAGCTGTTTTGAATTGTTTGAAATGTTCTTTGAGGTGAAAAATCTTCATTTTCTTCCCGCTTCTTCAGTCAGATAGCACCGCTATCTTCCTTGGAAGAAGCGGTCGAAACTGAAGTTTTTCACTCTCAACCCAGCGCCCGAACCGAGGGCAATCGAACTTGTTCGGATTGCCGAGGTGAGCAGCAGGGAAAGAGCTTGCTCTTAACCTTCAAACAAACAATTCAAAACAGCTTCTAAAAGTACGATGACGGTAGCATTATCGGGCATATTCGTGGACGAGGAATCCTAAGAATTTGAGTCAAGCCTTGAAGTAAACGGTCAGGCTTGTGGTGGCGCTTTTCAATCCGTAATAGATTCCGTCCTTCGTCTCGACGCGATAGACCTCGGAATAATTGAAATCAGGGTGATAGACCCTATATTTGGCATATTCATCCAACACAGTGTCAGGTAGTTTGTCGTAATCCTCCAATCTGTAGATGGTCGCACTCCAAGTTTGCTCATCAGATCCACGATAATCAAACCGGACCGTTTTCAGAACGCCTTTATCTTTGATATACAAGACATTGTCGCTGGAATCGTTGATTCCGGCAAGGATTGTGGCCTCGGGATATTTTTGCCTTACAAAATCGACACAGCCGCTCATATCATACCACCAGATGGATCTGTTGTGGCGGGACCGGATATCGAGGAGTTCTCCGTCCTCGTCTATCAGCACGAAATACTCCCGGTATGCAAGCTTGGGGAACTCATTCTCATCAAAAACAACGAACTGGAACTCGTATGCCTTTTTGTCAAACCCTCTGCGTGTGACTTCGATCACATACGATTGATCCCACTCGTAAAATTCTTTGCTGACTCCGGCTCTGAGGTAGGCTTTTGCGATTCTCTCCGGCAGCTGCTTGAGGAACGCGAATCCGTTCTTGTTGAACTCTTTCTGCGTCATCATCCAAGTGTGGCCTTTATAGACGGCCGTGCACTTCAACCCGTCGGTGTCCACAAATTCGACCTGAGACTTATTGTAGGATGTCACCGCGCTCGTGACCTTGACATCCTCTGAATATCTTTCGTAGAAATCCGTCTTTATCTCCTCCGCCACGCCGTAAGCCTCAAAGATATCCCAATCCGGTTCGTATTTCTCGCATGCTGATGCGATGATGAGCATAACCGCCACGCAGATGGGATGAATAAGTCTCATTATCATAGTATAATTTTTCTCTCTTGGTGTCACAAAGGTACGAATATAATCGATATATTATCCTTTTACCTTCCTCTGAACTGACTATCACCAGCCGAAGAAGTTGCGGGTGATCCACCAGGCTATGACAAGGATGCCGATTGTGATGATGACGGGGACGCTGTTTAGGGTGTTGTAGAATCGTGGGAAACGGGATCTGAGTGGAACGGACACCAGCAGGGAGATGATGTACGGGAGGCTCAGCACAAGGAAGGCGTTGGCCTCAAAGGCTTTGTGAATATTGAGGTTCAGCAGGTTGTGTACTACCCGCTGGCTGCCGCAGCCGGGACATTTCAATCCTGTCAGTTGCAGGAATATGCACTTGGGGAACCAGGTGCTGTCTTCGGGGCTGAAACGTGAATATGTAAGCACCAATCCCACACACGCTGCCGTGAGCAGAATGTACAGGATTGGTTTCTTGTAGGAATCTTTGTTCATCTGCCTGATGAGATGATTCCGGATGGAGGGATCTTAAAAATGGGACAGGCCTGAGAGCCAAAGACAGAGAAGACTCTAAAGATCAGCGAGGCCGGCCATGAATCCGCAGGCCAGCAGGATGATGTAGAGGATTATCCAGAACAGGCCGCAGCACAGTCCGATTATGCTCCAGGTCTTGGCCTGCTTGCTCGCATCCTTTGCCCTGGCGTAGTTCCCGGCTGCATATTCCTTGGAAACGTTGCTGGATTTGACAATGCCGACGATTCCGAAAGGAAGGCAGCAGAGTACGGTCACGATGATGGACAGGGCGAGGTAGGTCGGCGGGCATGGCTCCATAGGAGGCTGCTGTGGCGTGAAAGTCTGAGGCGCCGGAGTGGGATCCTGTGCCGGGGTGGTGCCGGAATCGGTGTCCGGGATGTTCGTGCCGCACTTCGGACAGAAGGAGGCGTTGTCAGGAACGGCGTTTCCGCATTTTGGACAAAATTTCATAATGCAATGATGATGTTTGAGTGAATGTCGTCTACTTCAGATGCTGTCCATTCCCGTCAACATAGGTGTTGCAGGCGATCATGATGATGTCGATCAGGGCCCAGATGCCGCAGCCGCCGAGGGTCAGGAGCATGATGATGCCGGTGGTGGTGTTGCCGGTGTAGAATCTGTGGACACCGAAACCGCCGAGTACTATGCAGAGGATCAGGGCGATAAGCCATCTGTCCTCCTTCTCTTTGGTGGTCTGAGGGGTGTTGAAGGTCTGCCCGGCGGAGTCAGGCTGGGACTGAAGCGGTTTCCCGCAACTTGGACAAAAGGAGGAATCCGGCTGGACCGGCGATCCGCAATGAGGACAATAGTTCATCTCTGAATATGGTAATAAATATTATAGGTTCTATAGTCAGAATAGTCTTCTGGCTTTCAAAGCCTAAAGTTAGTCATTATCGTTGAAAAATCCAAAGTGTCAGTGCCTTTCGTGGACAGGCTCGCAGGTGAGGTCCACACCGAGCTTCTTGAAGACTTTCTTGTCGATGTCGCTCAAAAGGACCGTCGAATGGACCTGGCAGCCTTTCAGAAGCGGTAGTGTGTCAAGGGCCTTGCGGCAGTTCTCGTCATCCGGACTCAGGACCGAAAGGGCGATCAGCACCTCATCCGTGTGCAGACGCGGGTTCTTGCCGTGCAGGTAGGTGACCTTCGTCTTCTGGATCGGCTCTATGAGCCTTCCCGGAATGAGCTTGACACTGTGGTCGATTCCGGCAAGATGCTTAGTGGCCTTCAGAAGAAGCGCGGCGCAAGGTCCGAGAAGGTCGGAGGTCTCCGCGCTCAGGATCGTCCCGTCGGACAGCTCGATGGCCGCTGACGGATTGCCTGCCGTGGCCTCACGCTGTTTCGCCGCGACAGTCACACGGCGATATTCAGTGGTGATCCTCGCTTGTTTGAGGAGAAGCGCGATCTTTCCGACCTCGCTCTCGTTGTCCTTTCCGTCAGCCATTTGGTCGAGCGCGGAGTAGTAGCGGCGGATGATCTCATCGTTGGCGGCCTTGCAGCAGATGTCGTCGTCGCTGATGCAGTTGCCCACCATATTCACGCCCATGTCGGTAGGCGACTTGTACGGATTCTCGCCGTAGATTCCCTCGAACAGGGCGTTCAGCACCGGGAATATCTCGATGTCCCTGTTGTAGTTGATGGCAGTCTTGCCATAGGCCTCCAAGTGGAACGGATCGATCATATTCACATCATTGAGGTCTGCGGTGGCGGCCTCGTAGGCGATGTTGACCGGGTGCTTCAAAGGAAGGTTCCAGACAGGGAACGTCTCGAATTTGGCGTAGCCCGCCGCTATTCCCTTCTTGTGCTCGTGGTAGAGCTGGCTGAGGCACACGGCCATCTTTCCGCTGCCCGGCCCCGGAGCCGTCACGATCACGAGCGGACGGGATGTCTGCACGTAATCATTCTTACCGTAGCCCTCTTCGGAGTCAATCAGGGCTACATTGTTCGGGTAACCCTCGATCGTGTAGTGGTAGTAGGCCTTGATGCCCATCTTCTTGAGCTTGGCCTTGTAAGCTTTGGCGCTGGCCTGACCGTTGAAATGGGTGATCACCACGCTGCTGACAAGGAAGCCCCTGTTCTGGAACTCCGTGCGGAGCCTCAGGACATCCATGTCATAGGTGATGCCGTAGTCGGCCCTCACCTTGTTCTTCTCTATGTCATTGGCGCTGATGACAATGACGATCTCCGCGCAGTCGCTGAGCTGCTGGAGCATCCTCAGCTTGCTGTCCGGCTGGAATCCCGGCAGGACCCTGCTGGCGTGGTAGTCGTCAAACAATTTGCCTCCAAGCTCAAGATAGAGCTTGTCCCCGAACTGGGCTATGCGTTCCTTGATGTGTTCTGATTGTATCCGCAGATACTTTTCGTTGTCGAATCCGTACTTCATAACGGATAACAAAGGTACGAAATCTATTCCGCAGCGGCAAATGAAAATACACAATCACAGCCTACATTAGCGTCCGGTATTCAGATTCCGGGCAATGTAAGCTGTTGAATAATATCCCACCGAAACGGTTATAATCTCACATCAATAAGATTCGGGTAATGATCCGTGAGTTTGATGGTGTATTTCTCCATAATGCAGTCGAAGACCTTGACCTCGGCCTTTCCGCTCGGGTCGAAGATCAGGCAGTGATCGATCGCTCCTGTGGCGCGGTCAGGTCCACGTCTGCGGCTCTCGACCGAATATCCGTCTCCCGGGCTGCATATATGATGCCCGTTGTGGTTGTCGCCATAGACGGTGGCTGCCTTGTAGCAAGGCACATAACCGCCCTGGATAAGCTGCTGGATCGGAACAGAATCCTCCTCGCAGTTCATATCACCCATCACAAAAACAGGAATATCCCCGTATTTGGCCCTGATGATGTCGGCCTCGGCCATCACCAGGCGGATCTGAGCTGCTCTCGCCATCGTGCTGCCCGGCTTGGACTTTTCGCTCTTCCACCAAAGGTGGGTGCCGATTATCGCGAATATATTTCCGTCGGCCTTCCTTTTCAGCACAGCCGAGGTGAAGGACTTGGATCCGTGGTTGCACCACTGCTCGGGAGTGTACTTGTTGTAGTTGACGTACAGAGGCTCAAGCGTCTTGCTGTTGTAGAAGATCGGAGTGTTGTTCCAATCTTTTTTCGATTCCCAGGCGATGACATAGCCGTCTTTTTGCACCAGAGGGTAGAATTCCTTGTGCATATGGCTGGAATATTCCTGAAGCGCGAAGACATCAGGAAGGTAGTCGTTTACGAGCCTGGCGAATTGCGGGGCCCTGTTGCAGTCACGTGGATCCTCTCCGATCTCCTTCCATTTCGGAGGAATGGTGTCCTTGCTGTAGTCCCAGATGTTGTCGTCAAGGATGCGAAGGTCAGCGCCTTCCGCGATCTTGAACTTAGCCTCGAACGCTGGGCTCTTCTGCGCGAAAGCGAAAGTTCCGCAGAGCAAGAGTCCGAATGTCAGCGTCGAAGCCGCGATGATTCTTACAATTCTGTTCATTATTCTAATGTTTTTTAGAAGCTGTTTTGACTCGTTGGTTTGAAAATTTGTTCACCTCAAAGAACATTTCAAACTTATTTGTTTTCCGGGAATATTTCCCCAATGCAAAGTTAACCCTTACTGATCAGAAATCCAATTTGGCCGCGCTGATTTCTGCTGAACGGCTTTGACATCCGGAAGGGAATCACTATTTTTGCCGCGGAGATATTCATTGACAAGGGTGGGCAATCACCCTCGAACGGATTGTATTCGGCAAGTGATTGCCTGCTTGCGGAATTTGAATATTCAAGGAATATGAGAAGTGCCATCTATGGCGCCGGTTCGTTGGGAACCATTCTGGGCGCGTATATTACGAAGAACGGAGGTCAGATTGACCTCATCAACCATAACAAGGCTCACGTCGCCGCCTTGCGTGCCGAAGGTGCGAGAGTGGTAGGCACCGTGAATTTCACTCAGCCGGTGACCGTCCTGACAGATGAGGAAATGACTGGTGAATATGATGTCATATTCCTTATGACCAAGCAGTTGCATAATGCCGAGGTTGTGAATATGCTCAAAGGTTCCCTCGCTGAGGATGGTGTGATCGTCACTCTCCAGAACGGGTTGCCGGAGCTGCTGATTTCCGAGATCGTCGGTCCGTCCCGTGTGCTTGGCTGCACTGTCGCCTGGGGAGCCACGATGCTTGGTCCGGGAGTCTGTGAGTTGACCAGTTCGCCGGACAGCCTCACTTTTTCGTTGGGCGCGGTTTCCGAGAATGTCAACAAGCATTTCGCTGAGGTCAAGGCCCTCCTTGAGAAGATGGGCCCGGTCGAGGTAGAGGAGAATTTCCTCGGAACCCGCTGGAGCAAGCTCCTGATCAACGCCGCGTTCTCCGGAATGAGCGCTGTCCTGGGCTGCACTTTCGGAGAGGCCGCCTCGGACCGTTCCTCAAGGAAGGTCGTGCAGGCCTTGATCAAGGAATGCATTGATGTCTGCCGTAAGGGCGGCATAACCATCGAGCCGATCCAAGGCAAGGATGTAGTCAAGCTTCTGGATTACAGCAATCCCGTGAAGAAGTTCATCTCCTTTATGATCATCCCGATAGCCATCCGCAAGCACGCCCGTCTGAAAGCCAGTATGCTTCAGGATCTTGAGCGCGGCAAGAAAACCGAGGTCGATTCCATCAACGGTGCCGTCAGCGCCTACGGCCGCAAAGTCGGTTGCCCCACCCCGATGAACGACAAGGTCGTGGAGATCATCCACCGCATCGAGTCCGGCTCCCTTGCCCCCACCTTCGACAACCTCCGCCTCTTCGCGTAGCCGCACTACACTGTTGCGTCTGCTTTCCTTGTTGAATGCGTGTGCTCCCTTGTTGTATATAGGTGTGACAATGCTAAACTTCCCGCCAGTCTGCTCGGGTGGGAGCTTTTGCGTTAGTTTGCCCGGTTAGGTGGCAAGGGCTTTGATTTTATTGCCATACAAGTTTTGGCAAGAGTTGTCGTGAAATTCCCCTCGGTAGAATTGCAACGAGAAAATGACGTGCTTTATAATTACTTGTAAGTCAGTTGATTCGGTATCCGCCTTTAGCGGATTCCCGCTGAAGATAAACATCTATATCTCTCATTAACAATATATTATCTCCCACTCGCCTGAAACGTCTCCCTAATATATGTAAGCAGATCCATTAAAACAACAATGTCTAGCCCTTTTTTCAAGAGCGGCTTTAGCACTGATCCGTAATAGCTTGAATGTCAGCAAGTGAAACGCCACTCCTTGATTCATAGGGATATACAGGATTCTGCCCGTCATTTTTGACTAGCGGGAATTACGAATATATTCATTTTTAGTTTCTTATGGATTCTTGATTTTTTTTCATTTAGGTTTTGATTTATTGGATGGATTTTCAGTGGGTTATAAGAATGGAAAAAAGGACGGCCTCGGATGATGTTGTCCCCTTATGCGGAATCGTGGGAGATTATCGAACTTTTATCGAGGACTTCAAGAGAGAACTAGAGTTCGTGGAATGGTTGGAAGGAAGAGTCTTGATGAAAAAAGTCTATGATATTACTTGATAGTCTGAAAAGAATGGCTATCTTTGCATTGTTCTCATACGAGTTAGGAAGACAAGTAAAAGCAAGCATCTTTTCCCTAAAAGGGATGCTTGCTTTTTTTATTGTCCCATATCGAGGGGGTACTACAACAAGGACGGTTGTTCTCTCAATTTCCTAACAATAAGTATGCAGAATGAGAACAAGCCAACATCTTGTGATAGTCGCCATTGAGGTGGAGATTGTCAGACTTGTCCGGGTGCGAGCCTACAGGCGAGTGCGTTTCGGCAAGGTTGAGAGAGTCCGCAGCCACTACAGACGTTATTAGGGTAATGTCTGTACCCGGCTGCCACTCTGAGCCTTAAGGCTCTCTGCTTCACCCCTCGGTTTTTATATGTCCTTAACATACAAAATACCGTTTTGCTATCATTTTGCAGGATTTGCTGTCCAATCTATCTTGATGTATTAAATCATATCTGAATTTATGTCCAAAAAAAGATGGTGATATGTATTGAAAACGTATCACCTTATCTTTTTGTATTATTGTAATTGCGATAGTATCTTTCTTCCAAGTGGTGTAATGCTTGCTGTGATTAGTTTGTTTTGCATATCGAAGTTACGAAAAGAGTGTAAATTATTGGAAATGAGCGTAGATTAATTGCTCATG